>Ga0316202_10000061_pt1 | contig 189203 bp, 118 predicted proteins | sample 3monrhotite_MG_FD_204934 | JGI IMG/M metagenome (GOLD analysis project Ga0316202, IMG submission 204934) | Microbial mat bacterial communities from mineral coupon in-situ incubated in ocean water Damariscotta River, Maine, United States -... | ecosystem: Environmental > Aquatic > Marine >...
CCGGCCTCGTGCTCCTTCAAAATCCCGATTATCTGCTCGTCTGAAAATCTGCTCTTCATTGTGTGTCTCCGTGTCGTTATCGAAAACACTAACTTCCAACTGGATCAAGTTTTAGGGAGAACGTCACATGTGACAATTTGGAACTGGGCGAACGAGGACTTTCCTGGCCTGTTAGAAAAAAAACCGAAGAAAGGTGAGAAACCTGATCGCAACAAGAAGCGCTTTACTGACTCAATGACGAAACAGGAGATTGAACAACGGGCAGCGGTCACCAGTATCAACCAGACCTACCGGTTATTGTTCGGGGGCCGAGTATCCGAATCTGACGCCCTTCATGACATAGCGAGTGCAGCTAGGGATATCCTTGAGAAGGCAAAGGAACTTGGCGGTGACCCTGACTATGACGTGTACGCTGCGTAGTGATCTAACTAATTGAAATACAATAAAAATATTAGTTCTGTTAAGTTTTAACACTACAGGGAAAATAAACACAGTTATTCCTCTTTAATTACAACACCTTATCGCCTGTTAACTGGGGGGTGAACTTAGGCGTATCTACATCTTGATCTTGGGGTCTCATTTGCTGATTCAATGGAATGCTCTGTAGGCCCTGAAATGATTCACTGAGAGCCGTTCCAGATTCTGGTAATCCGAGTCGGTTGATCACAACACCCTCTCCAACGACTCAAAAACGCTTCACAGATGCTGGTCAATTAGGCGTCCCCCTTAGAGGACAGCACCATCCCGCCGAACACCAGCCTTCAATCAAACTCAGAAACACTACATCTGGTGAAGTCAGCCCGAGGTTTATTTCACGCATCCATGCCTCAGTATCTGTTTTAACAGTTTACAGGATTATCAGTTGAAACTGTTACAGTGGGGCGTTACATTCGCATCCTGAACAGCGCATGTAAGCTGTTGATATATAAGGATATGGTGCCGACACAAGGAATGTCCTTGTCTCTCCGCCACTTTCACCATTTGCCCAGCATTTAAAATCAGTTCGACGTCTGAACATGCTGGTTATTCATCCAAGATTCTGAGGTTTAATTCGTCGCGGATTTTGGCGATATGGCGTACATGCCGCCCGGCCCGGGTCTGGGCGGCATGGACAACTTCTTCCGATTTGGCGTTCTCGGCGTACGTCAGGAACAGGTCAACGGCGGATTCCAGCTCACGAAGAACGGACTTGAGGGCAAAAAACAGATTGGCATCATCCCGTTTTTCATTCGCCTTGAACGGGTCGTCGGCGCCGCCATCCGCCTGCATGTCGGGGAAGTCGTGTAAATCCGCAAGCAGTCTTTCAAGGACAGATTTCGTATGCGCCGATGTTTCAGACGCCCAGGCCGCCCGAAGCGAGAGCGTCATCTGCCGGATGATGGTTTCCACGGTCTGGGCATTCTTGATAAAATCACCCATTTCAAGCGGCGTTTTTTCGAGATTCGCCGCCTCGATTACGGTTTCGATCTCATTACGCGAAGCCCGACGGCGGCGGAGACGAAGTTCTGCAATTTCCGCCAACTCCATACGGGCCATAATTTCCGCATGTTGACGTATGCTGGGATCGTCCGTATTGGCGATCAGCGTAGACATAATTTCAAACACCCGTTCCTTGTTGGCAACGGCTAGGCGAAGGGCCCGGTAGGGGGTCATCAGATAAGGGTTATCGGCAATTTCGCGCGCCAGATCGTTCTTCAAAGCCTGTTCCAGCCAGGTTTCATCAACACTGCTTCCGGCGCTTGCACTGGCCTGCTTGGCCTGCTGACGGATACCCGCCAGCCGTGTCCGTTCCCGAGTGGCAAGACTCTCGAAAACCTCAACCGTGTCGGCGTTGGCGCAAGCGCGCATGACTTCGGCGAGCCGGTCACAAAACCCAACCGTATTTTTCCCCAGCGCATACCAGATTGAAAACAGCTCATCGAGGGACGCGATATCTGGTGCATCCGCCAGCGGGGCTATGGGTGAATCATTCATGCCTCAACATCTCATAAAAAAGATTTCACGAACTTGACATATGTCAAATGCATCTCCTGAAAATCTTGGTAAAACCACTCACCAAACGTCACCTGAACCTGACGCTTATGCCGTGTCGTAACAAGTATTTTGTGCCTGTCCGTCACGACTGGGATTGACAAAGCCAAAGGAACAAACTGTTGCGTCAGCATTTTCACAGATTCGTCACCACGCTTGCCTTAATTCTGTTTGCGACAAGCCTTTCACTCAACGCCGCCACCGCACATGAATTGGCGACATTTAAAGACAAATTTACAATTGGCGAAATTATTCCGGGAGCCGACCGGCTGGGCCTGGAAGAAGGCACCCCGCCCGCCGCCGCCGCCTATCGAGGCGATGAGCTTGTTGGATATATTTTTCTCAATTCAGCCATCGTCAACGCCACTGGCTATTCCGGCAAACCCATTCATGTCGTTGTCGGCATGAATACCAAGGGTGTGATCACCGGAGCAAAACTGGTCAAACATCATGAGCCGATCGTCCTTGTCGGCATCCCGGTCAGCAAAATCAACGCCTTCATCGACAAATACAAGGGCCTCGATATCGTCAAGATGCGCACCAGCGGCAAGGATCAGCACAAGGTTGATATTGTCAGTGGGGCGACCGTTACCGTCATGATCATCGACGACACCATCATCCGTTCGGCCATCAAAGTCGCCAGAAGCCGCTCAATCGGAGGGCTGAAACCTGAAGTCTCTACCGGCCCCAGGGAAATCGTCACGATTAAAAATGATGCCGCCGAGGTAACCGACTGGCAAACCCTGATGGGAGAGGGGGCGATTCGGCATCTGACGCTGTCGGTTGGAGAGATCAACACGTCGTTTGAAAAAGCCGGCAAGGCCCTGGCGGCGTCAAAATCAGAATCTGACAATCCGGGAGATTCTTTTATCGAACTGTACACCGCATCGATGGCCATCCCGAGCGTTGCGCGGAGCCTTCTGGGCGAGCCGGAATACAAAAATCTGCACAAGATGCTGAAACCCGGTGAATCCGCAATCGTGCTCGGCGGCAAGGGGCTCTATTCGTTTAAGGGTTCAGGCTACGTTCGCGGCGGAATTTTTGACCGCTTTCAGCTTATCCAGGGGGACATCAGCGTCCGCTTCCGTGATCATCGACACAAGCGCCTGGGCGGATTTCGCGCCGACGGATCGCCTAAGTTAAAAGATGTTGATCTGTTTATCACGCCCGCGGACAGCGGATTTAATCCGGCCAAACCGTGGCGTATCCAGCTGCTGGTTCAGCGTGCGGTCGCGCCGATCAAGAAAGAATTCATCACTTTTGATCTTGGCTACATCCCACCCGAAAAATATCTCAACCGGAAAATAGTCAAAAACACGCCCCCGACCGGTAGCGGCGCCCAGACCTCCGGTGAAAATTCCGTCGCTGGTGCCGGCGCGCATCCGCTGTGGAAGAAAATCTGGTTAAGCAAAATCCCTCAAATCAGCATCCTGCTTACCGCGTTGGGTGTCCTCACCGTCATCTTTTTCTTTCAGGACTGGCTGGTGCAACGCCCCATCCTGACCGACCGTGTCCGTCTGGCTTTCCTGACTTTCACCGCCGTCTGGATCGGTTTTTACCAGCAGGCCCAACTTTCCGTGGTCAATGTGCTGACCTTTGCCGGTTCTCTGGTCAACGGGTTCAGTTGGGATTTCTTCCTGATGGAACCTCTGATCTTCATCTTGTGGGCTTCGGTCGCGGCTTCCCTATTGTTCTGGGGGCGCGGTGTTTACTGTGGGTGGCTGTGCCCGTTTGGGGCCTTGCAGGAACTTCTCAACCGGATCGCCAAGACATTGAAAATCCCCCAATTCAAGGTTCCGTGGGGGCTTCATGAACGGGTCTGGCCGGTCAAGTACATCGTCTTCCTCGGCCTTTTCGGCATGTCGCTTTATTCCTTTGAAATGGCCGAAAAGCTGGCAGAGGTGGAGCCCTTCAAGACATCCATCATTCTGACCTTCATGCGGACATGGCCATACGTGATTTATGCCGTCATCCTGCTGGGCATCGGCCTGTTCATTGAGCGGTTTTTCTGCCGCTATCTTTGTCCGCTGGGCGGGGCGCTCGGAATTCCCGGACGGCTGCGCATGAACGAATGGCTGCGCCGTCATAAGGAGTGCGGATCGCCCTGCCACCGTTGCGCCAAGGAATGCATGGTCGATGCGATCCATCCAGACGGCAAGATCAACCCCAATGAATGCCTGCAATGTCTGCATTGCCAGACCTTGTATTACGACACCCATCGCTGCCCACCGATGATCCAGAAACGTCTGAAACGTGAACGGCGGCGGGCGCTTTCTGTCAATCCAAACCAGCCGACGGAGGAGATGGCGCACCCGAATTGACCAATCAATGCCGCAGAACGCGGCTGAATTTAACCAGAAGGCGGCAGTTCCGGAGGTCGCCAAATCAAGCATTGAAGTCGTGGATGAGGGAAATGCAACCGGAAACGGACCATCTATTTTATAGGAGCCAAACTATGTCTGAAGAAAATACCCCGGAAACCGGTGTTTCACGCCGGGATCTGTTAACCACTACCACCAAGGTCGCGACGCTTTCCGGCCTGGGTGCAATCGCTGGCGCAGGCGCGCTGATGACCCCGAAAGAATTGCGTGCCGCCGTCAAGAAAGCCAAGTCCAATGTAGAACCCGGTGAACTTGACGAATATTATGGCATCTGGAGCGGCGGTCAATCCGGTGAGGTCCGGGTTGTGGGAATGCCGTCCATGCGCGATCTGATGCGTATTCCGGTTTTCAACCGGTGCAGCGCAACGGGTTGGGGACAGACCAATGAAAGCCGCAAGATTCTCACGGAAAACCAGCTTCCCCATGAGAAAGCCTTCCTTGCGGATAAGGGCGGAATTCACCTGAACGGTGACACACACCATCCGCACATGTCCTTTACCGACGGCGTTTACGACGGGCGTTTCATTTATGTCAACGACAAGGCCAATACCCGCGTTGCCCGTATCCGTTGCGATATTATGAAGGTTGATAAAATTATCACCGTCCCCAATGCCGCCGACATTCATGGCATGCGTCCGCAGAAATATCCACGCACGGGGTACATCTTCGCCAACGGTGAACATCGGGTGCCATTGCCCAACGACGGCACCAATCTGGATGACCCGAGCAAATACCACGCCATATTCTCGGCGATTGATGGTGACACCATGAAGGTCGCCTGGCAGGTGATTGTTGATGGTAACCTTGATAATGTCGACGCAGATTATCAGGGGAAATTCGCCATCGCCAGCTGCTACAATTCAGAAGAAGGGGTTAACCTCGCGGAAATGACCTCGTCCGAAACCGACTGGTGCGTAGTCTTCAACCTCGCCGCGATTGAAGCCGGCGTCAAAGCTGGTGACTTCAAGACCTTCGAAGGCGACACGCCTGTACTGGATGGCCGTAAAGGGTCAAAATACACCCGCTACATCCCCATCCCCAACAGCCCGCACGGCGTCAATGCCTCCCCTGATGGCAAATACATGATGATCAACGGCAAGCTGTCACCGACAGTTTCCGTCGTCGAAATGAGCCGTCTTCCGGATCTGTTCGCCGACAAGATCAAACCACGGGACGCCATCGTCGCCGAACCCGAACTGGGCCTGGGGCCGCTCCATACAGCGTTTGACGGACGTGGCAACGCCTACACCACGTTGTTCCTCGACAGCCAGATATGCAAATGGAACATCGACAAGGCGATCCGCGCTTACGCCGGTGAAAAAGTCGATCCGATTGTCCAGAAGATCGACGTCCACTACCAGCCGGGTCACAACCACACGTCCATGGGTGAAACCAAAAAGGCCGATGGCCAGTGGCTGGTGTCGCTGAACAAGTTCTCCAAGGACCGCTTCATCAATGCAGGCCCGCTAAAACCGGAAAACGATCAGCTGATCGACATTTCCGGCGATAGCATGAAGATCGTCCATGACGGCCCGACCTTTGCCGAGCCTCATGACTGCATGATCGTGCACCGTTCTCTTCTCAACCCTGACAGCATTTACAAGCGCGGCGACCCGATGTGGGCCGATGCGGCTGCCATGGCCAAGAAGGACGGTGTCGATCTCGAGGAGGCTGAACACGTCATCCGCGATGGCAACAAGGTTCGCGTCTACATGCATTCGTCGGCGCCGACCTTTAGCCTGGAAAGCTTTAAGGTCAAACAGGGCGATGAAGTCACGGTCACCATCACCAATATCGATGACCTTGACGATCTGACGCACGGCTTCACCCTGGCGAATTATGGTGTTTGCATGGAAATCGGTCCGCAGGCGACGGCTTCCGTCACCTTCATGGCCGAAATGCCAGGTGTTCACTGGTTCTATTGCCAGTGGTTCTGCCACGCCCTCCATATGGAGATGCGCGGCCGTATGCTGGTCGAAAAAGCCTAGGCTGAAAATCGAAGGAACTGAAATCGTGGTTAAGCTGACAAACACTCAACGCAGATGGCTGATTGCCGGGCTGGTCCTGGCATGCAGTCTGACGTTGCGTTCAGTGGGCGCCTCAGCGGTCACGATTTCGGTATCGCCGGGGACCGACAACCTGAGAACCGCAATTGCTCAGGCCGCCCCCGGCGATATCCTTCAACTCGCACCGGGCATTCATCACGGCCCCGTGACCATCAACAAGAGCCTGAGCCTCATTGGCCTCAAGGGCAGCGTCGTAGAAGGGTCCGGGCAAGGATCGACAATCACTGTCGCGGCTTCCGATGTGACGATCAGGGGGCTGAAAATAACCGGGTCAGGCGATTCCCTGGCGACAATGGATTCCGCCATTTTTGTCAACAAGGCAGGCAACCGGGCCGTGGTTGAGGGCAATCGCATCGAAGGGAACCTGTTTGGCGTCTATTTTTGGGGACCACATGACGCCGTCATGCGGGGCAATCGAGTTATCGGCATGACGTCCGGGCACCTTAACGGTCGGGGCAATGGCATCAGCCTGTGGAATACGCCAGGTTCCGTTGTGGAAGACAATGATTTCAGTTTTGGCCGCGATGGTATCTTTACGACAACAAGCCGCGATAATATTTTCAGAAACAACCGGTTTCATCATTTGCGGATTGCCGTGCATTACATGTACACCAACAACAGTGAAGTCAGCGGCAATGTTTCCGAAGGCAATCATGTCGGATTCGCCTTGATGTTCTCCAAAAACCTCATCGTCAAAGGCAACCGATCTTTCGGTGACCGCGATCACGGCATCCTCCTCAATTTCGCCAATTCTTCCGTCATCACAGGCAATAGCGTCGAAGATGGAAAAACCAAATGCGTGTTTATTTATAATTCCAATAAAAATCTGTTTTCAGGAAACCGCTTCAAGGGTTGCGGGATCGGCATTCATTTCACCGCAGGATCAGAACGCAACATCATGACGGCCAACGCCTTCATCGCCAACCGCACCCAGGTCAAATATGTCGGCACCAGAAATCTTGACTGGTCTTATAAGGGACGGGGCAACTTCTGGAGCGACAACCCGGCCTTTGACCTTAACGGTGATGGCATATCGGATACGGCCTATCGGCCAAACGATCTGGTTGACCGCGTTGTCTGGGCGCATCCGACGGCCAAACTGCTGCTGAACAGCCCCGCTGTACAGGTCTTGCGCTGGGCGCAATCACGGTTCCCTGGCCTGTTGCCGGGCGGCGTTGTCGATACCGCCCCCCTTATGAGCCCGCCCCGGGTGGAACTCTCGGAAAATTCGCAGGAAAACCGGAAGGCAAGACCATGACCATGCCAGCGTTGCAATTTGCGGGTACCGGAAAGGATTACGATGGAAAGACCGTCCTTGATGATGTCTCACTTGATGTCAACGAAGGAACCCTCGTCGCCCTGGTTGGCCACAACGGCGCCGGCAAAACGACGATGATGAAACTCCTGCTTGGCCTGATCCGTCCAAGCCGCGGCACTGTCAGTATCCTGGGGTACGACCCGGCAGGGCCGGACGGCGCCGAAGCCAAAAAAAATCTGGGATTCCTGCCAGAAACGGTCGCCTTTCAACAGGCCATGACCGGGCTGGAAGTGTTAAACTTTTACGGTCGCCTCAAAAGGGCTGATCTTAACATCAACCCGGAACTGTTGGCGCGCGTCGGGCTGGCGGATGCGGCGAGACGGCGGGTCAAAACCTATTCGAAGGGAATGCGTCAGCGTCTGGGACTGGCGCAGGCATTGTTGGGCGCCCCACGGGTGATGTTGCTTGATGAACCGACCACCGGACTCGACCCCGCGCTCAGGCGTGATTTTTATGACAGTCTGTCGGCTTTGAAAAATGACGGTGTGACGGTTCTGCTGTCATCGCACGCCCTGTCGGAACTGGAATCCAGGATCGACAAGGTCGCGATCATGAACAGTGGCAAACTGATGGCCTGCGGCACCCTGGCGGAACTTCGTAGTCGGGCCCATGTTCCGGTTCGGATTCGCCTGCGTACCCGCGATGGTCAGGCATCTAACATCGCCAATCAGCTCAACGGTGCTGAAATCAGCCGGGTCAATGGACAGGTTATTGAATTTGTTTGCGCGCCCGAGGAAAAAATGCTGCTGGTCCGGCGGGTATCGGAACTGGGCGTTGCCGTTGAAGACATTGAAATCGACCTGCCCACACTTGATCAGCTTTATTCACACTATCGCGATGACGGGGGCCCGCAATGAACACAATACTTATCATCGCCGGCCAGGAAATCCGCGACGGCTTCCGCAACCGCTGGATCGTCGCCCTGACGATGGTGCTGGCCGGGTTCGCACTCAGCCTCACCCTGCTTGGCAGCGCGCCCGGCGGTACCGTGGGGGCCAGCCCGCTTCTGGTCAGCGTCGTCAGCCTTTCAAGCCTGACCATCTTCCTGCTGCCCCTGATCGGCCTGATGCTATCCTATGACGCTGTCGTCGGAGAGGTCGAGCGCGGCACCATGCTGTTGTTACTGTCGTATCCCGTCGCCCGTTGGCAGGTCATGGCGGGCAAGTTTCTGGGCCATATGGCGATCCTCGCCTTTGCCACAATCATCGGTTACGGTCTGGCCGCCGCTGTCGCCGGATTTACGGGTGGGGGCGCAGAAAACGAAACCTGGATGGCGTTTGCGGCGATGACCGGGTCTTCCATCGTTCTGGGCGGCGCGTTCCTCGCGATCGGTTATTTGATCAGCACCTGTGTGCGCGAACGCGCAACAGCCGGTGGCATCGCCATCGGGGTCTGGCTGTTTTTTGTTCTGATTTATGACATGGCGCTGTTGGGCCTGCTGGTTGGACAGGGCGACGCCCTTGCGGGGGGCGCATTTCATGCCCTGCTGCTGGCCAATCCCGCCGACGCCTATCGCCTGTTTAACCTGGGTGGTTTCGATAATGTCGCCACACTTTCCGGCACCGTCGGCATGATGGCGGATGTGAAACTTTCCGCCTGGGTATTGGGCGGGGCGCAACTGGCCTGGGTCATCGTGCCGCTCGGCATTGCCGGTGTCCTGTTCAGAAAGATGGAGATATGAGATGCGATTTCTAAAATCATCCTGTCTCGCGCTTGTTCTGGTGTCAGGACTGACGGGCTGCATGGAAGAAAAAGCTGCAAAATTGCCTCCTCCCGCCCCTCTGACTCAGGACGCTATAGGCTATTACTGTAGCATGACGGTTACCGAACATATCGGACCGAAAGGGCAGATCAGGTTGAAAAGTCAGGCAAACCCGGTCTGGTTTTCATCGGTGCGCGATACCGTTGCCTTCACCCTGCTGCCGGAGGAACCGAAGGACATCCTCGTCATCTACGTGACAGACATGTCCAAGCCCGGGTCATGGGAAAACCCGAAACACATCGACTGGATTGACGCCAAAACCGCCCAGTTCGTCATTGGCAGCTCCAGAAATGGCGGTATGGGCGCACCGGAGCCGGTGCCGTTCTCGTCAAGACAGGCCGCAGAAGATTTTATCAGCAAATACGGTGGCAATATCGTCGCCTTTTCCGATATTCCCGAAAGCTCGATTTTGGGATCTGTAGAAATCGGAAACAACGAAAACAATGAGGAACATGGCGGATGACCACCAACCTTTCCAGACGCCGGTTTATAACCATCAGCGCCAGCGTACTTGCCACCGGCCTGATTCCCGGTTCCATATCCCGGGCCGCCCCGACCCCGGTTCATTGGCGCGGAACCGCCATGGGAGCGATGGCTGAACTGATCCTTGTTCATCCCGACCGTACGAAAGCGCAGTCCGCAGTACGGCAGGTCCAGGACGAAATCCACAGGCTGGAAAAGGTATTCAGCCTCTATGATCAGGGTTCGGCATTGTCCCGATTGAATGAACTGGGCGCGCTCGACATTCCGCCTTTCGATTTGATCAGGTGCCTGGATGATTCGGCGCACATCAGCCAGCTCACTGACGGGGCGTTTGACGTCACCGTGCAACCGTTATGGGATTTGTACGCCCGTCATTTCGCCGCGAAACCCGCTGATCTTAAGGGCCCTGACAGGGTTGAAATCGAACGCGCCAAGAACCTTGTTGATTTCAGCGCTGTCCAGTATGACCCGCAACGCGTCTCGTTTCGCAAACCGGGGATGGCGGTAACGCTGAACGGCATCGCCCAGGGCTACATCACGGACCGGGCCGCCGAACTGTTAAAAGCACACGGGTTTAACAACGTTCTGGTTGACCTTGGAGAAACCAGAGGCCTTGGCCGACGTGAAGACGGAGTGGACTGGCAGGTGGGGATTAAGGCTCCGGACGGATCGGGAGAACTGATCCGCAGACTGTCATTGCCGAATAAGGCAATCGCCACCTCCGGCGGTTACGGAACCCGGTTTTCGCCGGACGGTGTCCATCATCATCTGTTTAACCCGCACACGGGGCGAAGCGCCAACGGATGGCGTTCCATGAGTGTAATTGCCGACGACGCAACCCGTGCGGATGCCCTGTCAACTGCCTTCTATAGTCTGCCGGAACACCACATCCGCCGGATTGCCAACGACCTGAAGCTATCGGTCATCGCCAATGACGGGACCAGAACGGTTCAGATCAACATGTAAAGCGGACCAACGTCTCCATTGGTGGGGCTTTATCGGATATAACAGCCCAAACCGGAAGCACCTCACTGATAGTCTTTCAGTGTGGTAATCGCGCTGTTAAATCGACCGTAAAATTCGTCCGAATAGGAAACATAATCGAAATCAATCGACGACTGAATTTCGGAAACCATGCTCCACATGGCTTCACGCAACAGAGACGCCGCCGACATCGCCTGAAACCTGTAGCGAAGTTCGTCGTTCACCGGCTTGTCGAAATAGGCTTCCAGCAACCATTCCCGCTGCACACCGGAAAGTTTATTGTTGGACGCCAGATTTGCCAGATCGAAGAGCGGGCTGGTAAAACCTGCGTGTTCCCAGTCAATCAGCCATAACCGCCCTCCGCTATCGAGAAGATTGGCGGCCAGCAGGTCATTGTGGCCGAGCACCAGGTCAATCGGCCCAACAGCCGCTTCCAGTTCTTCATTGAGCCGCCGGATCATCGCCAGATCAGGGATCATTCGGCTGTTGTGATCTTCCAGAAAAAAAGCGTAGTCCCGACAAACCCGAAAGGGCCAGAACGCGCAGATTGGCCCACGCGCCCGGCGAAAGGCGTCGTCATGAGTGCGCTTGACGAGATCAAGGATACGCGCCAGCATAGCGTCATCGCGAACATCACCTTCACACAGAGTGCGGCCCGGTATGAAGTCAACAACCAGCGCCCTGTCCTCATAATGATGAACCGCAGGCGCGACCCCGGCAGCGGCGGCGGCCCGGTTACAATTATAATCGTTGATCCGCAATACACCGTGTTCGGGCACATCGCCATTGACGCGGACCACATATTTTTTGCCGTTATCGTCAATAAGAAAATTATCGTTGGAAATGCCGCCATCAAGGCGGGTCAAGGTCACGGGACCCGACCAACAATCCAAATTGATGGCATAGGTTTCCGCATCAGGCATGCTTGGCCTTCCTGTTCTGGTTTAAGTTTGCGCCGAAAACTTCCCTCTTCAACCGCACGATCAGCCCCACAAGCGGCAGATGTGGTGTCATATTTAAGGGCGCAGGGCCGCGCCGGTGCACGGGAATTCCCCTATTCGGCGGGAGCTCCAGGTTGATCTGAACCGTCCGGTGACGTATTTTTCATCGAGATTACCGGCTCAACCTCTCTCAGTTCTTCCATGGGGATATGACAGGCGATGCCATGCCGGTCCGCATTGAACTGCAAATCGGGAATCTCATTATCACAGATATCACCCAGATGTCGCTGACAGCGCGTGGCGAACGGGCAACCCTTGGGCGGATTCATCACGCTCGGCAGGTTTCCTTCCAGCACGATCCGGCGTTTTTCCACTTCCGGGTCAGCGATGGGAACTGCCGATAGCAGCGCTTCCGTATAAGGGTGGTAGGGCGGGCTGAACACTTCATCGGTGGTGCCGCGCTCCATGATCTGCCCAAGGTACATGACGACAACCCGGTCAGCCAGGTAGCGCACGGCAGACAGATCATGACTGATAAACAGCAATGTCGTCTTATGTTCGCGCTGGATATCCATCAGCAATTCGGTGACTGCGGCGGCGACGGACACATCAAGCGCCGAAATCGGCTCATCCGCAATCACGGTTGCCGGGTTGCCGGCAAAAGCACGGGCGATCCCAACGCGCTGTTTCTGACCGCCGGATAACTGGCGGGGTTTACGCCATTCGAATTCACGCGGCAGCTTGACCGTATCAAGCAATTTCAGCACCCGCTCGCGTATCTTGACGGGGTCGCTTTCAACGCCGAATTTCTTGATCACCCGGCCGATCTGCGAGCCGATGGTCAACGAGGGGTTCAGAGTATCATTGGGGTTCTGAAAGACCATTTGCAGTGACCCCAGCTGTTGGGGCGAGCGGTCGTTGACGGGCAGGTTGCCAATATTGGTGCCGCCAAAACGGACCTCGCCATCGGTCGCCGTCTCCAGCCCCATAAGGACTTTGGCAAAGGTAGACTTGCCGCAACCCGATTCACCCACGATCGCCACCGTTTCCCCTTCGCGGGCTTTGAAACTGAGTTCTTCGTTGGCCTTTACATATTTGATATTGCCGCCGCTCAGCATCGCCCCGATGGAACTGTCATGGACTTCGTAATATTTCTGCATGCCATCGACTTCGAGGACATACTCGCCAAGTTCGACAGGCGGGTGTTCGGGACCTTTGGGGATGGCCTCATCATGATCAATATCATTCCAAATGCGACACCGCACATAATGGGCCGGGTCATCATCGGTATGAACCCCTTCCATCGGAACCTGCCCCACATTGCACGCGCCTTCCTTGAAGAAGTTGCATCGTGGACCAAAGTTGCACCCCGTCGGACGCTCGTGGGGCAGCGGCAGTTGCCCTGGAATGGCGACAAGCGGGCGGGCGTTCTTGTCGGCATGAGGCAGTGGGATACAGCCAAACAGGCCGTGAGTGTACGGGTGCTTGGGCCACGAAAAGATCGAGTCGATATGGCCGCTTTCGACCACTTCACCTGAATACATCACGCCAATACGGTCACAAACCTCAAGCATCAGACCGAGGTTATGGGAAATATACAGCAATGACGTATTGAACTTACGGCTAAGTTCGGCGATCAATTCGACGATCCCCGCCTCAACCGTTACATCCAGCGCCGTCGTCGGTTCATCAAGCAGCAACAACGCCGGTTTGCCCAGCAACGCCATGGCGATGACCACGCGCTGTTGCTGGCCACCGGAAATCTGGTGCGGGTACGCCTGCATGACCCTTTCCGGGTCGGGCAGATGCACATCGTCCAACATCTTCACAGCCAGCAGGTGGGCTTCCTCCACTGACACATTTTCGTGTGTCATCGGAACTTCCATCAATTGCGTACCGATGGTCAGAGACGGGTTGAGCGCCGCCATCGGTTCCTGGTAGATCATGGCAATCTGCGAACCGCGCAGGTCGCGCAATTCCTCTGCACTCATGTCCGCCATGTCGCGGCCCATGAACTTGACCGTACCGCCGACAATGTCGCCGTTTTCCCCCATGTAGCGCATGATGGCCATGGCGACGGTGGACTTCCCGCACCCGGACTCTCCAACCAGGCCGACGCTTTCTCCCGGCCCCAGGGTCAGCGAAAAATCGACAACCGCCGGTATTTCACCGGAGCGGACGAAATAGGAAATACAGAGCCCGTCAATCTCCAGGACAGGGCCGTCATAGGTATCCGTATACTCACCCATATGAGGGCTCCTTAATCCCGAAGAGAGATTTCACGCAATCCATCGGCCAGCAGGTTGAAACCAAGAACCAGCGACGAGATGGCAATGCAGGGCATGATCGTCATATGCGGAAAGATCATGGCCATTTTGCGGCCTTCATTGATCATTCCGCCCCAGTCCGGATCGGGTGGCGGCAGACCGAGGCCCAGGAACCCGAGAACACCGATGGTGATAATCACGTAACCCAAGCGCACACAGGCATCGACAATCAACGGCCCACGCGCATTGGGCAGGATTTCCACCAGCATCACATAGAGCGCAGATTCCCCGCGGGTTTGCGCCGCAGCAACGTAATCCCGATTTCTGAGATCCAGAACCAGCCCGCGCACGATACGCATGATGCCCGGGGCACTGGCGAAGGTGATGGCGATCACGATGTTAAAACCGGAGGCGCCAAAGGTCGCGATAACAATGATATAGAGTATGAGCACCGGGAACGAGAGGATGATGTCAGCGATGCGAGACAGGATCGTGTCCCACCAGCCGCGATGATAGCCCGCCGCCAGTCCCATCATAATTCCGACCACGTAGGCGGAAAGCGTCGCCAGCGGTGCATAGATCAGGACGGTTCTTGAGCCCCAGATGATCCGGGACAATATGTCACGCCCCAAATTGTCGGCGCCCAGCCACAACGTTGCACCTGTCTTGGCATAAACGGTGCCCGGTTTCGCATACGGCAGCAAAGTTTCCAACGGATCTTGCGGCGCCAGCAACGGCGCGAATATGGCGACCAGCACCCAGAACAGCACCAACGCTGCGCCGACCATCCCGATCGGGCTTTCGCGCAGCAGCTTAAATGATTTTAGTGCGCGCATGAATGCGGAGCCTCCGGTAAGTGCGGGTGTAACGGTACTCGTCAGTTCAACCATGTGATCGTCCTTACTGGAAACGGATACGTGGATTGAGATAGGTGTAGCCAATATCGGCGAGAGTCTGGGTGCCAACCGCAACGAATACAGCGACCATCGAGCACGCCTCAATCACGTAAATGTCCTGATTGAGGGAGGCCTCCAGCAGCAGCGCACCAAACCCTTTATAGGCAAAGGCGAATTCGACGACGATAACGCCAGACAGCAGCCAGTTGATTTGCAGCATGATCACCGTGAACGGCGCGATCAGCGCGTTGCGCAACGCATGTTTCAGGATAACCTGTCGATAGGGCAGCCCTTTCAGGACGGCGGTGCGGATGTAATGGGTGGTCATGACTTCCGCCATGGAAGCGCGCGTCATCCGGGTCACATAGCCAAAATCATAGAGAAACAGCACCAGCACCGGCAGGATCAGTTGCTTGAATTCAAAACCGTTGATCATTCCAGATGTGCCGGGAAGCAGCTTAAGCCAGAAGACAAAAAACGCCGATAGGAAAACGGCGCTGGCGAATTCCGGTATGGATGTCGTGATAATGCTGGTCACGGAGATACCGCGGTCCAGTTTTGAGCCTTCACGCATTCCGGCAAGAACACCGAGAACCAGCGACACCGGGATCAAAAAGGTAAACGTCCAAAACCCGAGGATCGCCGTGTTCCACAGGCGCGGCCACATGATGTCGGCGACAGGAATGCGATACCGGTGCGATACCCCCAGATCGCCGGAAATAAAATTCTCGGCCCAGGAAAAATATCTATACCAGAGCGGCTCAAAATAACCGTGCTGCTCAAGCCAAATGTTTTTCTGCTCATCCGAGGCAAATTGCCCCAATACTTTGGTCGCGACACTTCCGGGAGAAAGTTCGAGCAGCAGAAACAGCAACAGGGATACCGCAAACATGGTCAAGGCCATGATTCCGATACGTTTACCGATTAGCACCAGCATTTATGACTACCCCCTGTTGGCGTCGTGTTGACGATCTTTTTCAGTCGTCTTTATTTTTTCTGGCGAAACAGCAAAGGAACTGCGGGAGACCGCCAGCCGATCTCCCGCAATCGCTATTTTCTTAGCTGTCCATCCACACCTTGTTCCACTGGTGATAGTTGGTCGGGTGCATTTTGATGTCCTTGACCTTGTCGCTGGCGGCCAGCATGACCGAACGGAAAAACGGCTGGACCATGATGGCGTCGTCCTGAAGCCGCTTTTCAACCTTCGCCATGACTTTGCGGCGTTCGTTGATATCGACCGTGGATTCGGCGACCGTCAGCAGATCATCAAATTCCTTGCTGTTATAGTTGGTTTCGTTCCAGGGAACGCCGGAACGATACGCCAGCCCCAGAAGCATGGTCGCCAGAGGCCGGTGGGTCCACACAGTAATGCTGAACGGCGCCTTGGCCCAGACTTCCCAGTACTGAGCGGCAGGCATGACATTGACCGTCAGATCAATGCCGACATCCGCAAGATTCTGTTTCAGGACCACAAGCGAATCCGTTTCCCACGTTCCGTTGGTGTTGCCAACGTTGCAGGTGACTGACAGCCCGCCGCCATGACCGGCTTCGGCCAGTAATTTTTTAGCCTCTGCGATGTTGCGCTTAACTACCGGCAACTTGGCGTAATCCGGCTGGCACTTGCAAACGTGGTGGTTTTCCGCCACTTGCCCGCGGCCACGGTGCGCCGTGGCGAGGTTCTGGGCATTGTCCGATGCCAGTTGAATGGCTTTACGCACCCGAATGTCGTCAAACGGCTTGGCATCGACATGCATGCGGATAACGCCGGTTTGCGCCGTGGTAGCTTCGTGAACGACAACCCCCGGCACTGCCGACGCGACTTCAATGGCGTCAAGCGGCAGATCATAAATGGCATCAACCTGTCCAGACGCCAGTGCCGCCATGGCCGCCGATTTATCCGCACCGGTATCGAAATACTGAATCTCGGCGAGATAGGGCTCGTCTCCCCAGTATTTCATGTTACGGCGTTTGAGAACGGCTTTTTCACCCAGCTTGAACTCGGCCAGCGTGTACGGTCCGGTACCCAAATCGGGATTTTTGGTGATGTCACTCCCTTTTTCGGCAAAGCTGTGGTGCAGGATCATTGCCGGGTAATGATAAAGTTTTTCAGGCAAGGCCAAGTCTGGTGAGTTCAGGTTGAATTCAACCGTATATTTGTCGATTTTCTTGATCGCACCCGGCGTCATGGACTTGATCTTGATGGCTTTGCCGTCCTTGTCCTTGCCGTCCTTGGTGTCGACCATGGAATTCAGCAGCCCGAGGATCGAAGACCCCGTGGCCGGATCAAGCCAGCGCGTGACGTTCCAGACGATGTCGTCCGCGGTAAGCTCATCGCCGTTACCAAATTTCACCCCTTTGCGGATATTGATGATCCATTTTTTAAGATCATCTGAAGGTTTCCAGGATTCCGCCAGCATCGGGCGGGTGACGTTATCCGGGCCAGTGATGGTGAGATACTCGCACATCTGGCGGCAAACATTTGATTTCTCGACCCAGCTATAGGTGTGCGGGTCGGCCATATCCTGAACAACCATGGCCATGCGGATGGTCCCGCCCTTTTTGCCTGCCGACGCTTCAGAAACAAATTCTGTTCCGGCCATGGCGTAGGCGGTGGCGGCGGAAACGCCCAGGAAGGTTACGGTTTTGATAAACTCACGGCGATCAACAAGGCCTTTATCGAGTTGCTCTTTAAGATTAGCAACCTCCGGATGGACGTCGTCGGCCTGCTTATTATCCAGATTCAATTTAGACATAGTACTACTTAGCTCCCTGTGATTTCTTGTTTCTGTCTGTAGCTGAACTCCCCGAATCACGTGTTAGTAACTCACGAATAAGGCAACACCTTATAAACCGGGAAAATCAGCTTTTTGTTTCTTGCTGTAGTGTTTGATAAAAGCACACATCACTGTTTATCGCAAATCGAAGGAATTTAGCTTATCAGCGACATTACAGTTTTAATGCCAAAATCGGCCGAGATACAGGCCGCCCTTCGGATAACTCCCTTCCTCCCTTGATTTTGGTCATTATACCACCGCGCACGGGAAAAGCCTACTGATTGTCGTTGACACGATTGTCGTTGACCATGGCCTGCGCATTACCGACAATTGAACAGAAAAATACGACGGTCTAAAATCGGGAGGAAATGTTGGCAGAAGATACACCTGATGAATATTTCGCGGACTTGATTTCCAATGTCTCCCATGCGAACGGGGTTTTTCGCCTGACCTTCGCCCAACAGGACGTCGGCAGCGCCTCACGACCGGTCGCCAAAATCCTGATTCCCGCCAATCAGCTTCAGAGCATGATGCGAAGCATCGCAAACGCGGCCAATGAAATTCGTGAAAAAGTGCAGGCCCAGATCGACGATCAGGTCGTAGAACCCATCGGAGAACCCGCGGCAACCCCAAAAAAAACCAGGACAAAGCCCGGTTCCAGAGCGAAACCCGCTACCACAGCCAAACCCCGCACCCGGGTAAAATCAAAAGCCACGGCAACGCCGAAAAAATAGGCGGGATCAGCGTTCCTGAAAGGCGTCTCCCAGGCGATAGCGGATCGGGTCGAGAATATATTCGAGCACCGTTCGTTGCCCGGTCTGGATGCTGGTCATCACCTGCATGCCGGGAAACAGCGCATACCGCAGCTTGCCATTTTCGAAGTAATCTTTTTCCAGTTCAACACGGACCTTGTAAAACGGCTGGCCCTTCGGTGTAACCAGCGTATCCGGGCTGACGTTGACGACGCTGCCATTCAGACTGCCGAACCGCATGGCGTCGGCGGAAGCCAGCTTGACCGTAGCCGCCTGCCCAACCGCCACATATCCAATATCCTGTGTCGGCAGCTTGGCCTCGATGATCAGCCGGTCTCCGGCAGGAACGATATCCGCGACCGGCTCTCCCGGACCTAACACCCCGCCAATCGTTACGACGTGCAGCGTTTTGATCACGCCGTCTTCAGGCGACCGTACAACCGTGCGTTTCAGGCTGTCTTCAAATTTTTTCACACGCTGGTTCAATTCCCCATGGTTGAGCCGCGACTCTTCAAGGGACTTTTGCACCTCGTCTTCAAAGGTGCTGCTAATTGAATTGAGTTCGGCTTTTGACTCGTTCAAAACCGATCTTGCCCGCGCCAGACTGGCGCGGTCGGTTTCCACGCTGCTCCGCAGGCGCCGGGCCTCCTTCAGCAAGTCGAGGTGGCGAAACCGGTTGGTAAGATTGTCTTTAAGCAGCTCTTCACTGATCTTGACCTGTTCATTCACCAGTTTCAGACTGCTGCCGCTGCCTGAAATTCGTGTGGATATTTCATTTATTTCCTGCTGGCGTTGAATAATTGCCTGCTCCTGTTTGCGCAACTCGTTCTCGTGACGTTTTTTACGCGTCTGAAAGCGTTTCAGGGCGTGCCTGACCAGATCCGGGTATTCCTTGTTCAGGAGCGCGGAAAATTTCGGCGCCGCGGCACCGCTCGCCAGCGCATCAAGCTGGGCAATATCGCTCTCGAGCGATGTCAGGCGCACCCGAAGTTCGGCCACGTCCGCGCCGCTGGAAGTTGGTTCCAAAACAATCAGCGGCTGTCCAGCCTTAACTTTCTGGCCCTCCGCAACCAGGATTTCACGGATGATACCGCCTTCAAGATGCTGAATAGTTTTCACCTGGGTTGAGGGAGTGACCTCTCCCGTCGCCATGCTGACGATATCGAGTGTACTTATCGACGACCATACGGTGAAGATAATTACCACCAATCCACAAAGCCAAAAAGTGCTGTGCGTGAACATGGAAACCTTTTCTGATGGCGGCATCTGGGCGGATGAGGTTTCGGTCATTTTTTTGACGACTGTTTGGGTGGACTCGCCTTTCGCGCCCTCGCGGGGTTCCGTTTTTTCGGCACTGCCTGTTTTTGCACACTGAATCGAGACTGGATTCCCTCAATTCCCAGTTCATCGGAAATATCATGAATTTCCGGTGGAACCACGGGCGACGCTGGTGGAACGAATTCCTTAATTTCCGGAATAGGATTTTCCTGTTTGGGTAAAGCTTTGCGAGCTGCTTTTTTTGCGGGTTTCACCGGGACCGCCGCCGTCGGCAATTCCGGTTTCGGCTGAAAATTCACCTCTTGAATGGCCGGCACGGGTTTGACATTGAGGTCGAGAAGCAGATGAGGTCCTTTTACAATGTTGCGGTCATGCGACATCATAATGATGCTTTTACCCTGCTCGACCATGGCTCCCAGAATTTGGTGGACCGCCTTGCAACCCTCTGCATCCAGACTTTCCGTGGGCTCGTCAATGACGGCAATCATGCCGTCGGTGCTGAGTGCACGACCCAACGCTATCCGCCGCCTGATGCCTTCGGACAAACGCCAGCCATTGTCGATAATGGCCGTCTCAAAGCCGTCCGGACTCTCATCCAGAAATTTCCGTAACCCGCACTGATCGACCACCTGATTGAGGCGGGCTCCGTCCATCTCCGGATTATTGATCTTAAGGTTTTCTCCGATCGTGGCGTTTAACAGCGCGGGCTCCTGGGGCAGAAAGATGACCTGACGACGCCACCATTCCGGCGAAACCTGTTTCATATCCAGGCCATCGACCAGAATCTGCCCGCGTATGGGATCAATCAGACCAAGCAGCAACCGGGCCAAGGTTGATTTCCCGGTTCCATTGTCTCCAGTCACCACCAGCACACTGCCCGGCTGCAGATTAAGGTTGAGCGATTCGAACATCGGCGCCGTGCTGCCCGGATAGGCGAAAGCGGCGTCACGAAATTCAAGACGCCCGGAATAGCCCCTCAGCGCCGACCCGCTATCGGCCTCCAGCTCGACACGACCAAGCTGTCTGAACAGTTCAAGGGATTGTCGGGCCTTGGCGAAGGCCGAGCCCAGTTGTGCGAGTTTTGTCACGGGTTGCAACGCCCGCGCGGCCAGAATATTTCCACCAATCATCGCCCCCACACCCATCTCGCCCATAACCACCAGTGTCGCCCCGACAGCGACCACGGCGACACTCATCAGCCCATTGGCGCTTTGGGTAACGGTTTGCACGAAACCCTGGGAAGAGCTTACGTCCCGGCGCATCTTTTGTGCATGGGTGATGTGCTCGCGCCATTCCCTGCGAAGGAACTCACCAGCATTAAAACCGCGGATCGTATCAGGTTCTCGGGTGACAGTGCCGAGTAACGCACTTCCAGCCGCCGAAACGCTTTGCAACTCCTGTGTTTTGTTCTGAAGTTTAAGGGCGCTGACCACACCGACAACAAAAACACCGACAACAAAAACGATCACCACATAAGCCAGCTTGGGTTCGATAACGTAAAGAACAAAAATGAACAGAAGGGAGAACGGCGCATCAAGTATGGTTGTTATGTTCGACGCATTGTAAGCCGTCTCAATGGCCGCAGTGCCGTTGATAATTTCCTTGCGGGTTTCGGGTGGCGTCTGGTCAAGGGCATGGGGTTTTGCCCGCGTCAGCGCTTCGAAGCCGCGCAAGGCCGTTGCCTCATCCGGCGCCACACTAAGGCCGCGGGCCAGCGACATACGCGACTGACGAAAGGCGAATTCCAGCACAATCGCGATCAGGACGCCGCTGGTCAGCGTATACAGTGTCGCATCAACGCCTTGCCCAACATATCGGTTCAGGACCTGCATGACGAACAATGGCGAGGCCATGGCCATGATATTGGCGAACAACGAGCCAACCAGCAGTTCCAGGGCAATGGCTGGCCTCGACATCAAGCGGCGCATCAACTCTTTCATCGCTAATCCGTTTACTACCTTCGCGACCAGAATGCCTGCGTCAACTTTAACCCGTCAACGGGTTGATGTATAAGGGAAAATCAAGACAGGCCGCCGCCGATGATGAAATCACTGGTGTCAAGGTCGGCAACATCGGTGTTTTGCAGTTCAACTTCCATGTCCTTGGCCGAGTCGCCATCGATATCGATTTCCAGAATTTTTGTGTTCTTGTCAAAACGCGCCTGGGTGGATGCGGTGCTGGTGAAGGCATTGGTTTCGTCACCCAAATAACTGAACAGTCCGGTCACAAGGAACGAAATATTGAGCTTATCAACCGCCGTTGTTGCCGTCCCGGCGTCGAAATCGCTGATGACGTCGCGGATACCTGCCCCAATCCCCGAATCTGAAACGGAAGTATACAGGAATACATCTGACCCGGCACCACCCGCCATCGCGTCAGCGCCGCCGCCGCCCGTCAGGAAATCAATACCCACGCCGCCAACAAGTAGATTGTCTGCTGCGTCGCCTTTCAGCATATCATTAAACGCCGTCCCTTCTATATTTTCGATCCCCGTCAGGATGTCCGCCCCACCGCCGCCAGTTGCGGTTCCCGCCCCGACCAAACCGCCAGACAGGTCAACCGTGACACCCGAATCAGCGTCAGAGAAAGATACCGTATCCACACCCGCGCCGCCGTCGATTGTATCATTGCCACCATCGCCAATCAGGCGGTTGTTGCCAGCGTCCCCTGTCAGTGTATCGGCGAAAATCGAACCTTCTATATTTTCGATTCCCGTCAGGGTATCCGCGCCGCCGCCGCCCGTCGCCGTCCCGGCGCCAACCGCACCACCGGACAGATCAACAACGACGCCCGTCCCCGCAGTGAAGAATGAAACCGTATCCTCTCCGGCCCCACCATCAACGACGTCAGCTCCGGCACCGCCTTCCAGATAGTCATTACCCCCGCCGCCAGTCAGAGTATCAATACCGGCATTGCCAAGGATAACGTCATCACCGGAACCGCCAATCAGCGTATCCCCGTTCACCGTTCCGCCAATCGCGGTTGCGGCTACGTTGGCTGACTCATCCATGGTCGCATTGACATATGTATCGGCGACAAGAAATGTGTTCAGAATACCGTCTCCATTGGGATCAAACGAGATCTCGTATAGCGGGTTTACATCGTGCCCAGCGATGACAACGGTATGGAGGACAGGCGTGACCTGGCTATCTTCATAAGTCAGGGTCAGGTTTCCGGTGACCGCATCGAAAACCGCGGATTCCAGAGAGTAATAATCGTCCAGTATCAGACGATCGAGGCCACCGCCGGTGGTAATGGTATCGGTGCCGTCGGAAGCGAAGAAAATATCGTTGCCAGCCCCGCCGATCAGGACGTCATTGCCCATCCCGCCGTCAAGGAAATCGTTGCCGCCGCCGCCGGTCAGGGTATCGGCCCCGGCACCGCCGAACAGCGCGTCGTTACCGGTGTTGCCGCTCAGGGTATCAATGCCGATGGTCCCGGCAATCGCCGTGTTAATGGCGGCCGTCGCGGCAAACGTCGTGGCGACAGTAAAGGTTTCCAGAGTGCCGTCTTCGTCAACGTCCAACGTCACCTGAGCCAGCTCAGATCCGGCAGTCAGGTGATTGGAGACGGTTAGCGTATAGGTGATGTTCTGCGGATTGTCGAATTCGAAGGTCAGCGCGCCGGTGCCCGTATCGACCACTGCTCCTGCGACATGCAGTTCGGAATCGAAAACAAGATTGTCGGTCCCGCCACCGGTCACAACAACATCATTGCCATCTGAGACATAAAAGATATCGTTGCCAACGCCGCCGGTCAGAGTGTCATTTCCGGCACCGCCATCGAAGAAGTCAGCGCCGCCGCCGCCCGTCAGAGTATCGGCCCCGGCCCCACCAAACAGTACGTCGTCGCCGGTGTTCCCGGTCAGGTTATCGATGGCATTGGTACCGGCGAGAACCGTATTGGTCGCCGCCGCCGCAGTTGTTCCCGTTGACATGACGCGGCTGACCAGAACACCGTTTTCCTCGGCATCAAATGACACCTGGGCAAGGTTCTTACCTGCCAGAAGGTGATCGGTGACCGTCGCAAAATGGGTCGTCTGATCAGCCCTGTCGAACTCAATCGTCAGATCAGAGGTGACCGTGTCGCGCAGGACTTCGGCGACGTGATCGGTCAGGGCGAATTGCAGCGTATCGGAACCGGCGCCCGCGTTGTAGCTGTCAAACCCGGCGGACGCGTTAAAGACGTCACTGCCCGCACCACCAGTGATGATGTCATTTCCGGCACCACCGGTAACAATAACCTGTCCATCGAGTTCCGCTGTGGCATCTACGGTCATCGAAGACGTTCCAGCCCCATTGATAACCAGCGAAGTCGCGGCCGCGACATTCGTGTTGTTCAAGGTCAGGCTGTAGGCCGCGGCGGACCCCAAAGCCCAGGATTCCCACCCGGTGACGCCAGCGAGGTCCGCCGCCGACAATGTGGCGCCGCCAACGAATTTCAGCATATCACCCGTGGTGTGAGCGCCGCCGCTGTAGGTGCCGCCCGCGATATCCGTGGACCCGGCGTTGACGGCGTCATCGCCGATACCACCGGTGACGGTTTCCAGTAAATTGACGGTAACGCTGTTGTTCGTGTTTGACAGCACCAAACTATCGGTGACTGCGGCCGTGCCGGAAATCATTCCTCCGGAGAAGCCGCTTTGAAGTGTCAGTTGATTGGCGCTGGCGCCCGCCGACATGGTGATGGTCTCGATTCCGCTAACGCTGAGGGAATTGATGCCATTGGCCACCTGCAAACTGTCCGTACCACTCAGCAGATCAATGGTGCCCGACGCAACCGTATTTTCCAGTGTCAGGGAATCGGCCCCCAGACCACCGAGAATGTTTTCCGTATTCTGGATGCTGCCAACGTTGACGCCATCGGCAAGCAGCACGGTATCCGCAGTTCCTGCGCCGAGATCGACCGTATCGGTGGTCGCCAGGTTAGTCTTCAGATTGACGATATCATCGCCCGTACCCAGCGCGCTGATGTGTTCCGCATTGGCGACGGTCAATGTATTGGCGACATTCGATTCCAGGATCAGCGTGTCTGCACCGAGGCCCAGATCAACACTGTCCCCATTTTCACCGGCCCCGATCAGGGTGATGCTGTCGATGCCCGCGCTACCGATGACGGCATCACTCTGCGCCGTCACCAGAGTTGCGCTAGCGGTTCCCGTGACGTTCTGAACAGTCGCTGGCGGTGTCGCCTGAATGAAGGTCGGGTGGGCAATCAGGTTGGCCAGGGAAACCCCGGCCAGGGTGATTTCCATATCCGCGCCGTTTATCCCGCCCGCACCGTCAATATTGATTTCCAGCAATTTAGTCGTGTCATTGAAACGCGCCTGAGTATTGCCGTTATCAACAAAGCTGTTTGTTGAGTCGCCGAGGAAGGTGTAGGTGCCACTCAGCAGCCCATCCAGCAGGATAACCTCAGCCGACGACACGGCGTCAAAATCTGAAATCACCTCTCCGCCGGCTACGGCAGCCTCTGACGCCGCAGTATAGCGGAAGACATCATCCCCGAGTTCACCCTTCAGGATATCGCCGCCGCCGCCGCCGGTCAGGGTGTCAGATCCGGAACCGCCACGGAAGATATTGACATTCACATCGCCGACAAGAATGTCATTGCCGGAACCGGAGCGGATGTTCTCGATATTTGTAAGCGTATCGACACCGCCAAAACCGTCAACGATCTGAACCGCCGTGGTCTGATTATCCGCTCCCAGGTCAGCAATAACATTGCCGCTCGCCGATGAATAGCGCGCCCAGTCGCTGCCAGCTCCGCCGTCTATAATATCGTTGCCGCCCCGCGCACGGAACATTTCGCTCAACACGCCGCCGGTCAGAAGGTCGTTGAAGTTGGAGCCCCGGACCTGTTCAATCGTGCCGACGGTTAGCGTATCGGTACCGATCCCGGCCGTATCGCCCGCATTGCTGGAGAACGCCGTTCCGGTCGCCAGATTGACAGTGACGCCATCACTGGCGTTGATATAATCCACCCGGTCAAAGCCGGTTCCACCGGTAACCGTATCGTCACCACCGCCCAGACGGAAGCTGGTAAAGGCATTCACATCGTTGACACCGGTCGCGACGTCATTGCCCGACGTTCCGTCAATCTGCAATCCGCCAAAGCTGGTATTGATTGACCCGAGGTTAACAAGGTTGTCAACGCCGTCGGCGCCTTTGATGATCTGCCCCGTCGCCAGCGTCAGGTTAATGGTCAGCGGGCCGGTCAGGGCTGAGTAGTTGAGCTCATAGTAACCCTGCGCCGTCTGGAAATCGATCGTATCATTGCCGCCGCTGCCGAACACGACGTCACCGCCGTCAACGGTGGTGTCTCCGGTGGTGATCGTATCGTTGGCCGCCGTGCCCGCGAGTGAATCATCGAAGGCCGTTCCGGTGATGGTTGCAAAGTTGCCAAAATCGGCCACCGTCGGAACGGTTGTCACGCCAGACAGTGTGACGAGTGCGCCATCAAAACTGACGCCGCTGCCCGCGCCTTTGACATAGACAAAACCGTTAGCCCCGTCCGTGAAGAAAACAACTTCATTGTTGACGGCCCCGTCGGCAATAATATTGGCAATGGTTGTCGATACGTTCGCTGTGAAGGTATAGGCCCCGCCGTGCAACGTAACGCCCTGGATACTGGTGAATTCGATCCGGTCCTGTCCACTGACAAAATCAGTGATGACGTCGGTGTTGGTGGTATCGGAATCGGCCGCCGACAGGAACCGGAACAGGTCGCCGCCAGCCTCGCCTTTCAAAACATCCGCGCCGCCGCCGCCGGTCAGCGTATCGCTGCCAGACCCGCTACGCAGTTGGTTGGCGTTTATATCCCCGACCAACTGATCATTACCCGACCCGCTACGGAGGTTTTCGATATTGATCAACGTATCCGTGCCGCCATAACCGTCCGATATCTGCATTGATCTGGTCTGGTTATCAGATCCCAGACTGGCGATCACATTGCCCGTCGCATTCGAATAGCGCGCCCAGTCATTACCGGCACCGCCGTCAACAACATCGTCGCCACCACGGGCGCGGATTTGTTCGTTAGCGGTCCCGCCGGTAATCGTATCCGCGAAGATTGAACCCCGGACCTGTTCAATCGTGCCAACGGTCAGGGTATCCGTACCGATGTTCGCCGTATCGCCTGCGTTGGTGGAGAACGCCGTTCCGGTCGCCAGATTGACGGTCACACCGTCACTGGCGTTAACATAATCAATCCGGTCGGTCCCGCTTCCGCCGGTCAGGGTGTCGTCACCCGCCCCCAGTTTATAACTGACAAAAGACCCGGCAATAGTGGACCCGACGAAGACATCGTTTCCGCTGGTCGCAATAATTTCGAGCCCACCCTGAGCGAAGCCGATATTACCGAAGTTGACCAGATCATCCCTGGCCCCGGAAACTTTCAGCACCTGACCGCTGGACAGCGACAGGTTCACGTTGACCAACCCAGAGAGGCCACTGTAATCCAATGAGTACCAGCCCTGCCCGGTCTGGAAGTCGATGACATCATCACCTTCGCTACCGACGATCACATCTCCACCGGTATATGTTGCATCCCCGGTCAGCAGAATGTCATCTCCGGCAGTACCGATCAGCGTATCATCACCTGAAGTACCCGTCTGTGTTATCGGCATGCTGAGATCAGCTTCCGACGGCAGGGTAATAACCCCCTGCATTTTAATGAGGGTCCCGGCAAAGCTGGTTCCGGTACCGGCCCCCTTGATATAGAGGTAGCCGTCCGTACCGTCGGTGAAGAACACGCCCTTATTGACGATGGCGGCATCGGCGGAAATGTTGCTGATGGTCGTGGTTACGTCCGTGGTAAAGAGATAGGCCGACCCGTGACGCGAAATCCCAACCATTCCGGTGAAATCGAGGATATCCGCACCTGAGGTGAAGTCGGTAATGGTATCTGTCTGCGTCGTCGTTGAGTCGGTCGCGCCAGAGAACACAAAAATATCGTTCCCGATTCCACCGCTGAGCATGTCGATACCCGCACCGCCGTTAAGGATGTCGGCGCCGTCCCCACCGGTCAGCGTATCCGCGCCAGCGTCACCGTTCAGAATATCATCATGAGCACCGCCGTCCAGGACGTCGTTGCCAGCCCCGCCGCTGAGCGTATCGTTGGCCCAACCACCCCACATGGTGTCGTTCTGCGCGCCGCCGGTGGCCATATCGGCAGTGGAGCCCCAACCTTGACTGTTCGTACCAAGAACATAAGACAGGTCTACATCCTGGTCGATGAACCTCATGACGGCAACATTGCTCAGGATATCAATGCCGTCCCGACCGGTGACGGTATCGGTCACCGTCCAGGTGCCATTGTTGTTATCAACGACCGTGTAATCGGCAAAATTCCCGGTGAAGGTCGCCACATCGATACCAAAGTCACCAGAACCGCCGTCGAGAATATCGTCGCCAGTCCCGCCGCTGAGCGTGTCCGTTCCCCCACCGCCACTGAGCGTGTCGATACCCGCACCGCCGCTGAGGATGTCGGCTCCGTCCCCACCCGTCAGCGTATCCGCGCCAGCATCACCGTTCAGAATATCATCATGAGTGCCGCCGTCCAGGACGTCGTTGCCAGCACCGCCGCTGAGCGTGTCGTTGGCCCAACCACCCCACATGGTGTCGTTCTGTGCGCCGCCGGTGGCCACATCCGCAGTGGAGCCCCAACCTTGGCTATTCGTACCAAGAACATAAGACAGGTCTACATCCTGGTCGATGAACCTCATGACGGCAACATTGCTCAGGATATCAATGCCGTCCCGACCGGTGACGGTATCGGTCACCGTCCAGGTGCCATTGTTATTATCAACAACCGTGTAATCGGCAAAATTCCCGGTGAAGGTCGCCACATCGATACCAAAGTCACCAGAACCGCCGTCGAGAACATCGTCGCCAGTCCCGCCGCTGAGCGTGTCGGTTCCCGTGCCGCCACTGAGCGTGTCGATACCCGCGCCGCCGCTAAGGATGTCGGCGCCGTCGCCACCCGTCAGCGTATCCGCGCCAGCATCACCGTTCAGAATATCATCGTGAGTGCCGCCGTCCAGAACATCATTGCCAGCCCCGCCGCTGAGCGTATCGTTGGCCCAACCACCCCACATGGTGTCGTTTTGCGCGCTGCCGGTGGCCACATCGGCAGTGGAGCCCCAACCTTGACTGTTAACGCCGAGAACGTAGGGCAGGTTCATGTCCTGATCAAGGAAACTCAGGATCTCAACACCGGTCAAGGTGTCGATGCCGTCCCGGCCGGTGACCGTATCGGTCACCGTCCAGGTGCCATTGGTGTTATCAACAACCGTGTAATCGGCAAAATTCCCGGTGAAGGTCGCCACATCAATACCAAAGTCACCAGAACCGCCGTCGAGAATATCGTCGCCAGTCCCGCCGCTGAGCGTGTCGGTTCCGCCCCCACCGATCAGCGTATCCGCGCCAGCATCGCCGTTCAGAATATCATCACCATAACTGCCGTCGATGACATCGTTTCCAGCACCGCCGCTGAGAGTGTCCATTCCTGTGCCGCTGCTGAGCGTGTCGGCGCCGTCAAGACCGACCAGAGTTTCTGGATTTCCACTCCCGATGAGCGTAATGCCGCCGGTGTAAGCCCCGCCGGAGAATTCAAGGGATTCGATATTGCTCAGCGTGTCGGTGCCTTCGGTTCCGACATTATCAGTGACTGTAATTTGCGTTGCATTGCCAACGAGGCTGGCAGTGACGGTATAGTTGGCTTGCGGTCCGGCAAACCGGGCGACGTCAAATCCGCTTAATCCGTCAATAACGTCATCGCCAGCTCCACCAAGGAAAGTGTCGTTAAAAGTGGTGCCGGTCATTATATCGGCGCCTGCGGTGCCGGTCTGGGTCAAGGCGTTTATGGTCAGGGTCAATGACGTCGCCCCATAAGTGGCGTCAATGGCATAACCGGTAAGGTTATGGTTGATTGTGTCGAACGTACCGGTAACGGAGGTGAAATTCAGGATCGTGTAGGTTTGCTGATTCACCGGCAAATAGCCACCGATAAAGTTGAGGTTCAGCGTGTCAGTTACCGTCGACAAGTCGAGGGCGTCAACGGTGACCACATCGTGGGTCGCCGCCTCGGAAATATCGACATCCAGCGCCGAACCGGCGTTGAAGCCCGCTGCCGCGCCGCTGATATCCAGGGTGCCAACCACGCCCGCCCCACCGGCATCGATGGTGCCTTGGTTGTCCAGCGTCGCCCCGCCCGTGAATAGCAGTGCGCCATCCCCGTCGATGGTTCCGGTATTCACAAGTGAATTTCCCGCGCCATCCACCGTCAGCGTCACCCCGGCAGCCAGGTTGATTGTCCCGGTGTTGGCAATGAGGCCGACAACTTTGGCGCTGCTGCCCAGATCGATGGTGCCAGAGGCCGTGTTGATAATATCGGCGGAGAGCGTTCGCAAACCGTTTCCGCCACCCGTATTCAAGGTCTGAATGGTGCCGGTGTTGGTAATCGATCCGGATGTCACCGTCAAAGACGCGTCCCTGAGTGCCGTTTCGGCGTTATCGAGTTTGATCAAGCCCGCATTGGTGAAGCCGTTGGCGACGGTCAGGGTCGAACTGACACCAAGCCTGCCGACGATTTCAACCGTACCCGTGGCCGTGTTGGTGAACGACGTGCTGGAAATAAGATTTCCGCCCGTGGTGTTTACCGCCTGCAGTATTCCTTCGTTGATCAGCGTCGATGTGCCTATCTGCGAAGAGATACTCATGTAAATCGTACCCTGGTTCGTCAACGCGCCGCCGCCGCCGACTGAGCCACCGGACGTGTTATAAAGAATACCGCCCGCATTAACGAGACTCGCGCCGTTCAGATTGAGGCCCGCAGAACCACCAACGACCCGCAGGTCCCCTGTCGTCGCGACATCGGTCGGGCCACTGACATTCAGCGTACCGTTGGAAATTGACAGGTTGGTGCCGACCTTCAGTTGGCCGACGGTTTCAATGGCGCCAGCCTGCGCGAAGCTGGTCGTTCCGGCACCGGTGAGCACGGCTTTTTGGACGCTGTTGGGTAGTGTTCCCGCCGACCAGTTGCCAACCGTGAACCAGTTGGTGTCCACCGACTGGTCGTGGATGTTTTGTGGTAATAGGTCCGCGGCGACGTTGATCGAGATGGTCCTGGGGGCCGCCACGCTCCCGCTGGCGTCCGTTGCGGTAACCACGAAGCTGTCCGATCCCACGTAATTGACGTTTGGCGTGTAGGCGTAATCGCCATTGGCATTGACGCTCACCGTACCATGAGCGGGATTTCCGCCGGTCTGAAGGGCAAAGGTCACGGCGTCACCGTCAACATCATTTGCCAGAATGGTGCCGCGAAGGACCGTGTCTTCCTGGCCGACGACCGAAACAGCGGCGATCTCCGGGGTGTGGCTGACAAACTGCGGATCACCGGAGGCGGTGCCGTTGTAAGTGCCCGCGGCATCGATGATCGCGCCTGCACCAAGGGGGGCAGCGCCAGTGCTCGTATCATCAAGACGCCAATTGGCGACCAGCCCGGCGCTGTCGGAAGGAACAAAGCCGTTCAGGTTGGTGGCGATCTCATCCGCGCTGCGAACGTCGTTCCAGATTCGCGCGTCGGCGATCTCGCCATTCCAGTACTGATCTGCGCCGTTGTTATAGTGTCCGATTTCAAGTGCGTTCGTCCCGGACGGACGGGTTCCGGTGAAGGTTCCGGTGGCGACGGCGACGCCGTTCAGATAGAGGGTCGTCGAACCGGTGGCGGAATCGAAACTCACCGACGTATGATACCAGGTGTCGGCGGCAAGTATCCCGCCGTCCAATTGCACCCCGTAATTGGTTCCATTGCCCATAAAGAAGTTGAGGTTGCCGGTGGACTGCACCTGCAGGTCAAATTCCGACGAGACGTTATCGGCACCGGTCTGCTTCGACATCAGGGATTTGTAGACGCCATCCGCCGGGTTGGTCCCGGTTTTGAACCAGGTCTCAATGGTGAAGTTCCCGGACAGAGTGGTCAGGCCTGTGGCGACCTTGTCGCCGACACCATCAAACACCATCGCCCGCGCCGTGTTATCACCGAGCGCCTGAGCATCGTTGCTGGCGATAGCGTTGTTGATACTGATATCGTTGCCACTACCGGACAGGTCCGCCGTGTTGCCGTTAGTGTCAATATTGTCAAAGGTCCAGTAACTCTTCAGGTTGACCTCACCCGCGGGGTTGACGAGTTCGCCCCTGTTGTCGGCAATCTCGGTTGCGGTGCGGGCGGAATCCCAGATGCGGACTTCATCTATCTGCCCTTCCAGCCAATCAACACTGCCGACTTCAACGCCTTTGCCGAGATTCCAGGCCGGAGCAGGTTCGGTTATTTGCATATCCGTAACAGTGCCCGAATCGACCAAAGCTCCGTCAACAAAGAGCTTGATCATTGTATCATTGCCGACCGCCTCCCAAGTCGCCGCCATATGGTGAGATGAACCGGCGGCGAACGAATTGCTTGCCGGAAAATTCAGATAATCAAATTGTCCCGGTCCGTAGCGGAAATGAATACCGACCGTCTGGTGGACCGACATGTACAGCGTATTGGCGAGGGTATGCCCGAGACCGTTACCGATGATCGTTTCCGATACGGCCGTATTCCAGTTCTTTTTGCTGACCCAGGCCTCAAGCGTACCGGACGCACCAATTGCGGGTGCCTGCGGACCGCTCAAATCGACAAAGTCATCAACCCCGTCAAACAGCAATCGTCCGGCGCTGGCGCCCCCACTGGCGCCGAGAACAACGGGAGCGTCGTTTACCGGCGTTACGTTGACATGGATGGTTTTGACCGTCGAGGTATCGCTGCCATCAAACACCCGAACACCAAAACTGTCGGCTCCGTTGAAATTGAGGTTCGGCGTGTAGGTCCAGTTCCCGCCTGCGTCCACCGCGACACTGCCATTACCACCCTGATCTTCCACCTTGAAGGTGAAGCCCGAAACATCGTCGATGTCGGTGACGTTGATCTTGCCCTGCAGAACCGACTCTTCGGCGACAACAAACGGATTGGTATCAACGAAGACCGGGCTGCCGACCGATGCGCCATCATGAACGTTGGTGATGTCGTCGGCGTTGCCATCTAGACGCCAGCCCGCGACCAGACCGGGTTCATTGCCGGTCAGCACAGCGTTCATGTCGCTCTCGATACTGGTCGCCGGGCGCGCCGTATCCCACATACGAACGTCGCTCATCTGGCCATTGAAGGTGTTGACCGCAGACGTCCAGATACCATTCTGGTTGCCGATACTTAACGTGGTGCCGGCGGCAATGGCACCCGTTTTCGCCGCTGAGGCGTCCAATACGCCGTTGATATAGAACCGCACCGTGGCGCCGTCGTAAACGGCTGAGACATGGGTCCATTCGTTCGCCGCGATCACCGACGTGCCGAACGCCCACGTGCCGCCATTCGAGAAGCCCAGCTTCCCATCGCTGTGCACATTAAAGAGAGTGCCGTTGTTGACATCGCCCTTGGCTACGATATTGAGCGGACTGCCAATCAGGTCGGGGTTGATCCAGGCTTCGTAGGTGATCGCCGACATCGTAGCGGGGACAGCCGAAACCTGTACGTAATCATCCACCCCGTCAAAATCGAGCGCCTGACCGATTGACGGTGTCAACAGCGGTTCGGCTACGTCGCCGATGACCGCGCTGCCCAGTTGGCCGTCCGCCACCGCGCCCAACGCGCCCTGATTGGTAACCGTCCCGCCACTGGTATTTGCAGTTTCGAAGTCATAATGAACTTGAAGGTTGGACGTCGCCGGAGTGGTCGGCACTTGACCGCCCATGTCGGCGCGGACTTCATCAGCCGTACGAGCGTCGTTGTAGATACGGAAATCGTCAACCGCCCCCTTGAACGGGAGGGTATTATCGACATGGGTACCGATTTTTATGGGATCGGTATTGCTAATAGCCATGCCGGTCAGATCGTTGCCGAGCGCCGGATCGTTTATCCAACCCGCGGTGGCGCCATCCACATATCCGGTCATTTTATTACTCACCGGATCAAAAACAACAGCCACATGGTGCAACCCAGAAACGCCGGTAAGGTCATAATTCACCGCCGCCTTGACGGTGCCGTCACCGGCGCGGGCCTGTAGGGTGTTTCCATTAATAATCAGGGCCCAGCCCGGACTTGTGGAAATCAAATTGCCTTTTCCGGCAACCACCTGAAGCGTCGTTGTATCTCGAAAATCGACCCAACCTTCGACCGTGTAACCACCTGCACCCGGTTGCAGGGCGGCATTATTGGCAATCGTCACAACGTCGTTGACTCCGTCGAACTGCAACGACGCGCCCGTGGTCGTCGCATAAACATCCGGCGCGTCGCTGACGGCGGCGACGTTGACGGTGATCACCTGTGAAACCGTGTCCGTTCCGGCCGTTACATCGACGGTAAAGCTGTCGGCGCCGCTAAAGTTGGCGTCTGGTGTGTACTCATAGGTGCCGTCGGCGTTGACGACAACCTTGCCATTGACGGCGGCTCCTCCGGCGTTAAGAGCATAAGAAAGGGCATCGCCGTCAACGTCTTCGGCAACGATTTGTCCGCGCAGCAGGGTATCTTCCTGGGCGGAAACCGAGGTCCCTAAAATTGCAGGTGCGTGCGCAACGTATTGTGGATTGCCGACAATCGCGCCGTCGCTGGTGCCGGTGGCGTCAACGGCGGTGGTCGCCGTTCCGCTCGCGGCATCGTCAAGACGCCAGTTGGCAATCAGGCCATCGCTGTCAACGGGTGCGTGGTCGATCAGCGTCCGGGTGATTTCGTCGTGGCTTCTCGCCACATCCCACAATCGAACATCAGCCAACCCGCCCTTGAAATAGTTAAGGTTATTAGGAACGCTGGTCGCACTGCCAAGGGTTAGCGGTCCGGCACCTGAGGCCAGGGTAAAGGTCTTGGTGACGGACAACACTTCCTGACCGTCCCGGAAGCCCTTTAATGTCGATCCATCGTAGGTGTATGCGATATGGTGTAGAGCCCCGTCACCAACAAAAATATTGCTGCCGGTACGCGGGTTGTCGCCCGTGAAATTCTCGGCAAACAGCTCGACTGATCCCGCGGTGGTGGTAACATCTCTGTAGTCATAGATGACCGCATAACTTTCTACAGTGCTCGAGCTGTTCTTCGAAATCACATAGGCTTGGTCCGTCGTTGGCGGGGTTTCCGCCTGAATCCAGAATTCGATGGTGAAGGCGTTGTTCAGGTTATGCGACGGGTCACCGGTGATGGTGACCGTGTCGTCGATACCATCAAACGCCAGCACACGCGCCGTCGTCGACCCCAACGGCATGATATTTGTGTTGCTCCAGCTGGCCCCTGCCGAAGCCCCATCATTAATCGCCCCGTCATTGTTGCCGGTCAGGTCCTTGGCAACCGTGCCTCCACCTTCATTGAGCGGCCAGTTGGCAACCAGCCCCGTTTCCTGTCCACCCAGAAGATGGTCTTTGTCTGTCGTAATTTCGCCGTCGCTTCGGGCCGTATTCCAGACGCGAATATCGGCGATGTCTCCCTGGAACGGATTGGTTCCGGCGAAACTCTGGCCCGCCTTGGCAAGGCCCGTTTCGACGGACGGCGACATGGCGACGGCGAGCCCTTCCGTCACCCCATCGACCGCCAAGTGTGAACTGGTCCCATCGTAAACAACGGCGACATGATGCCATTGCCCGTCGGCGACGACGGTCGAACTGACCGGCCCGGTCGTGCCGGCGACATCAAAATGCAGCTTGCCGTCGGAGAACACATAGAGCGATGCCGATTCATTTACGCCGCTGGCGCCCATCGACATGATGGTATGCGCACCGGTCGCCGTATCCGTCCGTATCCAGGTTTCCCAGGTGAATGGCGCGCCAACCGGCCCGAGCACCGCCGCCGTCCCGAGCGCGATACTGTCGTTGCTCGCGCCATCGGCATTGATCTGCAACACCGACGACATCGGCCCGGCGGGGGACCCGTGGCCGATCACCGCCCCGTTGGTATTCTGGCTCAGGTCCGGCGCGATACCCGTGTCGAAATTGATATTTTCAAAATCCCAGTACCCCTGAAGGGTGGCTTTCGCCACCGGTGTCGCAATCGGATGATCGTAGTTGTCGGCAACCTGCAGGGTGGTACGGGCTTCCGACCAGACCCGGACTTCGGCGATCTGGCCTTCAAAATTTCCAGAGTAACCACTCCCTACTTGACCAACCTTGAAGGTATCCGTGACGACGTCGGCTGGAAGGGCTACCGTGAAGGAACCATCGGCCTCAACGACACCACTACCGGTATTTGTCGTCGCGAAGTTCTCGACCTTGCCATCCAGATACAGGTGCATTGAATTGCCGGTAGCGGAATACGTCAAGGCCACGTGGTGCCATTGACCATCGTTGACAACGCTGGTTGCGGTCACCGCCGTCTGGCCGTAAGAATTAAATTGCAGTTTTCCGCTGCTGAGGACCGCGAGAGCCTTTCCACCTGTGGCCCATGTTCCGTCCGCCCCTGGGGCTGATTTCGCGAACAACGTCGACGATCCGGTTTTGGAGGTCTGGAACCAGGTCTCCACTGTCCAATCCGTATGATTCAGATTTAGACCTGCAGCCGTGTCGGGCATCTCAACGAAATCGTCAACCCCATCAAACTGCAATCTCACGCCTGTTTCTACGGCTCCCAGCACGTCCGGTAAATCATTGACCGGGCTGACGTTGACGGAGATGGTCTTGGTCGTCACACCGCCATTGCCGTCGTTCACATTGACAACGAAGCTGTCCGCGCCGGCGTAGTTGGCCGCGGGGGTATAGGTCCAGTCACCGGTGGTCGCGTTTACGGATACGGAGCCGTGCAGGCCATCGGTGTCGACACCGAATGTCAGGACACCGCCGTCAATGTCCGTTGCGGTCAGGGTGCCGCTGGTGATGGTGTCCTCTACCGTCGAATAATAGCTGCGGTCAGCGCTCCAGCCGGGATCGTTGGTGGCGCCTGTCAGAGTGATGTTGTGCGCATTACCGGAGCTGTCAGTCAGCGTCGCTCCCACGCCTTCATCCAGCGCATACAGGACTTGCAGGCCACTCAGCGATACGTCATTGACCTGACGGGTCCCGACGGCAATATCCTGAATATCCGCCGCTGTTAGCGCCGTATTGAAAATCGCCAGCTCGGAGATTTCACCGTTGTAGAAACCCGAGTTACTCCAGGGGTCCTTGCCGACAATCGGTAAGCCGGAGGCATTGGTCGCGGACAGAACCGCGGCCGACGCCGTGGCGCTGATGACCTCGACGCCATCAACATAGGCTTTGTAGGCTGAGCCGCTTTTGACGAAGGTTATGCGCAACGTTTCGCCCATGGTCACAGCGCCAACTGCGGAGGATTGCCACGGGTCCCAGGCGACATTCTCTTTGCCAAGGGCGAAGACCAGGGTCCCGTTCGCATCGACCAAAGCGGCGATCGATAGAGACCCGGTTCCACCGCGCTGCTGGTAAATGTTCCCCCCCGTCGTTGAATTTAAGGCGAACGAGATGGTGAAGTCGCTGGCCCCGCTGAATTTCGGCGCCGTCGCCGGTAGGGTAATGGTATCGTTGACACCATCAAACGCCAACGCGTCGATGGGGCCGCCCGTCAACGTCGGCGCGTCGTTGACGGCGGCGACGTTGATATTGATGGCCTGGGTGGTGGTCGCCGTGCCGTCAGTCACCGAAACGCCAAAGCTGTCGAGGCCGTTGTAGTTGGCGTCCGGGGTATAGGTGTAAGTTCCATCTGTATTGACGACAACGCTACCGTGATCGGGTTGAACGCTCGTGGCATTTGTGGCCACCGACGAAGACGTGAACGCCGTTCCCACCACCTTGGCCGTCAGATTGATTTCGCCCGCCGCAGCGCCGACGCTGGCCGTCACCAGGCCCCCGGCCGTTGCGTCCGTATTGATGGCGTTGAGCAGGCCGGTGCGCACGTCCGCCAGCGTCGTATCGGTGGTGGCGACGCTGTAACTGACCTGGGTTCCATCCACCGTCACGCTGTAAACGTCGCCAGTCTCTACGGTCCCTCCAATGGTGACGACATCCACTTGCGCCACCGCCGCGCTGGTAGCCGTGGTGATGCTGGTCGCCGTGTTGTCACCCGTGTTATTGGTTCGCGGACCGATATCTGTCGCCGTCGCGGACAGGGTAAAGGGTGTACCCGCCGCAACCGCCGTAATGTTGATGTCGCCAGTACCAATCCCGGCGGTCGCAGAAACGACAGGGCCTACCGAGACATCTGCATTGATCTGGGCGATGAAGGCATCACGGATCGCGGTCAAACCGGCCTCAGCGCCCGTGACCGTATAGGTAACCGTATTGCCATCGACAACGACGCTATAGGTGTCTCCCGCCTCAACCGAACCGGTGATGGCGACCGAGCCAATTTGCGCGGCAGGCCCAGTGTTCCAGGTTTCCAATCCGGTGGTGAAATTTGTCAATGCGCCGGTGCTGGTCCCGACACTGTCCGCAGCCGTCGCCCCCGTGCCATCATTCAGATGCAAGTTAGCGACGAGACCGGCTGTCACGCCTGAGTAGATCGTCGTCATGTTGTTGGAAATTTCGGCTACCGAACGCGCGACATGCCAGACCCGCACGTCGGCGAGTTCTCCACCAAACACCTGAAGACCATTCGAACTGCCCAGTTCGGCCTTGGTCGTTCCTATGTTCACGCCGCTATGAACGGCTGAATTTTCAGCAACGCCGTCCACGTAAATTGTCATCAAACCGGAACCGGGCGTTGCATCAGTCGCATCGTCGAACGTCACGGCGACATGGTGCCACTGTCCATCGTTCACCGGTGTCGTGCTTATTTCGCCACCTGGCCCGGCACTGAATACACCAGCGACCAGGCCTGTCGTTGCGTTAACCTTGAATTGCACCTCATCGCCCGCCGCGCCGGCACCTGGATTACCAATCGCCAGGAAAGTTTCCGTCGCCGTCGTATTGGTGGTCCTGATCCAGGTCTCAAGGGTGAAACTGCCCTGACCGGGCGACAGCGCCGTCGGATTTGCGAGAACGACACTATCGTCGATACCGTCGAAGGTCAGTGAACCGGAAACGTGCTGGGCGATGAACGACGCTGGCGTTTCCGTTACGGATGAAGCGGAATTGTCGACAACGCTGGCGTCACTGGCCGATGCGGTGATGACGGCTGTTGTGTCATGAGTGAGGTTCAGTTCCCCGGCTGTGCCACCGGTGGCGACGGTGACCAGTCCGTTGACCGTTGCGTTTGCCTGTATCGCCGCAATCAGACCGTCCCGGATGCCGACAAGCCCGGCCTCAGCGCCTGTAACCGTGTAGTTGACCGGGGTGCCATTGACAGAAACGGTATACTGATCACCGACTTCGACATTTCCTGTCAGGGTCACCGTATCGGTTTGGCTTGCCGTCGAATTATTCGCCGTCGTCGCCACCGTTGCCGTATTGTCCGCAACGCCATCGGCCAGCGAATAGGTCAGCGTATCGCCATCGGCGTCGGTGGCGACAATAGAGGCGTTAAGGACGGTATCTTCAGTGGCGGCAACCGCACTGCCGGTATTGAAGGTGCGGGTGTGAATGCCCCCAAGCGGCTCCGTGGCTGTTTCCCATGTCCCCCAGGCGGCGGCAAACCCGCCACCCGCCAGCCCGGCAACGGTTGGATTGTCCTGCCAGCCCGTTACAGTGGTGTTCAGTTGAACTTCACCGCTACGGGGCTGGCCGTCGGCACCGTAGTGGCGCGCATAAACCCCGTCTTCGCTGCCGTCCTGAAGAAAGGACTCCCAAACGACGACAAAACCGCCATCGTCAAGCGCCGTAACGCCAGGGTCTTCCTGGTCAAACCATGTGGTGGTGCTGATCTGGAATTCGGGTCCTGTCGCCACGCCAGCGGCATCATATAGTCGGCCAACAACGGTATCGCCGGTGCCGTCATTGAGCTGATCTTCCCAAACGACGACGAAACCGCCATTTTTGAGCCCGGCAATCCGAACCGTATCCTGATCGCCAACGGTCCGGGTATTGGCTCGGAACTCGCCGCCCGCCGGGGTTCCGTTGGCGGCATAACGCTGGCCGTAAATGCCGTCCATGTCGCCGTCCTGGCCGTAAGATTCCCAGGCCACGACAAAACCGCCGTCACTTAAATTGGTGACCTGCGGGTGGTCCTGAGAACCGCTCACGTGGGTATTTACCTGGAACTCCGGCGTCGCCGCCAAACCATTGGCGTCAAAGCGGCGCCCATATACGCTTTCAAAACTACCATCCTGACCAAGGGCTTCCCAAACGACGACAAAACCACCATCGTCAAGGCCGACGACATGCGGATTTTCTTCGTCACTTGAGGTTGTCGTATTGACAGCCAATTCACCGGTTAACGGCACCCCGGCGGAACTGTAGGTTCTGGCGAAAACACCGTCCTGGTTGCCGTCCTGACCATAGGATTCCCAAACCACGACGAAACCGCCGCCGGTCAGGCTGGCGACGCCGACATCCTCTTGATCATCAAACGTCGTCGTATTGACCTGAAACTCGCCGCCGTTAGGCGTGCCGTCGACATTGAAACGACGACCAATCGCGGCCTCTCCGCTACCGTCCTGACCGTAGGATTCCCAAACAATGACATAGCTGCCATCCGCCAGACCGGCGATTTTCATCTGTTCCTGATTGCCCGCAGTGGTCAGGTTGACCTGCGTTTCGGCGCTGCTTGGCACGATATCCACAAACTGTGGGGCATCGTTGGTCGGTGTCACGGTGACGGTACGGGTAAACGCCGCGTTGGTGCCGCCGTCGCCGTCAGCGAGCGTGTACGAAATGGTGCGGCTGGCGGTCGGGGTATCGGATGGATTGTAATACTGAATGGCGCGCGCCAGCGATTGTGTGTTTGCAATCGTTGCGCTGGAATTCAGGGTAATGACCAGCGGGTCGCCCAGAATTCCAGCGCCCGAGACGGTGCCGATGGCAGTCCCGGCAAAAGTCACGGTTGAACTCGAAATCTCAATATCAGACGGCCCAATGTCCCTGATCAGCAGATGATCATCGACCGTGCCCCCGGCGGCCATACCGACAGTCAATGTCCCGCCATTAAAATTGGCCGAATCCACATCGGTGATGGCGATTAGATCGTCGATGGTGACGGGACCGGAGACTTCTTCTGTGAAGATCACCGGGGTCGCCGCGCTGCCCGTTGACACAACTGGCGCGTCATTGGTCGCCGTTACCGATACGGTCCTGTCCGCAACCAGCGAAGCACCGCCATCGCCATCCGTCAGTGTGAATGAGACCGTGCGGTCCGTCTCGTTCGGTACAGCCGAAATATTGGAAAACGAAACCGCCCGCGCCAGTGACTGCGTGGCGGCGAGTGTGGCGCTGGCGTTCAGAGATATCAGCAGGGGATCGGCGGCTCCCACACCACCCGTGAATGTGCCGATTGCCGTGCCCGCGAACGAAACCGTTGATCCGGAAACCTCAATGTCGCCGACACCAATATTGACAATAGACAGACGGTCATTTGCGGTGCCGCTGGCACCGATGGAAACACTGAGAGTCCCGCCGTTAAAATTGACGGAATCCGTGTCTGTAATTGTGATTAGCGAATCGATCAGCGCCGCCGCGTCTTTTTCAACAAAGGCCGTAGTCCCGGCGCTGATCGTCAAAACCGGTTCATTGTCGATAATGGAAACCTGGCCGACACCATCAATAATACGCGCGACGTCGGGGTTGGAGAGGGTGACGGTAAACCCTTCGAGAGCTTCCGCAATCACATCGTTCGCGATGGTTACGGTCGCCGTTTTGGTCGTTTCGTTGGCGGTAAAGGAAAGGGTCCCTGACGCCGCGCTGTAGTCCGTCCCTGCCGTTGCCGTGCCGTCAGTCGTTGTATAGTCGACGGTGCTGGCTCTGGACAGTTCCCCCGAGCGCGTGACGGTGAAGGTTACGGTGCCTGCCCCCTCATTGACACTGATGTCACCGATGGAGATCGTCGGCACCACGGTCACATCAAAATTACTGACCGACAGGTCCGCCGCCGCAACACCGGTCATGACAATCTGCATATCCGCGAGACCGTCTCCAGTGGTATCAACATTCAGGGTACTGGTCACATCGTCAAAACGGGCTTCCGTATTGCCGGTTCCCGTAAACGCCCCCGCACCGAGATAGGCAAAGGTCCCCACCTGAAGGCCTTCAAGCAGCACCAGATCGCCACCCGCCGCATCAAAATCTGTAATGGTATCGGCCGCAGCGGAGGTGGAATCGGATGCCGCCGTGTAGCGGAAAACATCTGCGCCGCTCCCGCCGCCAAGGACATCAGCACCGGCGCGCCCCATCAAAACATCGGCGCCACCCCCGGCCTTCAGTACGTTGGCGGTTTCGTCACCAGACAAGCTGTCGTTGCCGGAACCGGAGATCAAATTCTCAATCCCGGAAACCTGATCCGTGCCGCCTTGGCCGTCTGTAACGGTTATATTGGTGGACTGATTGCCCTCCAGATTGGCCGCCACCGCAGCGGTAGCACCGGACATGTCCAGGGTGTCGGTGCCGGCCCCTCCATCCAGCGTATCGTCGCCCGCGCCGCCGAAAATCACGTTATCACTGGCGTCACCGATGATCCGATCAGCGAAATCCGTTCCGATGATATTTTCGATACCGGTAACGGTGTCGGTGCCGAGATTTCCACTCGCTGGCGCGACGATCAGTCCAGATCCCAGATTGGCGTCGATCCCGACACCGCCGGCGATGATATCGGAATAATCGAGGGTGTCCGCTCCCGCGCCACCATCTATGGTGTCGTTACCTTGTCCGCCTTCAAGCAGGTCATTACCCGCGCCACCGAAAAGCGTATCGTTACCCGCGTTGCCAAGGATAATGTCATTGCCGCCAGCGCCCGCCAACATCTCTCCGCCGACATCGTCGCTGCCGACGACCAGTGTATCGACACTGGCCGCCGCCGCGAACGACGGCGCCAGATTGAACGTCTCGAGAATTCCGTCTTCATTAAAGTCATAGATGATTTGGCTGAGCGGGTCGGTCGTATGCCCGTCAATATTAACCGAGAACGGGTTGGCGCCGCCATCGACACCGGAAATCAGCACGTCGCCGTACAGGGTATCGAGCACGACCGAGTGAATTTCAAATCCAGGGCCTAGCGCCAGGGTGTCGCTGCCGCCACCCGTCAATATACTGTCGTTGCCGGTTGACGCGACGTAGAGGTCACTACCCCGCCCGCCGAATAGAATGTCATTGCCCGCACCGCCAGTAAGCACATCATCGCCACCGCCGCCAAACAGAACGTCATTGCCAGACCCGCCGACAACCGTGTCATTCAGACCGGCATTGCCGATGATCGCTGTATCCAGCGTCAGCAGCGATCCGTTGACATTCAGCGATACATCGACGGTTCGATTGACACCTTCATCATGGAAGGTGACGGTGCGGATGGGGTCTTCGACCTGATTGACGACGGTAACCGTATGAAGCGAATGATCGGAAATTTCTTCGAAGGATATCAGCAGGTCGCCGTTCGCCAGCATTTCCGCATCTTCGACATCAAATCGCGAATCGGCGATCAGGACGTCACCCAGGCTGTTGGGCAGTATCCGGTCGTCGCCGCGGGAAACATGGAACGTATCGTTGCCCGCGCCACCATCAAGAATATCGTTGCCACCGCCGCCATCCAGCGTATCGGCACCGGCGCCGCCAAACAGCACGTCATCGCCGACAGGGGCCGGGCCGGTATAAACGCCGCCGAAGCTGCCAAACGTGGCATCGGGAGTGCCGGTCAGGATAATTTCACCGGCCTGACCGCCGGTCGCTGCCGTCGCTATACCCGTATTGGCATTGATGTCCGCAATTAAAGCCGCCTGTACGCTGGCAATGGTATCGCCAGCCGTCGCGGCATAGGTGGCTGTATAACTTCCGTTATAACCTTCAAGTGTGACGGCGAAGATTTCACCCGCTTCGACATCTCCGCCAATTTCAAACGAGCTAATCTGCGCGAGATCCGGCCCCGGGCCGTCGGTGCTTGTGGTCATGGCGTTGTCGCCGATGATGCCGCCATTTGTCGCCACGGCCGAAATGGCGAACGATCCGCCCGGTGCGACCGCGCTAACGACAACTTCGCCACCCGTCCCCAGCGCCGCGTTCACCAGCCCGCCAATCGCTGAGTCGCTGTTGGCGGCGAGATTGATTGCGGTGACAATGGAAGCCGCTATTTCAGCCAGACTGGTCTGGCTGGAGACAGTTATCTTGATAATTTCAGAACCGATGGTGAACGTATACTGGTCCCCGGCCTCAACAGTCCCCGCCAGCGTAACCGTACTGACCTGCGGGGTACCCGGACCCACGAGCCGAAGGTCCTGAAATTGCATGTTTCCAGCTGGGCCATCACCGAACAGCGTGTCGTTGCCGCCGCCACCGGTCAGGGTGTTGGCACCGTCACCGCCGGTCAGGGTATCGCCGAAATTCGAGCCGAAGGCGTTCTCGATATTGAAAAACTGATCCGACCCGCCACCGCCGAAGACCTGATTGGTAACCAAATTGACGTTAACCGGGCCACTCGCACCGGCAAGGCTCAGCGTATCGCTTCCGGCGCCGCCATCCAGTTGATCATTGCCTCCCCCACCGGACAGAATATCGTTACCCGCGCCACCGGAAACCGACGCCCCGACATTTCCGGTAACCTTAATCGTATCGTCACCCGTGCCGCCAACAACCCGTTCGGCATTGCCAACGGTAACGACGTTGCCGCCATCGTCCAGATTGAGGGTATCAAGACCAAGACCGCCATCGAAGAAATCACCTTCCTCGGCAATTCCAACGAAGGTGATGTCATCGTCTCCCGCCGATCCCGTGACTTCATCTTTCAGCCCGGTCGTCAGGATTACGGTATCGAGTCCGGAAACGCTGAACTTGCCCCCGGCGATTTCCACGTTGAAGGTTACGGTTGCGGTGGATTGAACGTTTTCCGAATCCTCAATGACGTAGGAGAACGTATCCGTCACCAGGTCGCCGACGGAAAACGCCGTAAATCCAGCGCCGCCGAACGGCGCGTAAGTGAAACTGCCATCTGCGTTGACGGAAACCGCGGCGCCTTTTGCGCTAACGGCATCCGCCGATTTGACGACAAGGGTATCGTTGGCGTCGGCATCCGTATCATTGGCCAGCAGGCCGGTCGCGGCACCTACCGTTATGGTCACGTTGGAGACGACATCGCCATCGACCGCCGCTGTGCCGTAGGTGTCGTTGACCGCCGTCGGGTCATCGTTGACGCCGGAGATCAATACGTTAACCGTACCCGTCGCGGTTCCTGTATTGACCGACGCGCCCAAAGCGTCAAACGCCGTGCCCGGCGTGACCGCCGTCAACAGGAAATCATCCGCATTGGTGTCAACCGAGGCGCTAACAATTCCGCTCAAGTCCGCGTTGTTATTGATTGCATTGATCAGACCATCACGAACATCGACCAACCCTCGGCCACCACCATCTACGGTGTAGCTTGCGGTGAATCCGTTGACGCTGACCGTGTAGGTATCACCCGTCTCGGCGGCACCCACGGTTCCCGCCAGCAAAACCCGATCGACCTGGGCTGTTCCCGTGGCGTTGGCCGTCTGGGCGCTAATCGTCACCGTATTGTCGTTGGTTCCTTCGTGCCCGTCCGTCACCGTATACGTGATCGTGTCCGTCAGCGATTCGCCCTGACCCAGAGCCTCCAACGACGTCACCCCCGAGGGGTCGTAACCGATGCTGCCCGCGGCCACGTTCTCCGTCGTTGTCTCGACAGAGATGTTGTTGTCAGTGTTGCTGGCGGATGTCCCGATATCAATGGTGCCGACGACGGTATTGAACGCCGTCCCCGCCGCTTTGGCGGTCAACAGAACTTTACCGGCAGTTCCGGCGCTTGCGGTGACAACGCCGAACACGTCGGTGTTGGCGTTTACGGCGCTGACAATGGCGCTCTGGAGGCTGGTCAGATTGGTTGCCGCATCGCCCGCCACATCCGCCGCCTGCACCGTATAGGTGACGAGGAAATCGTTGACCGTGATTTCATAGAAATCGCCGAGCTCGACCGCTCCTGACACGGTAATGCTATCGACCTGGGCAACCACGGGGACGTTGGTCGTGATGGTCGCGCCGAAGGCGGAACTCAGGCCGGATGTATTCAGGACAAGCGTATCGCCATCGATGTCACTGTCGTTGGCCAATACATCAACAAATACAGGCGCTCCGTTTTCAAAGGCGGCGATCGTATCCACCGCCGTGATCGGGTTGTCATTTTCGCCTGAAATGATGACGGTCACCGTGGCCGTGGCGAATTCGCCCTGACCGTCGGCAACCGTATAGGTAAACGAATCTGTTTTGGTTTCGGGAACGCCCTGCGAATCAAGGCCAAGAGATTCTGTCGCCGCCGCCGAAGCCTTATAAACCAGCTGGCCCTGGGCGTTCTGGGTCACGGTTCCGAAAGAACCCTGATCAAAGGAAACAATGCTCAACGTATCATTGTCGGCATCGGTATCGTCGGCCAGCACATCAATGCTAACCGTCTCCGCCTGATTGATGGTTGCGGTATCATCCCCGGCGACGGGTGCGCTGTTGGAACCGCCAACGGTGACCACCAGTGTCCCTGTCGATGTCTGCTCATTGAGGTTTGTCGTCGCGCTGGAAACCGTAAAGGCGGTGCCCGCCGTATCGGATGTCAGGGTTATCTGACCATCTTCGCTCCCCGCGGCAGCGGTCAGTGTCGAGTTAACGGCAGCGGTAGAATTGACTTTCTGGACGAGCGCATTGCGCACAGCCGCGAGGTCGGCTTCGGTGCCAAGAACCGTGTAGGTTACGGTTGTGCTTCCGTTGACCGTGACACTAAACGTGTCATTTTTTTCAAAGGTCCCGTCGATGGTCACGGTTTCAACCTGGGAAACAGCATCGACGTTCGCCGTCGTTGTCGCCAACGAGGCGGTATTGAGATTGGTCGTGCCCAAGTCAACGGCTGAGGCGGACGTATCAATTGCTTCTCCGGCGACGGCGGAGGTCAGGATGATGTCGCCATCGCCACTGCCCGCACTGGCGACAACAAAACCGTTGGCGGCGGCATCATTGTTGATGGCGGCGACAATCGCGCTGCGAACCGCAGCCAGATTGGCTTCCGTGCCTAAAACGGAATATTTCACCTCGACGGCGGTGCCCGTATTACCGGTTCCCGTTCCGCTTATGGAGACACTGTAAAAATCATCCTCTTCGACCTTGCCGGAGATTGTCACGGTATCGATCTGGGCGACATTAGTTGCGTTGGCGGTCGTTGCCGCAACGCTGGCAGTATTGTCGCCCACGTTGCTGGCGGCGACTGACGCCGTGAACGCCGTGCCCACACTTTTGGCGCTCAAGGTGATCTCACCTGCGGCTGCGCCCGCCGCCGCCGTAATGATCGCGCTGGCCGCGCCGTTGCCATTGATGGCGTTGATGATCGACGTGCGCAGTCCAGCTGCCGTACCTTCGTTTCCTGCAACCGTATAGGTGACGGTGTTGCCATCCACGGTCACGGCATAAGTGTCACCTGCTTCGATATTACCGGCAATGGTGATCGTATCGACCTGGGCCACATCAGCCACGTTGGCCGTCGATGTCTCATTTCTGGCGACCACGCCATCCGTTACCGTGTAGGTAATCGTATCGGTGGTCGTATCGCCGACCGCAACCGCGTCGAAGACATCTGCGGAATAAACGACATTTTTTCCGGAAACGGACACCGTTGCTCCGCTGGCGCTGGTTGCACTGACAAGGTTCAGCGTTTCAAGATCAATATCGCTGTCGTTTTCCAGGACCCGCACCGTAATGGATGCATCCGCCTTGACACTTGCGGTATCGTTGACCGTATCCGGCGCGTCGTTAACCGAATTTACAGTGATGGATATTGTTTCCGTCGAAGATGCGCCCTTGCTGTCAACAACCCGGTAGGTAAAGGCATCCGTTCCGTTAAAGTTGGCATTTGGCGTATAGGTAAAGGCGCCGTTCGCCGCAACGGTTACTTTTCCATCCACCGGCGCGCCGCCGGGAGCAATCGAGAACGCCCTGGTGTCTCCAACATCATCATCCGTCGCCACAAGCGTCCCCGACACGCTGGCGTCTTCATTGACCGTCACACTGTCGGCTTGCGCAACCGGAGCCGCGTTGGTGCCGGTAATGCTGATGGTTACCGTTTCCGCATCGGTTCCCGCATTAAAGGCTTGCGCCGAAGTGTTGAAGGCAATTCCCGGAACATCCGCTGTCAGGGTAATTTCGCCGCCTGTGCCCGCCGCCGCCGTTACAACCGGTCCGGCGAGGGCGTCTTTATTAATGGTCTCAATAAAAGCATTTCGAATACCGGTCAGCCCGCCTTCGCTACCCGTCACCTGATAGCTGACGACGCGCCCGTCGATCTTGACGCTGTAACGGTCACCGATATCAAATGTGCTGCCGGTGGCGCCAATGGTGAACGTATCAACCTGCGCTGCCGCCGAAATGTTCGTCGTCGTGACGGCATCCGCGACGGTGCCAGCGCCGGTCTTCGACGTCGCCAGGGTGAACGCTGTACCGGCCGCATCGGAGGTCAGAATTATTTCGCCCGCATTGGAGCTCACCGCCGCCGTGACCTTGCCATTAACTGTCGCATCATTATTGATGGCCCGGATCAACTGCGTTCGAATGGCGGCAATATCTCCCGCATTTGACGCCGTCACGGTATAAACCACGGCGGTTCCGTCGACGGTCACCGTAAAGGTATCACCGGCCGCAGGTGTGCCGCCCAGTGTCGCCGTGGACACCTGAGCCACCGGCTGGACGTTGGACGTTGAGGTCGTAACCGCGCTAACGGTGTTGTCGTCATTGGCCCCGGCGTGCCCGTCAGAGATCGTATAGGTGAACGTTTCGGTTGCCGTCTGACCATCCTGTAGGCCAATAAATTTACTGCCCGGGTCGTAGGCAAAGACGCCGTTGGAATTGACTGTAACCGTCGCCCCGCCACCCAATGATACGGCGCTGTCAACCGTATACGCCGCGCCGTTGATTTTGATAACGCCCAGCGTATCGACCGTGGCGTCCGCGTTGTCGATATCCTTGTCGTTGCTGAGCGGATTAATGATGACCGAGGCATCATCGGCGGACGTTGTCGCAAAATCATCGGTCGCATCGGGAGCATCATTGGCGGCTTTGACCGTGACTGTGACCGTCGCGGAACTGAAGCTTGGGGGATCAAAATTGTTGCTGACCGTATAGGTAAATTTGTCAGTGCCATTATAATTGGCGGTTGGGGTGTATTTGATATCGCCGTTGGCAACCGGATGGGCCAGCGTAAAGTCGCTGGCGCCGCTTTTGCTCACGGACGACGTTAACGCCTGACCACCAACTTTTGCGGTAATCGACAGAACCTTGCCCGTTGCGTCAACGGCGACAAGCTGATTGAGGGTCAAACTCGCCTGTATCTTGCCAGCCAATCCAGCCGCAACACTTTCACTGGTTCCGCCGCCGCCCGGCACTGTATAGGAGACCAGCGTGCCATTGACCGTAACACTGAAGGTTTCGCCCGCCGCAACGGTATTTCCCAGCGTAACCGTTTCGACCTGCTGAACCAGCTCAACGCTGCCGTGAGTGGGTGAGCCGACAGACGTAATGGATGCGCCGACAAGCGCGGCCCCATCGGTGCGCACATCATTGGCGAGAACCGATATTGTAACGTCTGAGTCCTCATCACCGATCTTCTCATCATTTCCGGCGATGGGAACCGCGTCATCGGCATCCTGACGCGCCGCCAGTGCGCGTTCCTCCTCCGCCTTGGCGATGGCTTGTTTGAACTGGTTTTCACCGGCGCCAGCCTGAGCCGCAGCCTGCGTAGCGGCAATATTCTGCGCGTTGGCGAGCGCCGCTGCATCAGCGGCGGGGGTAACCTGACCTTCCGCCGTTTGAGACGCCTGCACCGATGCCGTTGCCTTGGTCGCCAGAGTGCCCGACAGCGTCGGGTCGGCATTCAGACTGGCCTGAGTCGGCGACGCAACCGGGGCGATCCCGTCCGCAGCAGTTCGCGCGGTTCCAGCCGCCGTCGAGGCCGTGTTCACGGCGTCCTGAATCGTGCGCGCGATGTTCGAGGCCACGGCCATGCCGTCGCGGAAGGCGCTCAAGGCGGATTCAACGCCGGTCTCGATCACCGTCGCCTTGCCACCATTTACCGGCGTCGATTTTGCCGTCGCCGTAAAGGCGGTTCCAGCGACATCCGCCGTCAGGATGAGTTTCCCGGCCCCCCCACCCGCAGCTGTTACCTTGGAACTGACATTCGAATTGGCGTTGACCGCGCCGACAAACGCATCGCGAACGGCGTCAAGATTTGCCTCGTCCCCAGTCACGACGTAACTGACCGTCTCACCATCCACGGTCACACTGAACGTGTCGCCCTTTTCAACCGCGCCCGCCAGCGACACGGTGTCGACCTGCGCCGTTCCGGCTCCATTACCTGTCGTTGTTGCAATCGTTGCATCGTTGTCTTCACTGGCGGAAGCCGTGACGTTAAATGAATGTCCCGCAGGGTTATCTGCGGTCAGCGTGATGTCGCCATCACTAAATCCAGCCTTCGCGGTCAGGATTGACCCGGCGCCAGAGGTATTGATCTGACCCAGAAGTGCTGTCCGGACGGCCGCCAGATCGGTCTTGTCGTTCCCCGACGGCGTTTCGCTACCGGTAACCGTATAGGTCACGCTGGATGAGAAATTGCCAATGTCATTTGATATCCCAATGGCGTTGTCGCCATCCGCATCCGTAACTTTGCTGGCCACAAGCGAATAATCCGTACCCGCGCTGTCGGCGATCAGTTTGACTTCCCCGCTGCCACCCGCTGATGCCGTGACCCGCGCCCCAGCGGTCGCATCCGCATTGATGGCCGACACCAGCCCATCACGAACATCATCAATGGTCGCATCCGTGCCGGACACGGTATAGGTAACGTCACGACCGGCAATGGTGATTTTGAACGCATCGTTCGCGTCGGCGCCTCCGGTCAGGGTGACCGTATCCTGACGCGCGACGGTGACATCAACCGTATACGTCTCACCAGATTCTATTGTTCCGCCGATGGTCACGCCGAAGGTCTGGGACGTGGCGGCGATCGCCAGGTCGAGCTTGCTGACCACCAGATCGGTGGCATCCGCGACCAGACTTCCTTTGTTTGACGAGGTGCCGTTAATTGCCGAATCAATTGCCGAAAGAGACGTCCCGGCCTGATCGCTTGCCGCTTTCACTTCATCGGCGGCGGCCGAATCATCGGACGGATCAACGGTGTTATTTGATTCAAAATCATAGGCCGCGATCAAGGAGTTTTTCGCCGACAGCATAGCCGCGCGAGCCTGCTGTAGCGCCGTATTACCAGATGCAACCGCTTCATCGCGGGAGGCTTCCGCCGTTTCGGCAAACCCTTCCGCTTCCTCGTCAGAAGCATTGATGATCGCCGCGTTGGCCTGCGCCTTCTTCAGCGCCAGTTGAGCACCGGACGCCGCCGCCAAATCAGCCTGCGCCTGGGCATTGGCATAGGACTGTTCGGCCGCATCGGCATCTCGATCTGCGGCAACAGACGCCGCCAGGGCCTGATCAATCGACTCTTTGGCGTCCTTAGCCAGATTGACGGCGGTGGTTGAAGAGTTGGCGTTATTGATAATTGCGTCGGCTGCGGTCTTGACCGCTGTGGCTCCCGCTTGAGACGAGGTTGCCGTAAATCCGAGATCCTTGGCGGCTTCAATTACGTCCTGCTCGGCCCGACTGGCCGCGCTGCGGGCGTTTGCGGACGCCGTCTTCGCCGCCAGTTCGGCGGCGTCCGCCAGCCCCCGCAAACGGGCAAGTTCGGTCGGGTCCGCCGCGCCGGCGAGTTCCGCTTGCGCCAAATCGGCATTGGTTTTCGCGTTGTCGGCGGCGGTCGCCGCTTCGACAGCTGACTGCGCCGCGTCCTTGGTTGTCGCATCCTTGTCGGAGGCTTCGGCTTCCGCTGCGGTTTCAGCCTGCTGCGCTTCGCTCGCCAGGGTATTTGCGCTAACCGACAACGCCCCCTTGGTCGCCGCGTTTCCGGCCTTCGTCGCCTCATCCCCGGCAATGACCGCCTGCGCCTGTGCTTCCACAAGAGCTGCCGCCGCCAGGTCATCCGCGCCGCTCAGGTTGGCGACGGTGCTGGTAACGACAGCGGCGTTGTCGGCAACACCAGCCGTAACATTGACTGAATCCGCCGTCGCCGTAAATTCCGATCCGGCTGCATCTGCGGTCAGCTTGATATCTAAGGACCCATCCCCAGCGCTGGCTGTCACCACACCCGAGACCGTCGCATCCGCATTGATCGCCGCGATCAGTTTGTCGCGGACACCGGTCAGGTTACCATCCGCACCCACCACGGTATAAGACACCGTTGTCGAACTTATCGCCGCGCTGTTTACGGTAACCGAATAAACATCACCGGCTTCAAACGCACCGGATAACGAAACGGTGTCAACCTGACTGACTTCCGTATTGCTCCCCAGATTTGCGATTGTCGTCGCAACGGACGCGGAATTATCGTTAGTTCCGTTCGCCACATTTAAAGAACTGGCAGAGGCGACAAAAGCTGACCCGGCGTTTTCCGCCGTCAGGGTGAATTGCCCGACACTTTCGGTCGATGCCGCCGCAACCACATTGCCGACCGTCGAGTCATCATTAATCTTCTGAACCAGCGCATCGCGGACAGCGCTGATATCCGCTTCGGTCCCCAGCACGGAATACGTGACGGAACTACCGTTAACGACCACCGTATACGTGTCACCTGTTTCCGACTGACCGACAGAGCCAGACAGGGTCACAGTGTCAACCTGCGCGACGCCACCTGCCGTCGCCGCCGCCGCCGAGGCTTCGTCAGCCGCCGCCTGCGCGTCCGTTCTTGCGGATGTCGCCTTCGGACTTGAAGCCAAGGCCGTCGTCGCTGCATCTGCCTGTGTGGATGCCGCCGCCGCCGCCACTTCCGCTGCGTTCGCATCCACCCGGGCCAGGTCGGCGACGGCCTGCACTTCAGCCGACGTATCATCAGCCGCGGTAATCACCCGCGAATTGGCGTCCGCCAACCGGTCCGCCGCTGTTGTCGCCGCCGTATGGGCGTTTTCCGCTGCCTTTTTAGCTAGACCCAAAGCCGTATTGGCGGCGTCCACATCAACCGATGCCGCCGCTGTTGCCGCCTTCGCCGACGCCGCCGTCGCTGCTACCGAAGCCAGCTTCGCTGAATCCACTGCCGCGACCGCATCCGCGACCGCTTTCCCGGCGTCTTTCAGAGCTGTTTGCGCACGGTCATTGGCCTGTTTTATGGCTTGATAGGTTTCCCGGTCAATCGTCGCGGCACCAGCCGAATTATCCAGTGAATCCTGGGCATTCCCGGCGTTCGTTTCGGCGCTTTTTGCCGCCAGACGCGCCGCTGCCAGACTGGCTTCGGCCCTCCCCAGGGCGGCTTTTGCCGACGCTGCCGCCGTGGACGCCTGAGCCGCGGCGTCAACCGTCGCCTGCGCATCCGATGCACGGGTCGCCGCTTCGGTTTCCGAGGACGATGCGTCGGCCGCTTCGGCCGCCGCCTTGTCAGATGCCGCCAGGGCCGCCGCTTTCGCCGCCTTCAAAGCCTCTTCCGCCGCATCGATTCGAGCCTGTTCGCGCTGCTCGGTGCTGGCCGCCGCAACATCCGCTTCCGCCTGAGCCACACTGGCGCTGGCCGTTGCCGATACGGCGGCTTGCGCCGCTGAGTCCGCAGCCGCCTTAATGGAGGCAACTTTCGAATTCTGCGCTGAATTGGCCTGAGTCTGGGCGTCAACCAGGGCTTGCGTCGGCGGCACAGTATTTCCGGCGGCGAGATCATCCCGCGCCGCCGCTTTTACCGCCGCCGCCTTGATCGCCGCAACGGCGTCGCCAACCGTATCCTGAGCGAGAACAAGCCCCAGGCTTTTTGCCGCCTGAATAATGGCGTTTCCAGCCGCATCAGCCGCCGTATCTGCATCCGTCGCCGCCGTGTTTGCCGCCGTTGCATCAGGGGTGTCACCGGCGGCGGCGACTTTTGCCTTTACCGCCTCGGCCACGGCCTTTGCGGCTTCTGCTTCGGCTGTCGCGACAGCCGTCGAAATAGCGCTGACGATGGCGTCAACCGCCTTGTCCGCACCCGCCTGCGCAGCCGATTGGGCGCCAATTTCGAAGGCCACGGCAAAGCCCGATTTCGATGCCGCCTCAGCCGCCACGGCAGCAGCAGCATCGGCGGCGGCGGCGGCTTTACTGGCGGTCTGCGCCGCCACGGTTGCTGCTTTATCGGCGGCGTCGGCCGCGGATTGAGCCTGTATCAGGGCGTCAACCGCATCACCGAGCGCCCGCTGTGCCTGCGACACCGCGGAATCCCAGACAAGTTCGATGGCCGAATCTGTTGCCGCGCCGTCATCGGCAGCAGTGCGCTGCGCCTCCACGTCAGCCAATGCCGACTGACGCGAATCTCGCGCCGCTGTTGCTGACGCCAGGGAAACGTTTGGTGTTACCGCATCGGCAGCCGATTTCGCCGCTCCAGTGGCCGCCGTTTCCGCCGCTTTTGCCGCCGAAGACGCGGCCGCCGCCGCTTCACCGGCAGACTGCTTGGCCGCCAGACGAGCGACCGAAGCCGAACCATCGGTCCAGCCCAGCGCCGCATCGGCCGAATTTGAAGCGACATTGCTGGCCGCTTCGGCTGAACCCGAACTGCTTTTTGCCGCCGTCGCCGCCGTCGCCGCCCGCGTCGATTGGAATAACGCCGCTTCTCCCTTGCCGCGTGCCGCCGCCGATGCGGCGGCGGCGGCAGCCTGTGCGGCATCAGCCGCAGCCTGCGCCTGCGCGGCAAACGTCGCGGCGGCATCCGAATTCACATTTTCTGCCGCAGCTGTCGCGTTGGTCGCCGCAGTCTTCGCCACCAAGGCCTTGGCCTCGGCAACAACAGCAAGGTCGGTCGCTCGCGCGGCCGCTGCTGTCTCGTCCGCCGCGCGATCAAGAGAAGCCTGGGTAGCGGCGGCCTTGGCCTGCGAAGCTGCCGTATCGGATGCCAATTTTTCTGCCGCCGCCGCATCCGTCGCCAGTTGTGCAGCCTGATCCTCCGCCGCCTGAAGATTAGCCGCGGAACGTGCCCCCACAGCATCCGAGTCGGCATTCTTGGACGATTTATCCGCATTCCCGGACGAACTCGCCGCCGCCGCCGAAGCATCAGCAGCGCGTTTTATGTGTGTAGACGCCGAAACCTTGTCACCGTTGGTAGCCGTCTGGCTGTAGCTTCCCGCCGCAAGGCCCGCTTCAGCCGCATTTTTGGCCTTCAGATCTGCCTTGTTTGCCGCCGCTGCCGCAGCGTTAAATGCGAGATGCGCCAGTTCCGCCTTGGCTTCCGCATCGGATGCCGCCTCCGCGACGACGGTTGCCGCCAGATTGTCTGTCTCCGCTTTGTCGGCCCGCGCCGCCGCCGCCTTGGCCTCAACGGCGAAGCCTTCGGCTGCGGTCGCTTTCTTGGCTGCTTCAAGGGCAGCGGATTCGGCTTCATCAGCCAGTTTTACCGTGCGGGTAAAGGCTTCCTGTTCGGCCTGCGTTTTTGCCGCCGTCGCCGCCGTCGCGGCTTTTTTGGCCAGTTCCGCTTCCGCGTCTTTGGCCTGCTGGCTGGCGTTCGCCTGGTCCGCTTCTTTCTGTTCCTGACTTAAGGCCGCCTGCTTGGCGGCGATTTCCTCTGGCGTGACGTGGGGCTCAGGGTTGATCAGATCGGCAAGGTTTGAAGCCGCGCTCGCCACTTCGGCAGACGCCTGCGCGGAATCGGCGGCGAGTTTGGCCGAATCCACTGCGGCCTTAACTGAACTCAGCGTGGCATTGCGGGCGGCGACAGCAGACGGGTCGGAACTGGCATAAGACAATCCGGCAGCGGTTTCCGCCTGTTCGGCAGCGCTTTTTACGATCTCGAAAGCCGCCTTTGCCGCCGTCGCGGCGGCCAGCGCCGCATCTTCCGCTTCCTGAGCCAGAACCTTGTTTGCCGTTCCCAGTATGGCGTGGGATTTCGCCAGTTCTGCCGCCGCGACCGCAGCAGCGGCAGCGGAGGTGGCATTTTCCGCTGCCCCCAGCGCGTCATCAGCAGCGACGTCAAAGGACGCCTGCGCCTGCGCCTCGGCCGCCGCCTGACCGACCGACAACGTTCCTTTTGCCTGGGCGAGAACGGACTGAGCCGCCGCCAAATCGTCGGTCGCATCCAGGGCGGCCGTAAGCTTGTTCGTGGCGATCAGCTCCAACGCGTCAACATCGCCCTGCGCATCTCCGGCCTCAGTGGCCGCAGCCTTGGCCACGGTATCAGCAGCATCGGCGCGGGCTTCCGCCTTGATCTTGGCGTTGGTGAACAGGGTCAGGACATCACCAGCTAACGCCCGCACGGCCTGGGCGTTGGCGACAAGGGCAGTATGCTTGATGACGGCGCTCGCTAAATCCACGTCGTTTGGATTACCCGCCGCCGTCGTCGTGGCTGCCGACAGTTGCCCCTGTGCGGCTTCAAGCGCGGACTGGGCTTCATCAACACCGCCCGCACCTTCTTTCGCACTTTTTACCAAGTTTATTGCATTGGTCAATGCGGTGTTCAATACGCCGAACTTCGCCACCGCGACAGCCTTGCTGACCAGCTTGTCAACAAGCACAACACGCCCGTCCAGGACCGCTTGACCCGCGGTGTTAGAGGCGGTCACTGCGGCTTGGGCAGCAGCCTTGGCGGCGACGGCGGCGCTGTTTGCGGCGGTCAACTTGGCCTGCAGCACGCCATCAATGAATTTACCGGAAACCTCCAACGCGCTCGTTGCGGCCTCGATCGCAGCAATGGCCTCATCAGCGGTAACGACACTGCTATCCTGAGCCTGTTCAAAGGCGTCTTCCGACTGCCCTGGGCTGATCCCGACGAAGGCCAAAAATTCATCAGCGGCGCTGGGGTCAAGCCCGACCCCCAGACTGCCAATATCGACTGCCGCATCCGCCAGTATACGAAATGCTTCGACTTCTTTTGCCGAGGCGATAGCCAGATCGGCGTTATCCGTCATGTCCTTCGCTGTTGTCGCGCTGATCGTATCCTGGGCATGTTGTGCCGTTTTATCAGCTTCGAGGATCGCAGACTTAGCGTGCCCCATGGCCGTCCGCATGGCCGTGAAGGCTTCGGAATCCCCGGCTTCGTTTGCGCGGGTCGCAATTTTGCCGACCTGAGTATTCACACCATCGACGAGGGAGCCCAGCTGTGAACGGGTGACGCGCTGGCTGGCGTCAATGTCCGCCTGCAGCGTGACCAGTTGGCTATCGATTTCGGTGGAGTATTTTTCTGCCGCCTTGTTTTTTGCCGCCTCGGCGACATTCTGCCCGGCAGCCTTGGCGGCTTTAGCCGCCGTGATCGACTGGATCAGAACCGAGTCGGCTGCGGCGATCGTGGCGTTAACGATTTTCTCGATCTTGGCGATGGATTTGGTGATGTCAGTCGCATCGGTGGCCTTGGCGCCAAGACCGACAAAAGCTTCGAGTTCGGCGATCAGGTCTTCGGACAGGGTTTCCCCCTTACCGGCCGCCGCCATCGCCGCCAGTGCGGCTTCCTTGGTTGATGACGCCCCGGCGGCAAAACCAGCGGATGCGCCAAGCGCCTTCAGCGGCGCGGTAACCACCGACGCCAAGGCCTGGGCTTCGGCGTTGGTCATGCCGACGCTGGACACCGTCGCCTTGACGATAATTTCGTTGGCCAGCGCCGCCGTTTTGGTTGCCGCCGCCAGTTCAGCTGTCGACGCGGTTTGCTCGGCGCTGGTCGCCGCCTTCACGACCGCCCCAAGGCGCGACGTCAGGGCGCTGTAATCCACTAGAATTCCGGCAGAAATTTGCGCCTGAATTTGCTCTATCTGCTGATCAATCAACTGCAGTTGATTGATTACGCTTCTTTCATCCGCCCCAACCTGGGCCTTCGCGGCCTCCACCTTTGCCACAAACTGCTGCACAAGCGCGTCCGAGGCCAGGACCTGCTCCAACTGTTCCGGCGAGAGAAACTCCCGCCCCCGCCCCAGTGACAGACCAGCCGGGGTGGGGTGGAACAACACCTGGGAAGCTAAATCAGACGTTGGCGTTCCGGATTCCGGTTCCGACGCATCAGACGGCGGCAGGCTTCTGATGACGTTCCCATACTGCTGTTCGATTTCCATCGGCGACAGCGTAACCGGCGGCGGTGGGGCAAAGTTGAAGCTGGTCAACTGGATCGACGCGCCAATGGAACTCATGACCTGAGAGCCGCCATCGTTGGTAATGACGACCTCTCCCACCTGCCCCCCTGAATCAGCCAGCAGGGTAATGCTGTTGGGCTGCCCTTCGGGGGCGGCGGTCCCGGCAACAGTGGTGCCGCGAATTCCGATGGTGGCGACCGGTGTCGTCACCGTCATCGCATCAACATCGGTTTTGGCGATCTGACCACTGATGAACGAGAACGTCCCCTGAACCAGCGATACGGCGAGAGAGTTATCGGTTCCGCCGGGGTCATAAATCATTTCATCAAGGGTCATACGCCCGCTGTCACCCAGCGAAAACGTCGACTGATCGGCAAATTCGATGCCAATCGCGCCGTCATCGCCAGTTTCCAGCACATCACCCTGATAAACCGGATCACCGTCTTTAAGCGACTCGCGGGTACCATCAGCGCGGACGACTTCGACCTTACCTTCCGAAGAAACAACTTTACCGATGGGCTCATTTGGCGCCGTGGGCGATGCCTGAGCGACCTGCCCCGGAGCCAGCGGACCGGCGAGTTTCATGGCCAGTTCGGCGCGAATCAAAGACCCGCCTTCGGTCATAAGATCGGGCGGGTCGCCAAGACGGAAAAAATCTCTGATTAGAAGCTTCTGACCATCAGCACCGACAAGCAGCAGGTCGGGACCCTGACGGCTATAATCAGCCCCCAGAATCCACCCCCCATCGGGGACCAGCATAGTTGAGCCAGCTACCGCCTGCGCAACCGCGACGTCTTCTGAGTCCGAAACAAGGTGATCCGACCCCAGCCGATCACCTGGTCCTATTTTAATCAAAATGCCCCCAATAGGTATCTAGATCCGAAACGTTCTCCTTCCCCCCAATCCATCAAATGCACTGTGAGAATCGTTTCAAAGCCAACCTAGCCTTCAAGATTCTTCTTTTCTACTTCCTTGCCAAGATACGCGATTTTGGTTTTTGAAGCAAAAGGTCATTTGGGTATCCGTTGAATAGTACAATAGGCCGTTTGCTCTTCAGAATCCGCCCGAATTCCAAGATGTCATCCGCCGTTGTCCGGTGCGCGATTGTCCTCTAGATTAGACAATCTGGCAGGTAACAAGGAATAGAAATGAAATCACACGAAGCGAACGTACTTAATCATCCTTTGGTCGAACACAAACTCAGCCTGATGCGCGAAAAAACCACAGAAACCGCCAAATTTCGACTGTTGTTGCGCGAAATCAGCCTGCTCCTGGCCTACGAGGTGCTGCGTGATCTGAAGCTGCATGAGGTCGAAATCGAAACGCCGATGGAACCCATGAAGGCCAACAAGCTTGAAGGCAAGAAACTCTGTTTCATCTCCATCCTGCGGGCCGGCAACGGTCTGATGGAGGGCATGCTTGATCTGGTTCCGTCGGCGCGGGTCGGTCATGTCGGCCTCTATCGCGACCCGAAAACCCTGCAACCGGTGGAATATTATAAAAAGCTGCCGGATCGTATTGAGGAGCGACTCAGCGTTCTGGTTGATCCCATGCTGGCGACGGGGAATTCCGCAGTCGCGGCAGCGCAGCGTCTCAAGGAAGCCGGGGCAAAGAACATAAAATTCGCCTGCCTGCTGGCGGCCCCTGTGGGCGTGGACGCATTTTCCGAAGCTCACCCTGATATTCCCATCTATACGGCCGCCATTGACCGGGAACTGAATGATCACGGATACATTCTGCCAGGGCTGGGGGATGCCGGGGACCGGATGTACGGAACCAAATAAAACCCGAGCGGGCGGGTGTTCACGTACCTTGCCGAGCGTGCTTATTTTTTTTGGTTTTGCCGATAAGGCCGGGCAGTTCGACGACCCGGTCGAGCCGGTAAAATTTCGGATGGTCGATCCGGTCCGTAACTTCCTCAAAATGCGCAGTCACGTGGTAAGGAATGTGAATGCCCGTCCCGCCCAGTTCCAGGATTGGCAGCACATCCGAACGCAGAGAATTGCCGATCATGGCGACATTTTCGATGGCAATGTCATGCTCTGCAAAAAGTCTGGCGTAGGTCGTCGAGTCTTTTTCCTGCACCACTTCGGTACGTGCAAAATAATGTTCCAGGCCTGATTTTTCGATCTTGTTGCGCTGATCAAGGACATCCCCCTTGGTAATCAGCAGCAATCGAAAATCCGCCTGCAGGGACTTGAGCACATCCTCCACACCGTCAAGCAGATCAAGCGGCGCATCGAATATGCCTTTGCCCAGCATCAGTATGTCGTGAATATCCGAGGCTGAAACCCGGTGATCCGATATCTGGATCGCCGTTTCAATCATCGACAGGGTAAACCCTTTCACCCCATAGCCGAACAACTGGATGTTTCTGAGTTCGGTCTCGTGCAGATGTTCCTGAACCTGATCATGTGGGGCATAGGTGTCCAAAATGCCTATAAAATTTCGCTGCACATCCTGGAAATAGCTTTCCGAATGCCACAGCGTGTCGTCGGCATCAAACGCGAGGACATGTACGTCTTTCATGACGGTATCCGCTGAAGGTTTTTAATGATTGTTTCTAGGGACACTTTTCGCGGCGATATTCTTATAGGCGTCAGCACCTTTGAGGATCATGCCGTCATCAAACTGGGTGACTTTTTCACGGAAAATTTCCTGCCAGGGTGTCTGACTGTCCGGCACCCCGAAACCACCTTCCGCCTCAAGTGCGGTCCAGCGCGCGGCAAGTTCCGCTTCGGGTATCAGAATATTTGCACTGGCTGCTTTCAGATCAATGCGTACCCGGTCACCGGTCCGCAGAATCGCCAAGCCGCCGCCCGCTGCCGCTTCCGGCGCCGCGTTCAGGATCGACGGTGAACCGCTGGTTCCGGATTGACGGCCATCGCCAACGCAGGGCAGGGAATGAACATCCGTTTTGATCAGAACCGCCGGGGGCTGCATATTCACCACCTCCGCGCCACCCGGGTAGCCGATGGGGCCGGTGCCACGGATGAACAGAATACAGTTTTCATCAATGTTGAGGTCCGGGTCTTCGATCCGGTGGTGGTAGTCCTCCGGACCTTCAAAGACGATGGCGCGACCTTCAAAAGCGTTCAGATCATCCGGGTTTGACAGATAGCGATCACGAAATTCCCGAGAAATCACGCTGGTTTTCATAATCGCCGACTCAAACAGATTGCCCCTGAGGTTGATAAACCCGGCATCTTCAACCAATGGGTTTTGCAGACTGCGGATCACATCCGGGCTTTCGGATCGCCGCTCAACACAGTTCTCGCCAATGGGTTTGCCATTGGCCGTCATCGCGCCGGGGTGCGGCAGGCGGTCACCGGCGAGCAGTTCACCAACAACGGCGGGAACACCGCCCGCGTGGTGGTAGTCTTCACCCAGATAGTCTCCTGCCGGCTGCAGGTTGACCAGCAACGGCACTGCATGACCGACCGCCTGCCAGTCATCATTGTTGAGCGGCACACCGATATGGCGGGCGATGGCGTTGAGGTGGATGGGGGCATTGGTTGAACCGCCAATCGCCGAGTTGACGACGATGGCGTTTTCGAAGGCTTGGCGGGTCAGGATATCGGAAGGTTTCATGTCTTCCCACACCATCTCGACGATGCGCTTGCCGGTCTCATATGAAATCTGCCCGCGGTCACGATGCGGCGCCGGAATTGCCGCACAACCGGGCAACGACATACCCAGCGCCTCGGTCAGGGAATTCATGGTTGTCGCCGTCCCCATGGAATTGCAGTGCCCGACCGAAGGCGCGGCCGATTCCAGCAATTCCAAAAATCCTTCGTCGTCGATCTTTCCCGCAGCCTTCAGTTCACGGGCTTTCCAGGCGACGGTGCCCGACCCCGTTCGCTCGCCTTTATGCCAGCCGTTGAGCATCGGCCCGCCAGAAAGCGCGATGGCCGGGATGTTGACCGTGGCCGCCGCCATCAAGCAGGCCGGTGTGGTCTTGTCGCAGCCAATCGTCAGAACGACACCATCTAAGGGGTAGCCGAAAAGCACTTCGACAAGACCGAGATAGGCAAGATTGCGATCCAGATTGGCGGTCGGCCGCTTTCCGGTTTCCTGTATGGGATGGGTGGGAAACTCAAAAGCGATACCGCCCGCGACGCGGATGCCTTCGCGCACTCTTTTGGCGAGTTCGATATGGTGCCGGTTACACGGCGACAGGTCCGACCCGGTCTGGGCGATGCCGATAATCGGTTTTCCCGATTGCAGTTCCTCGCGCGTCAGGCCGTAATTCAGATAGCGTTCAAGGTAAATCGCGGTCATGCCCGGATCATCCGGGTTGTTGAACCAGAGTTGCGACCTGAGATTACGTTTTCTGTCCGTCATGATATCCAAGCCCTTTTACATCAAAAAACAATAATTACGCCCCGCAGCACTTCTTGAATTTTTTACCCGAACCGCAGGGACAGGGGTCATTACGCCCGACTTTGTGGACCACACGCGGCGGCTCCTTCGGGTTCATGACACAGTCAGAAAACACCCAGCGCTGATCTTCACGGGTAAATTTTGCCAATTCATGATGTTGAATTTTTTCACGCCCGGTGCGGTAACTTGCGACAAACTCGACCGACCCTGTTTCGTCTTTTTCTCCGCCATCCGTGGTTTTTCGAATTTCCAATCCAAGCCATTTGGTGTCTCCGGCGCTGGCGTTGAATTCATCAACATCAAAATCGGCGCGCTGCGCGGACGACAGGGTCTGGGACAGATACTCGCCCTTGCCCAGGACAAAGGCCGTATAGCGCGAACGCATCAACGCCAGCGCACTCGGCGCAGCGGCACCATCGATATAGGGGCCGCAACATTCTTCAAGCGCCTTGTCGGTGCCGCAGGGACAGGTGGTCATTTAATGGTATTCCTTCAGTTCAGTGCGATTACAACTCGGGTACAACTCGGGTACAACTCGGGCGACTGTATTCTTCTCAACCCGATTATCCAATACCCGGCGCTACCCACCAAACCGTTTTTGAACTTCCGCCAATGGCAGTGCGGGAACAAAATTGCCGTCACGCCCTGTCATGTCCCGGTTGGCGGTCAAACTGTTCAAAATAGCCTCTTCCGTTGCCTGAACGACAGCCTCAAAAAACCGGTCAAGGGCTTCATCGGGAACAAACTCAAGACTGGCGATGCCCTCACGCGCCTGCGCCGCCCGCTGATTGGAAGTGGAGAAGGCCAGAAAGATATCGCCCGACCCGTGGTGACCAACAGTTCCCGTTCGCGCCAGAGCCAACGGGCAGCGCCGGGCGAGACGTTTTAACTGATGGGGCATCAAGGGGGCATCTGTGGCAACAATACCGATTATGGAGCCAAGATCAGGATCAGCCGTGTTGCGGATCATTGCCGGTATCGCCAGGGTTTTACCGATCTCCCTGCCCCGCACCATGAATTCCGCACGGCGCCCGAAATTGGCCTGAACAAATACCCCAACGCGGAAATCCCGGTCTGCATAACAGACAAGCCGCGACGCGGTTCCTGAGCCCGCTTTGAATTCATATGCTTTCATACCGGTCCCGCCGCCAACCGACCCCTCATCAATCGCCTCGGTATCCGCACGCCCAATAGCCGAGAAGACGTGCTCCCGGGTGACGTGAAAACCATTAATGTCGTTCAGAAAGCCGTCATAGGTTTCCGCGGCCACCGGCAAAGAAAATCTGTCTTCCATATCTTCGGGGAAATTACTCACCATCCATTCAATCGTCGCATCCCTGGACACCCCGCACGCATGAGTGTTGGTCAAGGTGATGGGCCCCGCAAACACCCCGGCTTCCTCAATAAAATGGGTGCCGCTCATCTCACCGTTGCCATTAAAACTGTGGTACCCGGCAAAAACCGGAGCGGACAAATCGCCCTGTCGCCGGGGCAATACCGCTGTCACGCCGGTACGCACCGGTCCCTTGCCGATCGAAAGCCTGCTGTCGCCCTCAATCAATGTCACATATCCCACGCCCACGCCGGGCACATCCGTGATCGAATTATATGTGCCCGGCTTGCCCTCAAACGGGACACCGAGCCCCCTGGCCCGAATCAAACCAGACGGTGTATTTGCATGGTGTTTATTCAGGGTAGTTTTTTCAGTCATGTGACAACTCATATTTCATTTGTCCGTTATCATCATGTCGTTTACCGTACCGTTCAAGGTGCAAAAAACCGCAGGTAAAATCCTGTAGATGTATTTTGAGTAACAAAAAAATAATTATCACCCAGAAATACAGGAGAGATGAATGAAACCTCAATTCAGAAAAATCGCTTTTGTTGTCGGTGTTCTGACGGCGACGGCGCTTGGCGCACCGGGTAGCATGGTTGCCCAGGCCAAGACCCCCGGCAATATGCTGGTCATGGCGAAAAACATCAGCGACATGATTACGCTCGATCCGGCAGAAGTTTTCGAATTCACCGGCGGCGAAGTGGCTGCGAACATCTATGACAAAGTGATGATGTTTGAAGCGGAAGACCTCACGACACTGGTCGGCGGCGTCGCGGAAAGCTATAAGGTCAGTAATGGTGGCAAAACCATCACACTGAAGATACGTCCTGGCCAGACGTTCCATTCCGGCAATCCCGTCACCGCGCATGATGTCGCCTATTCCCTGCAACGCGTCGTCAAACTCAAAAAAACACCGTCCTTCATCCTCACCCAGTTTGGCTGGAACACGGATAACGTCGACAGTCTGATCAAGGCCGTCGACGACATGACGGTATCCGTGACCATGACCGTGGACTTCTCACCCGGCCTGTTGCTGAACGCACTGTCGGCGGGCGTCGGTTCCGTTGTCGATATGAAACTGGTCGAAAGCCACGCCAAAGATGGCGACATGGGATATGGCTGGCTGAAAAACCATTCCGCCGGTTCAGGTCCGTTTGTCCTGAAAACCTGGAAAGCCAACGAACTGGTTTCTCTGGAAGCCAACCCCAATTACCGCCTCGGGCCACCGAAACTGAAACGGGTCGCCCTGCGTCATGTCCCGGAACCTTCGGCCCAGCGCCTGCTGATCGAAAAAGGGGATGCCGACATCGTTCGCAACTTGACACCGGACCAGATCAAGGGGCTGAAAGGCAACCCAGATATCCGGATCAACGATTATCCAAAAGCCGCGCTGATGTATATGGTGACCAACGACAAACACAAGATCCTGTCAAACCCGAAAGTCCGCATGGCGATGCGCTATCTGGTTGACTACAAGGGCATGGCGAATTCATTCCTCGCCGGACAGTACAAGGTCCATCAGGCGTTCTGGCCATCGGGTTTCTGGGGGGCCCTGAATGATAAACCCTTCAGCCTGGATACGGCGAAAGCCAAGCGCCTGCTGACCGAAGCCGGGTATGGCGACGGGTTCGACATCAAGATTGATACCCTGAACGAGTCCCCGTTCAAGGAAGTCGCCCAGTCGATTCAGCAGACCCTCGGCAGCGTCGGCATCAAATCCACGATCACCCTGTCGGAAGGCAAGACCTTGTGGCCCAAATACCGGGCGCGCAAACACGACATCCTGATCGCCCGCTGGTCTCCGGATTATGTTGATCCGCATTCCAACGCAGACGCCTTTGCCCACAATCCGGACAACCGGGATGAGGCAAAGCTGACCGGGAAGCTGGCTTGGCGCACGGGCTGGTCAGATCCGAAGATCAATGCCAAAACCGAAGCTGCGGCCAAGGAGCTGGACCTGGTGAAACGGGAAAAAAATGTACATCGACATTCAGCACGATGTGCAGATGAATTCTCCTTTCACGATCATGTTCCAACGCAACGAACAGGTTGCCAGCCGCAAAAACGTCAAGGGTTTTGTTAGCGGCGCCAATTTCGACCTCGTCTTCTACCGCAACGTTTCCAAGTAATCCGGGAACCTTGCAACAGACATGTCGAACGTAACGGACACAAAGGAAATGGGGGCGGATGAAAATTCGCCCCCATCGCCTATTTGGCGTCATCCTTTCATTCTGAAATTTGCAAATTTTATTTTTACAGTTTCACTGACCTTCATCGGCCTGACGGCGATTACCTTCATTATTGGTCGCGTCCTGCCGACAGACCCGGCCATGGCCATTGTCGGCGACCGGGCGTCTCAGGAAGTTTATGAAGCCATGCGGGTTCACCTCGGGCTCGACAGACCGCTTCTTGAACAGTACTGGATTTACCTGAGCAATATTCTTCAGGGAAATTTTGGCACCTCGATCATGACCACCCGCCCGGTTTTGGACGATATCATCCGGTTTTTCCCCGCCACCTTGGAACTGGCCAGCGTCGCCACCATCGCAGGCGTTTTTATCGGCGTGCCCATGGGGGTTCTGGCCGCTGTCCGGCAAGGCAAGCTGACGGATCACATCGTGCGTATTATCGGATTGTTTGGTTATTCCGTACCGATTTTCTGGCTGGGTATGGTCGCCTTGTTAATTTTTTACGCTCAGCTCGACTGGGTCCCCGGCCCCGGACGCATCGAAGTTTATTACGATGGTATTGTTGAGTCGGTTACCGGCATCATCCTGATTGATTCCGCCATGCAGGGTGAGTGGGAAATTTTCGAAAACGCCTTCATGCACCTGATCCTGCCCGCCGCCATGCTGGCCACCTATGCTCTGGCCTACATTGCCCGCATGACCCGAAGTTTCATGCTCGATCAACTCAATCAGGAATACGTCCTGACAGCGCGAGTCAAGGGATTGTCGGAAGGCGCGGTCATCTGGAACCACGCCTTCCGGAACGTTCTGGTTCAGCTAATCACCATCATCGGCCTGACCTACGCCTCGTTGCTGGAGGGCTCCGTTTTGACGGAAACCGTCTTCGCCTGGCCGGGGATCGGGCAATACATCACCAATTCCCTGTTCAATGCGGATATGAACGCCGTGATCGGCGGCACGGTCGTCGTCGGCATCTGTTTCGTTGGCATCAATATGCTGTCTGATTTCCTGTACCGGCTGGTTGATCCGAGGGCCAGAGCATGACGACGTCCAATACTCTGCGCGCATGGTTGTTATCCGACAGTCCCGATTCTGCTTTTCAGGCCCGCTGTCAGCGATTTTATCTGGGCTGGCGTGTGTTCCGAAGCAATCCGATCGCCCTTGCAGGTTTCATTATCATTGCGACCCTATTGACGGTGGCGCTGCTGGCTCCGGTACTGACGACAAGCGATGGCACGCTGCAAATTCTTTCAGATCGCCTGCAACCGCCAAGCGCCTCGCACTGGTTCGGCACCGATGAGCTGGGACGTGATATCTATGAGCGCATCGTCTGGGGTTCACGGGTCACGCTCTACATTGTCAGTCTGGTGGCCGTGATTGTCGTCCCAATCGGTCTGTTTATCGGCACCGTCGCCGGGTATGTGGGCGGCTGGGTCGATAACCTGCTGATGCGTCTGACCGATATTTTCCTGGCCTTCCCGCGCCTTATTCTGGCCCTCGCCTTTGTTTCGGCGCTGGGACCCGGACTGGAAAATGCCGTGCTCGCCATCGCCTTGACAACATGGTCTCCGTTCGCCCGCATCGCCCGCGCCGAAGCCCTGACCATCCGCAATTCCGAACACATCATGGCGGCCCGCGTACAGGGCGCGTCATCAATGCGGATTATCATCCATCACGTCACCCCACTCTGCCTGTCCTCGATGATTGTCCGCCTGACGCTCGACATGGCGGGCATCATTCTGACGGCGGCCGGGCTCGGTTTCCTCGGCCTTGGCGCACAGCCACCCCTGCCGGAATGGGGGGCGATGATATCCACCGGGCGAAATTATTTGCTTGATCAGTGGTGGGTGCCGACCATCCCCGGCATCGCCATTCTGGTGGTCAGCATGGGCTTCAACCTGCTGGGTGATGGGCTTCGCGATGTTCTCGATCCGAGAAGCGGGGATTGATCATGGCCACAAAAACACTTCTTGATATCGAAAATCTCAACGTCTCGTTCGACACGCCGAAGGGCATTGTCGAAGCCGTCCGCAATGTCAGTTTCACGCTTGGGCAGGAGCGCTTGGGTCTTGTCGGGGAATCCGGGTCCGGCAAATCACAGACCGGGCGCGCCATCCTGCGCCTGACTGCATCGCAGGGCCACATATCCGCAGATAAAATGGACTTCGATGGCATTGATTTGATCAATGCCGACGAAAAAACCCTGCGCGGCGTTCGCGGCAGTCGTATTTCCATGATCATGCAGGACCCGAGATATTCCCTCAACCCGATCATGACCGTCGGCCATCAGGTTGCTGAAGCCTATCTGGTTCATTCGAAATCCAGCAAACGTGAAGCCCGTGAGCGGGCCATGGAAATGCTGAAAACCGTACACATCCGCGAACCGGAAAAGGTCTACAAACTTTATCCTCACGAAGTCTCCGGCGGTATGGGACAGCGGATCATGATCGCCATGATGCTGATTCCCGACCCCGACATCATTATCGCCGACGAACCCACTTCCGCCCTTGATGTGACGGTGCAGTTGCAGGTGCTGGCGTTGCTTGATGACATGGTGCGCGACCGGGGAATGGGACTGATTTTCATTTCCCATGACCTTAGTCTGGTGGCCTCCTTCTGTGATCGCGTGCTGGTCATGTATGGCGGGCAGATCGTCGAAACACTGGACGCCAAAGCCCTGCATGAGGCCAAACACCCCTACACCCAGGGCCTGCTGAATTGCCTGCCCCGCCTGGACGGATCGCATAAAATTCTGCCTGTGCTGGAACGCGATCCTGCGTGGATGATCGCGCAGGACACCCGGCCATGATTCGTGTTGAAAACCTTGGTATAACCTTTGGCCGCGGCAGTGATGCCGTTCACGCCGTGCGCGGCGTCTCCTTCGAAGTCGGCGAAGGGGAAAATTTTGGCCTGGTCGGCGAGTCGGGCTCTGGGAAGTCAACCGTGCTTCGCGCCATTGCCGGGCTTAATGACAACTGGTCGGGCAGGATCGTCATCGATGGGGTGGAACTGGGCGCAAAACGCGACCGCGCCTTTCACAAGCGCCTGCAGATGGTGTTTCAGGACCCCTACGGCTCCCTTCATCCCCGCCATACCGTTAATGATATCCTGAAGGAACCCTTAAGCATTCATGGCTTTACCGATACGGAAAACCGCATTCTGAAGGCGCTGTCTGAAGTCGGGCTTGGGCCGGAATTTCGGTTTCGATTCCCGCACCAGTTATCCGGTGGGCAACGCCAGCGCATCGCCATCGCCCGCGCCCTCATTCTGGAACCCAGCGTTCTGCTGCTGGATGAACCGACGTCGGCGCTGGATGTCTCCGTACAGGCGGAAATTCTCAATCTGCTGGCGCGGCTTCGCGAGGAATACGGCTTGACCTATATTATGGTCAGCCACAATCTCGCCGTCGTCGCTCATGTCTGTCAGCGCATTGCCGTCATGAACCGGGGCCTGTTCGTCGAAGAAATCACCCAGGAACAGCTCCGCTCGCAAACGCCCGAGCAGGGGTATACCCGCCAACTCCTGACCGCCAGCTTGGGGTATGATCGCGCCAAGATTGACGAATTCGTGGAATTCACCTGAATATCCCTGGAAAGTTAAACCGCCGACAGATAGAAACATCGGATGGATATCGGCTCACTGCTTCCAAGACACGCCCGCTACCGACCGGATCATCCGTGTCTGATCGTCAACGACGAAAGCTATTCCTACGCCCGCTTCAATGCCATCGTTAACCGGCTCGGCAACGCCCTGCTGAGGACCGGCCTTAAAAAAGGCGATCACATGGCGGCCATACTGCCCAACTGTCTGGAGTTGATGGCGCTTTACTGGGCGGCGGCCAAAACCGGAATTGTGATTGTGCCCTCCAGTACGCTTCTCCAGCGCGCCGGTCTCCGTACCCTGTTAAATGATTCCGACGCACGTGCTGTTTTCGCCGATGCCGCTTTTGCCGAAACACTTGATGGCCTGCGCCCCGATCTGCCACAGCTTGACGCCAACAGGTTTATTCTGGTCAATTGCAAAGGCGCGGCGGTGCAGGAATTTCAGACCGTCGAAAACTTTACCGACGGCGCGTCAGTGGATAATCCGCCGGACGCCCAGCTTACCGACAGCGATGTCTATAACATCATGTATTCCAGCGGCACCACTGGCGCGCCCAAGGGCATTGTCCATACCCATTACGTGCGCGCCAACTACTGCGCCCATTTCGCCGGATCGTTTCGCATGACGCCGGAAAGCGTCGTCCTGCACGCCGGATCGATTGTCTTCAACGGCTGCATGATCGACCTGATGCCGTGGATGTATCTGGGCGCAACCTATGTGCTGCATCAGGCCTTTGATCCGGGTGCCGTGATCCGCGATATCGAGGTTTATAAGGTGACTCACATCGTCATGGTGCCGTCACAAATCATCGCCATCCTCAACCATCCGGAGTTCTCGGTCGAAAAGCTCCGTTCGCTGGAAATGATCCTGTCGGTCGGCGCGCCTTTGTTGTTGCAATACAAGCAACACCTTAACGATTTTCTTCCCGGAAAATTCTATGAACTCTACGGTCTGACGGAAGGCTTTGTGACGATTCTTGATTGCCGGGACTCCACCCGGAAAGCCGGGTCCGTCGGCACCCCACCACCATTTCAGGAAATGAAAATTGTGCGTCCAGATGGCGCCGAATGCGACATCGGAGAGGTCGGTGAAATCTGCGGGCGCGGGCCGATGATGATGCCGGAATACTATAAACGCCCCGACCTGACGGCCGAAACCATTATCGACGGCTGGCTGCATACGGGCGACGCCGGATACGTCGATGATGAAGGATACCTGTTTTTAGTTGACCGGATCAAGGACATGATCATTTCGGGTGGCGTTAACGTTTACCCGAAGGACATCGAAGAACTGATGGTTCAGCATCCGGGCATCATGGAGGTCGCGGTTTTCGGCGTGCCTGATGAAAAATGGGGCGAGGTGCCCATCGCCGCAATCATCTGCGCCGACGGCGGCGCACGGGACGCTGGGGAAATCATTAGCTGGACGAACCAGCGCGTCGCGGCGAAGTTTCAACGCCTTCAGGGTGCGATTATTCTGGAGACATTCCCCAGAAACGTTGCCGGGAAAACCCTGAAACGTGACATCCGGGACGCCTATATCAAAGACAGGACAGCATGAAAAAGCTTGAAGGAAAATCGGCCCTCGTCAGCGGGTCCGGGCGCGGGATCGGTCGGGCGATTGCCCTCAAGCTGGCGTCTGAAGGCGCGTCGGTTGTCATCAACGATGTCGATGAAGAACCGGCGATGGAAACCCTGGCTGCCATTGAAAGCCGTGGCGGTCGCGCCTGTCTGTGCATCGGTGATGTAACCGAGACCGAATTTCCGGGGCGGTTTGTCGAGGCCTCGATCTCGGCATTCGGCGGGCTGGATATTATCGTCAATAACGCGGGGTACACCTGGGATGGCGTTATCCAGAACATGACGGATGAGCAGTGGCAGGCGATGCTTGATGTGCATATGACCGCACCGTTCAGAATTTTGCGCGCCGCATCCGAATTCATTCGCACCGCGGCCAAATCCGAAATCGCGCGGGGTGAGGCGGTTTATCGAAAGGTCGTCAACATCTCTTCCATTTCCGGGTTGTATGGCAATGCCGGACAGGTCAATTACGGCGCCGCCAAGTCGGCCATGATCGGGTTCACCCGGACAATGGCGAAGGAATGGGGGCGTTATAATGTCAATGTCAACTGTGTCGCTTTCGGCCTGATCGAAACCCGCATGACAGAAGCGCTTGGCGAAAGGGAAGAAAAAACCGCAACCATCGGCAATACCGAAATCAAGATGGGAATCCGCTCCGAAAACCTCGAAATGATCAAACGCCTGACGCCGCTTGGCCGCGCCGGCATTCCAGAGGAAGCCGCCGACGCCGTTTATCTATTCTGTTCGCCGGAATCCAACTTTATCAGCGGTCAGGTGCTGGTCGCCGGTGGCGGGTTGCTGGTCTAGTGAACATCGGGGGGCTGCACCGGAAACATCTGCTGATCGTCGTAGCCGCCCTGGCGGCGGGCGGGACGCTGGCGTTGCCGGTTCCGGCGGATACCCCTTCCAATGTTTTGCCGACCCTGGCGATCACGGTGTTTACCGTCGGCCTGTGGGCGACGGGTGCACTGGCGGAATACATCACGTCACTTATATTCTTCGGGCTTGCCATCGGCTTTTCCGTCGCCCCGCCAGCGGTGGTCTTTGCCGGTCTGACCTCAAGCGCCTTCTGGCTGGTAGTCGGCGGCATGGTGATCGGCATCGCCGCCGACCGCACCGGCCTCGGACGTTATCTCGCCCATGTTTTCACCCGCCGCCTGAGCGCCTCCTACCCGCAGCTTATCGCCGGGATCATCATCGGCGCTGTCGCCCTTGCCTTCCTGTTGCCGTCATCCATGGGCCGCCTCGTCATTCTGATGCCGATCGTTTTGGGGCTGGCCGATAATCTGGAGTTCGAGGTGGGGTCGCGGGGGCGAACCGGCATGGCGCTGGCGGCGGCGCTCGGCACGTTTTACGTGCCCCTGACAATCCTGCCGGCCAACCTTCCGAACGTGGTTCTCGCCGGGGTCGCCGACACCCTTTATGACCTGCACATCACCTACGGTGAATATCTGCTGATGCATTTTCCGGTCACCGGGGTGGTCAAGGGCGGTTTTCTGGTGGTGTTTCTCAGCTTCCTGTTTCGCAGCGATATCCCCAATTCCAACAACACCCCAAGCCGTCAGAAACTGGGACACGACGGGCGGCGGTTGGCGATCATCCTGTCCTTCGCCCTGATCGGCTGGGCCAGCGATTTCATCCACGGCGTTTCGCCGGGCTGGATATCGATCTGCGCCGCTGCCTTGTGTCTGATGCCAAAAATCGGAGTCCTTAAACCGGCCCACCTTAAAGGCACCGGAGGATACCAGACCCTGATTTATGTCGCCGCGATTCTGGGTGTCGGCGCCGTTATCTCGACCACCGGGGCGGGCAGTTTTATCGCCACCGAAGTCCTCAAGGTCGTCTCGTTTGCCCCCGGCCAACCGGCCCAGACCTATGCCGCCTTTTCCGGCCTGAGCATGGCCTTTTCGACCTTCTCAACCCTGCCCGGCATGATCGCCATTCTGGCGCCCTTCGCCGATCAGGTCGCCGACAGTTCCGGCCTGTCGATCTTCGTCATCATGATGATGACCGTCAATGGTTTCTCGACCCTGTTCCTGCCCTATCAAAGCGCGCCGATCATGGTCGGGTTGCGGTTGGGCGGGGTCGGCATCTCAACCGCTGCCAAGGTTATGTTGCCGCTCGGAATCCTCACCCTGATCCTGCTGCAACCGCTGAACTATCTGTGGTGGTCCTGGTTGGGATATCTGGGTTAGAGCTCCTCAAAGTCCCAAAATCACCCGCGCCTCATCCGCTGTCGCCACCTGATTGCCGAGGTTTCCGATGATGTCAGCGGCGCGTTCGACAAGCGCCGCGTTCGACGGCGCCAGTTCGCCCGGCCCCAGATAGATATTGTCCTCCATGCCGACCCGTACGTTGCCGCCGAGCAGAACCGCCTGGGCGACCATCGGGAACTGAAACCTGGAAATGCCAAAGGCCGACCACAGAGCGCCGTCCGGCAGGCAGTCGCGCATATGCATCATCGCTTCCGGCGTCGCTCTGGCGCCATAGGAAATGCCCAGGCACAGTTGAAAATAGGGTGGGTTATCAATATGGCCTTCGGCGATCAACTGCTTGGCGAGTTCGATCTGGCCCGTATCAAAAACCTCGATCTCCGGTTTGGCTCCGGCGGCACGCGCCCGGTCCGACATTTCGCGCAATATATGCGGCGGGTTCAGGAAGACCGAGTCGCTGAAATTCATGGTCGCCACATCCAGCGAACAGATTTCCGGTTTCAGGACTTCGATATGATGCAGCCGCTCGGCCGCCGACTTTAGCAGCGTGCCCGCGCCAACAATATCCGGGGCCATGTCGCCCGCGACGAAGGTCGCCCCCGGCCCCGTCGTCAGGTTGATGATCAGGTCCGACCCGCTGGCGCGAATGCGTTCGACCACTTCGCTGTAGTGTGCGAATTCCATGGAGCGAAGTGTTGATTCCGGATCGCGCACATGAATATGAACAATCGCCGCCCCCGCCGCCCCCGCGCCCAGGGCCGAATTGGCGATCTCTTCCGGCGACACCGGAACGGCGGGATTTTTCCCGGGCGTCGGCGCGGAGCCGGTAAGCGCGCAGGTGATAATCGTTTTATTCAACATTGTTGAGGCATCCTTCATTCAAGAAAGAACCGTATCCCCGATCATCAAAGAAGGGAATGGGGAAATCTTCGGATGTCCCTTATTTTTCCTCAAGCTTCCGTCAGTTTCCATCGGGCTCCCGCTCATAAACTTAATGGTCTGGAATTGGTTGTTCAGCGGACCATGAAAAGGGGAATCGTTTTCGCCTGTTGCAGACCCAGTGCGAACTCAACAGCTCGTAATTTTCGTTCATTTTGACGCTATGCCCCACTTGAAGACATTGTCGGCGGGGGTGCGCCTTGACATGCCCCTAATGGAAAACTGGCCTTAATGGGTTCAATCAGTTAGATTGTACCAAAGCTATTTCAACACTAGGGGTGTCTGCAGTTCGGTTGCACCACCTTTTCTGCGTTAAACGTGGTGCTTTCTGTTTGATTGCACCCGTCTTTCTAAAACAAAGAATTCCGTTTCGTCGCGACAATGCGCGCGCCGTGTGGCCGATTATGGCTCACAGGTTGGGTATTGTCTTCACGAACGGTCTGTCGCTGTGGAGCAACACGTATGAAGGCAGTTATGTTGGCAGCCGGGATTGGTACCCGGCTAGGATTTGCAAGCTCAAAACATCCAGCGAAGATTTTGCTTCGTTTTGGGGGCAAGTCCTTACTGCAATTCCATATCGAAATCCTCAAACGACACGGCATTGACGAATTGGTGCTCGGTGTTGGTTTCCACCATCAGGACATTGAGAGGGAAATCGCTGCTCTAGGGGCTCAGAATTTTGTCAGAACTGTGTTTAACGAGGATTATGAAGAGGGCAACATCGTCACCCTGTGGACCCTGCGAGACGAATTGTGCTGCGATGAGTCAGTTCTCCTCATGGACGCCGATGTTCTCTATGACGAAGAACTGATTGAGCGTCTGGTCAACTCACGCCACCAGAACTGCCTGCTCCTTGATCGTGGTTTCGATCCGGGCGATGAGCCTGTCAAACTTTGTATCCGAGATGGCGAGATTGTTGAGTTCCGCAAATGGTTGAGCGCCGAGTTCGATTTCTGTGGCGAGTCTGTTGGATTTTTCAAGTTGTCCGCTGAGGCCGCCAAGAAGGTCATCATGCAGGCGGACCTCTATTTAGGCCAGGGTCGCCGCCACGAGCCTTACGAGGAAGCAATCCGCGATGTTTTGCTGACGTCACCACGCGCAACCTTTACGTTCGAGGATATCACCGGCACGCCTTGGATCGAGATTGATTTCGCCGTCGATATCGAACGCGCTAACGCTGAAGTGCTGCCGCGTATTCTGGCGGCGGAACGTGTCCGCCCGGCCCTGGTGGCGATCAATCGGGACATCAGCCAGGGAGAACCACAACGCCTATGACCGGCATCGACGTATCACTGTGCACTCAAGTGTTCTCCGTTCTGATAGCCATCGCTTTATATGGAGCGGCTTATCTGTCTTTCGTCCGCCTTCTGAGATTTCCACGTAACTGGTATTCTCCAAGCATGTCTGCATATTTGGCAACGTCGGTTCTGGTGGCTCTAACAGTCGCCCAGGTATCGATTTCGACTGATGGGTTCGACGGTGCAGCCCTGATCATTTCATTCGGCTTTATCGTCGTCCTGTTTTACATCATCGCAGCCCCGGCAATCGCCTTTCGGCCAGCTTCCCGATCTCTTGAATTTTTTGCGCGGCATGGCGATTATGCAGGACTATGGCTCCTTGGTCCGGTCCTGCTTATTGTTTTGGTTATACCCAATGTCAAACTCCAGGCGGTCATGATTGGCGCCATGGCGATCGAATTAACGTGGTTCCTTCGCCAGCGTTGGGACGATTCAAGGCGGCGGCTGTATTCCCTAAATGAAAATGATTTGTCAGTCCTTGATATTCAGGCGGAAGGCGATCTCCCGGCATTCCGGCGGCGTCATGGCATCCGCGAACTGGTGTTATCGAAAGGTTCCGTCAATTGGCGGGGATGTGGGAAAAAAACGGCACCATGCCCGTTCAACCTCTACGTCAATCGTCTCGGTCTTAACACTGCACCCTGCTGCCGCGAACACATGAAAGATCTCAGCCATTACGTTGCCGCCAGCCTGGGTGAAATTGGTGCCCTACATTGGCTGGAGGGCGGTAGCCTCCTTGGAGCTGTGAGGGAAAATGGTGCCCTCCTTGATTGGGAGGACGACATCGATATATCAGTTTTGCTCGACGATGACATGACCTGGGAACGGTTGGCGACCGGGCTTGTCAAATGCGGCGCACGAGACGGTTATTATATCGATCTATTCGAGAAGAAGGGTTTCATCTCAATCTCATTTGACCCGCCTGGACGATGGCCATTTCATTGGGAACGCAATCGTTTGCGGGGCGAAATCCGGACCGACATCGCGATTTATCGGCGGGCCATCAGCCACGGTCAACCTGTACTCGAAAGGCGGTCCCACAAGGGCGTTATGTCGATTACCGAAAGCGGGGGTTATGGGATACCACAAGATGTGGTCTTGCCAACATCAACGGTTCCTTTCCTTGGCGGTGATATTGCCTGCCCAAACCAATCCGAAACGTATTTGCGATTGCTTTACGGCGACTTCAGGAAAGTCGAGTATACATATGTCGATGCAGGGCGAGCTCAAGCCCGCGCTCACATTGGTGCTACCAGCGCCTCCAGTTCAGTTAAGATTTAATAAATATAAAACTTCGCCTTATGGCACTACCCCGCCGCCCGGACCCCCCACGATTTAACGACCGCTGTTGTCGCCTAAGCAAACCCCGCACCGGAAAATCTGTTACACCCCGATCCCCAGCGCCGGTAGTTTAAGCCCATTTTCCTTGGCGCAGTCGATGGCGATGTCGTAGCCGGCGTCGGCGTGGCGCATGACGCCGGTGGCCGGGTCGTTCCACAGAACGCGGCCAATGCGCCGGGCGGCGTCTTCGCTACCGTCGCAGCAGATGACCATGCCGGAATGCTGGGAGAAACCCATGCCGACGCCGCCGCCGTGATGCAGGCTGACCCAGGTCGCGCCTGACGCACAGTTCAAAAGCGCGTTCAGAAGCGGCCAGTCGGAGACCGCGTCCGATCCATCCTTCATCGATTCCGTTTCGCGGTTGGGGCTGGCGACGGAACCGGAATCCAGATGATCGCGGCCAATCACCACCGGCGCTTTCAGTTCACCGGAGGCGACCATTTCGTTGAACGCCAGTCCCAGTTTGTGGCGTTGCCCCAGACCAACCCAGCAGATGCGCGCCGGTAATCCCTGAAAGGCGATGCGGTCGTGGGCCATGTCGAGCCAGTTGTGCAAATGCGCATCGTCGGGGATCAGTTCCTTGACCTTGGCGTCGGTCTTGTAGATGTCTTCCGGATCACCCGACAGGGCCACCCAGCGAAACGGGCCGACACCCCGGCAAAACAGCGGACGGATATAGGCGGGCACGAAGCCGGGGAAATCAAAGGCGTCTTCCTGGCCTTCGTCGTAGGCCACCTGACGGATGTTGTTGCCGTAATCCAGCGTCGGCACGCCTGAGTTCCAGAAATCCAGCATCGCCTGCACATGAATTTTCATCGACGCGCGGGCGGCGGCCTCGACGGCTTTCGGATCGGACTCCCGCTTTTCCTTCCACTCGGCCATGGTCCAACCCTGCGGCAGGTAACCATTAATGGGGTCATGGGCCGAGGTCTGATCGGTGACCATGTGCGGGCGGACCCCACGCCGGAACATTTCCGGAACCACATCGGCGGCGTTGCCCAACAGGCCAACGGAAACGGCGCGGCCTTCGCCGTGGGCTTTTTCGACAATCGCCAACGCCTCATCCAACTCGTCCGTCTTTTCGTCCACATAACGCGTGCGCAGGCGGAAATCGATGTGGTCTTCGTCGCATTCAATGGCGATACATGACGCGCCCGCCATGGTCGCGGCCAATGGCTGCGCGCCGCCCATACCGCCGAGCCCCGCCGTCAAAATCCATTTTCCCGCAAGATCACCGCCGTAGTGCTGGCGCCCGGCCTCGACGAAGGTCTCATAAGTTCCCTGAACAATGCCCTGCGAGCCGATGTAAATCCACGACCCCGCCGTCATCTGGCCGTACATCATCAGGCCTTTTTTATCGAGTTCATTAAAATGATCCCAGTTGGCCCAGTGCGGCACCAGATTGGAGTTGGCGATCAGCACCCGCGGCGCATCGGCGTGAGTCTGAAAAATACCTACGGGTTTGCCGGACTGAACGACAAGGGTTTCAGTTTCTTCCAACCCCTTGAGCGCGCCGACAATAGCGTCGAAATCAGCCCAGGTCCGCGCCGCCCGGCCGATGCCGCCGTAGACCACCAGTTCGTTGGGGTTTTCGGCGACCTCAGGGTCGAGGTTGTTCATCAGCATGCGTAGCGGCGCTTCGGTCAGCCAGGATTTGGTGTTGAGTTCTGAGCCGCGCGGGCTGCGGACGTCACGGGTATTTTTTCGGGGGTCGGACATCTCTCGGCTCCTCAAGATGAGTACAGATTGCCGTCGAGCGCCAGTCGCTCAAGACGGGTCAACAGGTCTTTCAGGTAGGGACGTATCAAACCGGCGCGGTCTTCGCGATAGGTCCAGGGCGGCGTTTCCTCCATATAGGCGCGCTGACCCATTTCCATCTGAATGGCATGAACACCCGTGGCTGGTTGACCATAGGTGCGCGTCGTCCAGCCGCCTTTGAAACGCCCGTTCAGGGCAAAATCAAATCCACCTGCACCGGAACAGATGGAAACAACCGCCTGCTCGATCTCCGCCGCGCAGGTTTTGCCGCCGTTGGAGCCGATGTTGAAAACCGGCAATTGGCCGTCAAACAGATAAGGGACATTCGAGCGGATCGAATGACAGTCATACAGCACGGTGACACCATGTCTGGCCTTCACCCGTTCAATCTGCCCGGTCAGCGCATCGTGATAGGCCGTGTGATAGGTCAGAGTCCGTTCAGCGATTTCATCGTCACCGGGTTCCTGACCGTCCAGATAGATCGGGTCGCCGTCAAATGTCGTTGTCGGGCAGACACCAGTGGTGTTCTGGCCCGGGTACAGACTGGCCCCGGACGGATCACGATTGGCGTCGATGACGTAACGCGAAAACGTCGCCTTCACCACCGTCGCATTTTCAAGCAGGCCGTCATAAAGCCGGTCGATCCACCAGTCCGTATCGGCAATGGCGCGACCGGTCTCGTTCAGGTGTTCGGCAAGGTCGGCGGGGATGTCCGTGCCGACATGGGGCATGCCCAGAATAACCGGGCCAGTGCCTTCGCTAACGACAAACGGCTCCATCAGATCCCTTCCAGTCCCGGTAAATGTTCCTCACCCACCGCTTCAATAATGGCACCGGATCGAATCAGTTGGTTCGCCGCCTCGATGTCGGGGGCGAGGTAGCGGTCATCCCCCATGCTGGCGACATCGGTGCGCAACTGGACGATGACCCGGGTCAGCATGGCGCTGGTGATCAGAGGGGCGCGGAATTCGACACCCTGGGCGGCGGTGATCAGCTCGATGCCGATGATGCGGCCAAGGTTATCGACCATGCTCAGCAGACGCCGCGCCGCGTGCGCCGCCATTGATACATGATCTTCCTGATTGGCGCTGGTTGGTGTCGAATCGACACTGCAGGGCGACGCCATCTGTTTGTTTTCACTCATCAGCGCCGCACTGGTCACTTCGGCGATCATCAGCCCGGAATTGACGCCGGGGTCAGGAGATAGAAACGCGGGCAGACCGAAGTTCATGGCTGGGTCAACCATCAGGGCGATCCGGCGCTGGGCGATGGCGCCAATTTCCGCAATCACCAACGCCATCTGATCGGCGGCCAGGGCCACGGGTTCGGCGTGGAAATTACCGCCGGAAATGATTGACCCGTCCGCGATAAAGACCAGCGGATTATCGGTGACGGCGTTGGCCTCGATCTCCAGCGTTCGTCCGGCTTGGCGCAGAATATCAACGCAGGCCCCCAGCACCTGGGGCTGGCAGCGCACACAATACGGGTCCTGCACACGCTCGTCGTCATCACGGTGGGATTCACGAATGTCCGATCCTTGCATCAGGGTACGCAGCGCGTGGCCCACATCGATCTGCCCCTGGTGGCCGCGAAGCGCGTGTATCTCCTCACGAAACGGCGCTGACGAACCCATGATGGCGTCCGTTGACAGCGCCCCGGTGACAACCGACCCCAGGGCGCAGCGCCAGGTTTCAAACAACCCGGCCAACGCCAGCGCTGTTGACACCTGGGTACCGTTGATCAGTCCGAGGCCTTCCTTTGGACCCAATATCACCGGCGTTAAACCGGCGGATTTCAGCGCGTCACCGGCAGGCATGCGTTGGCCATTGTAGACGGCCTCGCCCTCTCCGATCATCACTGCCGTCATATGCGCCAGCGGGGCCAGGTCGCCGGATGCCCCAACCGATCCCTGCCCCGGAATCACCGGCGTCACGCCAACCCGCAGAAGCGCTTCGAGTTGTTCAATGATTTCCGAGCGCACTCCCGATGCGCCCCGCCCCAAGGACAACAACTTCAGGATCATCGTCAGGCGAACAATGGGTTCCGCCAGCGGTTCGCCAACGCCACAGCAATGCGACAGGATCAGGTTGCGTTGCAGGCGCGCCGTATCCTGCGGTGCAATCCGTGTATTGGCGAGTTTGCCGAACCCGGTATTGACCCCGTAAACCGCTTCGTTCCCGTTTGCCGCGTCCGCAATCAACGCGGCGGCGGCGTCAATTCCGGCTCGGGTATCGGGGTGCAATTTCACCGCCGGGCTTTGCCAATACAGCTGGGCAAACTCCGCCAGTGTCACTTGTCCCGGCATTAGCGTAAGCGTCTCAGTCACTTTTTCCTCCAGAAATTCGCTGATAAAGCGGGTTGAACCCCATAGCGTAGGAAAGTTCCGCCGGATGTTCGATATCCCAGACGGCGAGATCGCAAGCCTTCCCCACACCGATGGTTCCGGTTATTTCATCCAGCCCCAAGGCCCGCGCCGCGTTCCGGGTCGCCCCGGCGAGCGCCTCCTCAGGGGTCAGCCGAAACAGCGTGCAGGCCATGTTCAGCGCCAGCAGGATTGAAGTCAGTGGCGATGATCCGGGGTTGCAGTCCGTCGCCACGGCGATTGGAATGTTACGTTGGCGCATCATGTCAATCGGTGGAACATGGATGTCGCGAAGATAATAGAATGCGCCCGGCAACAACACCGCCACTGTTCCGGCCCGGCTCATTTTGATTGCCGAGTCTTCACTGAGATGTTCCAGATGGTCCGCCGACAAAGCCCCATATTCAGCGGCCAGCCCCGCCCCCGACTGATCAGACAACTGTTCGGCATGGATTTTTATGAGCAGGCCATGGTGACCGGCGGCTTCGAAGACGCGGCGGGCCTGTTCCAGGGAAAAGCCGATGGTGTCGCAAAAAACATCGACCGCATCGGCCAGCCCGGCTTTGGCAATGGCAGGCAACTGGCCTTCACAAACCGACGTGATGTAGGCGTCCTTGTCACCGTCCGCTTCCGGCGTCACGGCGTGAGCGCCAAGGAAGGTACGCGATATCCGGACATTTCGGTGCTGGCCCAAGGTTCCGGCAACGCGAAGCATTTTGGATTCCGTTTCCGTATCGAGACCATATCCGGATTTGATTTCAACCGTGGTCACGCCCTCATTGATCAGGTGATCCAGACGCGGCAGAGACTGCTCCAACAGCTCGCCCTCACTGGCCCCACGGGTGGCCTTGACCGTCGAAACAATGCCGCCGCCCGCTCTGGAAATTTCTTCGTAGGTGGCACCGTTTAAGCGTTGTTCGAATTCCGCTGCGCGGTTTCCGCCATACACCAGATGGGTATGACAATCGATCAATCCCGGGGTCACCCAGCGGCCTTCCAGATCAATGGTTTCATCGGCAATCAGGTCGGGCAGATCCCCGTCCGAACCGACCCAGACGATTTTTCCGTCTTTTTCGGCAATCACCCCGGACTCAATCACGCCATATGCAACCGCATTGTTCTGCATCGTTGCGATGCGGGCATTGTGCCAGATTTTATCGACCCGTATTGCCAAATCATTGCTCCTGTTCAATTGTCTATACAATTAAATTGGACATGCTACAACAGATTTTGTATAGACAATTAACTGAACTGGAGCTGATGTCATGACCCGCCTGTTCTTCAACCACGCCCTGCTACCTGACGGCTGGGCGACAGGCGTCCGCATTGATGTTGACGACCGGGGCTGGATCGAGCGGGTCACAACCGGATCAACGCCTGACGACGCCAGCCCTCACGATCACATCGCTGTTCCGGGCATGCCCAATCTGCACAGCCATGCCTTTCAACGCGCCATGGCCGGACTGGCGGAAACCCGAGGACCGGGAGAGGATAGTTTCTGGACATGGCGGCAGGCCATGTACCGCTTCGTTGCCCAATTGACACCGCAAGACCTGACCGCCATCGCCAGCCAGCTTTATGTGGAAATGCTGGAAGCCGGGTTCACCTCAGTCGCCGAATTTCACTACCTTCATCACGACCCCAACGGTCAGCCTTATGATGATATCGGGGAGATGGCGGCGGCCCTGGCCGAGGCCGCGACAGCCACCGGGATCGGCATGACATTCCTGCCCGTGTTCTACGCCAACTGCGGATTTGGCGGACAAGCCCCGGAAGACGGGCAGCAGCGCTTCATCACCACACCCGAACGGTATGGCCGCCTGCACCAGCGTATCTGCGAGATCGCCCGGACTCTGCCGGATGCGGCTGTCGGCACCGCGCCGCATTCGCTTCGCGCCGTCACCCCGGAAAGCTTATCCGAAATTCTGGAAATCGGTCCTGGCGCCCCTGTGCACATCCACATCGCCGAACAGGTAAAAGAGGTCGCGGAATGTAAACAGTGGTCCGGCCAGCGCCCTGTCCAGTGGTTGCTGGATCATGTGCAGGTCGATCCGCGCTGGTGCCTCGTTCACGCCACCCACCTAACCGCCTCGGAACGACAGGGTATCGCCGCCAGCGGCGCGGTCGCCGGGTTGTGCCCTGTCACCGAAGCCAATTTGGGGGACGGCATCTTCGATGGAGTGAACTATCTGGAGGACGGCGGCCGGTTCGGAATCGGGTCGGACAGCAACATCCGGATCAGCGTTGCCGAGGAACTGAGGGGGTTGGAATATTCCCAACGCCTGCGCGATCAGGGCCGCAACCTGCTGGTCCGTGATGGTTCGACCGGGCGATCTTTGTATGAACGTTCGCTTGCCGGGGGGGCGCAGGCGGTCGGGCGGAAAGTCGACAAACTTGAACCGGGGTACCGGGCCGATATCGTTGGGCTTGATGTCGATCACCCAGCCCTGTTCTGCCGGGAAGACGATGCGTGGCTGGATGGCTGGATTTTCGTCGGCGGCGAGCGGGTTGTCTCGAACGTCTGGTCGGGCGGACGACATGTGGTTCAGGACGGGCGACATGTCACAAGGGAGCGGGCCCAGGCGGCTTTCAAGCAAACGATACAGCGGATTCTCAAGACATGAACGACCTCGCGTCAGGTTTCATTCTGGATGGCCGCGGGCCGCTGTATCGCCAGATCAAACGCGCCATCGCCGAACCCATCCTGTCCGGATTATTTGATCCCGGCACCCGCCTGCCGTCCGAAGACGCCTTTACCCGAATCTTCGAGACCTCCCGCATGACCGTCAACCGCGCCCTGCAAATGTTGGCCGATGACGGGCTGATTACACGCCATCGGCGCAACGGCACGTTCGTCGCCGCCCAGGTTACCGAACACGCCGTCATGGAACTGCGAGATGTTGGCGATGAGGTGGAAAACACCGGTGCCGCCTATACCTATCAATTGCTGCAACGCCGCCAGATCAAGGCCGACGGGGTTATCGCCGGACACCTGGGGGTGCAGACTGGAGATACTGTGCTGTATCTGCAATGTCGTCATCTCGCCGATGACGCAGCGTTTGTCATTGAAGACCGTTACATCAATTCGAAATCCGTCCCTGGCGCAGACACCGAACCCTTCGACAGGATTCCACCCAGCCGCTGGCTGCTGGAGAACGTGCCGTGGACGCGGGCCGAACACGCGGTCACGGCCCTCAATGCATCAAACGACATTGCGGCCTTGCTTGAAATTCCCCACCATGAGGCGTGTCTGCGTGTTGAACGCACAACCTGGTTGGCCGAGCGCCCCATTACCTACGTTCACCTGACCTACCCCGGTTCGCGCCACCGTCTCGTCGGACGATTTACGCCGGGGGAATAACAGGGCCGATGCCTCGGTTTTTGCCACAAGCCGGACTGCATTTCGCCTGTATCCGGATGCCTGATGCCGCAGGGCTTGTAACCTGCTCCCATCTATACGCAATATAGGGTTGTAAAATTATCGGCTGTCTGGCGTCTTTTCCAGAGGGCCGACCAAGGTTATTTTTTGTGCAGGTTTAAGTGAAATCAACAACTGTGATCGAAACCATCAAACACCTGTCCGAAAACACGAAGATAACGGCTTTTTCTTCATTTATCCTGTCCCAGACCAGGGCGGGGATCCTTCCGGATTACCTGAATATTGATCTGATGGAGGTTCCGCGTCTGGTGCCTCATGTGTTTGTACTTGACGTCCTTAACTCTTCTGAAAAATTGCTGATAAAATATTGCGGCACCAAAATTGATGAATTTTACGGGTGCAATATGACGGGAAAGTACGCCGTCGATTACTATCAGGGAACGGAAAGCTTTACCGAAATCGAGGCTATGTTCTGGCAGGGAATCCGTGAGAAAAAACCCACCTATACGGTCCGTTCAGTCCATTTGGAAAATGAGCGCGTTAACAAATTCAAAGTGGCGGAAACCATTATGTTTCCCTGTTCAACCGACACCAAAACAATCAACTACGCCATCGGACTTGCGGATTTTTTCAACGCCCCTTTGATAGAGAGCCGTGCATCACGCTAATTGAATAGCCCCTGCAACGCGGAACAAAGATTGCCATTTCATCACCGCCTTTTCAGCCTTTTTACTTCTTAACTTGACGCCATCTTTGTTCATGGTCGCATCACATTAAATCCCATAAAAAACTTATGGACATGCGCTTAATTCGGCATTAAAGTACCGAATTAAGCATTATTTCAAATTTCAGGGATAGAAAATGTCCATATCCGCGCACCGCTGGCTGATGACGGAAGTCGGTCAACCCATGATCAGGGAAGATTTTGAAGTTGGCGCTCCCAGTGAAGACGTCGTCGTCGTCGAAATCGCTGGATGCGGAGTATGCCATACGGACCTTGGGTATCTTTATGACGGGGTGCGCACCAATCATCCGTTGCCGCTGGCGCTGGGACATGAAATTTCCGGCGTTGTCGTCGCCACCGGATCAGGCAGTGAAGACTGGATGGGCAAAGCGGTTGTGATCTCCGCCGTGATTCCCTGTGGCGAATGTGATCTCTGCAAACGCGGCAAGGGCACAATTTGCCGTAGCCAGATGATGCCTGGCAACGATATACAGGGCGGTTTCGCCACGCATATCACCGTCCCGGCGCGCGGGTTGAGCGAAGTCGATCTGACACGGCTTGAGGCCCGCGGCATGACACTGGCAGATATGTCGGTTGTCGCCGACGCCGTAACGACGCCCTATCAGGCCGTCCTGCAGGCCGATGTTTGGCCCGGCGCTCTGGCGATTGTCATCGGGGTCGGCGGAGTCGGCGGATATGCCGCCCAGATCGCCGCAGCCAAGGGGGCGACGGTTGTCGCCATTGATGTGGATGACGCCAAGCTGGATATGATTTCGAATTTTGGCGCATCCGTCACCTTCAACGCCCGAGAAATTTCAGGCCGCGATTTGAAAAAAGCCATAGGCGCTTTTGCCAAGGACAACAATCTTCCCGCCACTGAGTGGTTCATTTTTGAATGTTCCGGCACGGCGGCCGGGCAGCAGGCCGCTTATGGCCTGCTGGTTCATGGCGCGACGCTCAGTGTTGTCGGTTTCACCATGGACAAGCTGGAAATGCGGTTATCGAACCTGATGGCCTTCCACGCCCGCGCACTTGGCAACTGGGGCTGCACGCCCGACCACTATCCGGCGGCAATCGACTTGGTTCTCAATGGCGATGTTCAGGTCCTGCCGTTTGTTGAACAGCACCCTCTTGAAGACATCAACTCAATCTTCGAAGCCGCACACGCCCATAAATTGACCCGCCGCGTGATTTTAACGCCCGGCACCTGAACGTATCAAACCCGAGGAGCACGCCCCCGATGGCCACAGCCGACAGCATTATTGAAAACACCAAACCGGATCAGCTGAATGATCACAATCTTGTCCCCATCGCCGAAACCATTACCGACGGCATCATTTATGAAAAGCGCCCGGCAAAGCGCCGCGATGGGTCGGTTGCCGAAGGCCTCTTTAATGTCTGGATAACCCTGGATAACCCGAAACAGTTCAATTCCTACACCACCGACATGGTCAAGGGTGCGATCCTGGCCTTCCGCCGGGCCAGCGTTGATCGTGAAGTCAACGCGGTTGTCTTCACCGCCGTTGGCGACAAGGCGTTTTGCACCGGTGGCAACACCAAGGAATACGCTGAATATTATGCGGGCAACCCACAGGAATACCGCCAGTACATGCGCCTGTTCAATGACATGGTATCGGCCATTCTGGGCTGCGACAAACCCGTGGTCTGCCGGGTCAACGGCATGCGCATCGGTGGCGGTCAGGAAATCGGCATGGCCTGTGATTTCTCCATTGCCCAGGACCTCGCCAACTTCGGACAGGCCGGCCCCAAACACGGTTCCGCCGCCATCGGTGGATCAACAGATTTCCTGCCACTGATGATCGGGGCCGAACAGGCCATGGTTTCCGGAACCCTGTGCGAGCCGTTCTCGGCGCATAAGGCCAACCGCCTCGGCGTCATTTCCGGTCTTGTCCCGGCGCTCAAGATCGACGGCAAGTTCGTCGCCAACCCCGGCGTGATCACGGATCGGATGTTCGATGAATATGGTCGTGTTGTTCATGGTGAGTTCAAGACCGGCGACGATATGAAGGCTGCCAAAGAGCTGATCAAGTCAGGTGAAATCGACCTCAGTCTGCTCGACGACGCTGTTGAGGCGCTCTGTTCAAAACTGCTTGAAACCTTCCCCGACTGCATGACCAAAAGCGTTGAAGAGTTGCGCAAACCCAAGCTCAACGCCTGGAATGCCAACAAGGAAAATTCCCGGGCCTGGCTGTCGCTTAACATGATGACCGAAGCCCGTACCGGGTTCCGTGCCTTTAACGAAGGCACACGCGAAACCGGACGTGAAATTGATTTTGTCAAACTGCGCCAGGCCCTGGCCGTTGGCACACCATGGACGCCGGAACTGATCGACAGTCTGATGCCGGGAGCAGGCGCTGATGACTGACGGCGTGCTCAAGGTCTGGCGTGAACGTGATGACCGGCTGCTCAGGCTGCGCCTGAACCGACCGAAGGCAAATGTCATTGATGCCGAGATGATCACCTCCCTTGACGCCGCCTTTAGCGATATCGGCGATGTAAACGCCGTGCTGTTTGACCATGAAGGGCCGCATTTCAGTTTTGGCGCCAGCGTCGAGGAACATTTACCCGCCCGGTGCGCGGAGATGCTGAAAAGCCTGCACGCGCTGATCAAGAAAATGTTGGCCTGCCCGGTCCCGGTACTGGTTTCCGTCAAAGGTCAGTGTCTGGGCGGCGGACTTGAGGTGGCCATGGCGGGCCACATGATCTTCGCCGCAAAAAACGCCATGCTGGGCCAGCCGGAAATCAAACTGGCGGTTTTCGCCCCCGCCGCCAGTTGCCTGCTGCCACGACTGGTGGCGCCTCAACATGCACAGGACCTGCTGTATTCCGGGCGCAGCATTACCGGCGAACGGGCTGCCGAGATCGGGTTGGCGGTATCCGCCGGTGACGATCCGCAGGCGGCTGCTCTCGCCTATTTTGACGATCACCTGTCTGGGCTGTCGGCCAGCAGTCTTCGACATGCTGTGGAAGCTGCGCACGGACCGTTTCGAGACGCGGTCAGCGCCGATCTGGATCGTGTTGAAAAACAATACCTGCACGACCTGATGACAACGCACGACGCCGTCGAAGGCCTGCAAGCCTTTGTTGAAAAACGCCCACCACAATGGGAGCACCGCTGATCCATGAAAACCGTATCTGAAATCGTCGGCACCTGTCAGGACCTCTATGACGACCTGAGTTTCACGACGGCGCGCCAATGGAAAGAGGCCGAAGAAGGGCGCAAGGTTATTGGGTACATGCCGGTCTATGTGCCACGCGAGTTGATCCACGCCGGTGGCATGATGGCCCTTGGAGTTCTCGGTGGCGGTGAATCGCTGGAAGTTATTCACGGCGATGCCTACTACCAGAGCTATATCTGCCGCATCCCCCGCTCAACCATCGAACTGGCCATTACCAAACGCCTCGATTTTGTTGACGGTATGCTGTTTCCGTCCATTTGCGACGTGATCCGCAACCTGTCGGGCATGTGGAAGCTGATGTTCCCCGAAGTCTATGTGCGTTATTTCGATGTGCCGCAAAACTTCAAGGATGGGGTCGGCGGCAATTATTATGCCCAGGAACTGGAAGAACTGCGCCAAGGGCTGGAAGGTGTGTGCGGGCGCAAAATCACCGACGACGACATTCGCCGCAGCACGGACGTCTACAATGAAAACCGACGTCTGGTCGAAGAGGTCTACTCCTTCCGCGCCGCGTCCCCCTGGAAAGCACCATCCTTTGAGGTTTACCTGTTGATGCGGGCAGGCATGGTCTTGCCGGTCGAAGAACATACGCAACTGATGCAGGATTACCTGGCCGCCGCCGAAGCCGAAGATCGGCCCATGCGCGACAACTGCCGGGTCATTGTACAGGGATCGTTCTGCGAACAGCCGCCCTTAAATCTGGTCAAATCCATCGAGATGGCAGGCTGTTACATCGTCGATGACGACTACATGCTGGTTACCCGCTGGCTGATGGAGGATGTGCCGCTTGACGGTGATCCGGTCAACAATCTCGCGTCATCGTTTCTGCATCAGTCCATTGAAACCGCCTGCAAGTATGAACCTGATGGATCGCGCAAGGGTCAATTCCTGCTCGACACCGTACGCAAGCGCGCCGCCGAAGGGGTGATTTTTGCAGCGCCCAGCTTCTGCGATCCAGCGTTGCTGGATCGCCCCATGCTGGTACACAAACTTAACGACAACAACATTCCCAACATATCGTTCAAATACGCCGAGAATTCCGGCCAGATGCAGCCCATCCGCGAACAGGCCGGAACGTTTGCCGATTCCATCAAACTATGGAGCGACGCATGAGCACCCAGACCGCAACACCGGAAATCATCAAAGAAGCTTCAATGCTGAAGCAGAAAGAGATGATTGCAACCAACTACGACAAACTGACCAACACGCAAGAGTCAGGTGACAAGGTGGTGTCCACCTATGTGCCCGGCAACCTCAATGAGTTGATCCAGTGTTTTGATGTGCTCAACAATTTGCCGGAAATCAACGCCATCCAGAACGGCATGCGCAAGAAGTCCGGCGGCATGATCATGGAAGCCGAAAAAATGGGGCATTCCGAAGATGTCTGCACCTATGTCAAAGCCGACATCGGCAACATGTCGAAAGGCTCCATCGCGCCAAACGGCAAACCGATGCCAATTCCCGACCTGTTGCTGCTCTCCTATACCGGATGTTTCACCTTCATGAAATGGTTCGAGTTGTTGCGTGATCAGTACGGTTGCGAGACCACCATGTTGCATGTCCCCTACAAAGGTGACGGCATGACAACATCGAACATGCGCGATTACGTCGTCAAACAATTAAAAGAAGACGTCATTCCGGCGCTGGAAAAAACCAGCGGTGTGAAATTTGACATTGATCGCCTGCGCGAAAATCTCCGCCGGTCGGCCAAAGCAGAGGATGATCTTGTCTGGGTTCTGGAAAGCGCCAAGAACACACCATCCCCCATTGATGCCTATTTCGGCGGCGTGTTCTACATCGGCCCGATCTTCACCGCCTTTCGTGGTTCTGATGATGCGATCGAGTATTACAAACTGCTGCGCTCAGAAATCGAGCAACGTCTTGCGGCTGGCAAGGGACCGGTAACGCCGGAAGGCGACATGGGCGAGGAAAAATACCGCCTCGTTGTTGAAGGACCGCCGAACTGGACCAGCTTCCGGGATTTCTGGAAAATGTTCTACGAAGAAGGCGCAGTTGTTGTGTCCAGCACCTACACCAAAGTCGGCGGCGTCTACGATTATGACGGTTTCCGCCATGATCCGGACAATCCGTTGGAATCCCTCGCTGACTATTGCCTGGGGTGTTACACCAACCGCAACCTGCCCGAACGCGTCGATATGATTGAAAAGTATATGGACGATTATCAGGCCGACGGCTTTCTCATCAACTCGATCAAAAGCTGCAACAGCTTTTCCGCCGGGCAGTTGCTGATGATGCGGGAAATTGAAAACCGCACCGGGAAACCGGCGGCGTTTGTCGAAAGCGATCTGGTTGATCCGCGTTATTTTTCACCGTCGAATATCAAGAACCGGCTGGAAAGTTATTTCCAGATGATCGACCAGAAACGTCGGGCCGGTGGCAGTGCGCCGCGCGCCGCTTAGGAGGGAGTTTAAGATTATGCGTTGTTTTATCGGTATCGATCTGGGCTCAACCACAACCAAGGCCGTATTGCTAGATGAAAATTGTGAGCGTCTGGGCGTCGGCATTACCAACTCACGTTCCAACTATGAAACGGCGGCCGCCGTCGCCAAACAGGAAGCCGTGGTGTCAGCGAGACTTCACCTGTTCCGCCGCGCCCTTCGTGAAGATGGTCTGGACGCCGCCGGGGATGAGTTGTTCCTGGACCGGGTTGAGCTGTATTTCCGTCTGGAACAGTTCCTTGAACAGCTTGAAGACTTGCACACCACCTGCGCCGCCTTCGTCGAAGGGCCGAAATATGAAGGCAGGGAAAAGGATATTATTGAGGCCCTTGATGGTGTGTTTTTACGTATCCGCGGTGAAGCCCCGGCCCTCTATGCACCGGGCGGGGCGCGGAAATCCGATTTTTTCAGGGATATCGCCGGGTCACGCTTCATGCAGATCGCCGAAGAGATCGCCAAGGATGCAGGTCTGGCTTTCGATTTGCTGCTCAACGTTTACGACAAATCGATCATCGAGGTTGAAAATCGCCCGCCATCCGGTGATATGTCGGGCAAATTCAGCCGCGCCCTCAATCGGGTGATCGCCGAAGAAGACAGCCTCAAGAATCAATCCGAAACCATGGCGGGCGCATTATCGCGGGCACTGGATGTGGAACTGGAAGAAACCTATGTGGTCGGCACCGGGTATGGTCGCGTCACCCTGCCCTTCCCGAAAGAACACATTCGTTCGGAAATTCTTTGTCACGGACTCGGCGCACATATCATGTATCCGGGCACGCGCACGGTTCTTGATATCGGCGGTCAGGACACCAAGGGCATTCAGGTTGATGCCGACGGCATTGTCGCCAATTTTCAGATGAACGACCGCTGCGCCGCCGGGTGCGGCCGGTACCTCGGCTACATCGCCGATGAGATGAACATGGGCCTGCATGAGCTGGGGCCGCTGGCGTTGAAATCGACCAAATCGGTTCGTATCAACTCGACCTGCACGGTCTTTGCCGGGGCAGAACTGCGCGACCGTCTGGCCTTGGGCGAAGAACGCGAAGACATTCTGGCCGGGCTTCATCGCGCCATCATCCTGCGCGCCATGTCGATTATCTCAAGATCCGGCGGCATCACCGATCAGTTCACCTTCACCGGCGGGGTCGCCAATAACGGCGCCGCCGTGCGCGAACTGGAAAAGCTGGTTAAGGAAAACTACGGCGATGTCACCATCAACATCGACCCGGCGTCGATTTACACCGGTGCGCTTGGGGCCGCGACCTTCGCCCAACGCGCCATGGAAAACTGAGAGGATCATCCGCCATGACCATCACCGCAGGAATTGACGTCGGCACCGGGGCTCTGAAAGTCGTCTTGTTCAACATCGACGACGACGAAACCAAGTGGATCGGCAGACAGACCGAACGCATTCGCCAACGCGACCCGTTCGTCCTCGCCGAAGAAACCTACGATAATGTACTGAAGGATGCGGGCCTGACCCGCGATGATGTGGCCTATACGGCGTCAACCGGTGAAGCCGAAACCCTGACGTTTACCACCGGTCATTTCTATTCCATGACCACCCACGCCAGAGGCGGTATTTACCTGCATCCCGACGCCCGCTCGATCCTCGACATCGGGGCGCTGCATGGCCGCGCCATCAATATTGATGAACGGGGCAAGGTCCTGAACTATCGCATGACCAGCCAATGTGCTTCGGGTTCAGGGCAATTTCTGGAAAATATCGCCAGATACCTGGGGATAAGCCAGGATGAAATCGGCGACCTGTCCCAACAGGCGGACGACCCGGAAATCGTCAGCGGCATTTGCGCCGTGCTCGCCGAAACAGATGTCATCAACATGGTCTCGCGCCAGATTTCCGCCTCCAACATCCTGAAGGGCATTCATGTTTCCATGGCGACGCGGCTGGTCAAGCTGCTGCGCGCCACCAAGGTCAAGGACGGCACGGTCCTGCTGACCGGCGGGCTGGCCCTCGATACCGGGTTGCTGGCCGCGTTACAGGAAGGCATGGTCGCCCAGAAGTTGACGATTGAGGCTAAATCAAGCCCCGACTCGATCTACGCCGGGGCCATTGGCGCGGCGATCTGGGGAGCCTTCCGTCATGAAAAACTTTTACGCCTCAACAAGTTGGCGGCGTAACCAACGAACCATCTGTTAATGGATAAGGAGGACTCCATATGGCCTTGATGATCACCGATGAATGCACGGCCTGCGACGCCTGTATCGAACCCTGCCCGAACGACGCCATCAGCTTCGGCGATCCGATTTTCATCATTGATTCACTGCGCTGCACGGAATGCGTCGGGGCCGAAGACGAGCCACAGTGTGAGCTGGTCTGCCCGGCGGACTGCATTATCCCGAACCCGGATTTTGTTGAAACCCCGGACGAATTGCAGGCAAAATACGAAGCCATTCATAACTGAATCCAAGGTCGCTGATCATGAGCGAAGCCTATATCTGTGACGGTCTGCGCACCCCCATTGGGCGCTATGGCGGCGGTCTGTCCACCGTGCGTACCGATGATCTGGGTGCAATTCCCATGAAAGCCCTGATCGAGCGAAATACCAAGGTCGACTGGGCACGAATTAATGACGTGATCTACGGTTGCGCCAATCAGGCGGGCGAAGACAATCGCAACGTCGCCAGAATGTCGTCTCTTCTGGCAGGCCTGCCAATTGATATCCCGGGGGCCACCGTCAACCGTCTTTGCGGGTCCGGCATGGATGCCATCGGTCAGGCGGCACGGGCCATCAAGGCAGGTGAAGCCGACTTGATGATCGCCGGGGGTGTCGAGAGCATGTCGCGCGCCCCGTTGGTCATGCCGAAAGCTGACACCGCCTTTTCACGCAAGGCGGAAATTTATGACACCACCATCGGTTGGCGCTTCATCAACAAAAAGATGGACGAATTGTACGGCACCGACTCCATGCCGGAAACGGCTGAAAACGTCGCCAAGCAGTTTTCCATCAGCCGGGAAGATCAGGATGCCTTTGCCCTGCGCTCGCAACAAAAAGCCGCAGCGGCGCAGAAAAATGGCAATCTCGCCGAAGAGATCGTTCCCGTCACCATTCCCCAACGCAAGGGCGATCCAAAGATCATTGAAGCGGATGAACACCCCCGCACTGATACCTCTATTGAGTCTCTTGCCAAACTGGGCACACCTTTTCGCAAGGGCGGCACCGTCACCGCGGGTAATGCGTCCGGGGTCAATGACGGCGCCTGCGCAACCCTGATTGCCTCAGAAGCCGCGGCCAAAACCCATGGTCTGGAACCGAAAGTCCGGATCATCGCCATGGCCACGGCGGGTGTATCACCGCACATCATGGGCATCGGCCCGGTCCCGGCGACAAAAAAGTTGCTTGCTCTCACCGGCATGACAATCGAGGACTTCGACGTTATCGAACTCAACGAAGCCTTCGCCGCGCAGGGTCTGGCGTGCCTGCGGGAACTGGATATTGGCGATGACGACGAACACGTCAATCCGAACGGTGGGGCCATCGCACTCGGTCATCCGTTGGGCATGAGCGGTGCGCGGCTGGTGACAAGCGCAATGTATGAACTGGGCCGACGCAAAGGTCGTTATGCGCTTTGCACCATGTGTATCGGAGTTGGGCAGGGAATAGCGATTGCGATTGAGCGGGTGTGAGGGCTGCCCGCAGATATTTACTTATCGCTGAATGCCAATCGCAAACCCAGACTCACAAACAATGCGCCCAGTCCCCTATCCAGCCACAACCCAAGCTTTTTATTGTTGCGCAGGGTCTCTCCCAGTTTCGCACCGAGCATAACCAGCGGCGGTTCGATAAAGGCCGCGACAACGATAATCAGGCTACCATGCAGCAGTAACTGAGCCCAGGCTGGTCCGGCACCGGCGACAATAAATTGCGGCAGAAAAGCCAGAAAAAAGATGGCGACCTTTGGATTAAGCAGACAGACCAGCACACCTTGTCGAAATATTTTTCTGTTGGATGTATTTCGGCCCCCGACCTCCCCGACCAGGCCGCCTCCCTTTGATCTGAGCGCACTGATCCCGAGCCAGATCAAATAGCCCGCGCCCACCCATTTAACGAGAGAGAATGCCAGCGCCGAAGTTGCCAAAATTGCGGACAGACCAACAGCCGCCAACACAACATGTGCAACGGCTCCGGTCCAGATTCCAAACATCGCGGCAAAACCGGCTTTCGACCCACCCTTGGTCGTTTGACCCAAGATAAATGCAATATCCGGCCCCGGTGATAAATTGAGAAAAACTGCGGCCGTCAGGAATGTGAGCCAATGGATCAATGTATAGTCAAACATGCTGTTCCCTCTCCCATGGCGCGGAATCTGAACGTCGGCAAACTCTCATATGAAACGATCACGCCTTACTTTTGCGGCCACCGTTCAAAATTAGGAACCCCATCCGGCACATGATGGAAGCTTTGGCTGTCGGCCGTCTGGATGACCACGTCGGGTCCGCCGAAGAGAGACGGATCGTCGAAGGTTCCAACCTTGATCAGCACGCCATCGGGCAAGCTGGGGGAGCGGGTCAGCAGGTGGGTACCGCACTCTCCGCAAAAATCACGGGTCCGTGGAGTCTCCAGATCATCACGGAGAAACTGTTTGGGTGTTCCCTTGGTATAGGCGAACCCGTCGTTCAGCATGCCCAGTATGACGTTGGGGTGACCACCCGTAATGTACTGGCATTCCCGGCAGTGGCACTGGGTCCTAACTTGTGGTTCACCTTCGGCGATATAACGCACCGCACCGCAGTAACATCCGCCTTCAATTTTCATGAACTATCTCCTGCTCCATCCGCTAAGCGTCTTCCAGATTCAACGACCCGTCCGCCGCCATGCGGTGCATGAGTTTCAGCAGGGTCGCCAGGGTAATCGATTTTAGCGTCGAGACGGCGATTTCGTCGATCTCGGTGGTCACCTGATTGAGCGCCTGTCCAATGGGCGAGTGATCGCCGGCTTCAGGGCGTAAGCCCCGTCCGACATCTTCGAACATCTCGACAATCTCATAAAGCGTGACACGCTTGGCATTGCCGGAAAACCGATAACCGCCACCGGCGCCGCGCATGGATTCAACCAGTCCGGCACGGGCCAGGTCACGCAGCACCTTGGCCAGATGGTTGGCGGAGATACCATACTTGTCGGCGATATCGGCGGCGGATACCTGACGTTCGGAATCCTGCGCCAGTTCCAGCACGGCGAACAGGGCGCAACGGGTTGCCTTTTGTAACCTCACGACGCTTCCCCTTGGCTGCCACCCGTCAGGGCCATTTCGAGTTGAATAAATGGTCCGCCCATCATGCCTTGCGAGCGGAAAAACGCCATGTTCAATTCGTCATCGCGGGCCAGCATGGTGCGCACCGTATCAACGCCCGAGCGGGTCAAACATGCACAGATGGCCTCGAACAGGGTCGAGCCGACCTTCATCAACCGGGTATCGGGATCAACACCCAGGGCAAACACCCATCCGCTGGGCGGCGAGCCAAATTCCCAGGCCCGGACTTCGCCGATAATAAAGCCGACCAATGTGCCTTTCGAATCTTCGGCAATCAGAAAATAGCGATCATCGCGTTTGCCGTAACGCTCGAACATATCGGCCCAGTAATCGGCCTTGTTCAGGCCGGTAATCCGCGCATCCAGCTGGACCACCAACGCGACATCAGAAGCTTCCGAACTACGAACCGTCAGACCCTTGTTTGTATCTGGCATGGGTTCCCCACTTTAGACTTATTATCTTTCTTATGTGTCCCCTGTAACGCCTTGACAGGATGAAACTTGTTAAGCAATATGTAAATAAGTATTTTGGTACCTATTTAACAATATGAATTGTTCCCGGGTACCACAAGCTGGACATCTCGGGTAACACATCATCTTGCGCAAAGGGGCTGCGTCAACGCTCATGATCGATTTTTCAACAAATCCAAAGGATTACAAACATTGGAAGCTGTCCTTTGACGGCCCGGTCGCGACCCTGTCCATGGACGTTCGTGAAGACGGCGGACTGGTGCCGGGTTACGATCTTAAGCTCAATTCATACGATCTGGGTGTCGATATCGAGCTTTATGACGCCATTCAACGCCTCCGATTCGAACACCCGGAAATCGGAACGGTCGTCATCACCTCGGCCAAGGAGCGGGTCTTCTGTTCGGGGGCCAATATCACCATGCTTGGCAAATCCAGCCATGCGCACAAAGTCAATTTCTGCAAATTCACCAACGAAACCAGAAACTCCATCGAAGACGCGACCGAAAATTCGGGCCAGACCTATATCTGCGCCATTAACGGCACCGCTGCCGGGGGCGGCTACGAACTGGCGCTGGCGACCGACCACATCGTTTTGATTGATGATGGTTCAAGCGCCGTATCGCTGCCGGAAGTGCCGCTTCTGGCCGTGCTGCCGGGGACCGGTGGCCTGACCCGCGTGGTTGATAAGCGCCACGTGCGCCGCGACCATGCCGACGTGTTCTGCACCCTGACCGAAGGTATTCGGGGCAAACGGGCGATGGCGTGGAAGCTGGTGGATGAAATCGTTCCACGCTCAAAACTGGCGGAAACGGTCGCCAGCAGGGCCGCGGAATTCGCTGGAAAATCGGATCGCCCCAGGGACGCCAAAGGCATTGAACTGACTGACCTTAACCGCACAATCACCGATGACGCGGTGACCTACGATCACGTCAGCCTGCAATTCGAACGCGGCCTGAGCATGGTTAAAATCAATATCAGCGCCCCCACAGAAACACCATCCACCGACATTGCCGCCATTCACGCCGAAGGCGCCACCTTCTGGCCCATGGCGATGGCCCGTCAACTGGATGACGCCATTTTACATCTGCGCGCCAACGAAACGGACATCGGCACCTGGGTATTCACCACCAGTGGCGATACTGATCTGGTCACGGCCGCCGACCAGGCGTTGATCGACAATGCAGACGACTGGTATGTACGAGAAGTTACATTGTTCCTGAAACGCACCTTCAAGCGCATCGACGTCACGTCGCGCAGTATCATCACGCTGATCGAACCCGGAAGCTGTTTCACCGGATCGTTGCTGGAACTGGTTCTGGCTGCCGACCGAAGCTACATGCTGGCCGGCACCTTTGAAGGCGACAACCGCCCTGAAGCCACGGTTCGGCTGGGTAACATGAATTTCGGCCCGCTGCCCATGTGTAACGGCATCACCCGACTGGAGACTCGTTTTCTTGGTGATGACGCAAAGATTGAAGATATCCAGGCCGAGATCGGCAACGATCTGGATGCGGAAACGGCGGAAGAATTGGGGCTGGTTACCTTTGCGCCCGATGATATCGACTGGGAAGATGAAGTCCGTCTCGCCATTGAGGAACGCGCCAGCTTTTCGCCGGACTCCCTGACCGGGATGGAAGCCAGCCTGCGGTTTGCCGGTCCGGAAACGCTGGAAACCAAAATCTTCGGGCGGCTGAGTGCGTGGCAGAACTGGATATTCCAGCGCCCCAACGCGGTCGGCGACGACGGCGCATTGAAACGCTTCGGCACCGGCCTCAAGGCTGAATTTGACAATAACCGGGTTTAAAACAAGCGGGATCGAACATGAGCATCGACTATCAGGAGAAAATTCCAAACAACGTCAATCTGGCCGAAGACCGGAAACTCCAGCGCGCCCTGGAAAAGTGGCAGCCGGGGTATCAGCAATGGTGGTCCGAACTGGGACCGGAAGGCAGCCATCAGATGGATGTTTATCTGCGCACCGCGATCAGTGTTGAGCCGGGCGGCTGGGCCAATTACGGCCATGTCAAAATGCCCGATTACCGCTGGGGAATTTTCCTGGCCCCGCAGGAAGAAGAACGCAAGGTTAACTTCGGCGCCCACAAAGGCGATGCCGCCTGGCAGGAGGTTCCCGGTGAATACCGCGCCGAACTGCGCCGCCTGATCGTCACTCAGGGCGATACCGAACCGGCCTCCGTTGAACAGCAGCGCCATCTCGGCCTGACCTGCCCGTCGCTGTACGATCTTCGCAACCTCTTTCAGGTCAATGTCGAGGAAGGTCGCCACCTTTGGGCCATGGTTTACCTGCTTCATGCCCATTTCGGCCGCGACGGTCGCGAAGAAGCGGAAGCCATGCTGGAACGCCATTCCGGCGACGCCGACAAACCACGTATCCTCGAAGCCTTCAACGAACCCACGCCGGATTGGCTGTCGTTCTTTATGTTCACCTATTTCACCGACCGTGACGGCAAATATCAGTTGGCGTCGCTGGCTGAATCGGGGTTCGATCCGCTGTCACGGACCTGTCGTTTCATGCTGACCGAAGAGGCACACCATATGTTTGTCGGTGAGACCGGGGTCGGGCGTGTTATTCAGCGTGCTTGTGACATCATGACCGAACACAAGACAGACGATGTGCGCAAATATGGCGGCATTGATCTGGCGACCGTTCAGCGTTACCTGAATTTCCACTTCAGCGTTTCCGTAGACCTGTTCGGGCAGGAAATTTCCACCAATGCCGCCAACTATTTCACCATGGGCCTGAAGGGGCGTTTTCAGGAAACACGCATCGAAGATGACCACCTGCTGAAAGACGCCGTCTATCAGGTCGCCGAAGTCAAAGGCGATGGTATCGTTTATGCGGACCAGAGCGCGCTGACGGCGGTCAATGAGCGCCTACGTGACGACTACATTCGCGACTGTCAGCGCGGCGTCGATAAATGGAACAGGGTCATCAAGGACGCCGGCATTGATTTCGTGATGACGTTGCCAAACCGCGTCTTTCATCGCGGCATCGGCGCGTTTGCATCGATCAAGGCGACACCCGACGGCAAGATCATCACCCAGGCGGACTGGGACCACAAACACAGCGACTGGCTGCCCACGGATGAAGACCGCCGTTACGTGACATCGCTGATGAAAGCGGTCACGGAACCGGGCAAGGTTGCCGGGTGGATCGCACCACCGGCCAAGGGCATCAATGGTCAACCCCAGGACTTTGAGTATGTCCGCTTCAACTGAACACTTTAACTGTTGGGGTTAGCAGACCTAATATCACAGGAACTGGAGACGCATCATCCAGGCTGGGAACGGGACCAAAAAAATAATAACCCAACCCCGGCGATAAAAATTTGGGAGAGTTTTCATGCGGGACCATACGCTATCCATCGACCGCTCGGCGTCGCCGAGCGTCATAACCTACGCCGACAACTTCAATGTCGCCGTCTCCTTCATCGACCGGCATGTTGATGAAGGACGGGCTGACAAGATCGCCATCCATCCTGTCGGCAGCGAGACCGTGACCTACGGCGATCTGGCACGGAACATTAACCGGGCCGGGAACGGGTTAAAGGCGCTTGGGCTGAATGCCGGTGACCGGGTGCTGATGATGGTCAAGGATTGTGCGCATTTTTATTTCCTGTTCTGGGGGGCGATCAAGGCCGGATTCATACCCGTGCCGATTAATACGCTGCTTCGGGCCAAGGACTATCAGTTCATGATCGAGGATTCGGGCGCGTCCACCGTGATCTATTCACCGGAATTCGCCAGCGAAGTCGAACCGGCGCTCGATGCCGCCAATCCCGGCCCCGCACATTATTTCCGCACCGAAGGCGACGGCCAGACGCTGGAGTCCCTAATCGCCGATGCCAACGGCTCTCTGGATGCCGCACCCGCCACGCCCGACGCTCCCTGTTTCTGGCTGTATTCATCCGGCACCACGGGAACTCCCAAGGGGGCTGTACATCTTCACCGCGACATGGTTGTCACCAGCGAACATTACGGGCTTCGTTCTCTGGGTGTGAAGGAAGACGATATCTGTTTTTCCGCAGCCAAACTGTTTTTCGCTTACGGCCTTGGGAACGGCATGACCTTTCCCTTGTGGGTCGGGGCCAGCGCTGTTCTCTACCCGGGACCGCCGACGCCCGACGCCACCTTCGATACCATCGAAAAGTTCAAACCGAGTATCTTCTTCGGTGTGCCCACTCTCTACGCAGCGCAATTGAAAGCGCTGGGTCAAGCAGACCGCAACCTTTCATCACTGCGGGTTTGTGTATCCGCCGGAGAAGCCCTGCCCGCCGACATTTTCACGCGCTGGCAGAAAAAGACCGGAACGACGATTCTCGATGGCATCGGCTCGACCGAAGCGCTGCATATCTTCATTTCAAACCTTGAAGATGATTACAAGGCCGGAACCAGTGGCCGCATGGTACCGGGGTATGATGCCCGGATCATTGGCGATGATGGCGAAGATGTTGTCAAAGGAGACAGTGGACAGTTGATGATCAGGGGCCAGTCAACGGCCTCGCATTACTGGAACAATCCGGAAAAGACCGCATCCACCATGGTCGATGGTTGGCTCAATACGGGCGACACCTACATTCTGGATGAGGATGGGTATTATCTCTATTGCGGGCGTAACGATGACATGTTGAAGGTCGGCGGCATCTGGTGTTCGCCGTTCGAGATTGAAGCCAAGCTGATCGAACACCCCAAGGTTCTGGAAGCCGCCATCGTCGGTCGGGAAGATGATGAACATCTGACCAAACCCGAAGCCTTTATCGTTCTCAACGATCAGGCCGATGCCGTTGAAGCGACAAAAGAAGAGCTGCTGGTCCACTGCAAGGAAGGCTTGGCCAAATATAAATACCCGCGCTGGATCAACTTTGTCGAAGAGCTGCCGAAAACAGCGACTGGCAAAATTCAGCGTTTTAAACTGCGCTGAGACCGTCGGGAATCTTAATCGAATGACCGATAAACTGCGCAGCCTGAAAGAAGCCATATCCGAACATGTCCGGCCCGGTGACAGTGTTGTTCTGGGTGCCTGCCTTGAACCTGAGGTCCCGTTTGCGGCGGCACACGAAATCATCCGCCAGAACATTACCGGGCTCAACATGATCGCCCCAATTTCGGATGTCTCCACCGACATGCTGATCGGCGCCGGTTGCTGTTCCGCAATTACCGGGGCCTGGGTCGGCAATGTCTCCAGCGGACTTGGTCACAACTACCGCCGCTCGATCGAAAAGGCTGAGCCCTACAGGGTTGACGTTCACGATCATTCGAATTTTTCACTGGGCATGGCGCTAATGGCCGGGGCTTACGGGATGCCCTACGCCCCCATGCGCTCGATCCTGGGGTCAGACATCCTGAAATCAAACCCGGAACACCGGGTAGCGGAAAATCCGTTTTCCGAAACCGGCGAGAAGGTGGTGCTGGTCCCGCCGCTCAAACCCGATGTGGCGATTATCGCCGTTCAGCGCGCCGACCGTTTCGGCAACAACCATCATTGGGGCAGCCGGGGCCTGATTTTCGAAGCGGCAATGGCGGCGGAAAAGCTGATTCTGCTGGCCGATGAAATCGTCGAACCAGACACTATTTCTTCCGACCCCAGCCGAGTTCTGGTGCCGGGGTTCCTGTGCACCGCCGTCTGCCATGTTCCGGCGGGCATACACCCGTCCCCAATGACCGGCCGCTGGCAACGGGACACGGCCTTTTTCGGTGAATACCACAAGGCCTCGCGCACCCGTGAAGGCTTTCTGGCGTGGCTGGACGACTGGGTCATGAACCTTCCTGATCATGACGCTTACCTGAGCAAATTGGGAACCCGACTGAATGATCTGAAAATAACCGACTCGGCCCTTGCGGCACCGACCAACTATGCTGCGGAGTGAACGATGACTGACTATTCCGTGCAGGAACTGATGATCGTCGCCGCCGCCCGCGAAATTCGCGATTGTGAAGTTGTCTTCGTTGGCATGCGGCTGCCGATCACCGCCTTTGGCGTGGCGCGGCTGACCCATGCTCCCAACGCAGTCGGGCTGTTTGAATCAGGTGTTGTCCGCTACCAGCCCGCCGACGGCATGCTCTATACCATGGGGGACAATGCCAATCAGTTGAACGCCGCCTGGACCAGCGGCCTGATCGAGGTGATGAGCCACCTGCAACGGGGCCGGGTTGACGCCGGGTTTATTGGCGGTGCGGAAATTGACCGCTTCGGCAATATCAACACCTCCTACATCGGGGACTTCAAAAACCCGGCAACCAAGCTGCCGGGTTCCGGCGGTGCCGCCGACATCGCCGCCATGTCGAAACGCACGCTGGCGATCATGAACCATGAGAAACGCCGCCTTGTCGAACGGGTGGATTACATCACCTCACCCGGTTATCTGGATGGTGGCAACACGCGCAAGGAGGCCGGGCTCAACGGCGGCCCGGCAGCGGTGATAACGGACCGGGCCATTTTGCGGCCCCACGGCAAAGGCAACGAACTCCACCTTGCCTCCAGCCATCCCGGACAATCGATTGAGGATATACGCGAACATACCGGCTGGAATCTTCTGCTTCACCCCGATGCAACTGAAACGCCGACACCAACCAAAGACGAACTGGCGGCGCTTCACGCCATCGATAAAGAAGGCTTCTGGCGCTAGACCCCCAGATACCGGGTCTTCACATCTGGGGTTTCAGCCAGTTCCGCCGAACTGCCGGTCCACACCACTTTGCCTTTTTCGATGACCACGTGACGATCCGCAATGCGGGCCAGATGGTTGACGTTTTTATCGATGATCAATATCGCCAATCCCTGGGATTTGAGATAGTCGAGGCTGTCCCAGATTTCGGCACGGACCAGCGGCGCCAATCCTTCCGTCGCCTCATCAAGGATCAGAAGTTTGGGGTTGGTCATCAGAGCACGACCGATGGCCAGCATCTGCTGCTCACCGCCAGAAAGAACGGACGCCGGGCTGGCAAGCCGTCCGGCCAGTTGCCCGAACAGTTGCAGCACGCGCTCAAGGGTCCAGGGATTGGCATGGCCCAACCGGTTTCCTGATGTGGCGATCAGGTTTTCGCGGACACTGAGGTTGGGAAACACCTGACGCCCTTCCGGAACCAGGCCAATACCGAGTCTGGCGATCCGGTAGGATGGTTGGGACTGGATTTCCTGTCCGTTGAAAACAATCCGTCCGGCGCGGGGGGCGACAATGCCCAGGACGGAATGCACTGTGGTGGTTTTGCCCATGCCGTTTCGGCCCATCAGCGTGACGACTTCGCCTTCGTTGACCGAAAACCCCATGCCAAACAGGGCCTGACTGGTGCCATAAAATGTCTCGACGTTTTCGAGGTTCAGCATTTCATGCTTCCTCTCCGTCACCCAGATATGCCTGGCGGACTTCCGCATTGTTACGGATTTCCTCAGGTGCGCCGACGGCAATGATCTTGCCGTAAACAAGAACCGTGATGCGATCAGCAAGCGCGAAGACGGCGTCCATGTCGTGTTCGATCAGCAGGATCGTCACGCTGCCTTTTATGCTTTGCAGAAATTCCGTCATGCGCGTGGATTCCTCAGGTCCCATCCCGGCCATGGGCTCATCCAGAAAAAGCATCCTCGGATTGGAGGCCAGCGCCATGGCGATTTCCAACTGCCGGTGTTCGCCATGTGACACGGTGCGGGCGGCAAGATGGGCCCGATCAGCAAGGCCGACACGGTCCAGGATTTCCATTGCCTGTTCGGTTAACGTGATATCGTCGCGGGCCGGTTTCAGAAAGTGAAACGAATGGCCCGAATGCGCCTGCACCGCCAACGCCGCATTTTCCAGGATCGTCAGGTCAAGGAACACACTCGTAATCTGAAACGATCGGGCGATCCCCAGGTGAGAGCGTTTATGGGGGGGGAGTGTGGTAATGTCCCGCCCGGCGAAAATGACATGCCCGGCATCCGGTGAAATCTCTCCGGTCAACTGGGAAACCAGCGTTGTTTTCCCGGCGCCATTAGGCCCGATAATGGCGTTAACTTCGTTTTCATGGACCTGAAGACTGACGTTATCCGTCGCCATCAGGCCGCCATAGGACTTAACCAACCCCTGGACGTCGAGAATAACTTCAGCCATGGGGCTTGCCCCGTCCCCAGAACAAGCCGTCAATACCGCGCCGCGCAAAAAGCACCACCAACACCAGGAAGGGGCCGAAGATCAGGTGCCAGTTGTGGGTGATGTTTGACAGAATTTCCGACAGGAACAGGAACACCAGTGAGCCGGTCAGTGGGCCAAAAACGGTTCCCATCCCCCCCAGCACGACCATGAAAATCAGCTCGCCCGACTTGGTCCAGTGCATCATGTCCGGACTTACATATTCTTCGGAGTTTGCCATCAATATCCCGGCCAGCCCGCAGATGACACCGGCGATGACAAAACAAGTCAGTTTGTAGCGAAATGGATCGAAACCGATGGCTGCCATCCGGCCTTCGTTCGACTTCATACCGCGAATGACCATGCCGAAACGCGAATTGACCAGCCGATGAACAAACCAGAGCACCACCACCAAAAAGAAAAAGACCACGTAGTAGAAAATCATCGGGTCGCCGAGGTCGAGCGACAGGGAGCCAACCTTGAATTCGCTCCGGCCATAAATGGTGAGGCCATCATCACTGCCAAATTCTTCCGCACTGACACCCAGAAAATAGATCATCTGGGCGAACGCCAGTGTGATCATAATGAAATACACGCCCTTGGTCCGCATGCATATGGCGCCAACGACAGCGGCAACCAGCGCACTTAACAGCAGCGCCACAGGCCACTGGATAAAGCCGTTGAAATTGTCGTAGTAGGCGAGGATACCAACGGTATAACCGCCTATGCCGAAAAACATGGCATGGCCGAAACTGACCATGCCGCCAAACCCGAGGATCAGATCAAGGCTGATTGCGGCAATCGCCCAAATCATCACGCGCACGAAAATATCGACCCAATAGGGTTCACCGACCAAAGGCGCGATGACGGGCATCAGTGCGCACACCGCCAGAATTACAATCCGAAACGCAATGCCGACCTTATGGGACGAGGAGTTTTTCAAACCCGCCATTCACGAACGCCTTATCGGTGGGAAAAGTCCCTGAGGACGGAAAAACAGCACACCCGCCATCAAGATATAGATCATCATCGATGACAGCGCCGGGCCAGCCGCTTCCGCCGCATTTGGCGGCAGAACCACCAGTAAGACCACATCCAGAAAGGATCGGCCCAGGGTGTCAATCAGGCCAGCGATAATTGCGGCGACAAAGGCGCCACGAATGGAGCCGATACCGCCGATAACGATAACAACAAGAGCCAGAACCAGAATTTGTTCGCCCATGCCGCTGGTCGCCGAAATGATCGGCGTGATCAACATGCCTGCCAGCCCGGCAAGGGCGGCGCCTAGGCCAAAAACACAGCTGAACAGCAGTTTTATATCAACCCCCAGCGCCCCAGCCATGGTCCGGTTAGAGGCCCCGGCACGAATCAGCATCCCCAGACGGGTGTGGACAACAACAAAATAGAGCCCCAGCGCCACCGCCAGCCCACTGAGAATAATCATGATCCGATAAACCGGGTAATCGATACCAAGACCGATATTGACCGCGCCGTCCAGATAGGCGGGCATGGGAACCGCGACCCCGTCAAGCGGCCAAACGACCTGAACCAGCTGATTGAAAAAAAGGATCAACCCAAACGTCGCCAGAACCTGGTCAAGATGATCGCGCTGGTAAAGCGTTCGCAAACAAACAATTTCCGTCACCATGCCCAGCAACAGCGTCGCGGGCAGCCCGAGCAGGATGCCCAACACAAACGAACCGGTCCAGTTGAAAAAAGTGGCAAACAGAAACGCGCCGAGCATGTAAAAGGAACCGTGCGCCAGATTGACGAAGTCCATAATTCCGAACACCAGCGTCAGTCCGGCGGCCAGAAGAAACAGCAAGATGCCAAGCTGTATTCCGTTTAAGGTCTGTTCGGCGAGAAGGGCAAAATCCATTAAAAATCTGTATTCATTGAGGCGAAAACGAAGCGCGGGAAGGCAACCCCTTCCCGCGCCACATTTTCACGCTGCCCGATCTTACATCTTGCAGTCTTTGGCATAAGGATCGACGTGGTTAGCAAGAACAACGTCTTTGATTTTGGTTGTCCAGACGCCGTCGGCATCTTTTTCAACTTTACGCAGATAGAAATTCTGAACGGGGAAGTGGTTTTTTCCCATGGAGAGTTTCCCGCGAACCGATGGGAAATCGGCCTTTTCCAGAGCTGCACGCATGCCGTCGGTATCTGAGATATTGCCGCCAACCGCGTCGACAGCCGACTTGATGAAAAACATCGAATCATAAGCCTGAGACGCATAGAAGGACGGATAGGTTCCATATTTGGCCTTGAAGTCGGCAACAAACCTCTGGTTTTGGGCGTTCTTCATATCAGGCGCCCATTGCTGGGTCATATAGGTGCCAAGAACCCCTTTCAGACCGGCTTTCTGCATTTTCGGCAGACCGATGGAATCGATAGTATAGGCGGAATAAAGCGGCACCCGTCCGGACAGACCCGCTTGCTGGTACTGTTTGATGAACGCACCGCCATGTTTTCCCGGATAGAAAGTGAATACGGCATCAGGATTGACCGACTTGACCTTGGTGAATTCCGCCGCCCAATCGATCTGGGTCGGCCACTTGGTCATGTCCTTGCCAACAATCTTGCCCTTAAACGTACGCTCAACACCGGAAACCATGTTCTTGCCAGCCGCGTAGTTGGGCGCGATGATATACAGCGTTTTAATGCCGCGCCTGTTCAGAACCTCACCCATGGCCATGGTCGTCTGATCATTTTGCCAGGAAATATTGAAGAAGTTCTTGTTGCAGCGCTTTCCAGCCAGGGCGGACGGACCAGCGTTGGCGCTGATCAGAATTTTTCCGGAATCCAGAACCGTTTTGGCGGACGCCATAAGTACATGTGACCAGATGTAACCGGCAACGATATCCACCTTGTCACGCTTGACCAGTTTTTCGGTCTTTTGCTTACCTTTTTGTGGATTAAATTCGTCATCGCCAAAGATAACCTTGACGTCACGTCCCCCCATTTTTCCACCCATGTGCTCGATGGCCAGATTGACGGCGTTTTGCTGATCTTTACCGATCACGGCAGCGCCTGTCGTCAGCGTCGTAACAAAACCGATCTTGATCGGTTCCGCTGCCAACGCCGGAGCGGTGGCCAGAGTCAGTACGGAGGCAATGCCCACGATATGCTTGAGTCCCATGTGATCCTCTCCTTGTTTCCTGTTTATGGTTCTGATTTATTATTCCGGCGGTTCTTATTTTTGCGCCTTGAAATGGTTATTGTTTTGTATTTTGGCGATACAGTTCGATGACTACTGTAACCCAACATCACTTGGCGAAGCCACCGGTTTTGAAAAATCCAGCCCCGTGAACGTCACTTCACCTGGTAAATTCAATCTCCCCGCCCGGCAAAAGATAAAGCACCAGCGCTTCACCACCACTGACAGTCGGGTGATGAGCAGATCCCGGCTCATTTACGCACCAGCCCGCGCCATGACCATCAAATTCGGCCCCCTCGGTGACCGGTATGGTCATGCAGATTTCTCCACTAGGATGGGAATGGTGCGGGCCAACAAAGTCACGAAGCTGCACCACGTCAATACTGAGGTCGCGGGTGTCAGGTGAGGGTTTCACAACGCGGCCAAAGCGGCGGCCGTCGTCGCCATGGGCGCACATCCATCCGGCCTTGATCGCGGCGTGGCAGGCGGCTTCGATTTCTCGAAATATTTCTCCGTCGGGGGGGAAATCGCGATTGAGTGCGGCGGCCAAACTCTGATCAACGGTGTGGCCACCTATGGCGTCAACAATAGGCCCCATCAGATTCTGAAACGTTTCCGGTGTCATTTAAGCTGTTTCTCCCCACCCAGAATTTGCCAACACTATCGTTCGCAAAGCAGAAGCGCAAACAGTTGATTTTCGCTTAATTACGCATTATAGTACTGTTTTATTTATTTAGTCTAGCGGCTGTAGATATCCGATAGAAATAATGGAGCAGGCGGCTTTATGAACAAAGAATCCCCCCAGACTCTTCGGGCGCTGAAACCCGATGACCTTGAACGGGTTGTCGAAATCGACAGCCGGATTACAGGCCGCTCACGCAAAAAATTTTTCGAAAAACGACTGGAAGCCGCACTGGCGAACAGCGATGGATTCATTGCCGTCGCGACGGAAACGAACAGCACCCTGACTGGCGTTGCCATCGCCCGCCTTCAAAACGGTGAATTCGGTATTGATTACAAAGTCGCCGTTCTTGATGTGATTGGCGTTGATCCGGAATACCAGAACAGCGGCCAGGGGGTCATGCTGCTTGATGGCATTACCCAACGCGCCAAAAAGATGGGGATTAGCGAAATTCGCACCCAGGTGAGTTGGTCTGACAGTGAGCTCGTTCAGTTCTTTGCCGGACATGAATTCGTGTTGGCCCCCAACCGGGTTCTGGAACGCAGCGCCTCAAGAAACCTGTAACCGCCCAATTTGCCTTACACCTGATACGGAAAGGACCCAATATGGTCAGCAGACCCGAACTCGGCAGCAACAATCAGCCAATGGACGCGGGCATTCCTGATTACAGCGATAACGACGGCGATGATTTCGAGGCCCTGTCGCGAGACCTGATCCCGGTTCGAACCGCCCGGGAAAGTGACCTGAACGCGATTATTCGGATCGATAGAAAACTGAACGGTCGCGAACGACGCGAATATTATGCCGCCAAGATGAACGAGGTAATGAGCGAAAGCGGAATTCGCGCGTCGCTGGTGGCCGAACAGGATGGCCAGGTCGTCGGCTTTATTATGGCGCGGGTGGATTACGGCGACTACGGACGCACGGAACCCGCCGCCGTCATCGACACCATCGGCGTCGATCCCGGATTCGGTCATACCGGTATCGCCAGCGCCCTGCTCTCGCAACTGTTGGCGAATTTGGATGCGTTGCATGTGGAACATGTCCGCACCAACGTTTCGTGGAAAAACACTGCGTTGATCAGCTTTCTTGACAGCAATGGTTTCGTACCAGCCCAGCAATTGATTTTGTCGAAGCCGATCTGAAAGCGGGACCCGTGTTTGATACAGGTCCCTATTCCTGCAACATCGGCGGGTCCGGGTCTTCGTCCCAGCCATCGTCCGGTTCCGGCAGTTTGGCCAGCCAGGTCTTGATCAGTTCCACGTGTTCTTGTTCCTCATCGCGAAGCTCACTGGCAAGATCACGGATATCCCCCGGCTCACATTGCGCGACGATCTGGGTAAAGAAATCGAGCGCCCGGGTTTCTGCGCGTAACGCCAATTGAAGGGCATGGTACGGCGTCATCAGGTAATGTGTCTGTTCGTTTGAAACGGCTTCCGGCGCTTCACCATCAACCCACTTGTATTCCCAGGGCGGAATATGTGGCAGGTCAACCCCCTCGGCGCGCTCAAGAACCTTTTTGACATGCAGCGATTCAACATGCGCCATTTTCCGAAACAGGTCGGCGGTTTCTGAATTGTGATGAACCTCCATCTGTTCCGCCAAATCCTGATACCCTTCCATGGCTTCTGTTTCCATGGCTTTAACATGGGCGAGAAGATCGGCAACAGATCCAATGTCGATGCGTGTGTTCACGGTGCGCCCTCGCTCAAATTGCAAATTGCTGTTCAAGATTAGTCATGTCGCTCGTCACCTCGTGTTTGGTCAGAGCGTAGGGTTTGCGCTTGCCGCTATAAAGCACACCCAGATTGAACCCGTCATCGGTCATCAGGCGTCGCGCCGCCTGACCGATGTCCTCGGTTGGATCGACCGGTGCCGGGCGCACGATCTTTTTCCAATCCCGCTGATCCGGACGAAAGGTGACACAGGGACTGAGCACCTCAACAAATGAAAACCCGGGTGTTTGTATGGCTTCTGTAATCAATTTTGCCGTGCCGTTCGGATCACCGGAAAACCCGCGGGCGATGAAGTTGGCCCCGGACGCCAGAGCGATCACCAGCGGATTGAACGGTCGCAGCCCCGTCCCCCCCGGTGAAAGGGCGCTGTCCCAATCGGGTTCCGTGGTTGGCGAAGGCTGGCCTTTGGTCATTCCGTAAACCCGGTTGTCCATGACGATATAGGTCAGATCGACATTGCGCCGACAGGCGTGAAGAAAATGATTGCCACCAATGGAGAACCCGTCACCATCGCCCCCGGTAACCAGCACGGTCAGGTCAGGGCGTGACAGCTTGAGCCCCGTCGCCAACGCCGTCGAACGGCCATGGACGCCGTGAAATCCGTATGTATTCAGATAGGCAGGTATTCTGGACGAACAGCCGATCCCCGATATCACCGCAACCTCTTCCGGCGCCAGCGCCAGTTCGGCCAGCGCCTTGCCAATCGCCGAAAGAACCGTGTAGTCCCCGCACCCCGGACACCAGACCGGTTTGACATCGGATTTGTAGTCCCGTGCCGAAAAGGCCGATGTAGTTGCCGAATTCACACTCATGATCCGCTCCATTCAGTGATAACGTCGCAAAGTTCACCGACCCGGAACGGCAGTGGGCCTGGCCGGTGGTGGGACTGAAGCGGACATGAAATATCGAAATGCCCTTTCAGATAATGGTAGAACTGCGCAGAATGACTGAGCTCAATGGTCAGGACGCGGTCAATACCTTGAAGGGCCAAAGCCATTTCCGCCGGTCTGGCCGGGGCCAGCAAGCGTGGTGAAATCAGCCTGAAATTCTTGCCGTCTGCCGACAATCGCTCGAGCGCTTCGCGCACCGTTGCCGTGGTAGACCCCCAGCAAATGACCGCGAATCGTCCCTCCCCCTCAATCTCCGCCCAATGATCTCCAAAGTCATAATTGTCGAGCTTGTCCGAGCGCTTATCAAGTTGCGTGGCGTGATCCTTGACCTGGCTGGAGGGCAGGCCTTTATCGTCGTGTTCCAGACCATCGGCAGTATATTGACCACCGGCTATCCCCGGAATGGGCATCGGTGAAATGCCGGTACCGGTCGCCGCATAACGCTGAAACCCTTCACCGGTTTCGGCGGGGGTCACCCGTCTGGCGACAAACGCCAGATCGGCGGGGGGATCAATAATCACCTTTGTCTGCCCAAGTAGCTGATCCGACAGCACGATGGTCGGCGTTTGTGTCGCTTCGGCGACGCTGACTGCCCATTGCGTGGAAAACACACAGTCGCTGACGGAATTCGGCGCAACCACCAGATGGGGGGCATCGCCATGAAGACCAAAAAGGGCGATATTCAAATCGCTCTGTTCCGATTTTGTCGGGATGCCGGTTGATGGACCACCACGCATCACATCAACAACCACGACCGGCACTTCCGACGCGACGGCAAGTCCAAGCGATTCAGTCATCAGTGCCAGCCCTGGGCCCGACGTCGCCGTCAACGACGGAGTGCCGCCATATGAAGCCCCGATAATCATGTTGATCGACGCCAGTTCGTCCTCGGCCTGCACCAGGGACCCGCCGACTTTCTGCAGATTGGGAGACAGCCATTCCAGGACCTCGGTCGCAGGAGTGATCGGGTAGGCCGCGACAAACCGTATGCCACCGCGAAGCGCGCCAAGGCCGGCGGCTTCATTGCCGCTGATCATCCATCGGCCGGTGCCATCAGCGGAGATTGCCGGCGAGGTAACACGCGCCCCGATTTCGCTGATCGCCTGTTTCCCGGAGGCCACGGCTTCCCGGCTGGCCCTCAGCGCTTCGTCGCCGCGTTTGGCCAGGACATGGACCATGACCTGATCGACAACGTCTTGATCAAGATCGATCAGGGCCGTGACAACGCCCAGCGCGATCATGTTCTGACGACCCTTTTTTATCTTTTTCGCCAACTCCTTGAGCGGAATTTCAATGATCCGTGCACCGCTTAGGGCAATGACATCAGGAACGGCTCCCTGCGACGGATCGGCAATGACAATCGAGGTGTCCGACAGCGGCAGCTCAATGGCGAAGCGTTCGATGTTGTGCCAGTCGATGGCGATCAGGATATCAAAAACATCACCCGGCGCTCCGACTGGCCCGTCGGCCAGCCGGATCATGGCCGCCGCTTCGCCGCCCCTGATCTGCGGTCCTGACGAACGGGTAAACAAACCATACAGCCCGGCTTTGGCGGCGGCCTCCAGCAGCATGCTTCCCGCCGTGATGACACCGGCGCCGCCGCTGCCGGTAACAGCGATGCTGACGGAATTCAGAACGTGGTCGATTTCTGGCATTTCGCTCCCCTATTTTCTGGCATTTCGCTCCCCTATTTATCGGCTTGCCATGTAAGCGAGCGCAAGATCATTGTCGGTCTGTTCATCCAACAAATCTTCCACCAGCGGCAAAAGCCCCATTTCTTCTTTCTGCACATGACCAACAACCCATTCAATCAGTTCGTTGGCCAAAAGGTGAAACTGCCGCCAGGAATCTGCCGTGAATCCATTTTTGATTGCGGTCTGCGCCATTTCGATAACTTCCGCTCCGGTTTCACGGATGGCCTGATGTTCGCTTTCCAGAAAGGCGCCGATATTCGCCTCTCCATATTCCGCCAGTTTCGGGAACAGATGGGTTTCCTCAAAAACAAAATGCAGATTGATCTGGGTATCCGTGTTGCCGATCAGGGTCGGCAGGATATGGGATATGAAATCGTCGTCTGGCGTCGGCGGGTCGGTAATCTTTCGTTTTTGCAACGCCCCTTCCAATCGTTCCAGAACAGCAATCTCTTCCATGTGTTCGTTGTGCAGCAAGCGTGCAATCTGAGAATTATGTTCCATTAGTTTAGTTGTCTCCGACACGCTTTGGGTGGCTGATTTGATGGTTTCGATCCCACGCCTTGACAGAAAAACGGCGGGAATATACAGTAATACACGTAATTCGGTACTGTATTGCGCATTTTGGTGCCCGTCAAGCGAGAAGGCCAGAATTTCCCATGTCTGATCCATTCGATTTCACCGCCCAGACCGCCCTTGTCACAGGGGCCGGGCGCGGTATCGGACGGGCCATCGCCGAAGCCCTGACGGCGCACGGCGCCCATGTTCAGGGCCTCGACTGGGCCACGGAAAATGCCGGTGAACTGGCGTACCCGATCCACCAGATCGACATCTCGAATGGCCCCGCCGTTACCGATCTCGTCAGCGCCTTGGACCGCCCGCCATCGTTGTTGGTCAACAATGCGGGCATTACCCGCGACCACTCGATTGCTAAAATGAGTGACGAAGAATGGACGGATGTCATCTCTGTCAACCTGACTGGTGCCTTCAACGTGCTTCGCGCCGTGGCCCCGGCCATGACGACGGCAGGGTATGGGCGCATTGTCAACATCACCTCGATCAACGGCATGCGCGGCAAATTCGGCCAAGCCAATTACGCTGCCGCCAAGGCCGGGCTGATCGGCCTGACCAAAACGGCGGCGCGTGAACTGGGACGCAAGGGCGTTACCGTCAATGCGCTTGCGCCGGGCATGGTGATGACTGATATGGCCCAGGAATTGCCGCAGCAAATTCTCGACAATGCCCTTAATGAATCCATGACCGAGCGACTGGCGACACCTGAAGACATCGCCTACGCCGTGATGTTCCTGTTGTCCGAAGGCGCGGCGATGATCACCGGCGAAGTCCTGCGCGTCGATGGTGGGCAATATATCTAGTCTCATGGTTCGGAACAGGCGCGGCGATGGGCGCTCAAGCGCCGGATGATCTCCAGCAGATAAACCAGTACGGCGATTGCGCCAAGGGTGCCGACCATCGCCCCGGCCTGGGCCCAAGTGGCATGCCCCGTGACAATCCCGCCTCCAGTCAACACCAGCGCCAGAGGGTGACAGACAACCAGCACCTTCTGCGGCCACTCTGGCGTCAGGCTGGATAAACGCGCCGGACGGCCATTGCCGGTGGCGCTGTGCATGGAGGCCAGGAAAGGAGCAATTTTCAGGAGAATACCCAGCAGAAAGGACAACAGCCATCCGGCCAGCAGAACGAACCCGAACAGTCTCCACCCCTGATCGTCGATCCAGCCTCCGACGGCCAGGACACCAAGTAACAGGGCGATGGGCAGCAGAACCCAACTGATGCGGATCAGGACAAAGGGGACACCCAGGCGCTTGCGCATGCCTGATCTCAGCATTTCCACCATCGTCCAGAGATAGATTGCACCAGCGCTAAACCCGGCGACAAACGCCGCAGCGGCGATAACCTTACTCGAATACACTGACTCGAAACCGGCCAGGACAATTGCCAGTACAGAAACGGCGAGCGTCAGCGATCCCCGCCACGTCGGCATGCCGCGGCTCAGGGTGAACATTGGGATCAGGATAAAGCTGAAGCCAACGGCCAGCAGACCCATGAACCCGAAAACGGCGGCAATCAGATGGACTCCCGCCAAGGCCGCGTGATCCGTGAGAAAGCCCAAATCAAAGTCCAGCAGCAGCAATAGTCCAAGCACCACAAGCAAGACCAATGCACTGATCGCGGCCCAACAGAAGGCGACAACGGATTTGAGTCCCCGGGCATGAAACAGGTTGACGCCGATAAGGGCGGTGTAAACCGCCAGGCCGATGGCCGCCGCTACGCCGCCCCATAGCGCCATCTCGATGTCATGAACCGCCATCGCCCAAACCAGAATGGGAACACCGCACATATATAACAATGATATGATGACGATAGGCCCCCCAGCCCGCGCCGAGCGTTTTGTCGCCACGGGAAGCAGCTGCAGGCTGGCGCCAATGGCCGTCATCACAAACACACCCAGCGTCAGCGCGTGGATCGCCGCCAACCCGAACCCCAGACCGCCAGAAAAATTAATGACCGTATCGGCATTCAGTCCAACCAGCACCCAGGAGATTACGTGAAACAGGGCCCCGGCGATAAAAAACCGGAAAGGTACGGATAGGGGCAGCAAGCGGCTTTGCGCGCCCGCCAGGAAAGTCGGGTCGAAGCTCATTTTGTCGGCTCGCGAAATATCCGCATGCTGAACACGCCGGGCCGATCTGTTTCAACCCGCCACGCCCACCCCAGCTCAAGCAGTTCAGCGAACAGGTGAACAGGTTCACGATCATTATGAAAGACAATCAGGCCACCAACATCGGGTCGCTCAATCAGGCGTAAGGTCGCGACGAGAGGGTCCGGCGCTGATAGCGCGCTGACATCAATATGAACCGCGTCGTCTTCGTACCAGATTTCTACATCAGAAAATTCTTCCGAAAGCAGGGCGCTTATGGGCATCCGTTCAGATGGCATTGGCTACGGTGGCCTCAGTTTTGATCGACATCACGATTTTCCTACAATCACCCATGACACCCTTTCCGTAATTGACCCCGGTCAAGTTCAACTCGGATATTCCTGTTGCCGGATGGTTTTGTTTCAAATAAAATATTGTTCGGCTACCAAACAATATTTTATGCACAAAACAATTGGGTCCTGTCATGGTAAAATCGATCCTACGCCTAACCGTCAACGGCCAGCCACGCGAGGACGCCGTTGCCGACAACATGTTGCTTGTCGATTATCTGCGCGAATCAATTGGCCTGAGCGGAACCAAGATGGGATGTGACGGCGGCGAATGCGGCGCCTGCACCGTGCTCGTTGACGGACGCCCGAGGCTGTCCTGCATCGCACTGGCCTCATCATGTGCAGGAAAAAATATCGAGACCATTGAAGGGGCCGCCACAGATGGGCGCCTGTCGGCGCTGCAAAAGGGTTTCCATGAAAAGCTGGGATCACAATGCGGGTACTGCACACCCGGCATGATCATGGCCGCCGAGGGCCTGCTGAGGAAAAATACCAAGCCGACGGACGCTGAAATCCGCGCGGCGCTGGGAGGCAACATCTGCCGCTGCACGGGTTATGTAAAGATTATCGAATCGGTTCAGGCCGCAGCGGGAGAGAGCTCATGAGCAGCACCACACCTGTTCGAGACACACCGGCGAAAAAGCCGATGATTGGCGAACGCCTGCCGCTTATAGATGGCGTTGAGAAAGTCCGGGGCCGGGCCGAATATACCGCTGATTTTATCGAACCCGGCGCTCTGGTCGGACGGATTTACCGAAGCCCCTACAGCCATGCAGATGTCCTGGCCGTCGATATTTCCGAAGCCCTGAAACTGCCGGGGGTCGTCGCCATCATCACCGGTGACGATTGCGACGTGCCTTTCGGCATCCTGCCCATCGCCCAGAACGAATTTCCCATGGCCCGGGACCGGGTGCGCTACCGGGGCGAACCGGTTGCTGCCATTGCGGCAGTTGACGAGGCCACGGCCGAAAAAGCCCTGCGCCTGATCTGGATGGAAGTCAGAGAACTGCCTGCCTATCAGGACCCCAAAAAGGCCCGGGCCGCCGATGCCATCGACCTGCATGAAGACCGCCCCGGCAATCTGGAACGCGATGTGCATCACGAATTCGGCAATGTGGAGGCCGGTTTCAAAACCGCCGATCTCATTCGCGACGCCTCGTTTGATTGCGCCGAGGTTACCCACATGCACATGGAGCCTCATGCTTCACTGGCCGAATACGATGTTGACCGCGACCGCATCACCCTGAAATCCGTGACCCAGGTCCCTTATTATGTACACAAGCGCGTTGCCCAGTGCATGGGCATGGAGGAATCGCAGGTCCGGGTGATTAAACCCTTTATCGGTGGCGGGTTCGGGGCGCGAACGGAGACCCTTAATTTCGAAATCGTCACCTGCCTGCTGGCCCGCGCCGCACGGGGAACGGTGCGTATGAAACTCAGCCGCGAGGAAACTTTCCTCACCCATCGCGGTCGCCCGCGCACCCTGATTGATTTGAAAATCGGCATGACCCGTGACGGTAAAATCATCGCATGTCAGTGCAAGGCCGAACAGGTTGGCGGGGCCTATGGTGGATACGGCATCATCACCATCCTTTATGCGGGGGCGTTACTGAACGCCATTTATGATATTCCCGCCGTCAAATACGACGGCTATCGCGTCTACGCCAACACCCCGCCCTGCGGGGCCATGCGCGGCCACGGAACTGTCGATGTGCGCCACGGGTTTGAATCGCTGCTCGATCAGATGGCAGAAGAACTGAACCTTGATCCGTTCGAACTCAGGCGTCGCAATCTTTTGAAACCGCCGATGCGCACCATCAATGATCTGGTCGTCAACACCTATGGCCTGCCGGACTGTCTGGATTGGGTCGAGGCGGAATCAGGGTGGAACGAACGCCGACAAAACCTGCCCGAAGGCAAAGGCCTCGGCATGGCCTGTTCGCACTATATCAGTGGAGCGGCCAAACCCGTGCACTGGACCGGCGAACCCCATGCCGTGGTCAACCTGAAACTGGATTTCGACGGCGGCATTACGGTTCTGACCGGGGCCGCCGATATCGGTCAGGGGTCATCAACCATCCTGGCGCAGGTGGTCGGCGAGGTGCTGGGACTGGATTTCGATCGCCTGACCGTGATCGCCAACGACAGCCGCATCACGCCTAAAGACAACGGGTCCTATTCATCGCGTGTGACTTATATGGTTGGCAATGCAGCCCTTGAGGCGGCGGAAAACCTGAAAGCCATCCTGATCGCCGCCGCGGCGCGCAAACTCGACGCCGACCCCCAGGATATTGAATGCCTTGGTGAAGTTTACCGGGTCGCCGGTGGGCAGGATTCCGGCATCCCGTACAAGGATGTCGTCATTGAGGCCCTGACCGAATCAGGCACCATCACCGTCAAGGGCACGTTCACCGTCCCCCGCGAATATCAAGGCGGTAAGTACCGCGGCGCCGGGGTCGGTCCCAGCATGGCCTATTCCTACGCCGCCACCGTTGTTGAAGTCAGTATCTCGGAAATTACCGGGCAGGTCACCGTCGACAAAATCTGGGTCGCTCACGATTGCGGCTATGCGCTGAACCCGCTGTCGGTCGAGGGGCAGGTTCAGGGTGCGATGTGGATGGGGCTTGGTCAGGCCTTGAGCGAAGAAACCCGCTATCACAAGGGACTGCCCATCGGCCCCAATGTTCTCGACTACCGCGTACCGACGATTGTCGAATCACCACATATTGAAGTTAAAATCATTGAGAGCATGGACCCGAACGGACCGTTCGGGGCCAAGGAAGCCAGCGAGGCCCCGCTCGCCTGCCTGATCCCGGCGGTTGCCAACGCCGTGCATGACGCCATCGGCGTCAGACTGTCAGATACACCGATAACCCCGGACAGGGTACTTAACGCCCGGCAGAAACTAAAACGCGCACAAGCGTCAGCGGGAGCGGTTTAATGGAATACATGCCCGACTTCACCGTGCTTCGCCCGACGACAATCTCAGACGCCGTTCGCGCCCACAAGGACAACCCGGACGCCCGCTATCTGGCTGGTGGCACCGATCTTCTGGTCAACGTCAGACGCGGTATTGCTGAAATGCCGGTGATGATTGACTTGGCGAATATCGAGGACATGCAGGGTATCACTGAACTGGATGGCGGCGGCCTCAGGATTGGCGCGGCGGTGACCCTGTCCGAACTGGCCGCCGACAGGCGCATCCAGGAGCGTTATGCCGCCATAAGCGACGCCGCCCGCGAAGTCGCCGCCCCGTCGCATCGGGAGGTGGCGACGCTCGGTGGAAATCTCTGTCTGGATACGCGTTGTGTTTTTTATAACCAGAGCGAATGGTGGCGAAACGCCAATGACTACTGCCTGAAATACAAGGGAGACACCTGCCATGTCGCGCCGTCCGGAAAAACCTGTTTCGCCGCCTTCAGTGGCGATGTTCCCCCGGCCGTATTGATCCATGACGGCGCGGTGGAAATCTCCGGGCCCGAAGGGCCACGGATAATGCCATTAGGTGACATTTACGAAGACGACGGCATGGCCCACCTGCGCCTTGCCAAGGGTGAAATCCTAGTTGCTGTCACCCTTCCAGCCGCAAGCGGCGGCCGTTCCGGATACGCCAAGGTGCGGGTGCGTGACGCCATAGATTTCCCTTTGGTTGGTGTCGCCATTTCGCTAACTCGGGACGCCCGCACACTGACAGGCATGAAGGTCGCCCTGACCGGCACCAACGCCCGCCCGCTGTTGCTCGACGGCACCGAAGAATTTATTGGCAAAGAATTTACGGACGAAACGCTGGAAAGACTGCTCGACCTGATCCCCAAACAGATTCAGCCCATGACCAGCACCTTTACGCCGCCCGGCTACCGGCGCAAAGTCACCGCCAATCTCACCCGCTCCCTGGCGCGCGACCTGTTTGACAAGGCAGGTTCCTGAGCTCTGATCCGGGAGTCGCCGACCCGCTGATTTTCAGGGAAGACTTCGTACGCCCAGGAACCTTCGTCACCACTTCGTGTTGTTTGTACATTCCAGATAAGTTTAATACTATGCAACATGTTAGTGGCCCTGTCTGGTTATCGCTATCTTTTCTAATCACTGGAGATTAGGAACATTTCAGAGACGATTCTTTTAACCTCGATTTTATTGCAGTTGGTTGCGGCGGTGCTGGCGGTACGGTTGATTTTTATTACCGGGCGCTGGCGTGCGTGGATTCTGATTGCCGCGGCCATGGGGTTCATGGCGATACGCCGATCTATTACATACTATCGCATAACGGTCGAAGACGTTTCTCTGCCTTCGGATTTTTCAGCCGAGATCGTTACCCTGCTTATCTCGATGCTGATGGTGTCGGGGGTGCTGATGATCGGGCCCGCGTTCCGGCGCATACAGCGCACGCGTGACGAATTGCGCGAAAGCCGGGAAATCCTCAAGAATCTTCTCGATCATTCACCGTCGATCATCACCATACGCGATACGGCGCAACGTTATCAACTGGTAAACCGGGCCTATGAAGATCGCAGCGGCCTCACTAACGAGGTGATCCGGGGAAAACACATAAAAGACGTGTTACCCGACGACTACGCCGAAGAGATCATCAAATATGATCAAACCGTCATCGAGTCGGGCGAACCGATGGTTCACGAACACTCCGCCGCCCTGAAGCGCAATGACGACAGGATGCTGTCTGCCCGCTTTCCCATCAAGGACGACAAGGGCGAAATTGTCGCCGTCGGTTCGATTGGGACGGATATTTCTGAAATGCGCCGGACTGAAGAAACGCTGCGCGAAGTCGAACGCCGGTATCAGGCCGTCGTCCAGGACCAGACCGAAATGATCAGCCGCCACAAACCAGACGGCACCAGGACTTTTGTCAACGATTCCTATTGCAGGTTTCACGGAAAGACGGCGGAACAGTTAATTGGCCAATCCGCTTATGAGGGAATGGCCGAGGACGATCTGAAAAGGCTAAAGACCCTTTACAAGACTCTGACGCCCGACCAGCCAATAGGAGATTATAAAATTGGCTTTGCCGGACCTGACGGCAAAACGATCTGGCAACACTGGACAAAAAGAGCGATTTACGGTGAAACCGGGCAGGTTAGCGAATACCAGTCGGTTGGTCGTGACATCACCAAACACCGACAGGCCGAAGTTCTGAATGAACGGCTCGGTCGGATCGTCGAGCGCTCGCTCAACGAAATTTACGTCTTCGACGCCGTAACCTTACGTTTCCTTCAAGTCAATTTCGGCGCCCGAAGCAATCTGGATTATAGCATGACGGAATTGCGTGAACTAACCCCTCCGGACATAAAACCTGAATTTACGCGGGAAACATTTGAGCAGGTTCTCAAACCTCTACGCGATGGACGTGAAGAAAAGGTCACCTTCGAAACGGTGCATCGACGCAAGGACGGATCAACATATGATGTCGAGACATATTTGCAACTAATGCAGGAAGAAACGCCCGAGGTCTTTGTCGCCATCATCCGCGACATCAGCGAACAGAAAGAGGCGGAAAGGATGATCAATGAGGCTTTGACAGAAGCCGAAATGGCGAACCGGGCCAAGTCGGAATTTCTGGCGACGATGAGCCACGAATTCCGCACGCCGCTGAATGCGATCCTCGGGTTCAGCGAAATGTTGCGGGCCCAGTATTTTGGTCCCCTGGGTGCTGAAAATTACAGGGAATACGCCAGTGACATCCACAATAGCGGGGCACACATGCTGGCGCTGGTCAACGACATCCTGGACATTTCGGCAATCGAAGCGGGCAAACGCGGACTGGATATCGAGGCGATCAACGTCGAAGATCTTCTAAAGGACTGCCTCCGGAATTTTGAAATGGCCGCGAACAACAGCGCCATCCAACTGTCGCTGGAAGTCCCTGAGCGCCTGTCCGATTTCCATGCCGACAGACGGTCCATCGCCCAAATCGTACAAAACCTGCTTTCCAATGCGATCAAGTCCGTAGATCGGGACGGCGTGATTTCCGTATCGGCCCTGCAGGAGGGCGAGGATCTGGTGATCCGGGTAAAAGATACGGGAGTTGGAATCCCACCCGATAAACTGTCCGCCATAACCGAGCCGTTTGTCCAGGCCGACCCCAACCCCCACCGCGCCCAAAAGGGCACAGGTCTGGGCCTGTCGATCGTGAAATCACTGGTCGAGGTCCACCGCGGACAACTAGACATCGAAAGCGACGTTGGTCAGGGCGCGACGGTAACGGTGACATTCCCGCTCCGTAGCGCCTAGCGCAGTTAACAACTGTTCTTCGGCCCGGCCTTCGACCCTACCGTGCGATCCGTCTCAACAAGGACATCAGGGTGTCACGTTCTGCCGCACTGAGATTATTTGAGATATGCTGTTCATGTCGTTTGACTTTAGGTATTACCGTATTGAGCAGTTGTTTGCCCTCAATCGTCAAACCAAGCGCGTGCGCGCGTTTATCTGTTAATGACTTCCGGCGTTCAACCAGCCCTCTTTTCTGCAACCGGTCAATCACGCCAACCATGGTCGAACGCTCAATTCCCAGAGCCCTGGCCAGAGAAGATTGATTAAGGCCAGAATTTTCCTGTATCAGGACCAATACCCCGAACTGACCCGGCGTCACTTGGTCTAGTACCATTTCCTGCATGAATTCGGCAAATACCGCCGATTGCGCACGGCGCAGCTGATATCCCAGAAGCGCATCGAGCATACCCGTTTTGATCGGATCAGGGTTTCCGGATTTCATGCCGGGCGCTCGAACTGGTCTGCCGCATACTGACGAAGTTTGAAACGCTGAATTTTTCCAGTCGCTGTCTTCGGCAATTCGTCAAGATAAACAAACCGGCGCGGACATTTGTAGACCGAGAGATTATCGGTCAGGCATTCCATTATTTCAGTCTGTAATTCGTCCCGATCAAGATCGGGACGATGAGGAACCAGACAAAGCGCCAGACGAACCAGCCCCTGCTCATTTTTAATACCGACGGTCGCCGCCTCCGCCACCTTTGGATTAAGCAACACATACTCTTCGATTTCCGCCGGGCTCACCCATTGACCAGAAATTTTCAGCATGTCGTCATCACGCCCCTGATAGAAATAGTAGCCGTCGGCATTGCAGACAAAGACATCACCGGTGCAGTACCAGCCGTCCTTGAACACGGCGTCGGTCATGTTTTTCTGATTCCAGTATTCGGCGGCCAGACTGGCTGACCGCACCCACAGTACACCCGGCACCCCCCACTCATGGATATCGTTGCCGTCATGGGATGTGAGGCGGACATCGGTTTCAGGTAACGGTGTGCCGGTGGCGCCGGGATAAATACTGCCTGGACGGTTGGCAATAAACATCACCAGAGTTTCCGTGGCGCCGATACCACTCAGGATGGGGCGACCGGTAACTGCCTGCCATTCGCCAAATACCCGCTCTGGCAGGTGTTCGCCAGCGGAAATGAAATGACGTACGGACTTGAACCCGTCCGCCCGCGCCAGCCCGTTGGCCAGCAGGCCGCGATACATGGTCGGCACGCTGAACACCAGATCGGGATGGAGCCGTTCGACGGTTTGGGCGATGGCTTCTGGCGACGGCCAACCGGTATGCAATACCGCCGCCGCCCCCAATCGCAAGGTCGCCAGAAAACTATGGCCGAGCGAAAAGGCAAAGAACAGCTTGGAAGAACAAAACACTCTGTCGCCGGGGCCAACGCCATAAACCGGCCCCAGATAACGCCCTACCCCGTCGATTGATCGCTGTAGATGGACCGCCCCTTTCGATGTTCCAGTGGTCCCGGATGTATACATCCACAGTGCCATATCGTCCGGCTCCAGAGATACCGCATCCAGCTGGACTGGCTCCGCCGCCGCCAGCACGTCCAGACAATCAAATGTCGAGGTTGACGCGGCGGTTTCGACAATTACCGGTCCGTTTGAAACCGTGGCGCAGGCGGCCTGGCACAGCTCGAGATAATCGGCTTCCACGATGATGACCCTGCAGGCGCTGTCGGAAACAATAAATCCCAGTTCGTTGCTGGAAACCCGGAGGTTCAGCGCAACGGGCACGGCACCGATCTTCATGGCCCCCAGATAGGCATAAAACATTTCCGGGCGATCATCGGTCAACAGCAGAACCCGGTCCTGTGGACCGACGCCGAGTTTGCCAAGCGCATGCCCGTACTGACTGCTGCGCTGTTCCAGCGTCCCGTATGTTACGGTTTCGTTTTGGGTCAGGATCGCCGGCTGATCTGTCAGTCCAAGCTCCCGCGACGCCTGCAGCAGTGTTTCCGCAGCATTCATTCCGGTCTACGCTCGCCCCCGCAAGGATTGGTAATTCAGGTCCTTCAAGATCACGCCCCGTATGTTCGGCACCCGAACTTTATTCTGTGGTGCGTCAGCGGTACTGTCAAGGAATAGACACAATAATATCAGGGGCTTGATATCCGCCCTGGCATTACGAGTTAGCCGGGTTTACGCGACGCGTGGAGCGGCTTGATATCCTGTTTGGGAACAAATCTGGGACGATTAGCGGGAATCTCACTTAATGGTTCAACCGGACGCATGGACCTGAGACACCGTCGGGTCAACTCCTGATACTCACCGGTTGCGCTTTCTTTCCAGGCCACGTCCCTGTCGCTCAGTTCACGCAGAATGCGGGCTGGCGAGCCAACGGCCAAATGGCGGTCAGGCAACTCAAATCCGGCCGGAACAAACGTCAAGGCGCCGACGATGGAAGAGTCGCCAATCACCGCCTCATCCATGACAACCGCATTCATGCCAACCAGCGCATTACGCTTGATGCGGCATCCGTGAATGACTGCGCCGTGCCCAATATGACCGTCTTCTTCAATCACCGTATCGCCGCCGGGGAAACCATGCAGCACGCAGGTATCCTGAATGTTGACACCGCGCTCGATGATCAACCGACCGAAATCCCCACGGATCGAGGCCGCCGGTCCAATGTAGCAGTTGGGACCAATAACAACATCGCCAATGATCACTGCATCTTCGTGAACATAGGCGGCCGGGTCGATAACCGGGATCATGCCATCGATTTCGTAAACTTTTGCCAAGGTCTCTCTCCACAGTTGGAACCGCGCGTATGTTGTTCACAGCCATGAGTTTAGAGAAATTTCCAAAAAGCGCGAGACCATGAGAAGAATATAAATTGCTGTTGCGTCACAGCCGTGCGCCGCTCAAAATAGCTGTCTAGAAGAGATCAGCCACAGACGGGGTGTAGAGACCATGCAGGTAATTTTCGTGATGGTAAAATGCGAACTGGGCAAGGTTTACGACGTGGCCGCAGATGTTGTCGATACCATTAATCCACCGCCGACCACCTATTCCATATCCGGGCGCTATGACCTGATGCTTATCTTCCACTTGGATTCAGAAGTTGACGTGGGGCATTTTGTCACCAGCGAAGTTCAGACCGTTCCCGGGATCACCGACACCTATACCATTGTCGGGTTTAAGGCATTTTAATGCCATCCCGGCACCCCCTGCCGAACACCCGTTTTTCCCCTGCCGACTAACCGAAATCAATGACAATTGAAGTCGCCGGTTACACGCTACCCCCCGCCTGATATTTCCCGTCTCGCGGGATTCCTTAGCTGGAGGGTGGTTTCGTGCGGCGGACAGCCAAGTAAGGCGGTCCGGTTTTGGGCTGGACCGTCGTAACAACGGAGAACGGCCATGTCGATCCAGCGAATACTGGTTCTTGCGGCTGCGTTCGTCATACTGTTGATGACCACTAGTCAACAGACTGCAGCGAAGGACCTGACCGAACAACAAAAAATCCAGGGAGAATGTGTCGGATGTCACATCAACGTGACCCCGGGCATTGTCCGTCAGCATATGACCAGCCCCATGGCCAACGTCGCCAAGGTCGAAGACCGGGTCGGCTGTGCGGACTGTCACGGCGACCGCCATGTCACCATGACCGACTATGCCGACGCCGACATGCCGACGGCCGATACCTGCCGCGAATGTCATAAAACCCAGCACAAACAGTACCGTGCCGGAAAACATAATCTAGCCTGGTTTGGAATGAAGTCTCAGATTGCCTGGCATGGACAGCCCGGTTCCATTGTCAACGAGGGCTACCGGGGCTGCTCGGGCTGTCATAAGCTCGGGCAAAAAGGTTTGATCGGAATAGCCCAGGGCGAACAGAGTGTTAAATATGACGGCGGCAAAGAAGTCGCCGGGTACCGCTACGGCAACGCCCAGTGCGATGCCTGCCACACGCGTCACAGTTTCAAGAAGTCCGAAGCTCAGGACCCTCGCGCCTGTTCGAACTGTCACATGGGCTTCGACCACCCCCAATGGGAGATGTACAAATCAGCCAAGCACGGCATCATCTGGGACATTGAAGGTAACGTCAGCGATGGTTCACAACGTGCGCCAACCTGTCAGAAATGCCACATGGATGAAGGCTCACACGATGTCGTCACACCCTGGGGCTTCCTTGGTCTGCGCATTCCAACCAAGGAAAACGTTCTGGCCTTAATTGATGTCGCGCCAACATTGAAGGGGCCTTTGACGTCATTGGCCGCGGCTTTGCCTTCCGGTCATTTCATGGATCTGGATGATGATCCCCAATGGACGTTTGATCGGGCCTTGATTCTGCAAGCTGCCGGGGTGCTGGATGCCGCTCTTCAACCAACCGAACGGTTTGTCGAAATCGTCGTTCAGGGGCAGGCTGCCCGTGGCCCGGATGAGTTCAATAAAATCCGAACCAGAATGAAAAAGGTCTGTAATGAGTGTCACGCCAAGGACTATGTGACTGCACATTTCAAGGCGTCCGATCAGGTGATCAAGGAATCCGATCATGTCTTTGCCAAGGCGATTGCCGCCGTGCAAGGGCTTTATAAGGACGGTATTCTTGTCAAACCCGAAGGTTGGAAGTACGCCCCTGATTTGCTCCAGTACTATGATGCGAAAACATCAATTGAGCAGGAGCTTTACAAGATCATGCTTGAGTACAGGCAAAGGGCTTTCCAGGGCGCCTTCCACGCCAGCAATGACTATATGCATTGGTACGGATGGGCACCATTGAACACGGCCGTCAACAACATCCTTGAAGAAGCCAAACGGATGCGCGAAGAGCACGCGGCGAAGAAAAACTGATTTCGTCGTTACAGGAGTCATGAAGCAGCGGGAGAGAGCATCCGTTCCTCCCGCTGTTTTTTGTCGTCTGTTGAACTAGAGCAAAACCAGAGCGAATAGGTTCATTCGCGAACGTGGCTTTGCGGGGATATCAATGAGTTAGAGCACTTCCGGTGATTCAAAAATCGCCGGAAGTGCTCTAATAAATTCTGCTCCGGCGTGGAGCCGGTCAGCCCTGCGGATTCCATCACGCAGGTGACGGGTGACAATTGCCGATAATTGACCGTATTAGGCGCGGTGGGCAATGAACAGGTCAATTACAATCCGGCCACGCGCCAGAATTGACACGGAAAAAGGGTATCTGCGCCAACGTAAACAGAATTAGTGGACGCCGACACGTCAGGTATTGCGGTTTTCCGAAGTAGCGCTATTAAGTCACTAGCACATTTGAACTGAGGAGGCCCAATGTCCCGTATTGCTCCCGTGACTCCGGAAAATATTACCCTCCGCCAGAAACAGGTGTACGACAAGATCACGGCGGGTCCGCGTGGCGCCGTGCGTGGGCCGTTGGCGGTCTGGCTACACCGGGCGGACCTTGCTGATCGCGCCCAGTCATTGGGGCAATATTGCCGCTACGATTCTTCGCTGGAACCGCGCCTGTCGGAACTGGCGATTCTGGTCACCGCGCGAACATGGCGATCCGAATTCGAATGGGCGGCACACAAGCCCATCGGCCTAAAGGCGGGACTGTCTCCCGATGTGGTTGAGGCCATTCGCACCAACAATGAACCTGTTTTCGAACACGAAGACGAAGCCACCGTTTATGAAATATCGAAATCCATTCATAACGAACGTCATGTTGACGACGCCCTTTATGCCCGCGCGGCAACCGTTCTGGGGGAGGGTCGGCTTGTCGATCTGATCGGAATTCTGGGCTATTACACACTGATCTCAATGACGATCAATACCTTCGCCATACCTGTTCCCGCCGATACGGCGCCGGAACTGGATTAATCGGAACGGCGCACATCAATCCTCTAGCCGCGCCACCAATCAGCGATCTGGCATCAGGAAAACATCACGCGCGAGATCACACGTCAGGCGTTGTGACGAGTACCATTTGGCAAGGACATCCGATGTTAACAGGTCCCTGTTTTGTGCGATGAATTCGTCATAGGAGCGATACTGACCTGCCCCCATGCGCTCAGCAATAAGACTCATGAATGCCAGCGTTATGGTCACATTGAATTTATTGGCGGCACCTGCCTTTGTCGCAATGATTTTGATGTTCTCCGCATATTTGACGGTCGCCTTCAGGAACTCGTATTTGCGCAACATTTCATACGCTACGCCAACATGTTCGGCGTGGTGAAATTTTCCAGAATCAAGGTCATGGGCTTCAAACGACTCAACGAGCGATTTACAGGATGACGTCATTTTCCAGGTTCGCTTTCCTTTAAGTCATGGCTGTCTGATGCACCAACGTCTAGGTCGTACACATCTTTCAACTGCTCAATTTTTTTGAGGGTTTCCGCCGAGAACGGCGGTTTGTTTTCAAAACAATGGAGCGCCATGCCTTCCAGCAGGTCGCCGACCGAAATATCGAGGTGTTCGGCAAGCCCCTTCAGGACCTTGAGCAGCCTCTTCTCAATCCGAACACCCGTCTGCACACGCTCAATTACCTTGGTCATATATTATATATGTACCAAGGTACCGTATCTGTCAAGATGGAAATCTCTACCGGTCAGGCGGACTCTCCCGGTTTTCTCCACACACAGGTAAAGGAGGGAGCGTACCTCACCCCTCCGCCTCCTTGATCAGGTTTCTGGCGATCACCAATTGCTGAATTTGCGAGGTACCTTCATACAGGCGTAGCAGGCGGACATCTCGATAGAAACGCTCAACCGCGTAATCCGAGATATACCCGGCCCCACCATGAATCTGTACAGCACGGTCAGCGATGCGCCCGATGGCTTCTGTGCAGAACAATTTACAACAGGACGCCTCCGTGGAGACTTTTTCACCGTTATCGTAACGGGCAGCCGTCGCCTCGACCATGGATTTACTTGCCAGATATTCGGTCTGGCTGTCGGCAATCATCGCCTGGATAAGTTGGAAATCACCAATTTTTTGACCAAACTGTTTGCGTTCAACCGCATAACCAACGGATTCATCAATCAGACGCTTGGCCATGCCCGTCGCAATGGACGACATATGCAGCCGTCCCCGGTCCAGAACTTTCATCGCCGTCTTGAACCCTAGACCTTCAAGGCCGCCGATGATCTGGTCTTTATGAACAACAACATCGTTGAAGATCACGTCGCAGACATGGGCCCCCTTCTGCCCCATTTTCTTCTCCGGCGGACCGAGTTCCAGTCCGGGTAACCCAGCCTCGACCAGAAACGCCGTTACGCCACGACCTTTCTCTTCGATCGTTCCGGTGCGCGCCATGACCGTGAATACGCCAGCCCGCGCCGCGTTGGTGATAAACCGTTTGGTACCGTTCAGGATATAGGTGTCGCCGTCCCGCCGGGCGCTGGTCTTGACCGATGCGGCGTCCGATCCGACGTCGGGTTCCGTCAAGGCGAACGATCCAACCATTTCGCCGCTCGCCAATTTCGACAGATATTTCTGTTTCTGTTCTTCCGTGCCGTCAATCAGAATCCCCTGTGATCCGATCCCGACGTTGGTGCCGAAGGCGGAGCGAAAGGCCGGGGCCGTATAGCCCAACTCCTGTGCGACCTGAACTTCTTCCGACATACTAAGCCCAAGGCCCCCGTATTCCGTCGGGATCGACAGCCCGAAGAACCCCAGATCTTTCATTTCTTCGATGATTTCGTCGGGAATTCTATCATTGGCGTCAACCGCTTGTTCAAGCGGAATCAGGCGTTCACGGACAAAGCGCCGCACAGTTTCAAGCAACTGATTCAGGGTTTCAGGGTCGAGTGTCATGGCGCGGTCCTGTATTGGTATGAAGACGGGGTTTTAGCTGACTGAACCCAGCTTGTCACAAATCTCGCTAACGGCAAATCCAGTATCTTCCATATGCCGGTATTTCGAAAATTGCTGGCGGACGAGCCCGAGGCGGGTCTCAAAAGACGGTGGTCTGGCGACATCAAGTAGTGGGGGCACCAGGGGGTCAAACGCCGGATTCTGGAATTCCAGCGACAGGCTCAGGCGTGGGCCGGAGGCATTTTTGGTGACTTTGTTACTCCAGTGATAAAGGTCCTGCGGCCAACCCAAAACCGACCCAGCCTTAGCCGGAAGGGCGACAGCATGAGCCGGATTGATACCGTCGGGGTCATCCAGGGGGAAATCGTAAAACCGTTCGTTCGTGCGCGGCAGCACCGACATGCAGCCATTGTCCAGCGTCGCGTCAGTCAATGGAATCCACAGCGACAAACTCATCAGCATGTCGCCGCCGGTGCCGTCTGGGAAACGGGTTGTGGCTTCGCAGTCCTGATGCGGCGACCATCCGCTGGCCCCTTCCGTCGGCGGAATATTCCACGCCCAGAGATTGGGCAGCAACGCAAACCGCTGCCCGAGAAAATACCCGATCAGCCGCCTCAAACTCATGAACAACGCATACGGCTGATCATAAAGATAGATGAACACTGGCGGCACTCCAGCCCCGCCCAGCGCCAGAATACCATCGCGGATGGGGGTCAGCCGATGTTCATCAAAGACCGGCTCCAGATACAGATACCCTTCTTCGTGAAACCGCGCAGATATATTATTGAGAGCGTCTTCGCTAAAATCCACGTCGGCGCTTCGCCTCGGCGCGTCCGAGATCGTCAATTGCGGGGCAAGGCCGCGCCAGTAACCCGGATCAGATAGTTTGGATATTTGCATTGGTGGTTTCATCGGCGATGCTTACATTAAGAGTTCTGAGAATATAACGGGGCGAACCCGTGGGAAACACGACAAAAACCGTATCCAACCACAGTCACGCCATGACCAACGCAAAACTCCCTATCCTGTATAGTTTTCGCCGATGCCCCTACGCCATGCGGGCGAGGATGGCCCTTTACATAAGCGCACAGGCCTGCACACACCGCGAGGTGCTGCTTCGCAACAAACCACACGACATGATCTCGATCTCGCCTAAAGCGACCGTTCCGGTGCTTGAGATCAAACCGGGCGCGGTCCTTGAGGAAAGCCTGGAAATCATGCTGTGGGCACTGGAACGAAACGATCCGGGGGGCTGGTTGCCCCCCTCGTCCGGATGCAAAAAGGACATGCTGGCCCTCATCCAGTGCTGCGAATCAGACTTCAAGCCCCATCTGGACCGCTATAAATACGCCAACCGTTATGACGATGCTGATCCGGTCGCCCATCGCACTGAGGGTGAAAAGTTCCTGAACATCCTGGAGCACCGGCTGGTCACGGCCCCCTGTCTTTTTGGCGCACGCCTGTCACTGGCCGATTTCGCCATTGCCCCGTTTATCCGTCAGTTCGCCAATACTGATCGCGGCTGGTTCGATACCACGCCGTATCCGGCCCTGCGAAAGTGGCTGGATGATTTTCTTCATTCGGACATATTTTTGGCGGTCATGCGAAAATACCCAACCTGGAATCCAGGCGATCCGCCCGTCCAATCCGCAATTGCCAGTTCCTAATCCCTCATCGCCCGGCCTTTAGCTTCTGACATCAACCATGCCCTGAACCGGGTGGCATGGGCGCGGAGCGGTTGGCTCGAGGACCGCAGCAGATAAAACGAATAATCAGACTTGAGGGCGACATCCATGGGTCTGATCAGTTCACCGCGTTCAATCAGGTCTTCCGCCAGCCGTCCACCACACAGGGCGACGCCTTCGCCACGAACCGCCGCATGAATAAGCAACATGTAATGATCAAAATAGAGGGTCGGCCCCCGGGGAGTGTCATCAACACCGAAATGCCTGAGCCAGGTCCCCCACCTGACCCAGTTTCGGTCGCTCCGGTTCAACTTCAGCAACGTCGCTTTTTTCAGATCTGACGGTTCTTTCAGTCCTCCGTGATCCTGCAGGTAGGTGGGTGAGCAAACCGGGAAGATGTCATTTCCAAACATGTGCTCGGCAATAACATTATCCCAGGTCCCCACACCATATCGCACCGCCAGATCGACCCCCGATGCCCCCAGGTCCCTTACTTTTGCAGAAGCGACAAGGCGAATATCGACATCGGGAAATTCAGCGCGGAATCTCGCGATCCGCGACATCAACCAGTAGGACGCGAATGTCACGCTTGACGAAATTGTTATGTCGGCACCGTCTGATTTGATCCGAATATCATCAGAGGCATGGGCAATGTGCTCCAACCCAATGGTAATCGCTTTCTGGAATTCCTTTCCTTTCGGCGTCAGCTCAATCGCCCGATGCAGGCGTTTGAATAACGGCGCCCCAATATGGTCTTCCAGCAACCGGATCTGTCGGCTCACCGCCGCCTGCGTGACACTCAATTCTTCGGCTCCATCCGTGAAGCTGAGGCGCCGGGCCACAACCTCAAACACCACAAGGCTGTTGAGGGGGGGAAGTCGATCACGCAGCGTACGCATAATAATTTGTAATCCTACAATGATAATTTTGTCGGTTTACAGGGACATACATAATATTTCAAATAATATTAACATAAAAGTCATGGGTCGCATCGTGATCCTGAACAGCACCACACAGGTACCACCGAAAACGAGGAGTGACATTATGCCTGCCGGATTCAATTCGCTTTTTATTCCCGGTCCGACGAATTTTCCAAACGAGCTGCGGGCCGCCATGAACCTGCCGGCCGAGGATCAGCGCTCTCCGGATTTTCCGCTGCTGTCGCTTGGTCTGTTTCGTGATCTCAAAAAGATATTTCAGCTAAATGACGGTCATATCTTCATGTTTCCCGGTTCCGGAACCGGCGGGTGGGAATCGGCGATCACCAACACCCTGTCGCCGGGGGACACCGTGCTGGCCTCCGAATTTGGACAGTTCTCGCACCTGTGGATTGATCTCTGCCGGCGTCATGGCCTGAATGTTGATGCCATTGATGTCGACTGGGGCGAAGGTGTCCCGGTCGATATTTACGCCGAACGTCTGGCCCAGGATACCGAGCACAAGATCAAGGCGGTCCTGGTCTGTCATAACGAGACGGCGACCGGTGTAACCAGCGACATTGCCGCCGTCCGCAAGGCCCTGGATGATGCGGGTCACCCTGCACTCCTGATGGTCGATGGGGTCAGTTCCATCGCCAGCATTGATTTTCGAATGTCCGAATGGGGCGTAGACTTGGCCGTATCCGGTTCACAAAAAGGTTTTATGCTGCCAACCGGACTGGCCATTGTTGCGGCGAGCGACAAGGCGCTTGAGGCCTCGAAGAGCGCCAAGTGCCCACGTTGCTTTTTCGCCTTCGCCGACATGCTGGCCGCCAACAAGGACGGTTATTTCCCCTACACACCGGCGACAACCCTGATGCGCGGGCTTCGCGCCTCCATAGATATTCTGCTCGATGAGGGCCTTGATAACGTTTTTACGCGCCACCACCGGCTGGCCGAAGGCGTGCGCAAGGCCGTTGTCGCCTGGGGTCTGGAACTGGTCGCCCGGGACCCACAATGGTATTCCGATACGGTAAGCGCAATCTATGTACCTGATGGGTTTGACGCCAGCGAAGTCGCAAAAATAGCCTACCGGCGCTACAATCTTTCACTCGGGTCGGGACTGAGCAAACTTGCGGGCCGGGTTTTCCGGATCGGCCATCTTGGCTGGCTCAATGACCTGATGCTGCTTCAGGCGATTGCCGGGGCCGAAATGGCGATGGTTGATGTTGGCATCGCGGTTGAACTGGGCTCAGGCGTCGCAGCGGCCCAGAAACATTACCGCCAGACCGCCGCCCTGGCCGAGCTGAACTCACGATCAACCCTGGCAAGTTAGGTAGTCGTTATGAAAATCTGTGTTTTCGGAGCCGGTGCCATCGGCGGATATGTTGCCCATAGCCTGGCCGGAGTTAAAGATGTTGAACTGTCCCTGATCGCCCGTGGCGCGCATCTGGCCGCCATGCGCGAGAATGGGTTGACCCTTGATATGGAAGGCCACCAGGACACCGTTTCCGTCAACGCGACCGACGATCCTGCCCAGCTGGGTCCCCAGGATGTCGTCATTCTGTGCCTGAAAGCCCATCAGGCCTGGGAATCCGCTGAGTGGCTAAAGCCGTTACTTGGACCGGAAACCTCGGTTGTCAACTGTCAGAACGGTGTTCCCTGGTGGTATTTTCACAACTTAACCGGCCCGTTCAGGGACAGCCGTCTGTCTTCGGTCGATCCAGCAGACCGACAATGGAACATCATCGGGCCGGAACGGGCGATCGGATGCGTCGTCTATCCGGCAACGGAACTTACCGGGCCGGGACGGATCAAACACGTTTACGGCAACAAATTCGCGCTGGGAGAACCCGACGGATCACGGTCTGAACGATGCGCGCGAATTTCCGGGGTATTGGAGGACGCCGGGCTAAAAGCGCCCGTCCTTGACGATATTCGCAGTGAAATCTGGTTAAAGTTATGGGGGAATCTGTGCTTCAACCCGATTTCGGCACTGACTCGCGCCACTCTGGATGTCGTTGCCACCGACCCGGACACCCGCCACACGGCTGATTTAATGATGCAGGAAGCCGAACACATCGCCATCAAGCTGGGAGCGACGTTCCGGGTTGACCGCGAACGGCGGATCAATGGCGCCGCCAAGGTTGGCGCACACCGCACCTCAATGCTGCAAGACCTGGAGCAGGGCCGCGCCATGGAAATCGACGCCCTGGTTAGCGCTGTTCAGGAAATGGGCAGAATTACCGGCCATCCCACTCCATGCATCGATATGGTCCTGGGGCTTGTCCGCCAGTTGGCCCGAACGCAAGGCCTCTATCCTGACATCGTTCAAGATCCATCCAGAGCGGCCTGACTCACCCGCCTTCATCTAAAAGCTGAAATGGTCTGGCCAATCTTCCCTCGGGTTTCTGGACATGCTTGTGTTTTTGGTGATGATGAACACCACGCTCCCGGGGGTAAGGCCTGCCGTCCCTCCGGGCCCGAGATTCTGTTCAAGACGATCCACGGAGACTGACCGCATGCCGCGCCAAACCGAAATCATCCCCCTTTCCCCCCCCCATCCCGGATCAACCCGGCACCTTCGCCTGCACCGCTATGGCACGCCCGGTCAGGGCCCGAAAGCCTACATGCACAGTTCCCTGCACGCTGGCGAATGGCCGGGGCTGCTAACCCTTCAACATCTGATCAATCTGCTTGATGAGGCCGACGCCGAAGGACGGATCGTGGGTGAAATCGTGCTACTGCCCTATGCCAACCCGCTGGGTTTTGGTCAGCGGGTAAATGGGCAACTGGTTGGGCGCTATCACTTTGATGGCGGCGGAAACTTCAACCGGAACTGGCCCAATCTGACGGAAGTGGTGGCGGATGCGGTTGAAGGAAAACTTGGAGACGACACACTCAAGAACATACAGCTCATTCGTCAGGCCCTGAAAACCGCCGTCGATGACCTGCCGGGCCGATCAGAACTCGATGAGCTTAGGCGCATCCTGATGGGCTTGTCCGTGGACGCCGATATCGTCCTTGATCTGCACTGCGATCAGCTTGCGACGCTCCATGTTTACGCCAACTACGCCCAGCAGGACGACGCCACTGTCCTGACTCGCGATCTTGGCTCGCCGGTTCTGCTGCTGGAAGACGAACCCGGCGGCGGGTCTTTTGATGAAACCAACCATGGCCCCTGGATCAGGTTGCAGAAACGTTTTGGTCTTGATGACGCGATTGCCCGCCAGTGTTTCGCCGTCACCGTGGAACTGCGCGGCGAAACCGACATCACTGACCAGCAAGCCGAACAGGATGCCCGCGCCCTGCTGCGGTTTCTGATGCGCAAGGGCGTGGTCAGCGGCGACCCCGGCGCGCTACCGGATCAGGTAAATGAAGCCACGCCGCTTAACGGCGTTGACGTGCCGGAGGCACCGGCAGCCGGGGTTCTGGCCTGGCGCGTCAAACCCGGCGACACAATCTCCAAGAACCAGCATATAGCCGACCTTGTTGATATTGACGCCGACGATCCCAAATCCGCGCGCACCCCCATTCATGCGGAAACCGGCGGGTTTCTGTTTGCCCGGCGGGCCGCCGTACTGGTCAGGCCCGGTGATCAGATATGCAAGATCGCCGGTGCCGAGACATTGGACTATCGAAAGGACGGGGCGCTGCTGGCTCCTTAACGGATGGTCTGACGGGCCGGTTCCATATCCTCATCCTTACCGAACAATGTCTTCCAGACCGATTTTCGGTCGCGGTAAAGCTGCGGCGACAGTTTGATTTCCGTCCATTGAACGACGCGGGTGACGATGAAATTGATGGTCAGGTAAATCGCCCCGGCAATGATGAAAATTTCAATCGGGCTCCAGGTCGCAGCAATGATCTTTTTGGCGATACCTGTCACATCCAGAATTGTGATGGTGCTGGCGAGCGAGGTGGATTTCACCATCAGGATGATCTCATTACCGTATCCGGGCAACGCCTGACGGATCGCCACCGGAAACATTATGCGGCGGAACAGCAACACGCCCGACATTCCACAGGCGCGCGCCGCCTCGACCTGTCCCCAGGGGACCGACTGCATGCCGCCACGGATGATTTCACTGGTATAGGCACCCGTATTCAGCGTCAGCGCCAGAATGGCGCAGAACCAGGGTTCACGGAAAAATATCCACAACCCGTATTCCTGTAAAAACGGTCGAAACTGCCCGGACCCGTAATAGATCAGAAAGATTTGCACAAGCAGCGGGGTGGACCGGAAAATATAGACGAAACCGTAAGCCAGATTGGACAGGCCACGATTGGAGGACAAACGGGCCAAGGCAACGATGATCGCCAGCACAAAACCGATCGCCAGGGATGACGATGCCAGAATGAGCGTTTCCGGGACTGCGCCGACCAGCTTGGGCCAGCTTTCCTGCATCAGTTCGAAATCCACGTCAGGCCGCCCTTACGCCACGGTTGGCCCAGGTCTCGGCCCTAACAAATCCCCGATTGGAAATTGACGTCAATGCCAGATAGAGGAAAAATGCCGCCAGGTAAAAGGTGAACGGTTCCTTCGTCGAACCGCTGGCGATCGTGGCTTGGCGCATGATTTCAACCAACCCGATCACCGATATCAGCGATGTTTCCTTGAGCGTCAGTTGCCAGACGTTACCAAGGCCCGGCAACGCATAACGCGCCACCTGCGGCACCAGTATCCGCCAGAACCGGAGCCTCCTGGACATGCCAACGGCGCGGGCGGCCTCGATCTGACCTTTCGGCACGGCCAGCACGGCACCGCGGATCACTTCGGTGGAATAGGCACCGGAACTGATACCGATGCACAGCATGCCGGTCACAAAAATGGGGAAATCAATGTATTCGCCATAACCGAAAACCCCTTTGGCGATGGTTCGCAATACGGCCCCGCCGCCGAAAAACACCAGATAAATAACCAGCAGTTCGGGGATGCCGCGAATAATCGTCGTATAAAGATCGGCAATAAAATTAAGAATGAAATTTTTGGACAGTTTCATGGCCGCGAACGCGGTGCCAAAAACGATCCCCAACAGGTAGGAGCACGATGCAACGGCGATGGTCATCAGGGCGCCAAAGAGCATTTCGTCGCTCCACCCGGCGTCGCCGTAAACCAGCAGACTTAAATCCACGCCTGATCCCCTGTTTTCACCAAACAGCCACCGGCGGGCTATTCCGCCGGTGGCTACTGTGTATATTAGTTGAAATTAATACGAGCAGTTATCGAACCCGAACCACTGCACAGTCAATTTCTTGCAGGTGCCGTCCTTGACCACCAGCTTGATGGCTTTCGAGAACATGTCTGCCAGGGCCTGATCTTCCTTGCGGATACCAACACCGACACCATGACCAAACGGGCCGCCGGTCAATGCCGGGCCGACGGCGACCATGTCTTTGCCTTTGTCGGATTTCAGCAGCGGGGCCCAATAGGCCATCGACGCCAGAGCCGCGTCAACCCGACCGGCTTGCAGATCAAGATCCAGGTTTTCCTGAGTGTCGTAGCTGCGGATATCGGCGTCTTTACCCAGATATTCACGCAGGAAGTTTTCATGGGTGGTCGCTGTCTGCACACCGATAGTCTTGCCCTTGAACTGTTTGACCAGTTCTCCGATGGCAGCTTTCTCTCCGGCGCTGACATCGTTCAGATTAACGGCGTCCATGGAAACCTTCAATTTGGAAGACGGGCTGGATTTCATGACCACGAACAATGCCGGAGTTGAGACGTAGGATCTCGAGAAGGTGATTTTCTTTTTGCGTTTGTCGGTGATCGACATGCCCGCGATGATCGCGTCGTACTTGCCTGCCGTTAGTGACGGGATAATGCCATCCCAGGCTTGTTCAACGACTTTGCATTCAACGTTCATGCGCTTGCACAGGTCAGCCGCCAGATCGAGTTCAAAGCCAACCAGTTTCCCGGATGAGTCCTTGAAATTCCACGGCTTATAAGCCCCTTCCGTCGCAATCGTGATCTTTTTGTAGTCTTTCGCCATAGCCGGTCCGGCCAGCATGGCTACGGCGAGAGCCGCAACGATGGTAAGTTTTTTCATTCTTGTTCTCCCTTGGTTAAACAACTTTTCTAGGTCTACTCTGGTGTCAAAGACTGCTCGCCAGAAACTGCTTGCAGCGCTCTGATTTCGGGTTGCCGAACAGTTCGGCGGGCGGGGCCTGTTCTTCAACACGGCCTTCATGCAGAAAAATGGCCTCGTTCGAAACTTCGCGGGCGAACCCCATTTCATGGGTAACGACAATCATTGTGCGCCCTTCTTCAGCCAGCACCCGCATGACTTTCAGCACCTCCCCAACCAGTTCGGGGTCCAGCGCCGACGTCGGTTCATCAAACAACAAAACCTGGGGTTGCATGCACAAGGCGCGGGCAATCGCGACTCGCTGCTGCTGACCGCCGGAAAGCTCGGACGGGTAGCTCTGCTGTTTTTCGGAAATACCGACTTTTTCAAGCAAGGCGATCGCTTCGTCGCGAACGTCTTTTTTGGCCCGTTTGAGGACATGCACGGGACCTTCCATGACATTTTCCAGCACCGTCATGTGCGACCACAAATTAAAACTCTGAAAGACCATGCCCAGGCGGGTGCGCAGATGATCAATCTGTCTGGGGTCGGCGCCGCTCAGTTTGCCGTTGCGATCGGTCTTGATCCTGATTTCCTCTCCGCCGACGACAATGCGGCCCCTGTCCGGGGTCTCGAGAAAATTGACGCAACGAAGGAAGGTGCTTTTGCCGGACCCGGAACTACCGATTATGGAGATCACATCGCCATCATAGGCGGTCATGGAAATACCCTTCAGAACTTCCAGCGCCCCGAATGATTTGTGGATATCGTCCGCAACAAGCGCTGGCGTTTTATCCGCCATTAGCGCAATTCCTCCCCTGAATTTATTATACATGCAACGATATCGGCGTTAAACGCCCTTGTCACGGTTTTACTCGGTGTTTTTCACAACGATGGTCCCCATCCAGACGGCGGCGCGCAAGCGAGATTAGCCCAGCATTTTCCATCCACCGCCAGGGTTCAGTCCTTGCTCACAAAATTCCCGCTTTTATACTTCACATCCAGGTTCTCCTGGGCATCGATATCGCCCTGCTCGGCGGCGAGTTCCAGCCACTTGAGAGCAACAGTGGTATCCCTGGCGACGCCGAGGCCTTTTTGGTAGGTTATTCCCAGATTGTACTGAGCTGCGGCGTCGCCCTTATCGGCGGCGGAACGCAGCCATCTGACTCCGTTTTTAGTGTCCTGCGGGACGCCGATGCCGTCAAGCAGCATCACCCCCAGATTGGACTGGGCAAGGACGCGCCCCTGAGCGGCGGCGCGCTCAAACCATTTGGCCGCGGCCCGATAATCCTGGGGGCCGCCATAGCCGTTGACGTACATCACACCCAGATGGTACTGGGCGTCGCTGCGCCCCTGAGCGGCCAGGGGTTTCCAATTTTTTAACGCAACCGAATAGTCCCCGACCTCAAAGGCTTCAAGCCCGGCCTGAAATTGCCGGGCCGCATGTTCCGCCTGCATCGCCCGTTTCTCAATGGTGTCGCGGGCCTCGCGGGAAATTTCACTGTCCAGGTTGTTCGCCACAACGTAATCGATAACCTTTTGATAGGACGCAGTGCTTCCGTCCTTTCTCGCCGTGACCAGTAGAACGTTGGCGATCTCTTTACGGGCCTCGGCTATGAGCCCGCCTTGCAGATTGTTGTCCACAGCATAATCGACAGCTTTTTGATATGACGCTGACAGGCCGTCTTTTCTGGCTTCCTTGAGCAGCAGGTTGGCGATCTCGCGTTGTGCTGTCTCCCGCATGTCGTTTTTAAGGCGGCTTGCCTCAACGTAGTCGATAACCTTTTGATAGGAAATGATTTTTTCGTCCCGCCGGGCTTTGGCCAGCAACAGGTCGGCGATGCCTTGCAAGATTTCCGGCGCAAATCCATGATCCAGATTGTTCGCATCGGCATAGTCGGACACTTTCTGGAATGCGCCTATCTTCCCGGCTTTTTTCGCCGCCGCAAGATAAAGTCTGGCGATACCGTATTTAGCCTCCTGCGCGCTTCCGCTGCTCAGGTTGTTGGCGTTAACAAAGTCAATAACAGTTTGATAAGATTCAATGTTTGCCTTGTCTTTCGCCTGGGCGAGCAGAAGCGTTGCCAGGGCCAACCGCATGTCATGAACAAAAAAAGACAGGGTTTCATCCTCGCCGTCATATTTTTGCAGGAACGCCTGATACTGTTGGATATTTCTGGAAGACTTGACCCGGTCCAGATCGTCGAAAAATGAAACTGTTGGTGTTTCGCATGAGGTCAGCGACGCGGCGATCACACAGACCAGCGCGCTAAACCGGATTTTTGACGAAAGGCCACCCGCACACGCCCGAGCGTTCTTCTCCTGCATATCCGCGACGACATGATCGACCATAGTACGCCCCAAGAGAGCCGGTGTTCCTGTCAGAGTGTCTGACCGAACAACTAATACAGACTATTTATGATGAACAATATTATGCCCCGCAGATACCTGATTCAAGGGTTCTGCCGAAGGTTGCACGTTTTCATATGATCAGCATTCCCATGGACATGCTGTCGTCATAGAATACCAGAGGGAAAGAACATTACAGCGCGCGCCTGTATCTGCCTGACGCGTGGAACCGAAGCGGGGGCAACACGATGGAATCCAACAAGGTATCCGGCTGGTCCTTATTACTGGTGGCGGGAATATTACTGGGGTGGCCGGTCGCAGCACCAGCGCAGACGGGCACAGGCACGGGCACAGGCCTGAAACTTCCAGCCTTGAAACTTCCAGCCCTGAAACTGCCAGAGGTTCCCGCGCGCGAACCCGCTCCGGCTCCCGTCGCCGCCGTTTCGAAAGACGGCTCCCGCCTCGATCAAATGCAGATCCAGCTCGACCAAAAACAAGGGGTAATTTCCGGCCTGCAGAAACAGCTGGGTGAAAAGGATCGTCAGCTTTCAGGCCAGAAATCCCAACTCATAGACATAAACAAGCAGGTTTCGGCGCTGCGGTTGCAGCTGCTGAAAAAAGATCGCCAACTTTCCGGGTTACAGTCCGAACTTTCCAAAAAAGAAATTTTGTTATCAGGCCTACAGGTGAGCCTCCGTGAAAAAGACGGATTACTGACCGGCCTCACGGACAAGGTTTCAAAGAACGATGCAGTCACCCGCGACCTCAAGGCCCGGCTCGCGCAGGCGGCCGAGCACCAGCTTGCCCTTGAAACCCAACTCGGTGTTGAAAAGCGCCAGATCGAAGACAACAAACAGACCATTCGTGCGCTCGACCGCCAGCTCATCACGACACACGCACAAGCGCGGAAAAACAAACGTTCGACCAAACACATCGATAAAATAATCGAGCGCCTGGAACTTTACCGATTAATCCTCGGCGGCCTGCTGATTTTGACCACCATCGCCGCCGTTATCGGTTTTTCCCGCAAACCGAAACGTTTCTGAAGGCTTGCCCCAAGCCCAAGACCCGCGGCTTCCACCTTTGCCAACGGTCGCCACTCATCCGTCGTGATGGGCAATAACGGCAAGAAAACCATCGGCGAATTTCGACAGCTTGGCCCGACCGACCCCATTGAGTTCGGCAAACTCTTCCAGCGTCGCGGGTCGCGCCGCGGCCATTTCGACGAGCGTACGGTCGGGAAACACGACATAGGCCGGGACTCCGCGTTCACGGGCCAGTTCCAGCCGGTGAGATTTTAATGCCCCGAACAATCCTTCATCGCGTTCTGACAGATCGCCAGCGGGCGGGTTCCGTTTCGATGCCGCCTGACGTTTTGTTTTGGCCTCCAGTTTACGATAGCTGAAACTCTGATCATTGCCCAAAAACTGGGTCGCCTTTGCCGTCAGGCTGAGGCCGCCATACCCCTGAATATCCAGATCAAGCAACCCGGCGGCGACCATCTGGCGGATGATTGAGCGCCAGTCGTCCTTGCCGGTGTATTTTCCTTCACCGTAGCGGGGCAACCGCTGATGGCCGAATTTGCGGATACGTTCCGTATCGGCGCCGCGCAGCAGGTCAATCAGATGGGCCGCACCAAAACGCTGTCCCGTATCCTTGACGACGTCCATAACCAGCCGGGCAATGGCCGTGCCGTCCTCAAGCTCAGGCGGATTGAGGCAGATATCGCAGTTGCCGCAGGGCTCGATATGGTCATCGAAATAGGACAACAGCGCCTGGCGTCGACATTCCGGGGTTTCACAATAGGCGATCAGGGTATCCAGGCGTTTGTGTTCGCGCCGTTTGTTATCGTCATCCGATGCATCCTGATCAATAAACATGCGGCGCATGCGAATATCATCCAGCCCATACAGCATCATGGCTTCCGCCGCTTCGCCATCGCGCCCGGCGCGCCCGATTTCCTGATAATAACTTTCCATATTGGCGGGCAGGTTGGTGTGAAAGACATACCGCACGTCGGGCTTGTCGATGCCCATACCAAAAGCGATGGTGGCGACCATGACGACGCCGGGTTCGGTCATGAACACATCCTGATTGAAGGTCCGTCGGCCGCTGTCCATACCGGCGTGGTAGGGCAGCGCCCGCACGCCGTTGTCATTGAGATACTCGGCCGCCTGGTCCGTCTGTTTTCTCGAAAGGCAATAAACAATGCCACTGACCCCCGGTCGGGTTTTGACAAAATCCAATAACTGGCTTTTCCAGGTGCTGCGCATATCGACGCCAATCCTGATATTGGGGCGATCGAACCCGGCAACAAAAGCCCGCCCCTGACCGCGAAACAGCTTCGCCGAAATATCGGCCTGCGTCGCCGCATCGGCGGTTGCCGTCAGGGCGGCAATCGGGACCCCTGGGAAATGGTCACGAAGCGTCTCAAGCTGTTCATATTCCGGGCGAAACGATGGCCCCCAGCGTGAAATGCAGTGGGCTTCGTCAATGGCGATCATGCCGAGGGAAAGCCCGGAAAGGGCATTCAGCATACGTTCCGTCATCAGGCGTTCAGGCGCAATATACAGGAAGCGGACCTGACCGGCGGCAACCCGCCGCCAGATATCGGCATTGGTTTCATAACTTTTCGATGAATTGATCGATTCGGCGACAATCCCGGCCAGTTGCAGGGCGGCCACCTGATCTTCCATCAAGGCGACCAGCGGCGACACCACCAGCGCCAGCCCTCCACGGACCAGTGCCGGAATCTGGAAACACAGGGATTTCCCCGCGCCGGTCGGCATCACCGCCAGCACCCCGGCCCCGTCCAGCAGGGCGCGGATGACCTCTTCCTGCCCCGGGCGGAAGCTGTCGTAGCCAAATGAGGTTTTGAGGATTTCGCGGGCTTTGTCGATCATCGCGTAAAGCTAACCGGCGGCGCAATGCCATGCCAGCACGAATGCGCCAACGCCATCTCTATTTTGCGGTCTTGCCCGCGCCCGCATGATCATCGGCCACACAATGTGAATGATCGGACAACACCTCGATAATCCGGCACGACGACACGGTGCCGCCCGCGCATTGCCCGACCATGTTCTGCAACTCGCCCTGTAACGACGTAAGCTGGGCGATCTTCTGCTCAACATCGACGAGGTGCCGCCGGGCGATTTCATCAACTTCCCCACAAGGCCGGTTGGGGGCTTCGCGCAAGGCCAGAAGTTCACGCACCTGGTCCAGTGAAAACCCGAGGGCGCGGCTATGGCGGATGAATTTCAGCAGATCCAGATGGGTTTCCGTGTACTGGCGCTGATTGCCGGACGAACGGCGGGCCGCCGGAATCAGGCCGATTTGTTCGTAATAACGAATGGTCTGGACCTTGACGCCGCAGTCACGGGCCAGTTTTCCGATTGATAAATCCGTCAGCATTTTCCGCTTGAAGCTCCAGCCACTGTAGGTATTAGGATGATCATAGTTAAGAACAGTTATCAGAGCAATCCCATGTCCGGCTCCTGTTGCGCGCCCCCCTCTTTCGACGGCACCTCTACCGCCTACAAACGTGTTTTGTGGGTCGTCATCACCATTAACGCCACCATGTTCGGGGTCGAATTGATGGCCGGGCTGGCCTCCCACTCGATGGCGTTGCGCGCCGATGCGCTCGATTTTCTCGGTGACAGTGTGACCTATGCCCTGTCGCTGTACGTCATCGGCAGGTCGCAGCGCCTGCGCGCTTCCGCCGCCTTGTTCAAGGGCGTCAGTCTGGCTCTGATGGGGACCTGGGTTCTCGCCATGACATTGTATCGTGTGCTTTATCTGGGGACGCCGGACGAAACGATCATGGGCGGCGTCGGTGCCCTGGCGTTCGTCGCCAACGTCGTCAGCGCCCTGCTGCTGCTCAGATTCCGCAACGGCGACGCCAACGTGCGTTCGGTCTGGCTGTGCAGCCGTAATGACGCCATCGGCAACATCATCGTGATCATCGCCGCTGGCGCTGTGTTCTGGACCGGCACCGGCTGGCCCGATGTTTTTGTCGCCGCCATCATGGCCGGACTGTTTCTCTGGTCCGCAGCACAGATCATCCGCCAAAGCCTGAGCGAAATGCGGGCCATCGCGGCGATTGTTCCCTAACAAGATATTATCCACTGTCCATCGGCTAACCGTTGACCGGGGCCACGTCTCGGCGGTATTGAAAATGATCGTCCAACGCTCTGAAAATTCGCTTCATGCAAGAAAGCCAAAATCCACACGCTGCGGCCCCTCAGCCCGACAGCCCCTATTCGTGGGGACGGCTGGCGGTATCGCTGCTGATCAGCTCCATCGGCGGTGTCGGCCTGTGGTCGGTTGTGGTTGTGCTGCCGACCATTGAAGCCGAATTCGGCGTCGATCGCGGCGGCGCGTCGCTGCCCTATATGGCGACCATGATCGGGTTTGGCGTCGGCGGTATCTACATGGGCCGCCTGGCCGACCGGTTCGGCATCTACCTGCCCCTGCTGATCGGCGCAACGATGATGGCGCTCGGCTATATCGGGGCGGCGACCGCCACCAGTTTATGGCAGTTTATCCTCGCCCAGGCCCTGTTTATCGGCATGCTCGGCAGTTCCGCTTCGTTTGCTCCGCTGGTTGCCGATGTCACCCACTGGTTCGTCAAACGGCGCGGCATTGCCATTGCCATCGTCGCCAGCGGCAATTATCTGTCCGGGACGGTCTGGCCGCCGCTCCTGACCTGGGGCATGGAACAATTTGGTTGGCGCCATGCCTATATGGCTGTGGGAATTTTTTGCGTCGTCACCTTGACGCCTTTGGCGTTGCTGCTGCGCCGACGGCCCAATCTTGACGACCACACCGTCGATGCCAACACCAGCGGCAATCGTTTCAAGCTGGATATTTCACCGCGCGCCCTGCAAATCCTGCTGATCTTCGCCGGGATCGCCTGCTGTGTCGCCATGTCAATGCCGCAGGTCCATATCGTCGCCTATTGCGGGGACCTGGGTTACGGCGTCGCCCGTGGCGCCGAAATGCTCTCATTGATGCTGGGTTTCGGCATTGTCAGTCGCCTGGCGTCGGGCATGATCGCCGACAGGATCGGCGGCGTCGGCACCCTGTTGCTGGGTTCCATGCTGCAATGTGCGGCGTTGATTTTTTATATCCCCTACGACGGCCTGGCCTCGCTGTACATCGTCTCGGCCTTTTTCGGCCTCGCCCAGGGCGGCATCGTGCCAAGCTATGCGTTGATTGTCCGCGAATACCTGCCCGCCAAAGAAGCCGGTGCGCGGGTCAGTCTGGTGCTGACGGCGACGGTCATCGGTATGGCGCTGGGCGGCTGGATGTCCGGCGAAATCTTCGACCTGACCGGCTCCTACCGGGCGGCCTTCCTCAACGGTATCGGCTGGAACCTCCTGAACATGTCCATCGCCGTCTGGCTGCTGTTCGGCCAGTTCAAATGGCGGCGGAAGTTTGCGTGAGCGCTTTATGAGTGGCTCATTTTAGGGACCTTTCAGGCGTTCAACTGGTGGGCGCTTTCTGTTTACGAAACCTGAAATGGTTGGGGTGTGTCATCAAAGTTCGTGAAAACAGGACATCCCATGATAACTGCGCCCATTGGTTATCAGTCATTTTCTAATTTCTGGTGCTATGGGTCCAGAACATTTGCCGGCGTCGGGAGGATTATTTCACATGCACCGGATCATCGGTTTCATCCTCAACACCCTTGCGAATCTGATCAATAAGCCAATGATTAAAAGTCTTTCCTGACGATTTTGCCGTCATAAACGCCTCTCGGTGCAGTTCGGCGGATGTTCGCACGGGAAATTTTCCCGAAAAGGGCTTATCCGGTTCCCGACCATCCTCAGCGCACCACGCCAGATAATCATCGATGCTGTCGTGAAATGCCTGTTTCAGCTCCGGCGCGCTTTTGGCCTGAAAAGTTATAACCGCCCTAATGCCCTCGACCTCACCATGAAAAATCTCCGCTTCTTCATCAAATTCAATGGATGCCGAATAACTCTTGTATTTCATCATGGTGTCACTCCTGCCTGATCCAGGAACCGCCGCATGGATTTGACGGCCCCTTTGTCCGTGTCTGCTCGTGGGTGCGGGCGGTGAAAAACCGCATACTCTCCGTTAAGTGAAATCCGCACTCTTGAACCGTTGCCTTCAGAAATTTTCGCCCCACACTCAATCAGGAGGGACTCGATATCCAACCACCTGATATTCGACTTAACCGGATTGTCGAAAATGGCCTTGAGAGTCTTTTTCTGCTTGCTGTTCATTAAGGCAAGATATCATTAATTGCTATCATGTCAATATTGATATTAAAATTTGATATCAATGCCAATCATCAACTGTATGCAAAACATCGGGTCATCCAAGACGCATTTTGGCGCGCCCGTTGGAGCCGTCGGGAACTGGCGGGTCGGTCTGGAGCTAATGGCGACGGTCATGGGCGTGACAGCTCGGCGGCTGGAGCTCCGGCCTACTCCGGCGTCCTGACAGCGCGAATCATGGCTGTCAGCAAGACCAGTGGCACCGACGTGCCATCTGCGGATATGACGGTCTTGCCTTTTGACAAGGTGGCATAAGGGAAGACGCCGGACGCGCCGCGCCCGATATGCCAGTGCCAGTCGGGCAGGACGGCGTGAAGCAGTTCCAGGCATTGATCGACGGAAGCTGTGTAGGCAGGGGTAGCTTCCGGAACGGCGTCCGCGCCAGTGTCGGGCGGCGCGTCAACCGCGCGGCGGAGCAGCCGGTCGATGGCGGCATCAAGGTCATGGTCAGCCCCCGTCGCCACCTCGATACGTTGTTGAAGGGATGAAAGTTCGTGGTCTGGTTTTTTCATTTCCGGGTCATACCTCACGCAGGCGGGTGGGCATCGGATTTGAGAGGGTTGCCGCACCCGTCGGGACAAACCTATCACCCCGGCGGCTGGTGGTCCTTGACGTAATCCTTGAATTCCATGTCCGCCGTGATGACGTCGTCGAGCAGGAAATAGCGCAGTTCCTTTTTCAGGCTGTCGCGGGCTAGCGGGTTTTCAGCGGCCATGGCGGCAAACTCGATCATGTGGTCCATCTTGCCGTAAAGCGAGCGGTGGTGGTCGTGATGTTTTTCAACGTTGGGATAACCGGACTTGGTCAGCAACACCTCTTCTCGGGCGAAGTGCTGTTTGCTCAATTTAACAAATTCCGCGACCAGTGGCTGGCAGTCCGCGGCCTCGACCGTGCTGCCATCGAGGATTTCGATGATGCGATTGGCCAAATCCATCAAGGCCTGATGATCATCATCGAGCGCCTTGATCTCCAGTTCGAAGGACGGGGTCATTTTTACCATTCGTTCTGATCTCCTTCTGGCCGCCTCATTAAAGCATTATTCCGCCGCCGTGTCCTGATTGATCGACAGGTTTTCGCCCGCTGCCCCGTCATCCAGGACATCGGGTTCGTCAAATATGGGGCCGCCGCCGAGCGGGAAAACGAAGGCGTATTCGGGGTCGATATGGGCGTGGATCGGATAGATCAGGGCCGGGTCGAATTCGTTGTGAACACGGACATGGAATTCCCCGGCGTTGCCTGGCCCTTCCGTCATGCGGACCCGCATCAAGCTGTCATGGCCGAGCAGATGCATGGACTGAACCTCGACGCTGACGCCTGGGGTCTGGTCATCCGTCAGGTGGATGCCTTCCGGGCGGACCAGCACCGTCACCTCATCGCCGTCGTTGATAGCCCCGGCGCTGACCGAACCGAACGGCGTCGTCACGTGGCCGTCGATGACAACACCATCGACGGAATTCATGATGCCGAACAGGCGGGCGACAAATTCGTGTTTGGGGTGATAGAAAATTTCATGCGGCCGACCGGCCTGAAGGATGCGGCCCTGCTCGCCCATGACCTTGATGCGATCCGCCATGAACATGGCTTCTTCCGGGTCGTGCGTGACCATCAGGGTGGCGACACCGGCACGCTTGAGCACATCAAGCGTCTGTTCCCTGATGCGTGCGCGCATGCTGGTATCGAGGCCGGAAAACGGTTCATCAAGCAGCAACAGTTCCGGTCCCGGCGCCAACGCGCGGGCCAGCGCCACACGCTGCTGTTGGCCGCCGGATAACATGTGCGGGTGTTTGTCAATATGATGGCCCATGCCAACCTGGTCGAGCATATCCATGGCCCGCTCATGGGCCTGCTTTTTATCCATGCCGACCAGCCCGAAGGTGACGTTGTCGATGACCTTCAAGTGCGGGAACAGGGCGTAGTCCTGAAACATCAGGCCAATGCGCCGACGTTCGGGGGGCACAAACAGGTCCTTGTTGGCGACCTCGACATCATTGATGATGACGCTTCCCTGCTGCAACGGTTCCAGCCCGGCGGCCAGACGCAGCAGGGTCGATTTACCGCAGCCCGACGGCCCCAAAAGGCAAACCAGCTCTCCCGCCGGGACCAGAAGGCCGACATTGCGCAGCACCTGATTGTCACCATAGCTGTGTGACACACCGTAAATATGAAGACCCTTCATTGCGTCCCCTCCTGACCGTTGGAGCCGGGGCGCGATCGGGTGATGGCGAACGACAGGGCGATCACCGGGATGATGCCGAAACCAACAATGGCCAGCGCCGCCAGTGACGCCTCGCCGAACTGTTCGTCGGAGGCATACTGGTGAACGAAGGTCGCCAGCGTGTGGAAGTTGAACGGCCTGAGGATCACCGTCAGCGGCAGTTCCTTCATGCAATCGACGAACACCAGAATTGCCGCGGTCAGCACACTGGCCCGAATCAGTGGCAGGTGAACCCGCCCGAGCGTCCGCCACGGGCCATGACCGAGGCTGCGCGCCGCGCCATCCATGTTGGGCGTGATTTTTTCCAGCGCCGCCTCAACACTGCCGAACGACAACGCCAGGAAGCGCACCAGATAACCGAAGGTTACGGCGGCGACAGTGCCACTCAGCAACAGCCCGGTCGACAGGCCGAAGCTATGGCGCATGAAGGCATCCAGGGAGTTATCGAACTTGCCCAGCGAAACCAGCACGCCGACGGCCAGCACCGATCCCGGCACGGCGTAACCCAGACTGGAGAAGCGGACCAGAATTTTCAAGAACCGTCCCCCTTTCAGACGCAGCGCATAGGCCAGGAAAATACCCACCAGAACCGCCAGTAACGCGGCTAGGGACGACAAGAGTACACTGTTCAGGGCGTACTGGTAAAATTTGCTGTCAAGGGCGGCATCAAAATAGGTGATCGAATTGCTGATCAGAACCAGCGCTGGCAATACGAACCCCATTCCGACCGGCAGGACGCAGGCGACGATGGCAAAGACGCGTCGCCAGCCTGTCAGGGTGTATCCGGGCAGCGCCTTGTAGGTTCCGCCCACATTATGAAACTTCTGTCTGCGCCGCCCCAGGCGTTCAATCACGATCAGGGAGATGACAAATACCAGCAGCACACCGGCCAGCTGCGCCGCGCCAGCGACATTGTTCATGTTTAGCCAGACATCATAAATGCCCAGCGTGAACGTACTGACGGCAAAAAAATCGACGGTGCCGAAATCATTCAGGGTTTCCATCAGCGCCAGCGAAACGCCGACGACGATGGCCGGACGGGCCAGCGGCAAGGCAACCGAAAAAAAACTTCTCCACGGGCCGCGTCCCAGAATGCGGCTGGCTTCGAGAACACCGACCGACTGCTCCAGAAAGGCGGCCCGCGAGAGGATGTAAACATAGGGATAGAGAACCAGAGTCATCATCGCCACGGCGCCACCGGTCGAGCGGATCTCCGGGAACCAGTATTCATGCCGGGTGGTCCAACCGAAGATTTCACGCAACACCGTCTGAACCGGCCCCGCATAGTCGAGGATGTCGGTATAGACATAGGCGATCACATAGGCCGGCATGGCCAACGGCAACAACAATGCCCATTCAAACAGGCGCTTGCCCGGAAACCGGCACATCGCCGCCAGCCAGGCGGTGCCAACGCCTATCACAATGGTGCCGACCCCGACCCCAATCATCAGGGTCAGGGTCGTCGAGATATATACCGGCAGCACGGTGGAGGCGAGATGGCTCCAGATGTCATCGCCGGGGGTAAAGGCGATGACGATAACCGTGATGATCGGCAGGGCGACAATCGCACCGACAATCAGGGCGCCAATCGTCCACACGTTAAGCCAGGAAAGCCGGGTGCGGACGGGAGCGGGGGCAGTCGCAGAGGACAGCGCAACTGTGTTCATCGTCGGTGCAAATCCTCTGCTGCGAAGGTACGCGAACCTAGTTGTTGAACCTCACTCTGTCCATGATCTTTGTCGCTTCTGTGCGATAGGAGCCAACTTTATCCAGATGCACGGCGTCGGCCTTGAACGTTCCCCAGGAAGCAACCAGGGGGTGAAGTTTCACACCAGCCTTGACCGGATATTCGAAGTTTCGTTCCGCGTAGATTTTCTGTGCGGCGTCGTTGCTGAGAAATTCAATCAACGCCATGGCGTTGGCCTTGTTCTTGGCGCTTCTGGTCACACCGGCGCCACTGATATTGACGTGGGTGCCGCGACCTTCCTGATTGGGGAAGATGATGCGGACCGACTTGGCCCAATCTTTCTGTTCCGGGGATTTTTCATTGGTCGCCATTTTTCCCATGTAATAGGTGTTGCCGATGGCGACATCGCATTCCCCCTGATAGACGCCTTTGACCTGGGCGCGGTCGTTGCCCTGGGGTTTGCGCGCAAGATTTGCCTTAACACCGGCGGCCCATTTCTCCGCCGCCTCGACACCCTTGGCGGCAATGATTGATGCCAGTAGCGAGACGTTGTAGACGTGCTTGCCGGAACGGATACAAATCCGACCCTTCATTTTAGGGGCGGCCAAATCTTCGTAGGTTTTGATTTCACCCGGTTTGACGCGGTCCTTATGGGCAAAAATCACCCGCGCCCGGGTCGTCAGTCCATACCAGCGCCCTTTGGCATCACGGTATTGGGCGGGAATATTTTTTTCCAGAACCGGCGACGACGTTTCCTGCAGCAGGTTGGCTTCGACATGCTTTTGCAGATTACCGATGTCCGCCGTTAAAATCATATCGGCTGGGCTGTTCATGCCTTCCGATTTAAGCCGCTCCAGCATCCCCTTTTTCAGATAGACAACATTGACCTTGATCCCGGTTGCAGACGTAAACGCCTCCAGTAAGGGATTAATCAGAAATGGTTGGCGGGCGGAATAAAGATTTACTTCTTCGGCGGCCTGAACGGCACCGCTGTATAGGGCCAGAGCGCTGACGGCAAATGCAGCAGTTCTGAACATCTTTGACATCTTTTTCATTTTGAATTTTCCTAGTCGTAAAATCAGAGCCTGACGACAAAAAGTCGTTGTTTAGAGCGACTGCAATTTATGCAATTGCGACGCATTCGCAATAATTAACCCCTACTTAATATATGGTCAAGGCCTTATTTAAGAATTATTCGCAATTAAAATTCCCTAGGAAATGACGTTCTCTGACATTTCCAAATGTAGTTCCGTTCCCTCATAAGGGTTCTGGCGGGCAACATTTTCATCAAGTTCGACACCGATTCCGGGTTCCTTTGACGGAATGACATAACCGTCTTCCCACTGCATGGGTTTTTTCAGGATATCACTGTGAAACCCACCCCAGGTCTCGATGCTTTCCAGAATCAGAAAGTTCGGCGAACAGGTGCTGATCTGGATATTTGCCGCTCCTTCGATGGGTCCACAATAAAGATGTGGGGCAATCTGGGCATAATACGCTTCGGCCATACCGGCAATTTTCTTGGCCTCCAGAATGCCGCCGACCCTGCCCAGAGCCATTTGCAAAATGGAAGCGGCCTGCGTTTCCAGCACCCGCAGGAATTCATATTTTGTCGTCAACCGTTCGCCGGTGGCAATGGGGATAGAGGTCTGACGGGCGACGCGCGCCATTTCATTGGCGTTCTCGGGCGGTGTCGGCTCCTCGAACCACATCGGGTCATAGGGCTCCAGTTTTTTGGCCAGACGAATGGCGCCTGACGTGGTGAACTGACCGTGGGTGCCGAACAGGAGATCCGCCTTGGTGCCGACAGCGCCGCGGATTTTTTGAACGAAGTCTTCGCAACGCTGTAAGGAGTCCAATGATGGCTGACGACCATCGTAGACGCTATAGGGCCCGGACGGATCAAATTTTACCGCGGTAAAACCTTGTGCCACATATTCTGACGCCCGCTCGGCCGCCATGTCCGCATCGGCATACACATCCGATTTATCATCGGGTTTCGGGTAGAGGTAAGTGTAGGAACGAAGTTTTTCATGAACCTGCCCGCCCAACAATTCATAAACCGGCTTGCCCACATCCTTGCCGACAATATCCCAGCATGCGGTTTCAATGCCGCTCAAAACGCCCATCAGGGAAATGTCTGGCCGAAGCGAATATCCCCGACCATAAACACTGCGCCACAGGCGTTCGATCTTGAAGGGGTCGGCCCCGACGACATGACGTTCGCAAACGTCTTCGATCATTTTGGCGATGGTGTGCGGGCCGAAGGTCGCGGCATAAACTTCGCCATACCCGACAACGTTGCTGTCGGTCACCAGCTTGACGAATATCCAATACCGACCGCCGAAATGAGGCGGCGGATTGCCAACGACAAAAGTCTCAAAGTCTGTGATCCGCATGTACGCCCTCCCGCAGTCAGGTTCTAAGTCACCTTAAGCGGCTTGCGGGGTGGTGAACAATCCGAAAAGTCGGACGGGGTCACGATTTACGCTCACCTTTCAGGAAGGTATCAATCGAACTGGCGCATTGACGGCCCTCACGGATGGCCCAGACAACCAGAGACTGGCCGCGTCGCATATCGCCCGCCGCGAACACTTTCTTGACCGAAGTCTGATAGCTCAGTTCATCCGCACCGACGTTTCCGCGCCCGTCATATTCGACGCCCAGATCGTTGAGAAGCCCGTCCTGAACCGGATGCACGAACCCCATGGCCAACAGCACCAGGTCGGCCTTCAGATCAAATTCCGAACCCGGTATCTCCGTCATCTGCATCCGGCCATCGTCATCCGCCGCCCACTTGAGGCGCACGCCGTGCAGGGTCTGCAGCACTCCATCGTCACCGGACAAGGATTTTGTCAGGACCGACCAATCTCGCTCGCAACCTTCGTCATGTGACGTCGACGACCTGAGCTTCATGGGCCAGTTCGGCCAGGTCAGGTCCTTGTTTTCCTTTTCAGGCGGCTTCGCCAATAGCTCAAGCTGGGTGATGGACGCGGCCCCCTGACGGGCTGACGTGCCAACACAATCGGCCCCCGTATCGCCGCCGCCGATGACGATAACATGTTTGTCTTTCGCCAGAATCGATACATCTTCCGGCACGTTGACGCCGGCATTCCGGTCATTCTGCTGGGACAGGAATTCCATGGCGAAATGCGCGCCTTTAAGATCCCGACCGGGGACCGGCAAATCACGTGGATATTCCGAACCGCCACAAAGCGCGATAGCATCGAATTCCCTGACCAGCTTTTCCGTTGAAACGTTTCCGCCGACATGGCTGTTGGGGCGAAATTCCACACCCTCCGCCTGCATCTGGGCGATACGCCGGTCGATCAGGGTTTTGTCCATCTTAAAATCAGGAATGCCGATCCTGAGCAATCCGCCAATGCGTGCATTTTTTTCGAACACGACAACCTTGTGTCCGGCACGGGCCAGTTGCTGGGCGCAGGCCATACCGGCCGGACCGGAACCGACGACACCAACCCGTTTTCCGGTGCGGTGCTTGGGAATTTGCGGCTTGATCCAGCCCTGTTCCCAACCGCGATCAACAATCGCGCATTCGATGCTCTTGATGGTCACCGGCTCATCAGAAAGATTAAGCGTGCAAGACGCTTCGCACGGTGCCGGACAAACCCGGCCGGTGAACTCCGGAAAGTTGTTTGTGCTGTGCAGGCGCCTTAAGGCGTCACGCCATTTTCCACGATAGACAAACTCGTTCCATTCGGGGATCAGGTTATCGACGGGGCAGCCCTGATGACAATAAGGAATACCACAATCCATACAGCGCGCACCCTGCGCCGAAATCTGATCATCATTCAGCGGCACGGAAAATTCTTTAAAGTGCTTCAGGCGATCATCGACAGGCGCATAGGTCCGGTCATGACGATCAATCTCCAGAAATCCAGTTGGCTTACCCATGACCTCAAGCTCCTACAGCGAGGTTGGCACCTTCGCGTTCCGCCGCTGCTGATTTAGCCTGCATTTCCTGCAGAACCCGGCGATATTCAATTGGCATGACCTTGACGAATTTTGTCAGATAATCATTCCAGTTATCGAGAATTTCCCGGGCTCGCGCACTTCCCGTATGACGCAGATGGGATTCAATCAGGCCTTTCAGACGTTGCTCGTCATGGCGGGTCATATCGCCTGAAACATCGACCATTCCATGACTTTCCAGATCCCCTGACTGGGCTTCTTCTTCTGTCATAAAGCGTTCTTCATCGGCGATCGGCGCGATATCGACCATGCTCATATTACACAATGTCTCAAACTCGCCGTCTTCATCAAGCACGTAGGCAATGCCGCCAGACATCCCGGCGGCAAAATTTCGCCCGGTCTTACCCAACACGACGACGATACCGCCGGTCATGTACTCACAACCGTGATCGCCGCAGCCCTCGACGACCGCCGTCGCTCCGGAGTTTCTGACGGCGAACCGTTCGCCGACGACACCTTGGATAAAACACTCACCGGAAATGGCGCCGTAAAGCAGCGTGTTCCCAGCGATGATATTTTCATGCGGAACGATCTTGCTTTTTTTCGACGGGTAAATGCTGATGCGCCCGCCCGAAAGACCTTTGCCGACGTAATCGTTAGCGTCTCCGGACAGTTCCAGCGACACGCCGTGGGCCAGCCATCCGCCGAAAGTCTGTCCGGCATTGCCGGTAAACTTGATGTGGATGGAACCTTCCGGGAGCCCTTCGATACCAAATTTCTTGCCGATTTTCCCGGAAAGCATCGCGCCGACGGCCCGGTTGATATTACGAATCTCGGACGTGATCTCCACAGGTTTACCATCCTCAAGAGCCGGTTGCGATTGACGGATCAGTTCATGATCAAGGGCGCCTTCAAGACCGTGATCCTGTGTCGTATTGTTGAAAACGGCGACACCTTCGGAAACATCCGGTTGATAGAGCAATTTGGAAAGATCAACATTCTGGGCTTTCCAGTGGTCAATGGCTGCGCGCGTGTTAAGGGCATCGGTGCGCCCGATCATGTCATTGAAGTTACGGAACCCGAGTTCCGCCATCAGTTCACGGATTTCACGGGCGATGAACGTGAAGAAATTAACCACATGATCCGGATCACCGGTGAAGCGTTTGCGCAGTTCGGCATCCTGAGTGGCCACACCGACCGGGCAGGTATTGAGGTGGCATTTGCGCATCATGATGCAGCCTTCGGAAACCAGCGCTGCCGTGGCAAAACCAAATTCATCGGCCCCCAACAATGCGCCGACGATAACGTCTCTGCCGGTCCGCAGCCCGCCATCGACCTGAACCGCGATACGACCGCGCAATTCGTTCAACACCAGCGTTTGATGAGTTTCGGCCAGACCGGTTTCCCACGGGCCGCCCGCATTCAGCAGCGATGTAATCGGGCTGGCCCCGGTACCGCCGTCATGGCCGGAAATGGTCACATGGTCGGCGTGGGCCTTACTGACACCCGCAGCAACCGTACCGACGCCAATTTCCGAAACCAGCTTCACCGAAATGCGGGCTTCAGGATTGACGTTTTTGAGATCATGAATGAGTTGAGACAAATCCTCAATGGAATAAATATCGTGATGCGGCGGTGGTGAAATCAGACCCACACCCGGCGTCGAATGACGCACGGCGGCAATCCTGTCATCGACCTTGTGGCCCGGTAACTGACCGCCTTCTCCGGGTTTTGCGCCCTGCGCCATCTTGATCTGGATATCATCGGCATTGGCGAGATATTCGTTGGTCACGCCAAACCGCCCGGACGCCACCTGTTTGATGGCCGAACGCATGGAATCGCCATTGGGCAACGGCTTGAAGCGTTCCGCTTCCTCGCCGCCCTCACCGGTATTGGACTTGCCGCCAATGCGGTTCATGGCAATGGCCAGCGTGGTGTGGGCCTCCCAACTGATGGAACCGAAAGACATGGCCCCGGTGGCGAAGCGCTTGAGAATGTTCTCGATGGGCTCCACTTCTTCCAGCGGCACTGGATCGCCAACAGGCTTTAATTCAAACAGGCCGCGCAGGTTTTTCAGTTTGGTAGACTGCTCATTGACCTTGGAAGAATAAACACCGAACAGGTCGTAGTCCCCCTTGCGGACGGCATGCTGCAGGGTCGAAATTGTTTCGGGTGTCCAGACGTGCTCCTCACCGTCAAGGCGAAACGCCAGATCCCCGCCCGCTTCCAGGTCGTCGCGCAGGTTTGGCTCATCGCCAAAGGCAAGCGCGTGACGGACCTCGGTTTCCTGGGCGATTTCGGTCAGCCCGACGCCTTCGACTTTTGTTGACGTGCCGGTAAAATAGGCGTCAACAAATTCACTCGAAAGGCCCACCGCGTCAAAAATCTGCGCCCCGCAATAAGATTGATACGTGGAAATGCCCATTTTGGACATGACCTTGAGAATGCCCTTATTGATCGCCTTGACGTAGCGCTTGTAGGCTTCTTTTTCAGACAGCTCTTCACCAAAATCACACCTGAGATTGGCGAGTGTATCGAAGGCAAGGTAGGGATTTATCGCCTCCGCCCCATACCCGGCAAGCAGGCAGAAATCGTGAACCCGGCGGGCTTCACCGGTTTCGACCACCAGACCGACGCTTGTGCGTAAGCCCTTGCGGATCAGATGATGGTGCACGGCACCCGTCGCCAATAGCGCCGGGATGGCGATATGATCGGCGTCCATACCCCGGTCCGATAGGATCAGGATATTGTAACCGTGCTCACCGACAACCCGTTCGGCCCGCTGACACAAGGCGTCAATCGCTTCGGCCATGGTCTGGCGGTTGCCGTCCATGACCGAATAACAGATATCCAAGGTATAGGTGCGGAACGATCCATCCACCTGATTTTCGATGCGGCGGATGCGCTCAAGATCCGTGTTGGTGAGGATCGGATGGGGAACCTCCAGACGTTTGTTGGTTCCGCCTGATTCCAGATCGAGCAGGTTCGGACGCGGACCGATGAAACTGACCAGCGACATGACCAGTTCTTCGCGAATGGGATCAATCGGCGGGTTGGTCACCTGGGCAAAATTCTGAAAGAAATAATCATAAAGCATGCGCGATTTATCGGACAACGGCGCCAAGGGAATATCACGTCCCATGGAACCAATAGGGTCCTGCCCGCTGGTCGCCATCGGCTTGAAGAAGAAGCTGATGTCTTCGCGCGTATAACCGAACGCCTGCTGCAGGTTCAGCAGCGTGACGGGGTCCGGTGTCATCGGCCCGACTTCGGCCGGCAAATCCCTCAGTTTGATCTGGTTTTTTTCCAGCCACTCCTTATAGGGACGGGCATTCGCCAGGTCGGACTTGAGCTCCTCATCAGATATAATGCGATGCTCTTCAAGGTCGATCAGCAGCATCTTTCCGGGTTGAAGTCGCCATTTTTTGATAATCTTGTCTTCGGGAATGTCGATTACGCCAACTTCGGACGCCATCACCACGACCCCCCCCTCGGTCACAACATAGCGGGCCGGGCGCAGACCATTGCGGTCAAGGGTGGCGGCAATTTGCCGACCATCTGAAAACGCCATGGCGGCGGGGCCATCCCAGGGTTCCATCAGGGCCGACTGAAATTCGTAAAATGCCTGCCTGTTGGCATCCATCAACGGGTTGTCCGCCCAGGCTTCCGGGATCATCAGCATCATCGCATGCGCCAGCGAATACCCGCCCATGACCAGTAGCTCGAGCGCGTTATCAAAGGTCGATGAATCCGATGACCCGTCACCAATCAACGGCCACAGCTTCTCCAGGTCCTCACCCAGAATTTTCGAACTCATGTTGTGACGGCGTGCGTTCATCCAGTTGATGTTGCCACGCAATGTATTGATTTCACCGTTATGGCTGAGATAACGAAACGGTTGAGCCAGCCGCCACGACGGGAATGTATTGGTCGAAAAGCGCTGATGGAACAGGGCCATGGCCGTCTGGAAATCGGGGTCCTGAAAATCGACGTAATATTTGCCCAGATTAGGGGCCAGCACCATGCCCTTGAAAACGATGGTCCGCACCGACAAGGAGGGAACGTAAAAATCTTTCCAGGCTTCCTGATCATAATCCCAGATCGCGTGATGGGCCTGTTTGCGAATAACGTATAGCTTGCGCTCAAAGGCGTCCGTGTCCCCGGTATCGGCTCCTTTGCCGATAAGTATCTGGCGGATCACCGGCTCGTTGGGTTTTACCGTCTCCCCCAGCACCGAATTATCAACCGGCACGTCGCGCCAGCCCAACAGCGCCTGTCCTTCGGCTGCGGTGACCCGATTGAACGCCGCCACGCATTTTGCCCGGCGTTGTTCATCACGCGGCAAAAACACCATGCCGACCGCATAATCGTTTTTTTCAGGAACCGTAATCCCCTGCGCGCCAAAAACCTTTTTGTGGAATTCATGAGGCTGCTGAATCAGAATTCCAGCACCGTCACCTGCCAGAGGGTCGGCGCCAATGGCGCCACGGTGGTCCATGTTGACAACAATCTTAAGCGCCTGATGAACGATCTCGTGGCTGGGTTCGTTGTTGATATTGGCGATAAACCCAAAACCGCAGGCGTCGTGCTCCTTGGCGGGATCATACAACCCCTGCTCATCTGGAAGTCCGGGTCCTTTAGGCGTACTGATATGGTTCATCGTTCATACTCTGCGTAAACTATTCTGAAGATTCACAAAAATGCTCAGTTTGATACCAAAGCAACCGGGATCAGCCAATCAAAAAAGTAAAACCGCATCTTTTCCAACGCGCAACTCACAGGCTTATTCGGCTTCGACTTCCGCCATTCCACGGTGGAAATCTAGGAATTAAATTATCATTTTCAGTAAATACGGAATTTTTACCTAAATATTTGCCTGGATTTCATATTTTTACCCGCCCGACATTTGCCGATGTCTTTAAATCCGAATTAGCTTCCAGAGACCTTTGCCTCAATGTAGGGTAATTCAAGAAGGAGACTTTCATGCAGACTGCCACCCCGTCCGCAAAAACGCTGTTTCTCAATATGGCGCATTTTCTGGATCATCTGTTCATGCTGATCTACGCAACAGCGGTGATCACAATCGCGGTTGAGTTCGGTAAAACCTACGGAGAAATTCTGGTGTTCGCGACACCCGGCTTCGTCTTGTTTGGCGCCATGGCATTGGTGTTTGGGTGGTTAGGCGATCATTGGGGTCGCCATCGTCTGATCCTGATCTTCTTCATCGGCATCGGCCTTTCCGCTGTCATGACCGGTTTTGCCGACGGAATCTGGCAGATCGGCGCCGGGTTGTCAGCGATTGGGCTGTTTGCGGCGATTTACCATCCCGTCGGTATCCCGATGTTGGTTCAGGGCCTTGAAAAACCGGGAAAGACGCTCGGGATAAACGGTGTTTTTGGCAACTTGGGCGTTGCCGCAGCCCCCTTATTCGTCGGTGCCATTGCGGTGACGTTTGGATGGCGGGCGGCGTTCATTGCTCCCGGTGTGGTGTCTATCGTCCTGGGCCTTCTGTTCTGGAAACTGGTTCCTGCCGACCCGCCGATAAAATCAAAAACCAAGGCCGTCGCCTCCATGGATGAGGCATTTGTCCCGGGTTGGCGTCATGTATTGGGGGTCATTGCCGTCGTTACCTTGCTGGGCGGACTGATTTTCAACTCCACTACGGTCTCCATCCCCAAACTGTTCGAAGAGCGACTGGCTGACTCAGGACCTGATTTTCTGAGCTATACGGCTATGGCGGCAATCGTTTATGCCGTCGCCTCACTGGCCCAGGTCATTGCCGGTTCGGCCGTTGATCGGATGTCGGCAAAATCATTGATCGTGGGCATTGTCCTGTCGCAGTTCATCGTATTTTTCGGTGTCGCTTTTTCTGAAGGCCTGTCTGTTTTTGCGCTGGCCCTTCTTGGGATGTCGTGTGTGTTTGGACAAATCCCCATTATCGACACCCTGATCACCCGTTATGTTCCGGATTCCCACCGGGGCAAGGTGTTTTCCATTCGCTACCTGCTCAACCTTGGTGTCGGCGCCATGGCCGTCCCGCTTATTTCCTATCTTCACCAATGGGGCGGCGGGTTCACGACCCTGTTTCAGGTTTTGGGCAGTTGCGCCGTTGTGATGGCCGTTGCCGCTGTTACCTTGCCGAGGAAACCCGTTGAAACCAGCCTTTCCTGAAAATCCGGAGACGCCAAACACTACCCCTATTGACCTGAGCGAGATCGCTCCCAATCTATCTGCTAACAAACGTTAATCGCTGGAAAATCCTGACCATGACCAACCATTTTTATGACGCCCACATATTTTGCTGCATCAACGAACGCGCCCCGGATCACCCACGCGGTTCATGCGCCCGGCGCGGGTCCGTCGAACTTCACCAATACATGAAAGAAAAATCCAAGGAACTTGGGATTGAAGGCATCCGGGTCAACAAGGCGGGGTGTCTAGACCGCTGCGAGCTGGGGCCGGTCATGGTTATATACCCGGAAGGCACATGGTATGCTATCAACTCAACCGCCGACATTGATGAAATTCTTGAACATCACGTCATCAATGGCACCGTAGTGGAGCATCTGGCCCTCGCCAACGATCAGGAATTTCCCAATCCGCCTGCGGGTACGGACCTGCAACTGAACGTCAGCAAGGTCGAAAACCTGACGGACCGCATCAAATTGTTTGAGCTGCGTTCCGTCAATGGCAGCCCGCTACCCCCGTTTACCGCCGGGGCGCATATCGATCTTAAAATCAATGAAGATCTTCGCCGCTCCTATTCGCTCACCAACAGCCCGTCCGAACGGGACCGTTATGTCATATCCGTCCTTGATGAACCTGACGGGCGGGGCGGGTCACACTGGATTCACGGTAATCTGCATGAAGGTGCGGGGATTACAGTGGTCGTTCCCGAAAACAACTTCGAACTGGTCGATAATGCAGATGAGCACATATTTATTGCTGGCGGCATCGGCATTTCCCCGATCCTGTCGATGGGACGCCATCTGCACAACCAGGGAACCCGTAAAACTCTTCATTACTGCACCCAAAGCCCGGATCAGACCGCTTTCAGGGATGAGGTCGCCGAGATTTTCGCTGACAGCCTGACCCTGCACCATGACGGCGGCGACCCGGCGAACGGGATCAATCTGGAGGATACCCTGCAACCCCGCCCCGACGGCGCACATCTCTACATTTGCGGTCCAAAAGGTCTGATTGACGCGGCCCTAAACGCGGCCTCTCACTGGCCCGAAGGCACAGTTCATTATGAACTGTTCTCGGGTTCCGAAGCCGCCGATCAGGATGGCGATGAAACGTTCACGGTCATCCTGAAGAAAAGCGGGAAAACCCTGGACATCAGGCCGGGGGAAAGCATTCTGGAGGTTATTCGTGACGCGGGTGTCGAAGCGGAGTCAGCCTGCCAATCTGGGATTTGCGGCACCTGCCAAACGGGATTGCTGAGTGGCAAAGCCGACCATCGTGATGAATTTCTGACCGCAGAGGATCAGGACACACAGATCATGATCTGTGTGTCACGGGCCAAACCCGGCGAAACGCTGATCCTGGATATATAAGAGCTTAAGTCTCTTCAATAAACGTGGTCAGCTGATTAAACAGCTCGGCCTCGGCCTCGGCCCAATTCTTGATACGCTGAACCTCGTCCGGTGAAAAGTCGAATGTTTTCGCCGTTTCTTTCAATACCATTGATTCATCGACGTGAAGTTTCTCATCGACATAGGCGACCACATACATGCCCAACAGGGTCACCACCCTGGATTCACGTGTCGTGAAGGGTGTCGGGTTGGTCGCCCCAAAAATTTCTTCTGCGGGAATATTCAGATCGTGCCCAAAAGTGTCCGCCAGATCTTCCAGCAGTGCGACTTCCTGCACGGCAACCCGCCCATCGGCCAGGGCCATCTTGGTCGCAAGCGCCAAAAAAGATTTCTTCTGATCCTGATTGAGTCTGTTTAGAAACATGTCTTTCCTCAAACAACCGTCCCTAACCTGTTCTGGCCGGTTTTACCTTACCCGTCAATCAGGGATTCAGCCTCGGCTTTTAGGGTGTCGTGTTCATCCGCGGCGCTTGAAACATACCGATGCGCCCAGCCGCTCAGGTTATCAATGGCCTTTTCCTCGATTTCCAGAGCGCCAGAAATTTCCGTCAGGACCGTTGACTCATCGGGATGAACCTTCTCATCCGCATATGCCAGAACCAGCAGTTCGAGAAACGTAATCCGCCGTGAGCGCCGGCTCGGGAAGACAGCGGTGTTGGTCACACCGAAAACCTCTTCCGGCGGCGCAACAATCCCACTACCAAGACTTTTTTTCAGCCTGTTAAGGATAACGTCTTCTTCCGGGGCGACATCGCCATCCGCCAGAATAACCCGGGTAGCCAGCGCCAGAAATGAACTTTTCTGTCGGGGATTCAATTCTTCAAGGAACATATTTAGCATTCGGCATCCTGCTTAAATTATTCGGCGACAACGGTTAATCTATTCACCGGCAGAACCCATTTCAACAGAGTCCTCAACCGTAACTTCCGGTTCCGAACCTTCTTCATCCTCGAATGGCCGGATACCTCGAAGCGCCAACTCTTCCCAGACACAGGACAATGCCTTTTCCGCGATTTCTTCGCGCCGCCCATAATTTTCAATCCAGAACTGAATCTCATATTCGGCGGCCCAGACATTATATTGGCGCTCAATACCCTTGAACCGCACCTCACGTTCCGGAGTATCGAGAATATTGGGGGCCTTCATCAGCCCCGCTTCCATGATGTCGGAGGCTTCTGATGGCGGGAATTTGGCATCAAGATACAGAGGAAGCTCCAGGCGAACGGCGTCAAAGGAATTAAAATTATGTATTTGGGCTTCAGAAACCTGTCCGTTAGGCAGGCTGACAACATATCCGTTACGCACCTTGACCCGTGTCGTCCGCCACGTAATATCAACAACCCGCCCTTCATCCACATCACCGATCTGAACCCAGTCGCCGACGTTAAACGGGCGTTCCATATTGATGACGATACCGGAGAAGATGTTGGCGATGTTCGATTGCACCGCCAGGCCAATTATCATTGTGATCAAACCACCCGTGGCCAGCAGGCTGGCCAGTTGCTGTTCGAAGACAAAAGCGACAATCCCGCAGCCGGCAAAGCTGTACACCACGACCGATCCAAACACCCGGATGACGTTAGGGATCATGCGTTCCGTATGGTCTTCCAGCGGCGTCCACAGGAAGCGTTCGAGGGCAATGCCAACGATACGCGCCGGAATCAGCCACCACAACAGTTCGTAACCCAGAATTATGCTATCAATATAATGGTCCGGAAGATTCTGGGTGGCGAAATCAAGCGCCAGGTTTCCCGCGGAAAGCAGCATCGAGGGCCACGATACCAACCGCAGAAACCACGACTGCGCCGCCCAAAAACGGCCCCGTTCCCGGCGGTCCATGGCGCCGGCGAAAATCATCCCGACAAGGGCGAAAATCGCAATGTAGATAAAGTATTCAGCGGGGATAAAATCCCTGATCTTGATTTCGCCTTTCTGTATGATAACGCCAAAGTCGATCTGGGAAAATTCCGGGTCATCTGCGGCGAAACCAACGTAGGACGGGTTGCCCAATGTTCCTTCGGGGACAATATCCTGAGCAATCCACGCCCGATCAACCACAAACCCGGTTGAGGGTTTGACCGCGTGCGATTGTTCTAGTTTATCGCGCATGGTTTCACCCGGACGGAGCGCCACCCCCAGAACATCGACAACGTACTGAAGATTGTTTTTATTGAGCTTGTTATGTGAAAACGCCACGCCAACCAGATGGTCGCCATAGACCCGGTAAGTATCGGAGAAATTAAACCGAAACAGGCCTTTTACCCGATACAGACGATACGTCATATCGCCGATCTTCTGCTCGTCTACGGGTTTTTCCAGCTTGATCGGCTCGGCCGCGTTAATAAATTTCAGATTTTGCGGTTCAAAATTTCCGCGGTAACGGAACCAGATCAGGAAATCCATCTGGAACTGGTTTTCCGCAAGTTTGATTTCTGAAATTTCATTGACCTGCAGACCGGTGTAAACCACGTTGGTCTTGTACATGAAACGGTCATTTACATAGAGCACCCGCCCGCGTTTCAACTCGGCGATGTAATTGCGATTGGAACCCGGTTTGATGGGTTGCAACTGGGTCAGCGCGGAAACGATGTTTGCGCCGCTGTAAATACCGATGAAAGTGGGCTTCTGTGCTTCCCCGTCCCGATTGAAATAGGTGTTGCCACTGACGCCCTGAATTCCATCCTCTTCGCGCAGCCTTCCCGCCAGATCAAGCTTGATACCTTCCCGCGTCGCCGTCAAATTCCCGGCGGCATCCTCATCCTCGCTGACCGTTTTCAGGCCCTGCACCAGCATATGGGCGGTATCGTAGGCGTAAGCCGCAACCCAGTCGGGGGCTTCCCCGTATTTTTGGATGTAGCGGTTTTTAAAGTTCTGCGCCGTTTCATTCGCCGTATCAAACAGCAGCGGTGCGGTCACCAGCATGCGGTTGGTATAGCGGCCAAAGTCATCACTTTTCCCGGGAAGCTCCTTGATGGTATCAAAGAACGCCTTTGTTGACAGGTAGTTGGGGCCAACCACCATGTTGCGGATACCGGCGTCGCGCATCAACTTGATGATCCGGGCGCCATCGACTTCATTCACCGCCAGGAAAATTGCACCCGCATCCTTGTAACCCTTGAGTTCCTTAACAATCCTCTGCATCTGGTTAACAACAGGTTTGCTGGAGTCATATTCCCAGGTGTAGCGGATTTTGGTGCCGAAGCGCCGATAGGTATCGCGGAAATTGTTACCCAGCGTTTCACCAAATCCGTTCTTGTCGACGATCATGGAAACCAGCTTGTGACCGAGGACGTTTCGCGTGTAGTTGGCGAGAAAACGCGCCTGATGGGTATCACTGAACAGCGAGCTGAAAACCCAGTCGTGGTGTTTGATTACTGCGGGGTCAACAGACGCCGGAACGATAAGTTGTATGCCTTTTTCTTCATAGATTTTTCCGGCGGCAAGAACGGTTTCCGATGTCCAGTGCCCGATGACGGCTTGTGCTTTCGAAGCGGCGATAAGGTTTGCCTGTCTGGCGGCTTCCGCCGGATCATTTTTATCGTCATAGACATCCGCTTTCAGGAAGTTGCCGTTGATTCCACCATTGTCATTGACAACATCAAAATACAATTCAACGCCCTGCTTCATGGACTCGCCGATTTTTGCCGAATTCCCACTCATCGGACCAACAACCGCAAACCGAATCGCATCTTCATCGCTGCGGGTAATGAGGGCGATGTTGGTGATGAGCGAAAAAATAAGGCCGATGACGGCAATCACCCCGATGATGACCGCAAACATCTGGCGTTTTGTTAGGTGGGATAATCTGTCAAACACTGTCCCGTTTCCCGTCCCTCAAGTTTGATTTTTTTATTTTTGTTATTCTAGTCGATAAAATCATGTGACGACGAATGATATTGTTTCTGTTGTCTGGTCTCCGTTGTCATCCGTGATCGTTACGTTAAAGCTGTCGTCATGATCCGAAACATTGTTATTGACGTAGGTATAGGTATCACCATCCACCACAAGCGATCCAGTGCCGTTCGCGAGGCCAGATAAACTGTAGCTCAACCCATCTCCGTCAACATCCTCTCCCAGGATCATTCCTTTATACGTCGCCCCCTGTGAGACGGCAACTGTGGTCAGGTCCTTGTAGCTGGCGCCATCCGTAATGGCGCCATCGTTGTCGTTGCCCGATGTGTCTTCGGCTATGGCCCCCGAACCTTCATCAAACTGCCAGTTACCAACCAGACCGGTTTCATCGCCGTTCAGTTGTTTATCATAGTTAGCCGTGATTTCGGCATCCGTGCGCACCGTATCCCAAACCCTGACGCCGTTCATTTCACCGGCGAAAGCATTCCCCGCCTGGAAGCTCCCGCCAACAGCACTCTGATCCTGCCCCAGGACAATCGTGCCCCCGGCGGTCAACGTACCCGAAGCTCCAGTGCCCGTCGTCTTCAACGCCCCGTCAACATAAAGTCTGGTTGATGTCCCGTCGTACGTGGCCGCGACATGGTGCCACGCGCCGTCCGTAACGCCCGCATTTGTCAACGACGCGCCAGTGGCGTTATTGGCGGTAAAGATAAGCGTTGACCCACTGGTATGAAACGCCGCTTCATGGGCTGACAATACGTTGCCCGGTTCCGTTACCGCGTAGGAGAACATGGTTTCCGACGCGCCCGTGGTCTTCATCCACAGCTCAACCGACAAGGCGCTGGTCCCAATGTTGGTGACGTCGCTGATCGCAACGACATCGTTGTTACCGTCAAAGTTCAGTGAATAATCTGTCGAAAGTGTCGGGTCCTTGCCGACATCAACGGATACCGTCTCGTCATCAACCCCTGACGTCGCCCCGCTGGCGCGGATGGTGAAACTGTCGGCACCCTGATAATTATCGTTCGGCGTGTAGGTCCACTGCCCGGTTGCCGCATCGAGATCAAGATCACCGTTCTGCGGGCTGCCAATGGCGGTGTAGGTCGCCGTGCCGGAGACATCCGCCGACGTCATATGTCCGGACGCCGAAGACCCTTCGGCAATGTTGAGAAAACTACCTTCAAGGGTCGGGGCATTGGAGTGCCAGGTTGGATCGTCTGTGGCAACGGCGGTGCTGGAACCGAGAGTCCCCGAGTTGGAATTGACGGAGCTGTCGGCAACCGTCTGGCCCGTTCCCTCATTCAGTTTCCAGTACCCGGACAGGCCGGTCTCATCACCGCCCAGCGACGTCGTCATATAGTCACTGATTTGACCCGCCGTCAGCGCCGTTGACCAGACGCTGGCTTCGGACATACTGCCGTTGAAGAACGTAGAAGCATTGAACCAGCTTCCCAAGTTGAGATTCCCGCCGCCGGTGTTGATCGCCCGATCATCGTTGGAAAACAGCGCGCTGATCGTCGTCAAGCGATGCCCGTCCTGATAAAGCTCGAGATCGCGCAGGCTGACGGTGCCGTCCGCCGCGCTACCCGGCACGACGACCGCGTAATGGTGCCATTGACCGTCATTGGTGGCGGTCAATGGTGTGAAAGTGATGGCGGCATTGCCAAGGTGGGCAGTGACACCGTGACCACCGCCAGAGGTGTCCCAATTGTTGAGCCCCAGAGCGAAGGCCGTACCGGTCCCCGACGAATTGCCATAGCTGGCGAGCGTCTGGTCGGTGTCGGAAGTCGTCTTGGCCCAAAGCATGATAGTCCGAGCCGCCGAACCCGTGGGGCCGACACCGCTGGAGAACGCGACATTGTCGTTGGTGCCATCGAAGCTCAATGCGTTGCCCAGGTGATTGACAATCTGCGCATCACCGCTGCCGGAATCGACGATTTTTGCACTGCTGGCTATCGTGCCATTGGTCTGAATTGTCGTATTATCCCTGATCGTCGTGCCGGAGACATCATCAAAAGTATACTGGGCAATCAGATCGGTTGTATCGTAATCATAGGCCCCCGTCATACCATCGCGGACTTCAGCCGCCGTGCGTTCAACATTCCACACCCGTAAATTATCCACGGCGCCATTAAATGTTAATGTCCCAAGGGGGCTTCCTCCAATCATGTGGGAAGCGCCACTGTGAGAGATGTTGCCGGACAGGCCCGTGCTCTGCCCCTGAAAGTCACCATCAATGTATAATTTAACGGCAGATCCCGTATAGACGCCGACAACGTGATACCACTGCCCGGCGGTCGCCGTATTTGTCGCGGTGATGGTTCCGGTTCCACCCGCCGTCGGCGCTATGAACCCGAACTTGTTATCCGAACCCAAGTATAGAGCATATCCGGTTGCGTTATCAGCACGATAGTTGCCAACGATGATTTGCTGTACGCCTGTAAGCGCATCCGGGCGCACCCAGGCTTCATAGGTCGCGGCGCCGGTGACATTCAATTCTGATGCATTGCCAAAACTGACCACATTGGGCCAGCCGCCGGGAAGAGAGAGGACATTGCCGGTTGGTCCGCTGATTATATCAGTATCCGTCTGCAACGGTGCTGTCTGATCGGGGTTGACGCTCGCTCCATTCACCCGCGTTCCATCAAGCGCCGCCGTACCCTGGGTGTTGTCAATCGTGCCGGACGCCCCCTGACTATCGGAATCGAAGGAATAGTTGGCGACCAGGTTGGACGGCGCACCGGAGATTTTCTGATTCATGAATTCGTTGAGTTCAGCGCCAGTGCGGGCATCGTTCCAGAACCGGACCTCGTCCATCTGCCCGTTGAAATGGAATGAACTGTTGGACATTGCCCTGCCGATATTGGCAACCCCGGTCGTAATCGCCGGCGACATGACCTGGCTGGCCCCGGACGCCACACCATCCACGTAAAGCTGCATGGTGCCCGACGTGTTGGTAACGGCGACATGGTGCCATGCGCCGTCGGCGACGTTGCCACCTGTTGGTCCGAATGCAGACGTCTGACCATAGCGCAGGTTCCCCGTCGTTTGATCGACGTAGAAGAACCCGGCATCATTGGCAGCGACAGTTCCGTTTCCGAAACTGAAGATTTCCTGCCGCGCGCCGGTGTAGGAAGTTTGGATCCACGCCTCGATGGTGAAATCCGACGAGCCGGTGGTGAAGGCGGCATTGGTGCCGAGATCGACATAATCGTTGATCCCGTCCAGCGTCAGCACATCGGTTGGCGAGCCGGGCCCGTTGATGACGCCATCGTTATTGTTGGCGGTGGAATCCTGAACAACAGAGCCGGTCGCTTCATCAAATCGGTAATTGGCGACCAGCCCGGCGGACGACGGGTCAATTTGTTCATTATAATTGTCGCCGATTTCCTGCGCCGTGCGGACATCGTTCCAGAACCGGACCTCGTCCATCATGCCCATGAAATTGCTAAAGGCCGTGCCCGACGCCGCCGATTCTCCGCCAATTTGAATGTCCTGAGTGCCGATGGCCCCGGCCTCACCAGCGATGGACGCGGTACCTTCCGCCGTCCCGTTGACATACAGGGTCGCATTGCCATTCCGATCAAAGGTCGCCGCCACATGATACCAGGTGTCCGCCGCCAGAGCCGTTGTGCCCGCCTGAGTTATCGTTGCGCCATCGGCGCCATCGCTAAAGCCGACCTGCAACTGGTTCGACGAATTGACGGCCAACAGGTAGCCCAGGAAATTGTTATCGCCGCGGTTATCGATGACCGCCTGATTGATCCCCACCTGATCAAGGTTGATCCACGCCTCGACGCTGAAATCACCGGTTCCGAAGGTCAGGCTGGTTGATGGCGAAACAACAACCGTGTCATTGATTCCGTCAAACTGTATGGCCCCACCGTGCACGGCATTTTCCGCATCAGCGGCGATGGTCACCGTGATGGTTTCCGTATCCGTGCCCGACGTCGCCCCGCTGGCGCGGACATTGAAGCTGACCGATCCCGCATAGTTTTCCGGTGGCGTATAGGTCCATTGCCCGGAAGATGAATCGACGCTGACGCTGCCCTGCGCCGGATTGGAGGTGATCGCATAGCTAGCCGTGCCCTGAACATCCGAGTTGGTCATGGTGCCGGTGGCGGTCTCACCTTCGTTGATGGTGATGGTATTCCCATACACGGCTGGCGCGACCGAAACGACGGTCGCCCCGCCACTGACCGTTCCGGCGCTGTTGCTTCCGGCCTCATCCGTCAGCGACGTACCAACAACTTCATCCATCACATAATTGACGACCAGATCACCGCCTTCGTTGCCGGTCAGGGTCTGGTTGTAGGTCTGCTGGATTTCAGCCCCGGTTCGCGCCGCTTGCCAGATACGGAAATCACTGAGCTGCCCATCAAGGAAACGGCTGGCTCCGCCCAAGGCCCCGATTTGCGCGTCATCCAGAGTGATCGCGCTTTCTGAGGTATAGGTGATGGTTTCTGTCAGATCGCCATTCAGATAAAGATGCAGCTGGTTGGCGGAAACATCCCGGACGACGCTGATATGAAGCCAATCGCCAATGTCTTGGGCGAATTCATGGGCGAACACCAGATGGTTGCCGGATTCACCCCAGTTGAGTTGCTTGACGCCCGACACGCTCTGGAACTGGATATGCAGGTCACCCGCTGCGGCATGGACCGCGTTGCCCAGTAACATGTCGAAGTCGTTATCGGCGGGCAGACTATCGAGATTGATCCAGGTTTCGATGGTCATGTCCTGGAACGTGACACCGAGGTTTGGCACGGTCACGTAATCATTCGCACCGTCTAGGTTGAGCGCCTTGGTTGGCAGATGAATGATCTCGACGCCGGAATTAATGGGATTGCTGGTGGTCGCGCTGATCGCCGCATTGCCGACACCTACGCCGTTATGTGTAGTCGCTGAACCTGAAACATCCTGAATTGTCGGTGTCGCCCCCGAATCATCGTCTTCAAAGGTATAATAAGCAACCAGATTGGGTGATCCACCGCCTATGCCTTCATGCATGTTGGCTTGGATTTCCGCATGGGTGCGTACATCGTCCCAGATGCGAACATCGTCCATCTGGCCGCTAAGGTATTTGTTGGACGACTGCGTGAAAGCGCCAATCTCAACAATTCCCGTTGTGACTTTCAATGACGTAAGAGCAACGGAACCCGATTTGTCCAAAATACCATCAACATAGAGTTTTACGGTTCCGCCGTCGAACGTCACTGCCGCGTGGTGCCAGCGACCATCGTCGACAACCGCCGAGCCCTCAATCTGTTGGAAAGCATTTGAGCCGTCTCTCCCTCCGAAGATTAAAGTGCCGGCCCCCGCCGAGCGTGATGGCGCACCTATAAATAACGCATAGTCACCATTACCCTTGGTGATAAGCCCATGATCATCAGCATTGTTACCCGCCGCCATCTTGCGGGAAACATTAAACCAAGCTTCAAATGTTGCCGATGTTGTGAGTTGTAGCGCCGAACTATTGGCAACCGTAACATAATCGCCCGCGCCATCCAGCGTCAGTACGCGACCGTTGGCCGAGGTTGCGTGGCGGCTGTTGCCGGAATAATCGGTAACGTGGTCGGAACCGTCGTCATCGAAGCGATAGTAGGCTTGCAGGTTGGTTTCCGAACCACTCAGTTGTTGATCCAGATTGGCGCGAATTTCCTCTTCCGTGCGCACGTCGTTCCAGACCCGCATCTCATCGATCATACCATCGAATTCGATGCCTGCCGGAGAGGTGCTGGTATTGGCCAGCTGACTGCCGCCGAGCACCAGTTTTGCCAGTTGCGCGTTGTTGTTCAGGTCAATAGTTGCGGCACCCTGAGCGATCAAATTACCATCGACATAAAACTTTAGTGTGGTCCCATCATAGGTGGCTGCCACATGATACCAGGTATCGGCACTCGCCGTGACATCACTCACCAAGTTTACCGAGGCCGACCCGACAGCATACATCGTGAGCGCATTGTTGGTTTCTTTGTAGAAGGTGAAGAAATTGTTGTTGGTCTGACCGAACAAGGAGAAGACACTCTGCTGGGTTCCGGTGGTCAGGTCGTTGAACTGGACCATCGCCTCCAGGGTCACTTTATTGGTGAACGTCGTCGTTCCCAAGTCCGCCGTCAAGCGATCCAGGTGTCCTGTTCCTTGTACGCTTGAATTGGCCGGTGTGCGGCTGAACTGGGCGACGCCGCCGGATATATCGACCGAATCCTGGACCCGGTTGTTGACCGTGACGGTAATCGTTTCCGACCCGGCCCCACCGGCCAGCAGGGTGAAGGTATCGGTGCCGAAGAAGTCGGCGTTCGGTGTGTAGGTCCAGGCCCCGGTCGCGGCGTCGATTTCGGCGGTGCCGTTGGTCGCCGCCGTGGTCACGGAGAACGAAGATGAATCGGCCTCGAACCGGCCCGACGCAGCGTCGTTTTCCATGACCGAAACCGTGGTGCCGTACACATCGGGTGCGGTATCGGCCCAGGTTGCGGTGCCGGTCACCGATTTTCCGGTAATCGTGCCGGAACTGTCGGTCAAGGCACTGCCCGAGGTTTCATTGAGTTTGTAGTTGAGAACCAGGTTGCCGCCTTGGTTGCCGGTCAGTTCCTGGTTGTAGTTGTCGGCGATCTCGGCATCCGTGCGCGCCGTCTTCCAGATGCGCACATCGCTCATCTTGCCGTTCAGCTTGTTGGTGCCGATGGACCCGCCCGCGCCGTTGGCGGCGATGATCAGTTCGGAATTGCCGCCGCCATCGGGATCGGCGGTCGAATAGAGGTCGCTGCTGATCAACACACCATCGACATAAGTCTTGATCAGGTTGGAGGAGACATTCCGCGTGACGGCGACATGATACCATTGATTGGCAACCAGATTGGTATTGGCGATGATCTGGGTTGAATTGGCTCCGCTACCCGATTCGTGGGCGTATTCAAGATCGCCGCCGGATGTCAGCCCCAATTGATAGAGCACGTTATCGGCCTGCGCTTCGTTGGGGTGGGCAAAATCGAACAACGCCTGGGTGCCGGAAATAGCATCAAACTTTACCCAGGTTTCCATGGTCAGGTCGCCGCTGATCGCCAGTTCGTTGCCGCCGCCGCGCCCGGCGTTGATGTAAGTGGAGGAGCCGTCGAAATCCAAGGCCCCGCCAAGCGTGTTGATAATGTTCGGACCGTCATCGGAGGTCGTCGGGGCATCGTTGACAGAGACAACCGCAGCGTTTCCGGTCAGTGTTCCGTCTGTCGTCGTGTTGGCAGTGTTTACCTTGTCGTCAACCGTGGTTCCGAAATCCCGGTCGAAATCATAATAGCGGTTGAGACCGGCTTCGTTACCGGCCAGTGTGGTGCTCATATTGGCCTGAATTTCAGCCTGCGTGCGGACATCCGACCAGATGCGGATATCATCCATCTGACCGTTGAAATTCTGGTTGAGTCCCCCCAGTGCACCAATATTGACAACATGACCGCCAACATCGGCAACGCGGGCGATGGTCGCTGACGAGGTTCCGGCCCCCGCGCCTGACGAGATGGTTTCCAGCGCGCCATCGATATAAAACTTGAGCGTGTCACTGCCCCCACCTTCGGCGATGGATATGGCGAAGTGGTGCCATTGACCATCATTGATCGCCGTTGTCGCGATTATTGGCGCTGAACCATGAGCATCGAACTGCAATTTGCCCGCAGTCGATAAGCTCAAAGCCTTGGCACCAGCCACCCAATTGTTGCTGGCGGTTTTGTTGACAATATCCTGATTGGCACCGGTAGCCGTCGTCTTGACCCAGCCTTCGATGGTGAGGGCCGCGGCGAAATCGATGGCTGACGGGTTACCGACCGTCATATAATCACCCGTACCATCGAGTGACAGCACCTGTCCCTCGCCGAACAGTGTCCCATTCTGCGCGGTGCCCGCACTGTCAGTGACAGTCGTCCCTTCCGGGTCGTCATCGAAATGGAAGTTCAGAACCAACCCGGCGTCATTGGTGGTGATCTGCTGGTCCATGTTGTCGAGAATTTCCTGCGCCGTGCGGGCGTCACTCCAGACCCGGACCTCGTCGATGGAGCCCTTGAGGAAATTATCAGCGGCAAAATTGCTGCGCCCGATATAGTTGGATGTGCGGGTCACGGCGCTGCCGGCACCGAAATCGGTGGTGTTGCCTTCAAGGGCTTGCGCAACGCCGTTCAGGTAGATGGCGCCCGTGCCATCGCCATTGTTGACTGCTGCCACATGAACCCACTCGTTCAGCGTGACCTGACCGGAGGTTCTGATGCTGGTTCCGGTAGTTCCAATGAAATTACCCAGCTCAATTTTTCCGGTGGTGCTGTTGAGACCGAGATAAATGTTATCGTCAGCTTCCCTCCCCTGAGCCAGTTCGACGAACCGGGGGTAGCCTTGACCGGTGCCGAGGCGGGCGACATTGACCCAGGTTTCAATCGTATAGGCCCCACTGAGGCCGGAGACATCCGCCAAATCCACGTAATCATTGACGCCATCAAGCTGTAGCGCGCCGCCGTGAACATTGACCAGATCGTCATCGCGCACGGTAACCGAGATGGTCTCATCATCGTTGCGCGTGCCGTCACTGGCGCGAAGCTTGAAGGTGTCGGTGCCGGTGAAGGTGGTTGACGGATCATAGGTCCAGGCACCGGACGACTGATCAACGGTGACCTTGCCGCCGTTGGCCGTGGTGAAGGTCGCCTGTTGCGCCGATGCGCCATCCAGAACGTAGAATGTTGGAGTTGCGCCGACCACATCGTTCGCCGTCATGACTCCCGACGCATTCTGGTCCTGCGCCGTTGTCACGTGGGTACCGAGGATCGCCGGGTTCAGGTCAATGAGCGTCGGGTCATCGGTGCCGGTTGCCGTTGACGCACCCAGGGTTCCGTTCTGCGCCGTACCCGCGCTATCAATGATCTGTCCGCCGACGACTTCATCCATGGTGTAGTTGGCAACGAGGCCGGTCTGCGTACCGTCGAGGGTCTGGTACATGTTTTCAGTCAGCTCGGTGGCAGTGCGTGCGGTGCTCCACATTCGCACATCAGACATCTGACCATTGAAAAATGAAGAGTCCTTGGAAAATACCGAACCAATCACGACGTTCCCCGTGGTTATGTTTGCCGCGCTCAAGGTGGCAGAGTTTCCATCGGTCGCGCCGTTCACATATAGCTGATAGGAATTGCCCGATTTTACGACGGACACATGATGCCAGTTACCATCGTTTACGGCTGTCGCCGACGTCGGTCCAACGACACTACTGAGATCGAAATGAAGCTTGCCGTCAGTCCCGACATAAAATGACGCACCTTTACCTGCCGTCAACTCGCCGACCGAAAGAACCTGCTGGCGGGCGGTTGAGGAGGTATTTATCCAGCCTTCCCAGGTGAAGTCATTGTTGTTTGTCGCGAAGGCCGCATCCGTGCCAAGATCTACAAAATCGCCCCCATCAAACCTCAGCCCGCCTTCAAGATTAGGTACGAGGTCGGCCCCGTTGGTCAGCGTTCCGTGGTTGCCGTTGCTGGTCAGGTCGCGAACTTCGGACCCGGCGACATCGCCATCGAAACGGTAATAGGCCTGAAGATTGGTTTCGCTTCCGGTCAATTGCTGATCGTAGTTATCTCGAATTTGCTCTGCCGTTCGCACCGAGTTCCACACGCGCACATCGTCGATCTGACCGTCAAAGAACTGATTGGTTGTTGAACGACTGCCGATTTGTAATTGTTCGTTGGATGCAGTGAGATCGGAAGGAATAAAACCGTTGGTATTGACGCCGACCAGATCTCCATTCGCGTAGGTGTGTATTGTTCGCGCACTGGCATCAAAGGCTACGGAGATATGTGTCCACGTATCCAAGGGGGCATCATAACCTGTATCACTCCATGCCCACGTGCCGCTGGTGCCGTTGAGGGCAACCTTTATAGAGCCATCCTGGGCTCTCGCCAGCAGGTACGAATTGTCTTTGCCAACAATCATACCGCCTTCGGGGTTATGGCTCCCTGCCCCTTCTGGATTGACCCATACTTCCAGGGTCAAGTCTCCAGTAATATCCAGACTGGCTGAATCAGCAACAGCAACGAAATCGTTCACCCCATCAAACTGCGCCGCGCCACCACTGACATTGACCGACGCCGTATCGACCCGGTTGACGGTCACCGTCATCGCCTCGTCATGGGTAATGCCGTCATGACCGGTGGCACGCAGCGTGAAAGTGTCGGAACCATAGAAGTTGTCGTTCGGCGTATAGGTCCAGAGGCCGGAACTTGAATCTATAACCACCGCCCCGTTGGAACCGTTTGCATTGACCTCAAAACTCGCCGCATTGGCTTCGAACAGGCCGGTCGCCGACTGGTCTTCCTGAATGACAATGGCATTGCCGAAGATATCCGGCGAGGTATCGACCGAAACCGCACCGGCAATCGTGCCGTCGCCGACCTTGCTGGCCGATGTGGATGTGTTGGCCGCCGTGGTGCCGGTGGTTTCATCAAACTCATAAAGCCCGATCAACCCCGAAGTCCCGGGCGCCGGAACGTCGCGATAGTTTTCAGCGATTTCCGCATCCGTCAGGTGTTTGTTGTAAATCTGGACGTTGGCGAGCTCGCCTTCAAATTCTTCCCAATAGGTGTCGATCGATTTACCGATCGTTAAGTCCTGTCCTGCAAATGTCCAGGCCCGCGAAGACGCCCCTGTTGCCTCTAATACGCCATCCACATAAACCTTCTGCGCGCCGCCGTTGGCCTGATCATAACTGACGGCGATGTAATGCCAGTTGCCATCCGTTACCGACGTTGTGCTGCTGACTTCGGCGGCAACCCCTGTCGCATCCTTGCTGTTCAGGACCACATTACCGGATGTGCTCAACAGCAGATTCACACCGTTTTCGGAGATGCCCGTACTGGCCCGGCCCATCACCGCCGCGAATCCCTTACCGCCGGTTCCGCTGGCTTCGTTGTTAACCCCCCAGCTGCCGTCAGTCTTGACCCACACCGCCCAGGTTCCCTGTGCCGCGTTCATGTTGGTGTTATTGGCAATGGTCACAACATCGTCGATGCCATCGAACGACAGCGCCCGGTCCGGGCCGCTGAAAATACTGGCCCCGTTGGTCAGGGTGCCGTCGTTGTTGTTGGACGTGCCGTCCTGAACCTTGGTCGCCTCAATCTGGTCATCAAACCTGTAATAGGCCTTGAGTCCCGTTTCCGTACCGGCGAGCCGCTGGTCATAATTGAGTTCAATCTCGGATGCCGTGCGCGTTGTATTCCAGACGCGTACGTCATCAAGCTGACCGTTAAGCAGCTCCGTCGTCGCCGCCGTGGTCTGTTTGCCCAGCAACCACGTCGGGCTGGCGTTGGTGATATTAAAGTTGTTTGTCGTCGTTGCGGTCGAAACCTGGGCCCCATCCACATACATCTTGAGCAGCGTGTTGTTGCCACTGGCCTCCCAGGTTACGGCCACATGGTGGGACGACCCGGAGACAAAATTATTGGCCTCCAGATAATTGACGAACACATCGCCGTTCTGGGTCCCAGCGCCATAACGAAAATGAAGCCCGGCGTTGGTTTGCAGGTTAAGGTACATGGTGTCGTTGCCGCTGGAGGCGATACCGGAACTGATAATCTGCTCGTTTGTGACGTTCCAGGTTTCCTTGGTGATCCAGGTCTCGATCGTCCCGGACCGACCGATATCCAGGCTGTTGGCGTTATTGGCGAGGGCGACGTAATCGTTCGCTCCATCAAGCTGCAATCCACCGTCGTGAACATTGACCCTGTCGCGCGCCGTCACCGACACCGTGATGGTTTCCGTCTCCGGGTTGCCGGTGCCGCCAGTCGCCGTCAGGGTGAAGCTGTCCGAGCCGATGTAGTTGGCGTTCGGCGTATAGGTCCATTCGCCGGTATCGCTATCAACCGTGACCGTGCCGTTGCCGCCATTGGTTTTCGAAAACGTCATCGTCCCGGAAATATCATTGGCCTGCATGATGCCGCTGGTTGCCGTACCGGTCGTGGTCTCAATCGCATTGCCCAGAACCGACGGCCCTTCGATCGGCGCGGTCGAATTGACCTTGGTTGCGCCGGAGATCGTGCCGTTGAGGGACCCGCCGGAAACATCGGTGACCGCTGTTGTCGATGGATCGTCAAAGTTGTAGTGGGCCGTCAGGTTATCAGCGCTGGCCGACAGCGGTGACTGGAAATTGGTCTTGATTTCATTGTCCGTGCGCACATCTCCCCACACCCGCACATCGGCAATCTCGCCATTAAAGAACTGACCGAAGGCGCTTTTTCCGATCGTCGCGCTTCCCGCCGTAACATTAAATGAAGACGTGCCCGTGCCATCCAGTTCGCCATCCACATACAGCCGCACGGCCCCACCCGCATGCGTAACGGCGACATGATGCCACTTGCCGTCGGCGACCGTGGTTGTTCCCGTTGGGCCTGTGGACGCCGGATTATGCAGGGCGATCTTGCCGCCGGTGACAAAAAACAGCGTGCTGGATGTGGTGTTGCCCGATGCCAATACATATTGGTTGTTGGTCGCATCAGACGTCTTGATCCAGGCTTCGTAAGAGAAATCACCGGTCCCCGGCAGCAGCGCGGCGGGGGAACCGAGATCGACAAAATCATTGGTGCCATCGAAGCTCAGCGCCTTACCGGTCACCGTGGAAATCGACGCGCCGTCTGTAAGGGTGCCGTGATAATTGTTGCTGGTCTGATCTTCGGCGGTGGTGCCGAGATCATTGTCATCAAACCGGTAGTAGGCATTAAGGTTGGTTTCCGAACCGATCAGTTGCTGATCATAATTGTCACGGATTTCCTGATCCGTGCGCACATCGTTCCAGATACGCACGTCGTCCATTTTACCGTCGAAAGGCAGGTTCGGAATTCCAGAATTACCGACGAGCCCCCCCAAAGCCTCGACCCCTGTACCGGTTGGGTTTAGAACCGAATAATCCCCGGCAACTACGTTATCCAGGTTACCGTCAATATAGAACCGGGCTTCCGAACTGTTAAAGGAAACCGCAACATGGTGCCATTCCCCGGTCGGAATGACGCTGTTACTGGAAGCATTTGCGACTTGGTTGTCAGCGTGGAAGTATAGTTTCCCATCTGTGCCGTTCGTGGTTGCGCCCAAGTTGGTCACTGATTCCCCAATCGAGAAAACACCAACGGTATTGATACCGTCATGCTGCTTGCCGGTAATTATTTCGCCCGTATTGGTGTCAAGTAACACCCACGCTTCAATCGTGCCTGACCACGATTGGCTCGTCGTCAAACCGCCGGTCATGGCACCGTTGGTAAGGGTGACATAGTCGTTGACACCATCCAGCAACAATCCACCGCCCGATACATTGATCGAGTCATGACTTTCCGCCTTTACCGTCACGGTGATGGTTTCGGAATCGGTGATGCCGGTGTTGCCGTCGCCCACCGCCGTCACCACGAAGGTATCGGTGCCGTTGTAATTCAGCGCCGGCGTGTAGGTGTATTCGCCACTGACCGTATCGACGGTGACCGTGCCGCCGTTCGTCGTCGTCGCCGTAACCTTGCCATCTGCGTCCACCGACCCCGCACCCGTCACCGAGAAGGTCGTGCCATCATTGGTCAGCGGCAGGACGGGCGCGGTCGGGATATCGGAGATGAAGCCGGTCGAAGCCTGTTCATACGTACCGTTATGGTTGCCGGTCTTGTCGATGGCCGTCGTGCCACTGCCCTCATTGAGTTGCCAATAGGCTTTGAGCCCGGCTTCGTTGCCGACCAGTTCCTTGTTGAAGTTGGCCGCCACCTCCGCCGCCGAGCGCACATCACTCCACACCCGCACTTCCGACATCTGGCCGTCGTAAGCGCCGTTGTTCTGGAACCCGCCACCAACACTGTCCTGGTCATTGCCGAGATAAACTGTTCCCGCCGTACCAATCGCCGCCGTCGACGCGGTTTTGGTCGAGGCCAGGGTGCCATCGATGTAAAGTTTCAGCGCGCCGCCCACGCTGTCCCAGGTCACCGTAACATGCGACCACTCGCCGATCTGTAACTTGGGCCCCGTGAATGAATTGGAGACACCATTGACCCAAGTATTCAGCGAGCCATCCGCGCCCGTGGTCACCAGGAATTCATTGGCCGAACCGGTGACGGCATAGGAGAATAGCTCGCCGCCCAGGGCATCCGGGTTAACCCACATTTCCATACTCAGCGCCGTTGTCGGAAAGTCGGTAAAGTCGGCGCGCAGGGCGGTGGCGACGCCATCCACACCGGGGCTGGCGATGTCCAGAACCGACTGCACGATATCGTTGGCTTCCACAAAGCCGGAAACGCTCTGGTTTTCCTGCACGGTCAGTTTGTCGCCGAGAACATCTGGACCCGTTTCGACGTAGGTCGCCGTGCCGGTGATGGTGCCATTGTTTGCACCGGCGCTGTCGGTAACGGCAATCCCCTGCTGGTCTTCAAACTTGTAATTCAGGACCAGCGCATTGCCCTGATCGCCAACCAGCGTTTCATTGAAGTTATCGGCGATTTCCTGATCGGTACGCGCCGTGTTCCAGATGCGGATATCGGACATCTGACCATCGAATTTGTCGGTCAGCGCGGTTCCCAACGCTTCGGTGCCGATGTGCAGCGTTGAACTGGCGCCGGAATCGGGGTCATTGGTATAGCCGCCGACATCAACGACGGTACCGTCGATCAACACTTTTACCGTATTCGCCGTCGTATTGCGCACGAGCGCCACATGATACCATTGGTCGGCAACAAGATTGGTGTTGAAGGTTATTGACGTATTAACACCACTACCGTTTTCATGAATATAAACGATATCACCGCCCGCATTGACCTTGACTTCGTACAGCGCATTCACAGCAGCCGCCTCAGCGAGGATTTGCGGTTTGGCGAAACTCAGTATGTCCTGAAGCTTGAGCGTATCCATCTTGATCCAGCTCTCAACCGTCAGGTCGCCGGTGATCGCCAGTTCATTATTGGCACCGCGCCCGGCATCGATGTAACCGGTCGAGCCATCGAAATGCAGCGCCGTTTGGGGCAGGTTGATGATTTCCGAACCGTTGTTGAGCGTGCCGTCAGCGCCGTTTCCCAACAGACCGAGGTTCTGCACCTTTCCCGCTTCGGACTGATCATCAAACCGGTAGTAGGCCTGTAGATTGGCTTCCGTACCTGTCAGTTGCTGGTCAAAGGTGCTTTTGATCTCATCCGCCGTGCGTACGTCGTTCCAGATACGCACGTCATCAATCAGGGCTTTTGAGGAAAATCCAGATGTGTCAGACCCGATAATGAGCGTTTGCGCAGCATTTACATCCAGTGAAACTCCTGAAACCGCCTGGCTCTGAACAAGATTTCCATCCACGTAGATTTTGGCCGTGGTCCCGTCATAGGACATGGAAATGTGATACCAGGTATCCGCTGAAACCTTGAAGCCACTGGCGACCGAGGTCCACGCACCGTCACTGCCGAGAAAGAAGTGAATAGACTGGTCCGCATATTTTTCCATGACGAACCGGTTCGCACTGCCCACGGAATCACCTACGCGAAGCGGATTTTGCTGGCTCGTGGCATCCAGGAAGTTGACCCACATTTCCATGGTCATCTGGTTGGAAATTTTCTTGGCGGCATCGGTCGTGGTTAGCGTCCCTGTCACATTCTGCAAGGTGCCGTCGTTCAGGCCATCAATCTGCAACGCCCCTTCGCTGACGTTGATGGAATTGTGGGTCACGTCATTAACCGTTACCGTAATCGTCTCGCTGTCGTCACCGTTGGTCGAACCGACGGCGCGGAGCGTGAACGTATCAGACCCATGGAAATTTTCTTTCGGCGTATAGAACCAGTCGCCGTCGCCATCGATGCTCACCGTGCCGTTGTTGGCCGCCGTCTTGACGCTATAGGTAACCGTCCCGGCGACTTCATTGGTGCTCATGGTGCCGGTCGCGTTCTGGTTTTCCTGAACGGTGACTTCGGTGCCCCATACCGTCGGCGCTGTACTGACCCAGGTCGGGCTGCCGGTCAGGGCGCCATTGATCGCCCCGGCGTCATCTGGAACCGAAGTGCCGGACTGTTCATCGAACGTATAATGCGCCAGCAGGTCGGCATGTTGAGAAGCGTCCAGGGTCTGGTTGTAGTTGTCGGCAATCTCCTGATCGGTGCGGACATCACCCCAGATGCGAAGTTCGCCCATCCGCCCGTCGAATTTGCCTGAGGCGATCGACGCACTCCCTGTCGGCCCGGTTTGATAGCGATCCCCTCCGGAGAAGATGGCGGCAACGCCGGTCTTGATGGCGTCAAGTTGCCCGTCAACGTAAAGCTTCAGTGTATCCGTATCGGCGTCATATACAGAGGCCAGATGATACCACTGTCCGGCTTTAGCCGTGATTGTACCGTTGAGATGCTGTTGGGCGCCGTTAAATACGTAGGTTGATAATTTTCCCGAACCATCGACAAAGAGTGCGTTCGAATACGTACCCCCGATCCCGCCCGAGTCGGTGCGCGCGATAATCGTCGTATTGGTCACCGCATCCAATTGCACCCAGGTTTCAATGGTGTAGCTGGTGGTATCAAATTTATTCCCATCGACGATATTGAGAACATCGTCCGTGCCGTCAAAGTTCAAGGCCCGGCCCAGCGTGTTGACGACTTTGGCTCCGGTGATCGTCGCGTCCAGCGTATTGCCGCCAGAGCCCAGGTTCTGCACCTTGCCTGCGGTGCTCTCGTCATCGAAACGGTAATAGGCGGTCAGTTCCGTCGGGACGGTGCCGTCGATCTGGTTCTGGTAGTTGGCGGATATTTCCTGGGCCGTCCTGACATCACTCCAGACCCGGACTTCGTCGATCTGACCGTCGGCAAAGAAGCTCTGCCCCCGGTCAACGCCGATTTGAAGCTTGTCCGTGACGCTGAAACCGGTTTGGTTATTGTCCAGTGTCTTTGTAACCGACGTATCTTCAGCGCCATCGACATAGAGTTTGAGTGTGCCCGTGCCCGACGCATCATAGGTATAGGCGATATGGTGCCACTGGCCGTCGTTGATGACCTTGCTGGAACTGTAGGTCTTGAAGGTTCCAGCACCGCCCGCCGCATTGGGGCTAACTTCAACCCGCCAGGTACCGTCGCCGTTGGACAGCATTTGCGCCACATCACCGGTCGAATCGTCGGTGCCGAGATAACCGCGATCCGCCGTCGTTTCGGTGGTATTGATCCACATTTCCATGGAGTGGTTGGTCAGCGTGATGTTGCCATCGGACACAACCTTGTCGTTGACGCCATCAAGTTGCAGAACCCCATCACTGATCCCGAGTGAATTTTCAGGAACGGCGGTGACATTGATGGTGATGGTTTCATCATCGGTGCCGGATGTCGCCCCCTTGGCGCGCAGCGTAAAGGTGGTCGAGCCGTTGAATTCGGACGATGGCGTGAACGTCCAGTAGCCGGTTTCGGAATCAATGCTCAGCGTGCCGGTGTTGCCGTTGGTGTACGTCGTCTGTTCGGCGCTGGAACCATCAAGCACGTGGTAACTGACGGTGCCGGACAGCACCTCGTCGTAAACCATATTGCCGTGGGCCGTCACGTCTTCCTTGGTGTTGACGACAAGTCCGAAAATATCGGGTGTCTTGCCGTCGGGGATGCCGTTCACGGTGGTTGCGCCGTTGGTCAGGGCACCGTTATTGGAGCCCGCTGAATCGTTTGCCGTACCGTCATCGAATGTATAATGCGCGACCAGCGCGCCGCCCTGGGTGCCGATCAGGGACTGCTGATAGTTGGATGAAATTTCCGCATCGGTTCGTGCCGTATTCCAAACCCGCAGGTCATCGAGCTGGCCGTTAAAATATTGGCTGTTCGCCACTGTGCCGGTGGAAATCCCCCCGATATCCAGCGGCTGGCTCGCCTGTACCGGACTGCCCGTAATGCCCGTGGTGGTCGCCGCAAGCGTGCCGTCAATATAGATTTTGAGCGTGTTGGCGGCATTGTCGAAGACACCAGCGATGTGGTGCCAGGCCCCGTCGTTAACGCTCTCGGCGCTTTCCGCCTGACGACCGCCACTGCCGTCATCAAAACGCACATGCGCCTTGCCGCTGTTGACCATCAGGCTGTAGGACTGTCCACCTCCTCCGTCTCCTTTGAAGAACACGCGCTGCTGCGTCGCGGCGGAGCTGGTGTTGATCCACCCCTCCAGCGTGAATGACCCGCCGGCACCAAAATTCAACGCGCTGGTATTGGAGACCGTGACGATATCGTTTGCGCCATCCAATTGCAGCACCTTACCCGCCGTGTTCGTCAGCGTCGGTTCCGCCGTGTCGCCCAACGTCGCGCTGTCGCCGAGCGTGCCGGTGTTGTTGGCCCCGGCACGCTCGATGATGGTGCCGTCACTGGTTTCTTCAAACCGGTAATAGGCGGTCAGGCCCGTCTCCGACCCAGACGCCTGCTGATCGTAATTGAGGCGGATGTCGTCGGCCGAACGTTCGGTGTTCCAGATGCGCACCTCATCCATCTGGCCGTTGAAACTCGCAGTCCCTGTTATTGTCTGGCCGAGCCTGGCCGCGCCGCTACCTACATTTGTCGTCAGCGCGCCTTCGGCCACTTCCGCGCCGTCAACGAACAGATGTGTATACCCGGCGCCGTCATAGGAGACGGCAACATGATGCCACTGGCCGTCATTAACGACCGCTCCTGAATTGACGCTTGTCAGTGCGCCACCGGATTTGCCGTTAATGCGCAGCGTGCCATCACTGTTGATGTGGAAATCGGAACTGTTGTTGTTTGCCGTGTCACCGATGTTCAGCAGTTCCTGCGCCGTTGCCGACGATGTATTGACCCACATCTCATAAGTAAACGCCCCGGTCCCGGTATTAAGCCCGGTTGTCGCCAGATCGATATAGTCGCCACCATCAAACTTCATCGACGATCCGCCGACATCCACATCCGTATCGGCCTTGACGTTGATGCGGAGCGTGCGGGTATCGATGTTATTGTTGGTGCCGCTGACCTGATAGCGAATCGTATCGGCACCGTGAAACCCGGCGTTGGGCGTATAGGTAAAGGCCCCGGTTGCCGCATTCGTGATGGTGAAAGTCCCGTTGGCGGCAGCGTTATTGGCAAGCGCCGAATAGGTCAGGGTGCCGGTCGCCGTCTCGGCATGAAGGGTCCCGGAAACCGCCGTACCCTCGTCGGTGACAAAACCGTGATCGAGTTTCAGGTCATCGACTGCCACGCGATGGGTTTCATTGACCCCATGGCGGTTGGTGACGACGACATAATTGGTTGTCGGGTTCAGGGAACTCGTGGAGGTAACACTTGCTGTATTTTCGCCATTTCCAATTTCCACAACGGAGAACTTGAGGTTGGTGCCGTCGTCAAAAACCTCGAATTCGTACTCGGCACCGATACGCAAATCGATCCCGGCGTCGCCGCTCGCCGTCAGCCCTGTTGCTGTCGCGGAATTGTCATAACTGTTGAGGGCGATCAGGTTACCGTTCAGATCGGCCTTGAATTCGACCCCGGTCAGCGGCAAGCCATCGTTCGAAGATGACCCGGTCCCCGCCGCCCGCGTCATTACATGAAAGAAATCGCCGGTTTCCTGGAAGGTGAAGCGCCCGGTGACATGAAGCGGGTCGGTAGCGGTCGGGTCAAACTGACTGGCTGAGCGCAGCAATTCCCGATTGGTAATTTCAGCGTTGCCGTCCTGGATCAGAACGCTGTCGCCCCCTTGCGTCGCTGTGCCCTCAACCACCGTCCAGTCCGAAGAGATAAAGCCCGGCAAGGTCGAAGTCGCCGCCGACGGGTCATCCGTACTGGCGCCTGCGGTCGCACCGAGCGTCGCGTTGTTGGAATTGGCTGAAGAATCAGTGACCGTCTGCCCCGCCGCGTCCTTCATGTTCCAATAGCCGACAAGGTTGGTCGTGGTGCCAGGGTTGGTCAGGTTGGGTTCAAAGTTGAGATTAATCAATTCGTCCGAGCGCACCGTATCCCAGACCCGGACTTCGCCAATCTTGCCGACGAAGGTATCCGATATGCCGGTCGATGAACTTCCGATAACTGCCGTACCGGTGCTGATATTCTTAGCCACCCCGGTATGGGTGCTGGACAGGACACCGTCGACGTAAAGCTTCAGGGTTGAGGTGCCGTCGTGGACAGCGGCCACGTGGTGCCACTCACCGTCCGCCACTTTGATGCCGGAATCGCTGGTTGTCGTCCGTGACGTCTGGGTTCCCGCGCCAGCCTGTTCGGTCAGGAATTTAAGGTTGCCGCCATCGACGATCAGCGACGAGCGGGTGGACAGGGTGTCGTCCATGGTAATCACCAGGTCGTCGACCGCATGGACGTCGAAGGCGCCGCCGGTGCGCGCCCCCAGAACAAAAGCGTGAGAGGCCTGCGGGTTATAGGTGCCGCCGAGGCTCTGATTATTGATCAGGGTGGCGCCGTTGAACTTGACTGTCAGACCGCTATCTGTATGAGAAACCTCAACCGGGACAAAGGTATTTGAGTTGGTGCGGAACGGCCCGTTATTGCCCGGCGTCGGTGCCGTGGCGGTGGCGATGACGGCGCCGTTGACCTTGACCTCGAGCAGGCCGAAGTTGTCGTTAGTATTGTCCCAGGTATCGAATGTCACCGCCAAGCCGGTCGCCAGACCTTCCTCGCTTGCGCCGTTGATAAAACCGCCCGCGCCGTAGTTGAAGCTGAGGCCGTCTGCGCCGTCGCCGAGCTCAGCATCGCCGATGTCGAGCTTGAACGTCGAGGAGAAATTCCGCGCTCCGTCTTGGGTGGCCGGCGTGGCGATCATGACCTGGCCAACCTGCCCCGCCGTCTCCGGTGTCAATTGCAGGACGCCGCCGGTGACGCTCGCGCTACCACTCAGCGAAAGGCCGACGTCGCTGGAAAAATTATTCGATATGATCGTACTCGTGCTGAGGCTCCCCGCCGAGAAGATGCTCTGGGTGCCGGTGGTCTGCGAAGTGTTGATCCAGCCCTCCCACGTCGTCGTCGCCGTCCCGTTAATCAGCGCCGCGTTACTGCCCAGTGATAGATAATCACCCCCATCAAACGTCAGCGCCTGCTGCGTCGGGGTGCTGGTCGAGAAACTCTCCGATGTCTGATCAATACTGACGGTGCGGGTCACCGATGAGGCATTATTGCTGGCCGCGTCGCGGACATCGAAAGTTATGGTGCGGTTGGCGACGGTCGGGTCGGATGAGACACTGTCATATTGAATAGCCTTACCCAAAGCCGTGACACTGGCGTTGGTGGCGCTGGCGTTCAACGTGATGGTCAGCGCCGTCGTCCCGGAGCCGCCCGCCGCCGTGCCGATGGTTGTCCCCGCAAAAGTCACATTGGTGCCGTCAAAGCCGATCTGCCCGGTCGCCGTGCCCTGATTTTCCACCGTCAACCGGTCATTGGTTTCACCGTTGGCGCTAATGGCGGCGCGCAGGAAACCACCGTTATAATCGGCCTGGGCATCTTCAACGGTCAGGTTCGGATCAATATTGACCGGCCCGTCACCCGACAGGAACCCTGTCTCTCCCGCCTTGACTTGCACAACCGGCGTCGCGGCGCTGGAAATATCCATGGTCCGGGTCTGGGCAACCGAGGTTCCACCATCCCCGTCCGTCGCGATAAAACTAACAACGGGGTCATTGGTGAAATTTGGCGTGCCATTGACGTTGTTGTACGTCACCTGCCGCGCCAGATTTTCCACCGCCGTGGGCGTCGCGTTCGCGTTGAAGGTAATCGTCAGCGCGGTCGTCCCGCTCCCGCCCGCCGCCGTTCCGATGACGGTCCCGCCGTAAGTCACATTGGTCCCGTCGAAGCCGATCTGCCCGGCACCCGCCCCGACATTATTGATGGCGAGGCGGTCATCGGTGGTGTTATTTGTCGTCACCTGAACCGTCAATGTTCCCGCGTTCAGATTGACCGAATCAACGTCTGAAAACGTCATTGTTGAATCGATGACCTTGGCCCCCGACCCCGCACCGAACGGCTGCGTCGTACTGGCGCCGGTGAAGACCGGCGCGTCGTTGACGGCCGCGACTGTGACGGTCGCGACCTTTGGTGTTGAAATGAACGCCCCGCCACCGCTTTTCGCTGTAAATCCGAAGGTAAATGTCGTGCCTTCGGAATTCAGGTCTGCGTTGGGCGTAAACGTCAATTTTCCCGCCGTAAGCTGCGCCCGGGTCACTGTCGCCCCCGCCGCTATGGTGCTCCCGCTGAATTTCAGCGCGCCGTTGGACGGCAGGCTTTCGATCCGGATTTCACTAAGGGGGGCGCCGTCACTCTGTTGATAACCCGACAGAAAATTATCAAGCGTCAAAACCTGGGTGGTGTCTTCCGTACCGGCGACAGAGAAATTCTTGACGCTGGACGGGGTTGGCGGAGGTGTGGGTGGCGGCACAAATGCCGGTGCGGGCTCCGGCGCGGGGGCCGGTGCAGGAGCGGGAGCTGGCGCAGGTTCAGGGGCAGGCGCGGGTTCCGGTATCGGTTCGGGTTCAGGATCGGGCTCCGGCGCGGGTTCTGGAGCTGGGGCCGGGGCGGGGGCTGGGGCTGGAGCCGGAGCAGGGGCTGGAGCCGGTGCTGGGGCCGGGGCCGGGGCCGGGGCCGGAGCGGGAGCCGGGGCAGGGGTTGGGGTTGGGGCTGGGGCTGGGGCTGGGGCTGGGGCTGGGGCTGGGGCTGGGGCTGGGGCTGGGGCTGGGGCTGGGGCTGGGGCTGGGGCTGGGGCTGGGGCTGGGGCTGGAG
>Ga0316202_10000062_pt1 | contig 189117 bp, 133 predicted proteins | sample 3monrhotite_MG_FD_204934 | JGI IMG/M metagenome (GOLD analysis project Ga0316202, IMG submission 204934) | Microbial mat bacterial communities from mineral coupon in-situ incubated in ocean water Damariscotta River, Maine, United States -... | ecosystem: Environmental > Aquatic > Marine >...
AGCTGAGTCTCAAGACGCGGGGTCTGCACCTGGCCGAGCGCGAGGTCAAGCGGACCGCGGAAGGGTTCCGCTTCAGCGCTGCCTTCGCCGAGCCGACCCCCAAGCCGAGGGGCCGAGTCAAGTGACGAGGACTGGGGTCTACACCCTCCTAGGCGTGGCGATCACGATCACTGCCTGGGGCCACCTGAGGGGAGTTCCTTCCTACAAGGACGCCCGCCACTACGAGCGCGAGGTCGCCGATCGTCCCCCGCTCCCTCCTCCGTCCCGGACCTCCATGGCCTCGCTCCAAGCCGAGGTCGCCGCCCTCCACGAAGAGGTCGCGGCGATCCCGGACCTCGACGAGGGCCAGGAGATCGAGCTCGAGAGCACCCTCGAGGAGCTGGCGCGGAGCTCGGGGTTGAAGCTCGAGCGGGTCGAGGTCCAGCTCAGGCCCCGCAGGCGGCGCGGCAGAGCCCCCCTGGCCTCTAGAGAGGCCTCCCTGCGGCTGAGCGCCAACGGCGACTTCGCGCAGGTCCGCGCGCTGCTGGAGAAGTTCGCCCGCTGGGACGATCCGGCTCGGGTCGAGTCCTTCACCCTCAGCCTGGAATCGAACCCCCTCCGCGAGGGTCCCTTGCGGCTCGAGCTGGAGCTGCTCCCGTGAGCACTTACCGTCCTCTGCCGTCGCCCAGCCCTGAGGCCCGAGAGAGGCTCTTGCAGCTCCTCGAGCGAACTGCCCAGTCCGGCGCCTCCGACCTGCACCTGACCGTCGGCGAGCCTCCTCGGCTGCGATCGCAAGGGCTGTTGGAGCTCCTCTCCGGTGAGTCGGCGTTGACCCCAGACGAGTTGGCGGCACTGGCGAGCGCCACCTGTGACGAAGCGCAGCGGAGGGCCTTCGCCTCCCTGGGTTCCCTCGACCTGGCGCTCAGCAGCGCAGCGGGCCACCGGTTCCGGATCAATCTGTTCCGTGAACGAGGGCACCTCGCGCTCTCGATTCGCCGTCTCGACGATCAGATTCGCTCTCTCGCGGACCTCCACCTACCTCCGCAGATCGGGGACCTGGCCGATCTCCAAGACGGACTGGTGCTCTTCGTCGGAGCGACTGGCTCTGGCAAGACGACGACCTTGGCCACGCTGATCGATCGAATCAACGCCCAGCGAGCCGTGCACATTCTGACCCTCGAGGACCCGATCGAGTATCTCCACCCGAGTCGGCGCGCGCTCGTCCGCCAGCGACAATTGCACACGGACTTCGACGCCTTTGCCCAGGCCCTCCGGGCCGCCCTCCGCGAAGACCCTGACGTGATCCTGGTCGGAGAGCTTCGCGATCAAGCGACCATGCGAGCAGCCCTGACCGCGGGCGAAACCGGTCACCTCGTGTTCGCGACGCTCCACGCCTCCAGCGCGACCTCCGCCAGCGAACGCTTCGTTGGGGCCTTCGGAGACCAGGAGCGCTCCTCGGTGCGGAACCAGCTCTCTTACGTGCTCCGCGCCGTGGTCTCCCAGCGTCTGCTGAGGCGAAGCGGAGGTGGCCGCGTCCCGGTCGCGGAGCTCCTCAAGGTCACCTCGGCCGTGGCGAACCTGATCCGGAGCGGTCGCCCTGCCCTGGTCCAGAGCGCCCTCGAGAGCGGCGCTCAGCTGGGAATGCTGACCCTCGAAGCCTCTCTCGCGAGGCTCGTGCAGGAGGGCCTGATCTCGACCGAGCAGGCCCTCCAAGCTGCCCGCGCGCCCGACCAGGTGCGCGAGCGCCTGCGCCGCAAGCGCAGCGGGACCTCGAGCGTGGCGGGGAGCTGGCAGTGAGCCTGCCGATCCTGAGAGCCGCCCAGAGCCTCGGACTGCTCTCCGCAGACCCCGAGCAGCTCGTCGCCGAGGCTCGGCGCTCTCGGGTCGAGCCCCTGCTCCTGGCCTCGACTCGCGAGCGCCTCCCCCGCGAAGCCTTCTACCGTGCCTGGGCGCAGGTTCGGGGGTTGGAGTTCTGTGAGGCCGCTGGCTTGGAGGCGGCGCCGGACCTCCTCCAAGCGGCGCCGCAGCGGCTCCTGATCCGCAAGCAGGTCTTGCCCCTCCGGCGCTCGGCGGGGCGGGTTCAGGTCGCGATCAGCGACCCCGACGATTCGTCCACCATGGACACTCTGCGGAGGGTCTACGGGGAGGTCGAACCCGTGATCGCGGAGCCTGCCTCGATCAACCTCGCGCTTCGGCGGCACGGCGTGGAGGCCGGCGGATCCGCGGCGGGCCTAGGCGCTGTCTCCTTTTTGGACGATCTGCTCCAGCAGGCCTGGCTACGACGAGCCTCGGACGTCCACCTCGATCCCCAGCCGGAAGGCCTCGTGATTCGCCTGCGGGTGGACGGATTCCTCTCCGCCACGGGCGGGGTCCTGCCGCCGCAGGAGGCCGCGGCGCTCGTCTCGCGAGTCAAAGTCCTCGCAGGGCTCGACATCGCCGAGCGCCGCTTCCCGCAAGACGGGAGCTTCAGCTACGAGCCGAGCGCGGAGCAGCGCTTCGAGGTCCGCGTGGCGACGATCCCGACCCGCCATGGCGAGCGGGCGACGCTCCGGCTGCTAGGAGCGGACGCTGAAGACCTGACGATCGAGCACCTCGGCTTCGGCGAGGCCGCGCAAGGGCGCCTCCGGGACGCGCTGAGCCAGCCCCACGGAATGGTCCTCTTGACGGGCCCGACGGGCAGCGGAAAGACCACCACGCTCTACGCAGCTCTGCGCGAGATCGCCTCGCCCGAGCGAAACGTAATGAGCGTCGAGGACCCCGTCGAGCGGACCTTGAGCGGGGTCGGCCAGGTTCAGATCGGAGGCAAGATCTCCTTCGCAGGCGCCCTCCGGGCCCTCCTGCGACATGACCCGGACGTGATCATGGTCGGTGAGGTCCGAGACGGAGAGACGGCAGACGTCGCTGTGAAGGCCGCCATGACCGGTCACCTCGTCCTCTCGAGCCTCCACGCCAATCGGGCGGCAGGGGCCCCGGCTCGGCTGGTGGACCTCGGCTGCGAGCCCTTCCTCGTCGCTGCCGTCCTCCGGGGAGCCTTGGCCCAGCGGCTGGTGAGACGACTCTGCCAGGTTTGCCGACGGCCCGCAGCCCTCGGCGAGCGAGAGGCGCGAGCGCTCGACCCAGAGCGCTCGGGCCTCGTCGGCGCCGACATCTTTGGACCGGCCGGCTGCCCAGCCTGCATGGGGACCGGGTTTCGAGGTCGGATCGCCCTCAGCGAGGCCCTGTGGCTGGAAGGTCCGGTCGCGGAAGCGCTCGAAGGGGGCGCGGGCGAAGAGGAGCTGCGCAGAGTCAGTCGGGAGCAGGGACAGCGTCCTCTGAGCGCCGACGCCCTGGACAAGGTCCTGGCCGGAGTCACGAGCGTGCATGAAGCGATGCGGGTGAGGATCTAGTGAGGTTTCGCTACGAGGCACTGGACGGCGGCGGAACCCTCCTGAAAGGCAGCTTGGACGCCGCTGGCGAAGCCGAGGGGATCGCGGCTCTGCGCGAGCAAGGGCTCTTCCCCACGCGACTCCTCCCGGGTGAGTCCCTCGAAGCCAAGGAAGGCCGCAGCGGCATCGCCTGGCCTGTGACCAGCGGAGACAAGAGCCTCTTCATGGGGCAGCTAGCGTTGATGCTCCGGAGCGGGCTGACCTTGCTGACCGCCCTCGAGACCCTCGCGCGCACCTCGGCCAAGCCTAGGCTCCGGGCCTGCGCGCGGCGCCTCGCGACTTCGCTACGAGAGGGTCGCCCCCTGTCCAGCGCGCTCGAGCAGGAGCCCTTGTTCCCGACCATCGTGGCTCGCCTGACCGCGACGGCTGAGGCGACGGGCGAACTGGAGACGGCCTTCGAGCGGGCCGGAGTGGTCATCGAGCGTCGCTCCGAGCTTCGCCGTCAGCTCGTGACGAGCCTCAGCTACCCGACCCTGGTCGTCGTCGCTGCCTTGAGCGTGTTCGTGTTCTTGACGACCCAGGTCGTGCCCAAGTTCGCCGCGCTCTTGGCCTCCCGAGGGGTCGCCCTGCCCTGGACGACCCAAGCGCTCTTGGATCTCTCCAGCCTCTTGGTCAACCACGGGCCGGCGGTGCTGGTCGTGGTCTCGCTCGGAGTCCTCTCGCTGATCGCGGCCTGGCGGCAAGAGCGCGGACGCGCAGTCATGGAGGGGGTCTTGTTCCGGGTCCCCGTGATCGGAAGCGTCCTCCAGGCTGCAGCCATGGCCCACGTCCTCTCGACGCTCTCCCTCTTGCTCCGAAGCGGCTTGCCCCTCCTGGAGTCGCTGCAAGTCCTCGTGCCGACCGTCGCTTCGCAGCGCTTCCGCGCCCTCTTGGAGCGCGCCCACTCAGCCGTCCTGAGCGGAGCCACCCTGGCTCGCGCCCTCGAAGACCCTCTCTTCCCCTCGCTCGGCCGTCAGGTAGTGGCCGTTGGAGAGGAGACCGGCGCCCTCGACGAAGTCGCGGCCCGGCTCGGGGCCTTCTACGACCAGCGCCTGGAGCGGCTCCTCAAGACCCTCTCCAGCCTCGTCGAGCCTGCCCTCCTGATCGTTATCGGCGGAATGGTCGGCTTCGTCTACTTCAGCTTCTTTCAAGCTCTGTTTCGCGTAGCAGCGCGTTGAGGTTCCAATGCGTCGTCTGTTGACTTTGTCCGTCTGTTCTCTCCTCTGCGCGCTGGCGTGGCAGACCCTGCCTCGCAGCCAGGGCCAGGACGGACGAGGTGAGCCCGGCGCGACCCCGACGCCGGCCCCGACTCCAGCTCCCGAGCCCTCGCTGACCCCGCTGCCTGAGACTCCGCCCTCGGCGGCTCCTGAGTCTCCTGCCCCTGCCAGCGAGGACCCATTTCGTGGCCGCGTCCGCAGGACTCGCATGGCTGCAATGGCCAAGCTGCCCCCACTCTCGGTCAAAGGCCTGATCCGGCTCGAAGGCCAAGACCCCCTTGCGATCGTCGAGTTCGCCGGCCGGAGCGAGATCGTCAAGGTCGGTGACGGGCTCCGGGTTCGAATCTCCAACCCGCCCACGTCCCTCGTCCTCCACGTTCAGGCCATCGACCGCTCCGGCGTCCAGCTCCTGCACCGCGAGAGCGGGGAGAGGATCGAGGCTCGATGAGTCGCGTTCACCTCTGCGCGGGTGCCCTGACCTTGGCCCTCGCAACTTGCCTCTGCCCCGCCTACGCCCAGGAACCTCGCCCAAAGCCCGCTCCCAGCCCAGAGGCGCGTCCTGAGGCTTCCCCGGTCGTGATCGCGCGTCGAAAGTCCCTCGCGGCCTCGATCGACTACCTCGACCTCCGCGCGCTGAAGGTCCAGGACGCCGTCCGCCTGCTCTGCCAGGCCTCAGGCGCAAACGTCGTCGGCACCGTCGAGGCGTCAGAGAAAGACCTCCCTGCAATGCTCCTCCAGGACGTGACCGTGGAGGAAGCGGTCGAGACCCTCTGCAAGGTCGCCGGGCTCTGGTATCGCGAAAACGACGGGATCGTGCGGATCATGACCGCCGACGAATACCGTAAGGATCTCGTCGTCCTCCGCCAACCAACGACCAAGGTGTTCACCCTGCTGCACCCCAACGCGGTCGTCGTCGCGGGCGCGATTCGAGACCTCTACCCAAACCGGGTCCTCCTCAACTTCGGACTCGCCACCGAGGCGCTGGCGACCCCCTTGGCTGCCAACGGGCTCGGAGCGGGAGCCAACAGGGCCAACGGCAACGCGACTGCGCTCGGAGGTTCTGGCGGGCAGCGCTTCACGACCGGGATCGGCGGCGGGATCAACAACGGCCTCGGAGGCGGCGGGTTCAACAATGGGCTGGGTCAAGGCCAGGGGCAGGGCTTCGGCTTCGCCGGTCGGGGCCAACAGAACCAGGAGCTGCGTGAAGACCTGACGCCCGAGCAGCTCCAACGGATCCGAGTCGAGGGGAACGAGGTCCAGGGTGATCTCAAAGGCTTGACCTCCAGCCGTCCCTGGATCGCTGTCACCGTCAACAGGCGACAGAACCTCTTGGTCGTCCGCACCAGCGACGAGGAGGCGCTCGGAGACATCGAGCGGTTGATCCTGGAGCTGGACCGCCCGACGCCCCAGGTCCTCCTCGAGGTCAAGGTCTTGGAGCTGAACCTGGGCGACGACTTCCGCTCCGCGCTCGACGTGGACTGGGTCGACGGAAGGGTGCGGCCGAACCTCCCGACCGGAGAGCCGGCCAACCCCCTCCTCGGCGGGGCGACGTCCGTAGCCAAAAACGTCCTCGGCGCAGGGAACGCCCCCCTCCAGGGCGGGGCCATGGTCTATCAATTCTTGAACGACCACGTCCGCGTGCGGCTCGAGATGCTCGAGACGGAGGGGCGCCTTGGCGTCCTGGCGACCCCGCTCCTGCTCTGCGCCAACAACGAGGTCTCGCGGATCTTCATCGGAGAAGAGCGCCCCTTGGTGCGCAACTTCTCGCTGCAGAACACGACGACCAACGGCGTCGTCCAGAGCCAGTTCGTGCCGACGGTCACCCTCCGCGACATTGGCAACACGCTCAGACTCGTCCCATCGATCAACGCCGACCGCACTGTGACGCTCACGATCGTCCAGGACGTCTCGACGGTGAATCAGGGAGGGGCCACGCTGCCGATCTCCAACGGGCAGGGCGGCGTGACGACCTTCGCGATCGACACGGTCAACACGGCGAACCTCGAAGGGACGGTCGTCGCCAAGGACGGGTTGACCCTGGCGGTTGGCGGCTTGATCCGCAAGGAGATGGTCGACCAAACGCGAGGGATCCCCTACCTAATGGACATCCCCTTGATCGGTTGGCTGTTCGGAGAGACCGTGCGGACCGAGTCTCACCGGGAGTTGATTCTGATCATCACGCCCCACGTCCTGACCACCCCTCAGGAGGGTCAGGAAGTCTCCCGACGACGTCTCGAGGCGCTCTCGCTCCATCCCTTCCATGACCTCGGCGACCGAGCGCTCCAGCGCTACGACCGCCGCGACGCTCCGGGGGCTGCCGACTACGGACGCCTGATTGAAGACACGCTCCTTCCCTGGAACGAACCGATCCGAGGCGGAAAGTGAAGATCTCCCAGATGCCCAGGTTCCCCCAGCGCGCCCTCTTGGTTGGTTTTCTAGCCTTCCTCTCGGCCTGCGCCTCGCGAGGCGACGTCGAGGGAGTCTCTCCTGAGACTCGATTCGGCTCGGGTTGGCTCGTCCGACCAGCGGCTGCTGAGGTCGCTCAGCTTCGCCAAGAGTCGGAGCGATTTTCGGAGTCACCAGCCTGCCTGGGCTCGCTTCTCGCCGAGGCACATGACCTCAGCCATGCCCTCTGGCTCGAGACGGAGGGCCCCGAGCGAGCTCGCCTGAGCGAAGCCTTCGCGACCCAAGGGATCGTGACCTACAGCGCCTGCGACTCCGCGCGAGCGAAGGCTCCTGAAGAGTTCCGCCGCGGAGACGAGGCCCTGAGGGCAGCGCTCGAGGTCTTTGCGCGCGAGCCGAGTTCGGCCCGCCAGCACGCGGAGGAAGCCGCGAGGATCTACGCTTCGGCCGGAGGTGGGGTGATGTCCGACGAAGCCTGGCTCGTCGTCGCCGGCGCTGCCTTGGCAGCCGAAGATCAACTGCCTGAACTGTCATCGATGAAGACCCCCGCCCAGCGCGTTCAGGCAGGATTGCTGCGCCTTGGAGCGGCCGCCGGAAGGCCAGATTGCACGCCCTTGGTCGAGGCTGCGATCGCCGCTGGGCACGGGAGCGCCCTGGAGCGGATCGTGGCCTCCCTGGATCGGCGTGAACTCACGCTCACACGCAGCGCCCTTGAGGTGCAGTTGGAGCGGTCCGGCTTGGCAGCGCGACGCGGTGCCGGTGCCTTGGCCTTGCTCTCCGCGACCAAGGCGCTCAATCTCGTCGGGTCAGCCCCCTCGAAGGCGCACCGTCACCGGGCTCGGCTTGCCATGGCCCAAGCACGTCTTACCCTCGGGCAGCCTGCTGAGGCGGCCGAGGAAGCGCTCTCGATCAGCGACGACGGACCCTCAGCAGAGTCCCTCGCGCGCGCCGAGAGCCTCGCCGGGCAGGCCCTGTGGGCAAGGCAGCAACCTCGCGCGGCAGCAGAGGCCTATCAGCGCTCTGCCGTCGCGGCGAAGAGGTTTGGCTCGAGCGAGGTCCTGGCCCGAGCTCGCCTGAACCGCGCGGCCGCACTCTTGTCCGCTGGCGAGGACCTAGGCGAGGTCCGCCGCTCCTTGGCTCCGGTCCGAGGCGCCAGCGCTGAGGCCGAGTCGCGGCGCACGATCCTCCTGAACCTCCTGAACCTCCTCGAGGGGCACGCAACTGGACCGGAAGCTGCGCGGCAGATCGAGGCCTGCGTTCAAGTGTTCGATCGGATCGGGGCACACGAGGCATACGCGCGCTACTGTGAACTTCCCAAACGCCTGCGGGAGAGGGCTAGAGCAGTCGCGCACCGGTAGTGACTTGGCTGTCCGGCCTCCTCTCGTTTTGACTCAGAGCGGACTTGACAACGGACTCCGCCCCTCTTCGCAACCGGCTTTGAAGCTTCATTGCTACATGCAGCCCGGACCGCATGATCATGCACCTAGCGCAAAGGGGCCTTACGAGGACAATTCCTCCAAAACGCCGAGAGAGCAACCGGGCGGAGTCGAGATTGCGATCTTCGACTGCTTCGCCATAAGCTTGGGCATGGCGAGGCCAAGTGTCAGTCGACCGCGTGGTGCTGGACACTGCCCCGACTGGCCCCTCAAGCCCGTCGAGCTTGGATCTCGAAGCAGCCTGGCGACCAGTTTGCCTGGACCAACTGCGTCCGCGACGGAATGGTCCGACGCCCCGAGCACTGGCCCGGCGCGACCTTCCTCCCCGAGGACCTAGGCACCGAGCTCCGGGTCTCCAAGCCCACGGGCGCCTTCTTCGGCGGCCGCGGCCGCGAGCGCCACGCGCCGGGTGACGACTACGCCATGCGCGACTGGAAGGCCCAGCTCGCCGACGAAGAGCAAGAGGCCCTAGCCAAAGGTCGCGAGGGCGACCGCGAGAAGGCCCTGCGCGGCAAGGGCTTCTCGGCCAAGCGCCGCCGCGAGCTCCTCCGCCAGCGCCGCAACCGTCTCCGCCGCCTCCGCCTCGAGCGCCAGCGCGCCCAAGCCGAGCGTTCCCGCTCCACCCTTCCAGACGAGGTCACGATCGCCGTCGCCCTTCCGCGAGGCTACGAGCACCTCTCCCCCGACGAGATCCGCCAACACTTCCGCGGCCGCCTCGAAGAGGAGCTCAAGGTCGTCCATGCCACTCGCCGCTCCGAGGGCAAGACGCGCTACATGGGCGTCAAGGCCGTCCTCGCCCAGGACCCGCGCGACAGCGCAGGCTCCGTCCGCCCGACCTTCGCCCGCGTCCCCCGAATCGCGTGCAAGGGCGACCCCGCCGCTCGCTACGCGATCCTCGAGGAACTCGTCGCATGGCGACACCGCTACCGCTGGGCCCTCGAGTTCCGCCGCCACGCGCTGAAGTCCCAAGCCGGCACCGAACACCAGATCGAGTTCCCCCTCGGGACCTACCTCCTCCTGAGGGAGCACAAAGTCCGGATCCGGGGCGGTACCCGCGCTCCGCCGTCGCAGGCAGCCTGAGTCAACAGAGCGCTCCACACCCTCCGCAAAGCTCTGTGCACAGAACCTCGGCCGCCTCCGGCGCCGAGGCTACCCGTGTTTCTGCCCGCTGCTGCGAGAGCGCCAATAGAGGGCGCTTGAGGGTCCGAATCGAGGATTCTCGCGAGAGCCGGATGGCCGCTTTCCCCACAACCGTAGGACGGATGTCCTGCGTGTTGCTTACAAATAGGACGGATGTCCTGCCCCTTCGAGTTCGTTGGAGTCGTTCTTCTGACCGGCCCTGCGAACTTCTCTCACTATGTCGTGGAGCCCATAGTCAGCGTTCCGATCAACTTCTACGGAGGCCTCTTCTTCTTTGACGATCCAGCTGGAGCCGGGAGTGCTGTCGCTGACGGCGCGGCCATTCTGTAATCGCGGGATCAGCTGCACGCCACAACCCCACTAGCAATCAACCAGTCATCTACAGAACCGCAGAGGGAACGCAGAGAATCATCTTCGACGCAAGGACTGCGAGGACCTTCAATGAGCCGACCGCTGGCCGAAACTACACCGCCGACACCTTGGCCGGTGTCGACTCCTGCGGTCGCCCGCATGTATTCGAAGGGAAGCACCGAGCAATAGGCGCAGCGAAGGGAGATGTGATTCCACAGGAATTGGGAGGCGTCCGCGGCAAACCCCACATGCTGGACTATGAATTCTCTCCGGAGGTCGCACCCGCGAGGGGGGTGAACATTCTCGACCAACGCATCGATTACTCGCAGCCGGATGTCCCCACGGTCTCCGAGGCAGAGGCGTTCTTCAACGAGAGACACTTCGGCTCTTGAGGCTTAGTTGTGCAAGGCGTGCCTTCGCAGTCTTAGGAGAGTCCCAACGAGAGTCTTGGGATCAGCGCCTGCCGATATCGCAGCGTCGGCAGCTCTAATCACCCAGTCCTTCAAGCCGGCAGCCTTAACGCTGGGTCCCTGAGAGAGTAGGAGAAGGCTGGCCTTGAGATCGCTTGTTGGTCGGAGTGTTCCAAGTTCTGAGAATGTTGTCTCCGTGCCTTCGGCAGCAATCCAGCCACGAATCGCGTGCATGAAGGCGTCAATCCCATGAATGGTCCGCGCGTCTGGTCGCCTTTCGACGGCTGACTCAACTAGCTCACCAACCGCCCAGACGCACGGGTGCGTGCCCCAGCGAGCCAGGCTGCTCAGGAGTGGATGTGTCCACTCCCACCACCGGGTGCCAGGCAGGCCGAGATCGCGGAACTCAAGGCCGACCGAGACACAGGCCGGGATGTCACCGCAATGTGCAGCCATTTCCAGTCGTTCATGACTCAAGTCGCCAGTCTCCACCCTCCACCGCAGATACCCAGCAGCGGCCTCCACGTCCAACTCGCTGAGCCGCGAGTAGCTCTCCCAGTCCAGCTTCTCCCCAGCGCGGGCTCGCTCCCTGAGCCAGGCCAACTCGGCCTCCTCGGACCCGCTCTCCTGGAAGGCTCGCTCTAGCTCCCTGAGCTTCTCGTCGCTCACTGGACGCTCCTGCTGATGACGCCGTGGGCGGCGGAGTTCGCGATGGCCTTGTTCGACACGGCGTCCATCGCTGGTCGAGTGCCGCTGGCGGTCATACCTCTCACCAGGTACCTGGTATCAGGGTCTGCGAGCCAGGCTGACGGCGTCACTCGGGCCCCAGAGGGCTCACCAGGGACGCGTCTCAGGCCCGTCAGGGGCTCCTTAGGGGTCAGGGCGACCGCCGGCAACAACGAGGTCCTGATCGTGCCCTGAGCGGCCTCTGAGTGCGTCGTCCGGCGTGGGCCGCCCAGGGGGCCACGCATGGCGCGGGGACAGGTGATCGACGGTGTCAGGGTCATGACGCTGATGATCGCCCGCCGAGAGCCTGCCGCCAAGGGGCTCTTGTGCGCAGGGGGCCCTGGGCTCCTTCATGAGGGTGATCGGCGGCTGGGGCGCGTCGCAAGGGGATTCGCCCACCCTTGCTCGGCGCTCCCACCGGCTCCCCGCGACATCGATGCCGAAGCCCTGAAAGTCGCACAGACTTCCAGAGCGTCTTGGGACCCCCGGAGGACGTCGAGCCTGGTTGACGCCCATCGCAGCAGGACATCCGTCCTACGGTTGTGGGGAAAGCGGCCATCCGGCTCTCGCGGAAACACTCGATCTTGACCTTCCTGCGTCCTCTATTGGCGCTCTCGCAGCAGCGGGCAGAAACACGGGTAGCCTCGGCGCCGGAGGCGGCCGAGGTTCTGTGCACAGAGCTTTGTGGAGGGTGGGGAGCGCTCTGTTGACTCAGGCTGCCTGCGACGGCGGAGCGCGGGTGCCGCCCCGGATCCGGACTTTGTGCTCCCTCAGGAGGAGGTAGGTCCCGAGGGGGAACTCGATCTGGTGTTCGGTGCCGGCTTGGGACTTCAGCGCTTGGCGGCGGAGTTCGAGGGCCCAGCGGTAGCGGTGTCGCCATGCGACGAGTTCCTCGAGGATCGCGTAGCGAGCGGCGGGGTCGCCCTTGCACGCGATTCGGGGGACGCGGGCGAAGGTCGGGCGGACGGAGCCTGCGCTGTCGCGCGGGTCCTGGGCGAGGACGGCCTTGACGCCCATGTAGCGCGTCTTGCCCTCGGAGCGGCGAGTGGCATGGACGACCTTGAGCTCCTCTTCGAGGCGGCCGCGGAAGTGCTGGCGGATCTCGTCAGGGGAGAGGTGCTCGTAGCCCCGCGGGAGGGCGACGGCGATCGTGACCTCGTCTGGAAGGGTGGAGCGGGAGCGCTCGGCTTGGGCGCGCTGGCGCTCCAGCCGGAGACGGCGGAGACGGTTGCGGCGCTGGCGGAGGAGCTCGCGGCGGCGCTTGGCCGAGAAGCCCTTGCCGCGCAGGGCCTTCTCGCGGTCGCGCTCGCGACCTTTGTCTAGAGCCTCTCGCTCGTCGTCGGCGAGCTGGGCCTTCCAATCCCGCATGGCGTAGTCGTCACCCGGCGCGTGGCGCTCGCGGCCGCGGCCGCCGAAGAAGGCGCCCGTGGGCTTGGAGACCCGGAGCTCGGTGCCTAGGTCTTCGGGGAGAAAGGTCGCGCCCGGCCAGTGCTCGGGGCGTCGGACCATTCCGTCGCGCACGCAGTTGGTCCAGGCGTAGAGGAGCTGGCCCTCGAAGGAGGCCTGGTTCCAGATCTCGGTGTTGTGATAGCTGTCCGGCTGGCTCCAGAGGTTCTCTCCGCGTCCGTAGTGGACGTTTAGAGCGCGGGCGGTCAGGCAGTTGAACCTGCCCATGAAGGCTGGGAGGTGAGAGAGTTCGCCGGGCTGGGAGAGGTCGCGGACCACCATGTGGTAGTGAGTGGCGCAGGCCGTAAAGGCATAGAGCTCGATCAGCTCGTGCTCCTCGAGCGCTACGCCGAGGCTGTAGAAGAGGATCTGCGTGACCTTGGGCGTCGGCTTGAGGAAGAGGCAACGCCTCGTGGTCCGGCGGCAGAGGGCGTGGTCCTGGTCTGGTAAGAGGCGGCGCGGGCTGGTCACGACCCTGCTATGGCAAGGCAAGAGCCAGAAGCGCGGGGGCAAGACTTAGAGAAGTTGCGTTTCGTTTGCGCTTCGGAGGTGAGACGAAGTGGGCAGATCTTGCTCAAACGACTTGTTTGACGAAACGCAACGCCGCGGGGGCTGTCCAGAAGTGACGCCCCGGGAACCTAGTGGGTGTGAACGGTTCCGTCCTCGTGACGGTGACGGCGCGGCTGGCGATCCTCGTAGTCGTCGAAGTCCTCGTCGTCGCCGTCGTCGTCGCCCGCGTGGAGGATCAGCCACATGATGCAGCTGATCGGCAGGAAGGCTGTGTCGAGGACGAAGGCCAAGGGTATGTCGAACACCGCGAAGGCTGGGGCCCCGGACCAGATCGGGCCGTTCTGGCCGTCGATCGCCTTTATGTCGTCTCGAACCATGCCGTAGGGCTCGCCGGAGAAGGCGGAGAGCGGACTCCCCACCAAACAACCCGGCGTGAAGCACACGATCGCGATCAGGAGCAGGGCTAGGGGAGTCTTGACGGCACGCATGAGAGGTCCTGAACGTCGAGAGGCGCGGAGGCAGACGCTATCACCACCGGTCTTGCGCGGAAAGAGCGGACCCAGAGAGGAGAGAACGAGCGCGACCGACCTCCGGGCAAACGGTAGAACCGTCCCTGCGCGCCCCGCGCAGGGACGGCCCCATGCTCCGCTTCGCACCCCTGATCCTGACCACCTCCCTCCTGGCCCTCGGCTCGACCGCCCTCGCCCAAGACGGACCCCCGGCTGGGGAACAAGGAAAAGAGGCCCGCCGGCGAGAGGTCGCCCTCAAGCGCTACCAGACCTACCTCAGCCGCAAGCCCTTCCACGCCTGGGCCTTCGACAAGCTCGTCGAGGCCGCCGTCGGACTCGATCGCCTCGAATCGCTGGTCAAGGAATACGAGGCTCTGGAGGAGCCCAGCCTCGGCCAACGTGTCGTCTTGGGACGGCTCTACTCGCGCGTGGACCGCCTGGAGGAGGCCCTCGCGCTCTTAGGGAAGCTGGAGGAAGAGCAGAAGCTCGCGGCCAAGGATCGCGCGGCTTGGCTCGCGCTCCGCGGAGGGCTCCTGCTCCGGGCCGGGCGAGGCTCCGAGGCCCTGGCCCTCCTGGATCAGGCGGCCGCTGCGGCCGGAGCGCTGCGCGATCAGACCCTGATCGAGCGACTCCACCGGCAACGCGGCGAGGCGGCTCTGGCCGCAGGCGAACGAGAGCGCGCCGTGAAGGCCTTCCGCGCCCTGGCCGCCATGACCCCGCGCAGCCTGACCGCCCGCCTCGAAGTCGCCCGCCTCTTGAGCGAGAACGGACTCGTCGACGAGGCGCTCGTCGACCTCGCCCTCGCCAAGGACCTCGCCGGCCAAGACGCCGCCCAGCGCTGTCGAGTCCTGAGCGAAGTCGGCCGCCTCCACGAACGCCGCCTCCGAATCAAGCAAGCCCTCGCCGCCTACCGCGAGGCCATAGACCTCATGCAGCGCGGCAACTGGCTCCTGCGAGAGCTCCGGGGACGCGTCCTCGCGATCCACAGGCGAACCGGCCAGCTCGAGACCCTGATCAAGGAGACCCGCGCCGAGGTCGTCCGCAAGCTGGGCCAGCTCGAGCCGCGTGAGTTCCTAGCCGAGGCCCTCGAGGCCGCCGAGCAGCGCGAGAAAGCCCGCGACCTCCTCGAGGGCGCGGTGGAGGACTTCCCCTCGGACCTGGCCCTCGGGCGACGCTTGCTAGACGTCCTCGAGCGACTTGGGGACACCGAAGGGCGAGTCCGGGAATACCAGCGCCAGCTCGGACACCACCCCGAAGAGCTAGACCTCTACCTCGAGTTGGGCAAGGCCTTCGCGAGCTCCGGCCGCCTGGGGCAGGCCAAGCGCCAGTGGCAGACCACCCTCAAGACCCGGCTCAAGGACCCCGCCCTCTGCCGCCGGCTCTCGGAGCTCTACGCGCGCTACGACCAGCTCCCCGACGCCATTGAGCTCAGCCAGCGAGCCCTGGAGCTCTCCCCCAAGGACACCTCCCTCCTAGGTGAGCTGGCAGCCCTCCTGCGCCGGGCCAAGCGCGAAGCCGAAGTCCTCCCCCTCCTCGCCGAGGCGGCGACGCGGGCCGGCAGCGACCCCGCCGCCAAGCGCGCGATCGCGAGCCTCTACGAGAGCCAGGGAGCGCCGAAGCTCGCCCTCGCGCTCCTAGAGAACCTCCCGCCAGAGGCGCCCGTGCTCCGCCAGCGCGTCCGGCTCCACCTCGCCCTCGACGACCCCAGCGCAGCGCTCGAGGCCCAACGTCTCCTGGTCGGCGCTGGCAGCGACGCCGCCAGCCGCGAGCGCGCGGCGAGCGCCTTCCTCCGCCTGGCCAGCAAGTCCGCGCGGCTCCCCCAGGAGCTCTCTCGCGCCGAGCGAGAGGTCCAGGCCAAGACCAAGTCCCTCGCTCCCTACCTGATCCTGGCTCGGGCCGCCCTCCGCGAGCGAGACGCCGCCCGCGCCGAGCAGATCTTGAGCGACCTCCTCGCCGTCCTCCCGGGACAGGTAGACGCCCACCGCGCCCTGGCCAAGCTGGCCGAGCGGCGCGGTGACGTCGCCGCGGCCCTCCTCCACCAGCGCGCCCTGCTCAAGACCCGCGGCGCGCCGCCCCGCAAGGCGCTCCTGGCCATGGCTCGCCTGCACCTGACCCGCTACGAGCGCGACGAGGCCCTGGCCGCATACCGCAAGGTCCTGGCCGCCTCACCAGGCAACCCAGCCGCCTTCCGAGAGGTCGCCAAGGAGTATCAGAACCTCGGCCTGACCGACGAGGCTCGCCGCTGCCTCCAGCAGGCCGTCCGTCTGTCCCCAGACGACGGAAAGCTCCGGCTCGAGCTGGCGCGCGTCCTCGAGCGCCTCGGGGAGCGGACTCGAGCCCGCGAGGAGATCCTGGCGGCGACCCGCTGCAAGGACCGCCGCCAGCGCGAGAAGGCCCGCGCGGCCTACTACCGCTCGCTGGTCAGCGAGGGGAGCCTCGAGTCCCAGGTCGCTGCCCTCCGACGACGGAGCCTCGACAACCCCTACGACATAGAGGCCCCGCTGACCCTGATCGACCTCTACGTCCGCGAGCTGGAGTACGAGCCAGCCCTGGAGCTGGTCGAGCGCCTGCTGGGATACCAACCTCGCCAAGCTCAGCTCCTGGCCCAGCGCGCGCGCCTCTGCAACCTCCTCGAGCGACACGAGGAGGCGATCGCGACCTACGAGAGCCTCTGGCGCCTCCCCGATCAGGACCGCAAGCGCCTCTCCCTCGACATGGCCGACGCAGCCCTGGCCCGGGGGGACCTGGAGAAGGCCGAGCTCGCCCTCCAGGGCGCCCAGGACCCTATCCGCGTGGCGCGCCTCTACGAGCGCCACCACCTCCCCGAGCGCGCCCTAGAGGCGATCCAAGCCGGGCTCAAGGCGTCGCCCCAGGACGCGCGCCTCCACCACCGCCAGGCCCGCCTCCTGCGAGCCCGGGGAGATCGGGAGGCCGCAGCTCAGAGCTTGGAGGTCTGGCTCGGCCTCCGCGGCGAGCGCTTCCCTCAGCTGATCGAGCTCGGCCAGATCTACCACCAGCTCGGCCGCAAGGAGGACGCCCACCGCTGCGGTCGCCGCCTCCTGGCGATCCTCCGCCAGAAGGCGCCCAAGGACCCAGCCGAGGAGGAGGACGAGGAAGACGAGGACGAAGACGCGCGCCGCGAGCGACGCTGGCGCGCCGAGCGAGAGCGCGCCCTGCGAGATCAGCTCCGAGGCCGGATTCGTGAGGCCGCGGGCTTCTTCACCGCCAACGGACTCGCCAAGGAGTTCCCCGCCACGGCCCTGGCCGAGTGGCGACTCCAGCCAGACAACGACCTCCTCCTGGCCGCCATCGTGCGCGCGGCCCGCGGCCCCGAAGCCGGCGCCCTCGCGATCTCGGCCCTCGAAGAGGCCAGCCGGGTCAAGCGCGTGCCCCGCGCCTTCACCTCCAAGAGCTGGGCTCTGCACCTCGCGAGCCTCCGCCGAGGGCTCCTCGAGCGCGAGACCAGCACCCGCAAGGCGACCAGCGAGACCCTCTTTAAGCGCTTGGCGAACTTGACCCCGGACGAGGGCACACTCCTGCTTTCGCTCCTCGATTCGGCCCGGCGCTCGGAGGACCTCGACGCCGCGCTCAGCTCGCTCCTCGAGCGCTCCCCCCGCGAGGCGCGCTATCTCCTAGCCCGCGCCCAGCGCGCCGAGAGCCGCGGAGACCCCGCCGCCGCGATCCCGGATCTGGAGCTGGCCCTCGAGGTCCTGAGCGCGCCGGACTCCTTGAACGCGCTCCGCAAGGAGGTCCTCAAGCGACAGGAGTTGTCCTTCGCCCAACGCCAGACCCAGCTTCGCGAGTCCTGGCCCCTTCGGGCCCGGGCCCAGATCCGACGCGGGGCCCTGGCCCGCCTGGCGCGGCTCTCCCAGGACCCCTGGCCTGAGGGCGAGGGCACCGGCTGGCGCGCAGGGGAGGAGCCGCACCCCCTCTCGGTGCGCGCCGCCCTGGCTCGCTGCGCCGCAGCCGCCAAGCGGCCCGAGCTGGCGCAAGCTGCCTTGGACGGCCTGCGTCCCCCGTTGACACCGTCGCGGGAGCCTGAGGATCCGCTCCACCCGGACTCGCTCCAGCGCTGGGGGCGGCTGGCGGTGGCCTACTTCGAGCGCGACCTCCCCGACGCCGGCGCCGAGATCTGCCAGAACTTGGTCGCGCGCGAAGCGGCCCTCGAGCGCGACCCGACCCTCGGGCTGACGCGCGCTTGGGCGCACCTTCTCGAGGCCCCCCTCCGGCGCTGGGCTCAGGAGCTGGCCCGCCAAGGTCAGCACCTCACCGCCTACGACCTCTACCGAACCTACGGTGAGCCGGGCGCGGCTCGCCTCCTCCTCGAGGAGCACGGGCTCCTCCCGCAGGCCCGCGCTCAGGCAGCGAAAGAGCTCGCGGCGGCCGAGGCCGCGCGAATCAAGCGGGGGCCAGGCTCCCGCGAGCGCTTGCACCGGGCCTTTGTCCGCGCAGGTGAGCTGGCGCAGTGGGCCAAGGACTGGGGCGCCGCCCAAGCCTTCTTCGAGCGGGCCGTCAAGGAGCTCCCCCAAGCCTGGGACCTCTATCACGCCCGCGCGCGCCTCGAGCTGCGCGCCGAGCGCCCCGACGCCGCGGTCGCGATCTACGAGGAGGCGATCGAGCGCAAGCGAGCCGCTCGCCGCCGCCCGGCGCCCCCGCGCCCGCGCGGCCGGACCCTCGAGCCCCTCGAGCCCGAGGGCCTCGTCCAAGCGCAGCACTGGGCCTTCTCGAACCTCAAGTGGGCGATTCAGTCCGAGGAGGACGCTTCGAGCCCGCGCGTCGAGCACGTGGCCGTGATGCGGATCCACCTCGAGCGCCGCCGCAGCGACCGCGCCGCGGCTGCCCTCCGCCAACTGGCGCGCGAAGACGTCGAGACCTTCCGCTGGATCTCCTACAGCCTGGGCCGCCTGATCCGCGACGCGCGCCTCGGCGCCTCTGGCCTCCCGATCCTCAAGCTCCTCTGGGAGAACGACGACCGCGACGCCTGGCTCGGCCTCGACGTCGCCGAGGCCATGCTCGAGGGCGGCGACGCCCGCGAGGCGCAGCGCGTCCTGCGTCGTGTCCAGGCCGGACTCGCGGGCTGGCTCGAGACCCGGGCCCGCTCCCTCAGCGAGCGGATCGAGCGGCGCCTCGGAGGAGGCCAGGCCAAGACCCTGGCAGAGCTCCAAGCGGCTGTCGCCAAGGCTCCCAAGCAGGCCAAGGTTCGACTCCCTCTGGTGCGTCGCCTGATCGCCCTCCGCCGCTTCGCCGACGCCCTCGAGGAAGCCCGGGCGTTGGTGACCCTCGCCCCCCACAACCTCCAGGGCCGCCGGCTCCTCCGCCGCCTGCTCACGATCCACGCCGACGACGCCGGCCTCGAGGAGCACATTCGCGGCGAGCTGCGGCGCGCCAAGGACGACGAGCAGCGCTTTCGCCACGCCCTCGCCCTGGCGACCCTCGTCGAGACGCCAGGCAAGGTCACCCCCAAGCTCGAGGCTGCCCTCCGCGAAGCCAAGGCCGCCGCCGGGAGTCCGCCCCGCTACAACCTCGCCAACTGGCACTTCGCTCGCGGGCGAGAGGCCCAAGGCTTGGCCTCGCTGGAGGCCGCTCGCAAGGAGCAGCAGCGCGGCCAATGGGTTTGGCGCGAGACCACCGAGCGGCTCCTCGGCGTCTACCTGCGCCTCGGCCGCGGCGAGCAGTTCTGGGCGCTGGTGCAGGAGTTGATCGAGGAGCAGAGCAACGCCGGCGAGCGCTGGAGCGCCTTCACCCAAGTCACCGACGCCCTCCGTGCTCGTCGTCGGACGACAGAATCGCTGCTCCAGGGCTCGAAGAAGCTCCCCGCGCCCTGGCCCGACCTGGCAGCCCTGGCCGTCGCGATCGCCCAGCGCGAACTCCCTGCGGCAGAGGGCGCCCTCGCCAAGGCCCTGGCCTCTGACGACGAGCTCGTGACCTTCCTCCGCCCCCTCGGGGTCCAGATCGCCGACAGCAGCGGTGACGCGGCCCTGGCCCTCGAGCGCCTAGAGCGGATCCTCCAAGGCGGAGCCCTCTCGGAGAGCGTCCAGACGCCGATCGGAGAGCTCAGCGAGCGGCGCCTCGGCGAAGCCGTCGCTGGACGACTCCTCCTCGACCTGGGACGTGAGGACGCCGCCCTCGAGCGCTGGAAGAAGGTGATCGACCCCTCCGAGCCCTCGTCCAAGCTGGCCTACGCGCGGCTCCTCGCTCGCCACCGCCGCTTCGACGAAGCCTGCGCTGAGCTCGAGGCTCACCTCGAGCGCGAGGGCGCTACGGATCCAGAGCACCTCCGCTGGCTGGCCAGCTGGGAGGAGCAGCGGGGGCAGCCGGCCAAGGCCCGAGCCGCCCTCGCCCGGGCCGCGACCCTCGCGACGGGGGGCGAGCGAGATCAGTGGAACGATCCGCGAGGCGCGATCGCGGGCGAGCTCTTGGCCCACCACCGCCGCGCCAAGACCCTCCCCCTCTACCGCACCGAGCTCGAGGCGCGACTCGAGAAGGACCCCGACGACGTCCAGGCCGCGAGCTCCCTGATCGAGCTTCTGGCCGAGCTCGGCGACCACCCCGCCGGTGAGCGAATCCTCCAGACCCTCGCCAAGACCCCGGCCAAGGCCCCGGGCGCCTTGCGCCTCCTCGCCAGCGCCCAGCAGCGCGCGGGCAAGCTCGAGGAGGCGGCCGCGTCCCTGGGAAAGGTCCTACCTGGACAGCAGTCGGACCAGCCCGCGCAGCGCGCGCGGCGGCAGGCCACGCTCCTCTGGACCGCGGGGCAGCGTGAGCAGGCCCTGGTCGCCCTCCGCAAGGGACACCCCGACCCGACCAGCTCGGCTGCGCTGCAGGCCGAGCGCTCCTTCCTCGAGCAGCGGAGCCAGTGGGAGGGCGCCCTCGAGGCCCACGACGCCTCTCAGATCGGGCGCGCCCTCCCGCGCCAACGCGGAACCCGGGCCCGGCTCCTCGAGCGCCTCGGCCGCTACCCCGAGGCCTTGGCTGAGCTGTGGGGCATGCTCGAGGTCCCCGAGGGCGCCGACGACCAAGACCGCCTCGCCCCGCGACTCCTGCGCCTCCACTCCCTGGCCGCGGGCCAGGTCGCCCCGATCACCAGCGGCTCGGTCGCAGCCCTCGCGAGCGAGGCCGCCTTGGCCCCAGCGCTCCAAGCAGGCTTTCGCCGCGCCGTCCTGGCCCGCGCTCGGGGTCAGCTCGACGAGGCCGCGACCCAGCTCGGCGCCCTCCGCCAGCGCTTCCCCGAGCACCTCCCCAGCGCCTGGGGTGAGCTGGAGGTCCTCCAGCTCCTCGAGCGCTGGCCCGCGGCCGAGGAGCGGCTGAGCGAGCTCTACCCGCGCCTCCAGCGCCTGGTGGCAGCCTCCTGCGCTCCCGCGGGGCTCCTCCAGGAGGCCTGGCGCCTGCGCGGGTCCCTCCGCCTCGCCCAAGGCGACCAAGAGGGCGCGCTCGCGCGCTGGAGCGAGCCCCTCAAGGGTCGCTACGCGACACCTGAGACCTATCGCTTCTCGCTCTGGAACCCGATCCAAGATCCCCTCGGAGCCCGGCTCCTAGGTCGGCATGGCCTCCTGGAGCGCTCCTTGGAGTCTGGTCAGGTCCACGCCAGCCACCGGATCCAGACCCTGATCCGCCTCGGTCGCGCCGAGGAGGCCCTGGCCCTGGCGAGGCGCGAGAGCTTCGAGCTAATCGAGGGCGAGCTGAGCGACGTCGGCCTCCTCCAGAGCGCTCGCGCCACAGGCAGCGTGGCCGAGGTCCGCTCGGCCGCCCTGGCTCAGTGGACCAAGCGCCCGAGCGACTCACGCCGCCTCTTCGCCCTGAGCTCCCTCAGCGACGACCCGCAGGCCGCCCTGGCCTTCCTCTTGCGCAGCCGTCGCCCTGGCCAAGAGCACGACCCCGACGAGCTCGAGCGGGAGTTCGACCTCCTGATCGAGCTCGAGCGCTTCTCCGAGGCCCTGCCCCTCGCGAGGGCCCGAGTCGCGACGGCCCGCGGCGGCTCGGCGCGCCTCTCGACCTCCAACGGGCTGATCTCCGTCTCGGGGTCCCCCTCGCGGCTCCGCTTCCTGTGGGGCGGCAGCGGAGGCTCCGGCGGCTACTACACGTGGCGAAACTCGTCACCCGGGGACTTGTCTAGCGAGCGAAGCGCCGAGGCACAGCTCCTGGGGCTCTTGGCTCGCGCCGGGTTCCACGAAGAGCGTCGCCAGCTCGAGGCGAGCTGGCTGGCCGCCGCGGCGAACCGCCCCGCTGCCCGCGGGCACTTGGCTCGGGCCTACGCCAACTACGGCGCCTTGAACGAGGCCGTCGAGATCGCCAAGCGCTCCGGTCAGGAGAGCCCGGAAGACCGCGTCTCGCTCTGGGCGGCCCTCGTGCAGGAGGCCGGTTACCGGCGCGACCCCGAGCGGGCCCAAGGCCTCCGGGCCTGCCTCAGCCAGCTCCTCGCGGCCGCTGAGGCCCTCGCACCCGGCAGACCGCGCCCGGCAGACCGCGCCCGAGTCCAGGCCCTGGTCCGAGCCTGGCGAGTCGCGACGCCCGCCCAGCGTGAGCTCGCGCAGGCCGCCAGCGCTCGCGTCCTGTCGGGGCACCTGGCCAACCCTGGGGACTCACTTCAAGCCGCCTGGCTCGAGCTGCGCCGCGGCGATCGAGAGGCCGCTCGCGTCCGCCTGGAGCGGCTCCGGGCCGAGAGCTACCGCGCCGGGCGCGGCGAACCGAGGGGCTGGTGGCCGGCCTGGGCCTTGGCTCAGCCCGAGGCGAGTCGCCCTCAGGCGATCCGCCTCGCGCTGGCGCTCGGGGCGCGCGAATGGGAGAAGGCGGAGCTCCTCGCCGACACGCGCTGATCTAGGCCCGCGTCGGGTTCATGAGGCGCCAGAGTCGGGTCTCGCGTGGGGGGGGCGAGTAGAGGTCGTCCCAGGCCCGATCGGCTCGCCGGAGGGCTTCGGCGAGGGGGAGGGCCCGGAGGCTCTCCCCTGCTAGGTCCTCCTCGACCAGGCTCAGCTCGAGCTCGGCGAGCTTGCGCAGCGCGTCCCCGACGTCGAAGCGAACTCGCGTCCGATAGCGATCCCAGATCCACTCCTCGGCCATGTGCCGGAGCTCGCTCGGGCTGAGGCCGTCAGGGTGACGGAGGAGGAGCCAGTAGGCGATCAGGGCCTCCTTGGTCTCCTCTTCGCCAGCCATGCGGGCCAAGCGCCCTAGGAGGGCATGGTTGCTCGCGAGGGTGATCGCGTAGAGGTGTTCGGCGAGGGCCGTGACGTAGGTCGCCTTGATTCGCCCGTAGTCGAGGGCCGTCTTGCCGCCGTAGAAGGCGGCCACGATCAACCCGATCGGGAGCAGGAGGACCTTGAAGGGGATCGTCAGCATTTTGGTCAGGGTCGGGGTGTAGGCGTAGGCGAGCCGGAGGATCTTCCAGATCGAGAACGCGGCCGTCCCGCCCGAGCCCGAGAGCTTGAGCTGATCGAGAAACTTCATTTTCACGCGGACGCTCGGGAGCAGGAGCTCGAGGTCCGCCTGGGGAACGTCCTTAAAGAGTCGCAGGAGGACATGCGGGTCGTCCTTGGTTCGGACCACGATCGCGACTCGGCTGTAGGTCGGGACCTCGACCTCGTCGAGGCGGAAGAGCTTGCGGGCTCGGCGGAGCTGAACCGCCTTCCGACCCCGGCCGCGGGTGTAGATCGCGAGGCGCTCGAGCTGAGCCAGCTCAGGGTCGATCTTGAAGCTCTTGAGGACTTCGCGGTCCGTGCTGGTCAGGAGCACGTCTTTGCTCACGAGGTCGAAGTTGGCCCGCTCGAAGAGCGCTCCCAGCCACTCGTAGAGGCGACCGAGGGGGTCTTCGCCGATCGGGCTGGGCGGCGGAACCGTCTCCCGATCCGGGTCGTAGGGCGAGTAGAGGGCCTCTGCCGTGCGCGTCTGGGCCGAGGTCCCGTGGTGGTAGAAGGCCTCTAGGATTCGCGCCAAAGCCCAAAAATTGGACCGATCCCCCTCGGGGAGTCGGGCTGCCAACTCCTCGATCAGGTGGGGTATCCGGCTTGGGACGAATCGGGACATACCCCAGGATATCGCGCGAATCTGCGGAGTAATCGCGAATTCCGCCCCTTCCCACCGCTGGCCTTCGAGGATGGGTTTCGGGCTAAACCTTGAGCAAGTGCAAAGCGTTGGCTACCATCGGCCTCGTCGTCAGACCCCTCCCCTCACAAGGACTCTGCAGTACATGGCACAGGCGTGAAAATTCTCCGCTTGGCGCAGGCACGCGTTCTCTTGTGGGCCCATGACCAATTCGGCGGGGAGCCTTACGAGGTGTCCAAGGTCGTCGACGGTCCTCTCCAAGAGCGCTGCGCGACCGCCCCGCGTTGCCCGGACGAAGAGCCCGACGACGACGACCAAGGCCTCTGGGTCGATCCCCAAGAAGAGCCCCTCGGGACCTGCGCCTACGCCTTCGCTGACCGCGGCGGCTGCCTGACCCACCGGAATCAGCTCGCCCTCGAGCGCGCCATGTTCCTCCCGACCGAGGTCGCCCTGACCCGTCGGCTCCTCGAGTCCCTCGGCTTCCGCGTTCGTGAGGAGCCCATCGACCCCAGCCACGGGGCCCCGCGAATCCTGATCGCCCACGGCAACGTCCAGGCCACCTCGCACCAGGTTCGCCTGATCAAGAGCCCCTCGGCCGGGAGCGTCGTCATGGTCCGCCGCGTCGGCTCCCAGCACCGACGCGCCAACCACCGCCGTCTGCGCGTCTTGGCCGGAGGCAATCTGTGAAGCGAGGCCCTCGGGCCCCTCTTCCGACCCTCGCCCTCCTCGCCCTCCTCGGCGCCGGTCTCGTGGGTTGCTCGCCCGATCTCGAGCCGCCGCCCGCCCAGGTCGAGCTCGGGGTCGCCCCGATCTTCTCGGGGCTCACGGGCCAGATCACCCATATCAGCAGCTCCAGCCGCTCAGGCCTGGTCCGAATCCAGGTCGACGGGAAGGTCTTCAAGCCCTTCACCCGCTACCTCTCGGGAATCGGCGAGAGCTTGTTCGGGGTCCTCAACCCGCACCCCTACTGGGAGTGGCCCTACCGCGTCGTCAGGTTGCCGCTCTTCCTCCTCTTCGGCCACCTCGACCTCAGCTCCAGCCGCGGCTCGGGCTTCTTCGTGACCGAGGACCTCGTCGTGACCTGCGCTCACGTGATCGACAACGCCAGCGAGATTCGCTGCCAGCTCGAAGACGGGCGGGTCTTGGTCTCGGAGGTCGTCGCCAACGACGTCGAGCGAGATCTGGCCCTCCTGCGGGTCAAGGGGCTCCAAGGCCCCACGCCACGGCCCCTCCAGCTCCGTCGAACTCAGATCGGACCCGGCGAGATCGCCATCGCCATTGGCTATCCGAGCCGTGAGCCGATCCGCGATCCCGCGATTCCCCGAGCGCCCTTCGACGAGGACCTGCAGAGAGCCAATCCGCGGGTTACTGTTGGCGTCGTCTCCGCGATCGAGGTGCAGCTCGGCAACGCCCTGACGCGCTACGTGGAGCTAGACGCTGCGCTGAATCCTGGAAACAGCGGCGGCCCGATCCTCGGCCTGGACGGTCGAGTCATGGGCGTCGCCACCATGGTCAGTGTTGGCAAAGAAAATGAGGGATACGCCGTCCCCGCCGAGACCGTGCTGGCGATCTTCGCCAAGTATCTCGGAGAACGGCCCCCCGAACCCGAGGCTCCAGGGTCTCGAGAGTAGCGCTGGAGTAAGCGTGGCCAAGAAGAAGTCAAAGGCGTCCAAGAAGAAGGCGCCCACCAAAAAGAAGGCTGCCAAGAAGAAGGCGACCAAGAAGAAGGCCGCGCCCAAGAAGAAGGCAACCAAGAAGGCCGCACCTAAGAAAACCGCCAAGAAGAAGGCAGCCCCCAAGAAGACCGCCTAGAAGAAGGCGACTAAGAAGGCCGCCCCCAAGAAGACCGCCAAGAAGAAGGCGACTAAGAAGGCCGCCCCCAAGAAGACCGCCAAGAAGAAGGCGACCAAGAAGGCCGCCCCCAAGAAGACCGCCAAGAAGAAGGCGACCAAGAAGGCCGCCCCCAAGAAGGCAGAACAGACCAAGGCCGCCAAGAAGAAGGCCGCCAAGAAGACCAAGGTCGTCAAGGTCACCAAGGCAGTCCTGCCGGACCCCGACGGGACCTCGCCGCTCCCCTTCCGCCCCGCCGACGAAGGCGAGGCGATCCTGGCGGACGTCCTCCGCTGCCAGCGCATGGGGGACTTCTCGACGGCCCAGCGCCACCTACGGGCCTTCGCGACCCGCTTCCCGCGGGACATTCGCCACGACTTCTACTCCGGGAACCTCCTGCGGGCCCAAGGCGACCGAAAGGGCGCGCTCAAGGCCTTCAAGGCGGCTCTCCGCAAGGACGCTCGCGCCCCAGAGGCTCTCTGGTGGAAGGCCGAGTTCCACCTTCAGAACCCCGAGGGCGAGCTCAAGGAGGCCGAAGCCTGCCTCAAGAAGCTCCTCGACGTGACCGGCCGCAAGCGAGACCCGGAGTCGCAGGAGTGGTCGCGTAAGGCCAAGGACCAGCTCCGGTTCTGCCTCAGCCGCCACTATGCCCTCCAGTCGCGAGCCCTCCTCCACAAGAGCAGGGTCAGGACGGCGGACCTCCGCAAGGCCCGCGGCCTCCTCGAGAAGGCGGTCAAGGCCTACCCCGAGGACGCGCGCAACCACATGAGCCTCGGGAGCGTTGAGCTGATGCTCGGCAACCACCAAGGCACCGTCGACCGTTGCCTCGACGCCATAGACCACAACCCGGCCTATGCCCGAGCGCACCTGATCTTGGGACACGCCTACCGCGAGCTGGGCAAGCTGAGGCTCTCGGTCGACGCCTACCTGAACTGCATTGAGCTCGATAAGCGCAAGCGCGACGTGGTCGAGGCCTGGAAGGTCCGCCGCGAGGTCGAGCACGAGCTGGCCCAGGTCCGGCGCCGGGTGTTCGCGACCCTCGCTCGCCGCGTGAGCGACGACGGCGACGTCCCGCCCCTCAACTTGGCGCAGCTCAAGTCCTCCCTGAGCGTGCTCGAGGGCGTCGATTTCCACCGAGCAGACCTCCAGCGCGAGGAGCCCGGCGACTACGCCTTGATCGGCTACGGTTCGCAGGTCCTGCGCGCCTCGGCAGGGCCCGAGGGCCTCGTCGTCGAGCGGACCTAGTCCCGACCGGCTCGCTCGGGAGCCTAGGCCACGAAGTCACTCGAGGACGTAGTGGACACTCAGCCCCCCGAGTCGCAGACCTCAGATTCGCAGGCCGCGCGAGCGGGTTGGCCCCCGTCCTGGGCGCAGGCCTTCTTCAGCTGGGCTGAGCGAGCTGCCAGCCTGACTCAGGTCGTGGCGCCCCTCGTGGTGTGCGCTCTGATCGTGGTCGGCTTCCTCCGCTTCGAGTGGCTGGAGCTGCTCTGGGAGGCCTATTGGCCGGTCCTGGGCGGGCTGCTCCTCTGGCTCGGCCTCTCGAGCGCCTTTCACCTCTGGCTCGAAGGACGGCGCGCTCGCGCCCGAGCAGCCGCCTGGACGAGGGCTCCGCTTCATGCCCTGGCCGCGAGCGCCAGCGGCTGGAGCTACCTCGCCGCCGCGGGGGACTCCCTGCTCGTCGAGGACTCCAAGGGGAGCGCTCGCGAGGCCGGGGCCCTCAGCGACCTGAGCCGGATCGAGGTCTTGCCTCATGCGCGGCCCGGGCTCTTGGGCTGGCGCCGAGCGTGGCCGAGCCAGACCCTGCGCCTGGTCTGGCTCGAGCCGCCCACGGAGTCTACGGAGGGCGACTCTGCACTCCCTCCCTGCGAGCTTGCCGCGCCCACCGGCGAAGTCAGCTCGGTCGCGTCCAACCCTCCCCCTGAGCTGGCCGAGGGCGCGGCTGAGGGCGAGGCTGGGGCTGGGAGCGCGGCTGAGCCGGCCGAGGGCGCGGCTGAGCCGGCCGAGGGCGCGGCTGAGCCGGCCGAGGGCGCGGCTGAGCCCGAGCCTCCCCCGGAGGACGTCCGTCACGAGGAGACCTTCGAGGTCGCGACCTGGAGCGCTGGGGCCTTCCTCCGCTGGGCTGCCCTGGCGGGGATCGAGGTCCGCGACCCTCACCGGGCCTATCCCGACGTCGCCGCGGCGCGCGCCTCGCGCGGGGTCGAGCTCTTTTGGCCGCCCCCGCGGGCCGACGCCCTGCGCTACTTCGCGGGTTTCGCGGTCACGATCCTCGGGGTCTGCGCGATCCCAGCCGGCCTAATGCTGATCGGCGAGGCCAAGCGCGCGCCAGGCTTGGTGGACTTCGGCGATCACGTGATCTGGATGGCCAAGCCCGTCGGGGAGGTGGCGCTGATGCTGACCCTAGGCGCCGTCGGCCTGACCTTGCTCCAGGTCAGCTTCTTGCGGGTCAAGATCCTCCGGGCCGCGCGCCGGTTCTCGCTCCCGCCGGGAGAGCGCTTGCTCGCGCTCTGCTACGCCCGGACCCGCCACGCCTGGCCTCCCCTCCCTGAGCCCGTCGAGGAAGAGGAAGTCGAAGAAGCCGAAGGCGACAGCTCCACGCCGTCCTCAGAGGACGTGGAGTCCGACCAGGCCGAGGCCGGCGAAGGGCCGAAGCCGGGAGAGGGGGCTCAGGACGAAGAGCCCACAGAACCCGAAGACGAAGGACTCCCTCAGGGCCCTGTCGCTGCGGGGGCGACCTGGGGAGAGTTCCTCGCGATCACGGACCAACGAATCCTCCAGCTCTTGTTCGGCGAGGGGCGGAATCACGTCCTCGAGGTCTGCAAGCGAGAGGACGTCCTGGCCCTGGCGCAGCTCGCGCCCGAGCGGCACCCGCTCCTGACCCTCCTCCGCCACCTCCGCAGCGACGGGCGCGGCGTTCGGCTCTGGACCGCGGACGGGCGCGAGCTGCAGATCACGAGCGAGGTCCTCTTTCACGCCTCGCTCCTGGAGTGGTTCGAGGCCGCCGGGCACCGTCTCGAGGACTGGGGCTACCTGCCCCTCGAGCTAGAGGGTTGGATCCGCTCGCCGAGCGACCCTCGCCGCGCCGAGCTCGAGGCCCCGCCCGACCCCGAACTCGAGGCCGGTGAGTCCCCGGAAGGCGTTGCTCTAGCTGAGTCCGGGGACGCCGGAGGGGCCGGGGGGCCTCCCAAAGATCCTTCCGGGGACTCGTCGCAATTCGGCGCTACTCTGGAGACATGAGCGGCTCCCCTCGCCGAATACTTGCGATCGAACGTGAAGACCGCTTCGAAGCGGCTCGCGGGATCCTCGTCGCGAGCCTCGAGCGGGGTCACCGGGCCGACGGCTGGTTTCGAGCCCCAGGCGTCGCGGGACGACACTTTGGCCGGGACTGCACGGTTTCCTGGCCGGGGGGGCCTCACGCCAAGCGCGTCGCGCTCTCGACGCGGATTCGCTGCGGCGAGGCTTGGAGCGCCCGCCGACGCGGGTGGCTCCTGACGCGCCTGGGGTTCAAGTTCCTCGTGTTGCGCGGGCAGGAGACGCCGGACGGATTCCAGGTCGAGCGCCTCCTGCGCGACTACGGCGTCGAGCGCCTCTGGGGCGGCGAGGGCATGATCCAGGCCCGCGCGCGCTGGGATCCGGATCAGCCCGATCCCGAGCGCCTGCTCAAGATCCTCGAGCGCCTGCACCGCCTGGCCCTCGAGATCGAAGGCGTGATGGTTCCCCTGACCGAGGACGGAGGCGAGCTGAGCTGCCCCTTCTGTCGGGCCCAGATCCTGGAGGAGGATCCCCTCGCCCGCTGCGAGTCCTGCTACACGCCGCACCACCCGAGCTGCTTCGAAGAGAACGGCGGCTGCGCCCTCCTCGGCTGCGAAAACCGCAGCGCGCGAACCCGCTCTGGGCGATACCCCCGCAAGCCTGAGGTCTTGGCCGAGGACGCCCTCGCCTTGGACCTCCCCGCCGACGGAGTCAGCGAGGCTGGCGACGCCGAGGCGACCCAGCCGCCCGAGGCTCCCCACCTCGACCTCGATTCGGGTCCGGACGAGGGGTCAGCCCACGACCGCCGCCAGAGCGAGCCGCCCTCGTGAGGCCCCTGTGAGCGAGCTCGAGGTCCCGTCCCCGAGCCTGATCCTGGTCTGGGGCTGCGAGGGGAGCGGCGCGGGCGCCTTCGCAGAGCGGCTCTTCGGGCCCCGCGCGCTCCGCTCCCGAACGCTGCGCCTCGCGATCGGCGGAGAAGATCCTCCCTCGCGCGAGCTGGCCGCAGACGCTCAGGCCGTCCTAGAAGACGTCGCTCAGCGACGCGCGCGCGGGCAGCGCGGCCTCCCGCTGGCTGTGGAGCTCGAGCCCTGGCCAGGACACGACCCCACGGCGCTGGCCACGATCGCCCGCAAGGCCTCGCTCCCCTGCCACGTCTTGGCGCTCTCGGTCCCAGCCCGCCGCTGCCGCGCCAGGCGCCCCGACCTCGACGTGGAAGAGACGAGCGCTCAGCGCCGCCACTACGACCAAGCCCTGAGCGAGCTCCGCAAGCGCAAGGGCGTCACGATCACCGAGGTCCGCGACCCCGACGCGATCACGGGTTGGCGTGGTCGACCCCTGGCCTGCGACCGCCGCGAGGAGCGGGGCCCCTTCGACCTGATCGGCGACGTCCACGGCTGCTACGAGGAGCTGATCGAGCTCCTCGCGCTCCTGGGCTACCGCGAGGAGGCCGACTTCAAGCACCCTGCCGGGCGGCGACTGGTCTTCCTCGGCGACCTGACCGACCGCGGCCCGCGCAACCTCGACTCGCTCCGACTCGCTTGGCGCCTAGTCGAAGAGGGCGGCGCCCTCGCCGTCCGCGGGAACCACGACGACAAGCTGGCCCGCTACCTCGCCGGCCGCAAGGTCAACGTCAGCCACGGCCTCCAGAGCACCGTCGACGAGCTAGAGGCTCTCCCCGCTGACGAGGCGCCTGCGTTTCGCGCCGAGGCCCAAGCCTTCCTGAGCGGCCTCCCGGCCCACCTCGTCCTCGACGGCGGTCAGCTCGTGGCTGTCCACGGCGGCCTCGAAGAGCGCTTGATCGGGCGCGAAGGCGGCCGCGTCAACTCCTTCGCCCTCTACGGCGATCCCTCGGGCAAGCTCGACGCCGAGGGCTACCCCGAGCGCCGTGACTGGGCCGCGAGCTACCGCGGTGAGGCCTGGATCGCCTACGGCCACACGCCCACGGGAAACGTCCAGTGGCGACACCGAACGATCTGCGTCGACCAAGGCTGCGTGTTCGGCGGCGCCCTGACCGCCCTCCGCTGGCCCGAGCGCACGACCCTCAGCGTCCCAGCTCGGGAGACCCACTCCCCGCCCCGCGGCTCCTTCCGCCCCCTCCTGCTCGCGCCGCCGGCTGGGGTCGCTCCTCCGGACTGGCCCTAGCGGCCGCGAGGGGCGCTTCAACCTGGATGCTAGGGTGGCGGTGTGGACGCTGATCTAGTTCTACTCCAACGCCGCTATCAGGAGTCGGGGAGCGTAGAGGACGAAGCTCAGTGGCTGCGGGCCCGCGTGCGGTCTGGCAACCTCGCCGAGAGGCGCCTGCGGATCGCCGCGTTGCTGGGGCATCCCGGAGCGGTCGCGGCCGCCGGGGTTCAGCTCGAAATGCCCCGCGACGGTGACCTGCTCTACCTCTTGGGCCAGCGGATCGCGAAGCTCGGCTGGCTAGTCGCCGCACGGGCCGCCCTAGGGGTAGCGCTCCAGCTCCTCGAGCGGGCCCGCGCGAGCCCTGAGGCCTCGACTCAACAGGTCAATCCTCTCGGTCCCGACTTCCATGCCGCGCTTCGACTGAGCCTCAACCGGGCCAACACCCTCCAAGACTTGATCGTGAGCCAGACCGAGGAGGAGTTCGAGCGTCACTCCCAGGCCTGGCGCTGGGGCAATTCCTACCAGGAGCCCCTTTGGAATCTCCTGAGCTCTGGGCTCGAGGCCGGCCGGACGTGTATCAGCGAGCGGAGCGGACAGTCCTTCATGGATTGGTTCACCATGAGCTTGGCCCCAAGTTTGTCAGGAGGGGACTTGGAAGCTGCGCAGGCCAAGGCGGAGCGCTTCGTTGGCGGTGAGGCGTCTGCATTGCCAGAGTTGCACGCGATCCAGCGCGAGCTAGCTCCCGCTATTTTGGCCTACTACGATCCGATTCAGGCTCGACGAGATCGCTGCCTCGACCAGGCTCAGATCGCGTTCCCCTGTCCACAGCCACAGCTCTTGCCGCGCGCTGGGCGCATCCACCGCTGCGGTGAGTGCGATCTCAACGTATTCGACGTCCGCGGACTGAGCCGGGCAGAGGCGGAAGACTTGATCCGCACAGCGACGGGTCGGCTCTGCCTCTCGCTCTTCAAGCGCGCGGACGGAAGGGTCCAAACAACCGACTGCCCTTCGGGCCTCAGTCCCTACCCTCCTGCTGGAGGTGCGGACTGGGACGGCGGCTTCGGGATGGAGCCTCCGCTCCACGACGGGAACGACCCCTTCGCCTTTGAGACCTTCGGAGAGGGCTAGTCCTTCCAGTCGCGGAGGAAGTGGCATGTGTAGCCCTTGGGGTTCTTGAGGAGGTAGTCCTGGTGGTATTCCTCGCCCTTGGTGAACTTGGAGGCCTTGGTGACCTCGGTCACGATCGGGTTCTCGTAGTGCTTGGCGGCGTTGACCTGCTTGATCACCTTGCGGGCGATCTTCTCTTGCTCGGCTGAGGTGAAGAAGATCGCTGAGCGGTAGGAGGGACCGACGTCGTTGCCCTGGCGACCCTTGGTCGTGGGGTCGTGCATGCGGAAGAACCAGAGCAGGAGCTCCTCGTAGCTGAGCACGTTGGCGTCGAACACGACCTCGACGGCTTCGGCGTGGTTGCTGCCCTTGAGGGTCTTGTAGGTCGGGTTCTCGGTCTTGCCGCCGGTGTAGCCGACGTCGGTCGAGATCACGCCGGGGATCTTGCGAATGATCTCCTCCATGCCCCAGAAGCAGCCTCCGGCCAGGATCGCGCGCTCGCGACGCACCGCAGGCTCCTTCTCGAGCTTGCCCGCGGCCACGAAGGCCGCGACGTATTTTTCGTAGCCAGCCGCCTTGAGCTTCTCGGCGGGGACGAAGCGCAGCGAGGCCGAGTTAATGCAGTAGCGGAGGCCGGTCGGCTTGGGCCCGTCGTCGAACACGTGGCCGAGGTGGCTGTCGGCGAGCTCGCTCCGGACCTCAACTCGATTCCAGCCGTGGGAGGAGTCCTTGACCTCCTTGATCTTGGTGCCGGCGATCGGGCGCGTGAAGCTCGGCCAGCCGGTCCCGGACTTGAACTTGTCGAGGGAGCTGAAGAGGGGCTCGCCTGAGACCAAGTCGACGTAGATCCCGTGGGCCTTGTTGTCCCAATACTCGTTCTTAAAGGCCCGCTCGGTGCCTGAGAGCTGGGTCACGCGGTATTGGATCGGAGTCAGCGTCTTCTCGAGCTCCTCCTTGCTGGGCTTCTTCCAGTCCTTGCCTGGGGCCAGCTTCTTGGTCTTCTCGCCCTCGGCAGCCTTCTTGGCTGGGGACTTGACGGGCTGCGGCTCTCCGCCGACGCAGCCCGACATGGGGATCAGGAACAGGCCGGTCAGGGCCAAGAGGGCCAGCCCAAAGGTCGTGATCGTCGCGAATCGCATAGAAGCCTCCTTCAGCTGCCGGGGTTAGATCGCTCGAGCCTGCCGGTTACCCCGCTTCTCGAATCGAGCCGAGCCTGCACACTTCTTACGCGCGTCGACCCGCCCCTGGATCAGTGTCCACGACCTCGCAGCGCGACAAACCCCTAGGACGAGGGCGGTGTGAACCGCAGAGACACAGAGTACGCAGAGATTCTCGCAGAGAGGGCCTCGGCGTTCCAAGGCAGAAGGCGCGGGCGGGGCGGCCAACAAGCGCGTCTCGGTGGTGGCAGTTAGGAGGTTCACCACAGGGACACGGAGGACCACAGAGAGAGTCCGACGACCCTAGTTCGCTCACGCCAAGCCGAGGCGCTCCGAGGCGCCAACTCGCTCTCCGCGAACCTCTGCGAACCTCTGTGTCTCCGCGGTGGGCATCCGACTCCGCCGCGCTCCTCCACCCCCAGAGCGCCAACCCGCCCCAAGCCAACCCCTCTAGCGGCGAGCCTTGCGCTCTTCCATCCGGAGCCGAGCCGCCTCATGGCGCGCGCGCTCGTCGTCGGTCTTGAGCTCCAGGGGTGGCACCTGACAAGGCCGCCCCTCGTCGTCGATCGCGACCATGGTCACGAAGCTGGTGTTCGTGAGCCGCTCGGCGCTGGTCTTGGGGTCCATGGAGAGGACCCGGACCTCGATCTCGAGGGAGCTCCGCCCGACGTAGCTGACCTCGGCTAGGACCCGCACGACCTCGCCGATCTCGATCGGACCTTGGAAGGTCACGCGGTCGACCTGGGCCGTGACGCAGACTTTGCCCGCGTGGCGAATCGCGGCGGTCGCGGCGGCCTTGTCGATCATGGCCAGGATCGTCCCGCCGAAGACCTTCCCGAGCACGTTGGCCTGGTGGGGGAGCATCAGCTCACCCAGCTCAGTCCGAGAGAAGTCGACTGGGCGAGGGTCCATGGCTAGTTCTCCTCGAGCGAGTCTTCGCCCTCGTCTTCGTCTTCGCGCTCTTGGCGCGGCGCCCGATAGCGCGGGTTCTTGCCCCAGCCGAGCTTGTTCCGGAGGAGGTAGTAGTAGGAGCGCTTGGCGGAGCTCACGAGGAGGAAGTCGCTCTCGGCGCGCTGGATCTCAAAGATCGAGTTCTCGCTGAGGGGCAGGTTCACGTGTCCGTCGAGGACGAGGGCGGCCTCGCTCACGGGGGAGGCCAGGCGGAAGCGGAGCGAGCTCGTGCCCGAGACCACGATCGGGCGGTTGGTCAGGGCGTGGGGGGCGATCGGCGTCACGATGAACGCCTCCAGCCCCGGCGCCAGAATCGGCCCGCCCAGCGAGAGGGAGTAGGCCGTCGAGCCGACCGAGGTCGAGACGATCAGGCCGTCAGCGCGGTATTGGATCGCGTGCTTGTCGTCCACGCTCATGTTGACCGTGATCAAGCGGCTCATGAGCCCCTGGTTGACCACGGCGTCGTTGAGGGCGAACTGACTCGTCTCCTCGCCGTTCTTCCAGACCGTGCACTTGAGGCGCATGCGCGGCGTGACCTGGAGGGGCAGCTCGCGGCGACCGGCGATCCACTCGCGGACCTCGGCCTCGTTGAACTCGGCCAAGAAGCCGAGCTTGCCCAGGTTGACGCCTAGGGTCGGGACCTGGCTCTCGCCGAAGCGGCGGGCCGTCGAGAGCATGGTCCCGTCGCCGCCGACGGAGATCGCGAGGTCCGCTCCCTGGCCGATCTCGGCCAGATCCTTGGTCCCCTCTATGTCTTGGACGACCTCGACCTTGGCTCGCTCGAGCCAGGTCACGATCGCCCGCGCTACGTCTTGTCCCTCGGGCTTGTAAGCCGAGCTGACGACGACGACCCGCTGGACGGGACGTCCTTCCAGGACAGGTAGGCTCATGGGGTCCCGTCCTGGGCTGGCTTGCGGAGGAGGTGGTCCACGACGAGCTTTAGACCTTCGAGGTCGTGCACGTCGCGAGAGAAGCGGGGGACCTCGTGGACGAGAGCGTCCTTGGCGGACCCCTCGCGGAGGGCTTCGATCCGAGCTCGGTCGCCAGCGGCCAGGAGCTCTTGATCGAGGAAGGCTCGCAGGGTCGGCTCGAGCTCGGTCCCGCCCGCGGCGAGGGCCTGCTCCAGGACCGCGCGCGGCCCCTCGCTCTCGAGGCGACCCCGAATCGCGGCCGCCGGCGCGCCTGTCAGCGAGCTCTGGTTGACGCGGTTCACGACCACGGCCTCGAGGGGCAGCTCGAACTCGCGGAGCCGATCGCAGAAGTAGCTGGCCTCAGAGAGGGGCAGGGGCTGAGGTGAGGTCACGACCAGGAAGGCCGTGAAGTCCTGGTGCAGGAGAGCGTCGACGCGCTGAGCGCGGCCGCGGAAGCCCTCATACATGCCCTCGAAGGCGCGGAAGAAGTCGGCCAGGTCTTCGACGAACTTGAGCCCCAGGACCGAGTCGACCTTCTTGACGACGCGGTTGAGGGCTCGCCCCAGGAAGCCGAAGGAGCGCTTGCTCGTCTCGGCCCAGGGCTTGAGGAAGATCTCGAGGGTGCTCTCGTCGAAGGCCTCGGTCATGCGCTTGGGCGCCTCGAGGAAGTCCAGGGCGTGCTTGGTCGGCGGCGTGTCGAGCACGATCAGGTCGAAGTCGCCCTCCTCGTAGAGCTCGTAGAGCTTCTCCATGGCCATGTAGTCCGAAGAGCCCACGACGGTCCCGCTCATTTGCTGATAGAAGCGGTTCGCGAGGATCTTGCTCCGGGCCTCTTCGGTCTTGGCGTAACGCCCGATCAGGCGATCGAAGGTCCCCTTGGTGTCGAGCATGAGCGCGTGGAGCTCACCCGTGACCTCGACGCCGGCCGCCGCGAAGCGAGCTGGGTCCACGCGCACGATCTCGCTGTCGAGCTCCTCGAGGCCGAGGGAGTTCGCGAGGCGCCGCGCTGGGTCAATGGTGCACACCACCGCCTTGCGACCCAGGAGGGCGGCAGCCATGGCTAGGGAGGCTGAGGTCGTGGTCTTGCCGACGCCGCCGGAGCCGCAGCAGAGGAGGACCTTCTTCTCGCGGAGGAGGGTCTCGAGGTCGTCGTAGCTCACGAGCTGGCCTCTCGCGCGGGGATGAGCCCCGCCTCGATCAGGTTCCGCTCGAGGTGTCCGCTCAGCTGCTCGAGCTGCTTGAAGCCGAAGGCCGCCGAGAACATGTAGGGGACCTCGACTATGGGGAGCCGAATCCGCTGCTTGAGCTCGTCGCGGTAGCGCTTGGTCAGGCTGGCGCGAGCTTGGCCGACGTCCGCCGCGTGCTGAAAGGCCTCGTTGGTGACCTCGGCCTCCAGCGCGCTGCCGACCATGGACGCCATGGCGGCCTGCCCAGCCGGCCCAGACCAGGTCGCGGGGTCAGCGTCGGTCTCGCCGAAGCGGTCCGGCGCGGCTGCGTTGAGGATCACGGCCTCCTGGGCCACGCGCGGGACCTGGACCCGGGCCTCGGTGTGGAAGTGGACGGTCTCGTTGACCGGCATTTCCTCAGGGAGCGTCACGAGGAGCAGCCCCGTCCGCTCAGCGTCCTCAAGGACCGCCTGGACGCCGAGGGCGTTGGTCTTGAGGGGGCCCATCAGGAGCTTGCTGGCCTGCTCAGGGAGGCGCAGCAGCCCCAGCCCGTGGCCAGTGGCGGGGGCGTCGAAGAGGATCAGATCCCAGACCGGAGTGCTCCGCCACCAGGTCTTCTCCTCGATCAGGTCCCAGACCTTGCCGAGGGAGATCATTTCCTTGATCGCCGGCGAGACCCGGAACCAGTTCTGGAACAGGCGGCTACCGATGATGTGGCCCACCAAGCGCTTGATCTTGAGCTGCTTGGTGAAGTAGTCGGTCACGACCGTGATCGGGTCGAGGTTGAGGGCCGAGATCCCATCCCTCAGAGGCGAGATCTGATCGCTGACCGGTCCGCTCTCGAAGAGCTCGGCGGTCCGCCCTTGGTCGTCCATCTTGATCAGGAGGACCTTTTGACCCCGCGAGGCCGCGATCAGGCCCAGGGCCGAGCTGATCACGGTCTTGCCGACACCGCCCTTGCCAGAGACGATCAAGAGGCGCTTCTGGAGGAGATCAGACATTGAGCCTCCTCCGCTCAGGGCCTCGCCGCGCTGAGTGCGTCGAGTGACTCACCGTACACGACCCCACCCCAACGACCACGAGGCCTTTGGGGCGGGATAGATCTGTTTCGCGAATCATGACGCGCGTTGCCAGTACGGTGCAGAACACCGCAACCGATCGAGAACGATCAGGTCTTTCCGGCAATGCGAGCGCGACGCTTACGGCGGGCCCTCAGCATAAGCTTAAGGCTCTTCCGCTTGACTCCACGGGCCATATGGGACCGAGGCTTCGAACGGAAACCGTGTCGCCGACGCTTGATCAGCGAACTCTTACGAATTCTCTTCTTCACGGAGGCAACTCCATCTCACGGCGAAGGGCGCGTATGGTAGTGAGCGCTATGGGGGTTGGCAAGCGTGGGAACGCAGAACTGCCATCTTCTTCCGAGAAGATGAGGGCCGAACCTTCAGCGGCCAATCTCTAGGCGGATTCTCGACGACTCGGACTCTTGGGGAGAGCCATGATATTGCGCTTCACGTGCCCAAGTTGTGCCGCTCCTTTCGAAATCGCCGCTGCCAACGCAGGTCGTCAAGGCCTCTGCCCCTTCTGCAGATCTCCCTTCATTGCCCCCAGCCCGCCCCCCAGCGGTCCTCCGCCCGCGCCGGGCCCTCCCAGCCGGCCTCCGCCGCCTGGCTTCCCTCCCCATGGCGCGCCCCCTCCTGGCTACCCGCCGCCTGGCTACCCGCCGCCTGGCTACCCGCCGCCTGGCTACCCGCCACCTGGCTACCCGCCACCTGGCTATCCGCCCCCTGGATACCCGCCGCCTGGCTATCCGCCCCCACCTGGATACCCGCCACCTGGCCACGCGCCTCCGGGGCGCGCCCAGGGCCTGGGAGCCCCGGCGCCTCCTCCCCAACCCGCCCCTCCCAAGGCCGCCCCTCCCAAGGCTGCCCCTCCCAAGCCTGCCCCTCCCAAGCCTGAGCGAGCTCCGGTCTCCCTCAGCGCCCCCGCAGGGCCCCCGCCGGCACGCGTCCCCCCAGCGACGCCGCCCAAGGAGCGCAAGCCACTCCGCCTCGAGCTCTCGGGCGAGATCGTGGCAGGCGTCGAGCTCCTCGGCTCGGCCGAGCTTCAGCTCCCAGACGACCTGGAGGACCTCAAGCTAGCGCTCTCCGCGGAAGACCTCCCCCTCGGAGTCCTGGCCGAGCTCGACGCTGAGCTGGGAGGCGGCGCCCACGCCGGCACTGCCGATCCCTTCGACGCGGCTTCGCTCAAGGAGCTGAGCTCCAAGCTCGACGCCGCCAAAGACCCGCAAGACCCAAGCACCCCAGACCAAACCGCCCAGGACCAGACGACCCGAGCTGCAGGTCCTCCCGGGACTTCCAGCAGGCGCCAGAAACAAGCCGGGACCTCCAGTCGCCGACAAGGTCAAGCCGGGACCTCCAGCCGTCGCGGGCGCCAGGCCGGCACGTCTAGCCGACGCGGACGCCTCCCCTCGGATCGGGTCCCGGGTCGCTCCTCGAGCCGCCGTCAGGCCGAAGGAAGCGAGGAGCGCCTCCCGAGCGGACGCGTCCCGCCGCGCACTCAGTTTCCCTGGATCCTGGTCGGCGTGGTCGGCGCCGTGATCGTGGCTGGCGTCGCCATAGGACTCGTGATCCGCAAGCGCAAGCAGACCTTCGCCAACGCCAGCGCGGTCCCGAGCGCCACCCCGACCCCCGGAGCCAGCGCCACGCCAAGCGTGACGCCCGTCGATCCCCTCGAGGCGGCGCGCCAGGCCTACTTCGAGCAGAAGGTCTCGGACCTCGAGGCGGACCTGGACCTCGTCACCAAGGACCGACCCGAGGACCGCGGTCACGAGCTCGAGCGCCTCCGGGGCGTCTTGGAGAAGCTCAGTCGCTCGGCCTACGCCGGCTCGTCTGAGATCCGCCTCCGCGGCTCCCAGGCGCGGCTGCGCAAGCTCAGCTCCGAGACCAAGGCCGCCCAGAGCGGCGGAGGGGAGGGCGCCAAGCGCGCCTGGGCGCAGCTCGGGAGCCAGTTCCAGAACTGCTTCGACCGCTCCCTGGGCTTCCGCCACGGCGGGTGGCAGAGCGAGATCGAGCGCCAGCTCGGCGGCGCCACCTTCCGGACCGACCTCCGCCGTGATGTCGGGATCGCGGCGCGCAGCGGCGGCGAGGCTCTCCTCCTCCTGGGTGAGGACCCGCGCTGGATCGGACTCTTCGGCGAGCGCTATTACCAGCAGCTGATCCGGGCCGGCGACCTCCTCCTCCCGGGGGCCCTCCGGGAGGGAGCGCGCTGGAAGCGAGTCCGGCAGAAGCTCGTCGCCCACCGCAAGGCGAGCCTGGTCTACTTCGCCGCTCACCGAGAGGTGATCCAGGCCGCCGCGCGCCGCGACCGCGAGGCCGCGACGCGCGCCCTGCGGGGCAAGGGCGGCCCCTGGATCAGCGCCATCGAGAAGCTCCTCCAGCAGCCGCGCTACGTGGCGCACTTCAAGCCCCGCGCCGCTGCCAGCAGCGGCGGGACTGGCTCTGGAGGGAGCGGCGGAGGAGAGACGGGAGACGGGACGCAGTCCCGCGAGGACGAAATCGCCGCCGTCGACATCCTGGCGGGAGACTGGCGGGTTCGGTTCCGGATCGGGGCCAAGCGCTGGCGCAAGGCCAAAACCGCCGACAAGCCCCAGGAGGGCAAGCTCCTGGCTGGGGTCCTCGACGAGGCCGTGGCCCAGGCCAAGGAGAGCCACGAGATCTGCACCGAGGCCGTCGAGCTCCTCGACGAACACGAGCGCCTCGTCGGCAAGGAGCCGGCGGTCCACCCCCAGCGCGACGCGCTGCACGCCCTCTACTTCGAGGAGGAGCTCCGCTTGGCCTCGGGCCCCATGACCTTTCACGCCCTCGACGAGTGGTGCAAAGGTCACGACCGCGAGGCCTGGCGCGCCAAGATCGCGCCCTGGCTCAAGAAGCTCCGCCTGGTCGGCCAGGACGGCAAGAGGCGCGAGAAGGAGCGCCGCCAGCGGGCAGAGGGGATCGCGGCCGCCGAGCGCTTCGAGCGCTCCCGCCGGGCGCGCCTCGCGAGCCAAGTCGAGGAGCTGATCACCTGGATGCGCGCGAAGGCGCACGCCCCCGACGAGGCCCGCGAGTCTCTCCTGGCCCTGATCAAGGCCGGCGTCAGCCCCGAGGACCCCTTCGCCGGCGCTCGCCTGGAGGCGATCCTCCAAGCCCTCGAGAAGTCGTCTGGCGACGCGAAGAGCGCCAAGGCCTTCGCCCACAAGCGCGAGGCGATCGTCGAGGACCTCCGGCGGCGGACCTTCAAGGCGATCTCAGGCGCGATCCGCGCCGGCGAGCCTGGGCGCGGGTTCGACTTCTTCCAATACCTGCTCCGAGTCGACCCGGACAACGCCAAGGCCCACAAGAAGCTCGGCCACGTCCGCGTTCAGGGTCGCTGGCTGCGCCGCTTCGAGGCCGAGAACCTCAAGAAGGGGATCCGCTGGGACCCCAAGCTGGCCTGGGTTCGGACCAAGCACGAGGGCAAGTATCGCCAGGGCCAGGTCTACGACTACCAGGGCAAGGAGTGGCTGTCTCTCAGCGACATTAACCGAGCACACTCCCGGCCTGGCACGCCCTGGGTGATCCAGACCGAGCACTTCGAGCTCCGCTCGACGGCGGACCTGGCCCGGACTGCTTGGATCGCGGATCGGCTGGAGGCTTTCTACCTCGTGCTCTTCCGCCACTACGACCTCTTCTTCGCCCACAAGGGCGGAGCCGGCCTCGTGTTCGGCGTCTCGGCCCAGCAGCAGAAGCCGCTGGTCGTGAACTTCTATCGCAGCCGCCAGCAGTACGTCAGCCACAGCGGCGCCATAGGCGGCTCGGCCGGCTTCTACTCCCCCAGCAAGCACGCCTCCTTCTTCTACGACCAAGGTCAAAACGTGACGACCTTGCAGCACGAGGTCACGCACCAGATCCTGGGCGAGACCCTCAACGGCGGTCAGACCTCGGCCTGGATCGCCGAGGGCTCGGCGGTCTACCTCGAGGGCGTGGCGCCGAGCGAGGGCCAGCTCCGCCTGGGACCTCTCCTCGAGAACGCGGACCTCGCGATGTACGTCCGCCGCCTAGCCGGCGGCGGCGAGCACACCTTCAGCACGATCACGACGCTCCACTCCCAAGCGCAGTGGAACGCGAACCTCGACCACCGCAACTACCGCGGCGCGGGGGCGTCGGTCTACTTCTTGATCCACATGGACGGCGGTCGCTACCGCAGCGACTACCTCCGGATGCTCAAGGAGGGCTACCTCGGGCAGCGCAGCGAGCCCCAGCGCTACACGAACCTGAGCGAGTCGGTCCTCGAGGAGCTCATGCAGCGCTTCTACACGGCGCGCCGCGGCGGCTAACCCCACTAAACCCCCGGCGGTCGAGGCGCGTTCGCTCTCTTGAAGGAGCGTCCGTGAGTCCCGTCCGCAAGGTCCGCTACGCCGTGATCGGCTTGAACCTCCTCCTGGTCGGCGCCATCGGCGTCGCTGCTTACCAGCTCGTCCGGGGTCCCGCCCACGACCCCCTCGGCGACCACGACCCGACGACCTACGCCCTCGAAGACCGAGCCCACCAGACGCGCGACCTGAGCGTGATCGCCGCGGCCCTCGATCGGCCCCTCGCGCCCCAAGTCACCCAGCGAGAGGAGCCGCCGCCGCCGAGCGTGACGCTCCGCCCGCCGCCCGCCCTGACCTTGATCGCGCTCCTCCCCGACGACGCCGACGACCACCTGAACTTCGCCATCGTCAGCCAGAGCGGAGTCCAGAAGCTCCTCAAGGAAGGCGACGTGATCCAGGAGGGCCCAGAGCAGTGGCGCGTGGCCGCGGTCCTCCTCAGGACCCAGGGCTCGAACACGCTGGGGAAGCTGACCCTCGAGACCGAGAGCCGCGTCCACAACTACGAGGCGCAGTTCCGTAGCGAGGAGTAAGCCCCTGGAGGAATCGGGGCCAGCCCCTTGCTGTGCCTCGCCCTTCGCCGGGTGGCGTGCTTCAATGCGCGCCCGGAGGCAGTGTGGGCGAGCGCGCCAGTCGAATCGAGGAGTTGCGAGCGACCTATCAGGAGCTCCACGCGACCCTGAACGTGGCCGAGCTCGTCAAGGAGCGGACCGCGCTCGAGGCCAAAATGGGCGAGCCCGGGTTCTGGGACGACCAGGAGGCCGCCCAACTCGTCGTGACCGAGCTCAAGAGCGTCAAGGCCGAGACCGACGCCTTCTCCGCCGTGGCCGACAAGCTCGACGACCTCGAGGTCCTCGACGAGCTCGCAGCGTCTCCCGAGGACTTAGCTGAGGTCGAGAAGGAGCTCGAGGTCACCGAAGAGGCGATCAACGGACTCCAGCTCCGGGCCTACTTCACGGGCGAGCACGACGCGCTCTCGGCCTACCTCACGATCCAGACCGGCGCCGGCGGGATCGACGCCTGCGACTGGTCCGAAATGGTGATGCGCATGCTCACCCGCTACGCCGAGCGCCGCGAGTTCGAGGTCGAGCTCCTCGAGCTCGACCGGGAGCCCACGGCCGGGATCCGAAGCGCGACCCTCCACGTCAAGGGACGCGGCGCCTTCGGCTGGCTGAAGTCCGAGCGCGGGACCCACCGCCTCGTCCGGATTAGCCCCTTCGACGCCCAGAACCGGCGCCAGACGGCCTTCTGCGCCGTCGACATTACGCCGGAGTTCGACGACTCCATTGAGATCGAGATCAACGACGCCGACCTCAACATTGACTACTACCGCGCCGGCGGCGCCGGCGGTCAGCACGTCAACAAGACCTCGAGCGCGGTCCGAATCACGCACCTCCCGACGGGGGTCGTCGTCCAGTGTCAAAACGAGCGCCACCAGTTCGCCAACCGGCGGACCGCCATGGCCATGCTCAAGAACCGCCTCTATCAGCTCGAGCTGGAGAAGCGCGCGGCGGCAGCGAGCAACAGCTACGCCAACAAGTCCAACATGGGCTTCGGGGCGGCCGACCGGATTCGGACCTACACCCTCCAACCCTTCCAGCTCGTCAAGGACACTCGGACCGGCCACGAGAACGGCAACGTCCAACCGGTCTTGGACGGTGAGCTCGACGGCTTCGTCGAGGCCTACCTGAAGTGGGCCGCCGGCGAGCGCGAGAAGGCGAAGTAGCGACCTACTTCTTCGGGGCCTGCCAGAAGGCGTTGGTCCCGCGCGGCAGCAGGTCGGGGGCGCCCGAGACGCGGACGAAGCGACCGCCGACCTTCCCGGGCGTCCAGAGGTATTCGACCTGACGCCCCTTGCCGTCGGCCGGGCGCAGGATCAGGCGACGGCCTGCGAGGCTCCCGACCAGGGGCGGGCAGGGTCGGTCGAAGTCGACGCAGAGGACCTCGTAGAGCTCTGTGGTCTTGGTTTGGCCGGTCCGGCGAAAGGTGATCTGGCCGCGGCCGAGGGTCTGCCAGCGCCCGCTCAGGTCGAGGCCGCGGGTCGCCCGGCGCGCAGCGGGCTTGCGCGGTCCCCGCGTGCCTCCCGGGTCGAGGCCGATCCTCTTGCTGCGCACTGGAGCGGCCCCTCCCACCGTCGGGAGGTCTGCGAGGGGGATCGGCGGCGCGACGAGGTCCTGGGAAGGATCCCGCAGCTTGGGCGTCTTGGTCCCGCGCATAGGCTTGCGAGCGAGCTTGGCCTCAGCCTCTTTCGCCTCCTGGGCGTCGAGGGGGCCCAGGATTCCACCCTTGGTGGGCTTGCTCGGCGAGCGGACGCTCGCGTCCCAGCCAGCCTTGACCGCGCGCTTGGAGAAGAGGGGGTTCGAGAGCCGCGGGCCACGCAAGACCAGGATCTCTTGACCCTTGAGGGCGACGCGCTGGCGGCCGGACTTCTCGCGGCTGCGGCGCTTGGCGAAGCGGCGGGCCGCTTGGGCGGAGCGGAAGTGGAGGCGGGTCACGTCGAGCCCGAGGAAGCGCACCTGGACACCCTGGGCGCCCGTCTTGGAGGTCAGGGCCTTGGTGGCCTTGGGCTTGAGGTCCAAGAGCTTGCCGAGAGCTCGGCTGTAGGCTCGCTCGCGCTTGCTCAACTCCCGCGCCTCTGCTCGGCCGGAGACCAAGCAGAGCCCGAGGAGGCTGACGACGACGAGGGAGACTACGCGGGGCACGGACCTTCCATTCCTTCGCGTTGCTCAAAGCACCCTCCGCGCCACTGCATGAGCAAGGACTTAGGGCGACCCGAGGCTCGTTTTCAGTTCCTTTGCATGCCATTTGGGTTCAGAGGTGAAGCCATCTGGCGACGGGCGCGAACTTTCGCCACCCTAGGAACGTATCTAGAGCGAGCGTGAGCCTCGGCGCGAGCCTGGGTCGAAGGACGCGGAGGACGAGCATGAGCCAACGGATCCATCTGGCCTGGGGAAGCGTCTCCCTCCTCATGGTCGGGGTCGGCTTTGGGCTCGGGACCCTAGAGGCCGAACCAGCCGAGGTCTCCTCGGCCCCAGCCAGCCCCAGCGCCAAGATCGCGCCCTTCGCCAGCCCCTTGGCGAGCGCCCCCGCTGAGGTCTCGAGCAGCGCTCCCCTCTCGACCCCTCGAGTCGTGCAGACGGGCGAGGCCAGAGGGACGAAAGAGGTCCAGGGGACGCCAGAGGTCGCGGCCCGCCGGGCCGCCTCGGGTCACGCTCCCCCAGCGCTCAGCGAGCGAGCGCCGGCGCCAGGGGTCGTGCTGGGCCCAGCGCCCCTCCTCCTCGACCCAGACGCCGAGGCCTTGGTCCGGATCCTGCTGCGACTGCGGCTGGAGCCGGAAGAGGAGACGACCCCCCAGGAGGAGGCCGAGCGCCACAAGGACTTCGTCGCAGGCGCGGTCCGGGACATGGCCTACGGCCTCCACGAGGAGCAACAGGCTCGACTCTATGTAGCGCTGGCAGTCCTCCTCCCCGATAGAGAGTATTGCCCAAGCTGGGGCTCAGGAGTGCCCGTCGGGCTGATTCAAGCCCGTCGCTTGAACTACGAGCGGAACCCGACCCCAGACAACCTCGAGCGACTCGTCTCGCTCCTGCTGAGGGGCGAACCGGAGTCCCTCGACAAGCGCTGGATCGAGCAGCTCGCCCGCGCCAACCCGGATCACCCGGGGATCCAAACCCTCTTCGCGAGTGTCGCGCCAGGACGCGTCGCGCGGGTGTTCGCGGAGGACGGGTTGACCCTCGCCGAACGCGAGCTCCTCGTCGACGTCGTGGGCCGCGAAGACAGCGCGGCAGGTGCGCGCTTGGCACTCGAGCTCCTCGTCGAGAGCCACGACGTCAACCACCTCGTCTCTGCCCTCGCATACGACCCCCAGGGGACGGCGAGCTTCCTTCAGCAGCGGCAGGGCGACCCCCTCTGGGAAGAGCTCGGGGCCATGGCCAAGCTCCAGGTCGCCCATGGCGAGACCGAGACCATGGGCCAGTCCGAAAAGGTCGTGGCCACCTACTGGCGGCAGCTCTCGGTCGAGCGGCTGCCCGACGTCCTCGGAATGCTCGCAGACGAGAGCTGGACACCACTAGAGAACGAGATCCTGGAGGCGGTCCTCGCCAGCGGCAACGAAGAGCTGATCTCGACCCTCCCCTACATTTCGCCTCCGGCGATCCGCTGGAAGCTCAAGGCCCGAAGTGACCGCCTCGAAGGCAGCGACCCTGAGGCCGAAATGGAGGTCGAGCGCTTCTTGGAGTTCCTCGAGGAGGCCCCCTTCACGGCCCGGGCCAGCCTCGAGGACTTCTACAAGGTCCTGCCGCAACCCAGCTCCAAGGGAGCCTTCCGCCTCGCGGCCAGCTTTCAGGAGAAGGGCGACGTCGAGACGGCTAAGTCGATCCTCGAGCGCGCCCGGGAGGGCAAGCTGACGACCCTCGCCCGAGCCCAGCTCGCCGCGGGCCTCTCCCTCTCGGAGCTCGACGAGGACGAGATCGAGCCAGACGAGTAGGAGCCCTGAACTTCCCCGTCCGCCGCGGGTAGGTCCCGAGAGGCCGAGGGAAAGCGTCGGCGAGAGGTCACACCTCAGGATCTGGACAGCCTGCTCTACCGAAAGCAGTGACTTAGCCCGAGGGGCGCGGATTGCGATCAGCAAGGGCTGCGCCGGTTCCTCCCGCTGAGATCCGGACGGCCGAGGAGGCGCGAATGCGAGGAAAGCGGCACGTGGCTTGGGCTGGGACGAGCCTCGTCCTCGGCTCGATCGGGTTCGGCCTCGGCCGCCTGGAGGCGCTCCCTGCGGACTCGGCTGAGCGTCCCTTAGGGACCGCGCCCATGGCTCCTCGTGACCTCCGGAGCGCAGCCCCCGAGAGCACGCGCCGCCCGAGCGAATCCCCGACTCCAGCTCGGCCCACCCCGACTCCACGAAGCTCGAGGGCCCCCCTCCCCGAGACTCCGCCCAAGAGCAGCCGAGGAGCGCACAGGCCCGGGACTGCTCTCTTGTGGGCCCCACCCTCGGTCGACCCCGACGCCCTGCGCCTCGTTCAGCTCCTGCACGCTTTCCGCCAGCCAGCCGAGCCGACCCAGCCCGACTCACCCGACCCCCTGGAAGGAGTCGCGAGCCTGCTCCTCCAAGGCCTCAAGGAGGAGGAGGAGCAGCAGCTGGCGTTCCTCGTGGCGCTCTCCCGCTACCAAGACGTCTCGGCGCTCTGCGAGAGCTACGCCCAGAGCTCCGCCGCCTTGCCCCTCCTGCGCGCGCTCTACGGCGCAGACCCCAGCGAAGAACACCTCGACCTGATCCTCCGGCTGCTCAGCTATGAGGAATACACGGACCTCGATCCAAACCTCCTCGCCGTCTTGGCCATGGACTGGCCGCGCGACGAGCGGGTGAGTGAATTCCTAGAGCTGAGGCGCCAAGCTCTGGGCGCGCTCCCCGATTCGTCCAGCGAAGACGAAGGTCACGAGCAGGGAGGGGGAGCGCGAGAAGAGCCCGCCGAGGGGTCGATCAGCGTTCCTGAGCTCTACGAGGAGCTCGAGGTCGGTCCGACCCTCTACGACCTCGTCACGGCCCACGAGGAGGATCCAGCGGCCTTCATGGCCTGGCTCTCCACGAAGACCAGCCCGCGCTGGAAGAGCCTCAGGCTCCTCCTGAGGGTCGCCACGGCCCCCAGGACCGCTCCCGACGACGACGCCTTCCGACGCCTCCAACACGGCGAGTGGCGCCACCTCGACCCGGGAAACCTGGTCGATTTCGTCGCGCTCCTCGAGCAGGGCTCGGCCTCCCTCGAGCTACAACGCCTCGTCCTGAGGAGGCTCGCGCTGAACCCGGACCTCGACCTCCAGGCCGTCCACAGACAGGTCTCTGCGCGGAGCAAGTTCTTCTTGAGCCTTGCGAGCGTCGAGCTGCTCGGCTCGGACGAGACCCCGCTCTCGGTCCTCGAGGACTACGCGGGCCTCCTTGAAGCCCAGCCTTTCGTCGCCCGACGACTCTTGCCCGAGCTTTGGGAGCTGCTGCCTCGCATGCCGCTCGCCGACGCGATCCCCCTCGCCGACGCCTTCCAACGCGCAGGCGATCCGCGCCTCGCCGACGAGATCCTGCGGCATGCCGAGCAGGGGCCCTGGGTCTCGGCCGCGCGAGATCACCTCGCCCAAGGGCACTCCCTCCGCCAGTTCCGGGATTGGGCTCTCCAGCATGAACGATAGCCCAGCCTCAGCCCGGCTCACGACCGACCTGGTCTGGGGAGGCCTGGCCCTCGTCGGCGCCCTCTCGGGCTTCGCGGCCGGAGAGCTGAGCGCGTTCCCAGGGGCCTCCGAGGCGACTCGAGCGGCCAGCCGCCCCCACCAGGGCCCCTCGCGCGCCTTGGTGCCCTCGCCGCCGGCCAAGTTCGCGACGGGCGGAGGAGACGCCGTCGCCGTCACGAGCGCGACCTCTAGGCCCTCTCTGCGACCTGGGGCCAGAGCCTTGGGACCCGTGGACTCTGCCCCCTCCGCTCCGCCTCCAGCGCCAGTGCGGAGACCCTTCCTCACCGACGCTCGCCCCAAGCCAGCCCTCGCGATCCACCTCGACCCCATGGCCGAGGAGCTCCTGCGAACCCTGATCCGCATTCGGGGACTCGAGGAGAGCTACGCCCCGGTTCGAGTCCTCTCCGATCTCGCAGACCAGGCTCCCCTCGCTGCCAAGCGAGCCCTCCTCCTGGCCCTCGCCGCCTATTTTCCGCAAGAACACCTCTGGCCCCACGACCTGCCCACGACGCGCGAGTACGTCCGGGCAAGACATTTGCACCACCTCCAGGAGCCCGAGGATCAAGAGCGACTCTCAGCCCTCAACTACGCTATCTACCAGGCGCCGCCGGGCGCCCTCGACTTCGCCTGGCTCGCACGCCTGAGCGAGGCCCATGCCCTCAACGGGACCTTCGACCACGTTCTCGTCCGGCAGGCGCCCGAGCGAGCGGCCTCGGTCTTCGCCGCCCGGGAGGGCGGGCTCACCTATGGGCAACGCTTCAGCGTGGCCAAGAGCCTCGCGAGTCGCGACCCGCGGCGCGCCGCGGCCCTGGCCTTGAGGTTCCTCAGCGAAGAGTGGGACTACCGACTCTTGAACCTCGCCCGCCGACATGACCCAGCCCTGGCGGAGGAGTTCGCGCGAAGGCACCAGAGCGACCCTCGCTTTCGCAGCGCTCGCCGCCTCGCCGACCTTCAGGAGAGCTCTGATCGCTGCTATGACTCACAAAGCCTCGTGGACTGGTATCGGCACCTGGCGCTCGCCGAGCGGACCTGGCGAGAGGTGCTCCCGGAAGGCCTCAGCGATCTCCTGGAGTTGATCTCCTGGGAGGGAGCTTGGACGCCGCTCCAGGCTCGGATCACCGAGATCCTCCGAGCCAGCGGCGACGAAGACCTCGCGTGGAACGGCTTCAGCGAGAGCTCCCCTGCGGGCAAGGTCGCCGCGCTCGCTCGCGCTGAGGTTCCCCTCGAGGGCTTGGCGCGCAGCTACCTGCAACAGGCCTTCGCCGAGTCCCCTTTCGCGGCGCACGAGCAGCTCGACCACTTCGTGGTCCTGGTTCCGCGCTTGCCTCTCCCCGAAGCGCTGAACTACGCCGCGCTCTTCCAGGAGCAAGGGGCTCCTGAGGCCGCTCGCCGAGTGCTGGATCGGACCCGAGCGAGACGAATCAAGGGCGCGCTCGCCCTCGGTGAAGCGAAGCTGGCTCTCGAGCGAGGGAGGGCGGTGCGCGAGGTCCTGGAGCACTACGCCGAAGAGGGCTGGGACGAGGACTAGCGGACGATGATCGCCTTGCCCTCGGCGTCGGCAGCCTCGAGCGCCTTGGCCTCAGCCGGGCTGGCGGTGCCGCGCTTGTGCCCGTCGACGCCGCTGGCCCCGCCGAGGTCCGCGGTCGCGCCCTCCTTGGCCGAAGACCAGAGCGCGTCGTCCGCGTAGACGCCGCGGCGTCGGCCCGCAGACTCGATGGTCACGACCTTGTCGGCGCCGTCGTCGAACACGATCGGGACGAGCTCGATGGCCCCGTTGCGCAGGGTCGGGACGTAGGTCACGACGCTTCGGGTCGGCTCTTCGCGCTTGCTGACGACCTTGCCGCTCTTGGGCTGACCGAGGGCGGCCTGGGCCTTGGCTGCCAAGCCACCCAGCGCCAGGCTGAACACCGCGACCGGGGCCGTCAGCTTGGGGCTCGGCTTGGCCGAGACGGCGACGCTGCTCGCGAGGAGGAGCGAGCCCACGATCGGTCCGCCGAGCTCGAGTTCCAAGCGATCCTTGAGGCCCGCCTCGAACCAGGCTCCGGGAGCGAGGTCCTTGTCGGGCTTGCCCGTGGGGAGGAGGCCGAGCTTGAAGGTCCGGGTCCCGTGATCGCGGAAGCGGAGCTGAAGCTGAGCTCGAATCGAGAGCACCTCGCCGGTCTCGGTGTCGGTCCAGTGCGCCCAGCGGACGTCGCCCTTGAAGGGCTCGCCGCTGGCGCGCTCGCCCTGGAGCTTGCCGCGCACCGAGACGCCCGTCGCCAGGCGACCTGCGAACTCGCTTCGGGTCGCCTCCTGGAGCTTGTGCTGCTGACGAATCCAGCCGCCGCCAGGGAGGTAGAGGTTCCGCGGCGCGCCGCGGCTCTTGAGGCCGGGGGTCTCGATCAGGGAGTGCAGGAGGCTCGTCAGCCAGGGGTCACTGCCGCCCTTGAGCTCGCTCGACCCGTCCAAGGCGACCTCGTAGCCCTCGCCGCCCTCGACCTCGGCCACCAGACGCTCGTCCGTCCCGCGTGGACGCCTGAGGCCGTGGATCACGTGGGTCGAGTTGGAGTCGGGGATCCCTGGTCCGCTCAGCTTGACCCGCAGCTCATAGGTCCGGAGGAAGCGCTTCTCCTTGGGGGCCTTGGGCGTCGCCTTGGGCGTGCCCTTGGGCGTCTTGGTCGCGGTCGGCGTCGCCGTCGACGCCGGCGGAGGCGTCGGCGCGATGGGATCAGGCTTGGGGCAGCCGGTGGCGCAGAGCACCGCGGAACCGAGGGCCAGAGCAGCGAGACGCGAAGAAAGGGGCTCGAAGCGCACGAGGCCTCCTAGGGGGTCGAAGTCGTCTGGAAGGTTATCCGATTCGCCGCCGCGGTAGGGACCTGCTTCGTTGCGTCGTGAACCGGGGCCCAACGCCAAAGCCCTCACCGACCCTCTCGCCTGCAACGCAAGCGAGGCCAAGGGGAGCACCCTTGGCCTCGAAGCTGACTGACTGGGATCGAGCTACTGCCTACTCGTCGTCGTCTTCTAGGGCCGCGTCGAGCTCGCCCATGTCGATCTCGACGCCGTCGTCTTGGGTCTTCTTCTCGGCTGCCGCCTCGACCTCGCTCTCGAGGGAGCCCTTGTCGAAGCCCTTGTCAGCGCTCTCGATCAGGGCCGAGCCGCGGGCGAGGAGCTTCTCGATCTCCTTGCGGTCGTCCTCGTTGACGAACTCGCTGATCTCGAGGTTCCGCTTGACGCGGCGGATCGTGAACTCGAGCTCGGTCAGCTGCGCGTTGTATTTGTCGCGCTCGACGAAGAGCCGCTTGAGGTAGCCCTTGATCTCTTTGCGCTCCTCTAGGTAGCGCTTCATCTTGATCTTGTCGTTCTTGGTGTGCCGCTCTTGATCGCGGATCTTGACCAGCTCGCGCTTGTTCTCGCGGAGGTCCTTCTTGAAGCGCTCGATCACGGGCAGGAGCTTGCGCGTCACGATCCGCTTGACGTGCCCCTCGGTCTCGATCAGCTTCGCCAGCTCGGCGTTCTTGACCTGAGTCTCGATGCTGGTCGTCTTCTCGACCGGAGCAGACTTCATGGACTCCTTCATGCCGGCCAGCTCGTGGCCCTCGCCTGCCATGAGCGAGAGGAGCATGCACAGGAGGCACACCGCGCCGCCGCCGGCGAGGAACACCAGCAGCACGATGAGCATCTTGCTGCCGCCGCCAGGCTTGGCGGTTCCGTAGGGGGTATCCCAATGGGGCGAGTTGCCGTGGGGCGAGTTGCCGTAAGGGGTTTGGCTCATTGCCTGCCTCCTCGCGCGTGGATGGCGCACGGGGCTCAGGTTAGCACCCAGATTGCGGCGGGGGCGTTCCAAAGGCCCGCTCGCTGTGTAGCGGCGCCCGCGCCTCCCCATTGCCCTCGTCACCGCCGCCGCCTACCGTCCAGGCATGCCCCGCTCCCTGCCTAGCGCGCGAATCGACCGCGTAGCCCTGATTCAGCCTCCCGTCGGGGGCGAAACGACGGACATTACGCCGCCCATAGGGCTCCTGGTCCTGGCTGCGATCTTGCAGCGAGAGGGGCGGACGCCCTCCCTCGTAGACCTGAACCTGCTTCACAAGCAGGACAAGATCGACCCCGAGCGCTCGCTCCGCAGCCAATACAAGAAGGCCCTCCCCTCCAAGGGCGAGGTCGACCTGATCGGAATCACGACCTGGTCCTACAACTTCGCGCTCTGCGTCGAGATCGCCGAGGAGGCCCGCAAGCGCTACAAGGACGTCCCGATCGTGATCGGAGGTCCTCACGCGACCTTCGTGGCCGAGGAGGCCCTCGAGACCTTCCCGGTCTTCGACTACGCGATCCGAGACGAGGGAGACGCGAGCTTTCCGGCCTTGATCGCCGCCCTGGAGCAGGGCGCCAGCCCGGCGACCCTGGCGACGATCCCCGGCCTGACCTGGCGGAGAGGCGACGAGGTCGTCCGCAACCCCTCAGGCGGGGTCGTCGAGGACCTCGACGCGCTGCCCTTCCCAGCCTACGACTTGATCGAGATCAAGGACTACCTAGCCCTCTCGCCGGTCCAGGTCATAGAGGCCGGGCGCGGCTGCCCCTACAACTGCAACTTCTGCTCGACCACGAACATGTTCCAGCGGAAGTATCGGATCAAGTCCGCGCCCCGCCTCGTGGACGAGATCGAGTGGGCCATGAAGGAGAGCGGGGCCAACCGCTTCGAGCTCCTCCACGACAACTTGGTCGCCGGCAAGAAGTTCGTCCAAGCACTCTGCGCCGAGATCCGCGAGCGGAACCTCGACGTGGACTGGTCCTGCACGTCCCGCACGGACAATATCACCGAGCCCTTGGCCCAGGAGATGTTCCTCGCGGGCTGCAGCCAGGTCTTCTTCGGGGTCGAGTCCCTCAGCCCCGAGCGCCAGGCTTGGACCGGCAAGAAGCTGGTCCCGGCCAAGGTCGAGGAGGCGATCCGACTCACGGCCCGCCAGCACATTCTCCCGACGGCAGGGATCATCGTGGGCTTCCCCGACGAGACGCCCGACGAGCTAAACGCCACGGTCGGGGCAGCCCTCCGCTGGGCCAGCGATCGAGACGTCAAGGCCGATATCTCGACCGCGACCCTCCGCTACTACCCAGGAGCTGACCTCTTCGCCAGGGCCGACGAGCTCCGCTACGACCCGATCGCAGCGGCCTTCGCCTCGGCCGTCCCTGGCTACACGATCCGCGAGGGCTGGCGGAAGCTGACCAACCTCTTCCCCCTCCAAGCGATCCACACCAAGCCGGCTGAGACGCGCCGCAACCTGACCCGAGTCCAGACCCTCCGGACCCTCTTCGCCCACGCCCCCCTGACCGCCCGAGCCTGCCTCGAGCTCCTCGACCTCGAGCCCATGCAGCTCCTCGACGGGATCGCCGAGCACGGTCAGTTCACCTTCCTGCGCGAACCGCAGAACCGCGACCTCCTCCTGAACGAGGTCGCGCGCGGGCTCGGGACCCTGATCGAAGCTCGTGACGAGCCCCACGTCTTGGAGATCTTGGCCCTAGAGCTCCCCTTCTGGCGGAGCCAGGCCGTGGCGCCGGACCTCAAGACCCTAGAGCACGTCGTCCACGAGAAGCTCTTCGTGCAAGAGGCGCTCGAGGCCTACGGCTTGGGGCTGCGGAGCGAGGCTCCGCCCCGCTTGGTGCGAGCCCACTCGATCCTCGGCGTCCGCGCCGGCCGCGAATGCGTGATCGCGGTCACTGAGGAGCCTGGACTGGTGCTCCAGAGGGTCCAAGCCCAGCTGCGCCACGCCCTGGCCCGCGCGGCGGCGGGCTCTCAGAACTAGATCTCCCGACGCCTCAGCTCGCCAACCATCTTGCGCCCCCTTGGGAGCAGCACTAAGATCAAGCGTTGTGGCGGGTTATCCTCACTTCTCCCCTTCATTCAGCTGGTTCATTCAGCAGGGGAAGGGTGAGGCCTCGAGCCGCACCAACTCCCGAGAGGACCCTTTTGCCCCGGCCTGACTCTCCTCGCCAGCTCCCCCCGGGTGATCGCCGCAGACGCGGCGGCCTTCGCGTGAGCTGTGTGGTGGGCGGCGCTCTCCTCTTGGGCCTCGGCTGGAGCCAGCCCGCCGGCGCCCAAGGCCAGCCGACGCGCCCGCCCGTCCTGGCCATAGAGGACCTCCTCGGAGACGACTACAAGCTCGCCAAGCGGGCTCGCCTCGAGCTGACTCAGATCGGCGCCCGCGCCGTCCCCGCGATCCTCGAGGCCCGCCAACGGCCCGAGCTCAGCCGCACCCGCCGCGAGGCCCTCGACAAGGCCCTGAGTGAGATCGTCGAGGTCTTGGCGAAGACCGCCGGAGAAGGCCTCGAGGCCAGGCCCCAATCGGGCCCCGCCGCAGGCGCCCTGGGCGGCCTGAGCGGCGTCGTCGACCCAGCGCCCCCCTTCCAGGAGGAGCTGACCCTCGAGAACCTCGGCGACCTGGGTTCGATCTCGGGCGAGCAGCCGAGCGAGGCCTATCCCAAGTGGGTTCGCGGCCAAGCGGCCCTGGCAGCCCTCGAGCTCCTGGGTCCTGCGGTGACGCAGCCCATGCTCCGCTTCCCCCCGGTGCGCGAAGCGCCGCTCGCGCGCGCTCTCCTCGAGACGGCTCAACGGACCTATGCCGCCGAGCGGCAGCTGGCCCTCCAAGCCAAGGAGGCCCCCGCCCGCGACGCCTTCCGAGGTCGCTATCGCGGCCTCTGCGATCTCGCGACGCCGATCGTCTTGGCCGGCGTCCGCGACAAGGACGCTCAGGTCCGCGGGATCTTCCAGACGATTCGGAACGAGGCCCTCGAGGCGGCCCTCAGCGGCCTCGCCAGCGAGGTCCCTGACGCTCGCGTCCACTCCGAAGACGTCCTGTTCCGCCTGGGCGCCCTGACGCAGATCCACCTCCAGGCCGTGGTCGAGGGGCGCGACTCCAAGCGGACCTCGCCCCAAGCCAAGGCGGCGGCGGCCCGCCTCCTGCGCCGAATCCGCTACGGCCTGAGCCGCGCCCTGATCGTCCGCCTGGGACACGACATGGCGGGTTACGAGAAGCTCGGGTTCCGCGAGCGTCGAGCCCAGGTGTTCGAGATCGAGCGCCTCGGCGGGGCCGAGGCGATCTCCTGCCTCCGGGCCCTCCTCGAGGTCGAGCCGAGCTTGGAGGTCAAGCTGGCCGCGGCCATGGGCCTCCTGCGCCAGCGCGATCCGGCCGGGGCCAACTGGTTCCGGCGCCACGGCGGCGACCTCCCGCAGCTCGGCCTCAGCAAGCGCGAGCTGGCTGCGATCCACCTCGACCAAGGCCTCCGCCACCTGACCCACGCGCGCTTCGCGCGGGCCGCGCGGGAGTTCCTCCAGGCCATTGAGAACGAGCCTGGCAACGAGATCGGCTGGTACAACCTAGCCTGCACCTACTCCCGCTGGAGCAAGGTAGACAAAGCCCTCGAGGCGCTGGCCAAGGCGATCGAGAACGGCTTCGACGACACGAAGCACATGGCCAACGACACCGACCTCGACAACATTCGAAGCACGCCGCGCTACCGGGCCATGATCAACAAGATCCTCGAGGCCCGCGGCGAACCTCCTCTTGGGGAGACCGAGGGGGACCCCCCCGAGGACGTCCCCGAAGCCCCCCCTGGACCGGGAGAAGATCTGTGACCCTGGTCGTCGATCGGCGGGCTGGAACCGAGCAGCAGCTCGGCGACCTCCTGACCCACCTCGAACAGCAGCAAAAGACAGGGACCCTCCGCTTGTCCAGCGGAGACGGTCGCGTCAAATACATCTACGTCAAGCGCGGGATCGTGGAGCTCCTCAAGGCGACTCGCTCCCGGACGCTGATCGGCAAGGCCCTCCTCAAGCGGCACAAGCTGACGGCGGCTCAGCTCGACGCGGCCCTCGAGCGCCAAGGCGCGGCCGACAACAGCCTCCGCTTGGGCGAGATCCTGGTCGGAATGGGGATCGTCAAGGAGAGCGACGTCCACCAGGCCCTGGCTTACCAGATCGCCGAGGAGATCTTCGAGCTCTTCACCTTCGAGCGCCTCGAGGGCGAGCTGGTCCGCGGCGAGCCGCCGCTGGACATTTTCGAGCGCGAGGACCTCCAGGCCCGCGTCTCGCTCTCGCCCGTCGCCCTGGCGAACCAAGCCGTCAAGCGAGCGGCCGAGCTGGAGGAGATCCGGCGCACGATCCCGAGCAAGCAGGACGTGTTCGCGCCCGCGCGCTCGGCCTACCGCCCCGAGCTCGAGCAGAACCCGGCCGTCCGCGAGGTCCTGGCGGCCCTCGACGGCAAGCGAACCGTCAACGAGTTCCTCGACCACGCCTGCGCCCCCGACCTCGTAGCGCTGCGAATCCTGGCCCGCATGGTCCACGAGGGCGACGCCGCCCCCTTGACCCCGGCCGAGCTCGTCGCGCTGGGACAGGAGTTCGAGGAGCGCGGCGAGCTCGACGCGGCTCGTGAGCGCTACCGACGCGCCGAAGACCTCCACCACCCCGACTTCGACCTCCCGCGTCGGATCGGTCAGATCGACGAGGCCCTCGGCCAGACCGCCGAAGCCTGTCGCCGCTACGTCGGCTACGCGGACGCCTGTGCCCAGGCCGGCTACCCCGACGTCGCGATCGCGACCCTGGCCCGCGTCCTCGACCTCGACGTCGCTCAGATCCAAGCCCGCGAGCGCCTGGCCGAGCTCTTGGCCAAGCGCTCTCGCGACCAGGAGGCGGCAGGCGACTCCGAGGCCGCCGCCACGAGCCGCGAGGCAGCCGAGCACTGGGAGCTGCTCTTGGCCGCGGCCCAGACCCCTGAGGATCGCCAGCGTTTCCTGACGGAGCTGACCGCCCTCCTCCCCGAGCGCGACGACCTCCGCGAGCAAATGGCCGAGGTCTCCCTCGAGCTCGGAGACACGGCTCAGGCCGTGATCGAGCTCCAAGAGCTGGCGATTCAGGCCCTCCTGGCCCAGCAGCTCGAGCGCGCGGTCGAGATCCTCGAGCGGATCGTGGTCCTGGACCCCGAAGAGATCATGGCGATTCAGTCACTAGGTGACACATACGCCAAGCTCGGCAAGAAGGACAAAGCCGTCGAGCAGTACTTGGCCTTCGCCAAGAGCCTCGAGGAGAGCGGCCTGGCAGCTGCCAGCGCCGACACCCTGGTGGAGCTCTACGAGAAGGTGGTCGAGCTCGACCCCGGCAACACCGCCGCCCGGCGCTTCTTGGCCACCGCCTACGAGGGGCGCGAAAACGCCGAGAAGGCCTACGGCCACCTGGCAGGCGTAGTCGACAGCCTCCGCGGGGGCGAGGGCCAGGAGCAGGAGTTCTACGAGGCACTCTGCAAGCTCTCGGCGAGCCGCCCGGCCGACCTCGACGTGGCCCTCGAGCGCGCTCGCGTCGCGGCGCAGCTCGGCCACGAGGAGGAGGCTGGCAAGGTCTTCCGCCAGGTCGCGGTCGCGGCTCAGCTCAAGGGCGAGAACGACCGCTCGGCCGCGGCTTGGAAGGAGCTCCTCAAGCGCAGCCCTGGGGATTTGGAGGGCCAACTCGCCCTCGCCAAGCTCCAGGTCAACCTCAAGGGCGAACATAAAGAGGCCGCGGCCCGCTGCGCCGCCGTGTTCGAGCTGGCGCTCGTCTCGGGCAGCGAGGACACCGCCTACGAAGCCGTCAAGCAGGCCCTCGACATTGAGCCGGACGAGCCACGCCACCGCGAGCGCTTGGCTCGGATCCAGGTCCTGCGAGGACGCACGGAGGAAGCAGCGCGGACCCTCACCCGCGCTGCGCGCCGAGCCCGCGACGACGAAGACTTCGGCCTGGCGCGGACTTGGGCTCGCCAAGCCCTGGAGCTCGACGCGACCTGCGACGACGCCCGCGACCTCCTGGAGAACCTGCGCCGGGCTCCCGCTGCGGCTGCGCAGCAAGGCGGCTTCCACCAAGGCGGAGCGCGCCGCCAGACGGTCAAGGCCACGATCACGGGAGGGGCGCCCAAGGCCTCTATCGAGGGCGTGACCACCAAGAAGCGGGTCGGGAACATCGCGGACCGCTTACGGAACATGAAGCTCGGCCCCAGCGCTCCGACGACCTCGCCCAAGGAGACCAAGAAGCTCTCCCGCAAGGCCAACTCCGCCATGAGCAAGCTCCGCGCCCTGCGCGGCGGCGGGAGCTCGGACGCCGGGCCCGGCTTGGCGGCAGGCGCTCCGGAGCCGGCTACGAACACCGTCAGCAAGGGACCGGAGGCCCCTGGCGAAGCCATGGACGCGGGCACGAGCAAGAAGGCCAAGTCCTCGCTCTCCAAGCTGCGCGCGATGCGGGGCGGCGGAAGCGGCGGGCAACAGCCCGAGGGTGAGAAGAAGGTCTCCAAGGGACCGGAGGCACCCGGCCAAGCCGTGGACGCGGGCACGAGCAAGAAGGCTAGCTCGGCCCTCAACCGCCTCCGAGCCATGCGGACCGGCGGCGGCGACTCTGAGACCGCTCCTGCCCTCTCGCCCAACCAGCAGGTCAGCAAGGGCCCCGAGGCCCCGGGGCAGGTGATCGACGCGGGCACGAGCAAGAAGGCCAGCTCAGCCCTCAACCGCCTCAAGGCCCTCCGCTCTGGCGGCGGCAGCCCCGCTGCCGCGCCCGCCGCAGGCGAGAAGAAGGCCAGCAAGGGACCTGAAGCTCCCGGCGAAGCCGTCGACGCCGCCACCAGCAAGAAGGCCAGCTCAGCCCTCAACCGCCTCAAGGCCCTCCGCTCTGGCGGCGGCAGCCCCGCTGCCGCGCCCGCCGCTGGCGAGAAGAAGGCCAGCAAGGGACCTGAAGCTCCCGGCGAAGCCGTCGACGCCGCCACCAGCAAGAAGGCCAGCTCGGCCCTCAACCGCCTCAAGGCTCTCCGCTCTGGCGGCGGCAGCCCCGCTGCCGCGCCCGCCGCTGGCGAGAAGAAGGCCAGCAAGGGACCTGAGGCTCCTGGCGAAGCCGTCGACGCCGCCACCAGCAAGAAGGCCAGCTCGGCCCTCAACCGCCTCAAGGCCCTCCGCTCTGGCGGCGGCAGCCCCGCTGCCGCGCCCGCCGCTGGCGCCAAGCCCGCTAGCAAGGGACCCGAGGCTCCAGGCGAAGCCGTCGACCCCGCCACCAGCAAGAAGGCCAGCTCGGCCCTCAACCGCCTCAAGGCTCTCCGCTCTGGCGGCGGTAGCCCCGCTGCCGCGCCCGCCGCAGGCGAGAAGAAGGCCAGCAAGGGGCCTGAGGCTCCCGGCGAGCCGGTCGACGCCGCCACCAGCAAAAAGGCCAGCTCAGCGCTGAGTCGCCTCAAGGCGCTCCGTTCTGGCGGGTCGAATCCCAGCCCGAGCCCGGGCGGGATCACGCCTGACCAAAAGGTCAGCAAAGGACCCGAGGCCGCCGGCGAGGTGGTCGACGCAGCTACGAGCAAGAAGGCCAGCTCAGCCATGAGCCGCCTTCGCGCCCTTAAGGCTGGGGGAGACGGATAGGTGGCTTCTCTTTCGACGCTTCTACGGCCCGAGGCAGTCCTCGCGCTGGAGACCGACGACCCTAACTCTGCCCTCGAGCAGCTCTGCGCGGCTGCGGCCAAGCTCGTGGACGGACCCGACGCGGCGGCCCTCCTCGAAGCGGTCCATGCCCGAGAGGAGCTCTCCAGCACGGGCTTTGGGGGCGGGCTAGCCATGCCCCACGTGCGCCTCGAGAGCGTGCGCCGGCTCTCGGTCGTCGTCGGGCGCACGCCTAGCGGCGTCCCCTTCAACGCGATTGACGACGCTCCGGTCCGCCTGTTCTGCCTCGTGGTCGGGGCAGAGCGCGAGGTGGCTTCGTATCAGAAGGTCATGGGGCGGGCGGCGCGCTTCCTCAAAGAGGAGGGCGCCAAGCTCATAGAGAGCAGTGACCTAGTCGCCGACGTGCTCAGCGCGTCCGAGCGCTACTAGTGTCTTGCGCTGACACTCAAACAAGAGGATCCTCCCCGTCATGAGCGACTACGACAGCGGAATGGGGTCCCTCGACGACGACCGGGGCTCGACCCGCGACCTGACCAAGAAGATCCTGACCCTAGGGCTGGGGGCCTATTTCCTGACAGAGGACACGGTCCGGCGCTACGTCAAGGACGCCAAGATCCCCCGGGACATTGGCAAGACCATCACCCAGAACGCGACCAAGGGTAAGGACGAGCTCTACGGCTTCGTGGCCCGTGAGCTGGGCAGCTTCCTCCGCCAAATGGACCTCCAAGCCGAGCTGGATCGCTTCGTCAAGAGCCACAAGATCCGCGTCAACGCCGAGATCGAGTTCCTCCCGCGCGAGTCCCAGGGCAGCGCCGGTGACGGAGAGGGCGAGGAGGGCGAGGGCGAGGGAGACGACGGACCGCCGATCGAGTGGAACGTGAGCGTCAAGTCGCCGCCCAAAGAGGAGCCACCTCCCCCAGCGGAGGACGAACTCCTCGAGTCCGAGGACCCCGCCGAAGAGGCCTAGCTCCCTTCGGCTTCGCCCCTTTTCTGTCCCATACGGACGTCTTAAGCCGAGAAGCTCAGGGGAGGTGTGCGAGAGTGCCCTTCAGCGGAGGTGCTCGTGAGTCGCGTTGGGATCTTGATCTTGCTCGCTCTCCTGGGAGTCGGCGGCCTGATTGCGTGGGGCCACACCCATGAGCTCTTCTATCCGACCGGGCTAGGGCAGGTCCTAGACGTGTTCTGGGGCAAGCTCCTGACTGCGGACTTCGTGGCCTCGCTGGTGCTGATTGGCGTCTGGATCGGGCTGCTCCACCCGCCTGGAAAGCGACTGTCGCGCGGGCTCGCGTGGACGATCTTCGTCGTGGTCCTAGGGACGCCAGCCGCGCTCCTGTTCTTTCTGCTCCGCGCCCGCCGCTTCAAGAGCGCCCAAGACGTGTTCCTCCGCTGGGACTCAGGCGAGACCCAAGGCGCTCGTTAGAGCCTCTGCCGAGAGTCCAGGGGAGCCTCGCCCGGCGCCCTCGGCCTCATGGATCAGCTCTACGAGGCGGCGATTGAGGGGCGCTGGCAAGCCGTATTCGTCCGCGATCCGAACGATCTCACCGTTTAGATACTCGACCTCCGTCTCGCGGCGCTGGTCGAGGTCCTGCCACATGGACGAGCGGGCCTCTGGGTCTAAGCGGAGCTGAGCCCGGGTCACCAAGCGCACCACAGGCGTCGGCAGGGCCAGCAAGACGGGAAAGAGCTTGAGGGGAATCCCCTGAAAAGAGCTCGTAGGCACCGAAGCGGACCTCAAGACGGCGATCCCCTCAGCCACGACTCGGCGCACGAGGCTCCTGTAGGAGGCCTCTAGGATCATGTCCCGAATGGACGCGTCGGTGAGCGCGCTGATGGCGTTGTTGAGGTTGACGACCAGCTTCGTCCACTGACGCGAGAGCATGTCCGCGTGAGCCTCTGCCTCGAGCCCCGCAGCCAGGAGGGCCCGCAGGAGCCGCTCCGACTCCGGCGCCCGGACGATCTGGATCGCGCCCTGCGTCGTGTGGCGGAAGACCCCCGCCCCCTGCCCCACCACGTTGAAGCCGACGACCCCCGCCAAGACCTGGGCGCCAGGGCACCCCTCCCGCAGGAACTCGGCGTTGCGGACGCCGTTTTGCAGGCTGACGACGAGCGGAGAGGGGGCCCCCTCGAACACGGCGTGGAGCTGCGCGCTGGCTTCGCTCGTGTGTCGGCTCTTGACGCACACCAGGACCACGTCGCACCCCAGGAGCGCAGCAGGGTCCGTCTCGTAGCGGGGAGCGGCGAGGTGTGTCTCGTGGCCCTCGAGCGAGATCGCGCGGATCCCACCGGCCTCCGCGATCTCTCCCTGCAGGCGAGCGCGACCCACGAAGGTCACCTCGACGCCAGGCGCCCGGCTCAAGCGAGCCCCCACATAAGAGCCAATGGCTCCGGCTCCGAGCACCCCTACGCGATAGGCTTCCACAGGACGAGTCTAGTCCGACCTCGGAGGACTCTGCGAGGAGCCCGTCATGAACTCTACGCCTGCCTCAGTCCGCGCCACCCGCTGGACGCTCCTGGCGAGCCTCTGCGCCGCGAGCCTGAGCGGCTGCGTCGGGAGCAGCGAGCCCAGGCGACCCGGCGCAGGAGGAGAGCCCCAGCGCTGGGAGACCTCTGACGACCGGACCGGCGGCGCGCGAGATCCCGACCGGTTCTCGATCGAAGCCGCCCTCCCCCGCAGCGGCGACCCCGAGCACCCCAACGTCAAGGCGGAGGTCTCCGTGATCGAGGTCTCGCGCCGAGGCGGCCTGGCCGTCTCGGCAGGCGTCCGAGGCTCGGTCGTGCGTGGCGTAGTGAGCCTGAGCGCGGTCGCGCGGGCCCGAGCTGGCTCCTCACAGCGGCGGTCGACCCGGACCTCGTTCATTGTCGTCCAGGCAGGGCGCTACGGCTCGATCCAGCTCAGCCAGGACGCCTACTCCTACCTCGGAGGGGCTTACCAGGCGCTGGAGGTTCAGGTCCTGGAGGCTTCTCCCGAGCGAGTCAGGTTGGCCCTCGCCCCCGTCACGACCCTCGGCCGCGGAGATCGCGAGCGCCTCGCGCTCGCGACCGAAGTCACCCTCGCGCCTGGCCAGGCTGTGCTCCTCGGTGGATTTAGCCAGAGCGAGAGCAGCGAGGGTCGCAGCCTCGGTCGATACGCTGAGCGAACCCGAGAGCGCGAGGTCGTCGTCCTCTTGACCGTGGACGTCTTGGGCTAGCCAGCGCCGATCAGCGCTTCTGGTCGCGCTCGCTGACGTGGACCCAGAGCAGCTCGGCCATGATTCGCTCGCCCCGGTCGGTGTCTGGTGCGATCTCTACGACCCAGGGTCCGGGGTAACCGACGACGCGGCCTCTCTGATCAAGTCCTGCTCCGACTTCGCGAAGGTGACCGCCTCACCGCGTGTCGGCAGCGGCCGGAGCGTGTCGCTCTCGACCCAGCCGGCGTCGCTCTCGAGATAGAGGACCGTCACTAAGCCCTCCGCCCCCTTCGCGACCACTAGCGCGGGGTAGAGGGTCTCGTTCTCAGACCAGGGCGCCAACTGGAGCTTGTCCTTCAGCGCAGCGCTCGCGTCGCGGCCCTCGCCCAGGAGCGTTAGGGAGGAGACCTGCAGCCAGGCCCGGGTGCGGTCCTGACGCTCGACCAGCGCCATGGGCCCCTTGCGAAGCGCGATCTTCGCCTCACGAGCCTCGTCTGGAATCAAGACCCTCGCCCCCTGGCCGAACCCGTCGCGGCGAAAGCCGAACTCTGGAGCGCGGACGGGTCCCAGGACGTGTCCGCCGGCGACGAAGAACTTGACCTTGGGCACCACGTCCTCGGTCCGGGAAGCGATCCACCCGAGCTGGGCCGTCTGTTCGTCTGGGTGGTCTGGGTGCTGAATCTCGACCATGACGAGCGACCCGCGCTTCAAGGCCTCGTTGACGATCCTCCCAGGAGGCCGAGCAGGGTCGGGGGCCGAGGCGGTCGGCGCCAGCTCCTCTGCTTCAGTCCGCGCTGGAGTCTCAAGGGAAAGCGGCGTCGAGGGAGCGAGAACAGCTGGAGACCTCGAGGGCCAGGCCACGGCGCCAGAGTCCGAAGGCGCGCCTGCCCCCGCCAGCCCGATCCCGAGCGCCACTCCGATCACGAGCCCCACCACGAGCCCTCCTGCGATCCAGGCGGGATGACCGCGACCCCCACCCGCGGCCCCTCCGCTCTTGGGGCTCCAAGCGTCTAGCGCCGCGGCCAGTTCCCTCGCGCTCTGAAAGCGGTCGCCCGGCTCCTTGGCCATGGCGCGCAGGCAGATCGCCTCCAGCTCGGAGTCGAGCTCGGGCACCAACGAAGAAGGTCGGGGCGGGTCGTCACTTATGACGTGCGAGAGGACCTCCATGGCCGTATGCCCCTGAAAAGGCAGCGAGTCCGTGAGGGCGGAGAACAAGATCGCCCCTAGGCCGTAGACGTCCGCCCGAGCGTCGATCACCTCGACTCCCATTGCTTGCTCAGGAGCCATGTAGGCCGGCGTTCCTAGGATCTGCCCGGTCTGAGTCAGGCGCTGGGCTCGATCGAGGCGAGCCATACCGAAGTCCACCAGCTTCGGTGTCCCCTCGCTCGTGAAGAGGACGTTCGCCGGCTTGAGGTCTCGGTGCAGGATCCCTTGGGCGTGAACGTGGCTCAGGCCTCGCGCCAGGCCAGCGATAACTCGCGCCGCCTCACTCTCAGGCAGGCGTCCGCGCTCCTTGAGCCGGGTCTCGAGGTCACCGCCCTCGATCAGCTCCATGGCAAGGAAGGCCTTCCCGTCCGCCTTCCCGCTCTCGTAGACCACGGCCACGTTGGGGTGCCTGTCCACCGAGGACTGCGCGAGGGCCTCCCGCGCGAAGCGCTCGACGCTCTCCTCGTCGTCGATCAGGAGACCCTTGATCGCCGCGCTCTGACCGTTGCCCACGTGCCGAGCCTTGAACACGACCCCCATTCCGCCGCGCCCGAGGAGCTCGATCAGCTCGTAGTTCCCGATCCGCCGACCAACCCGCCACCGCTCCTGACCGCCCTCTGTCCCCTGAAAGCTGTCAACGAGCGTGTCGCCGCCGGCCTGAACCGGCCGAATGAAGCTCTGGCTCGCGCTGGCGGACTTCACGAGCTGCTCGATCTCGGCAGCTTGGATCACCCCTGAGCTCGTCAAGAGCGTGGCCAGGGTCGCGTTCGAGTCCCGGGCGCGAAGCGCGCGGATCTGCTCGAGGGCCCGCTGAAGCTGCTCGAGCGGCAAGCGTCCTGCGGCGTGGAGGAGCTGCGCGAGCTGCTTGTCTGCCTGATCGGCGCTGGAGTCCATGAGTGAGTATCTCCGAAGCCCTCCTCCAATTCACTCGCCCCTCCGGCTGACAAGCACCGACCCGGCTCAGGCGACTGAACCGGGTCGGAAGAAGAGAGAGAGTTTGTGGCCTGAGTCCCTTTCGCGGCGGCCAGAGGAAGAGTCGAGAGGCGAGATCGAGCGCGGGTGCAGCCGCTTTCGATCCCGTTGAGTTAGCGAGTCAAGAAGACCTGAGTCCAGCGCGGCCCAGTCGCGATCCCCACGCCGAGGTGAGTGAAGCTGGGGTTGAGAATGTTCGCGCGGTGCCCTGGGCTGTTCATCCAGGCCGTCATGACGGCCGCCGGCGTCTGCTGCCCAAGGGCAATGTTCTCGCCGAAGCCGCTGTAGCCGCTGGCGCCGGTCATTTGCAGGCGAGCGCTGGGGTCCCAGCCCTCGGGTGAAACGTGATCGAAGAAGTTCCGTCCGAGCATGTCCTCGCTGTGGACCTTAGCCGCCCGCTCGGCCTCGGCGTCGAGCTGGAGCGGCGGCGCGCCCACGCTCTGGCGCTCCTGATTGACGAGGTCGAGGACCTGCTGAGCGAGGGCAGCCTGGGTCGCGTCGTTCTGCTTGAAGGCGTTGCCGTAGCGGTCGCCCTCGTACCAGAAAGGCGAGCCCTCGTCCGGCCTCGCCACGTAGACGAAGCCCGCCTTGACGGCCGGCGTCCCCATTCCGTTCGCGTTCTCCGCGCGAAGCGTGACGGTGTAGCTCCCGGGTTGGGCGTAGGTGTGGCTGGGGTTCTGGGCCGTGTCCTGGGTCCCGTCGCCGAAGTCCCAAGTCCAACCCGTGGGCGTAGCCGTCGAAGCGTCCTGAAAGGACACCGTGAGGGGGCCGATCCCTTGGGTTAGGGCGCTGGTGAACTCGGCCACGGGGGTCCCCGCCGCGACCTCGACGAACTCAGGCGCGAGGGTCAGGTCGTTCTGCAGCACGAGCGAGAGGCTGAAGGCCGAGTTCCCTGCCAGGTCCCCGCCCCATTGGCTGAAGGTCGAGCCAGGATCTGGGGTCGCGGTCAGCGTGAGCGAGGTCCCTGCGGGCCAGCGCCCGGTGGCCGAGGGCGGATCGAAGGTGATCGTCCCGCTCCCGGTGCCTGCGACGTTGAGCACGATCGCGGGATCGCCCGCGTTCTGAGTCTGGGTCGTGACCCCTGCCGTGGTGCTCCCTCCGTCGCGACTGCCCGACGCTCCGCAACCCGCGAAGCCGTAGGCGCTGAGGGTGAGGCAGGCGAGAAGGCTGAGGGACTTGGTGATACGACTCATGGCGGGCGACCTTCTTCTGTTCCGCCCGACTCAGCGCACGCACGGATCCAAGGCGCGTACGAGAAGCGTCACGCCTCCTAAGGCCCAGGCCTCGCACCCCTTAGGGCTCTTTGGCCGCCGCTTTTGTCCTGGCTGCCTCGACAGCCACTCCCGCAGCAGGCCCTCGACTGTGCCCGCAGTTCCCACCGAAGACGGAAATCCGCCTGGGTGCGACGCACCTGGAACGCTGACGACCCATGGCTCACGCGAGGGACTAGCGCTGGATAAGGTGAACGAGTGAAAGCGATCCGGGAAGCTCCCCTTCGCTATCTCGGGGCGATCCTCCTTCTGACCGCGGCCTACGCCGCTTCGGGGCGAGTCGGACTCGGGCTGGCCCACGAGCAAGTCAACGCGACCTTGGTCTGGCCCCCGACTGGCCTAGCCCTCGCTGCTCTCCTTCTCTACGGCCTCCGGCTCTGGCCCGGGGTCTTCCTCGGCGCCGTGATCGTGAACCTCTTGATCGGGACCTCGCCCGCTCCGGCCCTCTCGATCGCGATCGGGAACACCCTCGAGGCGTTGACGGGCTATTGGCTCCTTCGCCACGTCCTGCCCTTCGACCTTGGCTTCCGTCGACCCCTCGACGTCGTGGTCTTCATTGCCGCGGCGGCGCTTCTGGCCAGCACCGTCAGCGCCACCATTGGCGTCGGCTCCCTGGTCGCGTTCGGCTCGGTCCCTGGCTCGGCTGCCGGCGCGACGTGGCTGACGTGGCTGCTAGGAGACGCGGGCGGCGCGGTCGTCGTGGGGCCTGTCCTGCTCCTCATGGCTCGCGGAACTCCTAGCTGGCGGAGCCTGGCCAATCGCTGGGAGACCTGGTTCGTCCTCTTCCTCCTCTGCCTGACCGGCGTCCCGGCCTTCTTCGCGCCTCACTCCTCGCGCTGGGCCGCCCTCTTCGTCTCGAACCTCACGATCCCACCCGTCGCCTGGGCTGGCTTGCGGCTCGGCCACCGCGGAGCCGCGGTCGCGATCGTGGTGGTCGCGGGCTTGGCCTCCCTAGGGACCAGCCAGGGCCTCGGCCCCTACTCCGTCGCGCCGAACCCAGCTCGATTGCTCCTGCTCTGGGCCTATCTGACATCGATCTCTGCGACCGCTCTGATCCTCGCTGCGACTGCTGCCGAGCGAGCGGCGGCCGCTCAAGCGCGCCTCGACGACGCCGAGCGCGGGCGAGAGCTCATGGAGCAAGTCCTGACGCTCCGCCGCCTTGAGAGCTTGGGGCTGCTGGCTGCCAGCGTGGCCCACGACTTCAACAACCTGCTCGCCGCGATCATGGGCAACTGCGGGCTCCTCAAGGCGAGCGCCCCAGGCCCCGAGGAGCGCGAGCAGATCGAGAACGTCCTCCTCGCGAGCAGGCGGGCGGCTGCCCTCTGCAACAACCTCCTCAGCTACTCAGGCCGCAGCGTCCACCGCTTCACTAACCTGTCTCTCCAGGACCTAACGCGCCCTTTGCCAAAGCTCTTGGAGGGGGTTTGGCCGGAGGGTGTCCGGCTAGAGGTCGAGGCGCAAGACGCGCCCTCGTCGGTCCGAGGCGACTTCTCCGAGCTGACCCAAGTCGTCATGAACCTGACCCTGAACGCCGGCCAAGCCGCCGGCGCCACGGCGGTCAAGGTCCGGTTCGGGACCCGGGACTTCGCTCCGGAGGATCTCGCTGGGATCGTCCCGCCGACCCAGATCGAGCCTGGCCTGCACGGCTTCGTGGAGGTCGAGGACGATGGTTCCGGCCTCAGTCCAGACGTCCGCGAACGACTCTTCGATCCCTTCTTTACGACCAAGCCCGAGGGACGCGGCCTGGGGCTCGCGACGGCGCTGGGGATCGTCTCAGGCCACGAGGCCGCCTTGCTCCTCGACACCGAGCTCGGACGCGGGACCCGAATCGTCGTCGTGTTCCCGGCCTCCACCTCCCTCCCTCCCACGACGCCCCCCCCTGAGCCGCTGTCAGCCTCTGCGCCGCCCGCCCCCAGGGAGCTGGAGGGCGAAGCGAGGCAACCCGAGACGCCCACTGAGGAGGGCGCTGGCGAGGAGGAGTCCGTCCCAGCCAAGAGCTCACTGCGGATCCTCCTGGCTGACGACGCCGCCCCGGTCCTGGCGGTGACTCGACTCTGCCTCCTCGAGGTCGGGCACGTCGTAGTCACGGCCGTTGACGGGCAGGAGGCGGTCGACGTCTTCTTAGCCTCCGAGGAGCCCTTCGACCTCGCCGTCCTCGACGTCACGATGCCCAAGAAGAGCGGACTGGAAGTCCTACCTCTCCTGCGCGAGGCTCAGCCCGCCCTCCCGGTTGTGCTCATGAGCGGGTATTCCGCTGAGGACCTCGACCCCGGCCAACTCGGCGTCGAGTTCCTCTCCAAGCCCTTCGTGTTCGAGGAGCTCCTGGAGGCCATACAGCGGATCGTCCCCAAGAGCTAGATCTCTACGCAGATCTTGCCCCGCGCGCGACCGGATTCGCTGTAGCGGTGCGCAGCCTCGATCTCCTCGAGGGGAAACACCCGATCGACGACGGGTCGCAGGGTCCCGGCCTCGATCCGCTCCCGGAGCTGGTCGAGGTTCTCGGCGCTCGGTCGTCTGAGGACGTTGCTGACGCGGACCCCCGCGAAGAGGGAGCTGACCTGAAAGCCGAGCAGGTTCCCGGCCACGGCCAAGGGCCCTAGGTAGGGGCCGTAGCGCTGAGCCGCCGTCGGGAGCCCCGACACGATCGTGCACAGGCGACCGCCGCGACGCAGGACGCGACGGCAAGCCCCCCAGTCGCCCAAGGCGTCGAGGACGCGGTCCAAGCCGCTCACCACCTCGCCGAAGTCTTGCTGGGTGTAGTCGATCACCTGGTCCGCCCCCAGCCCGCGCACGAGCTCTGCGTTGCGGGCGCTGCAGGTCGTGATCACCTCGGCCCCGCGCTCCTTGGCGAGCTGGATCGCGAGGGTCCCGACGCCGCCAGACCCCGCCAGAATCAAGATCCGCTCGCCGGCCCGGAGCCCCTCCAGGCAGTCCCAAGCGGTCAGCCCTGCCAGGGGAATCCCGGCGGCCTCGACGTGGGTCAGGTTGCTCGGCTTGAGGCCAACGTGCCGCTCGGCGACGACCGCGAACTCCGCGTAGGTCCCGATCTGAGTCGGGTGCGGCGAGGCGTAGACCTCGTCGCCGACCTTGAGCCGCGCGCACTTGGCCCCGACCTCGACCACGACCCCCGAGAGGTCGAGGCCCATGACCACGGGCAACGAGAAGCGCAGGAAGCCCCGCATGTAGCCCGAGCGCATTTTGCAGTCGACGGGGTTCACCGAGGCCGCCTTGACCTCGATCAACACGTCACGTGGCCCAGGCACCGGCCGCGGAGCCTCCTCAACTCGGAGAACCTCGGGACCGCCGTAGCCATGAATTCGCGCCGCCCGCATGGGCCCTCCAGCGCGGATCTAGCCCGCGACTCGTTCGCGGAGTCTAGCCCGATCCCTCCCTGCGAGCTTCGCTTGACCCTGCCTCATGGTTGGCCGACACAGCTCTAGAGGTCAGGGGGAGCTGCGGTTGGCGACAGCCTTGGCGTCCTTGGCGTCCTTGGCGGTCAGACATCTTCCCGGCGACCCGAGAGGCGGCGCCTAGCTCAGCGCCGAGTCGATCCAAGCCTCGAGCTGAGGCTTGGGGAGCGCGCCGCTCTGCTGGCTCACGAGGGCGCCGCCCCGATAGAGGGCGAAGGCTGGGATCCCCTGGATCCTCAAGGCCTGGGCCGTTCGCCCGTGCTGGTCCGTGTTGACCTTGGCTACGATCACGCGTCCCGCTCGCGCCGTTGCCACCGCCTCTAGGACGGGGGCCACCATGCGGCAGGGCCCACACCAGGGCGCCCAGAAGTCCACGACCACGGGCACCGGGCTCGCGGCCACCAGGCGACTCAAGCCCTCGTCGTCGAGGTCGACGGGCTTCCCGCTCGTGTCGAGCTTGACCTGGCAGCGCCCGCACTTGGGCCCGTCGACCAGCCGCTCGACGCGAACCCGGTTGATCCCCGCGCAGCCCGAGCAGCGAAAGCAGAGCGTGTCGTTCATGGAAGCCTCCTTCGCCACGATTCTCGCGAATCGTCCCCGAACGCGAAGCCTCGACGCCCTCGACGGAGCTCTTGGAGACCTGATCCGCGGACCTCGGCTCGCTAGGCTAAGACACGTGAGCTTCCGACCGACTTCACGTGACGCTTCTCGCCGCTTGGCCGCGCGTGGCCTCGACCTCGAGAGCGCAGCGCGGCTCCTGATCGAGCGCCAGCGCGCGGGGGAGTTTCCGAACCGCGAACTCGAGCTCGCGGCTTGGGCTGGAGACCGCGAAGCCCAGCTGGCACTCAACGCGCCCGACCCTTGCTGGAATGAGCCGGATCGCTTCGCGGAGGGTCTCGGGGCGCGAGGCGGACGAGCTGCCGTCGCGCGCTTCGGACTAGCGCTGGTAAAGGAGCTTCAAGAGATCCCGCCCGCGGCTTCTGAGTGGTGGGACTTCGAACGAGCGGAGTCTCGTGACCTCGAACCGGCCGTAATCTGCCCCTGCTCCGACCATGCTGACGGCTGGGGGAGCGGAGACCGCTACCTGCATGCGCCCTACGGAATCGAGCGATCACCGGACGTTGTCAGCGCCTGCGGAGCTGTGTTCATCGGGAGCGAGGGCCTCGCCAGAACGATGGCGCTGGCTTCCGGGAGGCGAAAGACCCTCTTGCACCGGGCGCTGACCCAGGCAACCGCTCAGCTATGTGAATGGGTCCTCCTTGGACGAGATCCGCTGCGAAGAGGCTGGGCCACTCCGACCGCTAGACTCGATAGAAGTTCGCTGGTAGCAGCGCTCCAAGAGGCCTTGAGCACCCAAGGCGAGTCAGCTCACGACCTCGCCATCGGACTCTTGGATCCCAGCTGGGCTTCTCGCCTAGCCCAACTCGCGATAGGCGAATACGGAGGCGCGCCCGCCTTCGGAGAACTGCCCGGTGGTGAGCCCTGGGACTCGGATCGAACCTTTGAAATCCGTGACGATCCAGGCGGCCTATGGCGCGGGCACCTAGCCGTGGCAACTCGCTTCGGGCAGACCGAGGCCCGGCTACGGTGCTTCTACTTGGGGTATCCCCTTCCCCCAGGCCCCTCCGACTTCGACTTCAACTTCTAGCCTCAACCAACACGAAAGGCGGCAGGTCTCCCCGCCGCCTTCGCGCGTGTCAGAACCGGCGCTGCCCTAGTTGAAGAGCGGCTTGCCGGTCTTGAGCATGTGGCCCATGCGGGCCTGGGTCATTTTGTGACCAGCCAGCTCCAGGAAGGCTTCCCGCTCGGCGTCGAGGACGTGCTGCGGGTCGACTGCGTCCACGGGGGACACCGTCTCGCCACCCGAGAGGATCTTGGCTTGGCAGCGAGCGATCCGAGCGGCGTGCTCGGTGATCGCGCCCGAGGCCTCCATGGTGTTGATCGTGTCGAGCATGACCAAGTAGCCGCCTTGACCCGGAAGCTGGAGCGGCTCGCGCTCGATCTGGGTGAAGTTGGCGGCCCGCTCGAGAGCGACCTCCTTGGCCTTCTGGAGCTGCTCGGCCTTGGAGAAGACCACCACGTCGTCCTTGGCGATCAGGCGCTTGGCCCGCGCGTCGTCGGCGCTGCTGCTGACCTTGGCGAAGGCCACCAGATCGAACACCGCCAGCGAACGCTGCATGGGGCCGATCTTGCCGCCGCGGAGGTTCCGCTTGAGCGCCTGGAGCTGGAGCAAGCGGAGGCAGCCGCCGCCCGCCGGCACCAGACCGACGCCGACCTCGACCAAGCCGCAGTAGAGCTCGCTCGTGGCCACGCGGACCTGTCCGCCGAGGGCGATCTCGAGGCCGCCACCGAGGGTCATGCCGTGCGGAGCCGCCACGACCGGGAAGGGCGCGTAGAGGTTCGCCATGTTGAGGTCTTGGAGGGTCTTGGCCATGCGATCGATCAAGTCGAAGCGCTTGGCCTTGGCCAGCTCCAAGACGGCCTTGAGGTTGGCTCCCGCGCAGAAGTGCTGAGCCTGGTTCCCGAGCACGAGGGCTTGGAAACGTCCCGAGGCGATCTCTTCGTGGGCCTGGCCCATCATGGAGAGAATGAAGTCGTCGACCGGGTTCATGGCCGGGACCATTTTGACGTCCAGCTCGCAGAGCAAGACGCCGTCGCCGAGGTCGATCAGGCGCGCGTTGAGGTTCTCCCGCACGACCTTGCCCGTGGCCTTGAGCGACTTGAGCGAGATATGGCGCGGATCGCGCTTCTCCTCTTGGTAGCCCGTGGCCTTGCTCACGAAGAAGGTCCGGTTGGCCTCGGGCGTCTCGCCGTAGAACGAGCCGCCGCTGGCGATGGCGTCCTTCATGAGCTGCGGGACGGGGATCCGGAGGTCCTCCATCAGCGTCGCGCAGCGCTCGAGACCTATGGCGTCCAGGGTCTCGATCGGGCCCAGCTCACGGCCGAAGCCGAGGCGCATGGCGGCGTCAATCGTGGCCACGTCGTCGGCGACCTCGCCCACGCGGTTCAGCGCGTAGGCGCCCTGACCCAAGCTCAGCTCGCGCGCGAAGCTCGAGACGGGGTCGTCAGCCGGACCCGTGACCAGCGCCTTGACGCGGTCGCGGACGTCCGCGTAGCCCTTGGCGATCTTGATCCGATCGGCGCGGGGCTTGGGGTCCTGCTTGCGGTATTCCATGGTCTCGGGGTCGAGGACCATGATGTTGCCCTTGCCGACCTTCTTGTAGAAGCCCTCGCCGGTCTTCTGCCCGAAGCGCTTGGCCTCGACGAGCTGCTGGAGCCACTTGTGGGGCTTCAGCTCCTCGCGGACCTCGTCGTCGGGGCAGTTGTCGTAGCTCGTGTTGAGGACGTGGAAGAGCGTGTCGAGCCCGACCATGTCCGCCAAGCGGAAGCTGGCCGACTTGGGGTTCGCCAGAGGAGGTCCCGTCAGGACGTCCACGAGCTCGATCGGGAGGCGATACTTCTCCGTCAGCGCCGCGACCTTGTTCATGGCGTAGACGCCGATCCGGTTGGCGATGAAGTTCGGCGTGTCGCGACCGATCACGGCCTCCTTGCCGCAGCCGAGGTAGAAGTCGGCGTAGCGCGCCATGACCTCGGGGTCGGTCAGGGTGCCCGGGATCAACTCCACCAGCGGCATGTAGCGCACGGGGTGGAAGTAGTGGGTGCCCAAGAAGTGCTTGCGGAAGTCCTCGCTCCGCTCGCCCGACATGGCCTCGATAGACAGGCCCGAGGTGTTGGTCGAGACGATCGAGCCCGGCGCGCGGTGCGCGTCGATCTCGGCGAAGACCTTCTGCTTGAGCGAGAGGATCTCGGGCACGACCTCGACGATCACGTCGTGGTCCTTGAGCTTCTCGGAGTACTCCGAGGTCAAGGCCGCCGAGATCAGCTTCAGGTTCCGCGGCGAGGTCAGCTGCTGAATCTTCTGCTTGGGATCCGCGAGCCGCTCGAGGGACTTCTTGGCCAGCTCTTCGTTGATCTCGAAGATCGTGACCGGGACGCCTTGGTTGGCGAAGAGGGCGGCGATCCCGCCACCCATGATCCCGCCGCCGACGACGGCGACCTTCTTAGGAGCCAGGGTAGCCGTCACTTAGGCCCCCGCTCGCTTCAGGATCGTCGAGGCGCCTTGTCCGCCGCCGACGCACATCGTAGCCAAGCCATACTTGCCCTGGCAGGCCTCGAGGGCCGTGATCGTGGTCCCAATGATCCGGGCCCCAGACATGCCGAGGGGGTGCCCGATCGCGAGCGCGCCGCCCATGGGGTTGATCTTGTCCATGTGATCGGTCCAGCCGCCGTTGCGAATCACCGCCAGCGATTGGGCCGCGAAGGCCTCGTTGAGCTCGATCACGTCCATGTCGTTGATCGTGAGCCCGGTCCGCTTCATGACCTTCTCGGTCGCGGGGATCGGTCCTAGGCCCATGCGGGTCGGGTCACAGCCCGCGACAGCCGTGGTCTCGATCGTGGCGCGCAGCTCGAGGCCGAGCTCCTTGGCCGCCTCTTCGGTGGCCAGGATCACGACCGCGGCGCCTATGGAGAGGGGCGAGCTCGTGGCTGCAGTCACCGTGCCCTCCTTGTCGAAGGCCGGCTTGAGGCTGGCCATTTTCTCGCGGTTCGGCTCGCGGGGGAACTCGTCCTTCTCGCAGGTCGATCCGTCGGGGAGCGTGATCGCGACGACCTCCTTGCCCCAGGCCCCGTCGGCCCAGGCCTTGAGCGCCTTCTCGTGGCTCTTGGCCGCGAAGTCCTCTTGGTCCTCGCGCGTGATCGAGCCGTCCTTGGCCAGGTTCTCGGCCGTGCCGCCCATGCCGATATAGAACTCTTGCTCGTAGAGCCCCTTGTCGAAGGCCGGGTTGTAGCCGCCTTGGGGGATCCGGCTCATGTGCTCGAGGCCGACGGCGATCCCAATGTCGCCCTTCCCGCAGGCCAGGGCGTCACTGATCATCATGACCGCCTGTTGGCTGCTGGCGCAGAACTGGTTGACCGTGATCCCAGCCGTGGTGTCGGGCAGGCCGGCCTTGATCGCGATCTGGCGGCCGACGTTGAGGCCCTGCTCACCCTCGGGGTAGGCGGTGCCGCACACGACCATTTCGACGCGGTCCTTGGGCAGCTTGGGGTTGCGCTCGAGGAGCGCGGTCAGGACCTGCGAGGCCAACTCGAGGGGGGACACCGCGTTGAGGGCGCCCTTCTTGGCCTTGCTGATCGGAGAGCGGGCGAAGTCGACAACGCCTGTGGTCTTGAGCTCCATAAGTCGGGTCTCCCTCTTTCTTAGATGTCGTAGCGCCCAGCGGCGATGAAGTGTTCGGCCACGCGGCGCTTGATGGCGATCGCGGGCGTGATCGGGTCGCCGAAGAGGCGATCAATGTTGGTCAGGTGCTCGGCCAAGGTGCTCGTCTCGACGTGCGCCAAGGCGTCACGCGAGGACGTGCGAGCTTGGGTCTCCGCCTCGTGCAGGGCGAGGCGGACGAGGTCGGCGCGGACGCCGGCCTGCTCGTGGTCGGAGCCCAGCTGAACCGTGCGGGCGAAGGCCGCCTCAGCGCAGTAGAGGGCCATGATCGCGTCGGCCAGGAGGAAGAGGACCTGCTGCTCGGTCCGGACGTCCTTGCCGATCCCGATCAGGATCCGCTCGGTGACGTAGGTCAGGCCGCGCTTGAGGCGCAGGAGGCGGACCTCCTCGTCCGCGAGATACTCGCCGGTGGCCGCGACCGAGTCCTCGCCCTTGCGGAGGTCGGCGTGAATGCACTCCAGGGTCTCGCGGAAGGGGATCGTCCCCATGTAGGCGCTCTCGACGAGCGCCCCGCTCATGACGACGCGGTTGATGTCGTTGGTGCCCTCGTAGATCGTGTCGACGACGTTGTCGCGGGCCAGGCGCTCGACCTGGTATTCCTCGCAGAAGCCGTAGCCGCCGTGCATGCGGACCGCGTGATAGAGGACGCGGCTCAGGGTCTCGCTCCCGCCGATCTTGACGATCGCCGACTCGAGGCCGAACTGGCGCAGGATCGCGATCTCGTCGAGGGTCGTGTGTCCCTCGGGCAGCTCGCGGATCCGAACGTCGATATCGCCGATCACCCGGTAGCAGGCGCTGTCGCAGGCGTAGGTCCATGCCGCCATTTCGGCCAGCTTGCCCATTTGAGCGTCGAACTCGATCACGGGGCGCCCGAACTGCTTGCGGCTGGCGCAGAAGTCGAGGGTCTTGGTGATCGTGTACTTGGCCGTGCCCATGGTCGCGAAGCCGAGCTTCAGGCGACCGACGTAGAGAATGTTGAGCGCGATCTTGGCCGCGTCGCCGACCTTGCCGAGGAGGTTCTCGGCCGGGACCTTGACGTCTTGGAACACGAGCCCGCAGGTCGAGGACCCGCGAATGCCCATCTTCTTCTCCTCGGCGCCGCGCTCGACGCCCTCGGAGTGGAGGTCCACGATCAGGGCCGAATACTTGCCGTCAATGTTGGTGAACACGACCGAGAGGTCCGCCCAGGACGCGTTCGTAATGAACTGCTTCTGACCGTTGAGGACGTAGTGGCTCCCGTCCTCGCTGAGGACCGCCGTCGTGCGCCCGTGGAGCGCGTCCGAGCCGTTGCCCGGCTCGGTCAGGGCGTAGCAGGAGATCAGCTCGGCCGAGGCCAGCTTGGGGAGATACTTGGCCTTCTGCTCCTCGCTGCCGAAGTAGGCGATGGGGAGGGTCCCGATCCCGGCGTGGGCGCCGAGGGTGGCCGCGAAGCTCGCGCAGGCGCAGAGGGCCTCGGAGCAGAGGAGGCTCGTGGTCAGGTCGAGGCCCAGGCCCTCGTATTCCTCGGGCAGCTCGATCGCGCCCAGGCCCAGCTCGCAAGCCGCGCGGAGCTTGTCGAGCATCAGGAGCCCCTCGCCCGACTCGTTCTTGGCCCAGTGCTCGAGCTCCTCCATGTGGGGGAGGATCTCGTTGTCGAGGAAGGTCCTGGCCGCCTCGGCCATTTCGCGTTGGTCTTCGGTCGTCTGCTCGCGAGAGTAGACGCCCGAGCGGGCCACGGGAGCGAGCAAGAAGCCGCCGCCCGGGGCGACGGGGGGGGTCTCGACTGCGGTCAAAAGGAACCTCCTAGAGAGCAATGGGCCGCGCATTGTGTACTACGACGCACCGCGTCGGAAGGGAGAGGGAGAGGCCCCTTCAGGGGGCGCCGCGGCGCGGCTGAAGCGCCGAGAAGAGCAAGGTGCATAATCCGCGGGTGGACCCCATATCCGGCTATGAGATCAGCGCTGAGCTTGGCCGCGGAGCCATGGGGGCGGTCTTTCGAGGGCGTCACCAGGCCAGCGGCCGGGAGGTCGCGATCAAGACCCTCCTCGCTGGCCGCGACGCGACCCCGGTTCAGCGCCAGCGCTTCCTGCGGGAGGCGCGCGCCCTGGCGGCCCTCGACCACCCCCACGTGGTCCGCCTCCTCGAGGCGGGCGAGCACCAAGGCGTCCCCTTCCTGGTCATGGAGTTCCAGCCTGGAGGCTCCCTCGACGCCCTGATTCGGCGCTCGCGCTTGCCCGTGAGCGACGTCGTCCTGCTCGGGCTCCAGCTGGCCTCAGGGCTCGCGGCCGCCCACGCCGAGGGGATCTTGCACCGCGACCTCAAGCCCGGAAACGTCCTGATCGCCAGCGACGGGCGCGCCATGCTGACCGACTTCGGCCTAGCCAAGGACCTCCACCGCGAAGGGCAGACCCAGCGCCTGACCCAATCGGGGATCTTCCTCGGCAGCCCCGGCTACTGGGCGCCTGAGCAGGCCGCCGGGCAGGCCGAGCGCGTGTGCCCGGCGACGGACGTCTATGGGTTGGGCGCGATCCTCTACGCAGCGCTGAGCGGGAGGGCGCCGATCGTGGCCAGCGGCCTGATCGAGAACCTGCACTTGACCGCCAACGAGCGCCCCCCTGCGCTGCGCTCGCTCCGACCCGAGGTCCCAGCCAAGCTCGAAGCGATCGTGCTCCGCTGCCTCGAGAAGGAGATCGGAGCCAGGTGGGCGAACGCCGCGGAGCTCGGGGCCGCCCTCCAGATCCTCCAGGAAGGGGAGGCCCTGCCTGCAAGCGGCCGCAGAGGGTGGATCGTCGGGGCCATGGGGCTCTCCCTCGCAGGCGCCCTGGGCCTTGGGCTCTGGCTCCTCGAGCCGGAGTCGCAAACTCCAGACGTCCCTGACCTCGCCGTGGGGACTCCGTCCCCAGCGGCTACGCCAGCAGAGCCGGTGCCCTCCCCCAGCGCTCACGCCCTCTACCAGGAGGCCACCGCCCTCCTCGCCAAGAAGCAGTATCTCGAGAGCGTTCCCCTCCTTCGCCAAGCGGCCGAGCAGGGACACGTCAAGGCGGCCTTCAAGCTCGGATTCGTCCTCGCTAGGGGTCGAGGCGCGCCGCCGAACCTCGCGGAGGGCCTGGTCTGGTATCAGCGAGCCGCCACTGGAGGACACCCCTCGGCCCAGTATGAGCTGGGCCGGCTTCTGGCTCGCGGAGAGGGCCTGCCGCGCGACGAGGCGCGGGCCCGGGCGCTCTTTCTGCTGGCCGCTCAGCAAGGGAACCGGGACGCCATGACCAGCCTCGGCGAGCTCCTCAAGACGGGTAGCGGTGGCGAGCGGGACGACGCGGCCGCTCTGGAGTGGTATCGGAAGGCCGCCGAGCTCGGCCAGGGTCGCGCGATGTTCCTCCTCGGGCTGCCTCTGGCCGAGGGTCCCCCCGAGCAGCGCGACGACGAGCAGGCGACCCGCTGGTTTCGCCGCTCGGCCGAAGCCGGCTATCCCCCAGGAATGTTCAAGCTTGCCTGGGCCCTGGAGTGTGGCCTCGGCGTCGCGAGGGACGACGCCCTCGCGATCCAGTGGTATCAGCGGGCCGCGAAGCTCGGCATGCCTGAGGCCATGAGCAGCTACGCCACGATCTTGGAGTTCGGCGAGGGCGTCCCTCGCGACTTCGAGGGCGCGGTCCAGTGGTATCGCAGAGCGGTGAAGGCCAAGAACCACGTGGGCCTCGTGGGACTCGGTCGCTGCTATCAGAAAGGTCGCGGCCTCCCTCAGGACTTCACCCGAGCCTCTGAGCTCTACCGAGAGGCGGCGAACTCCGGATTTCCCCCAGGCATGGTGGCTCTGGGCCTCCTGCTCAATAAGGGCCACGGCGTCCCGGTCAACAAGCCCGAGGCGGCGCGCTGGTTTCGCAGAGCTGCCGACCTCGGCAACGTCAACGGGGCCTACAGCCTCGCCACCATGCTCCTCGAGGCGGACGGAATCCCTCGCGACGAGAGCGCTGGGCTGAAGCTCCTCCAGCGGGGAGCCGCGCAGGAGCACCCCGAGTCCATGCACGCCCTGGCCTGCTTCCTGCTGAACGCCAACCGAGGCCAGCGGAAGGTGGAGGCCGAGGCGAGGCGCCTGTTCCGACGATCCGCTGAGCTGGGCTGCCTCGACGCCAAATACAACCTCGCCGTCGCGCTCGAGCAGGGGATCGGTGGGCCCTCGGATCCAGCCGAGGCGCGGAAGTGGTACGAAGCCGTGGCCAAGGCCTCGAACCCAGGGCTCAGAGAGGAGGCCATCAAGAGACTGCAGAGACTCGAGCGCTAGCGAGCCGCTCACGACACTTCGCCCCCGGCCACCCGTCAGACTCCCCGGTCGAGATCGCCCCCTCCCGGAGCGCTCGTTAGACTCGGCCGCCGCCAGAGGGCAGGGGGACAGCCATGAGCGATCAAAGCCAGGACCAAACTCAACCGGCCCCTGAGGCCGGGGCGGATCCGGTCGCCCGCTTCATAGCTGAGGTCGCGCCCGGGACCACCGAAGGCGAGTCCACCCGGGCCCTGAGGCGAGCCGTCGAGGAGTTCCTCGCGTTCCAGGTCAACCCTCAGCAAGCGGAGGGGAGCGCCAAGCCCAAGAAGCAGAAGAAGCGCAAGAAGCCCAAGCGCCCCGTCCCGCGCGTCGCCAAGGGCTTCCGCGATCAGTCGCCGGGGACCCTCGTCGAGCGGCGCAAGATGATCGAGACCGTCTCGCGGGTCTACGAGCGCTACGGCTTCACGCCCCTCGAGACGCCGGCCATTGAGTACGTCGACGTCCTGGGCAAGTTCCTCCCGGAGTCCGAGGAGCCCGACGGCGGGATCTTCACCTGGAAGTACGACGACGACGAGTGGGTCGCCCTCCGCTACGACCTGACCGCGCCCCTCTCGCGCTACGTGGCCAAGAACTTCCAAGAGCTGGGCGTCCCCTTTCGCCGCTATCAGGCCGGCCAAGTCTGGCGCCTCGAGAAGCCCGAGCCTGGCCGCTTCCGCGAGTTCACCCAGCTCGATATCGATATCGTCGGGGCCGGCTCGGTCCTGGCCGACGCCGAGATCGTGACCGTCCTCAGCGAGGCCATGGAGGCCCTCGGGATCGAGCGCGGCTCCTACGAGGTCCGCCTCAACGACCGCAAGGTCCTCAACGGACTCCTCGAGGTGGCCGGCGTCCAGGAGGGGCAGGTCGCGACCGTCCTCCGGGCCCTCGACAAGCTGGACCGCCTCGGCGAAGCCGGTGTTCGGCTCTTGCTCGGAGCAGGTCGCAAGGACGAGGAGTCCGGCGACTTCACCAAGGGCGCCGGCCTCGAGCCGCAGCAGATCGAGGTCCTGATCAAGTTCGTCCTCACGCCGGCCGACGGCCGCGCGGCCTACCTCTCGATCGCGGGCGAGCTCTTGGGCGAGAGCAAGGTCGGCCAAGAGGGCCTGGCCGAAATGCGCGAACTCGACGAGATCCTGACCGAGCGCGGGATCGAGGGCGACCGCGTCGTGTTCGACCCAGGCGTCGTCCGCGGCCTGGCCTACTACACCGGGCCCGTGGTCGAGGTCGTCCTGACCTATCCCGTCCCGGAGGGACAGAAGCCCTTCGGCTCCGTCGCTGGCGGCGGACGCTATGACGACCTAGTCAGCCGCTTCACCGGCCAGAAGGTCCCCGCGACCGGCGCCTCGATCGGCGTCGACCGCCTCTTGGACTCGCTCAAGCGCCTCGGCAAGGTCGAGGACCGCGCCGGAATGTGCCCGGTCCTGATCGCCATGGTCGAGAAGAAGTACCGCGCGACCTACCAGCGCTGGGCCGATCAACTCCGCGAGGCGGGGATCCCGACCGAGCTCTACGTCGGCAGCGGCGGCCTCGGCAAGCAGTTCAAATACGCCGACCGCCGCCAGTTCACTGCCGTCGTGGTCGCGGGCGGGAACGAGATCGCCGAGGACCAGGTGTCCGTCAAGGACCTCCGACAGGGCCAAGAGCTGAGCGAGGTCAACCAAGTCTCCGAGCTCGCGTCGGAAGGCGCCTCTGCTGAGGACAAGGCCCAGGCAGCTCGAGCCGACCGCAAGGCCTGGCTCGAAGCGCTCCCGGGCCAAGTCACCGTCGCCGAGAGCGAGCTGGTGTCTACGGTCCAGGGGATCCTCGACCGCTATCGCTCTGCCCCCAACTGAGCTAGCTCTCAACCTGATCTTCCCCCAGCTCGAACTCCGCGTGGAGGCTGAGGCCTGGGCCGTTGACGCTGACGCGTTGGACTTGCCACAGCTCCCCCAAGAAGAGCGCTCCGGCCTGGATCTCGGGCTCGCCGATCGACTCGCGCGCGAACTCGAGCTCCAGGACTCCGTCGGGATCGAGGCGAACCGCGCTCAGGCCTAGGTCGGGGAGGCTCTGGGCCAGCTCCTCTCCGGCGGGGTGGGTCCGCCAGCCTTCCACGCCCTGGCCCGCCGCGAAGCCTCGGGTGATCAGGCAGGCCGCCGCGACCCACTCGCAGTCCTCGATTCGACCGGTCCACGGCGGAGAGTGCGCGACGAGGTCTCCCATGAAGTAGGGACCTGAGGGGTCTGCCCAGCGAACCGCGAAGTGCAGCTCCTCTTGATCCTGAAAGAGCCTCGTATAGAGCGAAGTGATGTCTGTCTGGGCTCGCCCACGCAGGACAGCCTCCAGCTCTTCGAACACGGCGTCCGGCGATCGTCGGTCCCTGAAGATTCGCGCGTCGGCGGCGACGGCCGCCAGCGCCAAGATCACGCGCACGCCTTCAGAGACTCCTTGTCCAAGCTTGAAGTCCTCAGTGATCCTCGCGAACTCCTCCAGCCAAAGCTGCAGCTCGTCGAGGGGGAGTTCACCCTCCCGAGCGCTCTTGAGGGACTTGGCGACGCGCTGGGGGAGGAAGTGGATCTTCGGCAGGCGCGGCGGAAGCGTGGCCTCGCAGAGTTCGAACACGCCTGGGTAGCCCGCCTCGCGGGCCCGCTCTCGCCCCTCCTTAATCGAGAGGTGCCCAGAGATCAGGGCTTTGAGGAGCTCTTGGATCTTGGTCGTGTCCATGCCCGATCCTAAGGCGTCTCGATGGGGCATTAGGAGCGAGGGCGCGTGAACTATCGTGGCTCGACGTGACCGCTTCGCCCCTGACCCCTGGCTCCGGCCCCTTCCGCTTTGGGCCCTACCTCGTCCTGGACGAGCTCGGGCGCGGCGCCATGGGCGCGGTCTACCGGGCTCGCGACGAGCGCGCCGGGCGCGAGGTCGCGCTCAAGGTCCTCCTGCCGGACGCGGACCTCAACAGCCTGATCCGCCTCCAGCGAGAAGGCGTCTTGACGGCGGCCCTCAACCACCCCGGGATCGTGGCGATCCACGACGCGGGCGAGATCGAGGGGGTCCCCTACTTGGTCTATGAGCTGGTGACGGGCGCCCGGACTCTGGAGGAGGTCTTGCCGCAGGTCTCGCGCGAGGAGCGCCTCGACCTCGTGCGACAAGTCGCCCAGGCCGTGGGGCACGCCCACGCGGCTGGGGTCGTGCACCGCGACCTCAAGCCGAGCAACGTCCTGGTCACCGCCGAGGGGCGCGCCAAGGTCGCTGACTTCGGCCTGGCCTCTCACGAGAACGCGGAACGTCTCACCCAGACGAACGCGATCGTGGGGACCCCGCTCTTCATGTCGCCCGAGCAGATCGCGGCCGCCCGCGACCTGATCGGCCCGCCTGCGGACGTGTGGGCCCTAGGCGTCCTCCTCTACTACGCCCTGACCCTGGAGTTCCCCTTCGAGGGCGTCAGCCTGATCGAGCTCGCGGGGCAGATCATGAACGAGACGCCCCAGCCTCTGCGCGAGCACGACCCCTCGATTCCGCGGCTCTACGAGGGCGTCCTGGCCGGGGCCCTAGAGCGCCACGTCGAGGACCGCTTCCCCGACGGGGCGACCTTTGCGGCGGCCATGGAGGGAAAGTTGCCTCAGCAGGCGTCTCAGAGGCCACTCTTCGCAGCCTTGGGGCTCCTGGCGCTCCTCGCCCTCGGGCTGGCGCTCACGCTCGGGATCAAGCTCCGCGCGCCGCGCCTCGTGACGCCCACTCCCAGCGCGACGCTCCTGGCTGACGCCCTCGACGAGGCCCTGAGGGCCGAGCGCTGGGACGAGGTCGAGGTCGCCTTGGAGGGGCACCCCGCCGCCTCGGCCTGGCGCGTTCGCTTGGCCCTGGCCCGGGACGGGGCAGAGAGCGCGGCCCAGGCCTTGGAGGTTGCCGAGGGCCTGGGCGATTCGCACCGCGTCCTCCTCGTGGCGCGAATCGCTTGGGCTCAAGAGACGTCTCCTCTGGACGCCTTGCGCGCGGCGCGCCTCCGCCACCCCGAGGCGCTAGAGCTGCGCGCTGCCGAGGCGGAGCTCCTCCTCCGAGCGGGCCAGGTCCCCCGCGCGCGCGACGTGTTGGGCGAAGTCCGCGCGCTGCCCCCCTCGCCGAGTCGCTGGTGCGACCCTCTGGCCCTCGCCGCTACGCTGGACGGGGCCCTCGAGCGTGACCCCAAGCTCGGCCCGGCTGGCGTCAGCCTGACCAAGCTCCTGGCCGCCCCGCCCGCCTGGAGAGCGGGGATCGCGACCTGGCTCCTCAGCGAGTCCGAGTTCCTCCTCGAGCGCCTCCGACTCCGCGAAGACCCGCGCTTTCGCCCCTTCCGCGAGTTTCCGCCTGCCGACCCCGGATCGATCCGAGCGGCTCTGCGCTGGCGGCTGGAGGCCGCGAGCGCCCTCGACGCGCCGGCCTCCAAGGCCGCCCTCCTCCGGCTTCAGCTCCTCCTCCCTCCCAAGGAGCGAGCCAAGACGGCGCCGCCCGCCCCCCTCGGCGATCCTGGCGGTTGGAACCTCCTGGGGGCAGCCGAGGCTTGCCTGGCGCAGCAGGATCCGGCCAACGCGATCGCGCTCCTCGCGACCCTGGGCCCAGCACCTCCTGGCGAGGTCAACCGCGCCGGCGAACACGCCCTGCGCCAGAGAGAGCAGCAGCACTGGCTACGGGGCCGAGCCTTGCTCGCTCAAGCGCCCCCAGAGGACCCCCAAGCGAAGCGACGAGCCGCTCTGGCCGAGTTCGAGGCTGCCGACCGCTTGGCCGAGTCTCGCCACGTCGAGATCGGCGAAGACCTCGACGCCCTTCGAGGCCTGCTCGGGGAGGCGAACCCCGGCTGGAAGAAGCACCGTCGCCTCTTGACAGGTTCCAAGGCCAAGCAGGCCGCCGCGCTCCTCTCCAAACGCCGCAGCCAGCGCCGGGAGTCGGGACCGACTCCCGACGACGTGGCCGAGATCCTCTCGCTGGACCCGGTCTCGCCGCAGACTCGCTACTACGAGGCGCGCCTCCTCTTGAACCGGAACTGGGACTGGGAGAGCCTCAAGCGCACCCAGACCCGAATCCGAGCTCACCCCCCCGTCCGGACGGACTTCGTGCGCCTCGTCCAGCAGGCGCTCCGCCCGAGCCAGGAGGAGTCACTCTTCCTGCGGCACGGGCTGATCAAGAAGTTGCAAGACAACCTCCCGCCCGGGTTCCTCGAGGGACAGGCCTTCGTCCTCGGCCTGCGGGCCGAGATCGAAGGCGAGCTGAGAGAAGAGGAGCTGCGCCCGCGCCTCGAGGTCCACGATCGAGCCCTCGCGAGCAACCCTGGAGCCTGGGAGCTGCGCCTCGCGAGAGCCCTCCTCTACGTCCGTCTCGGACACTACTGCGCTGCCCGCGCCGACCTCGACCTCGTCGAGCTGAGCTGGCCCTCGGTCGGGGGCGTGGCCTACTTTCGCAGCCTCCTCCTGGCGGCCGAGGGCGCGGACTTAGAGGCAGTCTTGGCGCAGCTCATGGAGGCGAGAATCCGAGGCTACAAGCTCTGGACGCACCCCTCCTGGACCCTCGATCACTACCCAGAGCTGGCGCGCTTCCGCGGGCAAGAGCCCTTCGACGCTTTTATGGACCTGCACCGAAAGAAGAAGCGTTGAGCACGTCTTCCGAAGACACGAGGGGCGCGACCAAGGTCCAAGGAGGCTCCGTAGCCTGGAGGGTTCAAGGGGAGGGGGCCCCAGTCCTCTTCTTGCACGGCAACCCGGACACCAAGGAGACCTGGGCCGAGGTCATGGCCGAGCTCCGCGGCGCGCCCCTCCGCTGCCTGGCCCCTGATCTCCCAGGCTTTGGGGCCTCGGACCCAGACCCAGGCCCCCAGACCCTCGAGCGCTTCGCGGCCTGGACGGCCGAGCTGGCCACGGCCCTCTGCGGAGAGGAGCGGGTCCACCTCGTGGTCCACGACGTGGGCGGCTTCTACGGCCTCCCCTTCGTCGCGAGCTGGCCCGGGCGAGTCGCCTCGCTGACGATCCTCAACACCCTGTTCTGGCCCGACTACCGCTGGCACGCCTTCGGCCGGGCTTGGCGGACGCCCCTCCTGGGTGAGCTGGTCATGGCCTGCGCCAACCGCTGGGTGTTCGTCAACGAGGTCCGCCGCGGCTCGCGAGGGTTCCCCCGCGCTGCCGCCGAGGCCGCCTACGCCCGGGTTACGCCCGCGGCGCGGCGGACCGTCCTGCGGCTGTATCGGGCCATGGACCCCGCCGTGTTCGCGCCCTGGGAGCCGCGCCTCCTGGCGGCCAGCGCCCAGGTCCCGACGCGCGTGATCTGGGGCGAGCGCGACCCCTACATTCCCGCTCACTTCGCCGATCGCTTCGGGGCCGAGCGCGTGGAGCGCCTCCCAGAGGTCGGCCACTGGCCCATGGTCGAGCGCCCGGCGCTCGTCGCACAGCGAATCGCCGAGGTCGCCGGCGTCCCGCGAGGACCCCAGTGAGCGAGCAGGTCAGCGAGGAATCGTCTTCTAGCGACGTCCCGCCGAGCCCCGTGTCCAGCTCCGGGAAGTGGCGGATCCTGCTCTTGCTGGCGCTGGCCGAGCTCTTGGCCATGGCGCTCTGGTTCTCGGCCAGCGCCGTCCTCCCTCAGTTGACGGCGGCTTGGGACCTGAGCGGGAGCCTCCAGTCCTGGTTCACGATGTCCGTCCAGATCGGGTTCGTGGCCGGCGCCCTCACGAGCGCCTTGAGCAACGCCCCCGACCGCTTCTCGGCCCAGCGCCTCGTCGCGGGCTGCGCCTTGGCGGGCGCCCTCTGCAACGGGGCGATCGCGCTCTGGGTCACGAGCCCGGAGCCTGCCTTGGCCCTTCGCTTCCTGACCGGGTTCTTCCTGGCGGGGGTCTACCCGCCCGGCATGAAGCTCGCCGCCTCGTGGTGCAAGGAGGACCGGGGCCTCGGTCTCGGCGTCCTCGTGGGCGCCCTCGCCGTAGGCTCTGCCTTGCCGCACCTCCTCAACGCCTTCCCCTGGGAGGGCGCCGCGGGGCTCCCGGCCTGGCGCCCGGTCCTCCTGGTCGCCTCGGGCCTCGCGATCCTGGGCGCGCTCTTGGTCCTCCCTGTGGGCGTCGGGCCGCACGTCGCTGCGGCGAGCCGCTTCGACTGGCGGGAGGCGATCCGCGCCGTCGCTGCGCCCGGCGTGCGGCTTGCCAACCTGGGCTATCTGGGCCACATGTGGGAGCTCTACGCCATGTGGGCCTGGGCCCCGCTCTGCCTCCTCGCGAGCTACGAAGAGGCCGGCTGGAGCTCCCAGGGCGCCCGCGTAGCGGGCTTCGGCGTCGTGGCCATTGGGGGGCTGGGGAGCGTCCTCGCCGGACGCTTGGCGGACCGCTTCGGGCGCACGGCGGTCGCGATCACGAGCTTGGTCGTGTCGGGGGCTTGCGCCCTCTGCGCCGGGCTGGCCTTCTCCTCGCCTGGGCTCCTGACCGCGCTCTGCTTGGTCTGGGGCTTCGCGGTCGTCGCCGACAGCGCTCAGTTCAGCGCGGCCGTGAGCGAGCTCAGCGATCGCCGCTACGTCGGAACCGCCCTGACCATGCAGACCTGCCTCGGCTTCCTCCTGACCTTGGCCACGCTCTGGGCGATCCCTCCCCTCGTTGAGCGCTTCGGCTGGGAGGGAGCCTTTGGGGCGCTTGCTCTGGGCCCCGTGGTGGGTGTCGCGGCCATGCTCCGGCTCCGGGCCTCGCCGCAAGCGACGAAGCTGGCCTCGGGGAACCGCTGATCCCAGGCCCCGCTGAGGCCCTCCCTGGGTAGCGGCGCTGGTCGCGGGCCCCTGGGCTCGCGGGTAGGATCTCCGCCGACGGAGGGGCCCTCATGACCAAAGTCGTGGACTTGCTGAAGACGACCCAAGACCTGGGTCTCGAGGCCTTCGTCATGGCCCATCCTGCGACGGCCCTGATCGTTGAGCCCTTCGCGATCACCGACGCCAGCGCTCCCATGACTCGCAAGCTGAGTCGCCTGGGGCTCCATGAAAACCCCCTGATCCCGGACGCCGAGCCCTATCAGCCCGAGGAGGAGACCCACGAGACGATGGTGATCCGCCGAGACTCGGGAGAGCAGAAGGAGACCTGGCGTCGCGGACCCCAGGGGTTCCTCCACCCCGAGGCCCACGTGCTCTGGCTCGTCGCAGGCCGACTCAGCCAGATCCCGGGGATCCTGACCGCCGGTCGTGCGCGCAAGAACGACCTCGTGTTCAACAACGAGACCGTCTCCAAGGTCCACGCGCTCTTCCACCGGCGTCAGGACCACTGGCTGATCGAGGATCACGGCTCCGCCAACGGGACCTTCCTCAACGGCGCGCCCCTCCCGCCCTATGAGCGCCGGCGCCTCAACGAGCGGGCCGCGATCCGCCTCGGGGACTCGATCCACGCGACCCTCTTCGGCGCCGAGGCCCTGTTCCGCTTCTGCGGCCTCCTGCGCTCCATGAAGGACGGAGGCCAGGCGTGAGCTCCAAGGAGGAGACGCGCGTCGAGAAGCGACCCGAGTCGGTCAGGAAGAAGCGCCGGGACACCTTCGAGCTCTTGGGGGTCGTCGACGACGAGGGGGCCTACGCCTCGCTGATCACCTGGATTCTGGACCCCGAAGGCGAGCACGGCCTAGGCGGCGCGCTCCTCGACCAGCTGGCCCACTTCCTCGAGGCCCTCGGCGTGGACTGGCGTCCGGGCGAGGTCTTCGACGGCAAGGTCCGGGTCAACGAGGACAACTGCGGGATCGTGCTCAAGGGCGCGGGCGGAAAGGGCCTCGTGATCGTGCTTCGGCTCGCGGCCGGCGGCGGCGAGGTCCGCGGCCTAGACGGCGTCCGCGCCGCCGGTGTCCCGGTCATGGGCCTGGCCTACGGGCCCTCGGCCTTCCCGGCCTCGTCTGAGATGCCGATCTGGCGGCTCCAAGCCGTGGCCCAGGTGCTCAGCAATATCTCTGAAGGACCCTTCGCGAACCTCCTCCGCGAGTTCCGTCGTCGCCTCGGCGGCGGTCGTCGGACCACGGGCGCGCACCTGACGGCCGTCGAGACCTTCATTCGCAGCCAGCTCGACGACGACACCGATCGGACTCGCGTCGAGGGCATTGGCGACGAAATGCTCTTCAGCGAAGACCTCTCCCGAGCCTATGTCCTCGGGCGACTCCTTGGCGAGGGCGGTCAAGGCACGGTCTACACCGTAGGGATCCAGGGCGGCCAGTATTTCAGCGGCTTCGCCAACCCCGTCTCGCAGGCCGTCATGAAGCTGGCGCACGAAGGCTTCGGCGAGAATCTGCTCCTAGAGGGGAAGGTCGCGGGCCACGGCGACCCCGGGATCGTGCGCCTCCTCGACCAGGGCAAGACGGCAGCGGGGGCCCCCTTCCTGATCTTGGAGCGGCTCCATAGGCTCCCAGGCGATCGCCTCAAGGCTCAGCCCGATCTGATCCGGGCCTCGTCTATCGATATCTTCGTGAACCTCCTCCAGACTCTGCACGAGCTGCACTTCCGCAAGGAGGGGCCGCTGGTGCTCTGCGATATCAAGCCCGAGAACCTCCTCCTCCGCCTGCCTGGCCACTGCGAGCTGAGCGACGACGAGTACGAGGCCCTCGTCTATGAGAACAGCTACGAGCCCGTGTTCGTGGACGTCGGCTGCGCCCAAGACGCCCGCGCCCTCGCCGACGCGAGCGGAGAGCTCGCCGAAATGATCGGGACCCCGGCCTACCTCCCGCCCGAGTCGACGCCTGTCCTGACCGGCGACGAGATCACCCTCGGCGTCTACAGCCGCAAGACCGACGTCTACTCGCTGACCCTCTCCTTCTACGCCCTCCTGACTGGCAAGCGCCCCTACGCGCACAACGCCAACCTCCAGGGCCTCGTCGGCCGCGAGTTCCTGCTGGCGCTCTTCGAGGTCAAGCGCAAGCCCGGCTCTTTGGCCTACGACCCCCAAGCGGTGATCGACGCCGTAGGCGAGGAGGACGCCCCCGCGGTCCTCGAGGTCCTCAACGCCGGCCTAGCCCCAGACCCCAGCGAGCGCCCGAGCGCCCGCTCCCTCCTCAAGACCTGCGAGCAGGCCTTCGGGCTTCAATCCCACCGCAGTCGCCCCGAGCGCTACCTCTACGACGGGCCGGTGGCGCTCCGGACGCGGCAGACGCGCTTCGCTCTCGACTGATCGATGGCCGTCGGGCTTCGCGCGAAGAGGTCGCCCTTTCGTCTTGGCGAAACGCCCCCCCGGCGTTTCACGCTTTGAGCCTTTTTTGAGCCCGAGCCGGAACGGGAGGACCCGAAAAACCTGACCAGGGCCGGACGGTTTCGTTGACCCCTAGGGATATCGCACTGGCAGATAAGGGCTTGGGTGGCTGGCAGGAGAAGTGCGCAAGGGGTTCGTGAACGCTGATTGAGAGCACACACATGAACCGCTTCCTCCTCCCCCTAGCCCTCGTGACCCTGGCGAGCCCCCTCGCCTTCGCCCAGCCGATCGAAGATCCGCAGATCAAGGTCGAGTTCGGCAAGCCCGCCCAGGGCTTCCGTCAGGCCTTCGACGCGGAGGACGGACTGCGGACCAAGGGTCGCCTGACCCTCGGCCCCGACGCCGTCCGCTTCGAGCTCGGCAACAAGGGGCAGGCCAAGCTCCTGCGCCGCAACGGCAAGCTCGACGGCGCCGAGATCAACGTCGGGCTCTCGACCCGGATCACCCTCCCCGCCGACGTGACCGAGGAGGAGCTGCGAGCCGCGACGGCCGAGCTGAACCGCAAGACGCTCTTTAGCGCCGCCCTCGAGGGCTCGGCCGAGGTCACCCGCCGCAACGTCGGCGCCACGGCCTCCGCCCGCCTCGGTGAGGAGGCCTCGAGCCGCAAGACCAAGGTCGGCTCGACTCGCCTCTACCTGGGTCCGGTCTACCTCAACGTCGTCGCCGCAGGGCAAACCACCGAGGGTGGCGCCAGCGCCAACGCCGGCCTGGCCGTGGACCTCAACTGGAAGGAAGGCACCCTCAGCTTCGGCGGCATGGCCGGAGTCAACCTCCCCAGCAAGCTCAGCGGGCGCGGCGTCCAAGGCGGCTTGATCCTCCAGTTCGAGATCAACCGCCAGTTCGTCCAAGAGCTCAAGGCCGCCATTGAGCGCGTCCGAGTTCGCCTCCGCAGCGTCGCCGCCAAGCTCCGCTCGGCAGGCCGGACCGTCCGCAACCACTTCACGGGCTACCGCGGCCCGACCGTCGACGTCGAGAAGGTCGAGAAGATCACCGTCTCGGGCCCCGCCGCTGACCTCTCGGGCCTGAGCAAGGTTCAGATCGCCGAGCGCTACGCTCCCGTCGTCTACCAGCCGACCCGTAACCAGCACGACTTCATTCGCCGCATGGACTTCGACGGCGACTGGGACACGACCAACAACTGGGACCGCTCGGGCGACGCTAGCCTCGACAAGCGCGGCTACGCCTACTTCCACGTCCACGAGACCAAGACCCACTTCTACGTCAACTACGCCTTCTACTACGCCCGCCGCAGCGGCAACCGCCTGACCCGTCACGAGAACGACATGGCGAGCGTGACCGTCGTGGCCCGCAAGGGCGCGGCCCTCGGCCAAGAGGTCGAAATGGTCCTGACCAGCGACGGCAGCGGCCTGACCGCCTACGCCGACGACGCCCCGCGCCGCCAGACCTTCGACGCCGACCGTCGCGGGACCAAGCGCCACGAGAAGGAGCGCGTCACCACCCACAAGGGCACCAAGTTCATTGACGAGGCCGGCCACCCCTACGCCGACACGGCGCGGACCCACGCGCAGATCTGGATCAGCGCCAAGACCCACGACGTTCACGCCTTCAACGGCCGCGACGACAGCAACCCCTTCAGCGGCAAGCGCGGCGTGATCTACCAGCCCGGCGCCGCGCACCAGGCTCCGAGCGGCGACGCCGCGACCGTCGGCTACGCGCTCCGCCCCATGGAGGAGCTCAAGCAGGCTTCGTCCAAGAAGGGTCGCCTCCGCGGCGACGAGGGCGCCGACGACCAAGCCCGCCTCCCTTGGAACTTCAACACCGGTCTCTCCGGCCTCAAGGAGGGCGCGCTCCTGCGCAACCCGGCCCAGGCCCTGGGCCGCATGTTCCGCCTCGGCGACGACTACTCCATGGACTACGTCAAGCGCGAGGGGCTGATCAGCCAGCTCTCCGGACGCTAGCGAAGCAAGGGAGCGCTCACACCTCCTGCGCAGCAGGGGTCGGGATATGAGGGAGCCCCGCGAGCGAAGATCGCGACGGCGAGCGAAGCGAGACACCGCCCACACGACCACCCTGGGGACCGATCCTGCGCTGCAGGGTCGGGACTGAGGGAGCTTCAGCGAGCGAAGTCCCGACGGCGAGCGAAGCGAGACACCGCCCACACGAGCACCCTGGGGACCGATCCTGCGCTGCAGGGTCGGGACTGAGGGAGCTTCAGCGAGCGAAGTCCCGACGGTGAGCGAAGCGAGACACCGCCCACACGAGCACCCTGGGGACCGATCCTGCGCTGCAGGGTCGGGACTGAGGGAGCTTCAGCGAGCGAAGTCCCGACGGCGAGCGAAGCGAGCCTCATTCCGCGGAGCGGAATACAGCAAAGGAGCCAGCGGAATACAGCGATAGAGCCCCGACCTCGGTCGGGGCTCTTTGCGTTAGAACCGGGCTCCCTCCAGGAGCCAGAATGAAGATCCGCCTCCGTGGCCGCGAAGCGCGCTGCCCCCTCTGTCGCGTGCGCCACCGAGACAGCGACGCTGAGACCTATCGCTGCTCGGGCTGCGAGGTCCGCTATCACAGCGACTGCGCCGAGGAGCTGGGCGGCTGCTCGACCCTCGGCTGCGAGCGCCTAGGCCTCGGCCCCAAGGACGCGACCCCCGAGGAGCAGCGCGGCGCCAGGATCCGGCGCGGGCTGCGTGCTTCACGCGAGCGCCGGCGGAACCGCGGACGCCTGGCCGCCGAGCACCGCGCCGAGCGGACCCAGGCCGGCGAGCGGAGCAGCTTCCTGCGCGACGGCGGCCTCGACCTCGGCCTCGACGCCGGCTGCTGCTGCGCGCTGGGGATCCTAGAGGTCGTCCTGGCCGGACTCCTGGTCGGCGCGCTCCTCTTCCCGCCCGGGGTCAAGGTCGCCCAGGTCGACGCCCCCGCTCCCACCGCCGCGGCTCCCGCCACCGGATCGCGCTGAGCTCGTGAGCTCCGAGCCGCCCGCCGCGCTGCCGCCGAGCTTGGCTCAGCTCCACCGCCGCGCCGAGGAGTCGCTCCTGGCGAACGTTGTCCCCCTCGGCGAGCGCTTCGGCGTCACGGCTGGCGTCAACCAGTTCCGCTCGCTCTGGACGCGCGACTTCTGCTTCGCGGCCCGCGGCCTGCTGCGGATCGGCCGGGGCGACGTCGTCGCCGATCACCTCCAGCTCCTCCTCGACCACCGCCGCGCCGACGGGCTCCTGCCGAGGACCCTCGACTCGAGCGACGCCAAGCTTCGCGTGGCCTGGGCCAGCGTGCGGCGCTATCTGCCCTTCTTCCCCGCTCCAGCTCTGACCGCCGCCCTCGTCCCCGAATACCTCGACCAGCACGCCCAGGAGACCGTAGACGGCGCCGCGCTCTCGGTCCTCGCCGCCGACGCCCTGAGGTCCGAGCGGCCCGCCTGGTGGGCCGAGCGAACCGGCGCCTTGGACGAGGCCCTCGACCACACCCGGCGCCGCGCGCGGAGCGGGCTCGTGGTCCAGCCGCCCTTCTCGGACTGGCAGGACAGCGTTAAACGTCAAGGCCTGACCTTCTACACGAACCTCCTGGTCTGGGCGGCCGAGGTCGCCCTCGCCGGCGAAGAGACCCAGGGCCTCCGCGCCCTCCGCGAGCGGATCGAGGCGGCCTTCCGGCGCCCCGGTGACCTCCTCTACCGCTCCCTGGCGGGGCGCGAGTTCATTTCCCTCGACGGAAACCTCCTCGCCATAGAGCTCGGGTTCCTCCCGCCCGAGAGCGAGCGCGCCTGCGAGGTCTGGGAGGCGCTGATCCGGAGTCCCTTCTGGACCCGCGACGGGGTGCCTGGCTTCAACACCTTCCCCTCCTATCCCGTCTCCTGGCGCAACCCCGGCGTGATCCTGGCTGGGCTCGGTCACTATCACGACCGAATCCGCTGGTCCTGGCTGACCGCCCTGGCTGCCAAGGTCGCGGTTCGCATGGGCGACCTCGAGCGGGCCCGCGCAGCCCTCGAGCACCTCGCGGCCTGCGCCGAACGCGACGGCGCGATCGCCGAGATCTACTCGGCTCGCCCGCCGCATCTCCCCTGGCGCTCGCTGACCTATCGCTCTGAGGCGCCCTTCGCCTGGGGCTCGGGGATCACCCTCGACGCCCTCCACGCCTACGCGGAGGCGACCTAGCTCCGCCCCCAAGCGCCGAGCTAGACCCAGGCCGTAGCCGCGGGGTTTACGTATCCCCGCGAGACCTAGACCCAGGCCGCAGCCACGGGGTCTACCCCCGCGAGACCTAGACCCAGGCCGCAGCCACGGGGTCTACCCCCGCGAGACCTAGACCCAGGCCGCAGCCGCGGGGTCTACCCCCGCGAGAGCTAGACCCGGGCCGTAGCCGCGGGGTTTACCCCCGCGAGAGCTAGACCCAGGCCGCAGCCGCGGGGTTTACCCCCGCGAGAGCTAGACCCAGGCCATAGCCGCGGGGTCTACCCCCGCGAGAGCTAGACCCAGGCCGCAGCCGCGGGGTCTACCCCCGCGAGAGCTAGACCCAGGCCGTAGCCGCGGGGTTTACCCCCGCGAGAGCTAGACCCAGCCCGCAGCCGCGGGGTTTACCCGCGAGAGCTAGACCCAGGCCGTAGCCGCGGGGTTTACCCCCGCGAGAGCTAGACCCAGGCCGCAGCCACTGGGTCTACCCCCGCGAGACCTAAACCCAGGCCGCAGCCGCGGGGTTTACCCCCGCGAGAGCTAGACCCAGGCCGTAGCCGCGGGGTTTACCCGCGAGAGCTAGACCCAGGCCGTAGCCGCGGGGTTTACCCCCGCGAGAGCTAGACCCAGGCCGCAGCCGCGGAGCGGAATACAGAGAAAGAGTGCTTCTTCCGCACGCTGGTCGCTCCCCTCGGGCTAGATCAGGTGGAGGAAGACCCATGGCCCCTCGCCGGACGCTTCAAGCCCTGACCTGCCTGCTCCTAGCCCTCGGCCTCAGCGCCTCGGCGGCGCCGCCCGAGCGGGCCGTGCGGCCGCTCCTCAAGCGCGGGGACACCGGCGACTCGGTCCGGATCCTCCAGCACCTCCTCAACGAGACCCGGCGCGGCCAGGGAGCCGACGGGATCGGCTCCGACGGCGCCTTCGGCCCCCAGACCGAGGGAGCCCTCCAGGCTTTCCAGCGCGCGGCGGGACTCCAGGCCCTGGGCCAGTCCACGCCCCGGACCTGGCGAGCGCTCCTGCGCGCTCAGCGCCGCGGGCCCCTGGGGCGGATCGACCTCACGGCTCCGGTCGGAGAGGTCACCTATCGCCTCGGCAACAGCGGCGACAAGGACGTCGCGATCCACCGCCTCCCCGCCCAAGAGGTCGTCAGCGGACGCAGAACGCGACCCCTGCTCTTCGCCGCCAAGTTCGCCATAGACGCTGACGGCGACGGCGACGCCTGGAAGAGCGACCCCTGGGGTCAGGCCGAGACCAGCCTCCAGTGGGGAGGCGGGCGCTCGCTGAACCCGACCAAGACGCCCTTCTATGTCCTCCCCATCGGCTTCGACAAGGCCTACCCCGGCGTCAAGCTCGGCGACTTCGCGGCCGTGATCTACCGCGGCAAGGTCGCCTTCGCCCTCTTCGGCGACCGCGGCCCTCGCGAGAAGATCGGCGAAGGCTCGATCCTGCTCGCCGAAGAGCTCGGGATCAACGCAGACCCCCGCCGCGGCGGGGTCAGCAGTGGCGTCCTCTGGATCGTGTTCCCCGGCTCGGGCAACCGGCGCCCGGTTGCGAACGAGGTGATCACGCGCCGCGGTCGGGAGCTCTTCCGGGCCGCTGGCGGCGTGCTGCGCTGAGGCGAGGTCTTCCCTGTTTCTGTATTCCGCTCCGCGGAATGAGGCTCTGTTTCTGTATTCCGCTCCGCGGAATGAGGCTCGCTTCGCTCACCGTCGGGACTTTGGTCGCTCAGGCTCCCTCAGTCCCGACACCTGCAGCGCAGGATCGGTTCCCGGGGTGGTCGGGTGGGCGGTGTCTCGCTTCGCTCGCCGTCGGTCGCTGAAGCTCCCTCAGTCCCGACCCTGCAGCGCAGGATCGGTTCCCGGGGTGGTCGGGTGGGCGGTGTCTCGCTTCGCTCGCCGTCGGTCGCTCAGGCTCCCTCAGTCCCGACCCTGCAGCGCAGGATCGGTTCCCCGGGTGGTCGTGTGGGCGGTGTCTCGCTTCGCTCGCCGTCAGTCGCTGAAGCTCCCTCAGTCCCGACACCTGCAGCGCAGGATCGGTCCCCAGGGGTGGTCGCGTGGGCGGGAATGGATCGATCGATCCATTCCTGGCTAGCGGCTGAGGTCGAGGGTCGCTGTTTCGCCCGCGACCAGCTGGAGGGTGTGCGTCGAGCTCAGCCCGCCTGGGCCGGTCGTCTTGACTCGGACCGGTCCCGGAAAGAGGTCGCCGACTGAGATCGCGTCGTCCTCGACGTCGCTGGAGCGGACTCGCTGACCGACGACGCGCTCGAACTGGCAGAAGGTCATGGCCCCCTGGGTATCGGCCAACCAGGCTTGCTCGCGAGGGCTGTCGTCCTCGTCGAGGAGGCCGCTGGGGGTGAGGGGGTCCTCCTCCAGATCCCAGTGGAGGGAGTAGACCTGCGCGCTCGTCGCGCTGTCTTCGATCGTCACGCTCCACTCACCCGCCTCGTCGTCCTTGGGGAGCAGGACCCGGAGCGTCGCGCTTCGCGCCATGACCAATCGCTCACGTGCGCCGGGCGCGAGGCGAAGGCGCGCGCAGGACGTGGGCGCGGGCTCGTCGAGGGGAGCCTCGCCGCCCTCCTCGCTCCCCTCCTCCTCCGAGGCGGCCTCGGAGTGGAGGAGGAAGACCTCGACGCGATCGCCCTCGCCGATTCCAGCGACGCGCCAGCGCCCCTCGTCGAGGTCCACCAGGTAAGCCCCCGCGGGAGCGTGAACTGCGAGCTCGCCCTCGCTGACCCCAGCCGGGAGCTCGAACTCACACGCCAACCCCTGGCCGAGCTCGAGGCCGATCGCCTGATCACCGGCTCGCCCGGCGCCGACCTTGACCTCTGCGTGGGCTGGGCGTGTCCCGACAGGACCGAAGGCGCTGACCCGCCAGGGACCCGGAGGAAGCGAGACGCTGATCTTCCCTTTCGTTCCCTCGACGCCGAACTCAGGAAGGTCAGGGCCTTCTTCGTCTCCCTCAGCGAAGTCCAAGCCCCGGCCGTGACGCTGGAGCGAAGACTCGCGGAAGCGATTCCCCTCCAGAGGCACGACGACGAGCTTGAATGGACTCGACGTGCCCTCGGGATTGCTGACCTTGACCTCGAGGCGCGAGAGGGGCTCGAGGGGAACCTCCCACTGGGTCAGCGCTTCTCCCCCCAGGCGACCCTCGGCCCGCCCCGCCCACCAGCCTCCGCTGGGGTCGATCCCGACGACAGCGACCCAGAGCTCGCCCGGCGCGAGCCCTGGGACCTTGCGCGTGGGGCTAGCCAGCCTCGCGGGCAGCTTACGGCTCTGGCCGGGACCTCCGCCCAGGATCACCTCGCTGCGGATCGAGAAGGGGAAGCGCAGCTCGAGGTCGAATCCGATCCGGGACCGGAGCTCGAGGTCACGCGTGGCGCCTGGGATCCGCACCCACTGCTCTGCCTGCGCCAGGCCGCCCTGGTAGTCGCGGCGCGCGACGACCTTGCGGGGGGTCGTGCCCGAGATCAGGTTCGGAGGGTAGGTCGTCTCGAGGGAGAAGCTCCCGTCCCCTCGCGTCTCGCCACGGGCCACGATCTCCTCCCCGGACGTCTCGAGCCAGACCTTGGCTCCAGCCAGCGGCAGGCCTTCCGGGTCGAGGACCTTGCCCTCGACCCAGGCCTTGATCGGCGCGCCGCTCGGGCCCATCAGCTCGAGGGCCGCCCGCCCGCGCGTGTTCCCGAGCATGGAGGGCGCCCCCTCGGAGCGCGGCGAGGCCTCGGCCTCGGGGCTCGCCTCGGGGATCCGCCCGGGCGTCGGGGCCTCGAGGGCTCCAGGCGTCGGCTCGGGGACCTCGATCGCTCCAGGTGGGTTCGGGAGGTAGGGCGCCTGCAAGTCGGGAAGGGCCTGAGACCAGATCGCCGCCAGCGCCAGGAGGACCCCGATCCCACCCACGAGGACTAGCCCATGCGACTGCTCACGTTCACTCATGGCGACAGCCTATGGCAGCCGCGAGGGGGAGGCGAACCCCAGCTCGCTAGTTCAGCCAGCGCGAAAGGACCTGACGGAGATCCTCGAGGAGGAGCGGCTTGCTGACGAAGTCGTTCATGCCCGCCTCCTCGCAGCTCCTGCGGTCGGTGTCCATAACGCTCGCGGTCAAGGCCACGATCGGGGTCTCGCGTTGAGCAGGCTCCAGCGCGCGGATCCCGCGGGTCGCCTCCAGCCCGTCCATGACCGGCATGTTGCAGTCCATGAAGACCAAGTCATAGCGCTTGCCTCGCACGGCCTCGAGCGCCTCGCGCCCGTTCTTGGCGATCTCGACCGAGACGCCCAAGCGCTCGAGGAGGTGCACCGCCAAGAGTCGGTTGGTCCCGTCGTCCTCCGCTACGAGGACCGAGCCCTCGAAGGCCCGCTCGCAGTCTCCTGGCTGGGCTTCGCTCGCCTCGGCCTCCTTGGGCGGCAAGACGCCGAAGCAGGCCGTAAACCAGAAGGTCGACCCCTGGCCCGGGCGCGAGCGGACGCCGATCTCGCCTCCCATGTGCTCCACGAGGCGCCGGCTGATCGAGAGCCCAAGCCCCGTCCCGCCGAAGCGCCGGGTCGTCGAGGCGTCCTCTTGGAGGAAGGGCTTGAAGAGGCGCGCCTGGAACTCCTCGGACATACCGATCCCGCTGTCGGCGACCTCGAAGCGAACCCGGACCCGCTCCCCCTCGCGCTCTTCGAGCTGGCTCCGCACGACCACCGACCCTTCCTCGGTGAACTTGATCGCGTTGCCGACGAGGTTGATCAGGATCTGGCGCAAGCGGCCCGGGTCACCCCCGACCTCGGTCGGCGTCGAGGGCGCGAGCTCATGGCGATAGACCAACCCCTTGCGCTGGGCGCGGGCCCCGAGGAGCGCGCTGACCTCGCCCAACACCGCCTGGAGGTCGAAGGGGACCTGCTCGAACACTAGCTGTCCGGCCTCGATCTTGGAGAAGTCCAAGACGTCGTTGAGGATCACGAGCAGCGCCTGCGAGCTGCTCATGATCACCTCGGCGTAGCCCCGCTCTTCGGGACCGAGCTCCGAGTGCAGGAGCAAGTCGGCCATGCCGACGACGCCGTTCATTGGCGTCCGAATCTCGTGGCTCATGTTGGCGAGGAACGCGCTCTTGGCGTGGTTCGCGGCCTCGGCCTGAGCCTTGGCAGCCCGGAGCTCTCGCTTGGTCTCGAGGTTCGAGAAGGCTTGGGCCGAGAGCGGCGCGAAGCGCTGGAGGAGCTGAACGTGCGAGCGGTCGAAGTAGGCCGTCGAGCTGTTCACGCAGAGCAGCACCGCGCGCGGCCCGGAGGTCTCGAGGGGCGCCAGGAGCGCCGAGCCCACCTCGAGGCTCAAGCCCTCGAAGAGCTCCCCCCAAGGATCTCGGCTGACGTCGAAGAGCACGACGTGGCGTCCCCCGAGGACGCTTGTCAAGGGGCCCTCCACGCCCCAGCTCTGGGAGTCGAACCAGTCAGAGCTGGCCGCGACGACGCGCAACCGACCTTGGTCTTCGCGCAGGACACAGGCCTCCTCAAAGCCTAGGAGTCGCTTGAAGACTTGGAGAAGCTCCGTGAACGCCTCCTGGCTGCTCTCGGCCCGGGTGATGATCCTCAGCCCCTCCAAGAGGCCCTCCGAAGCGACCCGATAGCGGTGCTCACGTTCGCGCGCCCGCTCGAGCTCGAGCACCAACTCTCGGAGCTCCTCTGGGTGCTGGGAGGACACGCTAGGAACGAGCCTCGTCGCTGAACACGACCGTCGAGATCATGAGGTTGCCGTGAGAGCTGCCTTGACCGACGACGCAGCCTTGCTCGCCGAAGGTGAACACGCCCAGGAAGGGCGCCCCGCCGAGTTCGGCCGCGATCTCGCTCGCGACCTGGTCCATGTCCTCTTGGATCGTGAGCATGCAGCCCGCGCAGTAGATCACCAGCGCGCCCAAGATCGCCTCGCGCGGGAGGTCGCTGGCCTGGATCGCCTCCCGAGCCACGCGCCCAGCTCGCGAGATCAGGCTCTGGCGCGAGCCGCGCATGAGCACGACCTCGTCGCCGGTCTCGACGCTCGTAAAGAGCGAGAGTTCGCTGGCTGGGGTCACCCGGCTGGGGTGAGAGAGCTTGTAGAAGGGCATGCCCTGGAGGGCCCCGACTTCGCGACCGAGCGGCGCCAGAGAGGTCCGCGAGAGGACCTCTCCGCCCTCGCCGAGCGCCTCACGAACGAGACCTCCCGTCCACTCGTTGTAGACCTCGGCCGCCTTGCGCCCGTCGATCTCCTGGAGCAAGCGGCCCTCGGCTCGCGTCACCTTCCCTCGGAGCGGAGTCGGGTCGTAGCCGCTGTGGAAAGCGCACGAGATCACCGCCGTGGGGAAGAGCACACTCACGACGACCGAGTCCTGAAAGACCTCGCCGTTCGCGATCTGCGACCAGCGTCCTGCCACGGCGTTATCTGCCGTCGTGCCTCCGGCGACCGGAACGGTGCTCCCGAGCAGATCCTCGATCCCCCCCAGGAGGGCCTCCTCCTGACCAGGCGCAGAGTTCAGCCAAACCAAGCAGGGCACCTCCCCTGGCCGCCCAGCGTGCTCCAGCGCTCGCTCTACCGCGAGGACGGCAGCCCCGCGTGGGTCGGACCCGATCTCGGCCGCCCCCACCCCGTAGCTCCCCTCGGAGTCTTGAATCGCGAGGAGCCCCAAGCCGACGCCTGCTTCGGCGCAGACGCCCCCACTGGACATGACGCCCATGCAGGAGGTCCCGCCGTGCACAGGGGCATCTCCGAGGAGGCCCTTGAGCGTCGCGGTGACCACGGCGCTCTCGTAGGGCTCGGAGTGATAGACCAGACACCAGGTCGGCACCTCCCCAGAGGCTAGGCCCAAGGCGGCAAAGCACTCCTCGACGGCCTTCGCCGAGTCAGACTCGACGGTGCACGCGGTGGCGATCTTCATGCTGGCGGTTCCCGACGCTAGCGACGCTCGGTGAGGCGGGCAGCCCGACCCCCGACCGTCTGCCTCGACGATACCTAAAGCGTCCTCAGATCACAGAGGGTTCAGGTCGCAGCCCCAGGCTATTTGTCCCTCGTTGACCTAGGAGCCTCTGAGAGTCACTGCCCGTGCCCATGAGGCTGTCGCAGAGCCCGTGCCCGTACCGCCCCCGAGAGAGCGCTCCAGAGTTGGAGAGTGGTGGCGAGCCGAACACTTGGGAAGAAGGGCGCGTAGACGAACTCACTTCAACCAACGAAAGCGCCCGAGCCTGGGCTCGGGCGCGTTCGGTCAGGCTGGGCTGAGAGGCGTCTAGCGCTTGTCCATGGGGACGTAGTCGCGGAGGCCCTCGCCGACGTAGAGCTGGCGGGGGCGGGCGATCTTCTGCTCCTTGTCGGTGAGCATTTCGGCCCACTGAGCGAGCCAGCCCGCGGTCCGGCCAATGGCGAAGAGCACGGGGTAGAAGTCGATGGGGAACTTCATGGCCTGGTAGATCAAGCCGCTGTAGAAGTCGACGTTCGGGTAGAGCTTGCGCTCCACGAAGTACTCGTCCTCCAGCGCGATCCGCTCGAGCTCGACGGCGATGTCGAGGAGAGGGTTGGTGCCGGTGACCTGGAACACCTCGTGGGCCAGGCCCTTAATGATCCGCGCCCGGGGGTCGTAGTTGCGATAGACCCGGTGGCCGAAGCCCATCAGGAGCTCTTCCTTGGCCTTGACCTTCTTGATGAAGTTGGGAATGTTCTCGACGCTCCCGATCCGCTCGAGCATGTAGAGGACCATGCGGTTGGCGCCGCCGTGGAGCGGACCGTAGAGGGCCGAGGCCGCAGCCGAGAGCGAGGTGTAGGGGTCGGCGTGGCTGCTGCCGACGCCTCGCATGGCCGTCGCCGAGCAGTTCTGCTCGTGGTCGGCGTGGAGAATGAAGAGGACGTCGAAGGCGCGCTCGAGGACCGGGTTCGGCGTGTAGTTCGCGTCGTTGATGTTGAACACCATGGACAGGAAGTTGGCCGGATAGCTGAGGTCGTTGCGCGGGTAGACGTAGGGCAGGCCCTGGGTGTGGCGGTAGGCGAAGGCCGCCAGGGTCGGGACCTTGGCGATCAGCCGGACCATTTGCTGGCGGCGGCTGGCGGGGTCGTTCACGTCCCCGGCCTCGGGATAGAAGCTCGAGAGGGCCGCGATGCTCGAGATCAGCATCGACATCGGGTTGCTGTCGTAGCGGAAGCCCTCAATGAACTTCTTCATGTTCTCGTGAACGAAGGTGTGGGTCGTCACCTCGTGACGGAACGACTCGGCCTCAGCCTTGGTCGGGAGCTCGCCGTTGATCAAGAGCTGGGCGACCTCGAGGAAGGTCGACTGCTCGGCGAGCTGCTCGATCGGATAGCCGCGGTGACGCAGGATCCCCTTGTCGCCGTCAATGAAGCTGATCGTCGAGCGGCAAGACGCGGTGTTCTTGAAGGCCGGGTCGTAGACCATGAGCCCGAAGTCGTCGTCGTTGACCTTCATCTGGCGGAAGTTCATGGCACCGACGGCGCCGTCTTGAATCGGCAACTCGAAGGTGTTCCCGGTCCGGTTGTCGGTGACGGTCAAACTGTCGGCCATGTGCCTGCCTGCCTTTTTCGCGCTGCGCAAAGCGCGTGAAGGGGGATGGGTTGCGAGCTCCAATGTGGAGCGAGGCGGGATCATACGGCCCTTCCTGGGGCCGGTAAACCGGGGGCGGATGGTTAGGGACCGCCAGATTTCTGGCGGTTGACCTTGGGCTCGCCGGCCAAAGCGGCCGAAATCCGCAGGCAGTCCCCTCTCACTCCCCAGACGGAATCAAGAGCGCCGCCTCTGGGTGGCCGCCTTCTGCCGCTCGGCGATACCAATCCAGCGCCTCCTCCTCTCGCCCCTTCCCGTAGTCGGTCTGGAGGAGGAGTCCCATGTTGAACATCGCGTCGGGATTTCCGAGCTCAGCAGCCCGCAGGAACCACTTTTCTGCGAGCCGCGAGCTCTTTCCGCCCGAATCGTCCGCTTCGGGCGCGGCAGCCATGACGCCGAGAGCCACCATTGCCTCGACCTGGCCCCCCTTCGCCGCGACCTCGAACAAGCTCCGAGCCCGCTCCGTGTCCTGAGTCACTCCGTCGCCGGTCCAGGTCATGTGACCCAAGACGTAGGCGCCCAGCACCGAGCCGTGATCCGCGGCCGCTTCGTACCACCTCGCCGCCTCAGTGGTCTCGCCCAGCTCCTCATGGTGGATCCCCAGCGAAAGCATGGCTCCCGCCTCGCCCTCTGCCGCCGCCTCCTCGAGGAGCCCAATTGCAGTGGAGGTCTCACCTGCCTCCAGGAGCTTCCGCCCGCGCTCGACCTTCTCTGCTCCGCTTAGCTGGAATCGACTCCACACGCCGAGCCCACCGAGTCCGAGGGCCAGAGCGATCAGGCAGAGCGCGATCACCCGCCCTAACCAAGGCCCTCTCCCCGAGTCCGCGCCTCCCTGCGACGACCCGAGGTTCCCCAGGGCCTCCGCCAATTCGGCGGCGCTCGGCCAGCGAGCCTCAGGCTCTTTCTCAAGGCACCGGAGCACGATCGCCTCGAGCTCGACCGACACGTCCGACCTCTGAGCGCGGATCGAGTTCGGGATCTGTCGCAAAGTCGCGAGCTGAACCTCGCGCAAGGTCACGCCTGAGATCGGAGCCTCTCCGCTAAGAGCCGCATAGAGGATCGCCCCCAGGCCGTAGATATCAGTCGCCGGCCCGACCTCTTTGGACCCGGCGGCCTGTTCCGGTGACCAGTAACCAGGCGTCCCGTGAGCCGCCCCGCTCAGGGTCAGCTGCTGAGTCTGACCCACGCGCTCGAGGTCCTTGACCAGACCGAAGTCCGTCAGGGCCGCCCCTCCTGAGCCGTCGAGCAGGACGTTGTCAGGCTTCAAGTCTCGGTGCAGGAGCTGCAACTCGTGGATCGCGATCAACCCGGCTGCGAGCTGACGTCCATAGCGGACAGCTTCCTCGACCGGAAGGGGTCCCCCCGTGCTGAGCCGGTCCTGAAGCGTGCCCCCTGCGTGAAGATCCAAGACCACATACGGAGACCCTCGGTAGTGCCCCGAGTCGCGGAGTCGAACCACGTTGGGGTGAGAGACCTGGGCTAGCGCGCGGACCTCGCGCTCGAAGCGCTTTCGCTGCTGCGGAGTCGCGTTCCGAGCTCCGAGCAGAACCTTGAGCGCGACCTCGTCTCCCTCAGGCGCGAGCACTCGATAGACCGCCCCCATGCCTCCGCGACCCAAGAGGTCGAGGACGCGGTAGGGCCCTATCTGTTGGGAGTCCGCTGCCACCCGGGCAGCTTACTTAGGGCACGAGCGCTGCGCGCCTCAGTCCCAGCGACTAGCGAACGCTATCGCTCCGCTCAGGCGAACTGTAAAGAGTCACCTGAACCTTGCGCCTTGCGTTTCATTCGGAGCCTCTCGATACGGGCTGACGTGCTCCTTGCGATTGGTCCAACGCTTGCTCATTGGGGTGCAAAGAGGTGAAACATGCACGGTTCATGGTGGTCGTTGGCATTGGTCTCCTGTCTTGTCGCACCGGCGGCAGCTCAGGGGACGATTGGCTTTGGTGGAGGAGGAGCTGGCGGCAAGACTCAGCCAGTCGTTCCCGGCCTTGAGAACGATCCGATCCGGATTTGCCAGCCCCAGTTCGTGAAGGCCAAGGCGATCGCGGTCGGCCGCGTAGTCGGCCTCGAGCGAGTCGACGTCATTTCGCGAAAGAAGGCGACTGGCAGAGACGGATTCGAAGTCCTCGAGCGGCATACCGTTGAGTTCGAGGTCAGCGAAGTCCTGCGCGGGAAGCTCACAGCCGGGAAGACGATCAAGGCCGAGTTCAAGATTCGGTTCTTCACGGCCGAGCCAGAAGTCCGCTACACCGAAGGGCTCTCCAGTCCACTAGCCAAGGTCGGGACACCGGGGATCTTGCTCCTCGATCGCAAGGGACGGAATTGGCACTCGATTCTGCTCGTCGTCGGAACCGACCACGGCCTGGCGGACGCGCGCGGAGAAGACCTCGCGAAGATGGCCAGCTACCCACCCGAGGACTGCCTGGCCTATCTGGGCGCTCGGGCGCGCTACTTCGAGACCCTCAGCAAGCTCCAAGCCGCGCAAACAGTCCTGCAGCAATCCAAGAAGCGGACTCGTGCGGCTCGGGCGGCCAGCAAGTGGGCCACCAAGGGCTTGGGGCTCTTGAACGAGCACAAGCAGGCCCTCCTCAAGCTGAGACTCACCAAGGATCGGATCGCGCCCTTCGCAGAGCAGCTGACCCGCGTCAGCGAAGCGCTGAAAGCCGAGCAAGCCCGCCTCCGGCTCTGAGCTATCGGAGATAGCCCCTCGGCGGGCGGGAGTCCTGCGCTCGAGCGGCTTCCAGCCCAGGCCACCTTTCTCTTCTGCGAATTCGTGTAACACCCGAATTCGGGCGGCGATAGAAGGGAAAGGAGACGCTCTATGTCTGCACGAGGGGTTCGAGAATCAGGAGTCGCAATCTCAGGCGGTGGGATCGCGCCCGCCCTCTGCCTGCTCTGGCTTGCCTGCCTGAGCGGCTGCAGCGGAGGGGGAAGCGCGACGCCAGTGGCCTCCTCGGCGTCTGGGAGCACGAGCGCCGCCTCGACGGCGAGCGTAGCGACCCGCGCGACCCCGGCCGCGGTCTGCACGGCTCACAGCGTCGCGGCCCTCGTCTCCGCGACACCTCCAGCGCCGCTCCCGCCCCCCCCGAGCGGCACCGCGTTCCACGTTGACCCTGCCCTAGGCACCGCCCAAGGCGACGGGAGCGTCGCCTCCCCTTGGCGGACCCTGGCCGAGGTCGTCAGCAGCGGCCAGCTCGCTCTGGTCAAGCCAGGCGATCGCGTCCTGCTCTACGACGGAACCCACGGCGAGGTCTCGCTCTCTGGAGACAACGCTGACTTCGTCACGATCGCCGCGGCCCCGGGACAGACACCCACCCTGGGCCGACTCGAAGTCCGCCAAGGGAGCAAGTGGCGCGTTCGAGGGCTGACGGTCAGCCCGGAGTTCGCGGCGGCCCCCTACACCGGCCCGATCCTCTCGCTCGGAGAACGAGGTCCCTCGAGCGCCCTCGAGGTCGAAGACTGCTTCGTCTACACGACCCAAGACGTCCGCCTCTGGGGCGTGGCCGACTGGCTCGGCGCGAACAACGGGATTCGACTCGGACGTCACGGCACGAACCTCGTCGCGCGCAACAACCATGTCCTCAACACCCGCTTCGGGATCAGCGTCAACGCCGCGAGCTCGCTCTGCGAGGGCAACATCGTGGCCGGCTTCTCAGGCGACGGGGTCCGCGTGACCCGCGACGGAATCGTCGTTCAATACAATGTGATCAAGAACGGCTACCTGAGCGAGGCGGCCGGCGACCCCAACCACGACGACGGGATCCAGTGCTTTCTCTTCAACGTCGGCACCGGACAGGTCAGCGGGATCACGATCAAGGCCAACGTGATCATTGCGCGCGAGGACGACCGCCAGCTCTTCCCGACGCAGCTCCAAGGGATCGGCTTCTTCGACGGCCCCCTCGTCAACTTCCGCGTCGAGCAGAACGTGGTCCTCGTCAATCACTGGCACGGAGTGTCCCTCTACGACGCCCAAGGCTGCCAGGTCCTCGACAACGTGACCCACTCCCGCTGGGGAGGAGTCAACCTGCCCTGGGTCAAGCTGGGGGAGAAGCAGGGCCTGGCCCGAGGGAACAAGGTCCAAGGCAACTACGCCCACAGCTTCGACCTCCGCGCCGACGCCAGCGTCGACGCCAAGGACAACCTCCAGGTCACCCAGCAGATCTTCGACGCTCGCCTGAGCGCCCTCGACGCCCAGATCCAAGCTCGCTTCGGCACCTTCCACCCGGTCAGCGGACACGCTCGAGTCGGGACCCAGCGGAGGCCCTAGGGCGGTGAGCGGATCGATCGCAGAACAAGACTTCGCGGAGCTCGTGCGCTCGACCCAGGGCAGGGTCAGGGCCTACATAGCGGGCATGGGGGTCGCGACCGACGAGGTCGACGACCTCGCGCAGGAGGTCTACATAGCGCTCTACCGCAAGTCCGACGCCGTCCCCGAGGGCGTCGAGCTGATCCGCTGGCTCAAGGGGATCGCCAGGCACCTCTGCCTGAGCCACTTCCGCAAGGAAGGGCGGCGGGCCAAGCGCCAGCGCGTCGCCATCGCTCGGCTCCTGGAGCAGGCCCCAGACGCCTTCGCCCTCGCTGAGGCAGACGCGGAGGACGCGTCCGAGCGCGCGCTCAAGGGCTGCCTCCAAAAGCTCCCGGCCGCCAAGCGACGCCTGGTCGAGCTGCGCTACGAGCGCAGCCTCGCGATCGACGAGATCGCCAAGGACTTCGACAAGAGCGCCGGAGCGCTCCGAGTTCAACTGCACCGGATTCGCTCGGCCTTGAAGTCCTGCATTGTCCGAACCCTCGCTGAGGCGACCTAGCCGTGCGCGAGCCCTTGATCAGCAAATTCGTCGACGACCCCGAGAGCCTGAGCGAGGCCGAGCTCAGCGAACTCCTCGAAAGCCTCCGCCAAGACCCCGAGCTCGTCGCCAAGCTCAAGACACACCTCGAGCTGAACGAGCTCTTATCTCGCCGCGGCGCCGAGCGCAGTGACCTCCTAGCCCAGGTCGAATACCGCGTCCAAGCAGAGGGAGCCCAAGGAGCCCCCCTCGACCCAGCCGCGATCAAGGTCGAGGCCGAGCGACGCAGCGGGCGCCTGGAGCGGCCCGCCGTCCCTCAGTGGGCCCCCAGCCTCGCGGCCGCTGCGCTGCTTGTCGTCGGCGTCCTGGCCTACCTCCTGAGCGGCGGGCCCGAGAGCCAGCTCGGGGGTGCCCAGAGCAGCGCCCCTCGGCCCTCGACGACTCCCAGTTCGACCCCACCACCGAGCAGAACTCCGACGCCCACGCCGCCTCCGAGCCCAACGCCCACGCCGCCTCCGAGCCCAACGCCCACGCCGCCTCCGAGTCCAACGCCCACGCCGCCTCCGAGCCCAACGCCCACGCCGCCTCCGAGCCCGACTCCGGTCGAGACTCCAACTCCGAGCGATTCCCCGACCCCGACTCCCAGCGAGACCCCGACGCCGAGCCTGACCCCGATCCCCGGCTCCGAAGATCGAGGGCCGCGCGTCCTGAGCATTACGGGGCGCGTTCGCGTGTCCGAGGAGGGTGCTCCCGACCAGGCGCTCGTCGTGGGAGCCCTCGTGAGCCCCAAGCAAACCCTGGTCGCGGCAGCCGACGCCAGCGCGACCCTCGCCTACTCCGACTCGACGACCCTGACCTTCGCGCGCGGCGCCGCGCTCCGCCTGGAACAGAAGCCCAAGCGCGTGTTCCTCCAAGACGGAGTCCTCGAGGCCGAGGTCGCCAAGCAAGACCGCGACATGGTCCTGGTCACGCCCCACGCGGAGGTCCGCGTCCTCGGAACGCGCTTCGTCCTCGACGCTCAGGAGAGCTCCACTCGAGTTCAGGTCGACTCAGGACGGATCCGCTTCAAGTCCCGCTCCAGTCGGCGTTCGATCGAGGTCCCTGCCGGCGAATACGCGAGAGCGGCCCGCGGGGCCCGCCTGCTCGCGCGCCCGGTCCGAGCCGCCCAAGGCCTCCTGGTGCTCTACACCTTCCAAGCAGGTCAGGGCGCGGCGATCCGCGACCGCTCGGGCCGCGCCCAGCCCCTCGACCTAAAGATCGAGTCTCCCCAGGCTGTGACCTGGCTCCCGCGAGGAGGGCTCCAGCTTCGAAGCCCGGCACAAATCGTCAGCGAGCGACCTGCGAAGGGTCTCGTCGAGGCGATCGTGCCGGCCCAAGCGCTGACCCTCGAAGCCTGGATCCGCCCCAGTCAGAGCAGGGTCCCAGGCACCGAAATCCGCCGCGTATTCAGCCTCTCGCTTGGCTATCACGACAAGAACTTCCAGTTCGGACAGCTCGAGGACACCTTCGCGGGCCTGGTTCGCCCCAACTTGGGGCCCGCCAGGTACGACCTCCTGCAATCGGCGAAGAAGAGCGCGCGCAAGCGCCTGACCCACGTCGTGTTCACGCGGGACCGCTCAGACCTGAAGCTCTACGTCGACGGGAAGCTGAGCTCGAGCAAGCCTGCCGAAGGCAACTTCAACACCTGGGACCGGAGGTTCTTCCTCCGCTTGGGTGGCGCGCGCCCGGGCGCCCCTGAGGTCGACTCAGGCGCCACCTCCTGGCTCGGCACCTACCACCTCCTCGCCGTCTACGGACGCGCACTGTCCACCGCTGACGTCAAACGCAACTTCGAGTCGCGCTTTTGACCTGAGCTCGGAGCGACCTCGCTCCAATCGAATCACCTCTCCCGACGCAGGGACCGCCACCGGACGCCGCTCAGCGAAGTCCCGCGGGCTCCCGCTACGCGCGGACTCAACACCACCGGAGATCTCATGACCCCTACTCGCTTGCTCTTCCTAGCAATCCTGGCGGCCTTGCTCTTGCCCTGCGCCTCGGCCGCCGCCGCGGTCCCGGGGCAGGTCAAGGGTGGCCTGGAATATGTGATCCGCGTGCCTGCTGGCTACGACTCGCGAGCCGGAGCCCGCCTCGTATTCGTCATGCACGGACGAGGGGACAGCTACACCCGGGTGATGCGAGTCGCTGAGAGCGAGTCGTATCTAAAGGACGCGATCCTGGTCTCCCCCAGGGCACCCAAGAACGTTGAGTGGAATCAGGGTGATCGGGAGGCGACCGCCAACCTGATCGACCTCGTCAACGCGCGCTATCACGTGACCCGCACGATCATGTTCGGCTTCTCCTCCGGCGGGTTCTTCTCGTTTTCGATGGGCATGACCTACCCCGAGAAGATCCAAGCCGTGATCCCCCACTCAGGCGGGCTCTGGATGCAGGTCCCCGAGACCGAGGGGGTCAAGAACCAGGTCTACTGCGTGATCCACGGTGACGCCGACCGAGTCGTGCCCGTCGGGCGGAGCCGGACCGCGGTCGAGAAGCTGAAGGCCGCGGGAGCGACTCGGGTCCACTACCGTGAACTCCCCGGCTCGGGGCACATGGCCAACTTGGCGCGCATGCTCAGCTCGGATGCGAGCCGAGAAGCCTTCAAGTGGATCGAGACGACCCTCGGATCTGCCGCGGCTCCCCTCGGCGACAGCCAGGCGGCTGAGGCGATCGCCGCCCTCGAAGAGGCGCTCGAGGGCAAGGACTGGGCGGCTGCCTCCGAGGCCTTCGGCAGGCTTAACGCAGCGACCGAGCGGCGCAGCAAGGCGATCGCGGGCCTCGTCAAGAAGGCGCTCCGAGTTGGAGACGAGGAGCTCTCGCTGGCCGCCATCGCCGCCGCAGGCCACCTCGGCAGCCTCGGCCTCAAGCCCCTCAAGAGCGTCTCCAAGAAGGACGAGACCCTCATGGGGGCCGCCGCCCTGTCCCTGGCGAAGACCCACGACCCGCGCGCCCTCAAGCCGCTCTACTCCCTCCTTAGGGGGAAGTCCGAGCCCCTGGCCCTCGCGTCTGCCCAAGCGCTGGGCCTCCACGGCGGCCTCCCCGGAGCTGGGGTCCTGATCAAAGGGCTCCAGGCCTGGAAGTCCGACAAGCGCGCGGAGCGGAGAGCGGCGATCCAGGCCGCCCTCGAGCGAATCTCAGGCGAGTCCTTCGAGTCCGAGCGGGAGTGGATCGCCTGGCTACGCGGAGCCAGCTCCTAGGGAGCTGGAGCCAGGGAGCTCTCGTCCCGCAGGCGACGCCAGTCGCGCGGCCATGGGGTAGATTGCCGCCATGCCGCGCCTGACCGGACTCGCGCTGATTCTCCTCCTCGCCGCCCCGCTCCAGGCGCTGGCGCAGGACAGCCCCACCAAGGGCGGAGGTCAGGCCAGCAAGGCCAAGAAGGAGCCCAAGATCCCGGGTGCCCTCAAGTGGCTGGCCGCTCGCCAAGGCGCCGACGGCGCCTGGGGCAGCAAGAACAAGCTGGCCCTGACGGGCATGTCTGGCCTGGCCCTCCTAGCGAGCGGCTCGACCCCTCGCCAGGGCCCCTATGCCGAGCACATTCGGCGCGCGATCCGCTTCGTCCTGGCCTGCCAGAAGGGCGACGGACACGCCTTCAAGCACGCCTCGTCTGGCTATTCAGCGATCCACAACCACGGCTACGCGCTCCTCTTCCTGACCCAGTGCTACGGCGAGGCCGGGCCCCTCGACGACAAGCTGGCCTACGCGATCAAGCAGGGGGTCAAAGCGACGGTCGGAAGTCAGTTCCAGAAGGGCCGCAGCGACGGAGGCTTCGGCTACTTCCTCTATCGCAAGGAGGGAATCGCCAAGCACCCGCAAATGTGGCGTGTCGACGAGGCCTCCACGACGGTCAGCCAGATCCAGGCCCTGCGCGGGGCGCGCAACGCTGGGTTCACGGTCCCCAAGAAGGCCCTCGAGCGCGCGGGCGACTACCTGGCCAAGTGCGTCCACAAGAAGACCGGCGGCTTCGTCTACTCCTACGGCAACTACCGCGTCAGCCTCGAGGACGGAAGCAACCGCCCGACCTTCGCGATCACCGCCGCCGGCGCCGCCGTCCTCCACGCCTTGGGCCGCTACCGCTCGACCCTGGTCGAGAACGGGATCGTCTACATGGAGGCCTTCCTCCCCCCGACCAAGCGCCGGACGCCCTTCTACTACTACGGCCACTACTACGCGGCCCAAGTCATGCACATGCGCGGCGGCGCCCGCGGCAAGCGCTGGCTGGACGCGATCCGGACCGAGCTGGCCGAGCGTCAGCGCGAAAACGGCCAGTGGGGCCCTGACGCCAAGGACACCCTCGAGTCTGGCGACTCCGCGATCCTCAACACCGCCTGGGCTCTGCAGGTGTGCCTGATCGACCGCGGCTTCCTCCCGCTCCACGAGCGGTGAGCCCGGAGCCGACTCGCTCCCAGGGCTCGCTCTTCGGCGGGATCGAGGACGAGGTCCTCCAGCCCAAGAAGCCCAAGAAGGCAGACCTCCCGCGCTATGAAGGTCCCATGGTGACCGTCGCGCCAGAGGTCCCGGTCCCGCGCCTCTTCACCTACGCCCTCCCGCCCCACCTCGTCGGCCAGGCGCCCGTGGGCGTCCGGGTCAAGGTCCCCTTCCACGGCCGGAGCGTGCGCGGCTTCGTGGTCGAGGTCCCCGACGAGGCGCCGCCCGGCAGACTCAAGGAGGTCCAAGCCGTCCTCGACAAGGCCCCCGTCCTGCGCCCCGACGTCCTCCGCCTCGCGCGCTGGGCCGCCGACTACTACCGCTCGGCCCTCGGCGAGGTCCTCGCCGCAGCCGTCCCCAAGAGCGTCGGCGGCGCGCCCCGGAGCCGCGACAAGCGCGGCTGGCTGACCCTGACCCAGAGCCCCTGGCCCAAGCGCCTCGGTCCCTCGCAGCTCGGCGCTCTAGACGCCCTGGGACAAGGACCCCAGACCTGGTCCGCCCTTCGTGAGGCAGGGATCAAGAGCGACGTCCTGCGGCGTTTGGAGAAGGCGGGCTTGATCGCTGAGGCAGACGGCCCCGACGGCAAGAGCGACGCCGCGGCCCTCGAGCTGACCGGCGAGCAGACCCTCGTCCTAGGCCCCCTCCTGCGCGCCGTCGACGAGGGTCAGGCCCAGACCACCCTCCTGTTCGGAGTCACCGGGAGCGGCAAGACCGAGATCTACCTCCGAGCGATCGCGCGGGCCCTCGAGCAGGGCAAGGGCGCGATCGTGCTCGTCCCCGAGATCTCGCTCACCCCCCAGACCCTGGCCCGCTTCCGGGCCCGCTTCGGGGACACCGTCGCGATCCTCCACAGCCAGCTCTCGGGCTTCGACCGCCGCAAGGAGTGGTGGCGCGTCCACCAGAACGAGGCCCGGGTCGTGATCGGACCCCGCTCAGCGGTCTGGGCTCCCGTCGAGAACCTGGGCCTGATCGTGGTCGACGAGGAGCACGAGGGGACCTACAAGCAGGAGTCCAACCCGCGCTACCACGCCCGCGACCTCTCCGTCGTCCGAGGACAGCAGCTCGGGATTCCGATCGTGCTCGGCTCGGCCACGCCCTCCCTCGAGAGCTGGCAGAACGCGGCCCGCGGACGCTATCGCCTCGCGCGCATGCGCCACCGCCCGGGCGGGGCCAAGCTCCCTCAGGTCCGCGTCGTCGACATGGGCCGCGAGTGGTCCGAGATCAAGCGGGCGGCCCTCCTCTCGCGCCGCCTGGTAGACGCGATCAAGAGCACCCTGGCCCGGGGCGAACGCGTCCTCCTCTTCCAGAACCGCCGCGGCTACACGACCTACCTCCAGTGCAAGGCCTGCGGCTTCGTCCTCAAGTGCCGAACCTGCGACGTCAGCCTGACCTACCACCGCAAGGAGGACGTGTGCGTGTGTCACTTCTGCGACGCGCACCTCAAGCCCTCCAAAGACAACTGCCCCGACTGCATGGGCCCACCCCTCAGCCAGCGCGGGGCGGGCACCGAGCGGATCGAGCAGATCGCCTCCGAGCTCTTCCCCCAAGCTCGGATCGGACGCCTAGACACCGATATCGTCCGCGGGGGGCAGAGCGCCGAGGAGGTCCTGAACCGCTTCGCGACGGGCGAGCTGAACCTCCTCGTCGGAACCCAGATCATTGCCAAGGGTCTCCACGTCCCCGAGGTGACCTGCGTCGGCGTGATCTCGGCCGACTCCTCCCTGGCCCTGCCTGACTTCCGCAGCAGCGAGCGAACCTTCCAGCTGATCGCCCAGGTCGCCGGCCGCTCCGGCCGCGGCGAGCGGGCCGGGACCACGATCGTCCAGACCTTCAGCCCGAGGCACTTCTCGGTCCGGGCCGCGGCGGACCACGACTACGAGGCCTTCGCCAAGGACGAGCTCCAAGCGCGTGAGTCCCTGGCCTACCCGCCCTTCGCCCGCCTCCTCAAGGTCCTCGTCCGCGGCCCCATCGAGGAGGAGGTCGAGGCCGCCGCGGACACCCTCGGCGACGCCCTCCGCGCGCTCCCCGCAGGGACCCTGACCGGTGTCTTGGGACCCGTCCCGAGCCCCCGGGCCTACCTCTCGAACAAGTTCCGCTTCCAGCTCTTGGTCAAAGGCAACCCGAGCGCGATCCGCGCCGCCCTGGCCTGCGTCGAGGCGACCAAGGTCGGCAAGGGCGGCGAAGTCGTCGTCGACGTCGACCCCTATCACCTGCTCTAGGAGACCCCGCCCGGTATCCTCTCGCCCGATTCAGCAGAGGAGTCTCCCGTGATCAAGTTCGTCATGTGCATTACCCGTCACCCCGACAAGACGCGCGCGCAGTTCCAGGACTACTGGCTCAACCAGCACGCCCCCCTCTTCAAGAGCTTCGCGACGGAGTTCCGGGCCAAGAAGTACATCCAGGACCACACCCTGGACTCCCCCCTCAACGACGCCCTGCGCGAGTCGCGCGGCATGACTCAGGCCTACGACGGCGTCGCCGTCGTCTGGTTCGAGTCCGAGGAGGAGCTCGTCGCCGCCATGAGCTCCCCCGAAGGCCAGAAGATCAGCGCGACCCTCCTCGCCGACGAGAACACCTTCATTGACCACGCCAAGTCGACGGCCTTCCTCGCCAAGGAAGAGCAGATCTTTTAGTCGCCAGCCGACTGCTCTACGCCACCGGGCTTCCGGAGCACGAAGTGGTAGTAGTCCCGCTCGCCCGTCAGGTATTGCTCGTAGCTCGTCGAGCCCTTGAGGCCAGCGAAGGAGTCCACGAAGGTCCGCAGGCGAGGTGAGAGCGAAGGGCGAATCTCCTCCATGAGCTTGACCTTCTCCTCGTGGTCGAGGTCGAGGGCTCGCACGACCTGGTCCGTGATCCGCTCGTCGTGGACCAACTCCAGCGGGCTGTCCGCGATCACCTGGCGCAGCTTGGGCCAGTTGGGCGCGCTCCGAATATCGGCGAAGAGGAGGTGACCGCCCGGACGCAGGACGCGCGCCACCTCGGCGAAGAAGCGATCGATCCCGACGTAGCAGTGGCTTGACTCGACGTTGAGGACCGCGTCGAAGGAGGCGTCGTCGCAGGGGAGGGCCTCGGCGTCTCCCTCCTTGAAGCTCAGGCCCTCGATCTGGTGGAAGCGCTGGTCGAACTCGATCGCCTCCGGGCAGAGGTCGACGCCGAGGTAGCTCTTCGGCTGGTGGTGCCGAACCACGAAGCTCGCGCCGCCACCTCGTCCACAGCCGACCTCCAAGACGTCCTTGCCAGCCAGCGGGGCTCCGCTGGCGACCTTGTGGTACATCTGCGTCGGGAAGCGGAAGGTCTCGGCCTCGGGAGGCAGCTCGACGGTGTGCCCCTCGCCCTCGAGGTCCGCGTAGCCGCAGTTAATGAACACGATCGCGTCGCTGTCGGCGCGCTCGTTGGCGATCGACGAGAGCTTGCGATAGAGGTTCCGGCGGAAGCGCTCAAAGAGCCGACGACCCGCGGTCGGGCTGACTTTGTTGACGATCCAGTAGGTGGCGAAGAGCGCTTCGTACTTGAACATGAGCCCACTCTACGCGGCCCCAGCCACCTCTCCCACGCCCCCAGGGGCGCGCCGAAGCCCACTCCGACCTAGGCTATGCTCCCCTTCCTCCAGGAGTCACGAGTGGAAGCGCCTCAGGCCTCCCTGTTTTGCCTTCGCGCCGACGACCGTCACGAGCTGCGCCAGCGCGTGGGCGCGGTCCTGCGGGGCGAGCGCCCGCCCGCCACAGGGGCCTTGACCCTAGCCCTCGTCAGCGAGAGCGCAGCCGAGCTGCGAGAGCTCCTGAGCGAGGCCGAGCGGCGCCTCGGCCAGGCCGGCCCGATCAGCGAAGCGGGTCGAATCCACTTCCAAGAGGAGCCCTTCGGCCCCGAGAGCCTGACCTGGCTCTTCCCCGGTCAAGGCAGCCAATACGTAGGCATGCTGGCCTCGCTCCGTGGAGTCCTCCCCGGGTTCAGCGAAGAGCTCGCGGCTCGCGACCGAGAGGCCAGCGAGATCCTGGGTCGTTCGCTGGTCAAGTCCTTCGTGAACGCGGACTCGACGCCCGAGCTCGAGGACGAGCTCAAGGCGACTCACAACGCCCAGACCGGCGTCGGCCTCGTCTCGAGCGCCTTGGCTCGCAGCCTCAGCGCCCACGGAATCACGCCCGCGCGAGTCGCCGGCCACAGCTACGGCGAGCTCCCAGCCCTCTGCCACGGTGGGGCCTACTCCTTCGCCGAGCTGATCCGCCTCAGCGCCGAGCGAGGTCGCCTGTTCGGCTCGGCCGCCGAGCGGGCCCCAGGCTCCATGCTGGCCGTCGCCGCCGAGGCCGAGTGGGTCGAGGCGCAGCTGGAGGGGCTCCCGGGACCCCTCGTCGTCGCCAACCTCAACGGGCCCCGTCAGGTCGTGGCCTCAGGCACCGAGGCTGGAATCGCGGCCCTCGCCGAGCGCTGCGAAGCCGAACGCGTCGCCGTGACCCGCCTCCGCACGGCCTGCGCTTTCCACTCGCCGCTCATGGCGCCGGTCCAGACCGACTGGGAGCGCTACCTCGCCGGACGCGCCGAGCACTTCGCGGCTCCTCGCGGGGTCATGAGCGCCGTCAGCGTGGCCCCCTACCCCTCCGAACCCGACGCCGTGCGCGAGACCCTGGCCCGCCAGGTCGTCTCCCCCGTGCGCTGGGTCGAGGCGATCGAAGCCCTCTACGCCTCGGGGGCTCGCCTCTTCCTAGAGGTCGGCCCCGGCCGGGTCATGAGCACCCTCGCCAAGCGAATCCTGGCCGGCCGCCCGGGGCTCGCGCTCTCCCTCGATCCCCGGCGACAGCGCCACGACCCGAGGCGTCACCTCCTCGACGTCTTGGCTCAGCTCGCGGCCCACGGCGTCGCCTTCGACGAGGCCGCCTTCTCGCGCGGTCACGAGCGCGAGCTCCCGGCCGCCCGGCCCCCTCGCGCCCTCCCGCCGGGGTCGTCGCTGGCGGACGCTTACTTCGCCTCGGGACGCCAGGCCGTCGAGGCCTTCTTCGTCCAACAAGAGCGCTGGCTCGCGACTCTGGCCGACGCCCCGGCCGCCACTCGTCAAGCGACCCTGGCGGCTCTCCTCGACGCGAATCAAGGCGTCTTGACCGAGCTCCTCCAGACCCAAGAAGCAGGGCTGGCGCACTTCGCCGGCCAAGCCGTCGACCTCGAGCTGCCGCCCCTCCCAAGCTTCGCAGCCCCTGGCGCGGCGCCCGCGCTCCAGGCTCCCGAGCCTCAGGCAGCGGGCCCCGAGGCCCTCCTCCGCGAGGAGATCTGCAAGCTGACCGGGTTCCCTCCCGAGGTCGTGAAGCTCGAGAGCGAGCTCGAGAACGACCTCGGCTTGAGCTCGATCAACCTCGCCGAGCTCTGGGCCGTGTTCATTGAGCACTACCCTGACCTCCAAGGACAAGCCGCCGAGCTGGGAGGCATGCGCACCGTCGCCGACCTCGTGACCTTGCTCAGTCGCTTCGCCCCCGCCGCCCCCACGCCGAGCTCCGCGCCCAGCGCTGCGCCGCCTCCCGCCGAGCCTGAGGCCCAGCCCGAGGCTCCGCTCGCGCCCGAGCCCGCGCGAACTCACCCGGTCGAGGTCTTTCGTCAGCACCTCATGGATCGCTTCGAGGTCGCTCCCAGCGAACTCAGCCTCGACGCCGACTTCGAGGAGGACCTCGGCTTCGACGTCTTCAGCCGCTGGACGGCGATCGACTCGCTCCTCGCCGACCACCCCGGCTGTCAGCTCCTGGGGCGCGAGCTCCTCAGCGCCCGCACCCTCCGCCAGGTCGCTGACCTCCTGTGCAAGGTCGACCCAGACGCCGGCGACCCCAGCGATCAGCGCGAGCCGGTCCTTCGCTTCGTGCTCCAAGACGGCCCTCCTGCGCCGCCTGGAGGTGACGTCCCGGGACGACTTCTCCTGGTCGCGGCGCCCGCGCTCCTCGAGCCCAGCGCCGAAGCGCTCCGCGCCAGCGGGATCCAGGTCCTGGCCCTCGGCCTCGACGCCGCGGGCTGGCAGCTCGAAGGCGAGCTCTACGGCCTCGAAGACCACGCGGCCCTCGGGAGCGCGCTCCAGCGGGCTGGGCTCCCCCTCGCGACGCTGTTCCTGGCACTGGAGGCGACCCCCTGCCCCCTAGACCAAGACACGCCCACGGGCTGGGCGCAGCGCCTAGAGCTCGCGAGCGTGGGAGCCTTGAGTCTGGCCCGCGCCCTGGGCCCCGATCCCTCGACTGGAGAGCGCGCGCTGTGGGTCGTCGGCAGCTCGGCTCAGAGCCCCGGCTGGTCTGCAACGCGCGGCTTCTTTCGCTCCTTGGCGCGCGAGTGGCCCCGAACTCGGATCTGCTCGCTCTGGCTGGACCACGACCCGCAGCCGAGCGAGCTCCCTGGCTGTCTTGGGGTCAGCGCCAGAACCTCCGGCCAAGAGCTAGGCCTCCGCGGGGCTCCCGCCGAGCTTCACGAGCGAGTCCTGAGCGCTTCGCCGCTGAGCGAAGGCGGCGAGGCCCTCGGGCTGGGCGCCGACTCGGTCGTGATCCTCTCGGGCGGCGGGGCCGGGATCACCGCCGAGCTCGGCGTCGGCCTCGCTGAGCGGACTGGCGCGCACCTCGTGGCGCTGGGCCGAACGCCCGCGCCCAAGTCCCTCCCTTACCCAGACGTCCCCCTCGACGACGAAGCCGAACTCAAGCGGCGGATCTACAGCGAGCTCGACGCCGAGGGCGCAGCGACCCCAGTCGCGATCGGCCGCCGCTTCGCTGTCCTAACGCGACAGAGGACGATCGCGGACACCCAGGCCCGGGTCGAGGCCGCCGGCGGACGCTTCAGCTATCGCGCGGTGGACGTCAGCGACGCCCAGGCCCTGGCCCTGACCTTGGCCGAGATCAAGGCAGAGCTGGGCCCGGTCGCTGGCTTGGTCCACGGCGCTGGAGTGACCGCTGACGACATGGTCGGGCGCAAGACGCCGGCGCAGGTTCGCCGGGTCATGGGCGTCAAGGCCGCCAGCCTGTTTGGCTTCCACGCGGCCCTCGCTGAGGAGCCGCTCCAGTTCGTGGTCCTCCTCAGCTCGCTGACCTCCCACGTCGGGCGCGCCGGTCAGACCGACTACGACGCCGCCAACGAGACCCTCAACGCCTGCGCCGCGGCTTGGCAACGCCAAGCCACCTACCCCGTGCGCTCGCTCCTGTGGTCGGTCTGGAGCGAGGCCGGCCTGGCCAAGGGCGGCCTGGTCCGCCAAATGGAGGCCTTCGGCCTGAGCGGAATCGGCAACCGGGCCGGAGTTCAGGCCTTCCTGGACGAGCTCGAGAGCGCCGCCCCGCCCGAGCCCTGGGTCCTGTTCAGCACCCAGAGCACCCTCGAGTTCGCGATTTCACCCCCCAGCGAGCTCCCCCTCGGCGGATCGATCCGGCGGGCCGATTAGTGGATCCCCTCGCGATCACTGCCGCCGCTTGCAGATTCCCAGGGGCTGGGGACCTGGACGCGTTCTGGGAAAACCTCGCCTCCGCTCGTCCCACGCCGACGAGTAGTCTCGAAGCCCGCTGGGACCTCCCTCGCTCGCGCTACTTCGACGCCGATCCAGCCCAGGAGAACACGACCTACCTCGAGGACGCGTTCTGCCTCGGGCCCGAGCTCCTGCCCACGATTCCTGGCCAAGACCGCCAGGAGACCCTGGGCCGCCTGGTCCTGACTCAGCTCCTCGAAGAGCGAGGAGAGGGCCTGGATCTCGAGCGGACGGCCCTCGTGGTCGCGACGAACTACGTCGGAGAGAGCTACTTCCGCGCCGACGCCGCGGCCTACCTGGCGCCGATCGCGCCCGGGCTCAGCGCGGATTCAGCAGAGAGCGCCAGCGCTGAAGCCGGCCCCCGCCTAACGCCCGAGCGCCTCCTCGACACCCTGGCCGAGGTCTGCGGGACCCAAGGCCCCAGGCTCTCGGTCGACACGGCCTGCTCCAGTTCGCTCTACGCCATAGACATTGCGCGCGGCCTCCTCCGCAGCGGCCAAGCCGACGCCGTGATCGTGTGCGGCTTGACGGGCTACCTTCCCCTCTTCCTCTTCATTGGCTTCTCCCGCCTGCGGGCCTTCTCCCCTGAGCGCCAGATCAAGCCCTTCGCGGCGGATGCCTCGGGGATCCTCCTCGGCGAAGGCTGCGGCGCGATCCTCCTCGAGCGTGAGGCGACGGCTCCTCTGGCCCTGGTGCGGGGACTGGGCCTCAGCAGCGACGGGAACGACCGCTCGGTGTTCGCGCCCGGCAGAGACGGCCAGCGCCTCGCCTACGAGCGCGCCTACGCCGGCCTCGACCCGTCCACGGTGGACTATGTTGAGGCCCACGGAACCGCGACGGGCCTCGGCGACGCGACGGAGCTCTCGACCCTCGACGAGTTCTTCGCCCCGCACCGCGCCGGCGGCAAGCTCCCGATTGGCTCGGTCAAGGGCTTGATCGGTCACCAGCTGGCAGCAGCGGGCATGGCTTCGCTCCTCAAGGGAATCCTGATGCTGAGGAAGGGCCTGATCCCCCCGCACCTCCCCGTCGAGCCCCACGCCGCCCTCCGCGAGACCTGCTGCGAGCTGCCCCGAGCCGCCCGCCCCTGGGCCCCAGCCCCCGAGCGCCCGCGCCGCCTCGGGATCTCGGCCTTCGGCTTCGGCGGCTCCAACGCCCACCTCGTGCTGGAGGAGGCCCCCGCCGCCTGGAGCGACCCCGTCCTCGGCTCGCGCCCGAACCTCGTTATCAGCGACCTCGAGGTGATCTGCGGCGCCGCTCAAGACACAGCGTCTTGGGCAGCGGCCCTCGCTAAGGGCGAGGCGCCCGAGAGCTCGTTCTCAGCCGAGCGCTTCGGCCTCTTCCGAGACGAGGTCCCAACAGCCCCCGCGCGCTCGACCTACTTCCCGCCGCGGATCTCCCTCGAGACCAAGGGCCTCCGCATGGGGCCCAAGATCCTGGCCCGCCTCGACCCCTTCCAGCTCCTCCTGACCCAGCTCGGCGCGCGGCTCCTGGCTCGGCGCCCCGAGCTCAAGGACAGCGCCGAGACCGGGATCGTGGTCCTCTCCAACGTCGGCGGCGCGCTCATGCTCCAGCAATACCGCCGCTTCACCTACGCGACCCAGGAGCCCGAGCCCGACCCGCGAGTCTGCGACTTCCTCAGCCAAGCCACGACGACCGAGGCGATCGCCTCGTCCATGACGACCATGTGCTCGGGCTACCCGGCTTTCCACCTCAACCTACGGGGCCTCCACGAGACCCTCTCGGGGCCGGCCGGGTCGCTCCTCAACGCCCTCGTCCTCGGCCAGCACTTCCTCGACGGCCACTGCAGCGCGCTCTTGCTGGGCGCAGGCAGCCAGATCAAGAGCCCCTTGGATCACGAGCGCTTGGGTGAGCGGAGCGGCGAGGGGGCCGCGTTGTTCCTCCTCGAGACCGAGGCCACGGCCGCCAGCCGGGGCGTCTCGCCCCTGGCAAAGGTCCGGGCCGTGACCCTCGAGGGCGACCTGGCTGCGGCCTGCGCCGAGGCCGGCCTCGACCCGAGCCAGGTCGAGTCGCGCGAGCGCGTTCAGCTCGACCCGGGTGGCCCGGAGCCCGGCCCTGCCCAAGAGCTCGCGGGCTACCTCAGCGAGGCCTGCGGGATCGAGGGCTTGACGCGCCTCTTGCTGATTGCAACCCCGGGTCGCGTGAGCGCCCTGGAGTTCTGGGCTGGCGACTCCCCGCGCGGAGTCCTCTTGCTGGAGAGCCTCCGCCGGGCGGCACCCAAGCGGCCGACCCCTGAGCGCCCCGTCGAGGTCCCCTTCCTGCCGGGGCCTCGCCCTCGGGCTACTCAGCAGGGACGCGAGGGGGAGGCGGCCTTGGGCGCCGCGGCCTTCCTGAGCTACGTCCACGAGACGGCCGGCGCGGTCAAGAGCCTCCTCCGCCTCCAGCGCGCGGCCCTGGCGCGACTCGGCCCGCCCAGCCGCGGCGAAGGGCCAGACGCCCTAGCCCTGGCGAGCGCCCTGGCCGCGATCCGTCCCGACCCCGTCCACCGCGTCCTCGAAGACCTGCGCTCCGAAGAAGGTGTCCTCAGCGGTCAACTGGTCGTGAACGAGAGCCACCCATTTTTCTTCGACCACCCCCTCGACCACGCCCCGGGGATCCTCCTCGTAGAAGGACTCGCTCAGCTCTACGAGGCCTACTTCGCGACCCAGCCTCTCCCCGCCGGCGAGGTCTGGTTCCTCCGCGACATGTCCCTGGAGTTCCGCTCCTTCTGCGAGAAGGACGAGCCTGCGCGGGTGATCCTCGAGGAGCGCCCCCTGGCACCCGGCCAACACCGGACGGCATTCTTAGGCCGGATCCTCCAGGGCGAGCGCGTCGTGCTGACGACGACGCTCCAGCTGGCGCGGGTCCCGCTCCCGAGCGCAAGCGGGAGCCCCCCCGAGCCCTGGCCTGGCGACGCCAACCCCGCTATCGTCCGCAAGCGACGGCTCGAGAACGTGCTCTGCTCGGAGCTGATCCGTGACGGCGACGCCGGGCGCTTCCTGTTCAGCGACCCTCCCCCCGATCACCTCCTGGCCGCGGGTCCGAGCCCGATCCACGGGCCGACCTACCTCCTCGAGACCGTGCGCCAGAGCACCTCGCTCGGGAGCTACGCCGTCGAGCCCGAGAGCTTCGGCCTCCCGCGAATCCTGATCTCGCTCCGGCTCTCCCTCGACGCGCCCCTCCTCCGCGGTGAGCCGCTGGGCGTCCGGATCGAGCGCCAGCCCTACACTCGGGTCGGCGAGACCTTCATAGCGGACCTTCGCTGTGAGCTCCGGGGGCCCCAAGGTCCCGTCGGGAGCATGAGCCTCAAGTCCCAGAACCAAGATCCCGAGGCGTATCTGCGCGCTCGGGCCCGAGCCAAGAGCGAGTAGGTCATGCGCGAAGAGCCCGTCGCCGAGGTCACTCTGGAGATCCCGACCGAGACCTTCTACTTGGCCTCGATCCGGACGATCACCCACGCCTTCGCCCGCCGAGCAGGTTTCAGCGAGCGTGTGGCGGACCAGATCCAGCTCGCCGTGGACGAGGTGTGCGCGACGGCGACGACGCGCGAGGCGCGCCCCGAGCAGCGGGTCCGCCTCGAGCTCGGCCGCGACAGCCGCAAGCTCTGGGCCCGCGTCAGCTATCGCGGCGGCGAGGTCCAGCCCGTGACCTTCGACGAGTCGGGCTTCGACCACGCGCCCCTGCCTGAGCAGCCCGACATGGGCCACGTGATCCTGACCTCCTACATGGACGAGGTCGACTTCGCCGAGACCGAGGAGGGGAGCGAGATCCGCATGATCCGTTTCCTCCGTCCGCGCGGAGGCGGCCCTTCGTGAGCGGCTGGCTACACGCGCTCCGCGAGCAGATCGAGCGGACCCCCGGCGCCTTGGCGCTCCGGATCCCTGACGGTCCCGAAACGACTTTCTCTGAGTTCCTAGGTGAGGTCGAGTCGATCCGGGCTGCGCTAGAGGCTGGCGGGGTAGCGGCCGGGGAGACGGTCGTCCTCTTCCTGCCCTCGGGTCCCGATCTGATCCGAGCCTTTACGGCCACGACCTCGGCGGGCGGGACCGCGGTCCCGCTCTCGCCGACCCTGACGCCCTATGAGCTCCCGCGAATCCTGGAGCTAGCGCGCCCCTCGCTGGTGGTGACCTACGCCCCGCTCTGGGAGAAGCTGGCGCCCGCCTTGGTCGGGATCTCGGAGTTCCGCCACGTCGTCGTCCTAGGCGAGGAGCGCCTCGAGGCCCCGAGCGACGGAACCTGGAAGGTCTCCTCCCCAGGCCCCCAGCGGAGCCCGCTCACTGAGCCCGGTCCCGACGCGATCGTCGGCTGCCACTTCACCTACAAGGGTCTCGGCGCGCCCCTCGGCGCGCTACACCGCTACGAGAGCTACGGCCGCTCGGCTAACTTCCTCGTCAAGCACTTCGAGGACCCCGCGGGCCCCAAGCCGGCCCTGGCCGTCCTGCCCTTCCACCAGGTCTACGCCTTGGTCAGCTCCGTGATCGCCCCCCTGATCAGCGGCTGCCCCCTCGTCCTCCCCAGTCGCTTTAGCCCGCGACACCTCTTGCAGCTCATGGTCGACGAGCGGGCCCGATACGCTGCTCTGATCCCTGCCCTCCTGCCCTTCCTCAACAAGGCGGCGCGGCGGAAGCCCGAGCTGGTCGCGGCCCTCGACCCCAACCTCGGGATCACCGCCGGCGGCACCCTCCTCGATCGCGAGCTGGCCTTAGAGACGGAGGAGGCCCTAGGGGTCGCCCCCTATCAGGGCTACGGCCTGAGCGAGACCCTCCCGATCGTGGCCAACACCCCTGGGTCCAACGTCCCCGGCAGCCTGGGGCGCCCCCTCGACCCCGAGACGATCGTCTCGATCCGGAACTCGAGCGGCGAAGAATCTCCGCCCGGCGTGGCTGGTGAGATCTGGGTCTCGGGGCCGACCCTCATGACGGGCTATATCCGGCGCCCTCGCGAGACGGCGACCTTCTGCCGCGACGGCTGGATGCGCACGGGCGACCTCGGACACCTCGGCACAGAGGGTGAGGACGAGGGGGTCTTGCACTTCCTCGGCCGCCGGGGAGCCTTCACCAAGATCGGTGGTCAAATGGTCGACCTCCGCGAGGTCGAGGCCGTCCTCGAAGGACACCAAGCCGTGGCCAGGGCCTGCGCCTTCGCTCGCCCCGGGAGTTCGGGCCAGGCCGAGTTAGCGGCCGCCGTGATCTTGGCCGGGCGCTCCGGCGTTCGCTTGGGCGACCTCTTCGCCCTGGCTCGAGAGCGGCTCTCGCCGCACAAGGTCCCGCGTCGCCTCAAGATCTACCGCGCTCACTACGAGCGCTTCGACGCGGACTTCTAGGCGGGCTCGGTGGCGCTCAGTTCACGTTTTCACGCGGTCTTGCTCACGGTCGGGTTCTCGCTCCTGATCCTGGGACCGCTGATCTATCGGCTCCTCCAGTTCAAGGCGCCCGTCGAGTGGGCCGTCGGCGGCGGCGGGGTCCTCCTCTACGTGCTCTGGCAGATCAAGGAGTCGCGGATCTCGGTCCGCGAGATCGATCGCGAGGAGGCGGACCACGACAAGGGGACCATGCCGCTCGCGAGCCTGGCCAAGAACGTGCTCCTCTTCAGCGCGCTCCTCGGCGGCGGTCAGCAGCGCTGGGACCTTGGGATCGCGGCCGCCGTGATCTTCCTGGGCGGGATCTGCCTCCGGACCCTCGGCGTCTCCATGCTGGGCCAGCACTACAGCCACCGGATCCGTCGACCCGAGTTCCTCGTGACCCACGGGGTCTATCGCTGGCTCCGTCACCCGGCCTACGCCGGCACCCTGATCGCCCACGCCGCGATCCCCCTCGCCTTCCCCAACCTCTACGCCTTGATCGCGTATCTCGTGGCGTGGGTTCCGGTGGTGATCTTGCGGGTCGTCGTCGAGGATCGCTTTCTGCACACCGCGTTGGGCCCGACCTACGCCGCCTACGCCGCACGCACCAAGCGCCTGATCCCAGGCGTCTGGTAGGAGGACTCGTGAGCAAGACCACACTCCAAGGCTTGATCCCCACGATCTTCACGCTGATCGGCGTCGTGGTCTTCGCAGGCCTCGGCTACTACCAGCTCGCCCCCTGGCCGCCCCTGGCCCGCGGGCTGGGGATCGCGCTGATGGTCCTCTACGTGGGCTGGATGCTCGGCGAGGGCAAGGTGATCGTCGGCGAGATCAAGCAGGAGAACACCCAGCGCGACAAGGGCAGCTTCGAGCTCTACGCGATCGGGCGCTTCTGCACGATCCTGAGCGCCTTGGCCATGCCTGGCCGCTTCGGCCCTGGCGAAGAGATCGTGGTCCTCGGCGTGGGCCTCGGCGTGTTCGTGACGGGAGTCGGGTTCCGCCTGTGGGCGATTCGGACCCTGGGTCGCTTCTACAGCCACCGCGTCCGCCAGCAGAGCGACCACAAGATCGTCCAGAGCGGACCCTATCGCTTCCTGCGTCACCCGGCCTACACGGGCATGCTGATCGCGCACGCTGGCTTCGTGGTGTTCTTCTTCAACTGGGTCTCGCTGGGCCTGCTCTGCCTCTTCTTCCTCCCGGCCGTGGCCTATCGGATCGTGGTCGAGGAGCGAATGCTGATGCAGATCGAGGGCTACCCCGAGTTCGCCGCCAAGCGCTGGCGCCTGCTTCCGCCGATCTGGTGAGCGACCCGCTCCGGATCGCGATCACGGGAGCCGGCGGCTTCATTGGCGGCGCGCTCCTGCGCGCCCTCGCCAGCCGCGAGGCGCGCGGCGTCCAGGCCCGAGCCCTGGTCCGGACCCGCGGCCGCCTCCCGGTGCACTCCTGGCTGAGCGAGGTCGAGGGCGACCTCCTCGGGGAGGTTCCAGCCGAGCTCTTCGCCCACGAACCCCAGGTCCTGGTCCACCTCGCGACCAAGGGAATCGACACCGACGGCACGGGCTATCAGGCCGTGAACGTCACCGGCAGCGAGCGCCTCCTGGCCGCCTTGCCCGAGAGCGTTCGCGTCGCCCTCTACACGAGCTCGGTCTCGGTCTCGGGCCAGGGCTCCAAGCAGGGCGAATCCGAGGAGGCCCTCCCGCCCGCCCCGACCACCGAGCTGGCGCGCTCGCGCGCAGCCGCAGAGCAGGTCTGGATCCAGGGAATGGCAGCGCGCGGCGCGAGCGCGATCTGCACTCGAGCGCGCTACGTGTTGGGAGTCGGCGACCGCCACACCCTCCCGGGGCTGCTCCGCCTGACTCAGAGCGGCTGGGGCGTCGCGTCAGGCGAGCAGCGCTTCAGCGTGATCGACGTCGACGACTACGCCCAGCTCCTCCTCGACCTCGCCGAGCGCCAGCTCGCGGCCAGCGAGCCCTTCCAGGGCCCCCTTCACGTCGGCTACCGGCGGGGGCTCTCGCTCAACGAGATCCAGAGCGCCCTGGCCGAGGCCTGGAGCTTGGCCCCGCCGAGTCGCCGCGTCAGGCTCCCCAAGGCTCTGACCTGGGGTCTCTCGGCCCTCCCCTCGAAGAAGACCCAGCGCTGGGCGACGGTCTATCAGCTCTTCGGCTCCGACCACTGGATCGGCGTCGACCGCCTCGCGAGCTGGCTCGGCGAAGAGCGCGTCGCGCGAGACCCCCGAGAGGTCCTCGCGGAAGCGATCGCGTGGCTCTTAGACGTCGCTCCTTGACGTCTCCGCGGCCTTCACTGGCAACGCGACTCCACCGACCTTCGGTCGAATCTTCGTCAGCAAGAGCGGCGTCAAGAAGAGGTCAGCCGCGACCGCCGTCAGGAGCGAGACCCCGATCAGGAGCCCGAGGTGCCCGATCCCCTGGAAGGTCGAGAAGCGGAGGCAGAGGAAGCCCAGCGAGATCACGCAGGTCGTGACGAGCATGGGCGGGCCTGTAGAGCGGAGCGTCTCGTAGGCCGCCGTGGCGTGGAGGTCTGGCTCGCCGAGCTTTAGGAGCTCGTCGTAGCGCCGTCGGAAGCGGGTCAGGAACTGGATCGTGTCGTCGTCGGCGATCACGAGGGTGATCGAGAACACGATCACCGTCGAGGGCTTGAGGTCGATCCCAAGCAGGCTCATGACGCCCAGAGTCAGCGCCAGCGGCAGCAGGTTCGGAACGAGACCGATCAGGGCCAGGCGCCAAGAGCGAAGCACGAAGCAGAAGAACACGAAGGTCACCAGGATCGCGATCCCAAGCGACTCCACGAGCCCACCCACCAGCGAGCGGTAGACCGCGTCCGCGATCATGAAGTTGCCCGTGACCGTGATCCGGAAGGGCAGGTCCTTCCCAGCCTCGGCCAGGAAGGGCTCGAGCTCCGCCAGGATCGCCCGGGCCCGCGTCGAGCCGCGGTCCGGCATGTTCACGACCACGCAGGCTGCCCGGCGATCGACGGTGAACACGTCGGACATCAACTCGCCGTCGTCGATCAGGAGCAGCTCTTGGGCTGCCTGAGCTCGGTTCTGTGGGAGCGGGAACGCAGCCGCTGGTCCCGCGGCGACGAGCTCGTGAGCCCGACGGAGGTAGGTCGCGGGCGAGAGGGCGTTCTTGACCTCGGGGAGCTCCTCTAGGCGGCGCTCGATCCGGTCCAAGAGCGCGATCGCCCGCGGGTCCAAGAGAGGCTCGGGGGTCTCTGAAAGCTCGCCCGTCGGCTCAATGAAGAACACGAGGGGGATCACGCCCCCATGGACCTCCTCGACGGTCGAAATGTTGCGCTTGATCGCGGTCGTCTCCGGGAGGTCGTCGAAGTTGAAATATTCGCGGCCGACGCGGCTCCCGCTGACCAGGGCCAGGACCGTGATCACGAGGGCGGCCCCCGCCACGAGTCCCGGTCGCGCCCGAACCTGGCGCTCGACCCAGGCCACGAGCCCGACCAAGACGCTCAAGGAGCGGGTCTCGCCCTGGGGCACGCTCCGCGAGCCGAGGACCAGGAGCGCCAGAGGCAGGACCGTGACGTTGGCCAGCCAGGCCATGAGGACGCCCAAAGCCGTCGCGATCCCGAACTGGTGGATCATGACCATGTCGGCGCTGAGGAGGCTCAGGAAGCCGCCGGCGATCACGATCTCAGTCAGGAGACAGGGGATCGCGGCCTCGCTGACCGCCGCCGCGATCGCGGCGCTCCGCTCCTTGCCCGCCGCGAGGTCGGCCCGGAAGTGGGTCACGATATGAGCCGTGTCCGAGACCGAAATGATCATCACCACCAGGGGCGTGGTCTGGGTCAGGACCTGGAGCGGGACCCCGCAGAAGCCCATGGCGCCGACCGACCACACGACCGCCATTCCGATCGTGATCAAGGTCGCGATCACCTCGCCGAGGTGCACGAAGGTCACGAAGAGGAGGATCGTCACGAGCAGGAAGGCCAGGGGCATCAGCGTCCCTGTGTCCCCCATGATCAGCTCGACGCCCTCGGCGCGAATCACGGGCAGCCCGCTCAAGGTCAGCGTCAACTCGACCCCTGCCGCGCGAGCCTCCTTCTGGTGTCTCGCGACGACCTCTCGCGCGGCGTGGAGGAAGGCAGTCCGAGACAGCTCGTTGCGGGCGTGCTCCCGAGTCAGGGTCACGCGCAAGGTCGTGCTCTTGCCGTCGGCGCTCGCGATCCGCCACACGAAGAGGGGGTCCGTCGTCGCCTTCTCTCGCACCCGCGTCAGCTCTGCAGGCGAAGCCTGAGCGCTCTTGAGGAGCGGCTCGACGGTCAGCTCGTCCTCGACCTCGACCACGTCGTCGACGCTCAAGAGCCCTTGGGTCTCCTCGACCCACTCCAGCTTCGCGAGCTCACGCTCGAGAGCGTCGAGGCGCTCGAGGACTGGGACCTGGAACACGTCGGGGGCCTGGACGATCACCAAGGCGTGGGCGTCCTCGTGCGGGAAAGCCTCCTTGAAGCGGTCGTAGTCAACCCGGGCGGGGTCCGAGGTCGGAAAGAGGAGCTCGATCCCAAAGTCGGGGCGCAGCTGGACCGCTCCCGCGAGCCCGAGGGCCGTGATCCCGACCACGAGCGCCACGGCGAGGAGCCGCCGCTTGCCTATAAAGGCGTCAAAGAAGGGCTCGAGGCGCACGGATTCCTCCCAGAGCGCGGCATGGTAGCGCAGCCTCCCGAGGGAGTCGGTATCTTCCAGGCTCGCCAGCGGAGCCGCCCCTCCGCGCCCGACCCCCCCGAGCTCGAGCGGAGACGTCTTGAAGCGCATCGTGACGGACCGCGAAGCCTGCAGCGACGACGAAGTCGGCGGCAAGTTCTCCCGCCAGGCGGTCATGGCCCGAGCCGGGATCGAGACGGCTCGCTTCTACTGCCTGACCACGAGCTTCTACGAGCAGGCCTTCGCCCCGATCTCCGCCGCCGTCCGCGCGCGCTGCGAGGAGATCGACTGGGACGACGCTGCCAGCGTCCGCGCCGCCTCGAGCGACATTCAGTCCCGCTTCGAAGGCCTCGAGCTCACGAGCGCCCAAGAGAGCGAGATCCTGGCCCCCTTCGACCAGCTCTTCGCCTCAGGCACCAAGGTCAGCGTCCGCGGCTCCATGGTCGGCTACCGCGCCGAAGAGAGCGAAGACTCAGCCGGCCACGCCTTCGCGGGCATGAGCGAGAGCTTCCTCTTCGTCCCCCGCGAACACGTCACCGAACGACTTCGCCAGGTCTGGGCCTCTGGTTTTTCCCTGGAGGCCCTCCTCTATCGCCACGCCCACAACATGGACCTCCTCGGGTTCGCCGTCGCGGTCGGGGTCCAGGAAATGGTCCCGGCCGAGCGCTCCTTCGTCCTCTTCACCTGCAACCCCCAGAGCGCCGCGCGTGAGTCCGTCGTCGTCGCGACCTACGGATTGGGCGAGGGCGTCGTCCAAGAGCGAGTCCCCTGCGACCACTACTTCGTGCGCCCCGAGCTCGGGATCCAACACGAGCTAGCCCACAAGGACGAGCGCCTCGTCCTCGACCGCGAGCGAGGGCGTGGCCTCAAGAGCGAGCCCGTCCCCGAGTCCCTGCGTGACGTCGCCTGCTTGAGCGACGCTCAGCTCGAGGCCCTGGCCGCGATCGGAGCCAAGGTCGAGGCGCTCTTCGGGGCCCCCCAGGACATTGAGGGCGCGCTGGTAGGCGAGCGGATCTGCGTTCTCCAGGCCCGCCCGATCCAGATCGACTACTCGCGACAGCGGGTGTTCAGCAACGCCAACATCACCGAGAGCTTCCCCGGCGTCAGCAGCCCGCTGACCTTCAGCATGGCCCTCTTCTTCTACCGAGTGATCTTCAAGGACGGCCACCGCGTGGGCGGCGTCCCGCGGCGCGAGCTGGAGCGGAACTGGGACCAGCTCCTGAGCCGCAAGCTGGGCTACATAGACGGGCGGGTCTACTACAACCTGACCTCGTTCTACGTCCTGCACCGAGTCAACCCGCTCTTCTTCATGGCCGAGAAGGACTGGCGCCGAATGCTCGCCTTGCCCTTGGCCTATGAGACCGGGACCAAGGAGCGCGTGGGCTGGCTGCGCGGCAAGCTGCGCTTCCTCCGCTACCTCTGGGTCGAGGTCGGCTGCGTCCTCTTTCACAACCGCAGGCAGCGCCGCTTCTACGCCTGGTGGGAGCGCCTCTTCGCGGACCTCCGCGGCAAGAGCTTCCGTGGCCAAGAGCCCTTGGAGGTGATCGACACCTTCTGGCGGGTTTGGCGCGAGACTGGCGAGGAGTGGGGCGTCACGCTCAAGAACGACACCTACCTCCCGATGCTCTTCGGGATCGCCGACGCCTCGCTCAAGAAATACGGAGTCACCGAGGAGGACCCAGCCCTCCTGAGCGACCTCCTCTGCGGTGACGAGGAGATCGTCTCGGTCGAGATCATTCTCTCGGCGGTCCGTCTCGCCGAGCGGGTCTGCGCTGACCCCCAGCTCAAGGAGGCCTTTCAGGAGCGAAGCGCAGAGGAGCTCTGGACCGAGCTCTCGGCGGGGACCCTCGCCCCCGAGCTGGCGGAGGAGGTCCACCTCCACCTCCACCGCTACGGGGACCGCGGGCTCCAGGAGCTCAAGCTCGAGCAGCCCAGCCTCCGTCACGACCCGCCGACCCTGATCCGAAGCGTCCAGAGCTACGTCGAGTCCGGGGTGACCGTCGCTAGCCTCAAGGAGGACGAGGCCCGCCGACGCGCCGCTGCCGAGGTCCGTCTGCGAGCCAAGCTGGGTTGGTGCCAAGCCGCCTGGATTCGCTGGCTGGCGGGGCGCGTCCGCAACCTGCTCCGCTATCGCGAGAACTCGCGCTACTGCCGAAGCGAGCTCTTCGGCTTTAGCCGCGAGGTGTTCTTGGCCCTCGGCCACCACCTCAGCGAGCACGACGAACTCGACGACGAACGCGACGCCTTCTTCCTGACCCAAGACGAGCTGATCGGCGCCATCGACGGGACCTGCGTGACCCGCGACCTCAAGGCCCTCGTCGCCTTACGACGCGCCGAGGCCGAAGACAACAAGACCCGCGAGGTCCGCGAGCAGGTCACGACCCTCGGTCCGATCCGCCTGAACGACTTCACTCGTCGTCCCTCGACCTTGGAGGGGAACGAGCTGAGCGGACTCGGCTCCAGCCCTGGTCGGATCGAGGGCACCGCCCGCCTCGTCCTCGACCCCAGCCAGCCTATAGAGCCCTGCGAGGACATGATCCTCGTGGCCCGGGAGACGGACCCGGGCTGGATGTTCCTGATGCTCGCGAGCAAGGGCATGGTCGTCGAGCGCGGCTCCATGCTCAGCCACACTGCGATCACGGGGCGCAAGTTTGGGATCCCGACCGTGGTCGCCGTCGCCGACGCCACCCTCCGGATCCCAGACGGAGCGCGGGTCCTGGTCGACGGGGCCCTGGGTGTCGTCACGATCCTCGACGCCCCGAGCCAGCCAACCGAGGAGCCCACCGAGCCCGAGGCTGCCCAGTGAGTGAGGAGACACAGAGTCCCCGCTGGTGGGTGTTCACCAAGGAGTCCTACGAGCCGCTCATGCACATGGGCTTCGTCCTGCTCTGGTTCGGCGGGCTGGCTGGGACGCTCCACCTGGTCTGGGGTGTCCCCTGGCGACTTGACCTGAACGTCCTCGCGGCCCTGCTCTCGCTCTTCTTCGTCCTGTTCTTCATTCGCGTCGTGGACGAGGTCAAGGACGAGGACTACGACCGGGTCTTCAGCCCAGACCGCCCCTTGATCCGCGGCGCCGTGACCCACGCTGACCTCCGCCGCTACGCCTTGGTGACTGGACTCCTAGCCCTGCTCTTGTGCGGGCTCCCGGCGATCCGCCTCAGCCCCTGGCTCCTGGCGATCGTGTTCCTCGACCTCTGCCACGCGCTCCTGCTGGTCAAGCTCGACGAGTGGTCAGAGACGATCCGCGAGGGAATGCTGGCGAACCTCGTCGTGACCTACCCGGTCAACATGCTCGTGAGCGCGTTCATTTATGTCTTCGCCCTCGCCGCCGCAGACCGCGCGCCTGTCGCGAGCGATGCCCTCGTGGTGGGCGCCTTCGTCGTCGTGTTCCTCCACTTCGAGCTCGGCCGCAAGCTCCAGTGGCCCGAGGTCCTCGAGGAGGGAGAGCGCGCCTACACCCGCGCGATCTCACCCTGGCTCGGCGCCCTAGGCGTAGTCCTCCTGGCGAGCGGCCCCACGGCGGCCTACCTCTGGATCTCGGCGCCCTGGGCGCGTGAGGGCGTGGGCGCCTGGCTCCCCTGGAGCGTGCTCTGCGTCCCGGCCCTCTCGCTCTACATGGCCGGGACCTTCCTCAAGAGCCGGGGTCAGCGCGTCAAGCTCAAGGGCTGGGGATCACTCGGGATCACGCTCTTCTACCTGTCCCTCCTCGCGAGCGCGGTCCTCGGCGGCGAGGTGAGCTTCGCGCTCTAGCGCGAGGCTCCGCTGGCGCTATCGCAGCAAGCGCCGGTTGTCGGGAGGGCCAGCGTCCCTCTTCTCCTTCTTGTCTCGAATCGTCTCCACGATCCAGATCAGCGCCTCGACGCCGACGTAGAGCGCCAACACGACACCCGCGCCCTTGAAGTCATGGAACGCGTAGCCCAGGCCCAACGCGGTGATCACGATGAGGGTCTTCATGCTCGCGCACCCTCTCGCCCTGCTCTGCTCACTCGCGAATCCGCGGAGAGCTCTTGAATCGAGTCTCGTGGGGTCATGGTGCAACTCCTTGAGTTGCACCAGGCAAGCCACGAGCCACGACCCTAGCTCCTGCGTTGACGTTCCCGCTGAGGGAGGCCCGGACACTTCTGACCGATCCCGGGCGGACATTCCTGGCCGGCAGCGGACATTTCTGCCCGCTGCCTCTAGCGCGCCTCTTCCGGCCGCGAGACCCGCCAGAGACCATAGGCCGCGACTCCGCCGAACACGAAGCCAAGGGCGCAGCCGACCGTCACGTCGAGGGGTGAGTGAACGCCCAGCATTGGGCGGCTGTAGCACACGGCGAGTCCCCAGGGCAGGAGCAGTCCCAAGGCGACACGTCGCCAGCCGCTGACTCCGAGGAAGAGGCCCCAGGCCAGGAAGAGAGCCGCGCAGGAGGTCGCGGCGTAGCTGTGCCCCGAAGGAAAGGAGTAGCCGGTCTCGACGACCCAGTGGGCCCGCAGCCGCTCCGAGAGGTCCGGCGTGATCGCGGGCGTCAGGACCTTGCGGAGGTGCTCGCGACGAGCCTCCTTGTCGCCCAATGCGTAGAACTCCTTGGGGCTCATGCCGAGGTGCCCCTCGGCCGCGAGGCGCTTTACGAAGGGGCGTGGGACGGCGAGGGTCCGCTTGAGGGCGACCTCGTTGAAGAGCGCGCCACCGCCGACCACGAAGGCTGCGGCCACCATCCCTGCGAAGGCCCAGATCAGAGTCGGGCGACGATCTGAGAGCCGCGCGCCCGAGACCACGAGGCCGGTCCCGAGGGCTGCCATGCCCACCAGCGCCTCCTTGCCAGAGAACGAGATCCAGTAAGCGACCTCGGCCAAGAGGCCGTCGCCACGGACGTGAGGAAGCATGAACGCTCCCAAGACGCCGGCCCAGGTCAGGACCAGGATCACGACCAGGTGCAGAGGCCGAAGCGCGGGGCCGCCGGCGACCGGTGTCTCCGCAGGACTCTCAGCAGGGGTCAGGGGGGCTGGGCTCTCAGTCATAGGGCTGGATCCTGCGGGGGTCCCTCGGGCTCTTCGTCGAGACCTGAGTGCGGCGGGTCTGGGTCGGGTCGGCGCACGACGCCCCCGGGTCCCGTCTTGGGGCCGGGCAGGCCATGCAGGCGAGGAGCGTAGCTCGCTCCGCCCACTATTCGCAGGAGAGCCGGGCACACGAAGAGGGCCGAGAGGAGGCAGCCTAGGACGCCGACCGAGACCGTCAGTCCAATGCTGGCCACGCCCCGGTGGGCGCTGAAGGTCAGCGCGCCGAACCCGACCGCGGTCGTGAGCGCGCTCAGGATCACGGCCCGACCGCTAGCTGTCGCGATCACGCGCGGCACGACCTGGAGGGTCGGCCCCCGCGCAGCCTCCCGCTCGCTGTGGATCACGTGGATCGCGTAGTCGACCCCGATCCCGAAGGTCAACGGCAGCGCGAGGAGGTTCGCCGGGTTGAGGGTCCAGCCCGTCAAAAGGAGCGCGCCCAGAGCCCAGCTCGCACCAATCAGGAGGGTCAGGGTCGCGACGATCGGGCGCAGGATCGAGCGGAAGTGGAGGATCAAGTAGGCGATCACGAAGAGCAGGGCTACTTGTCCGGCCCGGACGAACCCGCGGCGCAGGAGGCGGTCGGACTCGTAGAACTGGACCGGGACGCCGCCGGCGCTGGGGGCGACGCTCTGGACCTCGGCTACGAAGCGAGCCAATGGTGCCTCGGCCCAGACCGCCTCCTTGGGGTAGACCCGGAGCAAGAGCTTCCCGCTCCGACCCACGAGGCGATCCCGGAGGGCGGGCGGAAGATCAGCGCGCGTCAAAGGCTCGCTGGCGCACTCGCGGCGCAGCTGCTCGAGGGCCGCCGTGAGCTGAACTCGGACCGCAGCTCCGTGAGCAGCGAGCCGCTCGGCCTCGCTGGGCGTCGCAGACAGGCAACGCTGGGCGAGGACCCGCGCGCGCTCGCTGAGGGTGAGGGCGCCCTCGGCGTCGCTCGGACGCCCCGCTTGAAGCGCGAGGTCGCTGACGTCGCTCAGGGCAGAGGCGAGGGACACGAGGCCTTGGGCGACGGACTGAGGCGTGTCGCGAGGGTCACTTGGGGCCGGGAGTCCGTCCACCAGACCCCGCAGGCGAGCCAGGATCGCGAGCTTGCGCGGCTGCTCGGCGGGGACGAGATCGAGGATCGAGCGGGTCCCACCCACGCTCGGGAGGGCCCGGATCCGGCTCTCGACGCTGGCTAGGGTCGCGGCGTCCTTGACCACGATCGCCGCGAACATGCCCGAGAGCGCCGGGTCATGGAGAAGCTCGTCCGCCAGCCGGACCGAGGGCAGGCTCTCGGCTTGGAGCGAGAGGAGGTTCGGGTCGTAGCGCAGGCGCTCGGCCCCAAAGGCGAGCCAGCAGGCTCCCAGGCTCGCGGCCAACCCCAGGCCGACGATAGCGCGCGGCCAAGCTTCGATGAGGGCGTCGATCCCGAGCGCGAGGGCGCTGCTCGGCCAGCGACTCCGCGGCAGCTGTCGTCCGCCGACGGTTCGGTCGGCCAGGACAGTCAGGGCCGGGAGCAGGATCAAGCTCGCGGCCAAGGCCAGAATGACGCCAGTCGCCGCCACTACGCCGAACTCGCGGAGTCCCTGGACCTCGGTCAGGAGCGTCGCTAGGAACCCGAGCGCGGTCGTCAGCGCGCCGGCTGCGATCGCTCGGCCGCTCCCGGTCGTGGCCTGCTCGAGGGCCTCGTCTCCGCGCGCGCCGCGCTCGCGCGCGTCGTCGTAGCGGCTGATCCAGTGGATCGCGAAGTCGATCCCGAGCCCGACCATGAGCGCGCAGAGCGCCAGCGAGATCAGGTTCAGGTGGCCGGGCCAGAGGGTCGCGGCGCCCAGCGTCGCGAGGACCGCCGCAGCCACCGAGGCCACCGCCAAGAGGGGACCGACCAGCCGGCGCATCGCGAGCCAGAGCAGGATCGTGACGCCTAAGAGCGAGAGGAGTGTGGCCCGCGTCGCGTCGGCGCGGAAGGTGATGAGCTCGTCGGCCTCGAGGACCGGCTCCCCGGTCAAAGCGAGCTCGACCTTGGGGTGGGCCGCCCCGACCTCCTCCAAGACGTCCCGCAGCGATTTCACCGCGGCCTCGCCCCCGCCCGGGGGAGGCTGCACGAGGACAACCAAGCGCCCGTCCTCGGTCCAAGTGTGCCCGTCGCGGCCCGCGACTGCTCCGGCCGGGATCCAGGCTTCCCAAGGCGGCTTGCCCGAGAGGCGGCCCTCGAGGGCACCCTCGAGCTGGTCCAGGAAGCTCGGCAGAAAGGTCGGCTCGGCGTCTTGGCTCAGCTCGCCGCGTCCCAGGGCTTGAACTTGACGGGCCAGCTCGCCGTAGAAGGCTCCGAGCCCGCCCTTGCGGAGGGAGGTGATCGCCCCTCGTCCGCCCTCCAGGCGACCCGCGATCTCCTCGAGCGCGGGCGGATCGACGAAGAGGAGTCCCTTGCCGCCCAAGGCGCCAGGTGGCACCCGCCAGAACACGCGCGGGAAGCGCTCGGGGTCTCGAGCCAGGGTCTCTGCCAGGTTGGCCGCCGCTGCCCGTGCGTCGTCGTGCTCGCCGCCAACGAGGACGATCATGGCGTCCAGGTCGCCGAACTCGGTCCGGAGCTCGCGGAAGACCTGGTTGTAGCGGTGCTGATCGCCGATCAGGGCCGCCCGATCGGTCTCGATCCGGAGCCGGCTCCAAGCAAAGGCCCCCGCCAGCCCCACCAGGACCAGGCACAGAAGCACGACCCGCCCGGGGGTCCGCGCGATCGCGCGGGCCAGGAAGCTCTTGGCGGGAGGAGGCGGCTCGGGATTGGGGGTAGCAGGCACGGGGGCGGCATTATGCGCGGATCTCGAGTCGAGGCTCTCCCTAACTCACGCGCAGGGAGGCGCTCGCATCGTGGCAGTGGTACGATCCGCAGCCATGCCCTCACCGAGGAGGGGACGTGCCAGAGACTCATACACCTCCGACCCTCATCGAAGCCCTGCGGGCCCTGGCCGAGGGCTCTCACCCTGCCCCTCCTGGCGGCGGCTACCTAGGGATCTACGACCGACGCGGCAAGGGTCTCGAGAAGCGGCCCTACCCTGAGGTCGTCTCGCGGGTCCGGGCCTGGGGAGCCTGGTTCGAAACCCAAGGCGTCAAGCCCGGAGAGGTCGTCTACCTCTGCCTCCCGACCAGTCACGACCTCCTCGAAGCCTTCATGGGCGCCAGCCTGATCGGCGCCCTCCCCTGCAACGTGGCCCTCCCGCGCGCGATCGGCGGCATGAACGCCTTCCAGACGCGCCTGGAGAAGCTCAGCGAGCGCTTCCCCGGCGGGCACCTCGTCACGACCCCCGACGTAGCGGGTGACCTAACACGTCCCGTCTGGACACCTCCCGAGCTCGACCTTGGCCGCCAGGCGCCTCTCGACGCTGTCGACCCCAGCGCGCTGGCCTACGTCCAGCTCACGAGCGGGTCGACGGGGCTCCCCAAGGCCGTCTCGATCACCCACGCCAACTTCGCCGCCAACTCGCGGGGAATCTTCATGGGCGGTCACGGCGACGCGACCAAAGACACCTTCCTCGGCTGGCTGCCTCTCTATCACGACATGGGCCTGGTCGGGATCGCGTTCACGGCCATGTTCCACGGGAGCTCGCTCGCGCTAATGCGCCCCGAGACCTTCGTCGGGAATCCCCTTCGCTGGTTGAACGCGATCGCCGAGCAAGACGCGCAGGTCGTCAACTGCGCCCCCAACTTCGGCTATCAGTGGTGCGTCGATCGCGTCCGCGAGAGCAAACTCTCGGGCCTCGACCTCAGCAACTGGCGCCTGGCGGGCGTCGGCGCCGAAATGGTCCGGCCAGGAACGCTCCAGGCCTTCCAAGATCGCTATGGCCCCTATGGCTTCCCCGAGACGACGCTCTCGCCCTGCTACGGCATGGCCGAGACGACCCTCGCTGTGACCTTCACCCAAGAGGCGCGCAAGCCCCGGATCCACCAAGAGCGCGTCTCATGCGGGAGCGCCATCGAGGGCCTCGAAATCGAGATCCGCGACCCGGCCAGCGGCGCGACCCTCGAAGACGGCCAAGAGGGCGAGATCACCGTCACGGGGACCTCGGTCTTTCCCGGCTACTTCATGGACCCCGAGGCCACGGCCGAGACCCTGACCGAGGGCCGCTTCCACACCGGCGACTTGGGCTTCCTCCACGAGGGAGACCTCTACGTCACGGGGCGGATCAAGGACCTGATCATTCTGGACGGCGCCAACGTGGCCCCCTATGAGCTGGAGTGGGTCGCTGAGCAGCACGTCGACATGGACGGCGGTCGGGCCGCGGCCTTCAGCCTCGTCGTCGGGACACGCGAGGTCCCGGTCCTAATCGTCGAGACCAAGAGCGAGCCTACTCAGGAGGTGATCGAAGCCGTCAAGGGCCAGGTCGCGACCGACATAGCACCGCTCCACGAACTGGTCTTCGTCCGACGAGGTTGCCTACCGAAGACGAGCAGCGGAAAAGTCATGCGAGGACGTGTCAAGGAGCTCTACCTCAAGGGTGAGCTCGACGTCCTCTGGCGCAGCGCCGAAGCGGCGCCCGCGTCGAACTAAGTCTCCTCCCGAAGGGTGGCGTCGTGAGCGACAAGCAAGAGAAGCTGTTCCAAATCCTAGCCGAGGTCACTCAGCGACCCGCAAGCGACTTCAAGGCCGAGCAGAAGCTGCGAGACGACCTCGAGCTCGACTCGTCGCAGGCCCTCGAACTCCTCTCGACCATTGAGGACGACTTCGACATCGAGATCGACGAAATGGAAGCCGCCAAGTTCGAGACGGTCGGCGACCTGCTCGTGAAGGTCGAGAGCTAAATGCTGCCCAGGACCGCGGCCGAAGTCGGAGCCGTCCTCGCCGCCAAGGGCCTCCCTGCGGAGCGCCCGACCCAGATCGGACTCGAGATCGAGCTCGGGCTCCTCGACGGAGAAGGCCGCCCGGTGGTCTACCCCCAAGTCCGAGCGCTCCTGGAGCGGATCGCGAGCGACGCCCCTGGCGTGTGGAGTGAGGTCTTCGAGGGCGAGCACCTCGTGGCGCTCAAGGGCCCCATGGGCGACAGCGTGACCCTCGAGCCCGGGGGCCAAGTCGAGCTCTCGGACGGGCCCATGCCAAACGTCAGCGAGGCTGCCCAAGGCGCGGCCAAGAAGCTGAACGCGATGTCGAGCGCTGCAGAGGCCCTCGGTCTCCAGCTCGTGGGGGGAGGCCTCCAGCCCGCGTCCCTTGAGGACGTAAACTGGATGCCCAAGGGACGCTACGCGATCATGAGAGCCTGGTTCGCGAGCCTGGGCCACGCGGGCCACCTCGCGCACACCATGATGAAGCGGACCCTCTCGGTCCAAGTCTCCCTCGATTACCGCGACGCAGCGGGAGCTGAGGAGTTGCTGCGCTTGGCCTTTAGGGCCGCGCCTGCGGCTACGGCCATCTTCGCGGCTTCGCCCTGGCACTTCGGGGCCAGCGAGGGCGAGTTCCAGACCTTCCGTGGTGAGGCCTGGCGCTTCACGGACCCCTCGCGCCAAGGCACGATCCCGACGCTCCTCGACGCCCAGGCTCCTGACGCTGCTCTCGAGGCCTACGCGGCGCACGTGCTGGCGTCCCCCATGATGTTCCGCGTCCGCGGCGACGACTACCTCGCCATGGAGGGTCGGAGCTTCGCCGACGTCCTCGCAGCAGGCGAGTGGAGCCCCGGCGACCCCGTCAGCGAGGACGACCTCTGGAACCACAACGGCTCGGTGTTCACCGACGCCCGTCTCAAGCCGGGCCTAATCGAGCTCCGCTCGACCGACGGCGTGGTCCCCGGCGAGGACCTGGCCCTGGCCCTAGCAGAGGTCCCAGCCTTCTGGGTCGGGCTGAGCTACGACCCAGAGGCCCGCACCCAAGCGCTGGAGCGCCTCTGCCAACTGCCGCACGAAGAGTTCCGCGCGGCTCAGGCCGCCGTCCCCCGCCAAGGTCTGGCCGCCCCCTGGGGCTCCGAGAGAGTCGCCGACTTGGCCCGCGACCTGGTCGCCATGGCGCAGGCCGGCCTCTCACGGCTGCAGGAGGCTGGCCGAGAAGGCGAGCTCGCCAGCCGGGCCCTAGCCCAGGTCGCGGCGCGAGTCGAACGCAGCGAGTCCCCTAGTGACACCCTTCGCCGCCGCGAGGCGGCTGGCGGGCGGAGCGCCCTCTTGGACGCCTTGCGAGTTCCGAAGGCCTGAGACAACGGGCCGGGCCCCTAGGCGGCGTCGTTCTCCAGCAACCACTGCACAGCGGGGCCGGGCGTGTCCAGGCGCTCAGGGTCCGGCTCGAAGCCGCAGCAGTCGGAGAGGACCGAGGTCGCGTAGCTGTAGTCCGGGATCGACTCTCCTCCTCCCAGGGCCGCGAGCTGCTCTGGCTGCACCTCGAGGCCCTGAGCTCGGTGCTCGCTCTCGAGCGCCGCGTGGGCCTCTTCCGCCCTCGTCTCAGGCAGTCGACCGGACCGATCGACTGCTCTTCCCGCAGGGTTCCAGAATCCGATCTCACCCTCGCCGGTTCGTCGCACACTCCACCCTCCTTCGTGGACCGAGCGGTGATGAGTCCGGCACAGGCGAACCAGGTTGTCGAGCTTCGTCGCTCCGCCTTCGACCCAGTGCTCGATGTGGTGAGCGTCGAGCATGGCAGCCCGAGAGCAGCCAGGGAAACGACAGCAGCGGTCACGGACCAAGAGGGACTTCTCGAGCCTAGGGCTGAGGCGGCGAGTTCGTCGCCCCACGTCAAGGACCTCACCCTTGGGACCCCGCTCAACCGGGACAGTCGCCCCGTCGCAGGCCAAGCGGCGAACTGTCTCGGCGGTCAGCGCTCCGCCCGTCTCCAGGATTCCCCCGCTCAGGTCGGGGACCGTGTGAATCAGGAGTTCGCGACGTCCAGTTGGGACCCCCGCCCGAGGCGGGTTGGCCAAAAGGCTCTCGGCCATGAAGACCAAAGCGTCGGCGAACCCAAATCGTTGTGGAGGCAGGTCTGCCGCGGCAGAATCTCTACCGCCGCGGTCCGGCTGATCGCAACTCGCCTCCTGCCTGCGATCTTCCCGCGCCTGCTTGATCCCGAGCTCCACCCCCACCTCGAGCGCCTTCCGGACCGTGGCGACCTCTTCGGGGAGGAGGGTGGCCCGGAGCTCGCCGAGGTCTTCGCTGGGGTGCTCCCAGAAGTGGACCGCGCGCTGCGACTCGCGCGTCGCCTGGCAGCTCTTGGCTCGCCTGACCTCTGCCCGCAGCGGTCCCAGGAGACGGTGAAGCTGCGCCCCGCTGGCCCAGCGGGCCTGCTCCAGCAAGGTCTCCTCGTTCTCAGGTGTCGCCACGTTGTGGAGCGCGCGGACCTTGGTGTAGCTGAGGCGTCCCTCGCGGAAGGCCTCGTCGATCCGAGGCAGCCGAGCCAAGCTGCGCGCAACTCGCAGCCGCTCGTTCGCGGTCTTGTAGGACATGCCGAGCTTCACCTCCAACCAGGTCTCGATCTTGTCCCAACCCTCCCAGCTCTGGCCGAGCGCGAAGAGGCGGAGGCACTGAAGCTGCCGGTAGAGCGCGCCGCTCTGGAGAACCTCGCAGCGCACGATCTCCTCGCCCAGCGCTTCGCTGGTGTCCGGCGGGAGGGCTCCTCCGCCCTCCGTGTGTTCGATCAGCGCCTGCAGCGCTTCCCAGGTGATCTTCGTCTCAGCCAACATCCCCGCCCTGCGTGTTCGCCTTATGTTAGCCGCCATGTCCGACACATGGATCGGAGGAGAGGCAAAGGCCGTGACTTCAGGGAGTTGAGTTGCGACGGCAGCGAGGGCACCTCGGTCAGCCTGCGTGACCTAGTCCAAGGCAGACGTCCGGGCACGGGCCCCCTCGTTGTGAGTCGTCGCCTAGCGCTCGGCTGCGACGTTCATGGCCGCGTCAAAGCGTTTGACGCAACGGTGGAGGATCAGGGCAGTCACGACACCCCACAGGATCACGTGCAGGACCGCGGCGGCCACCTCATAGGCGAGATCCGGGCCCCGACTGTTGACCGCGAACGCGAAGTAGGGGCTCATGAGCCGAAGGACGAGGTCGCCTACGATCCCGACTCGGCCCAGGAGGGGCGCTAGGAACACGGGTCCCGCCCAAATCGTGAACAGGGCGACGAAGCTGCGGAGCATAGCCGTCACTGTGCTCTTAGCCTCGAGCGAGAAGAAGAGCCCGACCGCGATCGCGGTCGTAGTCGTGGACACCAGGACCGCGACCAGCATCAAGAGCCGCATTGGCGAGCCCCGCACGATCGCGTAGGGCAGGAAGGGGATCGTGTTGATCGCGCTCAGGGTCAGTACGACCCGGAGATAGGCCAAGAACTTCCCCGAGACCAGGCGCCAGCGCGGGATCACGGTCAAAACGAGCATTTCGTTCGTCCCCTCGTCGCGCTCGCCGCTGAAGGCCCGGGCGCCTATCGCAGGTCCCAGGAGCGCCGCGAAGGTCGCCACGAAGCAGAAGAAGAGGTAGCCCGTCCCCTTCGAGTTGCCGGCCGGGCGAATGTCCGCGCTGATGGTCGCGAAGAAGGCCAGCAGGCCGAGGATCGCTCCGATCCAAATCAGAGCGCGCACGAAGCGCGAGCCTGCGCCGTGGATCCCCGAGGCGAGCTCCTTGACCACGACGGGGTTCACGTCGTCGGGCAACACGTCGTCGCGAGGCGGCGGAAGGAGAAACTTGTCAGGGAAGGCGTCGTGTCGAAGCACGAGTCCCGTGTCCCTATAGGGATCCGGCTCTTCAGGGGGTTTCGGGACTGGGTTGTAGGGGCGACGGGCGGCGTAGCTCGCCGCGGGATAGGCCATGGCGAGAAAGACCAGCGCCCGCACAGCCGTGTCCACCAAGTCGCCCGCAGCTGGGATCAGGAACAGCGCTTCGACCCCGACCGCCACATAGCTGAGGACGATCGCGGCCGCGGTCCTGCGCGCCAGGGCCGAGATCAAGATCGAGGTCACGCCATAGACCAAGGCGTGGATCACGACGACGGCATAGAGGAGAAGTGTCGCGTCAAGACGCACGCCGCCGAAGAGCGCGATCATGGACAGCAGCGGAACGGCGCTCGAGCAGAGCAAGAGCAAGAACCCCAACCCTGAGAGGAGCTTCCCCAACACGATGGCGTGCCCGCCGAGGGGCGTGGTGTGGAGGAGATCGATCGTGTCCTTCTCCTTCTCCAGGGTCAGCGAGGGCGCGAGGGTCGCGGGAACCAGGAGCGCGACCAAGACCAACTGGCTGGTCACGAAGAACTCGAAGAGCTGCCGCGCCAGGGCTCCTTGCCCCGCCGCTCCCACGCTCCCGCTCGGCCAGGCCGAGAGGACCATGGCCGCCGGGAAGCCAATGGTCACCAAGAGCATCAGGAACCCGCGCGGGTTCCGGAGCGAGGTCAGGAACTCGCGCGAGACGATCGGGTTCCGCAACCACGCCAGGCGGCTCTGAGCTGGAAGCGTGACCTCACTCACGCGGGGTAGTCCTGCTGGGTTCCTCTGAAGGGCTCACTGGACGCGGCCCTCGGTCATGGTCAGGAAGGCCGTCTCGAGGCTCGGCTTGTGCTCCTCGATCCAAGCCGGTTGGTGCCCGCGCTCGGCCAGCTTGCTCGCGAGCTCGGCGATCCGCGTAGCGTCGCCCTTGAACCCGAAGTTCAGCCTGCCGTCTACGACCTCGACCTCCCGCAGGTCAGGCTGCCCCTCGAGCCAGCGGCGCGCGCCTTCCTGGTCGTGGAGGACCTGGATCGAGACCCGCCGCTGCTCGCTGACCTTCGCCAGGACGTCGGCTATTCGTCCCGAGGCGACTAGATCTCCGCGCTCCATGATCGCGACCGAGCTGCAGATATCGGCGAGTTCGGTCAGGATGTGCGAGGAGATCAGGATCGTCTTCCCCATGGTCGCCAGCTCACGGAGGATCTCCTTGATCTCGACCCGAGCTCGCGGGTCCAGGCCCGAAGCCGGCTCGTCGAGGATCAGGACCGGCGGGTCGTGAATCAGGGTCCGCGCCAGGCAGAGCCGTTGCTTCATGCCGCGCGAGAGGGCGTTGACGAAGTCGCCCTTCTTGGAGTCGAGGTCTACGAGCGCGAGCACGTCGTCGATCAACTGGCGGCGCTTGAGGCGGGGGACCCCATAGGCCAAGGCGAAGAAGTCGAGAAACTCGCCGACCCGCATTCCGTTGTAGACGCCGTAGCTGTCGGGCATGAACCCTATGGAGCGCCGGACCTCCCAAGGCTCCTTGACCACGTCGTGCCCGTTGATTCGTGCCGTCCCTGCCGTCGGCTGAAGGAGGGTCGAGAGGAAGCGAATCGTGGTCGTCTTGCCCGCCCCGTTGGGACCAATGAAGCCATAGACCTCGCCGCGTTCGATCTGGAGGCTCAGGCTCCGCACGGCTAGGAATCCGTCGTAGGACTTGGTGAAGGACTCGATCTCGATCACCGAGGTCTCCTTGGCGCGCCGCGGCGCTCCTTGTGCGAACTCGTGACGTCGAGGCGCACGGTGTCGCTCGGGTCGTAGAGATCGTCGCCGTCTTCTATGAAGAGCAAGCCGCGCGCGATGCCGAGGGGCGTCGTGCTGAGTCCTCCCGGGACCGCGACTCGCTCCTCGCGGTGAAAGCCGCCCCCCTGAGACCCCCAGGAATTGCGCACGCGGCGATTTGGGAAGTCGTAGCCCTTGGGGATGACCCACACCCCGCGCTTGGGGCGATAGAGCTGGAAGTGTCGCCGCGCGAAGAGGACGCTCAAGACGCCCTCACGGGTCGGGTCTGGGAGGGGAGCGTAGAAGGACCACTGGGCGCCGCCCTTGCCGTTCGCGCGCCCGACTCCGAACTTGACGAACTCCTTGGGGCGCTTGCCCCAGGCCCCCCAGCCCGGATTGGCCCACACGAAGCCCACGTCCAGCCCGAACTCCGGGAGCCCCTCCAGCCGCGGAGCTCCCTCCCACCAAAACACCAGGAGAGGTTGCTGGCGCTCGCGGGCTCGAGCCTGAGCCGTCAATAGGAGACCTTTGAGGGCCCTCGTCAGGACCGGGTCTAGGTGACGCGCGCCCGTCCTCAGCTCGAGCGGCGTCTCGAGCTCTTTGAACTCGACCCCGTCGCCGTCGAAGGCCCAGGCCCCTTTGAGCTCCCACCCTTCCGAGCGCTCGACCCTGGCTGAGTGAGCTCCGGTCTGGACGAGGCGAACCCAACCCGGCAGGTCTACGAGCTCCTGGGTCCCGAGCAGAGTCGTGTCCTGGGGGTCGGTCTCGAGCCGGTAGCGGAGGGCACCGGTAGACGCGCTCATGTTCTCCTTACGCTCGCCCTCTTCCCGCGTCGAGGTCAGCTGAAGGGCACCCTCGACGGGCGTCTTGAACACGAGGGGGACCTCGCCGCCGTCGCGTGAGAACACTGCCAAGGCCGTCGCTTGGAGGTTCGGCCCAGCGGCCCCCCCCTCGACGAGGCTGACGCGTACGACCCGAGTCTCCTGCTCGGTCTGCTTGCCGAGGGCGAAGACGACCCCGGTCGCGAGGAGGGTGCTCAGGAGCACGCAGCCCCACGCCAACTCCAGGCGTCCGGTCCGACGAAAGGCCGCGAATGGGATCGCGATCCCTAGCAGCGCGTAGGCAATCACGACCCCGATCGCAGTAGAGCGCGGCGGCATTCGCTTGAGGGTGCTGGCGTTGAGCGCCCCACGCATTCCCTCGAGGAGTCGCCGCGAGACGAGAGGCGCGGTCCGCGCCTCTTGGTGCAAGATCAGGAGCTCACGCAGAATCACCTGCTTGTCGAAGCGGGCCCGGCTAAGGCTGAAGCCCGCCCTCACGATCCAGCCGCGGCCATGGCGCCGGTGGAGGAGCTCGCTCCGCCCCTCGCTGCGCCAGACCACGTCTCCCGAGCGGGCCTCGAAGAGCCTCAGCTCCTTGGCGGACCTCAGCTCGGGGACCTCGCCCAGGCTCTGTGCGAGCCCGATCAGACCGCGCTCGCTCACGACTTCGCCCGCCCCGACGCCGGGGAGCGCCTGCCCCAGGGGCCCGCTGACGTCTGCCTTGAGGGTCGAGACCCAGAGCCGCCCTCCTGCGCCGACCCAAGCCAGGATCGCTCGCTGCTGGGCGGGGGTCAGCGAGGGGAGGTCGACGTCGTCGAGGATCAGGAGCGAGACGCGGTGGAGGGCGGTCACCTCGTCCGGGATCGCGGCGACACCCTCCAACTCGACCGCCAGCCACTCCCGCGCCGTCGAATCCTCGGCCACGAACTGGCCCTGGAGATCCGACAGCTGAGTCGAGAGGCTGTCCGCGCCTCGAACCACCAGGACCAGGGGCTCTTGGATCGTGCGGATCTGAGGCGGCACAAGGCCCGGTCGAATGACCTCGCCGGTCCCCTGGACGGAGGCCAGCTGAATCGTGCCCCGCTCTTCGTCCTCGAAGCGGACCAGATAACTCGAGCTGGGGCGGAAGAGCACGCTCAGCCGGATCCGCTTCTTGGCGCTCGGCCCGAGGGTCAGGGTCCGCTGATAGGCAGGCTCCTGGCGGTCGGAGTATTCCTGAAGCGTGAGCGTCCCTTTGAAGGTCCCACTCCCGACGTTGGTCAAGACCAGCTCGCAGGGCAGCCAGGCCGTCTGCCCCTCGACGCCCCCGTGGAGCGTCACGGCCTTGCCTGACTCTGCTCCGCGATACCCGATTCGGGCCTGACTCAGCTTGAGCTCGCTGGCCCCGGCCGGAGCAACGAAGGCGACCAGGATCAAGAGCAGAGCCAGCGTACGCGCCTCGACCCCAGTTCTGGGACCTGACCCGCGAAGGGAGGAGATCGCTCGCAACAGCATGTCGCTCAAGGACGGCTAGCGCCGCTCGAGGGGCTCAGCCTGAGGCCCGATTCGGACGGGCGGCGCTTGGACCTCCTCTTGAGTCTTGGCGCGCTCCATGTTCCGCCGGAGGTTGTTCGCGGCGCGGTTAGCGCGGGTCTTGATGTTCGAGTCGGGGTCGCTCGTCGCGACCTGGTCGAGGATCGAGATCGCCTCTTGCCCGCCCACGAGGCTGATTCCGAGCACGGCGCTGGCGCGGACGTCGACGGCGCTCCCGGTGTCGCGGACCAGGCTGTCGAGGTAGCCGAGGGAGGTCTTCCCGCCGGTCTGGGCGTAGCTCACGATCGCCCGCTTGCGAATGTTGACGTTCTTCTCGTCGCGAATGATCTCCTCGAGGAGGATCGCGTCCTCAGGCCGTCGGCGACGCCCGAGGATCGAGACGGCCTCGGCCCGGACGCGATCGTCGGGGTCCTTCGCCGCGTCCCGGAACAGCTCGCCCGGATCGTCCGTCTCCAAGCGACGGTTGTATTCGCGCATCAACATGGAGCGGAGGTTGGGGTCTTCCTCGCTTCCGAAGGCCTTCGAGAGCAGGCTCGCCGAGTCCGGCGACTCGGGGAGGCTCCGCGTCACGCTCAACTGAATCGACATGTCCTTGACCGTGCCCAAGACCTCGACCACGGCCGCAGCCGCCTCGGGCCCCTCGATCCCTGCCAAGGCCTTACCCAGGAAGATCTGCTGGTGGCGATTCCGGAGTTCGACCAGCATCTCCTTGATCGCGTCGACCGCGAGCGGGCCCATTCCGCGGAGCTGCTCGAGGAGCTCCTGCTCGCGCCGACGCCGCTCGTGGAAGGGCTGGCGGTTGGGCCCGGGCGCGCGGAGGGCAGCTGGGTCGAAGATCGCCATGTGGTCCTCGAGGAGGCGAGCCACCGCGGCGTGGGTCGCGCTCTTCTTGGCCAGCTCGTCGAGGGTCTTGCCGGGCCGATAGGCCGGCCGGCTAGGCTTGGGGGTGGCCTTGGGCTGCTGGGCCACGGGCTTGGGCTGCTGGGCTACCGGCTGCGGCTGGTGGGCCACGGGCTGCGGCGCGGTGATCGGCCCCACGGGGGCCTGGCTCGGCTGCTGGACCGGGACGATCTGGGCGACCTTGAGCTTGGGCTTCTTGGGCGGCGGCTCAGCCATCAGGAGCATCACCGCGAGTCCGCCAATGACGACGAGCCCGAGTCCGCCCGCTGCGACCAGGGCCTTGTTGCCGCCGGAGCCGCTGGCGGCCGAGACCGCGACCTGCTCGCCGGTCTTCTTCTTGTCCGCGGGGCGCTTGTGGGAGCCCGTCTCGCGCTTGCTCGGGCGCTCGTGCTCACCAGTCTTCTTCTTGCTCTTTGGCCGCTCGTGCTCGCCCGTCTTGCGCCTCTTCGGTCGCTCGTGCTCACCCGTCTTGCGCTTCTCAGATCGCTTCCGCTTGCTCGTCTCGCGCTTCTTCGGGCGCTCGTGCTCGCCCGTCTTGCGCTTCTTCGGGCGCTCGTGCTCGCCCGTCTTGCGCTTCCTCGGGCGCTCGTTCTCGCCGGTCTTACGCTTCTTGCGCCCCTCGCGGTCCTTGTCCCGCGACCGACGCTTGGTGCTCTTCTTGGTGGGGGTTCGAAACCCGAAGTCGCCGTCGTCCTCGTCGCGACGCTTACTCATCGACTGCTCTCTCTGCGACTTGCTGGGGTCACGAAAAACGCGCCCTGGTCTCCCAGAGCGCGTTCAGATTAACGGAAGCGAAGCGCTTCGAGCTACTTCGAGGCTCCGCCGAGCTTGATCCCGCGCACGAACTTGGCCATGTCGCCCTTCTTGAGGGCGTCGGTGCTGCCTTCGAGGACCTTGAGGAGCTGCTTCTTCTGGGCCTTGCTCCACTTGAGGAGGGCTGGCTGATACTTAGCCTTGATGTGGGCCTTGACCTTGGGGTGGTTGAGGACGCCCAAGGCGACCGCCGTGTGGACCATTTGGTCGTAGCGAACCTGGACCTGCCGCTTGCTGAGGCCGCTGCTGATCAGACGCCCCCAGCTGAGGCCGAACTCGATCGTCTCTAGGACCGTCCCCGATCCGTCCTTGAGCTCGACCTTGATCGTGCCCTTGTAGTTGTGGGCCTGGGCCTCGCCGTAGAACTTCGAGGCGTCGTACTTGACCGTCTGGCGGGCCAGGATCTGGAAGTCGGCCGCCTGCTTGTTCTCGGGGTCTTGCTTCTTCCAGAACCGGTTCATCTTGCCGATGAACTTGTCGAGCTTCTTCTGACCGATCTTGTGCTTGCTGTCGACGCGAAAGCGGAAGTGGTTGAAGCGCTCGTAGAGGAAATACTGGAGCCCGTTGGGGACGACGGTCTTGTCGTCGAGGGTTCCCAAGGCGTCCAGCACGACGCGAGGATCCAGCTTGGCCGGCTTCTCGGCGTCGGGCTTCTTGGCGGGCTGACTCGTGGGCTGGCTGTCCTGGGCCGAGGCGCTCGGAGCGCAGGTCAGGAAGCCGAGCGAGAGCGTGAGAGCGAGGGATAGAGCGGCGATCCGGGTCATGCGTTCTCCAGGGGGTCGGCAGGAAGTCGGGCAAGCTAGCACGCGACCCCTAGGAAGAGGGACGCGGCTGCGAGGGCCCACCCTGCGGTGATTTTGCCTCGCTCGGTTGAACGCACGCGCAAGAGGCTTGCTTCACCCCCTCACCTCTCGGTCTCGGAACGCCCATGGGAAAAATCAGCACACGGATTCCCCTTTCGCGGGCAGATCTTGCCCATTGACTTCTGCGACTTCGGGGCGATTCCCTTAGTTCGTGGGACTTAGCCCTCGGACTCGGGTGTGCCCTGTGTTCAGCGTCCTTCCAACCGCTGCCACTGAGAGCCCATGCCCAACGAAGACCTGTTCGACGCCCTCGAGGTCGCCTTCAACCTGATCTCCAAGCTCGAGATCGCCCACGACGAGCGCTGCGAGATCCCCGACTCGGCCTGGGACCTGGTCGCCTTCCTCGACTGGAGCCCCACTGCGCCCTGGAACTGAGACTCCTTGGAACCCAGGCCAGCCTGCGACGTATAGTTGGGCATGCGCGACTCGGAGGCTCCCGTGCCCAAATCGTCTGCTCCCCTCAGGACCCTCGGCTCCCTGGCCCTGGTCCTCCTCCTTCCCCTGGCCCTGGTCGGGACGCTCTCGGTCTCAGCCACCCCTGCCCAGGCGCAGGACTTCGGCGACGACGACGAAGGTCGCGGCGGAATCGACGAGGAGCGCCTGATCGAGCTCATCGAGGAGACGGTCCGCGCCAACGAAGAGCGCCGCCTCGGGCGCGAGTTCCTCGTGGACTACGAGACCCGCGCTGAAGAGCTCCAAGCCCAGCAGCTTCGCCGCGGCCTCTCGACCCGACGCGTCACCGTCAACTTCGACCAGACGACCTTCGCCGAGTGCATTGAGTTCCTGATCGACGTCACCGGCGAGAACATTGTCGTCTCGAAGGAGGTCCGCGAAGAGTTCGGTGAGCAGAACATTCGCCTCAAGGTCAAGCGGGTCACGCTCCGCAGCTGCCTGAACTTGCTCCTCGAGCAGACCGGCGAAGGCGTCCGCTACGGCTACCGCCACGGCGTGCTCTGGATCGGAAACCAAGGCGAGCGCAAGCAGCGCCTCGTGCTCCGCTTCTACGACGTCAGCGACATCGTCCGCCGGCTGCCCGACTTCCCCGGTCCGCGCCTCGGCCTCGACGGCGTGATCTGGGACGACTGACTCCCTACCTTGGACCGAAGGGATCCGCGCCGGGCCGACTCCTGCTAGGGCGTCGCCTCGGCTGACCGCTCGGCTGCGCCGGACCCGAGGGCGGGCGCTGTCGAGCCCCGGGCGCTGGCTGGATCGGTCGTGCGCTCGCCGGAAGTGAAGCGTCATCACTCGCTGGGATCGGAGCTTTGCTCCCGTGGACGACGCCAGACTCGTTGATCGCGAGGTGTACGAGCCCCTCCTTAGCGGGCACGGCCCGCGCGAGGAAGCGACGCTGCGAGAGCTCGCCCTTGCCGGCCTGGACGTGAAGGGTGTAGCCAGGCACCTCGATCGCCTCCTTGGTCAAGATCTTGGCCTCGACGAGCTCGGCCAGGCTCGCGAAGCGGAGCTGCTTGCTCCGACGACGAAAGAGCGCCTCCGCCTGCGCGATTCCACGCAAGACCATGATCGCCTGGCGCTGGCTGCGGCTGGCCGCGAGGCGCTCCAAGGTCCCGGTCCCGTCCTTGACCTGGAGATCTTGTCGCGAGTGCACACCTTGGGGGGCGTCGATCACGTCGCGGGTCCCGCTCGTGAGCACGATCAGCTGACCTCGGTCCGAATCGAAGAGCGCTGTCGTCCCCCCGCGAATCAGGGCGTTGCCCCGGACGTGCTCGTAGCGCCGAGCCGTCTGCGTCGGCCCCGCGCTCGGCCACGCCAGCTCCCCGCTCGGCGGCGCGATCGTCTCCAGGACGAGCTTGCGGGTCACGATCGTGCCCTTGGTCCCGTCGAGAGCCGCCGCCTCCCGTGACCTGAGGTCGATCAAGTAGAGGACCGCCGTCACGCGATCCAAGACCTCGACGCCCTGGTTCGGCTCGTAGCCGATTAAGCGGTAGCGCCCCTGGCCAATGGCCTGGCTCCGGTGGTCGTGGTTCGCGCCCGCCCCGTGGTTGCCGTCGGCCAGAGCAGTGGGCGCGAACAAGACTGAGAAGGAGAAGGCGATCAAGGTCAGGCGTGTCAGCACGGGCCCTCCTGGCTGGCCCTATCCGACGCCCTCCCGGCCCCGGGATCAAGGAGGTCGTGCCAGATATCCCGGGGCGGCCTGGCCCCGCCTGGGTTGCGCTGGCTGTAGATCTCGTCCACGCTCCATCCCATGGGGCAGCTCTCCACGCACCGCGACCTCGACCCGTGACCCGCTCGAACTCCGAGCGAGGGCTCGGGACCCAACGCGTCGACGACTACGTCTTGATCGAGCAGATCGGCCAGGGCGCCATGGCCACCGTCTACCGAGCCCGAGAGCTGGACTCGGAGCGCGAGGTCGCGCTCAAGATCGGGGCCGCGCTCAATCCGGCGCGGCTGGAGCGATTTCGTCGCGAAGGGCAAATCACGGCCTCCCTCAACCACCCCAACATCGTCCGGGTCCACGGCGCCGGGGTCTTCGAGGCTCGCCCCTATCTCGTCTATCAGTTCGTGGACGGCGCCCGGACCCTCGCCGGAACCCTGGACACCTGGCCCCTTCGGCAGCGGATCGAGGCCCTGCGGGACGTCGCCAAGGCCCTCGGCTACGCCCACCGGCGCGGGATCGTCCACCGCGACGTCAAGCCCGACAACGTGCTCGTGGCGCCCGACGGCTCGATCCTCCTCGCCGACTTCGGCCTCGCGACGGCCGAGAGCCTCGATCGCATGACCCGGAGCGGCGTCATGCTCGGGACGCCCCTCTACATGGCGCCGGAGCTCGCCAAGACTTCGGGCAAGAGCATTCAGCCCCAGAGCGACGTCTATTCCTTGGGCGTCATGCTCTACGAGACCCTGACCGGCGAGCACCCCTACCGCCACGCTGGGCTGGCCGCGATCCTCGACCCCAAGCAGCGGGCGTTCCAAACCCCTGCCGAGCGCGAGCGAAGCGTCTCCCCGGGACTTTCTGCGATCTGCATGCGCGCCCTGGCCCGCGATCCCTCCAAGCGCTTCCCGAGCGGGATCGAGCTCGCGGCGGCCTTTGACTCCTGGCTCGCGAAGGGGGACGAGGCGCGCTCGAGCCGAGGCAAGGCCGCCCTCGTGCTCCTCTTCCTCGGCTCCCTAGCTGGAGCGGCCGCCTTCTCGTCCCTGCCCGAGCGCGGGGCGCCCCCGGCCTCGCCCCTCCCTGCCGCTAGCTCGACGCTTCGCCCCCAGTCGAGCCCGCTGATTCGGAGCCCAGAGCTCCTGGCGACCGTGGCCAAGCTGCGAGAGCGACTCCAGGAGCGGCCTCTCAACGACCCCGCCCTCTCGCTCGCGCTAGCTCAGCTCCGCGGAGACCTCTCCCCCGACGACGCGGGCGACCGCGCTCTCGCTGACGAGGTCGTGGCCCTCCTCCTCGATCCACGCTGCGAATGGAGCTCTTGGGGTCTGGGCTGCCTCGAGGCCCTGGCTCGCACGGGCGCTCGTCCGACGCCGCACAGCGAAGCAGCGACCACTTGCGAGAAGATCTGGCCGGTCCACTCCCTGACCAAGGACTTTGGGAACGACAAGCTGAATCGTGCCTACACCGCGCTCGTGGAGCTGGACGTCGACATCGAAGGGGCCAGGCACCTCTACGACCTCCGCGTCCCGGCCCCAGAGTCCGCAGCGACGCCAATCGAGCGCTACCTCCGGCTGCGCGCGCAGATCGAGACCAAGGTCCGGCCGCGCGACGCCCACCCTGCCTACGCTGGCCTCGTCGCCGTTGGACGTAGTCCGAGCTTGGGGTCGGTCACCCGAGCGCGAGCCCTGAGCGAGGGCTCCTTCTCGGTCCGCGACCCCCAGGCGCGCCTCGCCCTCATGGAGGAGGCTCGACGCCTAGACCCCGGAGCCTCGACGGCCTACCTCTACTGGGCCCACGCCCTCCTCTGGGCGGGCCAGAAGGAGCAGGGCCTGCGAGAGCTCGAGGAAGGGTGGCGGCGTTGGCGGGCTCAGTATCGGGGCCGACAGGGGTGCTACTCCATCGAGGGAGATCGACTCGACCTGAGCCTCCGCTTCCTGCTGCGCGCCGACCTCAAGAGCGAGGCCAGAGCGCTCCACCAGGAGTCCAAGAAGGACCCCCTCTGGGTCCCGAGCGGCGGCGGCGCCCGTGGCGGCGCCCTCCACCACCACCGCCAGGGAACGCGCCAAGAGCAGCTCCAGATCTGGCTCGAGGAAGGCGGGGCTCCAATCCAGCTCGGCTTGCGCCCTCGCCGGAGCCGTTGAGCTCTCGACAGCGCTCCCTCCTCGCGGCGTCCGGTGCTACAACCAATCCACTTCCGGGCGGGTCGTATCCGTCCGGGCCACCATGCGACGACGGGGGTATCCGTCGCGCAGCAACAGCGAGAGGTTCCTCATGATTGAGGTGAAACTGCCAGACGGCAGCACGCGCGAGCTCGAAGAGGGCGCCAGCGCGAAGGACTTGGCGGCTCAGATCGGGCCTGGGCTCTTGAAGGCAGCGGTCGCTGCCAAGGTCAACGGCGAGGTCGTCGACCTCGTCAAGCCCTTACCCCCCGGCGCCGACGTCGCGCTGATCACGAAGAAGAACGACGACCCGGTGGCCCTCGAGGTCCTGCGTCACTCGGCGGCCCACATGATGGCCGACGCGATCTTGCGCGTGTTCCCGGGCGCCCAACTCACGATCGGACCGGCCGTCGAGAACGGCTTCTACTACGACATTTACTATCCGGCGGGGCGGATCTCCCACGAGGACTTCCCCAAGATCGAAGCCGAAATGAAGCAGATCGCGAAGGCCGCTCAGGCCTTCGAGCGCTGCGAGGCGGCCGACAAGAACGACCCGGTCTATCGCCGCTATGAGGCCATTGACGGGGGCGCGAACCCCTTCAAGGCCGAGATCACGGACCAGATCCTCGAGCGCGGCGAGGGGCTCAGCTTCTATCGCCACGGTGACTTCGTGGACCTTTGTCGCGGGCCCCACGTCCCCGACACGGGCTGGCTCAAGCACGTCAAGCTCACGAACGTCTCGGGCGCCTACTGGCGCGGCGACGCCGCCCGCGAGCAGCTCCAGCGCGTCTACGGGACGGCCTTCTTCGACAAGAAGGCGCTCAAGCAATACCTCCACATGCTCGAGGAGGCCAAGAAGCGCGACCACCGAGTCCTGGGCGAGAAACTCAACCTCTTCCACTTCGAGGAGGAGGCGCCGGGCTTCCCCTTCTTCATGCCCAAGGGCACGGTCCTGTTCAACCTCCTCCAGGACTACATGCGTCAGCTCCTCCGGCGGCGCGGCTACTACGAGGTCAAGACGCCGCTGGTCCTCTCGGAGGAGATGTGGCACACGAGCGGTCACTACGCGAACTACATGGAGAACATGTTCTTCACGAAGCTCAAGCTGCGTGACGTCAAGGACCCCGAGCAGATCCGCGACAACGTCGTGGAGGATCGCCCGACGGCCCTCAAGCCCATGAACTGCCCGGGTCACCTCCTGATCTATCGGAGCGGACACCACAGCCACAACCAGTTCCCCCTCCGCTACGCGGAAATGGGCCTCGTGCACCGCCGCGAGCTCTCGGGCACGCGCCACGGGCTGTTCCGGGTCCAGGCCTTTACGCAAGACGACGCGCACCACTTCTGCACGCCGGAGCAGATCGGCGGCGAGGTCAAGATGCTGATCGCCTTCTTCGAGGAGGTCTATGGAGCCTTTGGCCTCAACGACGTCCGCCTGGAGCTCTCGACGCGGCCCGCCAAGCGCGTCGGCTCCGAGGAGGTCTGGGACACGGCCGAGGCCGCGCTGCAGTCCGCCCTGGACGAGGCTGGGATCGAGTATCAGGTCAACCCCGGCGACGGCGCCTTCTACGGGCCCAAGATCGACTTCCACATTCGCGACGTCCTCCAGCGCTCGTGGCAGTGCGGCACGATCCAGCTCGACTTCTCGATGCCCGAGCGCTTCGGCCTGACCTACGTCGGGGCCGACGGCCAGAAGCACACGCCCGTGATGCTGCACCGGGCCTGCTACGGGAGCCTCGAGCGCTTCTTGGGGATCGTGATCGAGAACTACGCCGGCGACTTCCCGCTCTGGCTGGCGCCGGTCCAGGTCCAGGTCCTCTCGCTCAGCCAGCACTACACGGACTACGCCCGGAAGGTCACGGAGCAGCTCCAAGACGCCGGGATCCGGGCTGAGGCAGACCTCGGCGACGATCGAATCGGCAAGAAGATCCGCAACTCCAGCCTCCAGAAGGTGCCCTACGCCTTCGTCGTCGGCGAAGCCGAGGCCGAGAAGGGGACGGTCAACGTCCGCCCCCGCGAGGGCGGCGAGCCGAGCGAAATGACGGTCGAGGCCTTCTTGGCTTCGATCAAGGAGGCCCTGGTGCCCGGCGCTCAGCCGCCCGCCAAGGCGGAGCCAGAGGCGGCTGCGGCGCAGTAGCCAAGCGACTTTCAGGACCCCGCCTGCAGCAGCTCTCTCCGCCGACTGAGCGTAGACGGCGCAGGCGGGATCCCGTATACCCAAGCCCACAGCAGCCCGATTGGAGGGTCCCCGTGATCAGCGCAGAAGAGATCGTGTCCCGCATTGAAGGCGGGATCGAAGGAGCCAAGGCCGAGGTCACCGATATCGGCGGCGGCAACCACTGGAGCGCTCGCGTCGTGGCGACCAGCTTCGAGGGCGTCTCGCTCGTGAAGCGGCACCAAATGGTCTACGCGACCGTGAAGGACAAGATGCTCCCCCACGACGAGTCGATCCACGCCCTCCAGCTCAAGACCCTGACGCCGGCTGAGGCCGCCAACTAAAACGTCCTCACCGGACACCCGAGGAGCTCTATGAGCCGCGACGAAATGCTCGAGGACGTCAAGTCCCTGATCGCCAACAACAAGGTCATGCTCTTCATGAAGGGCACGGCGACTCAGCCGATGTGTGGCTTCAGCGCCGCCACGGTCGAGGTCCTCAAGAAGATGGAGCAGCCCTTCGGGGACAAGAACGTGCTCGAGAACGCGGAATACCGCTACGTCCTCTCTGAGCACAGCAACTGGCCCACGGTCCCCCAGGTCTTCATTGACGGGCAGTTCGTCGGCGGCTGCGACATCGTCCACGCCCTCTACAAGAGCGGCGAGCTCAAGACCATGGTCGACAAGGCCTTCGCCTAGGCGCACACCGTGCGCCTAGTCACGATCCCCATCAGTCACTACTGCGAGAAGGCGCGCTGGGGCCTCGAGCGCCTGGCGCTCCCCTATCGCGAGGATCGCTATCCGCCCCTGATCCACATCCCGGCTTGCCTCCGCGCCGGCGGCGGGCGGACCTCACCCGTGCTTCAGGATCAGGGTCGGAGCTTCGGCGACTCGAGCGCGATCCTGGCTCACCTCGACCGCCGGGCTGACCCCGCGCAGCGCCTCTACCCCGACGACCCGATAGCCAAGGCCGAGGTCGAGCGTCTCGAAGACCGCTTCGACGAGACCCTCGGGCCCCACGTCCGCCGCTATATCTACGGCGTGCTCCTCGGGACCCCCCTCGCTGACCGCCTGCTCTGCCACAAGGTCCCCGCTGGACGCGCCCGCGCCTATCGCTGGACGCGGCCCGTGATCTTGGCGGCCATGCGCAAGGCGATGCGGATCACGCCCGAGTCGGCCGAGCGCTCGCGCCAGAAGTGCTGGGTCGTGTTCGAAGAGGTCGCCGAGCGACTCTCCGACGGGCGCCGCTACCTGATGGGCGGCAAGTTCACGGCAGCTGATCTGGCGCTGGGCGCGTTGGGTGCTCCCCTGGTCGCGCCGCCCAAGGGCTACGGCGTGCCGCTCCCGGGCCTAGACGAGCTGCCGGCTGAGCTGGCCCAAGAGTCGCGCAAGTTCCAGGCGCACCCGGCCGGGGAGTTCATTCTCCGCTTGTATGCGGAGGATCGCCCTCACTCGGGATAGCCGGCTCCTCGAGCTCGCCCTCGGAGAGGAGGGCTGGGACCTCGCTCGAATCCTCCGGGGCGGAGCGCAGGCTGGCCCAGACTCCCACCAACAAGCAAGGGAACATGGCAGTCAGAGCGGCGGTCTCTGGGAGCGAGAGCACGCTCAGTTTGGGAGGCGCCGGGAGGTAGAGCTGAACCCAGGCCTCTCGCGTCGCGCCGTAGACGACCCCTCCCGTGAGCGCCAGCGGGACCGAGATCACGACTCCCCGGTGCAGCCAGCGGCGCCAAGCTCCCGAGATCCGCGCCCGCGGGAGTCGCCTCGCGAGGAGGAACCACACCCCCAGGAACACCGCCAAGCCCACCAGCCTGTGTCGGTTGGCCGCGAGGGGAACCCAGGCCACGAAGTCCCCCTCCTCGTTTCTCGCCGCAGGGGCGAGCTTCCCCAAGACCCACCGGGCGCAGACCTCCACGTCCTCGTGTCCGTCCCGCGCGGCGCTCGCGACTGGCCACAAGACGAGGCTGGGCTTGTGGGCTCCGCGGTAGGCGAGGGAGCGAATCGCCGTGACTCGAACCTGGTGGGAGGGGTCCCGCGCGAGGGCCACGAGCCTCTCGAGGGAGGCCGGATCCTCGAACTCGACGCGTCCTAGGAGGCGGGCCAAGGTCTCGCGGACCTCGGGCCTTGGGTCTGACTGGCTCGCCCGCGTCAGCGCTGGGATCACCGCTGACTCTGAGGCCGCAAAGCCGAAGAGGGCGAGCGCGGCTGAGTCTCGGACCTCCCAGGCGGGGTCTTCGCGGAGCAGCACCAGGAGCCGCGCGAGCGCCGGACCCTTGTCAATCAAGGACAGCGCTGAAGCTGCGGTCGCTCGAACGCGGACGGAGCTAGAGCGCAGGCGCTCCTCGAGGAGGCGCTCGACCTCCTCGTCCGAGCCGAGGTCGGCGAGGACCTCGAGCGCGGCGATTTGCAGCCCCTCGTCGGGATCCTCCATGGCGGAGAGCAGGGCCGGCAGAGCCAAGTCGAGCCTGGACCCGATCTTGCCGAGGGCCTTGATCGCGAAGAGTCGCTCCTCTTGGGAGAGCGAGGGGTCGCCGAGCACGCCCACGAAGCCAGGGACAGCAGCCTTCGCCTGGGGGCCCAGGTTGGCGAGGGCGGCGCGCGGCAGCTGGCCCGCTGGCACGCGTTCCCCGTAGGCCCAAAGCTCTCCCTTCTCCACCCACTTCGGGGGCTGGGGCCCGAAGGCGAAGTCGATCAGGAGCTCGATCGCCCGCGGAGGCAACGCGTAGGCGCTGCCCCAACCTCCCTTCGCCCAGATCAGCGCCGTCCAATAGCGCACTTCGGAGCTCGGGTCGTCGAGGGCCCTCAGGAGGGCCTGCTCGGAGCCGCTCGGAAAGCGAGCCGCCGAGGCCCAGATCGTCTTCGCTGCGAGAGGCCTCAATGAGAGCTCGGGGCCTCGCAAGACCCGCCCCAGTATATCCTGCGCCGACTTTGGCATTGACCACCACTCGGCTCCCCTCAGCGTCTGCAGGACCTCTCGCTGGATCCCCCGCTCCTCGTCCTCTAGGGCTGCCAAGAGGGAAGGCACGAAGGCCTCGCAGTCATAGCGGCGTCCAATGGCCCGCGCGGCGGCCCTCCTTACGCTCAGGTCTGGATCTTCCAGGCCGAAGGCGAGGACGCGTGCGAGTCGTGACTGCCCGCGATCGAACCTGGAGTAGTTCGCAAGCGCCAGCAATGACGCGCGCCGCACGATCGCGGCGCTGTCCCCGCAGGCTGCGATCAGGCCCGGAACGGCCTGGTCCTCATGCCCCAAGGTCCGACCGATCGCTCGAGCTGCCTCTGCTCGCACGGCCGGGCTCTCGTCAGCGAGGGCTTCGACGAGCGCCGGCGTGGCCGATCGGGCCGCGCGACCGAGCGCCCCGAGGCTCGCGGCAGCGGAGCGACGCTCGAGGGCCTCTGCGCTCTCGAGCTGAGCTCGAAAGCTCTGAAGCTCCTTGCTCTCTTGGCCGAGGGCTAGGGAGCCAAAGAACACGGTCAGCAGAAGGGTTGTGACCCCCAGCACCGAGAGCCTGAGCGCGAGCGGTCGAGACATGTCGCCAGACTAGCTCTGTTCTGTATCTCTGTATTCCGCTCCGCGGAATGAGGCTCGCTTCGCTCGCCGTCGCGATCTTCGGTCGCTGAAGCTCCCTCATGTCCCGGCCCGTGCTTCGCACTCTCGGTTCCGCCAGGTTCGAAGTGTGAGCTCTCCCTAGCGTCGCAAGGGCTGGATTAGGTCAGCTTGATCTTGCTCGGGTCCGCAGGGTCGACCGAGAGCTGGACCTCGCCGCGGAGGATCTTGCAGAGGTCCTCGCCCACGAGCTCGCCGCGCCAGCCTTGGAGGATCCGGTGGTCTTTGGCGTATTTTTCGCGGTGCTCGTCCTTGGCCAAGCGCTCGAGGTCCTTAGACGTCGCTATGGTCTCGCTCGCGATCCCCAGCTCGTCGCAGCGCTGGCCCAGGAAGGCCTTGAGGAGGTCGAGGGAGCCGCCTACTTTGCGCTGGTGGCCCCGCTTCTTCTTGGTCGGGAGGTCCTTCTCGGGGCACTCTAGGCCGCGCTTGATCGCGTCCAGGATCGCCTTGCCGTTGCGCTTGACCTCGCCGCCGTGGAGTCCGCGAATGTTGCGGAGGGCGTTTTGGTCCTTGGGCCGGCGCCGGGTCATGTCGAGGAGGATCGGGTCCTTGATCACGAAGCTCGGGCGGAGGTCGCGGCGCTCGGCCTCTTGCTCACGCCAGCTCGCGAGCTCGCGAAGAACTCCCAGGCCGCGGCGGTCGATCCCGCGCGTGCCCTTGACCTTGGTGTAGCGCTCGTGGAGCGGGAGGGTCACGTAGCTCTCGGGCTTGATCAGCTCGAGCATTTCCTCCTGGGCCCACTCGTAGCGGCCGCTCTCCTTGAGCTGCTTGACGAGCTTCTCGTAGACCTCCAGGAGCGGGAGGACGTCAGCCAGGGCGTAGTCCACCTGCGCTCCCCGGAGGGGCCGCTTGGTCCAGTCAGCGTATTGCTCGGTCTTGGGGATCTTGCGGCCCAAGACCGCCTCGACCATGTTTCCGTAGCCAATCTGACCGCCGAGCCCACAGAGCGCCGAGGCGCGCTGGGTGTCGAAGACCGGCTGCAGCTCGCAGCCCGCGCGGGCGTTGAGGATCTCGAGGTCGATCCGCCCCGCGTGGAACACCTTGACGCACTCCGACTTGACCAGGAACTCCACGACCGGAGCCACGTCGACCTCGAGGGGATCGAAGGCGAAGGCGAAGCGCTCGCCATCCGCCGTCTGGGCCGAGACCTGGAGCAGGGCCAGGGCCGGGTGGTAGGTCCGCTCCCAGAGGAACTCGGTGTCGACGCCGAGGACGACCCCGTCCTTGAGGTCCTCTATGGCGGGCTGGACGTCGTCGGGGTGATCGACGAGGCCCTCGAAGGGATCATGCTCCGTCATTAGAGGACCCCCCAGGCGCGCTGGCGGTTGAGGGCAGAGCGCGAGTCGCGGGGCCGGTCAGGGTGCGGAGTCAGATAGGGCTCTCTCGCCTCGGAGGGTCGCTCCGAAGGTGGGGGTCGCTCGAGGAGCGAGCGTTAGACGCGGGTCTCTTCGCCCTCAGGGAGGGGAGTCATCGTCACGAGGTCATTGAGACCAGCGGCGACCTCAGCCAGCCGGTCAGCGAGCTCGGGAGTCGCGCGCGCGATCTCGTCGAGCTCGAGGGCGGACGCAGTGATCACTGCGTCCTTGGCCTTGAGTTGGTTGTTCAGCTCGTTGACTTGGTCCGCAATGTCCTGCATGTAGTCCTTGCTGCGGAGCGCGAGATACCAGTCGTAGTCGCGACGACCCATGGCGTGCAGCCCGCGGCGAAAGCGCATCGCGGGGCCAGCCACGCGGTGGGACTGAATGATCGCGTTCACGGCCATGCCGATCACGAGCATGATCACGAACACCACGTTCAGGACGCCCAAGAAGAGCAGGTTCGTTTCGTCCTCGAAGGACCTCTGCATTTGAATTCGCAGGGCCTGGTTGTAGAGCGAGGCGAAGATCATGTTCAGGGCCGCGAAACCGATCCCGAGCAGGGTCAAGGTCCCGAGGTAGACCCCGAGGTAGCTGAGCTGGAGGTTCCAGTCCAAGAGGATCCGGCGCCGCTTGTAGCGCATGCCCTCGGCCTTGGGCCGCGGACCGTCCGGCATGTTCTCCAGCTCGTGCTTCCGCTTCACGAGGGCGTCGTAGAGCTCCGGATCGACCGGGCCCGCGCTGGTCTCGAGGGCGCTCTCATTGGAGGCGTTCGACATGGGGGTGCTCACTTTCCGCGAGTCAGGCGGGTCGCCATGGCAGCGTCCAATCCCGCCTCACGGATTCGTTGTCCGGTCGCCTCGTAGTCGTAGTCGAGCCGGACCCAGGTGAAGTTCCACTTCTTGAGGTCCAGGACGCCGAACGAGGTCTTGGCGACCCCGTCCCGCGGCTGGCCCACGCTGCCTGGGTTGATCAAGTAGGTCTGGTTGCGGTCGAGGTCCACGGTCCGCGTCTCGTTAAAGCGCGTCTCGAGGCGCCCGCGGCTCACGAGCATGGGGAGGTGGCTGTGCCCGAAGAAGCAGATCGGGATCCCCTTGTAGTACTGCTCCATGTGAGTCAGCGAGCCCTTGACCACGTCCTTGCGGTAGATGTATTCGTCTGGATCGCGGGGGGAACCGTGGGCCAGGAGGAAGGTCCCCTCGTAGAGGTGGTAGTCGGGGAGCGACTCCAGCCAACCGCGGTATTGGCCGTCTAGCTGCTCTCGGGTCCAGTGAATGACCTCGAGCTTCTCCTCGGCGACGCCCTTGGCCTCTTGACCGAGCACGTAGCGCTCATGGTTCCCCTTGAGCGAGAAGTTCACGCGATTCCAGGTCAGGTACGTGACCTCGACCGGGTTCGCGTTGTATCCAATGATGTCCCCGAGGCAGACCACACGATCCACGCCGTGCTCATGGAGCCAGTTCAGCGTGACCTTGAGGGCCTCGAAGTTGGCGTGGAGGTCGGTAATCACCCCCAGCTTCTCCGGCAACGGCACGCAGCCCCTCCTGGAAGGCCAAGAATGTAGCAGACATGCGGCCCCCACGAGCCTTCAGCGGGGGGAAGCTCCCTCGCCCCAAAGCTCCACCGGGAGCCGGAAGCGCTGGAGAGCGGGGCGGGCTATAGTTTCCGGGTGAGCCTCAGGATCGAGACACAAGTCGTTGAAGACCTCCATGAGGGGTTGATCGTGTCTCCCTATGGCCCGATCCGCGCCTCTACGGCCGAAGACTTCCGCGAGCAGGTCGGCGCGATCCTCACCACCGGCGACGTCCGCCACCTCGTGATCGACTTCGGGCGCGTGGATTCGATCGACAGCTCGACCGCCGGATTCCTGCTCAACGTCCACGACCGGCTCAGTGAGCTCGGCGGGCACTTGGCTCTGGCCGAGCTGACCCCCTCGGTCGAGATCGTGATCGAGTCGATCGGTCTCATGACCTTCTTCACGGTCTGCAACACGATCGCCGAAGCGATCAACGAGATCCGCTAGGCGACGTTCTCGGACTTCTTCCGCGCAGCCTACTTGCCCGAGAGAGCGTCCCCGAGGGACTTGCTCACGCCGTCCGCCGCCTGCTTCTGCTCGATCAGGTAGTTGGCGACGCCGTTGTCCGTGCGGGCGGAGGGCTTGTTGGCTTGCCCGGCGCGCTGCGGCGCCTGAACCTGGACCCGCTCCCGGGGGGCCTGGGCCACGACGCGCTCCTCGAGCTCCAGCGAGAGGGCTTGGTAGTCGCCCTTCTTGTAGAGGGCTCCCTCTCGCTCGTAGCGGGCGCGGAGCTCGCTGCGGAAGGCCGAGACCTGGGCCCGCTCGGCTTCGGTCTTGGCCGGGACGCTCCGGAGGCGCTTCGAGAGCTGCTTGAGGGCGGTCGGCCGGTGCGCGCTCGGGTTGTTGGGCCCGCTCTGCTCGCGCGGATCGGCGCCGGAGCGGCCGTAGGCCGCGCTGAACATGTTGTGCTTGAGCTCCGCGTTGCGAGCCAGGGCCTTCTGCATGTCCTCGAGGGCTGCGGCGTCCTTCGGGTTGGCCTGGAGGCGCTTGTTGATCTTCTCGAGGCCCTTGTCGAGCTCGCGATCGAGGCTCCTCAGCGAGTCCAGGAAGCGGTTCCGGTTGGCCTCCTCTTCCCCGCGGATCTGCGCGATCTGCTCGGCGACGCTGCCCTTGAGCTTGGGGAGCTCGCGGACCTTGGGGGCCTTGCGCTCCCTGAAGTAGCCGATCCGCTCCTCGCCCCGGTGAAAGCTCCCCTTGAGGGGCTTCTGCGCCGGGTCGATCCGGACTCGAATCATGTCCCCGGTGGCGTCGCGGAGCTGGAAGTCGACGGGAGCGCCCGTGAAGTCGTCCTTGGCCAGGCCGCTGTAGCGCCGCTTGCCGATCCGGAGGCGAGCCTCCCCAGACTGAAAGTTCACGTTCAGGTGGGCGGTTCTGCCCTCGATTCGACCCTTGGTGCTCCGCTGCCAGGCCTCTTGGGCCTCGGCCGAGGTGGTCACGAGGGGGATCAGAGCAATGAACAGGGCCCAGGGCTTAGCGAATCGCATGTGTCACTTCCTTCTCTTCCGAGACACGAGTGAGCGAAGCTAGTTCCCCTCCTAAATCCTTAGTCTTGGTCTCTGGGCCTCGAAACGTTTCACGTTTATTTCATTTCGTTTCGATTTCAGGCCGGGGTGTCACCGCTATTGACGGTCTTGGGCCTCCTTGACGAGCTCCTGGATCCGGGCGTTGACGTCTCGGGGCCCCGCCTGGCCCTTGGTGGCCTTCATGACCGCCCCCACGATCGCCCCGGCGGCCTTCTTGTTGCCGGCCAGGATATCGGCCACGGCCTTGGGGTTTGCGGCCCAGGCTGCGTCCGTCGCCTCGCGGATCGCGTCGGCGCTGACAGCCTCGATGGTGTGCTTGGCCACGACCTCGCGAGGCGAGAGCTCCTCTTTGATCACCTTGGGCCAGACCTTCTTGAGGACGAGGTCCTTGGGGAGCTCGCTCATGAGGCCGATCAGCTCCGCGACCCAAGCTGGGGGGACGGGGCAATCGGCCGCGCCGAGGCCCTTCTCGTTGAGGAGGGCCGCGACCTGGTTCAAGACGAGGTTGATCGCCTCGCTCGGGGCCGCCCCGCCTGCGACCACCGCCTCGAAGTAGTCCGCGAGGTCGTAGTCGCGGGCCAGGACCTCGGCTGCTTTCTGGGCCAGCTCGAGGGACTCGACGAAGCGCCGCCGGCGGGCGCCTGGCAGCTCCGGAAGCGCTCCGCGGATCGCCGCGACCTCTTCGTCGGCCAGCGCGATCGGCGGGAGGTCGGGCTCGGGGAAGTAGCGGTAGTCCTGGGTGTCCTCCTTGGAGCGCATGAAGCCGGTCCGCCCGCGCCAGCCGTCCTTACCTGGCGGCAAGAGCGCGACCACGGCCTCGAGGGGCGCGCGGTGCTCGGCGGGGACGTCCTGCTCGTAGGCGCCGGCCCGGGTCTTCCTGGGATCCCAGTCCTCGCTCCAGAGGCGCGTCTCTTGGCGCGGCTCGAGGCCCGCCTCCAGGAGCGCGACCTGGCGCGCGCGCTCGTAGTCGATCGCCCGGCGAACCGCGCTGTAGCTGTTGAGGTTCTTGATCTCGACCCGGGGCCCGAGCTCCTCCTCGCCGTGCTTGCGGACCGAGATCGAGGCCTCGAAGCGGAGGTTCCCTTCGTTCATGCGGGCGTGGCTAATGTCTAGGACCCGCAGGAGCTGGGTCAGGGTCTCCATGTAGTCGTCGACCTCGTCCACCGAGCGGAAGTCGGGGTGGGTCACGATCTCCGCCAGGGGCGTCCCGGCCCGGTTGAGATCGACGGTGGAGGTCTTGCCGCCTCCGCCTTCATGGATCAGCTTCCCGGCGTCCTCCTCGAGGTGGACGTTGTGCATCCGCACCCGCTGCCCCGAGCGGAGCAGCTCGATCGTCCCCCCGGGACCTATGTTGTGATAGATCTGGCTGATCTGGTAGTTCTTGGGGAGGTCGGGGTAGTAGTAGTTCTTGCGGTCGAGCTCGGTCGCGGCCTCGAGGTCGGACTCGAGGGCCACGGCCAGCGTCAGGGCCTTGCGGAACGCGGCCTGATTCAAGACCGGGAGCGTGCCCGGGTGGCCTAGGCAGACCGGGCAAGTCCAGGTGTTGGCCTCGGCCGAGGGCTCGACCTTGCAGCCGCAAAAGAGCTTGCTCTCGGTGTTGAGCTGGGCGTGGACCTCCATACCCACCACCAGCTCATAGGCGTCGAGGGCGCTCATGCTTGACCTCCCAGGCCGGCCGGTCGCGTCGTAGGCAAGGCCAGCGCTGCCTCGAGTCCCGCTGCTAGAGCCAAGAGGGCCGGGTCGCTGTCGCGACGTCCCGTGAGCTGGACGCCGACGGGGAGCGCTGTCCCCTCGGGACTGACGCTCCCGGCTGGCAGCGAGATCGCCGGGAGCCCGGCCAAGTTCGTCGAGACCGTGAACACGTCCACGGCATACATGGCCAAGGGGTCCTGCTCGCGCTCGCCGAGCTTGAAGGCCGGGAGCGGCGAGGTCGGGCCGATCAGGGCGTCGACTCCCTCCAGAGCCTGGGCGAAGGCCGCCGCGATCTGGCGCCGGACCTTCTGAGCCTTGAGGTAGTAGGCGTCGTAGAACCCGCTCGAGAGGACGAAGGTCCCGAGCAAGATCCGCCGCTGCACTTCGGGGCCGAAGGCCTCCGCCCGCGAGCGCGACATGAGCTGGACGATATCCCCGGCCTCCTGGGCCCGGTGCCCGTAGTGGATCCCGTCGTAGCGCCCCAGGTTGCTGCTGGCCTCGGCCGTCGAGACGACCTGATAGGTCGGGATCGCGGCTGAGGTCAGGTCCAGCGAGACCTCGCGGACCTCGGCTCCGGCAGCCCGCGCGGCGTCGAGGGCGGCCTCGACCGCGCTCCACACGCCCGCGTCCTCGGTCAGCTCGCGGTATTCCCGCACGAGGCCCAGGACCTTGCCCTTCAGGCTCGCGCCCTCGAGGGCGGCGCTGAAGGGAGCGGGGCTCGCTCCAGGCAGGGCGTGAGTCGTCATGTCCGCTGGGTCCGCCCCGACCAGGACGTCGAGGGCCAAGGCCGCGTCCGCCACGCTTCGGGTCAGGGGGCCTACGACGTCCAGCGAGGACGCAAAGGCGATCAAGCCCGAGCGCGAGACGAGGCCGTAGCTCGGCTTGACCCCCACGCAGCCGCAGAGCGCCGCCGGCTGGCGAATCGAGCCGCCGGTGTCCGAGCCCAAGCTGAGGGGGACCAGGCCCCCTGCGACCGCCGCCGCCGAGCCGCCCGAGGAGCCGCCGGGCACCCGTGTGCGGTCCCAGGGGTTGCGGGTCGGGCCGTCGGGGCCGTGCTCCGTCGACGAGCCCATGCCGAACTCGTCGAGGTTCAGCTTGCCGATCACGACCGCGTCGGCGGCCTTGAGGCGCGCCACGGCGCTGGCGTCGAAGAGGGGGCGGTGGCCGCGCAGCATCCGCGAGCCGGCCGTCGTCTCGAGGCCCTCGGTGCAGAGGTTGTCCTTGACCCCGACCGGGACGCCGGCCAGGGCGCCGAGCTCCTCGCCGGCCGCTCGGCGGGCGTCGATCGCGTCCGCCGCGGACAGCGCGCCCTCGGCGTCGGTCCGGAGGAAGCAGCCCAGCTCGCCGTCCACGGCCTCGATCCGAGCCAGGCAGGCTTCGGTCAGAGCGCGGGCGGTGGTCTCGCCGCTGCGGACTTGGGCGGCGAGGCTCGCCGCCGACTCCCAGGCGTAGCTCACTCGCTCACCACCCGCGGAACGAGGAACCCGAGCGGATCGCGGGCTGGCGCGTTGAGGAGGGCTCGCTCGCGCTCGAGGGAAGGCCGGACCGCGTCCGGGCGCAGGCTCTCGGTCGTCCGAGGCGCGTCGTGCTGGCTGGGGGAGACGCCCTCGGTCTCCACCGAGTCGAGCTCGGCGACCCAACCCAGGATCCGGCCGAGGTGTTCGCCGAGGGCCGCGCGCTCAGCGTCGGGGAGCTCCAGGCGAGCCAGATTCGTGAGCGCCGCGAGCCCCTCTGGGTCGAGGGGCGTGGCAGGGGAGGCGTCGGACATGAGCAAGCGCTCCGTACGTAAGCGCGCGCTGGACGGAAGCCCAGCGCGACGCAGCTCTATCGATTTGAGGCAGGTGAGCCTCGACCCAAGGCCGAGGCTCGGAAGGGGCTAGCCCTTCTTGGCGGCCAGGCGCGCGGCCTGCTCGGCGCGACGCGCGCGGCGACGGTCGCCGGCGGCCTTGGCCTTGGCGCGGCGGGCGGCCGGGCTCTTGGCGTCGATCTTGGCTTGCATGCGCGCCTGGAGCCCCTCGGGGATCTCACGACGCATGGGCTTCTTGACCTTGCCGGCGCGAACGCACTTGGTGCAGATCTTCTGGCGCTCGACGGTGCCGTTGGCCTGCAGGACGCGAATCCGCTGGACGTTGGGCTTGAAGGTCCGCTTGGTGATTCCGGTGATCTTGATGCCGACACCGCCCACGCGAATCGCGAGGCCGCGGTGGCTGTAGGTTCGGCCTGCGGTCGTCTTCTTGCCGCAGCTATCGCACTTACGGGACACGGGAACCTCCTCGGTCCATCGGTAGAGAGCGGAGCATAGTAAGGAGGATCCGGCAGGGGTCAAGCGCCGGGGCGATGGCCCATCGCTCTCCAGCTAGGCTTCCGTCGAAACCTCACGCCTCAGGTAGTAGACCAGACCCGCGACTCCCAGGGTCAGGGGCGACACGAGCGCCACCAGAGCCCCCTGGAGCAGCTTCCTCTCCCTAAATCCGTCTCGCAGGGCCGAAGCGCTGAGCAAGAGGATCGCGAGGGGGGCGCTGAAGGGAATCAGAGACAAGGGAGGGCCCTGGAGGGGCAGGCGCGGGCCGAAGGCGAGGGAGACGAGCACGCTCAGGACGTAGAGGATCGCCAGGAGGCCCCAGCCACGCTTCGCCCTCGAGCCGGGCTTGAGCTCGGTCTCGGGAGGGGAGTAGGGATCCATGGGCCCCTACTGGCTCTGCTTGTTCAGCAGCCAGCGCCGCTTGTAGATCTGGCGGGCCGTGAGGCCGACGTCCTGGACGAAGAGGTAGTTGAAGCCGGCGCCCACGACGGCTCCGGCCACGGGGACCGCTTGCAAGAGCTTGCGCCCCAAGAGGAGGGAGACGATCCGCTTGATCGCTTCGCGGGTCACGATCAGGCTCGCGAGCACGGCCGCCTTCTCCGCGCGGCGCTGGGGCTCGAGGCCGTCGAGCTCGTCGAGGAGGGTGTCTAGCTCGAGCAGGCGCGCGTAGCGATCGCGGGTTCCGCCGCAGGCCAGCTCGAAGATCTTGAACGCGATCACGCCCTCGCCGGGGACCGTGGGATCACAGCCATAGGCCATACCGACCTGGCGGACCGAGCGCAGGGCGACGCCGAAGAGGAGCGGAATGTCTGCGGCGAGGAGCGCCATGCCCCCCAGGCCGCAGCCGGCGCCTTCGAGGAGCGCGATCGTCTGGTGCTCCGAGAGGATCTCTTGGCTGACCTCGTCGAGGACCTCCAGAGACTGGCCCTTGAGGCCCTCCAAGCTGTCGACCTCGACGTGCTTGCGCGCGACGCGGAGGACGCGCTCGGGATTGAGGGTCTGATCGCTGAGGGTCGCGATCCCCTTCAGGACGCCCGAGACACCGTTTCCGGCGGCCTCCAGGACCTTGTCGGGGATCAGGCGCTCGGTCAAAACCTCGACGGGCTTGAAGAACGAGCGCGAGACGCGCCCGAGGAGGCCCTCCTCGGGAGAGCGAAAGAAGGCCTCGGTATCGGCGAGGGCTTGAACTTCTTGGTCGTTGAGACTCACACCGCTCCTGGGGGGACTGCTGGTGGCGGTCATGGGGAACCTCCTAATCCTACTTGAGAGTGACCTGAGCAAGCCGTGGGCCCGACGTAGGATCCCGGGGTGAATCCTCGCGCCTGGATCCCGCTACTCCTCATGGGTGCCCTCTTTATCGGCGCCTGCGCGGGAATCGGTCTCAGCGGAGACCTGCGCTTTGGAGCGCTCCCCCAAGCCCTGGTGCTGTATTTCGTCGCAGCCGGGGCGCAGCTCGGCGGGCTCCTGTGGCTAGCGCGGAGCCGCCACGAGCTGAGTCCGCGCGGCAAGACCCTCGCCTTGGCCCTCGTGGTGGGCGTGGCCTTGGTCGCCCGCCTGAGCGTGCTCTCGAGCGATCCCAGCCTCTCGGAGGACGCCTGGCGCTACCGCTGGGAGGGTCGGGTCCAAGCCGAGGGCGTCAACCCCTACACGACCCCGCCAGCGGACCCCAGCTTGACCCCACTCCGCGACGCGGGCTGGCTCCAGGTCAACCACCCCGAAGTCGCCGCGATCTACGGGCCCCCGCTCCAGCTCGCCTTCCGCGCCCTGGCAGCGCTCCCAGGCTCAGGCCTGACATGGTTCAAGCTGGCCTTCCTGGCCGTCGACCTCGGGCTCTTGGCCCTGATCATTGGCGGGCTCCGGCGGCGAGGCCTGGACCCGCTCTGGTCCCTGGTCTACGCCTGGCACCCCCTCGTGGTGCTGGAGGTCGTCGGCCAGTGCCACCTAGAGATCGTCCCCGTCGCCTTCCTCGCGGCCGCCGTCGAGCTCGAAGGGCGCGGCCGCTGGCGCCTGGCGGCCTTGGCCTTCGGGACCGCCCTCGCCTCGAAATACCTCCCGCTCCTGCTCCTGCCGGCCTTCCTCCTCCTCGGCAAGAGCTGGCGAGGCCGCGCCCGTCGCTTGGGCTGGGTCCTCCTGCCCGGCGCCCTCTGCGCCTTGCCCTACCTCAGCGCGGGCGAGGGGCTGGTGGCGGGCCTCGGCGCCTACGGCGCTCGCTGGAGCTTCAACGGCGTCGGCTTCGAGCTCCTCGACGCTGGCCTCCAGCGGATCGGCCTCTCCCAAGCCCTCGTGCGCGCGGGCGCCCCGCTCTTCGTGGAGTCCTCTCCCGACTTCGACCCTGCCCTCCACCAGACCTGGATCAAGATCCCAGCCAAGCTCCTGGTCGTCTTCGTGGCAGGCCTGGTCACGCTCTGGTTCGCGCGCCGGGCCCACCTCGCGCATGGCCGCGCGCTCCGTGGAGAGGTCCTGCGCGCGGCCGCCCTCGGTTGCGGGCTGGTGTTCCTCGTGGGCTCACCCACGGTCCACCCTTGGTATGCGCTCTGGGTCCTCCCCTTCCTGATCGCGGCCGATCCGCGCCTGCGGGCGCCGGCCTTCCTGTTCACGCTCCTCCTCCCGCTCGTCTACGAGATCCGGATTCGCTACACGGGGCTGCCTGGGACCTGGGTCGAGCAAGGCTGGATCCGAGCCGCGGTCTGGCTCCCGCCGGCGCTCCTGGCTGGGTTCGCGCTCCTCGGGCCGCGCCTCGTGCCCGCCATGTTCAGGGGGCGCTTGTTCAAGGGGTGGCCAGATGGATAGATTGAGCCCCTCCTGAGGTGTTCTTTGGCCACGGTGTCCCTGAGCGGAATGACGATCGAAGTCAGCCACTCCCTTCCTCCTGAGGAGGTCGTGGGCAGGCTCGAGAGCTTCGCCCGCGACCTCGCCACGAACCGCTTCCCCGACTGGGGGATCCAGGTCCGGCGCGACGAGGAGGGTCAGCTCCGCCTGAGCGCCGAACGCCACGGGACCCACTTCAGCGCCGTCCTGGAGACCGACGAGAGTCGCGCCCGGATCGAGGTCCACGGCAAGATCCAGATCGGCGGCTTCAAGCTTCGTCTGGCGGGCGGGGCCCCTGGCGTGCGTCGTCGCGTAGAGTCGGCCTTGACCAATGGCCTTCGCAGCCACCTGGCGAGTTAGGCGGATCGTGTCAGACCGAGCCGAAGAGCGAGCGAACCACTTCGAGAAGATCGGCGTCCAGCAGCGCCTCTTCAACCGCCACCAGTTCCTCCAGGCCAAGCGCGAATCCCGCGACCGCGGGATCTCGCCGGGAGAGCTCCTCCTCGAGCAGGGCCTCCTCAACCGCGAGCAGCTCCGCGGCCTCGACCGCGCTGTGACCTATCGGATCGGTCGCGACGAGGACAAGGCGATCGCCAAGATCATTATCGACAGCAACTACTGCGAGGCGCCCATGGTCGAAGGTGCCCTCAAGCGACAAAAGGACTTCTACTCCAAGACCGGCGAGCTGATGCGCCTCGGCGTGCTCTTGGTCGAGGGCCGGACCCTCTCCGAGTCCCAGCGGATCGCGGCTTACAAGATCCACGAGATCGAGCGCCGCGGCGTCGCCTCGCCCCGCTCCCCGCTCTAGGGCTACTCCTCAGCGGCCGCCTCCAACTCGTTCCTGTCCCCTTCGGCCACGTGGCGGAGGAGGATCGCGAGGGCCCCGAGCAGGCACCCTGCCACGGCGCTGAAGAAGCACTCCCCCACGACCAACCCGTCCCAACCCAGCGCAGCTAGAACGCCGAGGAAAGCGACCAGTCCGACCCCGCTCCCGAGGAGGACGTGTCCGCTCGTGAGGACGAACCCGGGATCGCGCTCGCGAATCCTCCTCCGCGTGTGTCGCTTGCTCAGCTCCGGGCGCCGAAAGCGCGAGGGCCCTCGCTTGGGAGCCCGCCGGGTGTGCTTGCGACGGTAGCTCCGGCTGTTGTCCTTCCTCGACACAGTCCGCAGCGTGCGATTGATCTGTCTTTGCAGTCCGAGCCACATGGCTAGCTCCTCGCTGGCGCCGGGAGCGCCCTTCGCCCGTCGAGATAGGTCACCGTTAAGCCCAGGGGCAGCCCCAGGAGGGCCGCCACGACGACCCCGCCTAGGCTGACTCCCCCAGCGCCCAACAAGGCCCAGATCAGGCCGGCGCCCAAGAGCCAGACCGTGACCCCGAGGGGATAGGTCCGCGGCCTGGGGTGAAAGCCGACCCGACGCTCGCGGATCCGACGGCGCGCCCAGCGATCCTCGAGCTCTGGCCGACGAAAGCGCGAGGGCTCCGGCGCAGCCTGCGATCGACTTCGCCGACGCGAGCGAATCGCGCGGGAGTCTTCCCGGGCTGCGTTGCGCATCAGTCGAAACAAGGCGTGAGAGGTCATGCCCCACCGATCGCAAGCCCTGGCCCGCTCCTCGACTCGCGCAACTCCTTGCCTCTCGTTCTCTCCGTCCCACTCCGGGCCCAGAGCCTCAGGGCGGGTGTCGCCGCCATTTGCACTCGGGTGCCGCGCGAGCGCCCAGACTCCTGGCTAGGATCAGCAGGTGCCCAGCCAAGAACCCCTAGCGATCGTCGGCGTCGGTTGCCGCCTCCCAGGCGAGGTGGCCTCGCTCTCGGACCTCGAAGCGCTGCTGCGCGAGGGGCGCTCGGGGATCGTGACCGTCCCCCCCGATCGCTGGGACGCGGACGGGCTCTACCACCCCGACTTCCGCAAGCGCGCCCACCTCCAGGCGACCCGCGGCGGGTTCCTCTGCGAAGTGTCCTCCTTCGACGCTGGGTTCTTCGGGATCGCGCCCAAAGAAGCCCTCCGCATGGACCCTCAGCAGCGCTTGATCCTGGAGACGAGCTACGAAGCCGTCGAGGACGCCGGGATCCCTTTGAGCGAGCTGGCCGGGAGCCGCACGAGCGTGTTCGTCGGCGCCGGCAGCCACGACTACGGGACGATCCAGACCGAGCACGTCCAGATCGGACCGACGAGCAACACGGGAGCCGCCGGGAGCATTATCTCCAACCGCGTCTCCTTCCTCTTCGACCTCCGCGGCCCGAGCGCCACCGTCGACACGGCCTGCTCCTCTGCCCTCGTCGCGCTGCACATGGCCTGCCGCTCGATCTGGGACGGGGGCGCCGACCTGGCCTTTGCGGGCGGCGTGAACCTGATCCTGCGCCCGGAGTCGAGCCTGGGCTTCAGCAAGGGCGGCTACCTCTCGCCTGACTGCGAGTGCCGCGCCTTCTCGGACCACGCCAACGGCTACGTCCGCAGCGAGGGCGCCGCCATGGCGCTCCTCCTCCCCCAGAGCGAGGCCGAGCGCCGGGGGCTCAGGATCCATGGGCTGGTCTTGGCGACGGTCCTCAACTCCGACGGCCGCACCCCTGGCATGACGATGCCCAGCCGCCCCGCCCAGGAGGCCATGCTCAGGGAGGCCTACGCCCAGGCCGGCGTGGTCCCAGACGAGGTCCACTACGTCGAGGCCCACGGGACCGGGACCGCGATCGGCGACCCGATCGAGGCCGGCGCGATCGGGACGATCCTGGGCGCCCCCCGCGAGGGGCAGGCCCCCCTCTACCTCGGCTCGGTCAAGACCAACGTCGGGCACCTCGAGACCGGCGCCGGCATGGCCGGGCTCTTGAAGCTGATCTTGGTCCTCTCGCGACGGACGCTCTACCCGAACCTCAACTTCCGCGCTCCGAATCCAGAGATCCCCTTCGCGGAGCTCAAGCTCGAGGTCCCGACCGCGGTCCGGCCCCTCCCGGCGGCCGGGCGTTTGGTGGGCGGTGTCAACTCCTTCGGCTTTGGTGGGACCAACGGACACCTCGTCCTAGCGAGCCCGCCCGATCGCAGGGCGACCCCGGCGCCTGAAGAGAGCGGCGGGGCCCACGGGCTCTGGGTCTCGGCCCAGAGCGAGCCTGCCCTCCGCGCCAGCGCCGGAGCCCTCGCCGAGTGGCTCGAGCGCGACGCGAGGCCCCTGACCCAGGTCGCCGAGGCCTTGGCCCGCCAGCGGAGCGCGTTCCCCTTCCGCCTCGTCCAGTGCGGACAGGATCGCACGGAGCTGATCGGCGGTCTGCGAGCCTTCGCAAGCGACGACTCTCCGCCGACCGGGACTCCCCTCGGCAAGAAGGCCCGCGTCCCCGACGGCGCAGCCTCTCAACCCGTGGTGTTCGTGTTCAGCGGGCAGGGCCCCCAATGGCACGCCATGGGGCGCGAGCTCATGGAGAGCGAGCCCCTCTATCGCGAGACGGTCCTCGAGGTCGAGCGCGAGCTCGAGCGCATGGGCTGGCTCCCCGAGAGCACGCTGACCGAGGAGCTAGGCAAGGACGCGACCCACTCCCGGATCGGCCAGACCGAGATCGCCCAGCCGGCCCTCTTCGCGCTCCAGCTCGGGCTGGCGGCCCTCCTCGAAGCGCACCACGTCAAGCCCGCGGCCGTGATCGGCCACAGCATTGGCGAGCTAGCGGCAGCCGTCACCGCCGGGATCCTGACCCTCAGCGAAGGAGCTCGGATCGTGGTCTGCCGGAGCCGCGCCCAGGCCCTGGCTGAGGGCAAGGGCGCCATGGCGGCCTTAGGCCTGCCTGAGGCCGAAGCCAGGCCTTTCCTAGACGCCTTCGGCCTCGAGCTGGCGGCGATCAACGGGCCCAAGGGCGTGACCGTGGCGGGCGAGCACGAAGCCGTCGCAGCCCTGGGCGCCCACATTGAGTCCCCCCAGGACGCCTCGCTTCCGCAGGCGGCGCCAGGGACCTTCTTTCGGCGCCTAGACGTCAGCGTCCCCTTCCACTGCCGGCTGATGGACCCCGCCGAGTCCCTGTTTCGTGAGGCCCTAGGAGAGGTCGAGACCTCGCCTGCGACCGTCCCCTTCGTGTCGACGGTCAGCGGAGGTGTGGTCGCGGGGGCGTCCCTCGACGTGGACTACTGGTGGAACAACATTCGCCAGGCCGTGCGCTTCTTCCCGGGCGTCGAGACCCTGATCGGCCTCGACCACACGCTCTTCCTCGAGATCGCGCCCCAGCCCGTCCTGCGCCGCGGGATCCGCGACGCCCTCCGGGCTGGCGGCGCCAAGGGCAAGGTGATCCCGACCCTCGTCAAGGGCGACCCCGAATCCCTCGCGATCAAGAGCGCCGTCGGCGCGCTCTTCTTGGCGAACGTCCCCTGCCGACCGATCACGAGGGACCTCACGCCGGAGGTCCTGCCTCTCCCGCGCTACCCCTTTCAGCGCAAGCCCTACTGGCTCGAGACCCCGCAAGCCTCCTTCGAGCGCCGCCGCGGCCTGGCCCACCCGACCGTGGGCTGGCCGATCCAGAGCTCGGTCTCCCAGCGACGCTTCTCGGCGCGCCTCAGCGTCGACCCCGTGGCCGAGGAATACCTCCTCGACCACCACGTCCAGGGCCTGATCGTGCTCCCCGGGGCCGGACAGCTCGAGGCCTGCCACTCGGCAGGCGTCGTGGCCTGGGGCACGAGCGAGCACCACCTCGAAGACGTCGTGCTCCGGCTCCCGATCTCGCTCCCGCCCCAGGGCGACCCACCCGAGTTCTGGTTCGAGGTCTACAGCGACGAGGGCCACTTCCAGATCAGCTCGCGGCGGGCGGCCTCAGACGCGACCCGCGAGGGCTGGACGGTCCACACCCGCGGCCGCCTGAACGCCATAGACCCCTTCCCCGCGCGACAGCTCGACCTCGACGAGATCCGCGAGCGAGTCTCAACACCCTTCGACCCGGCCCGCTTCTACGCGGGCATGGCCGAGACGGGCCTCGAGCTCGGCGAGTCCTTCCAGGGGATCTCTGAGCTCTACCTCTCGGAGTCCACGGGCGAGGTCCTGACCAAGGTCGTGGCTCCCGAGAAGCTCGAGCACGAGCTCCTGCGCTACGCCTTCCACCCCGCGCTCCTAGACGCCGTGTTCCAGGGCTCCTCCCTGGGCTCCTTCCGCCAGGCGCTCCACGGGCTCTTCCTCCCGCACCGGGTCCGGGCCATGAAGTTCCACCGCCAGGCCGACGGCAGTCCGCTCTGGTGCTACGCCCGCTTGACCCGGATCGGCGAGGGGGAGGTCGAGCTGGACGTGTTCGCGATCGACCCCGAGGGTCGGACCGTGGTCGAGCTCCACGGCTTCGTGCTCAAGCTGGTCTCTGGGTCGGCTCAAGCCCGCGAGTCCCTCAGCGAGCGGCCCTTCTACGAGTTCGCTTGGGAGGAGACGGAGCCGCCCAAGCCCTCGATTCTCTTCGCCGGGAAGCGCTTCCTTGTCCTCGACAACGGCGGTCCCGTTGGGGCCATGATCTGTGCCTCGCTCCTCCAGGTCGAAGCGGAGGTCGAGCGCGTTCGGCATGGAGAGGTCCTAGAAGAGGTCTCCCCTGGCCACTGGACTGCGCCAGCAGGCGCGGCCGGGCGCTTCCTCGAGGAGCAACCCGAGGGGCGAGATTGGGACTGTCTGATCCACCTCTGGAGCCTGGACCCGGCCGCTTGCGATCCCGCAGGTGCCCTCGAGTTGGGCCCGGCCGCGCTCTGCGAGTGGGTCGGCGCGCTCTCCAGCGCGGGCGCCTGGCGCTTTGGGGAGGAGCGGCCGGCGGTTTGGGCCGTGACGGCTGGGGCTTGGCCTGCTGGGCCAGCCGACGACCTGAAGCCCTGGGGTGCGGCGCTCTGGGGAGCCGCCCGCGTGCTCCGGAACGAGGACCCCCGGCTCCAGACCACGAGCGTCGATCTGTCTTCGCGGGACCCAAGTCCAACCGAAATGACTTACGTCCTGGCTTGGATTCAATCGGCCAAGCCGCCGACGGAGCTGCGCCTCCGGGGCGAAGGCAGCGAGCGCCAGCGCCTGGTGAGCGTCGACCAAGAGCCCGCCAAGACCCTGGCTGTCGGAGCTCGCCCCTATCGCGCCGCCATGCGGACCGTCGGAGTCCTCGACTCGGCGGCCCTGGTCGAGGCCAAGCGTCGCGCGCCCGCTGCTCACGAGGCCGAGGTCGCGACTCGGGCCGCCGCGATCAACTTCAAGGACGTCGTGGTCGGCATGGGCCTGATCGACCGCGGGGCCTGGGAGGGCGGCGCCTCGCGGGCCGAGCTCGGCATGGACCTGGCTGGCGTCGTGACCCGCGTCGGGAGCGACGTGACCGACTTGAAGCCAGGCGACGAGGTCTTGGGCCTGGCGTCGGGGAGCCTCGCTAGCCACGTCACGGTCAAGGCGCTCCACCTGATCCCGCGCCCCCCTGACCTCGGCGTCGAGCTGGCCGCCTCGCTCCCGACGGTGTTCTTGACCGCCGAGCTGGCCCTGCGTCGCCTGGCGCGCCTCCAGCCTGGCGAGACGGTCCTGATCCACGCCGGCGCCGGCGGCGTCGGGACGGCCGCGATCCAGATCGCGAACGAGATCGGGGCTCGGGTCCTAGCCACCACCAGCAGCCAAGCCAAGCGCGACTACCTGGCCGAGTTCGGCGTGACCGAGGTCTTCGACTCGCGCACGCCGCGCTTCCGCGATCAGGTCATGGAGGCCACCGAAGGCCGCGGGGTGGACGTGCTCCTCAACTCCCTGGGCGGCGAGTCGATCACCCAGGGGATCCGCTGCCTGGCCCACTTCGGGCGCTTCGTCGAGATCGGCAAGCTGGATCTTGTCCAGAATCGACAGATCGGGCTAGAGCCCTTCCTGCGCAACCTGAGCTACCACTGCCTCGACACCAACCGCTGGGTCTCGGCCTTTACGCCCGAGGCCAACCGGCTCATGCGCGAGCTGGCCGCCAAGGTCGCGGCGGGGGTGTATCGCATGCCCTTGACGCCCTTCCCGATCAGCGAGACCGGCAAGGCCCTCCGCGCGCTGGCCCAAGGCAAGCAGGTCGGCAAGGTCAGCATTAGCCTCCCCAGCGAGGGCTCGATCGAGGTCTTCCCCGGCGAGCGCGAGCTATTCCGTCCCGACGGGACCTATCTCGTGAGCGGCGGCTGCGCGGGCTTCGGCCTCGAGCTGGCCGACTGGATCTCTCGCGAGGGGGCAGGCGCGCTGGTCCTGCTCAACCGGAGCGGGGTCAAGGACGAGGCGCGCGAGCGGATCGCCGCCTTCGAGGCCCGCGGGACCCGCGTCCTGGCCCCCGCGACCGACGTCGGCGACGCGGCCGCCCTCGAGGTCGCCCTGGCTCAGGCTCGGGCCGAGCTCCCGCCCCTGCGGGGCGTGTTCCACGCGGCCATGGTCCTCGACGACGGGCCCCTGGCCGAGCTGAGCGCCGAGCGCTTCGCGCGGGTCGGCCACCCCAAGGTCCGCGGCGGCTGGAACCTGCACCTCGCCACGGCCGACGACCCCCTCGACCACTTCTTCCTCTTCTCCTCGATCGCAGCCGTCTTGGGGACGCCGGGCCAGGCCAACTACGCCGCAGCCAACGCCTTCCTGGACGGCCTGGCCCAGGCTCGGCGCGCTGCCGGGCTCCCGGCGACGGCGATCGACCTCGGGATCGTGGACGGGGCCGGCGTCGTGGCGCGGGCCAGCGAAGAGACCCGCGGACGGATCCTGGGCAAGGGGATCGAGGCCTTCGACGTCGAGCGGACCCTGGAGCTCCTGGCCGAGGTCCTGCGCGTCGAGCCCACCCAGCGCGTCGCGGCGGCCATCGATTGGCAGACCTTGACCCTCCCGCCAGACGACCGCGAGACCTGCTTCTCTGCCCTGACCAGCGGCGAGCAGCGAGGCGGCGAGGGGCTCTCGCTCCTCGACGAGCTCGCCGAGACCCCGCCGGCCGAGCGCGCCGATCGAATCGTGGCTTGGGTCGGCGAGTTCCTGGCCAAGATCTCGGGGCAGGAAGCGAACGAGATCGACGCCGGCGCCAGCCTGAGCCGACTCGGGATCGACTCGCTCATGGCTAATCAGCTCCTGCTCTGGCTCCAGACGAGCTTCCAGGTCGAGGTCCCCCTGGTCCGGCTCATGCAGGGCCCGACGGTCCGCGAGCTGGCGGAGGACGTCGCCCAGCGCGCGCTCCTCTCAGGCGCGACTCGCAAGGAGAGCTAGCTCTCGCGGTAGTGGTCGAGGTAGCTGGCGAGCTCAGGCGCGTTGAGGTCCCGCGGCTCGCTCATTTCGTGGAGCCCGAACCAGATCTCGTTCTCGACGTAGGTCCGGTAGAGGAAGGCCTCGAGCGAGGGCGAGACGTAGCCGAAGCCGCCGATCCGGAGCCCCTCCTCGTCCCCCTCCTGAGCCATGGGTTCGCTGGCGTCGGGGGGCAAGTCCTCGGCGTCCCAGAGGAGGTTGAAGCACACCACGGCCTGGGCCCCGCTCTCGTGGAGCCAGAGCCCCCAGGTCACGCAGCTCTGGGAGTCGTTGTAGAAGGTCACCACGAGACCTCCCAGGGCCTTGACCGGCGGGAATCCCAGGGTGAAGTAGCAGTCCGTGCAGGACTCGATCAGGTAGCTCTGGGCGAGGTGCTCGCGGAACAGAGCCAGGAGGTTCTGGGGCGGCTCGAAGCCCTGGGCGCGGATCTTCTCGGCGAGGGCGCTGACCTGCGCTTCGTCGAAGGGAGGGCTGCCCTCGCGGGGGAGGGGCCTGTCCGAGAGCCAGGCGAAGTCGCGGACTCGCTCCAGCGGGAGGTCTGGACAGTTGGCGAGGCGCGAGCCGCCGAAGGTCCCCTCGACGGGGCGGAAGCGACCGATCCCTGACGAGATCCAGACCGGCTCCAGCGGGAGGGGGCAGACTCGCATCAGCGAAGGCTGCTCGACGCGGGCCAGCCACTCCGCGGGAGCCGCGGCCCGCGCCTCGTGAAAGCGCGCCCAGGCCGCTTCGTCCTCGGGCGACGCCAAGAGCGCGGTCTCGGCCTCGATCAGCTCCGCGCAGGGGGTCGTGTCGACGCCGATCCACTCGGCCAGGAGGCAGCGCAAGGCTGGCTCGTGGGGGTGGCGCCGGATCGAGTCGATCAGCTCGGGCTCGGCCAGGGAGGAGTCCCCGGAGCGAACCCGCTCGGTGACCCAGGCGATCAGGTCCTGAGTCAGGCCGCTGCTCTGATAGCTCCGCTCGAGCTCTCGAATCCTGCTGTCTTGCATGGCTCGATTGTTCCGCTCCAGACGGCTCGGCGCCAGCGCTCGCCTGCCGTGCGGGCTCCGCCCGCTGCCCTTGGTCTCAGCGCCTCTTGGGAGAGCGTTTCGAAAGCGTCTCAGGCTGGGACGCCGCCTCAGCGCTCAACCCCTTGACAGCACAGCAGATAGCGCTTGGCGTCGCCTGTGCGATTGGACCGCTCAAGGAGCCACGACCCGTGCACCTCGCCTTTGACCTACCCACTGCCCTGAGCGTTGTCGCCGTGATCGTCGCGTTCACCTTCGTGCGCTACATAGCGCTCTCGGGGCTCTGGTACATGGTCAGCTACCACTGGTTCCGCGACTTCTTCGCCGACCACAAGCTCAACGCGCGCTACGCGGACCGCCAGGAGATCCTGGGCGAGCTCAAGCTCGGAACCCTGAACCTGATCAACTTCTGCGGGTTCGGCGTCCTGATCCTGTGGCTTCAGGCCGAGGGCTACACCCAGGTCTATACCCAGATCGACCAATACGGCTGGGGCTACCTCTTCGCGAGCGCGGCCTTGGTGTTCGTGATCCAAGACGCCTTCTTCTATTGGATCCACCGCCTCCTCCACACCAAGTTCTTCATGAAGCACGTGCACGGCGCGCACCACCGCTTCCGCAACCCGAGCCCCTTCGCGGCCTTCGCGGTTCACCCCGTCGAGGGCTTCCTAGAGGTCGGCTTTCGCCCCCTGATCCTGTGCCTGCTTCCCCTGCACCCCCTGGTGATCGGGTTCTTCCTCGTGGCGAGCTTCGTGATCAACGTGTTCGGCCACGGCGGCGTCGAGGTCATGTTCAAGGGCACGACCCGCAACCCGATCCTGGGCCTCTTCAACACGCCGACCCACCACTACGGGCACCACAAGTACGTGGTCGCGAACTTCTCGCTCTACTTCACCTGGTGGGACAAGCTGATGGGCACCGAGCACCACGCCTATCACGAGGACTTCGAGGCGGTGGCCGTCCCCTTCCCGAGCCTCCCCGAGCCGAGCGCGCCTGAGCCCCAGCCGAGCGTCTCGGCCCGCGTCCCGGCCTTCGCGAGCGCCTCTGGCGCCTCTGGCGTTCGCTACCTCGGCTAGCGGGATCGCTACGTGACGTCCCCAGGGCCTGGAGTGTCCAACCAGCATGGACGCCGACCTTCGTAGCGCAGCCCGGCAGCAAGGCGCGAGCCCCGAGGGCTATCGGAGCTACCTCCGCCAGCTCGCCCGCACGAGCGGCAGGCTCGAAATGCTGCGCCAGCTCGCCACCTCGCCCCTCGCCGAGTGCGGGGCCCGCAGGTTGGGCGGGATCAAGGGCAGCCAGGACCTCTACCTCGACTCTGGGCAGGAGCGCGAATCCCTCGAGCCTGAGGACTTCCGCGTCCGCCTGATCGGCTGGCAGCTCCCGCCCGACCTCGACGAGGAGGTCTTGCTGGAGGTCCGGCGCGGCAGGACGCGGCGGAGGGTGGCGCTCCTCCCCCGCGGAGGCCGACTGACCCTCGAGCTCCAGACGCGCTCCGGAGACGCCGTCGAAGGGGTCGACCTCCAGGTGACCCTCCGCTCGGGGCACTCTGGCCAGGGCGGCGTCCTAGCGCGGATCATTCAGCGGGGCCACGACCTGCGTCCGGAGTGGGAGGCCTTCTTCCGAGGCCTCGCGGAGGCGGCCGACGCCCCCCTCGAGCTGGAGCACGACCACGCCTTCCTCGACTAGCCCGCGCTACGCTGGAGCGAGGGGCTCTCATGCACCGAACGATCGTGACCTGGTTCCTGGGCGTCCTCGGCTGGGTCGTGTCCTACGCCTTCTTCACCAAGTGGCTCGTGGAGCACGAGTGGGGCTTCTTCGAGGGCTGGCGCGAGGCCTTTACGGCGTCTGACTTCGCGACGGGCCTCCTCTCGGACCTCGTGGTCGTGACGCTCATGATGATCGCCCTCGCGCTCTGGGACCGCAAGCGATTAGGTCCTAAATGGACGGTCGCCGTGATCGCGAGCCTCGGGCTCTCGGTCTCCATGTCGCTGGCGATCTACCTGGTCGGAGTCGCGCGCTCAGGAGCCGCCGAGGACGCTCGCTCGGGCGAAGCCCCGACGCCCTAGCCCAGCGTTAACGTGGGCAGGTGCCAAGCGCCTGCCCAGCGACCTTCACCACGTGATCCGCTCGCCGAGCGGAGAGCGAGTCGTGCGTGCGCTCCTCGAGCGCCGCCACGCAGTCCTCGTGTTCTTCGCCCTCGCCCTGGCCCTAGCGATCGGCGGCGTCGGCTACGCCGTTCACAAGAACAAGCGCGTCCCGCGCGACAACAGCCTCGAGATCTGGTTCCTCGAAGACGACCCGGCCTTGGTTCGATATCGCGAGTTCCTCGCCGAGTGGGGCAACGACGAGGCGATCGTGATCGCCGTGTTTGACGAGGAGGGCGTCCTTCGCGACGAAACCCTGGAGTTGATCTCTCTCCTCAGCGAGCGGATCGCGGCCCTGGAGCGAGTCGAGCGCGTGACCTCGCTCTCGACGGTGCACTCGGTCCGCAACGCCGGACCGGACACGGTCGAGGTCGACCGCTACTTCACGCTGCCCCTCGAGGCGAGTCACCTCGCGACGATCACCGAGAGCATTCGCCAGGATCCGCTCTACGGGGACTTCCTCCTCGCGCCGGACGGAAAGGCGACGGTCTTGAGCGTCCAGCTCGAGACCTCCCGCGACTTCGACCAGCAGCGGAAGGCGATCCTAGAGAGCGTGCGCGCGGTCTTGCGCGAGACCCTCAGCGAGGGCGGCCGCGACCCCGAGGGCTGGGCCTGGGGCGGGATCGGCGTGATCCACGTCGCGCTCAACAGCCTGGTCATGAGCGACTCGGCCAAGTTCATGGTCCTGACCAACCTCTTGGTCATGATCGGCTTGGGCCTCGCGTTCCGCCGCGCCCTGGCGGTCGCGGCCTGCCTGCTCTCGGTGGCGGCGGCCACGATCCTCCTGATCGGCGCGTATCTCGGGACCGGGTTCTCTCTCAACATGGTGACCATGGTCCTCCCGACCTTGGTCATGGTCGTGGGGCTCACGGACTCGGTCTACTTCCTGACCACCTTCCAGCTCCTCCGCGCCCGCGAGCCCGAGCTCGAGGTCCGCGAGGCCGTCGTGCAGTCCCTCGGGTTCTGCTTCTGGCCCGGGCTCTTCAACTCGATCACGACCTCGGTCGGGTTCCTGGCCTTCCTCGTGGCGCCCATGGAGGTCGTCCGACACCTGGGCGTGTTCGCGGGCTTCGGCGTCGGCTGCGCCTTCTTCGCGTCGCTGACGGTGTGCGCGCTCTTGATCGAGCGCTTCCCGAGCCGGATCGAGCGCCCGCGAGGGGCCGGCCCCGGCCTGGAGGAGGGGCTCGTGGGTCGCGCCTTGTCGAGCCTGGCGGAGTTCGCGATCGCGCGCCGCAAGCTCCTCCTGGCTGGGACTTTGGTCACCGCCTGCCTGGCGGGCTTTGGGATCTCGCGCCTGGTCGTCGACTCCTACTCCCTGGCCTACTTCCACCAAGACCACGAGATCCGCCGTCACGACGACGCCCTCCTGGGCTCCATAGGCCCCTACCTCCCCCTCGAGCTCGTGGTCCGCACGCCGCAGCCCGAGGGCGTCAAGCGGGCCGAGGTCCTGCGCGGGATCGAGTCCCTGATCGCCGAGGTCATAGCGGAAGAACCCACGGTCCGGCGCGCGACATCGCTCCCTGCTGTCGTCAAGCGACTTACGCGGGTGTTCAGCGACGACCCCCAGGCCGAAATCCCGAGCGACCCGGCCGCCCTCCAGCAGCTCCTCGACTTCTACGACCCGCGCCGCGTCGAGGACCCGATCTGGCTCGTGGACGAAGCTTGGCAAGAGACGCGCTTTCAGTTCCAGATCAAGAACGAGGGAGCCGGCGCCGGCCGCGACCTCCTGGCGCGGATCCACGCTCGGGCGCCGAAGCACCTCCCCCCCGACGTGGAGCTCGTCTCTGGCGGATACATGCCGCTCTACGCCAAGCTCGTCGAGCACCTGGTCTGGAGCCAGGTGACCTCCATCGCGATCACGACCTGCGTCGTGTTCTGCCTGATCGCGCTCTTGTTCCGCTCGCTGCGCTACGCCTTGATCTCGTTCCTCCCGAACGTGCTCCCGGTGGCTCTGACCCTCGCGCTCATGGGCTACCTCGGGATCCGCCTCGACATGGCGACGGTCATGGTGGCTGCGATCTCCCTCGGGGTCGCCGTCGACGACACGATCCACTTCCTCTACAAGTTCCGCGCGGCCCTCGCCGTGTCGGGGAGCCCTGAGCAGGCCGTCCGCGAGACGATCACCTCGACGGGTCGCGCGATCTTCTCGACCTCGCTGATCGTGACCCTCGGATTCTCAGCGCTCGCGTTTGCGAGTATCAAGACCGTGTCCCTGTTCGGCCTCCTCCTCTGCGCGACCATGCTCTCGGCCCTCGTGGCTGAGTTCCTCGTCACTCCCGCCCTGATCTTGGCCTTCCCGCCCAGCCCTCCCCCCAAGACCCAGGCCTAGGCAGTGCAGCTCGACCGCTACGAAGTCCAAGGAGAGATCGCCCGGGGCGGATTCGGGGTCGTCTATCGAGCTTGGGATCCCACCCTCCAGCGCGAGGTCGCGATCAAAGTCCTCCTGGACGATCGGGATCCGGACGAGGTGGAGCGCTTCCTCCGCGAAGGTCAAGCGGCGACACGAATCAGGCACGCCAACGTCCTCAGGATCCTGGGCGGGGGTAGCGCGGAGGGGCGGCCCTACCTGGTCATGGAGCTCGTGGAGGGCCCGACCCTCGCGGCGCGGATCGCGCGAGAGCGCGAGGGGCTCCTCGTGGCGGAGGCCGTAGACCTGGTCGTGGAGCTGGCGAGCGGGCTCGAGTCGGCCCATCAGGCCGGCGTCCTGCACCGGGACCTCAAGCCAGAGAACGTGCTCTTTCTAGAAGGTCGTCCTCTGCTGACGGACTTCGGGATCGCCCGACTCGCTGACGCGCGCTCCCTGACCCAGACCGGCGAGCTCCTTGGGACGCCCGGCTACATGGCGCCGGAGCAGATCGAGGGCGACCGGGCTCGGCTCGGGCCCCCGACGGACGTCTACGGCCTCGGCGCGATCCTCTACGCCTCGCTCACGGGTCGGGCCCCCTTCGAGGGTCCCACGCTCCTGGCGACCCTCGACCAGGTCCTCCGAACCAGCCCCTCACCGCCGAGCACGCACCGAGCCGAGGTCGACCGACGGCTGGACGCGATCTGCCTGCGCGCCTTGGCCCGGGAGCCGGGAGAGCGCTACGCCAGCGCCGCCGAGTTCGCCGCCGCCTTGGAGGGGTGGGCGACGCCGGACCCCGCGAGCGAGCGGAGCGGCGGGCCTGCCCTCGCGATCGTCGCGGTGCTCTTCCTCCTGGCGGGTGGGCTCGCGGCCGGCGCCTGGAGCCTGAGCTCTGCGCCTCCTGAGGAGGCCCCTGCGCCGACGGGGAGTCGCTCCCCTGCTCCCTCCCTCGCCGTCAGGCCCTCTGTTGTCCCGACGCCTTCGGCCTCTGCCCCGACCCCCCTCCCGAGCGACACGCCTCCAGCGCGGTCCTCGCGGGAGGCGGCTGAGCTCCTCGCTCGCGGACGGGCTGCCATAGAGCGCGACCTCGACGAGGCGATGCTGCTCTTGAGCCAGGCCGCCCTCGACCCGGCTACACAGCAAGCGGCCCGAGTCGAACAGGCCTTGGTTCAGGTCAAGCGCCGCCGCCTGAGGGCAGCGCAAGGCTACCTCGACGCGACCGCGGGAAAACCAGCCCCCACAGCCGACGTCGCGCGCGCCAACTACGTCGCCGGTCGACTTCTCTACGAGCTCGGTCAGAAGGCGAAGTCGCACGCTCTGTTCCAAAAGGCGGTGAAGCGCAAGCGCTCGGGGCTCTATCTGGCCTGGCTCGGGATCACGGCGCCCTCGAAGGCGCGGGCCCCCCTCTTGGCCGAGGCCAGCGCCTTGGCGCCTGAGGATCCAGCCGTCCTCCACCTCGAGCTCCTCTGCGACCTGACCTACACCAAGTCTCCTCCGGTGGCCCGCGCTCTCCTGCTGCGCTTCGAAGCGGCCCTCGAGGAGGCTCCCCTCAGCCCCTACTTGGCCTTCTACGCCCCCCGACTCCGCTGGTATGCGGGAGACGTGGAAGGGGCCCTCGAGTCGGGCAGAGCCACCCTCGAGGCCTGGCCCAGCTACCGCAATCCCTATCGCGAGGCCGGCTGGATCCTCTCCGAGCGGTCCCTCCAGGTCCCACCGCTGGAGCGCGGCCGCTACCTCGAGGAGGCCAGGCGCACCTTCGAGGAGGGCCTGAAGCACTTCCCGCAGGACGTCGCCTTGACCCGAGAGCGAGCCTGGCTCTTCGTCCGTATGGGACAGCTTGGGCGGGCGGTCGAGGCGCACGAGCAGCTCTTGAGCTTCGAGGTCCCAGGGAAGGTCAGCGCCTGGTCCCTCCACAACACCTACCTCGCTGTTCAGCAGTTCTTCCTCCACGCGGTGCAGTCGCGGGACCTCCAAGGAGTCCAGGACGCCGAGCGGGCTGGAGCGCTGGGGCAGAGCGTCCTCGATCAAATGGCGGCGACTGGGTATCTCAGGACGCGGAGCTACGGGAAGACGGCGGAGGTCGAGGCCCTGACGCGAACGGATCTCCGCCTCCTCCTCGGGCGCGTGCTCGGGATTCAGCGCCGCTGGCAGAGCGCAGCGCGGGTCTTGAGCCCAGAGATCGCCAGAGGTCCACGCCAGGGCGCGGCGCGCTACCTGCACTACTTGAATCGCGAGGAGGAGGCCCTCTACAGCCTGCGCCCCCAGCGTCCTCTCGAGGAGCTGAACGACGAGTGGAACGCCCTCTTCCTGAGCGGTCACCGGGCCGGGATCGCGGAGTCCCTCGAGGCCAAGGCGGTCCGAAAGTTGCCCTTGCCCTCCCAGGAGTTCATCGATCGCGTCAAGGGCATGAGGCAGGTCGCCCTGCGGCTCGAGCTCTGCGACGCGATCTCGGCCGATCCCTACCGGCTCGAACGCGAGGCCGCGATCCGGGCTCGGGTCGTGAGGGCGGATCCCGGCAACCTCTTGGCTTGGCATGCCCTGCTTCGCCAGCTCCTCCGACACGAGCGGACCGTCAGCGCCCTGCAGGCGATCGCGGCCATGCCCGAGGCCATTGCCCAAGACCCCCTGATCCTGGCCTTGAAGGGGGAGGTCCTGAGCGCGAACGCCCTCGTAACCGGGAAGGACCAGGAGGAGCAGTTCGCCAAGGCCGAGGCGGCTTTCAAGCAGGCCCTGGCCCAGGAGCCCCGCTTCGAGGCAGTCACGAAGGCGCTCCTAGAGCACGACCTTCGCCGGGCTAGACCGCTGCGCGCTCGCAGAGCCTTTGACGAGCTCGCGGAGAGGCTCCCGGCTGCGGAGCGGGAGCGGCTCGAGGCAGAGGTCCTGCGCTTGGAGAAGGAGGAGCGATAGGGGCTCCGCTCCCTTGGCGCGCACGAGCGAGGAGTTCGAGCCGTAGGATCGCTCCGCAATGGCCCCCCTCTTCGTCCTTCCGAGCGCTCCGTGAGCGAACCCGACGCGCCTCCTCGCGGGAGTTTCGCTGACCTCTTGGTCCGGTTCCGAGCGCCGATTCTGATCGGGGCTCTGCTCCTCCTCCTGGCCTCGGGCGGTGCCGCCGCCGCCTGGCTCCGAGTCGACTTCACGCCCCAGCGAATCTTCGAGAGTCAGGGCGACGAGTTCGCCTACCTCGAGCTGGTTCAGAAGGAGTTCGGTCACGAGGACGACCTCCTCCTCTTCCACGTCCATGTCCCCGAGGGAGTGTTGACCCCCACAGGCCTCGACCTCCTCGAGCGGCTCCACGCGCGGGTGGCGGCGGTGCCTGAGATCGAGGGGGTCGACGACCTCACGACCGCCTGGGCCGTGCGCCGCGGGCGGGGCCCGACGCCGCTCCTCGCTCCGGGAGCGGACCTGGCTGAGGTCTCGAGCACAGCGCTCTCGGATCCGCTCCTCGCCGGCCGCTTCCTCTCGCGCGACGGGCGCGCAGCCCTCGTCGTGGCGCACATTGAGGAGGGTCGAGATCGCTACGACGAGTTGGCGCCGCCGGTCGAGGCCTGTGACGAGATCGTGAGGACCCTCAAGGTTCCTCCTGGGGCCGAGCTCTCGGTAACGGGCGTCCCGGTCGCGCGAGTCCGGATCGCCCAGCGGCTAATGGAGGACCAGGCGACCTTCTTCCCGATCTGCGCGGTCCTGTTCCTCGTGATCCTGTGGTTCATGTTCCGTGACCTGCGGGCTGTGCTCCTGCCGCTCTTCGCGGTCGGATTCGCTATTGCCTATACGACGGGCTTCCTGGCCGTGAGCGGCCAACCGATCGACATCATTAACAACGTGCTTCCGGTCCTGATCTTCGTGATCGGGATCTCGGACGCGATCCACCTTCTGGTTCGCTACCGCCATGAGCTCGAGAGCGGGAAGCCCCAGCGCGAGGCTCTCAGCGTGACGGTCCGCCACCTGATGGCGGCGTGTTTCCTCACCAGCTTCACGACGGCGGCCGGATTCGGGAGCCTGGCCGTCGCCAAGATTCAGATTCTCGTCCGCTTTGGACTCTCCGCAGCCGTCGGCGTCATGATCGCCTACGTGGTGGTGGTGATCCTAGTTCCCGCGGCGCTGAGCATGTTTGGGCCCACGCTCTCCCCCGCCGGCCGGGCGACGGACCTCAAGATCCAGGACTTCAGCGAGCGCCTGGGGTCTTGGGTCGCGGCCCACCGCTGGGCCGTCCTGATCCTTGGTGGTCTGGCGCTGCTCGCGGCAGGAGGCTTTGCCTCGCAGGTTCGAGAGGAGAACAACATTTACGAGGCCTTCCCGGCCGACTCGCCGATCGTGATCGCCAACGACCGCCTCGAGCGCGACTTCATGGGGATCGTTCCGATCAGCCTCGTGTTTCGCTGGGAGGAGGGGCGGAGCCCCCTCGAGCCTGAGACCCTGGCCTACCTGGCTGAGCTCGAGGCCCAGCTCCAGGCCGAGGGGTTCCCGACCCTCTCGCTCCTTGATCTCCTCCGCGAGACGAACTACGCGCGCGCTGGAGGTGATCCTTCAGCCAGGCGTCTCCCGACGACACAACCTGAGGCCTTCCAGCTCCTGACCATGCTCCAGTTTGGTCTCGAGCAAGCGGGTCGCTCGGGCGAGCTGGACCGTCTCCTCAAGCCCGAGGCGCGACTCCTCCGGATCACGGCCCGCGGGAAGGACGAGGGGGCGCGGATCCTCAACGCTCGCTTCGAACGAATCGACGAGCGCTTGGCCCTCGACGCCGATCGGCTGAAGGCTCTGGGGCTAGAGGCTCGCCTCAGCGGGGGTGGTCCGGTCGCGAGTCGCGGGGTGAACGCCCTGATCCTGGACCTCTTCGGGAGCCTGCTTCTGGCCTTCGCTGTGATCTTCCCCACGATGTGCGTCCTGCTCCGTTCCTTCTGGGCGGGCCTGGTGAGCATGATCCCGAACGTGACGCCTCTCTTGCTGACCCTAGGCTTCATGGGCCTGGTCGGCATGGACCTCCGGGTGACCTCGGTGATCGTGTTCTCGGTCTCGCTCGGTCTCGCGGTCGACGACACGATCCACTTCATGGCGAGGTTCAGGGCCGAGTGGGAGGCCGAGCCTCACACGTCCCTCATTGACAGTCAGGCCATTGACGCTGCCTATCTCCGAGCCCTCCTGCGGACCTTCCGCGGAACGGGCGGCGCCATCGTGACCACCACGATCCTGCTCGCCGCCGGCTACTCCGCGCTTCTCCTCTCAGGCTTCCCGATCACCCGGGTGTTTGGCCTCTGCATGGAGGTCACGGTGATCGGGGCCCTAGTCGGCGATCTATTCCTGCTCCCGGCTTGCCTCTTGATCCTCAAGCCCTTCCCTGTCCGCAAGGCGCCGCCTGCCTAGTCGGCCGCCCCTTTCGTCCCGTCACCCAAGTCGCATGGGCAACATTTGCCCACTTCGTCTCACCCCTGAGACGCTTCTGAGTCCAACCGGCGCGTAACTCCAGCCCCTTCGTTCCCGGCCCCCGGCGTGCGCCTGTCCTCGCGTGACCTCCGAACGCAGGTGGATCAAGGACCAGCCCCAGGCTCTCGCGAGGCGGACGCTCGAGCAGCGCCGTCGCCTGGCGCCCTCTCCTGAGGTCAATCAGGCGCTCAACTACCTCCT